>PDWJ01000002.1_pt1 | contig 408668 bp, 411 predicted proteins | sample 1430881 | NCBI WGS metagenome assembly PDWJ01 (sample SAMN01162460, study PRJNA174530) | Oral metagenome, whole genome shotgun sequencing project. | biome: Marine environment; feature: Marine mammal; material: Swab sample of the gingival sulcus; isolation source: swab sample of gingival sulcus...
CTGAATGATCTGTTCGTCGGTGAACCTCGTCTTCAGTTGTCCGTCCTTCAGTTGGGCGGACTCTACACAAAACTGGAAGAGATTTAGGGGCTCAGGTCACGGCCGCACCATCCATATTCTTGCTGCGAACGCTGCTTCGCTGGGGGGAGGGGAGGCCGGTGACGTGGGATGTCACGCTGTCCGGCTCTTCTTTTGCAACAGCTGCCTCGACGAATTGAGCGGTGAGTTCGTGGCGAAGCGGGATCAGAATGTGACTATCTAGATTGCAATTTCACAGCAGATGAGGTGTCAGCACCTCCGATGATGCAGGGCTAACAGGGTTCAGAGTTCCTGATTTTGGTCGGTGGGCGCCACCGCCCGCCCGCCCGCCCGCTAATCGGCAAATGGCCACGGTCCTGAGAACTCTCCTGTGGGTATTGCGTCGGAAACTAAACCGGGGCCCGGTATCGTGACCCAGCGGCACGCCGTGATGCATCCGGGTTCCAACACGAGCTGCGGCTCCTGATCGGCCCGATGATCGGTCAGTACGGCATGGCATGTCGCAGGTGATATTTGGCAGGTCACACGGCCGATCTGACCGGTGACCGCACGGTGAACATGGCCCGAGATCATGCGCACGGGGGCGGCGTGCGCCTCGAGCCGCGCCATCATCGCGGCGCCGTTGCGCAGGTTGTCGGCATCCATCGCCCTTATCCCCGTATGCATCCATGGATGATGCGTGGCGATGACCGCAGGTTGCGGCCCGATGGCCGTCAGCGCGGCATCAAGGAAGGCCGCCCCTTCGGGCGAAAGCTCACCGTGATGCGCGCCCTCCAGCAGGGTATCGAGGCCGATCACGGAAAACGGGCCAAAATCGCGAGCCCAGTGGATTGGTCCGCTTGCAGGCATCCAGGGCGCATCAGAAAAGGCTGCGCGCATCGCCTCCCGCTGGTCGTGATTGCCGGGCACGGCCTGCCATGGCAGCTTCAGATCGGCCATGATCGCGGCGAAATGGGCGTATTCGTCGGGCGTGCCGTGATCCGTCAGATCTCCGGTAACGATGACGCAATCAATCCCGTCCAGGTGCGGCTCTCTCGCGTTGATCGTCGCAACCGCGCGGCGCAATGCTTCGGCTGTATCCGAGCGTCCATAGGCCAACGCGCCGGGGGCAACGATATGCGTGTCGGTGATCTGGATGAAACCGGGCATCAGGCGGCAGCTTCCTTAGGCAAGATGAGCAGCGCCTCCGGCGCGATGGACAGACGCACATCGGATCCCGGCTTGGGCGCGGACAAGCCGGTGTGCAAGGCAAAGAGCGGAGCCTCGGTCGCACCGGCCAGGGCGATGCGGTAATGCGTGCCAAGGAAGGTCACGGCTTCGACCTTCGCCGCAACGGGCCCTTGCGCGTCGAGCCGGATATCCTCGGCCCGGACCAGAACCTCATGCCCCTCCGCCGCGTTGGGCAAGGCCAGCACCCCGCCCGGCAGATGCAGCTGATCGGACTCGATCCGCCCAGACAGCGGCATCGCATCGCCGACAAAACGCGCGACAAAGCTGGTGGCGGGATTCCGATAGAGCGCCTCGGGCGTGCCGATCTGGGCAACCTCGCCGTGGCTCATCACCGCCACCCGGTCAGCGATGGCCATGGCCTCGTCCTGGTCGTGGGTCACGAATATCGCGGTGATCCCGAACTGGCGCAGCAAGAGCGCCAATTCGTCGCGCAACTGCCCGCGCAACGCGGCATCAAGTGCCGAAAGCGGCTCATCGAGCAGCAGCACGCGCGGACGCGGTGCTATGGCGCGGGCCAAGGCCACGCGCTGACGCTGGCCGCCCGACAGGGCCGAGATTGCGCGATCCGCATAGGCCTCAAGGCGGCACAGGGCGATGACCTCATCCACCCGCGCGTCAATCTCCGCGCGCGGCAGTTTCTGCATCTTGAGCCCGTAGCCGATGTTGCCGCGCACCGACATGTTGGGAAACAACGCGTAGGATTGGAACACCATGCCGATCTTGCGGGTTTCGACGGACTGATGCGTGACATCCTCGCCGTCAAAGACGATTTGGGCCCCTGGATCAGGGACTTCCAGCCCGGCAACGATGCGCAGCAATGTGGACTTGCCGCAGCCCGACGGGCCGAGGAGAGAGACGATCTCGCCTTTCGCGATCTCCAGGTCGGTGGGCAAAAGGGCCCTTGTGCCGCCGGGAAAGGTTTTGGCGATGTTCGTCAGTTTCAGTGTCATTGCATAATCCTCTGAGCGCGGGCACTGGCCCACTGCATGGCCATCAGCAGCGGCACGATCATCACGAAGAAGACCAGCGTGTAGGCTGAGGCGATCTCGAGCCGCATGGAGGCGTAGCTGTCGGCCAGACCCACGGGCAGCGTTTTCAAGTAGGGCGTGTGCAGCATCCAGGTCAGGTTGAATTCGCCAATGGACAGCGTGACCACGGTCAGCGCTCCGGCGAGGATACCCGGCAGCGCGTTTGGTACCACGATATCGACAAAGCGCCGGGCCGGTCCGGCCCCGAGGCTCGCTGCGCCCTCTTCCAGTGTCTTCAGGTCGATGGCCGCCAGAACCGAGAGGACAGAGCGCACCATGAAGGGCAGCGTATAGAGCACATGGCCAACCAGGATAAAAAGCCAACTGGTGCGGAAATCGGTCCAGCCGCCGTAGAGCTGAAGCAGCGCCAGTGCGAGCGCGAGGCCGGGAATGGCCAGCGGCAGAGAGATGAATTCTTCCAGCACGCGCGAGGCCCGGCCGGGATTGCGCGCCAACGCATAGGCGGCGGGCACACCGAGGATCAGCGTCACAACGAGGCAGGCTAGAGCCAGCCCGATCGACAGGAAGATGCTGTGGGAATAGAGCGTCCAGACCTCGCCGATCCATTTTAGCGTCAGACCCGAGGACAGGCCGCGGAAATAGTTCACCGTCAGCCCGGCGAGAACCGACTGGATAACCGGGATCAGCAGGAAGGCGCAGGCCAGCAGAGTGACGAGCAATGGGATGAATTTCGTCAGTGACCTCATAGCGCTATCCTCCCACCGCCACGGTGTCGCCTGACAGGCTGCGCGCAATCAGCAGCAAGGCCCATGTCACCAGCCCCAGCACCACCGACAGGGCCGAGGCCATGGCGATGTTCGCTGACAGGGTGAACTCGGTATAGATCACCATCGGCAGCACATCGATATCCGTGGCGAGCGTGAAGGCGGTGCCGAAAGCGCCCATGGCTGTGGCAAAAGCGATGGCCCCGGCGGCGATCAACGCGGGAGCAAGCGCCGGTAAGAGCACGTCGATGACAATGCGGAGCGGCGATGCGCCCAGCGTTTGCGCGGCCTCCTCAAGCGCCGGATCGATCTTTTCAGCGGCCGCCATGACGGTGAGCAGCACTCTGGGGATCGAGAAATAGAGATAGCCGAGAAACAGCCCGAACACGGAATAGGCGAAGACAACGTGGCCGGGCGTGATGGAGTTCACAAGGCCCTGCCGCCCGCCCAGCAGAATGATCATGAAGCCCACCACGACACCCGGAAAGGCAAGCGGCAGCGTTAGGATCGACAGCAGCGCATTGCGCCCAAAGAAACGATGGCGCACCAGGAACAGCCCAGCGGTGGTCGAAATCGCAAGCGCCGTGACAGTGACGGCCAGCGACACCAAGACCGTCTGCAGCAGTGTCGACAGATAGCGCGGCGTCTGAAGGATCTGCAGATAGATCGCCCAACCTGAATCACCCTCGCCAGAGGCGAGGATCAGTCGGCCCAACGGGATCGCCAGAAAGGCCAGCGTAAAGATGGCGAGCGGCGAAAGGCAGAGCAACACAAAGTGGCGCTGCGACATGAAAAGTCCCCCGGTTGGCGTGATGCGGGCGGGGCTGGATCGCCCCGCCCGCAACGGTGTGATTACTTGACTTCGGCCAGATAGCGTTCGCCGAATGCGGCCTGGACGCGCTCCATCTCGGCATAATCCAGTGCGACGGCCCGCTCATAATCGGACGCGGGCAGGAACTTTTCCGCGACCTCGGCGGGCAGCTCCACCGGGCGGGCGGGCTGCAAATACGCATTGGTCCAGATCGCCTGACCCTCATCCGACAGGATGAAGTCCAGCACGCGCTTGCCCGCATCTTCGTTCGGAGCACCTGCGACAAGGCTCATGACATAGGGCACGCGCACCGAGCCTTCGCAGGGCAGCACGAACTCGAAATTACCATCTTCCTCGTATTTGCCGCGATAAGCATTGAAATCGTAATCGAACAGGATCGGGATTTCGCCCGAGACAACCCGCGCGAACGAGGTCTGCTTGGGCACGATCGGATCGTTTTCGGCCAGGGTGTTGAAGTACTCAATCGCCGGGTCGAAATTGCCCAGATCGCCGCCATGGGCCATATTCACCGCCACGGCACCAGCATAGCCGACAAAGGCCGACGACGGATCGAGATAGCCGACCATGCCGCGATATTCGGGCTTGGTCAGATCGGCCCAGCATTGCGGGACAGGCGCACCGCCCAGGGCATCGACGTTCACGAAGAGGCCCAGCGTGCCGTAATGGATCGCAAACCACTTACCCTCCGGGTCCTTCAGACCTTCGGGGATTTCGTCAAAACCTGCGGGCTTGTAGGCCTGCGTGACACCTTCGGTGCCAGCCTTGATGCCGGTGGTCACGCCGTAATAGGCGACATCGGCGACCGGGCTGGCGCGCTCGGCCAGAAGCTGGCTGAGTGTCTGGCCCGAGTTCTTGTTGTCATGGGGCATCTGGATGTCGAGCTTTTCGTCAATCGCTTCGAGCATCGAAGCCCAGTCGGCCCATTGCGGCGGACAGTTGTAGCAAACGGCGTCTTCGGCAGCAGCCGGGGCGGCGATTGCGGTTGCGAAAAGAACGGTGAGAACAGTATGTTTCATTGGTTCATCCTTGTTTGAGATCGGTCTTGAGCGAGTGAACAGACGGCGGCCAGGGGGCAACCTGGTCGTCGTCACAGCTTTCCATGCACGGGCGAGCAAGCGTGGCACCTGCACGGAAATCGAAGGGCAAGGGGGGGCGCTGCGTGCTGGCCCTTCCTTGCATCAAATCCAGTAGAGTTTGCGCGGCCTGGCGCCCCATGACGTCAGGCTTGGTCTCGATGGTGGCCAGGGGCACATCAAGCAGGCGGCCGATCTCGATCCCGTCGAAGCCGACAACCGACAGGTCCTGCGGCACGCTTTTGCCCATCAGACGGGCCGCCTTTTGCACGGCAATGGCCAGAAAGTCGTTCGACGCAAAAATCGCCGTTAGCCCATCCAGAGATGCGAGCGTTTCGGCCAGCACTTCGGGCGTATTTGCTTCAGCCTCACTCAACTCGATCAGCGCGGGATCCGGCAGCCCCCGCGCCCGGCACTCAGCGTGAAACCCCGCATAGCGGTTGCGTGACCGGTCCGAGCTGGAGAACCGCAAGGACAGAAAGGCTGTCTTCTGATGGCCGAGATCGGCGAACCGCCGCGCGACCTCTCGCGCGGCATCGAAATTGTCCACATAAGCGGTCAGGAACCCGTCGAGCGGATCGTGAAACATCAGTGAGACCGGCACGCCCCGTGCCCGCGCCTGCTTCAAGGCCGGGCTGCGCTCAGGGGCGACCATGGTCGCGATCAGCCCGTCGACCTCCTTGGCGACGAGGGTCGCAATGGCCTCGTTATCGACATCGCCGTCATAGTTCGAACTGGCGATCAGGAGCTGGTAGCCCGCACCCTTCAAAGCCTCCTGCACGCCCTGCACGGCCTCAGCGAAGACCGGGTTGGCCAGGGACGGAACCAGACAGCCAATGGTCATGCTGCGCCCTCCTTGCAAGGCGCGGCCAATGGCACTGAAGGAAAAGCCCAGATCGCGTGCCGCCTTTTCCACCCGTTCGCGCACGTCAGCGCTCGCCGGGCCGGATTTGTTCAGGACGCGACTGGCGGTGGCGATTCCGCAACCAGCCTCGCGCGCGACATCCTTGATCGTGATCTTCTGGCGCAGGTCCAAGGAATGATGCCCTCTGGAAACGTTTCCACAACATGTACAGATGATTCCCAACAGGAGTATGACACCGCGCGGTTTCCGCACTCTGAGACAAACACTTCGAGCTGGGAGCCGCTTGGCGCGCCCTTGAGAAATGTGGTGCGCTCGGTCGGCAACAGTCCTGTGGACCTTCCCGACCCACGTGTAGTTGTAGATTCACATCTGGCGCTTTGCGCGATCACTGAAAGGATTTGCCGAGCATCTTGAAGGGTGCTGTCAGACGAATTCTTACTCGTCTCAGATGCCCGGGCTAGCGCGATTTTATGCCACACAGAATTGCCTCCCGTCGGAAACCGACTGATCGCCGAGTTCCTTAAAGTGCAGTCGGCTAAGGAAGTGTTTCTGATGGCTGAAGAGGTTGAAGATGGCGAAGTGAACTGAGGTAAATGTCTTCAGTGAGGCCATTGACCGAAAGCGGCTCGGTACGATCCAAGTGTGTCGGTCACGATTTCATGCGGGGAGCCGTGCCTAGAGAGTCATTTGCTCAGCATTTTCAGTGCCGCGCTTCGATCTCGGCGCTTGGACGCATAGCTTTCGAGCACCACACCTTCGTGGTCGATGGCGCACCAGAGATAAAGTCACTCTCCATTGATCTTCACAAAGACCTCATCGAGATGCCACCGCCAGCTTGAGTGCATACTGGACCGTTGATGTCGGATATGCTTGGCAAAGATCGGGCCAAAGCGGTTCCACTCAAAGCGCAGGGTTTCGAGGCGGATATCGATCCCGCGTTCGTGCAGATGTCCTCAACTTGGCGCAAACTGAGCGGATAACGGATGTAGTACATCACTGTAAATCTGATGATCTCGGGGCGGGTTTTGAAGTGTCCTAAAGGGGAGGGGCTGGTCATGCCACGAGGCTAGGTCTCCGCCTTGAGCTGCTCAAGCTGAGTTCCTCTGACAGGACCCCTGGGGGAGATGCCTAATAGCAGGCAGTCTTAGGTGGCTGCCGTTCGAAGTGATCATATGGTCGGTATGCATTATGACGTTGCGGCTGGACCGCGAATTTTGAACAGCTACAATCGCCTAGGACAACAAGATTGCCGCCGACAAGTTGCGGCTGGACCGCGAATTTTGAACAGCTACAATCGGTCCGGTGAACGGTCACCGACGCGCCAGGTTGCGGCTGGACCGCGAATTTTGAACAGCTACAATAGCCGCTCGTCATAGGCGCCTCGGCCTAGCGTTGCGGCTGGACCGCGAATTTTGAACAGCTACAATTTGGTTGATCGTCACCCCGTCGCCGCGCACGTTGCGGCTGGACCGCGAATTTTGAACAGCTACAATTGCCTCGCGGTCGATGATCGCCATCTCGGCGTTGCGGCTGGACCGCGAATTTTGAACAGCTACAATAACCAGCTTGTGGTCCGCGGGCAGGCGCTGTTGCGGCTGGACCGCGAATTTTGAACAGCTACAATGCCGTCTCTAGACGCATGGTCACCATTCGGGTTGCGGCTGGACCGCGAATTTTGAACAGCTACAATGTCCAGCTCCGCGAGGACGCCCGCCGCACGTTGCGGCTGGACCGCGAATTTTGAACAGCTACAATGCAGCGGCGCTATGACATCCGTGTGGATCTGTTGCGGCTGGACCGCGAATTTTGAACAGCTACAATCAGAGCGAACGGATAGTGATCGAGATCGTCGTTGCGGCTGGACCGCGAATTTTGAACAGCTACAATTCGCCGGATGCCGTTGTTAGCGCGATTGGGGTTGCGGCTGGACCGCGAATTTTGAACAGCTACAATAATTCAGTTGGGCATGTAGTCGGCAGACATGTTGCGGCTGGACCGCGAATTTTGAACAGCTACAATCCAGGGCTTCGACAGGCGTCGGCCCCATGAGTTGCGGCTGGACCGCGAATTTTGAACAGCTACAATAAAGACGAACAAACCCAACAGGCTTTGCTTGTTGCGGCTGGACCGCGAATTTTGAACAGCTACAATGCATATTGCTCCGGGTCGACTTCCTCGATCGTTGCGGCTGGACCGCGAATTTTGAACAGCTACAATGAGCGGATTAAAGCCAGCATCCTCAAGGCGGTTGCGACTGGACCGCGAATTTTGAACAGCTACAATGGATGGCAGCAGCGCCACGATGGGTGCGAGGTTGCGGCTGGACCGCGAATTTTGAACAGCTACAATAACCTCGACGGGGCCAGCGGCATCAGTGACGTTGCGGCTGGACCGCGAATTTTGAACAGCTACAATTGGGCTGCACATCACCACCGACAAAATCGAGTTGCGGCTGGACCGCGAATTTTGAACAGCTACAATGGTATCGTCCACGGAGATGGCAGAGCATTTGTTGCGGCTGGACCGCGAATTTTGAACAGCTACAATAGATCCTTTCGTAGAGGCTTGTTTTTGCAAGGCTTTACGAAAGGATCTTTGATGTGAATTCGATCGAATCGTTTCAAAAGAGCACCAGTTGCTTCGGATTTTCCCGAGCCGTTCTGCGGCCTTGGTCTGAGAAGTGCACGATATCACGATACTGTCGGTCTGTGAAATTCAGGATCTGAACGTCACCGGATTCTGGCAGGTTGCGTTCAATTCTTGTCACCCGGGTTGAAAATGCCTCCTTGCCGTTCACGAACCGCGCATAAACCGAGAACTGGCTTCGTTCAAAACCTTCATCCAGTAAGAAGTTGCGGAAAGTGCCAGCGTCCTTGCGCTGTTTTCTTGTGTCTGTCGGCAGGTCGAACATGACGAGAATCCACATCAGACGGTATCCTGATAGCTGTGTGTCGGCCGTGGTCATTTTCCCAACCCTGCAAAGGCAAGCGGATCAAGCGGGCGGGGCAGAGCGAGAGACAGTTTACCTGCCTCGAAGCTTTGGCCCAGTGAGGTCGCAAGTTTCATCAGGGCCACCGAGACGGGGGTGACCCCTTCGGCAAGGGGCAGGTCTGTGGCGATCAAGGAGGCAAGTCTTTGTTTGGCCTCGCTGTCGACGTCGGTCCCGCGTGTCGCGCGCAGGTTATGCGCCGCCATGTCAATCAGAGGCCGAAACGGCTCCATGAGGTCGTCAGCGAGAGCGAAAGCGTTGCCGCGATTGGCATGAAAGAGCCCGATCGTCGGGTGCAGGCCCGCCGCAACGACCGCACGGGCCGTGGCGGCACGCAGAACGGTGTAGCCGTAGTTCAGCAGGGCGTTTGTCGCGTCCCCCGATGTGTCTCGGCGGAAGCTGTCGCCCATCATGCGAGGCCAATAGTAGCGCGCGGCCTGTGCCTCGATGTTGGTGCTGTCCCCTGAGGTGATCTTGCGGGTCATCATGTCAAGCGGAGCGGGGGCTTTACCAATGGCGGCCAGTGCGGCGGCCTGCATTCTCACTTTTGCGGTCACGACCTGTTTCCATGCTTGCTTGAGAAGCGGGGCTTTGGCCTGCCATTGGGCGCGCATTCGGGCACCTTGCGCGTGATGGCCTTCAAGCGGAAGCAGCACGGATCTCGGCGCGTGATTGGCGGCGCAAAGCACCACCGGCGCGCCGCGTTCGGCGAGCTCGACCAAGAGGGAGGACGACCAAGTCGTGCCATGGGCGTGGACGATGACACCAGCAATCTGGTCCAGAGGGGTGCGACCGATCTCGGTCCCGTTTTCAGAGACCTTCAAGAACCCGCGGTCACGCGACAGGTGCCGCCCGTCGGTTGCGATATCAATAATCTGGTCCAATACATCACCTCGCGCTAAAAGACGCGAATCATCAATGTGTTGAGTGTATTACACCGGACCTATTCTACCAAACTGCGCTGTTAGGTCGTCGCTCCCGGATCGCGGATGCGCCCCATTTCGTCTACGTGGATACGACGAAACCCGGATTTGATCAGGGATGTGCCTCCCATAGATGTAAACTTGAATGGGTCAGATGCATCACGGTTCCGGGCGTCTGCATTTGACTCCTGATGAGGTGCAAAAAACACTCCGTTTGAGCCTATTTTTTGCACATAGCCGATATGTTGCTCACCATCCTTTTCGAAGGCAACCATATCCCGCTTGAAAACTCGCAAGAGCCGCTTGGCGGCCGGGTGGGGCTTTTTGGGCGGCCCCGATTGGTGGGCTTCGAAGGTTGTGATGACCTGTGGTTTGATCTTGCCATCTGGCATGCGCCAGATTTCGTAGCAGTGGTTGCTATCGCCCTTATAGGCTTTGAAGACTTTGCCTGTCGGGTCGGCAATCGACACGCGGGCGCTTTCCTGCAAGCTTTCCTCAAGGCGCACGCGGCGCAGGCCGAAGTAAGGGTTGAGCGATTGATCCGGCAGTGTGCGCACGTTCGCAAAATCGGCCAGCGCCTGTTCGAAGGCCTTACCGTCCAGACCGTGGGTCACACGGGCCAGATGGCGTTGCAGGTCCGCGTCGCGAATATTGGCGCCGCGCTTGCTCACTTCGATGTCATTGGGCTTAAGTGATAACAAGGGTTTCCGGCTAACCACGGTGTCCTTGCTGACCACACCATAGGCGGTGTCATTGTGCAGCTGTCCTGTGGTGCTGTCCCGCCCTGAGCGGCGCGCGGCGGGGTCAATGCGACCATGGTCAGCGCGGTGGCTGACGATGATCCGGTTGAGCTGGCTCGAGATATCAGCGCGAAACTCTTCCCATGGCGGTTCGGTGCTGCGGGCCACCTCTTCCGCGCCAGCCTGCTCGTCGCGTTTGGCCATGTCGCTGATCCGCTTGATCAGGCTCCGGTCTGTGGCCGCAACAACGGCGGCGTCGATCGCGTGATGGCGATGATCGGTGCGGTTCTTCGCTTTCACCGCGCCGTTCTTGTCCGGCAGCAGGCTGTTCAGCCCCCAATGACGTCGGAGCATTTCTGTCAGGCGGCCGGGCACGGCCCAGACATGGGATTTGCCATCAGCACCGTCATACAGCGTATTCAGGTAGCTTCGCGCAATGCGTGATAGGTATTGGGTGTCTTTGAGCGCCCGGTCCCGGAAGTCGTTTTCGCCCTCAAACCGCTCCATCGCATCAGGCGCAAACCGCCACGCTTTGTTTTGAGGGAGGTTCTTGAGATTGACGGCGATGGCCTCCCACCCAGGGGTGTCGCCCCAAGCCTCCCACGGCGTCTTGTTGGTTTTTTGCCGGTTGAACTCTTTGAGGCACAGCGTGCGGTTGGCAAACCCGTCATCCAGCGTGCGCGAATAGGGCAGGATGTGGTCCACGTCGCAGGAGCCGTCAAAGAGCATCGCCGCGCTGATCCGCTCGCCGGAATACGGGCAGAAACGCCTGAGGCTGTCCTCAGGGTTCAAGTCTTCCCAAAGGCGCAGGACCATGCGGTTGGCGCCGGTGTTAGGCACGCCCAGCTCTTCCAGCTTGTCGCCCCGCTTGATGGCGGCGTCGGTGTTCTTCTTGATGCTGCGCTGAACCTCGCGCTTCTGGTCCTCCGAGAGTTTGAGGTCGCGCGCGAGTTCGACCACGATCTCATCGGGCTTGCCGTAGACGGTGATGATCTTGTTGACCAAACGCCGGAGTTGGTTCAGCCCGATATGGATCGTGGGGTTGGTGATGCGGCCATAGCGTGTGATGTCGTCATCGGTGTCATCATAGGTGCCGGGGATGACATGGCGGGTCAGGACCTCCCCATAGTAGGGCAGTTCGTTCAGAATCTCTCCTGTGCGGTCATCCGAATGGTGCCAGCCGCAGCGCGCCACTGCTTCGCTGTAGGGGATCACATCCGCCTCCAGTTCGGCCAGGATGCGTGAGGTGGCCGTCAGCCCCAGCCGCCCGTAGCCTTCGGGCAAGGGGGCATGGGCGGTGTCTTCCGCCTTGACCCATTCCAACCCATGCTCTGCCACCAGCCAATCTACAAGCGCGTCATGCTGGGCCTCGCTCTGCACCTCACGGATGCGGCTGACCACCTCCCATTGTGTGTCTTGGCTCAAAGTTGACCAGCGCGGACCAAAGCGGCGCGGGTCTGAGAGGCTGGCGCGGACCGGGTCACAGGCGATGGCGTCACGGTTGGCGGTCTCCAGTGTGAAGCTCTGTTCTGGTCTGAGCTTGATGATCTTACCGAGCGCCTTGAGCTTCATGTTCATGCCCGAGAGCGTCTTGGTGTGGGGTTTGTTGTCCAGCGCGTGGACAATCTGGTCGCGCTCTTCCCGCGTCAAACGGCGCGCCGGTTCGCCGCGAGCGGCGATCCGCAGGGCGTTGACTGTCTCAACCAAAATGCGCCGCTGGTTGAGCGGATGCGCCGAAGGGATACGCTTTTCGTCGGTGAAGAGGCAGAGGCCAACCTCGGGGGATTTGAGCGGACGTTGGTGAAAGATGATCAATCTGATCTCGTTACGCAACGCATCGGACAGGGCAGGGTGGTGCTCTGCCTGCACCTGCCAGAGCTTGTCGAACTCATCGGCCAAGTGGCGGCGATCCGGATAGAAATCGTAGCCCGCCTCTTCCTTTTCGGAGTTGTCGCGGCGGGCCACAGTCAGACGCGTGCGCACTTGCGGGGTTTCGCGAGGCGTCGGCGCGCTTTGCCGACGTAGGTGCAAGAAGTGGCCGTAGGTTCGCTTGCTCGCGTCCGGAATGGCGATGGCCATCTCTTCATCAAGGCGTTTGGTCGCGTCCTTGATCTTGCCGCTCTCATTGTCGCCGCGGTCCGTCTTGCGGTTGGATTTGAACCCCCGCCTCTGGTTGAGGTGAAACAGCGCACGCCCGAAGTGAGACAGCTCGAGCTTGCGGTCCAGCCCCTCGGCGCGGAGCTGGTAAGGGTCCAACTGCTCGAGCGCCTTCGCTTCATCCGGGTCCGCGGGCATCAGCCCGACCTCGGCCATGCGTTTCATCAATGCGGCCTTGCGGCGTAGAAATCTGTCCCGACGCCGCCGCTGAGCCCGCGCCGCCCGACGGTCGACCGCCAAAGATGCTTTGGACTTGGGATCGCGGCCATCTGAGAAAATCCGCACGCCGCCATCAACCACATCCGTGATTTCGCCATTTTGAATGGCGTAGAGCCACCAGCCAATGGAGTTTGTCCCAATATCAAGGCCCAGTCGAAATTCCATTGCAGTCCTCCAAAATAACGAAGTTTGTTGGGGGTTGATTCTGAGCAAGGTGGCTGCCATAGTCAAGCTATGGCTCACCTTTGTGTGGGAGTATGCTGCCTGGGTCCACGCCAGGATGTCGAAAACTAGACCAGCATGCATCTGTCGCAGGAAAACCATATCATTGGGACAAACATGGGTCCACACCATGTGCCATGCCAATTTCTCTTCTTGCCTTTTGGCAACGAGAAGTTTGTTGGTTGCGCCTTGGTCGCGAATTTTGAACTGGCTTGACCTTCGAGGTTTGGACCCCTAGCGTCAGGTTGTTCAAAATTCGCGGTCGAGCCGTTAACAAGCATTCGATTGCACCACATTGAAACGCAGGCTACGGCCTGCGTTTTCTTTTTGACGCTGCCTCTTCCTTGGGGGCGTCCTCTCGTTCAATCAATGACTTGATTTGCACTCCAGCGAACTTCCGGTTTCCGCCCATTTCGCCCGCTTGAGCTTTTTTCACAGCCGACTGGACATAGACTTGCAACGACGCATGTGCGGAGCCATGGATCAAAGCGACCCATGGAGCGTTCTCGCGCTCGAAAATGTAGATGAGAATTCGAGATGCCACCGCCAGCTTGAGTGCATACTGGCCCGTTGATGTCGGATATGCTTGGCAAAGATCGGGCCAAAGCGGTCCCACCCAAAGCGCAAGGTTTCGAGGCAGATGTCTTCGGCCCGGCGCAAGCAGGGCCGTTAGCGACGGGTCGTGGTGAGAGGATCGGTCACGGCCCCGCGCGGCTCAACCTATGTTCCTTTGACAGGACCCTGGTCGAGATTGAAAGGTCGAGCGCTAAATAGAGCCCTGCTCTCTGCGTTGCTCGTATATGGATACAGAGGGCGCTGGCAGGCGCCGCAAAAGGTATGACACGTAACGTCCGTGATGCAGAGCCGTGAAGGTTCCTTCCGCTCGACAGTACAACTAGCCTAGCTGCCCCGAGGCGAAGGCCAATGTGGCTGCTGCTGACATCGCCGCGTGCTGGGCCTCGATCTGTGCGATTTCGGCATCCAGCAACAACTGCCGGGCCAGGCTCACTTCAGCGACACTCGCGAGGCCTTCTTCAGCGAATTTCATCGCTGCTTCATAGCTGACCCGTGAGGTTCCAACCAATTCACGCGCAGCGATGTTCGCCGCCAAGGCCGACTGGAGGAGCTCGTAGGCTCCGACAATCTCGGCTTCGGCCAAAATCCGCAGCCCCTCGGCCTCGGCAAGGGTGGCTGCGTTTTGGTCGCGCGCTATGCGCAGGCGACGCTCTTTTGCACCACCGTCCCAAAGCGGAATTGTGATCCCAACAAACCCGGAGGCGATCGGACGATCCGTTCTGATAGTTGCCGCACCGGGAAGACGGCTGTCACTCAGGCTCGTGCTGCCAAGAGTGTGGCCCAAAGTCGCGGAGGCGACGATGCGAGGGCGGAATTCTGCTTCGACGGCGCGGGTGTGTTGTTCGCTGGCACGGGCACGTGCAAAGGCTGCTTGCAGGTCGGGCCTGCGGGACAGAGACCGCTCGATGTACCCGTCGAGCGCGGCCGGCACCTGATCTGGCAGGCGCACATGTGACGGGAATGCGGCGCGCACCGGGTGCCCTGCAGGCAAGCCCAAGCGTTGGGTCAGTATTGTCTGAGCGGCGCGGGTTTCCGAGCGTGCGCGGGCGAGGTCAAATTGTGCCTGTGCGACGGATTGATCAGCGCGGGCCACATCCGGGATCGTTGATAGTCCTTGATCGCGGCGTGCGCGGGCCGATTGCGACAGAGACCGCGCATTGGAGAGCCGCTGAGCGTGCACCTGTTCGCGCCGGGTTGCCGCATGTAGGTCGTGATAGGCTTGGGTGACCTCGTAGATCAGTGTCTGATGTGCGCCGGAAAAACCAACATTCGCAGCAAAGGACAGCTCGCGTGCTTCTGCGCTTGCAGCGTCACGTTTGCCGAAGTCAAACAGCAACCAATGCAATGATACTGCCGCCATCGCGCGATTGCCGCCAAGCGATACCGTCCCATCAGGCAACAGACCTGCAGGATCTTGGTACCCTGCGCGGGTGCTGCGTGCCGCGCCTGCAAGGATCTGCGCGTTGATGCGTGGCAGATATGTGGTTTCGACCAATCCAACGGCTTCTGCTGCCTGACGTGCTCGTAACCAAGCCGCGCGCGTGCCCGGATTGTTGCGCTGTGCAACATCGATCAACTGCGGCAAGGTTAGCGGTGTGCTGGGAACGCCCTTTTCTTGTTGGTCGCGTCCGGCCAACACCCTCGCATCCGGTGCCACTTGAAAACCGTCTGCTCCGGCGATGGGGCGATCTGGTTGGTCTGGGGCCGTCACCGTCTGGGGGGCACAGGCGCACAGCAGGAACACTGCGAGGATCGAGGAATTACGCAAGGGGCTCTCCTGTGGCGTGACGCAGTTTGCGGTTCAGGCGGGCGCGCGCTTCGGCGATGCGGTGCGCTTCGTCTTGATCCCGTCGCCCCTCGAAAGGGGCATAGTGTTGAAGACGCTCCGCCTCAGCGATTTGGGTAGTTAGCCGCATGGCTGCCCGGCCCGACAGAGTGTGTCCCGCTGTGGCAGCAATATCCACGTCGAATTGGTCCAATATATCATCGACACGATCATTGACCGAAACGGGCCAGAGGATTGTGAAGACCGCCCAGACCGTCACAACACCAACAGCGATGCCTAGGACCCGCTCGATCGCAGTGGATGGGTCGGTCACTGGGCCAAAGCCCGCCAAGATGACCAAGAAATAGCACAGGGCCAGTTGCCACCCAGCATATGAGACACGTTCCGATCCCAAGCTGATCCAAGCAGCGGGAAAAGCTCCCAAAGCCACCAGTACCAGGAGATGTCCGAGGTCGCTCAGGTGGGGCATCAGCCCAAACAGGACGAGAGCGCCCAACAGTGCCCCCAAAATCGCGCCGGTTAGCCGCAAGGTGATTTTGTGCCGTGTCTCCGCTCCAGTGCCTAGCGCGACAAAGAAACACGTGATCATGGCCGTATGAATTTCGAACAGGTCACCAATCGAATAGATTCCATAGGTGATCATGACGGCAACCATAACCTTGACGCCAAAATGAACATGCGTGGGATTGGTCAATAGATCGGGCCTGAACAGGGGTGGTTTGACCGCTGGAGCCGCGGGTGGTGGCGGGCCCGTGCGTTGAGGCAGATCCGCTTGCGCGCGCGCTAGGTCGAGATAGCTGGCCTCTGCTTGTGCCGCCAGGAAGTCAGCGTCCTGACCGCGCGCGTGGCCAAGCAATCGTGCCTTCCCGAGCCATCCGTCCATGCGCGTGCCGCCTTCGTCCAGGAGCGTGTGGGCGGCTTGACTGTGCGGTGCCCCCATCGCGTCGCGGCGTTGTGCTATCAGGTTGGCGGCTTGGTCACGTGGGCTGGCGCCGGTGAAGATCGCCATGACTGCCAACAAAGCCATCGGCACAAAGGTCACGACCCACATCCAAGCCAATGCGTGGCTCAGCAATGCAGGCACAGGCACCACGTCGTAGAGCGTGACCGAAAAGGCAAAAACAAAGGTTGCCGTGCCCAGCATCGGTGCGGCGCGGCTTGCGTGTGCCAAGGTCATTCCAAACAACGTGATCCCGCATAGCAGCCCCAATCGCCAAGGGGGACTATCAACGGCCAAGCGTAACAATGGCTGCGCCACGGGGATCGCGATGGTCGCAGCTACGATCAACATCAGCGCAGACAGGACCGCGGAGCCCGTGTCGTCTTTCCATGCAAAGAATATCAGGTAGCAAGACAGTGCGGCCTCGGGAATGCGGAGAGCCATCGCGATGCTGACGGTTGCCATGCACAGCACGGTGATTTGCAGGCTGCCGCGCCATCGCTCGGGGGTTGGGGCGAACTCGGTCCACAGGGGGGCGGCGCGGGTCGTCAATGCTCAGCCTTGTCGCTTGGCCCCAGGATGCGGACCGAAACCGAAAGCCCTACGCGGGTCAGATCCGTCGGCGGGTCGTGCAGCTCGATCTCTACCGGAAACCGGCGTGCGGTGCGGACCCAATCAATTCGGTTCGCCACAAGAGGCAGCCCCATCAGCTGCGCTTCCTCGGTTGAGCGTATCGCCCACCCGATGCCCGTTACGACGCCTTCGATTGCGCGATCTGGCGCGGCCAGCAAATACACACGCGCTGCGTCGCCTTCGCGGATGACGGGCAGGTCGGTTTCACGAAACAGCGCGCTCACATGCCAGTGTGCGGTATCCACCAAGGAAAACAGTGGTGTGCCCGTGACAACGTATTCTCCGGGGTTCAACGTCAGACCCGTAATGCGCCCTGCCGTTGGGGCCCGCAGCGTGGTGTTGCGCAGGTTGCGCTCCGCCAAGGCGACAGATGCCCGCGCCAGATCGACCTGCGCCTGGCGACTGTCGAGGGTGCCGACGAAGCCGCCGGTGCCCGCGGCGTGGGCCAACGCCTGATCAAGCGTGACCTGCGCATCGTCGACGGCGGTGCGCGCTGTGTCGACTTCTTGTTCGGTGACATAGCCGTCCTCGAGCAATGGCTGCAGGCGTTCCAGCGTCTGTTGCGCAAGAAGCAGGTTGTTGCGAGCGCGATCGATTTGCTTGATCGCCACATCTGCATTTGATTTTTCCAGATCTAGATTGCGTTGTCCCTGTGTGAGTTCGGATCGCGCCGTGGCGAGTGTGGCCTGCGCCTGTGCCAGCTGAAGCTCGTAGGGCTCAGGGTCCACGCGAAACAAGGGATCGCCCTCGGCAACCAGCGCATTGTTTTTAACCAAAACCTCGACAACGCGGCCGGGCACGGTGGCCGACAGTTTTATGATGGGCGCGGCGATTTCTGCAGCATCCGTTTGCGGGAAACGCTCGGCTTGTCGCAAGGCATGGATGCACAGCCCGATAGCGGCGGCGATGGTCACAAGGGTAAGCAGACGGAATACAGCTTTCATGGGCTACAGCCCTCCGACGCGGAGCAGATAGGCGCCTAGCCCGATCAATACGCTCAGCGCCGTGTAGAACGGTGCGCCCAGCCCAGCGACGGGACCGCCATTCAGGCGGATCACGACTTCGCGGATGATCACAGTTATCAGAACGGCCCCCAAAGCATAGAAGATCCATCCTGGCATGAATACGCCACGCAGAGACACGACCGGTGTGGATGATAGACCAAGGGGAACAACTGACAATGATAGCATACGTTTGAACGGATTATTGCAACGTTTCCCTCGGAGTATCAGTCTGTCAGGAAACGATGCAAGCGTTCCATCCCGTGACAAATGAGGACCGGCGGCTAGGGGAGCCTCGCGGTGCAGCTCATTCCAGCGCTGACACAAACCAAGGCATCATGTCGGCCGATGGTAAAATTGGGTTCTGTCAGACGAATCTTTATTCGTCTCAGATGTCGGGGCTAGAGCTGTTTAGCGAAGAGTGGGGCAAATCAGGTCCACCAAAAGCGTACGGTTTCGTGGCAAATATCCATGCAGCGTTCATGCGAAACGTAGTCGGCTTTGCGCAGGCTGAGCGGGTAACGGATGTAGTACATCACCGCCACTTTGATGATCACAGGGCTTGATTTGAAGTACTTGAACGGAGAGGGGGCACGCGGCGAGGGTAAGTCACCGCCCGGCATGGCTCAAGCCAAGTTTCTCTGACGTGATACGTGTCAGGGCTTAGTGGCGGAGACGAAGGGATTCGAACCCTCGAGACGGTTTCCCGCCTACTCCCTTAGCAGGGGAGCGCCTTCGACCACTCGGCCACGTCTCCGCTGACCCGTCTATGCGGTCGCGTCGCCGGAGACAAGAGGGGAGCAGCACGCAATGCGTCCTTAGTGTTGCGTCTCGCCAACGTCCTCAACGGTGAAGAAGAAATCCGCGTCATGCTCAGCGAAAACAACATCGTCCGGCACGGTGTCTGGGCCGCCCAGGAACACGTTCTGCCCGAAATGCCCGTGCATCCGGGACAAGCGTTCCATCCGGGGGCCGGTCAGGGTGGCATAGAACTCCTGCTGGTCGGGGCGTGTGCGCAGGGTGTCGATCTTGGCGCGGTGGGCGGCCACGCAGGCCTCATGGGCGGCGCGGATGTCCGGATCTGACAGCAGGCGGGCGCGCTCGGCCTCCATCAGGGGGATCTTGTTCTGGATCGAGCGGTCCTCAACCCCGTTATTGTTCATGCGGAACCAGTAGGCGAGCCCCTGATCGCGGTCCACGTGGTTCACCCGGCCGCGGTCGCGCTTCACCAGGAAGCTTTCAGCAGAGCGCACCGCGTAATGGTTGAGCTGCACCATATCGTAGCCATAGGTTGAAGAGGTCGACCGCCACGCGTTGCGATACATGCCCGGCGGGAGCGGCTTGCCCGATCCGTTAACCCAGTTGATCGCCCGCCAAAGCTGCGGGTTCAGCCCCTTGGGGCGGTGCACGCCCATCTTCTTGAAGATGCCGAGCGTTTGGAAAAGGGTCTTGAACCCCCAAGCCTGGTGCGGCTTGTTCGCGAATTCGCGCGCGCAGCGGGTGTAGTCGCGCAGCAGCGATTCATCATCGCGGTATTCATGCACGTCGGAATTGCCGAACAGCCGCCAGGTGCAGGAGATCAGGTTCACCCCCGGCAGCGCGTCATAGAGCGCCCCCAGCGTGCCGTCGCCCACTTTGACGTTGATGAATTCGTCCACATCCATCGAGATGGCCCAGTCGGCGTCCTTCACGCAGGGCTCATCGTCCGATGCGGCAAGCGCGGCGTGCTGCGGTTTCTGGCCGGTTTCGCGAAACGGGTTGTCGCGGTGCTGGACGAAGCCTTTTTCCTGAAGCAGGTCCAGGAACGTGTCGGTGCCGTCGTCGCAATCGTTGGTATAGACCAGCACATCGGTCACGCCGATGGCGCGGTGGAAAGCCAGCCATTCCAGGATAAACGGCCCTTCGTTCTTCATGCAGGTGACGATCACCGTGCGGGTCGGGCCGGGCTTGCGGTCCTTCTTGAGGCTCACATCCGGCATCCGCACCGGGTTGCCGCCCCAGGCGTCTTCGCTCAGATGCAAGAGCCCCGCATCCTCGATCAGAGAACTTTTCGGCACGATCCGGGCGATGGCTTCGTCCTCGTGGCGGATCGCCATGTAGCGGTCATAGAAGACAATCCGTTTGGGATCGGGGTTGGCGCCCACCACACGGTTGGGGCGCCAGACAGACGTGTCCGGCAGCTTGCCCGGTGCGATGGCCCAGCGGCTGCGGTGCCCCTTGGCGTCGAACTGGACGCAGATGTGGTCTTTGTAATGGGCCGGCGCGTCTTCGCGGACGCGCCAGGGATAGACCTGGCGCCCGGCAAGGGTCACTGCGCCGGCCTCTTCGGCGCGAGCGAACGGGTTGTCTCCGCCGGGGCGGATCAGGTCGTGGAGCTCCAGATTGGCGACCGAAGCGGCACGGTCCAGGAAGCGGTGGCGCAGCAGCTCCCAGATGTGCAGATGATCGAGCGGAGAGCTCCACGGCTCGCCGGGCGGCACCTCCATCCGGTCCTTGCCGGGGGCGCCGGGGACGTTGAACGGATGGGCCTCATGGGGCAGGTCGGGCACGCCGAGTGGCAGATCGCAATGCACGACCACAACGCGCTTGAGCCCCGGAATGCCGCCGACGCGGGTCTCCAGATCCCTGACGAAAGCTTCATCGCTGCCGGGCGGGGCGCGGTCAAAGATCAGCGCGGCCTCCATCCCGAAGCGGCGGCAGTGCCAGTCAAGCCAGTCATGGGCGATGGCGGCGCTTTCGCCGTTTCGGATGGCGATGGCCGTGCGCAGCCCCGCGAAAAGGCCGGTTTCCTCGGGATAGGCCCGCAGGGCGACGGTTTCGCCGTCGATCTTCAGGCCCACGTGATCCAGCGGATAGTCCGAGCGCAGGTAGAGCGCGGGCGCGTCACCAATGGTGAAAGAGCGCACCAGCTCTACGGGTTCCGATATTTCAACATTGGGAACCGCCGCGATCTTGCGGAAGAACAGCCAAAAGCGGCGGTCATGGGCGGCATCGTTATGCACCGCGTCGATCAGGTGCCCCGGGCCCACATCCTGAACGTGAAGAGCGCGCACCAGCACGATCGGGTCTTGGGGATCAACGGTCATGGTCACGGTTGCACTTGCCTCATTGGCGCGGACCATGCCATGCAACCAAGGAATTTGCCAGACGCGGGAACCCGGCCACGGATCCCCGCGTTTGGCAGATACACCGGACCTGAAATCCCAGTGAGAGGAGGCCTCCCCATGGCTTTTGAACTTCCCGATCTTCCCTATGCCCACGACGCTCTTGCCGATCTGGGCATGTCGAAAGAGACGCTCGAATATCACCACGACCTGCACCACAAGGCCTATGTCGACAATGGCAACAAGCTGATCGCGGGCACCGAGTGGGAGGGCAAGTCTCTCGAAGAGATCGTCAAGGGCACCTACCAGGCGGGCGCCGTCGCTCAGAACGGCATCTTCAACAACGCCTCCCAGCATTGGAACCACATGCAGTTCTGGGAAATGATGGGCCCGAATGGCGCCGTCATGCCCGGTGAGCTGGAGAAGGCCCTGGTCGAAAGCTTCGGCTCCGTTGAGAAATTCAAGGACGAGTTCGCCGCCGCAGGCGCAGGCCAGTTCGGCTCTGGCTGGTGCTGGCTGGTGAAAGACACCGATGGCGGCCTGAAGGTCACCAAGACCGAAAACGGTGTGAACCCGCTGTGCTTTGGTCAGACTGCTCTTCTGGGCTGCGATGTGTGGGAACACTCCTACTACATCGACTTCCGCAACAAGCGCCCGGCCTACCTGACCAACTTCCTCGAGAAGCTGGTCAACTGGGAGAACGTCGCCTCGCGCATGTGATCCGTGACGTTGCAGAACAGGAAAGGGGCCGGGGGAAACTCCGGCCCTTTTTCGTTCCTGCACCCTGCGGGACAGCGATCACAAAGACGGGGGTGGCTCGCCGCGCGGCGGCTCGCTATTGTACGTCGGCGGCCGATGGGGTCGCGCGTTCTCAGGGCGGGGTGAAATTCCCCACCGGCGGTATGGGGGAGACCCCGAGCCCGCGAGCGCCCCGGCCTAATGTCGGGGGTCAGCAGATCAGGTGCGAGGCCTGAGCCGACGGTCATAGTCCGGATGGAAGAGAGCGGGGCAGGGTGCGTTTAAGCGCGCCCCTGTGCCGTCTTGCCTTGGGTCATGGGCAAAAGGGAAAGACATGACCATTTCTGTGACAACTCTTCGGGCGCCGCTGGTGGGCGCCCTCGCCATGGTGGGGGCTGGCGCGGTGTTCGCCGGGGCCAACACTTTGGTGCAACTGGCCACCATGCGTATGGGCGCGGCGCCTCCGGTGGTGGCCTTTGGGCAGTATCTGGCGGCGACGCTGCTGTTTTTGCCGTGGATCGCGGGTCAGGCGCGCGGCGGCGGCGGAACCCGCCGCTGGGGAGCGCATCTCATGCGCGTTTTGCTGGCGGCGCTGGGGGTTCAGCTTTGGGTGGCCGGGCTGGCCTATGTGCCGATCTGGCAGGCCATCGCGCTGGTGATGACATCCCCCGTCTTCGTGACGCTCGGGGCCTGGGCTCTGCTGGGCGAAGAGGTTGGCCCCGCCCGCTGGGGCGCGGTTCTGGCCGGGCTCGCCGGGGGCGCTGTGGTGCTGGCCCCCTGGCAAGAGGCGTTTCAGATTCAGGCTCTTTTGCCTCTCGGGGCGGCAGCGCTCTGGGCCGGGGTGTCCCTGATGACCAAGCGTCTGAGCGCGACGGAAAGCGCCGAGACGCTCACCTTGTGGCTTCTGCTGGGCCTTGTGCCGGTCAATGCGCTCGTCTGGGGGCTAGAGGGCGGGGCGATGCCGGGAGCCTCCGTGCTGGCGCTGATCGCACTGGCCGGGGCTCTGACCGCGTTCGCGCAATACCTGATCGCGCGGGCCTATGGGCTTGCGGATGCGGCCTTCCTGCAGCCGTTCGACCATGTGAAGCTGCTCTTCAACGTGGGGCTTGGCGCGGCGGTGTTCGGGTTCCTCCCGCCCGGTCGGCTGTGGATCGGCGCCGCGCTGATCGTGGGCGCGTCGCTCATGCTGGTGGAGCGCGAGCGACGTTAGAGCCTTGCCAATCCGCGCCGTCCCTGACTTTGATGGCGCGGATCAGCAATTGAGGGCACAGGCATGGAGCAAGGCAGCGCGAAGCTGGGCATCTTGGCGATGATCGGCGCCTGCACGATCTGGGGCCTGTCGGGCATGTTCTATGCGCAGCTGCGCCATGTGCCGGCTCTGGAAGTGCTGAGCTGGCGCACCGGGGCGTCGGCGGTGTTCTTCGTTCTGGTGCTGGCCGTGCAAGGCCGCCTGCGCAGCCTGCCCCCCGCTTTCGCACCGCGCCGAGCAGGGCGGGTGGCGCTCGCGGCGCTCTTTATCTCGACCAACTGGTTCGGGTTTATCTTTTCGATCCAGGCCGGGCACGCGGTTGAGGCCTCGCTGGGCTATTACATCTTCCCGCTGGTCGCTGTGCTGCTGGGGCGGCTTCTCTTCGGAGAGGCGCTCGGCCCGCTGCAATGGGTGGCCGTGGGGCTGGCCGCTCTGGCAGTCACGGTGCTGACCTGGGGGCTGGGCGTGCCGCCGTGGATTGCGCTCATGCTGGCGGGTACTTTCGCGGCCTATGGCGTGCTGAAGAAGGGGCTGGATCTGGGGCCGGTCGTATCCGTCACCGCCGAGGTCCTGATGCTGCTGCCGCTGGCGCTATACTGGGCCTTCGCGCAGGGGCATGGGTTCCATTGGGACGGCCGAACGCTGGCGCTGCTGCTGGCCTCCGGGCCGATCACCGGGGGGCCGCTGATCCTGTTTTCCTATGCCGCGCGGCGGGTGCGTCTGTCGACCGTGGGGCTCATCCAGTACATGAACCCCACGCTTCAGTTCCTCGTTGCGGTGCTGGTGTTCCGCGAACCTTTCACGCCCTGGCACATGATCGCCTTCCCGATGATCTGGGCGGCGCTTGCGCTTTACTCCGCCGTCTCGCTCAGAGGCAGCAGGGCCGCGCGCAAGGCGGCTTCCGCAGCGGGCACATCGGCGGCAACGGTGAAATAGCCGCGGTTTTCGGCTCCGGCGAAGCCCTGGGTCACGAGGTTGTCGATCAGCGCCACCAGCGGATCCCAGTAGCCGCCCACATTGAGCAGCACGATGGGCTTGTCGTGAAGGCCAAGCTGGCGCCAGGTAAGCGCTTCGAAGAACTCGTCCAGCGTGCCCGCGCCGCCGGGCAGCACGACCACGGCATCGGCGTTCATGAACATGACCTTTTTGCGCTCGTGCATCGTCTCGGTCACGACGTAGCGGTCCAGATCGCGCTTGCCGACCTCCATCCGCACGAGATGCTCGGGGATCACGCCCAGGGTCGGCGCGCCAGCCGCTTGCGCCGTGCGCGCCACGCGGCCCATCAGGCCGACATCGCCCGCCCCGTAGACCAGCCCCCAACCGTTGCCGCCCAGCATGGCGCCAAGGGTTTCGGCGGCGGCGGCATAGATCGGATCGTTCCCGTCACGGGCGCCGCAGTAGACGCAGATCTTGGGGAGGCTCATGGCATGGTCCTTTCGCTGGGGTTGCTCCTGCTCTAGCAGGCGCGGGGGAAATCGGGCAAGATGGCGCGCAACATGGCCTGAGGGAGCGATAAAATGGCAATTCAACGGTGGATGATGGCCGCGCTGATTGGCGCAACCGGGGCCGGAGCCGCCGTGGCTTGGCATCATTTCGGCGCGGCCCCATCCGACCCGGTGGCCGCCGTGGATCGCCCGCTTGGACTTATGTCCGAACAGGGTGCTGCTCCGGCCCATGTTGCCCCCGCCGATGCCGCCCCCGCAGAGACGGTCGAGGCCCCATTGCCGTCCGCGCCATCGGTCGAGGTGGTGCGCATTGATCCCACGGGATCGGGGCTCATCGCGGGCCGTTCCCAAGGGGGCGCGCCGCTGGTCTTGCGCCATGGCGAAGAGGTTCTGGCCCAAGCGCAGCCCGAAGCCGACGGCGGTTTCGTCTTGTTCTTTGATCTGCCGCCTTCGGACCAGCCGCGCCGCCTGACCCTGTTCCAGGATGGCACATCGGGAGAGCCGCCCGCCGTGCTCGTGGCCCCCGCGCCCGCTGAAGAGACGGTCGCAGCAGATGTGACCGAGCCCGCACCAGAACCTGTGGCTGAGGACGTGCCCGTTCCGGCAGCGTCCGCGCCGGAGGCCAGCGAGCCCGCGCCCGAGGCCATTGCCGAAACAGACCCCGAACCCGAGCAGATGCCCTTTGAGCCGGTCACGGCCCCGCCGCCGGTGCTTTTGGCCGATGCCGAAGGGGTGCGGGTCGTCCAAGGCGGCGCGGCGCCTGAGGCGGAGGATACGCTCAGCCTGTCCGCCATCACCTATGATGCCGAAGGTGAGGTGTCGCTGGCCGGGCAGGGCGGCGGCGGGGCTGCCGTGCGGGTCTATCTCGACAACCGCCCGGTGAGCGAGACACCCGTCACCACGCCGGGCGATTGGCGCACCCTTCTGCCCGAGGTGGAAGAAGGCGTCTACACGCTGCGGGTCGATGCGCTCGACGCGCAAGGCGCGGTCGTGTCCCGCATAGAGACACCCTTCCGCCGGGAAGCCGCGCAGGATGTGGCGGAGGTGATGGCCGAGGAGACCTCTGCAGATGGGTTCGATGTCGCGGTGCGCACCGTGCAGCCGGGCAACACGCTCTGGGCCATCGCGCGCGAGACCTATGGCGACGGGGTGCTCTATGTGCATGTGTTCAACGCCAATGCCGACCTGATCCGCAACCCGGACCTGATCTATCCGGGGCAGATCTTCCGCCTGCCAGAGCTGGGCGCGCCGGGCTGACGCCGGGCACGGCGCTTGCCCATCCGGCCTTGCGGGCTTAGATGCCGCTCATGCGACGATTGACAAAAACCGATGCCAACCTGTCGGACCGCAAGGTCGATGGCTGGGGCGTTTTGCGCTCCGTGGCCCCTTATCTTTGGCCCGAGGGTCACCCCGGCCTGAAGGCCCGCGTGGTTATCGCGATGGCGCTGCTGGTGCTGGCCAAGCTCATCACGGTGATGACGCCCATGCTCTACAAAGCGGCGGTGGACGCGCTTGCGGGGGAAGGGACGCCGCCGCTTGCGCTTGGCGTGATCGGGCTGACAGTGGCTTATGGCGTGGCCCGGTTGATGACGGTCGCCTTCCAACAGGGCCGCGATGCGGTGTTTGCCGTGGTGGGCCAGCGGGCGCTGCGGCAGCTTGCGGTCGAAACCTTCACCCACATTCACCGGCTGTCCCTGCGCTATCACCTCACGCGCAAGACCGGCGGGCTCAGCCGCATCATCGAGCGCGGGGTGAAAGGGGTCGAATTCCTCTTGCGCTTCATGCTGTTCAATATCGGCCCCCTTATGCTGGAGCTGCTGATGGTCGCCGCGATCATGTGGATCGCGTTCGACTGGCGCTACATGCTGGCGGTGGCGATCACGGTGCTGGTCTATATCGCCTTCACCTTCCGGGTGACCGAATGGCGCGTGAAGATCCGCAAGGAGATGAACGACCAGGACACCGATGCGAACCAGAAAGCAATCGACAGCCTTCTGAACTTCGAGACGGTGAAGTATTTCGACGCGGAAGAGCGCGAGGCGCGGCGCTATGACGGGGCCATGGCCGCGTATCAGCAGGCCGCGCTCAAGACATCCTATTCGCTGTCCTTTCTGAATACCGGGCAAAGCTTCATCATCACGTGCGGGCTGGTCGCGGTGATGGTCCTCGCGGCCATGGGCGTGCAGGCGGGCACCCTGACGGTGGGCGATTTCGTCATGGTCAACGCCTATATGGTGCAGATCACCATGCCGCTGAACTTCCTCGGATCGGTCTACCGCGAGATCCGGCAGGCCCTGATCGACATGGATGACATGTTCCGCCTTCTGCGCCAGCCCGAGGAGGTGTCTGACAAGCCCGGCGCCCCTGGCATCAAGGTCCGCGGCGGGCAGGTGCGCTTTGAGGGCGTGCACTTTGCCTATGACCCGGAGCGCGCCATCCTCAAAGGGATCGACCTGGAGGTCGAGCCGGGATCGACGGTGGCCATTGTCGGCTCTTCCGGGTCGGGGAAATCGACCATCGGGCGGCTGCTGTTCCGCTTCTATGACGTGACCGGCGGGGCGATCCGCATTGACGGGCAGGACATCCGCGACGTGACTCAGGGCAGCCTTCATGCCGCCATCGGCGTGGTGCCGCAGGACACGGTGCTGTTCAACGACACGATCCGCTACAACATCGCCTATGGCCGCGACAATGCGAGCGAGGCCGAGATTGTCGCCGCAGCCAAGGCCGCGCGGGTGCATGACTTCATCGCCGGGTTGCCGCAGGGCTACGACACACAGGTCGGAGAGCGGGGGCTGAAGCTGTCCGGCGGGGAAAAGCAGCGCGTGGGCATTGCGCGCACGCTGCTCAAGGACCCGCCGATCCTGATCCTCGATGAGGCGACCAGTGCTCTGGACACCGACACGGAGCGGGAGATCCAGTCCGAGCTGAAAGCGATGGGCGAAGGCCGCACGGTGCTGACCATCGCCCACCGGCTGTCCACCATCGCCGACGCCGACCGGATCGTCGTGCTTGAGGCGGGCCAGATCGTTGAAAGCGGCACGCATGGCGCGCTGCTGGCGCAGGGCGGGCGCTATGCCCAGCTCTGGGCCCGCCAGCAGGCAGAGGAAGAGGCCGCCTGAGCCGGGCGTTCGGCGCCCGGGCCTCTCCGCCTCTAGGGGACGTTCACGATATTGGTCACGTTCTCCCGGAAATAGTCGAGCTGGCCATCCGCCTCGTGCGAGACAATGTAGGTCAGGCTGGTGACCTGTTGCTGCCGGATGCCGTAGAAGAAACGTTGGTTGAAGCGGGTCAGATGCCAGCCGTCGCCAAGGTCGAAGCAGTCCAGGCCGAGAAGCTCCGTCCCTTTGGGAAACACCTCGGTTCCAAGACGCCCGATCACCGCCATGAGAGCGTTTCGTGTGTTGGCGGACTGCCACGCCGTTTCTGCGTCGTCCCTAAAGTGGTCAATACGAAAGTCGATGTCCTCGGCGATCAGTTCGAACAGCGTCGGATCACCAGCCGCGAATTTTTCGAGGACTCGGCAGATCACGGTGTCGCTGGGCGCAGCAGGGGGGAGATGCATTTTCATAGTCCTTCAATGGTGCATGAGGGACATTGCGCAGAGCGGATAATAAAAGGAAATTGCGAGGCGATCTATCCGTGATATAGTCAATGACTATGATAGATCTCAACACGCTGCGCTATTTTACCAGTGCCTATGAAACCGGCACCTTCTCTCACGCCGCCCGTGTGAACGGGGTGAGCCAGCCCACGGTGTCGGCCGCCATTCAAAAGCTTGAGGACCGTCTGGGAGCGCCGTTGTTCAAGCGGTCAAAGGTCGGGTTAAAGGCGCTGCCGCTGGCCGTACGACTGTATCACGACGTGGTCGATTCAGTGACCCATCTTGCGTTGCTGGAGACCCGGCTGCTCTCTGAGCCTGTGCAAACGGTGCGGATTTACTGCGCACCAGATATGCTGATGCACCGGCTTGCCCCTGATCTGAACAGCCTGCGGCGCCGGTTTGCAAACCTGCAGTTCACGTTCGCGGAGGACCCGCGCGGGAGCGATCTGGGCTATGTTTCCGACCGGTGCGTGCCCGACGCGCATGCGTTCATCCCGATGGAAGAGGAGCGGTTCCACGTCGCCGTCGCCCGGTTCCATCCGCTCGCGGCATCTGGGGAAATCGAGCTCGGGGATCTTCGCGACCAACCGTTCATTCACCGGCCTTATTGCCCGAATGCAGATCGGTTGGATCTGGTGTCATCGGAAATCACCTTTGTGGCTCAGGCCACCAACGATCATCAGTTGCTGGAGCTCATCTCGTCCGGTCTGGGGGTGGCGTTCGTCCCGGAATCGCACGCCCATGCCCGCGACGATATTGCGCTTCTGCCTCTGAAGGGTGTCGAATCTGGGCAGCGCCGGGTTGGGGTCTCGCACCGAAAAACGGTTCAGGCGGCCGAATTGGCGAAACTGATCGCCAAAGCGGGCCGTTGAGCAAAGGCGTCGCCCACTTGCGCGGGGCGCTCGAACAGACGTCCGGCCCGCTGCTATTCCGCCGCTTTGAGCGCGAGCTCGGGAGCGGAAGGCGCGGGCTCTTCCCACAAGATCGTCGTTGAGGAGAGCCGCTTTGCCTCCTTGCGCAAGGCCCAGTCCTGAGCGGCGCGGCTGCTCCGGCCCAGCGACAGGCGGGCAAGCAGGTCGCCAAGCCATTTCGCATAGGTCGTGATCCAGACGCGCAGCGCCAGCATGGCGGGGGTGAAGACCAGCGTCAGCACGGTCGCGAGCCCCAGCCCGAACACTACCGCCGTGGCGAGGCTCTTCCACCACAGTGAGGTCGGGCTGTTGAGCGAATAGCCCCCGGCCAGGAAATCGAGCGACAGCCCGAACACCATCGGCGCCAACCCGGCCATGGTGGTGATCGTGGTCAGCAGAACCGGGCGGATGCGGTCTTCGGCGGTGCGGGTGATCGCCTCCACGCGGGGCATGTAGGCGGCGTATTCCTGATAGGTGTCGATCAGCACGATATTGTTGTTCACCACGATCCCGGCGAGCGCGACAATCCCGGTGCCGGTCATGATGATCGAAAAGCTCTGCCCCATGATGAGCATCCCCCACAGCACCCCTGCGACCGACAGCACCACCGCCAGCAGCACCAGCACGGAGTTGTAGAGCGAATTGAACTGCGCCAGCAGGATGATGAACATGAGGCCAAGCGCGCCCATGAAGGCCTTTTGCAAGAACGCCTGGCTCTCGGCCTGGTCGGCGATGTCGCCGGTCCACTCGAATGTCACGCCGGGAGGCAGGGGCGATGCATCCGAGGCAAAGATCTCCTCAATTTTCGCGATCCGCTCGTTGGAATTCACCGGCACCAGCCGGGCCCGGTCCAGATCGCTCTGGGTGAGCGCGGCAGAGCCTGCGAGAGGTGCGTAGCGGGTGCCGTCGGCAATGCTCAGGGCGCCGTCTTCCGAGGGCTGGAGGAACCCGAGCGTCTCGCCCCCGGCCACCAGCTTGACCACGCCGGGCAGCACATCGGCCTTGACCATGAAGCTGCGGCTTTGGTCCACGCGGTCGATCTGGCCCAGTTTGGCGACGGGCTCGCGGGTGATGAAATTGGCCAGCGGCACCAGCCCGGCGGGCGTGCGCACCTTGAGCCCATCCAGCGTGGACAGCACGCGGTCTTCTTCGGGAAGGCGCACGCGGATCTCGATCTCATCGTCAGAGCTCTCCACCCGCATCGTGTCCAGCAAGAGCCCGCGCGTCACCAGCTGCACCATGGCGCCCACGGTGGCGACGTCGGCGCCGTAGCGGCCCGCTTTTTCGACATCGACGCCGATCTTCCAGTCGATCCCCGGCAGGGGGAGCGTGTCTTCGACGGCGGTGACCGCGGGCAGGCTGGCGAAGAGCGCATGGCTGTCGCGGGTGGCTTGCAGCAGCGTGGGCCAGTCATTCCCGCGCAGGCGCAGGCTGATCGGCTTGCCCGAAGCGGGGCCGCGCGCCTGGGCGAGGATCTCGGTCTTGATGCCGGGGATGCGGTCCAGATCGGCCTGAAGCTCCGCGATGATGATATCCCCGTCCAGATCGGGCCGGTCGGAGCGGTCTTCCCAGGGGATCGTCTCGAACTGCACCTGGCCGATCGTGTCGCGCGGGGCGATGGCGCCGCCGGTGTTGGAGTTGAGCCCGCCTTCTCCGGCGAAGGCAAAGACGGTTGAGACCCCGGGATGCGCAAGCACCACGTCTTCGGCTTTTGCGACAAGCGCGTCCTTTTCAGCAAGGCTCAGGTTGCCGCGCGCGCGGACATAGACGATGGCCTGCTCGGGTTCGCTTTCAACGAAGAAATCGACCCCGTTATTGTTGCGCCCGTAATAGCTGAACGTGAAGATGACAAAGCCGATCACGCCCGCAATCGTGACCAGCGGCATCACCGGGTTCGAGGCAATCAGGTGGATCACCCGCCCGAACGGAGTGCGGCGGCGGCCTGCGGTCGTCGGTCTGCGGTCATGGTGTGGGCGCAGCGATCCCATGGTTGCCGACGCTAGCGTCGCCCCGAGCGCAAAGAGCGCAAAACCCGGCAGGGCGGAGGCCAGACCGCTGGGCCGCGGCCCGCCCGACAGCCAAGCCGGGTTGAGGATCAGCATTGCGCCCGAGAACAGCAAGGCAAGCGCGGGCAGCACCAGAACGGCCCGCACGGCGAAGGGCAGGCGACGCTCCATCAGGTCCGACAGCGCGTTGACCTTGCGCGTAAAGCGCCCGGTGACGCCGCCCATCACCGGCAGGTAGACAAGCGCAACGAGCAGCGAGGCCGACAGCACGAAGATCAGCGTGGTGGGCAGCATTCCCATGAATTCGCCCGGCATCCCCGGCCAGAACAGCATGGGCAGGAACGCGCACAGCGTGGTCGCGGTCGAAGACACGATCGGCCAGAACATGCGTTTGGCGGCTTCGACATAGGCGTGCATCGGCCCCACACCGTCGCGGATCCGCTTGTCGGCGTATTCAACGACGACAATGGCGCCGTCGACCAGCATCCCCACCGCCAGAATCAACCCGAACATCACGATGTTCGAAATTGCCACGCCCATCAGGGCCAGCAGCATGAAGGCCAGCAGAAACGAGGTCGGGATTGCAAAGCCCACCAGCAGCGCGGGCCGCAGCCCCAGCGAGGCCAGCACCACGATCATCACAAGCGCAATCGCCGTGAGCACCGAGCCTTCGAGCTGGCTCACCATGGAGGCCACCGTGCGGCTTTGATCATTCGATGTGCCGACATGGACCGCCGCGCGCATCGTCTCGGGCCAGTCCGCGCGGGCGGCTTCGACCTCGGCTTTCACCAGCTCGGCGGTGTCGATGATGTTGAACCCTTTGCGTTTGGTAACCTGAAGCGCGATGGTCTTCACCCCGTCGAAGCGCGCTGTGGTGGTGGCGTCCTCGAACGTCAGGCGGATCTGGGCCAGATCGCCCAGCGTCACCACCCGGTCGCCATTGGTCTTGACCGGCAGATCATAGACATCCTGGGGCGTGTCGAACGACGACGGGATCTTGACCGAATAGGCCCCTTGCGCGGTCTCCACCTCTCCGGCGGCGATCAGCAGGTTGTTGCGGGTCACCACGGTGATCAGCTCCCCGGCGGTGACGTTGTAGGCCTCCAGCCGCAGCGGGTCGATGATCACTTCGAGCATCTCGTCGCGCTGCCCGGTGAGCTGCGCCTCCAGAACGGGCTCCAGCCCTTCCAGCCGATCCTGAAGCGCCTTGCCGACCTGGATCAGGGTCCGTTCAGGTACGGCCCCGGTCAGGTTCACGATCACGATCGGAAATTCTGAGAAGTTGATCTCCGTCAGCGTGTATTTGTCGGCGCCATCGGGAAATTTGGCTTCTGCCGAATCCATCGCGTCGCGCACATCGGCCATGACGGCCTGCTTGTCCCAGCCGAACTCGAACTCCATCGCGACGCCGCCGTAGTTTTCGGCAGCGGTTCCGGTGAGCGTCTTGAGCCCGTCGATGTCGGACAGCTCTGTCTCCATCGGCTTGACCAGAAGCTTTTCGCTGTCCTCGGCAGAGATGCCGGGGAAGGGGACCGACACGAAAAGCGCGGGGATCTCGATGTCTGGCTCGCCTTCCTTTGGCAGGTTCAGATAGGCGGCGGCCCCGGCCAGCACCGTGAGCAGGATGAACGCCATGACCATCCGCGCGCGGGCGGAGGCCCAGTCGATCAGGCCGGTCATTGGTCCGGCTCCGAGGGCAGAACCGGCACGCCATCGGTGACATATTCCTGACCGACAGTGATGACGCGGGCCGGGTCGGGCAGCCCCGCCACCAGCACCCCGTCCACGCTGTCGCGCAGCAGTGATACGGGGGCGAAGCGGGCGGTGCTGTCATCGGCCACCAGCCGCACGCCCAGATCGCCCGCATCGTTCAACGTAAGCGCCGATTGCGGGACCAGATGAGCGCTGCGGGCGTCGGAGGCGACGATGATCTCGGCCGTCTGGCCATCGCGGATCGCGCCATCGGGGTTGGGGATCTCCACTTCGACCCGGAAGGTGCGGGTCGCCGGATCGGCGGAGCGCGCGACGAAGCTGACGGCGCCGGTGACCTCCTTGCCAGAGGCCAGCCGGGCAGCGGCCTGCCCGCCCAGCTTGATCCGGCCCAGATCGGTTTCGGGCAGGAAGCCCACCAGTTTCATCGGATCCAGCCGGATGATGGTGGCGCATTCGCCGCCAGGCTGCAAAAGGCTGCCGCGTTCGGCGGTGTCGCTTTCCAAAAGCCCGGCGAAGGGAGCGGTGATGGACAGCCGGTCGATCTCCGCCTCTGCGGCGGCGATGGCGGCGCGGGCGCTTTCCAGCCCGGCCTGTGCGCCGGTGATCCCCGCTTCGGCGGAGCTGATCTGAGCTTCAGCAGCGGTGATTCCGGCACGCGCCGAAGTGATCCCCGCGCGGGCAGAGGTTGTCTGGGCCTTGGCCCCGGCGATCCCGGCTTCGGCCGAGGCGATCCCGGCTTCGGCCGTCGTGACGCCCGACTGGGCCCGCTGGATCCCGGCGAGCGCGCTTTCCAGAGCCGCTTCGGCATTGGCCAGCCGCGTGTCCGAGGCAAACCCCTCCGCCGACAGCTTTTGCGCGGCGTTCAGGTTGAGCTCCGCCTCGCGCTTGCGGGCCTCGGCCTCTGCGAGGACGGCGCGGGCTTCGGGCACGCGGCCCTGTGCCTGAATGAGCGCGGCCTGGGCGGCGGCTTCGCGGGCGCCGGTTTCCTCTAGGCGGCCTTGCGCTTCGGTCAGGCGGCCTTCGGCCTCCTCGCGCCCGCCGGTGGCGGAGAGCAGTCGGGCCTGGGCTTCCTGGAGCCGCGCCTGCGCCTCGACCTCGCGGGCGCGGGCCTCGTCCAGGACGCTCTGGCGCGTGCCCGGGTCGATCTCGCACAGGAGCGCGCCTTCGCTGATCTCGGCGCCCTTGCGGCGCGGCTCGGACACCACAGTGCCCGAGGTTTCGGCCCGCACAACCACCTGCCGCGCGGCTTCGGTCCGGCCCCGCAGCACGATCCCGTCCGCCACGTCGCGGGCGCGAAGCGTCGCGGCGATCACGCGCACGGCGTCGGGGGCGGGTTCCGGCTCGGGCACAGCCATGGGCGCGGGCGGCGGCGTGATCCCGGCAAAATCCAGCAGCACGTCGCGGCGGAACACCACGAGGATCAGCAGCACGCAAACCACGATAGCCGTAAGCAGAGAGGACAGGCGCATGGGCAGTCTCCTTGGCGGCATGTGCCGCATTCGCGAAAGAGTGCCAAAGCCCGCCCTTCATCGCAATCCCTGTGGCCAATGGCCACACCGCCTCTTGGCATTCCTCCCCCCGGACCTGTAGAGATGGCGGCAGCGAAGAAACCGCGAAAGGCGAACGCGATGAGCAATACCGACAGCTTCGTCGATGAGGTGAACGAAGAGCTGCGCCGCGACCAGCTGTTCGGAGCGATGCGCCGTTACGGGTGGATCGCGGTTCTGGCCGTTCTGGCTTTGGTCGGCGGTGCTGCCTGGACCGAGTGGAGCCGCGCAAAGGACCGCGCGGCAGCGCAGGCGGCGGGCGATGCGGTCTATGCCGCGCTTGAAGCCGATGACAGTGCGGCCCGCGCCGCGGCGCTCAACGGGCTAGGTGCTGGCGGGCCGGTGCCCGCGCTGCTGGAGGCGTCGGCCCTTCTTGAGGCCGGCGATCCCGAGGCCGCCCGTGCCGTTCTGACCCCTTTGGCCGACGATGCCGATCTGCCCGCGCGCTACAGCGATCTGGCCGGGCTGAAGCTCGCCATGATTGAGAGCTCCGATCCCGCGCAGACCCGCACCCTGCTGGAGCGGCTGGCAACCCCGGGGCGGCCCTACCGGCTGCTCGCGCTCGAACAGCTTGCGCTGCTGGATCTGGCGGGCGGCGATACGGAGGCCGCGCTGAGCGGCGCGCGCGCCATCCTGGAGGATGCCGAGCTGACGCCGGGCTTGCGCGACCGGATGGAAACCCTGATGGTGTCGCTGGGCACCCCGCCGGGCGCGGTGAGCGAATAAAGGATCCCTGAACCGATGCGATTTCCGATCAAGGCCATTTTCCTGAGCGTTCTTCTGGCGGGCTGCGGCGGCGGCGATGACGTCATCTTGCCCGGCGCGCGCGAAGCCATCCGTGCCGATGAAACGGCTCCGACCCGTGCCGCGCAGTCGATCCGTCTGAGCAGCGCGCAGGTGAATGCCAACTGGACCCATCGTCTGGGCGGCGCAGATCACCGCACGCGCCACCCCGCCCTGGGCCGCAATATCCAGCCGGTCTTCTCGGTTAAGGCCGGGGCGCCGGAAACCCGTCGCACCCGCATCACCGCCGATCCGATCGTGGCGAGTGGTGCCATCTTCACCATGGACGCTCAGGCGCAGGTCGTGGCCCACAGCACGGGCGGTCAGCTTCTTTGGACCCGTAATCTGGTGCCGCTGAATGATGGCGCGGGCGAAGGTGCCGGGGGCGGGCTCGCCTTTGGCGATGGCAAGCTGATCGTAACCACCGGTTTTGGCCGCGTGACCGCGCTTGACCCGTCGACCGGCGGCACGCTCTGGACCCAGAAGCTTGAGGCTCCGGGCGGCTCTTCTCCGACCGTGGCCAACGGGCTGGTCTATGTTGCGGCACGCGACGCGGTGGGCTGGGCTCTGGACGCCGATACGGGCCGCATCCGCTGGACCCTGAACGGCACCCCGTCGCCCGAGAATTTCGGCGCCGGGCCGGGCGTGGCGGCCAATGGCAGCATCGCGATCTTCCCCTTCGCCAGCGGCGAAGTGCTGGGCGCCTTTCCCGAAGGCGGCTTGCGCCGCTGGTCCTCGGTCGTGACCGGAGCGCGGATCGGCTATGCCGCATCGACCATCACCGACATCTCGGGCGATCCGGTCATTGATGGGAGCACCGTCTATGTCGGCAACATCTCGGGCCGCGCCGTGGCGATGAATGCTGAGACTGGCGAGCGTCTGTGGACCGTGCCGATGGCGGCGAAATACCCTGTCTGGCCTGCTGGTGGGTCGGTCTTCCTGGTGAACGATGTGAATGAGCTGGTCCGTCTGGACGCGCGCGATGGTGCGGTGATCTGGAAGGTCACGCTGCCCCAGTTCAAAGAGCGTCGCTTTGGCCGGTCCAACCAGTACTACGCCCATTACGGCCCGGTTCTGGCCGGTGGGCGGCTGATCGTGGCGTCGTCCGACGGGATGCTGCGCCACTTCGATCCGTCCAACGGGGCCCTCGTTGAGCAGACCGCGCTGCCCGCGCCTGCGGCTTCGGGTCCGGCTGTTGCGGGCGGGGTGCTCTATGTGATGACCACCGACGGGCTGTTGACCGCGTTCCGCTGAGCCCTTTTCGCGGGCGCTGCGATAGTGTATCGGGACGGGTCTCTGACCCGCCCCCGCCTCGAAAGCTGCACCCATGTCCTTTACGCTCGCCATTGTCGGTCGCCCCAATGTGGGCAAATCCACGCTGTTCAACCGGCTAGTTGGCAAGCGGCTTGCTCTGGTCGATGACCAGCCGGGAGTCACCCGCGATCTTCGCGAGGGCGAGGCGCGTCTGGGGCCGCTGCGCTTTACCGTGATCGACACCGCCGGGCTGGAAGAGGCCACGGATGAGAGCCTTCAGGGCCGGATGCGCCGCCTGACGGAGCGCGCGGTGGAAATGGCAGATGCCTGCCTGTTTCTCGTCGATGCCCGCGCCGGAATTCTGCCCGCCGATGAAGTCTTTGCCGACATCCTGCGCCGCAAATCCGCCCATGTGATCCTGGGCGCCAACAAGGCCGAGGGCCGCGCCGGGGAAAGCGGGATGCTGGAGGCCTATTCGCTCGGCCTTGGCGATCCGATTGGCCTGTCGGCCGAGCATGGCGAAGGCATGGGCGATCTGATTTCCGTTCTGGCGCCGCTGGTCGAAGCCCATGACGCCAAAGCCGCCGAGACCGCGCCTGTCACTGACGTGGCCGTGGACGAAGAAGGCGAGGCCGAAGAGGGGCTTGCCATCACAGCGGAGCGCCCGCTTCAGGTGGCTGTGGTCGGGCGTCCGAATGCAGGCAAATCGACGCTCATCAACCGTCTGATCGGAGAGGACCGGCTTCTGACCGGGCCAGAGGCCGGGATTACCCGCGATGCGATCTCGCTCAAATTTGACTGGGACGGCACGCCATGTCGGATTTTTGATACGGCGGGCATGCGCAAAAAGGCAAAAGTTCAGGACAAGGTTGAAAAACTGTCAGTGGCCGACGGCCTGCGCGCGGTGAAATTCGCCGAGGTCGTGGTGGTCTTGCTCGATGCGGCGATCCCGTTTGAACAACAGGATCTGCGTATTGCCGATCTGGCAGAGCGGGAAGGCCGTGCCGTCGTCGTGGCCGTCAACAAGTGGGACGTGGAAGAGCACCGTCAGGAGAAGCTCAAATCCCTGCGCGAAGCGTTTGAGCGGCTTTTGCCGCAGCTGCGCGGCGCGCCTTTGGTGACCGTGTCCGCCAAGACCGGGCGGGGGATGGACCGGCTTCATGCCGCGGTCCTGAAGGCCCATGACGTCTGGAACCGCCGGATTTCGACGGCACAGTTGAACCGCTGGCTCGAAGAAATGCTGGCCCAGCACCCGCCGCCCGCACCGGGCGGACGCCGCATTCGGCTGCGCTATATGACCCAGGTGAAGACCCGGCCGCCGAGCTTCGTAGTCATGTGCTCGCATCCTGATAAGCTGCCAGCGAGCTATTCCCGGTATCTCGTCAATGGGCTGAGAGATGACTTTGACATGCCTGGCACGCCAATCCGGCTCTTCATGCGCTCGCAGGGCGACAAGAACCCCTATAAGGGCCGCAAGAAATCCACGCCCTCGCGCCTGCGCAAGCATTTGGGCAAGGGCCCGGCTGACGCTTAAGGCGGCGCTCTGCGCCCTGCCGGGGCTGGCAGGTGCGCAGAGCTGGGATTGGCAACTGTCTGAGCAGGATCTGAGCGTCGATGTGGAGATCCTCGATCTCGACCCCAATGCCGTCACCCGTGAACAGGTCGCCGCGCTGAGCGCGCGCGGGATCATGACGATCTGCTATGTCAGCGTGGGCACGGTCGAGGACTGGCGCGCCGATGCCGGGCAGTTTCCTGAGGCCGTCGTGGGACGCCGCTATGGCGCGTGGCCCGATGAACGCTATCTGGATATGCGCGCGCAGGACGTGCTGCTGCCGCTGATGGAGGCGCGCTTTCAGACCTGTAAGGACAAGGGGTTCGATGCGATTGAGCCCGACAATATGGACATCTACGACCACAACACGGGCTTTGGCCTCACCGCCGGGGACGCGATTGCCTATGTGAAGGCGCTTGCCGATCTGGCCCATGGGATGGGGCTTCAGATCGGGCAGAAGACCGCGCCCGAACTGGTGCCCGATCTGGAGCCGGTGCTGGATTTTGTCCTGTTCGAAGAGTGCCATGAGCAGGGCTATTGCGCGGCCGCCGCGCCCTATGTCGCGGCGGGCAAGCCTGCGCTCAACACCGAATACCGGCTTTGGGGGCAGCGGGCCGCCTGCGCCGAGGCGCAGGCGCTTGGGCTTGCGACGATCTTCAAGCGCCGGGAACTGGGCGTCTGGCGGAAGACCTGCCCTTAGACCAGATCGCCTTCGGCGTTGATCACCGTCTTGCCGCCCAGATAGGGCGCGAGGCAATCGGGCAGGGCGACGGAGCCGTCTTCCTGCTGGCCGTTCTCCAGCACCGCGATCAGCGTACGCCCCACAGCCAGCCCGGAGCCGTTCAGCGTGTGAACGAATTCGGGCTTTGCGCCGGGCTCAGGGCGGAAGCGGGCATTCATGCGGCGCGCCTGAAAATCCCCCGCGACCGAGACGGAGCTGATCTCGCGGTATTTGTCCTGACCGGGCAGCCAGACTTCGATGTCATGGGTGCGCTTCATGCCAAAGCCCAGATCTCCGGTGCACAGCACCACGGTGCGGTAGGGCAGGCCGAGCGCCTCCAGGATCGCCTGGGCCCGTTCGGTCATCGCCTGATGCTCTGCCGCCGACTCTTCGGGGCGGGTGATCGACACCATTTCGACCTTTTCGAACTGGTGCTGGCGCAGCATCCCGGACGTGTCGCGCCCCGCGCTCCCGGCTTCGGAGCGGAAGCACAGCGAATGGGCGGTGAAGCGCAGGGGCAGATCGGCGCCCTCCAGAACCTCTCCGTTCACGATATTGGTCAGGGACACCTCGGAGGTAGGGATCAGCCACCAGCCTTCGCGAGTCTGATAGCTGTCTTCCCCGAATTTCGGGAGCTGGCCGGTGCCATACATCATCTCTTCGGTGACCAGCACCGGGGCGTTCACCTCGGTCAGGCCGTGGCGGTCGGTGTGGGTGTCCAGCATGAACTGGGCCAGAGCTCGGTGCAGCCGCGCCATGGCGCCCTTGAGCACCACAAAGCGCGAGCCCGAGATTTTCCCGGCGGTCGCGAAATCCATGCCGCGCGCGGCGGGGAGCTCGAAATGCTCCTTGGGGGTGAAATCGAAGCTGCGCGGCGTGCCCCAGCGGTGGATCTCCACGTTGTCGTCTTCGTCCGCGCCGTCGGGAGTGTCCTCGGCGGGGATGTTGGGCAGGCCCATCAGCGCCTCATGGAGCCGGGCATCTTCGGCCTTGGCCTCATCGTTCAGACGGGCGATCTCCGCCTTGCTGTCCGCCACGAGGGCGCGCAGGCGGTTGAATTCAGCGTCATCGCCGCGGGCCTTTGCGGCGCCGATCTCTTTCGCGGCCTTGTTGGCCTCCGCCTGAGCGGTCTCAGCGGCGAGGATCTTGGCCCGGCGGGCTTCGTCGATGGCCAGCAGATCGGAGGACAGGGCAGACATCCCGCGCCGGGCCAGCCCGGCGTCGAACGCTTCGGGGTTTTCGCGGATCGTGCGGATGTCGTGCATCGGGGTCTCCTTCGTGCGGCGTGACGCGGGCGTGATGCCCGATCCGCGCGCGCAAGGGAAGCCTTACCGTGCGCCGAGCCCCATCCGCATCAGGGCCTGACGCACCGGCTTCACATCGTGGAGCAGTGCCAGCCCCGCGCCGCGCGCGGCCTGAAGCGGCGCAATGCCCGTCTGTGACGCCCGGTTGAGCAGATCGACCCCGCGCACGCGCAGCTGGGCTTCGGGCCAGCGGCGGCGGTGGTAGCGGGTCAGCAGATCCGCATCTCCGGGATCACCCGCTCCGTCCAGCAGCCGTTTCAGGCAGCCCAGATCGGCCAGCGACATGTTCAGCCCCTGCGCCCCGATGGGGGGCACCACATGAGCGGCTTCGGCGGCAAGCGCCACGCGCGCCCCGCAGAACTTGTCCGCGATCTGGGCGATGATCGGCCAGCTTTGGCGCCGCTGCACCAAGGTGAGCGGGCCGAGCAGGAAGGTGGCGCGTTCGGACGCGGCCGCCGCGAAGGCGTCGTCATCCAGGGCCATGAGCTTGGCGGCTTCCGGCCCGTCGGTCATCCACACGACCGCCGAACAGGGCTGGCCGTCATAGTCGGGCAGGGGCACCAAGGTGAACGGCCCGCCCCGCAGGTGAATCTCGGTCGAGACGTTGTGATGCGGCTGCGGGTGCGTCGCGGCGAAGGTCACCGCGACCTGACCATAGCGCAGGCGGGTCACCTTGATCCCCGCCGCCGCGCGCACGGGCGATTCGCGCCCGTCGCAGGCCAGCAGCAGCTTTGCGCGGGTCTGGCTGCCATCCGTCATCCGCACACGGACCTCACCGCTGCGGGCGATATGGCCTGCATAGCCGGTCCCGGCCAGGAAGGTGACATTGGGCAAGCTATCCAGCCGCTCCATCAGCGCGGCACGCAGGGCGGTGTTGGGGAAGTTCCAGCCAAAGGCCTGTTCCGACAGATCGGAGCTGTTGAAATCCCGGCTCACATGGCGCTCTGCCGCGTTGATGATCCGCATCTGGTCGAGCGGCGTGGCATGCGGCGCAAGGTGGTCCCAAACGCCTGCCTCTTCGAACAGGGCGCGGCCCGGCTGCAAGATCGCGGTCGTGCGCAGATCCGCCCCCGGGGCGTCCATCTGCGTGACCGGCGGGGCCGGGTCGAGCAGGGTGATGCGCGCACCCTGCGCGCCCAGGATCGCAGCGGCCGAGAGCCCGGCAGGCCCCCCACCCGAGATCACGATATCGGTGTCGGTCAGATCGCTCATGCCCGGACCCTAAACCCGCCGCCGCGCCGGGGGAAGCCCACCCGCTGCGGCAAAGCGCCCGAAGCGGTTGCGATAGACGCCCGCGCGGCCTAGCCTTGCGCGATCTTGTCAAGGAATGCTCCTATGCCCGACCCTCGCCCTGCCCAGCTCGATGCCTATGGCCTGATCCTCGATGCGATCGACCGAGGCGTCTATCGCCCCGGCGACCGGCTGGTGGAGAGCGATCTGGCCGACCGCTTTGGTGTCTCGCGCACGCCCATCCGCGAGGCGTTGCAGCGGCTTGAGACGCAATCCCTGCTTACCCGTGACGGGCGGTCCCTGATCGTGGCCTCTCTGGATCATTCGCAGCTTTCCGAGCTCTACGTCGTGCGCGGCGAACTGGAGGGGTTGGCCGCCCGGCTGGCGGCCCGTCATGCCACCCCCGAAGAGGTGCAGGTGCTGCGCGACATGCTGGAGGCCGACCGCGCGCTTTTGGGCGATCCCGACGCGATGAGCCGCGCCAACCGGCGGTTTCACAAGCAGATTCACCTCGCCTCGCATAACCGCTTCCTCGTGCAGCAGCTCGATCTGGTGCACCGCTCCATGGCACTTCTGGCGTCCACGTCCCTGGCGGCGGAGGGGCGCGGTGAAGGGACCTTGGAAGAGCACGAGGCCATCGTGCGCGCGATTGAGGTGGGAGATGGCAAGGCGGCGGATAAGGCGCTGCGCAACCACATCTCTGAGGCGTTCAAGACCCGGTTGAAGATCGACGCAAGCGCCGTGAAGTGAACCACCGCCGGGCACGCGCCTGCCCTGTGGGCGCGAAGATGCCGTGGCTGGTCTTATCCCAGTAGAACGGTTTTGCGGCCAGCTCCCACAGCCCCTTATAGAGCGCAAAGGCGGCGAGCGGGAAATACAGGTGGAGCGTCGGCGCCCAGCGGATCACGTCGCGCTGCCCGGCTCGTGCGGCGGCCCAGGCCGCGACAGAGATATTCGCCACCTCGCCCATCAGGAACACGCCTGCCATCATCCACAGCGCAGGTTTCGGCAGTGCCTCCAGGAACGGGTGCGGGATGCCGAAAATGCCGAGCCAGAAGCTCCACAGCACCGGGGTCAGGGTGAAGGTCAACAGCGTAGCGCCGAACTGGACCTGCACCCCTAGGAACCGCTTCGCCCCTAGGTCGCGCCACAGTTGGAGCGGTGCGCGCATGTGAACCATGTAGGTGATGGCGTAGCCCTTCAGCCATCGCGAGCGCTGCTTGATCCACGGCCAGAGCCGGGCATTGGCCTCCTCATAGGTGGTGCTGTCGATCATCTCGGTGCGATACCCCGCCCGGGCCAGCCGGATGCCCAGATCCGCGTCTTCCGTGACGTTCTGGGCATCCCATGCGCCGACCTCCTCCAGGACATCGCGTTTGAAGAAGACGGTCGTGCCGCCCAGTGGCAGGACCAGCCCCAGCCGCTCAAGCCCCGGCAGCATCACCCGGAACCAGGTCGCGTATTCCAGCGTGAAACAGCGCGCGAGCCAGTTGCTCCGGGCGTTGTAGTAGTCCAGCACGCCCTGAAGACAGGCGACGTCGGGGGCCGCCTGGGCGAAGCGCCGCGCGACGGTCAGCAACTGGTCCGGGTCCGGAGCATCTTCGGCATCGAACACCCCGACGACATCGCCCCGGCAGAAATCGAGCGCATAGTTCATCGCGCGGGGTTTCGTGCGGCAGGTGCCGGGCGGGACGGTGATCGGGTGGATCCAGGCGGGCAGTTCCGTTTGGGCGATGGATCGCTGGGTGCACAGATCGTCTTGCTCCACCACCAGCCAAAGCTCGATCTTGTCGCGGGGATAGACCAGTCGGGCCAGCCGCTTGAGCAAATGCGCGGCAATGTCCTGCTCGCGGTAGAGCGGCACCAGGATCGAGATAGCGGGCAGTGGCGCGCCATCGGGCAAGGGCGCGGGCGGGGTGCGCCGCGAATGCCACAGGAACGTCAACGACGCGAGGATCTTCAGCCCCGTGCCCGCCATGGAGGCCGCGACAGCGATCACGCAAACCGTGATCAGGAGCGCCGTTGGGGCGATCCATGCGGCAAGGCCGATTAGCGCCGCAACCCCGCAGGCGACGATGCCAAAACGGGCGCCTTTGTGGTTCCTGCAGCTCAGCCTTTCCGCAGTTCGGGTTTCGGCCCGGCTGGACAGATGCGCCTGAGCGCTCTGGGCGACGGCAGTTTGCAGCTGCAGACGGCTGATATGACCGCTGCGCACGGGCCCGAACAGGTGCTCCAGATCGGGGCGTGCCTTGGCCAGGGCGCGGGGCGATGTGCCTAGCGCGATCACCTGGCCGCCGATGCGGCGCCAGGGGAGAACCTCGCTGTGCAAGGCGCGCTCAGCCCTCCAGAGCGCCAAAAGCGTGGGATCGGGTGGGGTGTCGACCAGATCAACAGGGCAGCCGGGGGCGTTCGTCACCAGACGGGGATACCCCCCCGGAAGCGACGTCGTCTGAACGTCGCGTAAGCCCTCTGACTGGGGCTCTATTTCACCGGGCATTGCCGCTTGGGGTCATGGCCGTCCCTCCTTAAGGAACGGTTAAAGACCCTTCGTTAACGCATGGTTAACCCGCGCGGCGGCGCTCCATCGCGGCGGCGAATCTGTCGAACAGATAGGCGCTGTCATGGGGGCCGGGGCTGGCTTCGGGGTGGTGCTGGACAGACCACACGTCGCGGCCTTCGACCCGGATGCCGCAGTTGGAGCCGTCAAACAGCGACACGTGGCTTTCCACCACGCCTTCGGGAAGGCTGGCGCTGTCCACGGCGAACCCGTGGTTCATCGAGGTGATTTCGACCTTGCCGGTGTCGAGATCCTTCACCGGGTGGTTCGCGCCGTGATGGCCGTGGTGCATCTTGATGGTCGTTGCGCCAAGCGCGAGCGCCAGCATCTGGTGCCCCAGACAAATGCCAAAGACCGGGAGGTCGCGTTCCAGGACTTCGCGGATCATCGGCACGGCGTAGGCGCCCGTTGCCGCCGGATCGCCGGGGCCGTTGGACAGGAACACGCCGTCGGGATTGTGCGCCAGCACCTCTTCGGCCGTGGCCGAAGCGGGGAGCACAATCACATCGCAGCCCACATGGGCGAGCGATCGCAGGATGTTCCGCTTTGCACCGTAATCCACGGCGACGACCTTATAGCGCGGCGCGTCCTGGGTGCCGTGGCCATCGGGCCAGGCCCATTTGGTCTCATCCCAGCGATAGCTTTGGGCGCAGGTCACGTCCTTTGCCAGGTCCAGCCCTTCGAGCCCGTTGAAATCGCGGGCGGCCTTGATCAGCGCTTCGGTATCGAAATTGCCCTCCGGGTCATGGGCGAGCGCCACATGGGGGGCGCCCTGAGCGCGGATCGCGCGGGTCAGGCGGCGGGTATCCACGGCGCCGATGCCGATGCGGCCGCGGCGGGCCAGCCAATCGGACAGCTCTTCGGTGGAGCGCCAGTTCGACGCAAGCGTCGGATCCCAGCGAGTCACCATGCCAGCGGCGACCGGATCGGCGGTCTCATCGTCTTCGGGGGTGACCCCGGTGTTGCCGATATGGGGGAAGGTGAAGGTCACGACCTGCCCGGCATAGGATGGATCGGTCATGATCTCCTGGTAGCCGGTCATCGCGGTGTTGAAGCACAGCTCGGCCACGGTCTGTCCGGTGGCGCCGAAGCCGTGTCCGTAGAACAGCGTCCCGTCGGCTAGGGCAAGACAGGCGGTGGGTTTGGCGGTCATGGGGGCACCTCGGGCAGGAAGCGAGCAAACGACTGTGATCTACGTCCCGTCACGCGCGGGGTCAAGGCGCCTTCCCCCGTTGCGACAAGGAAGCCGACCGGGTAAGAGATCGGGCCTGACCTGACAGGAGAGTGTCCCGATGGAAATCCGTGACAAAGTGGCCGCGTCGCTCAAGGACGCGATGAAGGCGAAGGACACCGCGCGTTTGTCCACGCTGCGGCTGATCAACGCTGCCATCAAGGATCGTGACATCGCCGCGCGCGGCGAGGGGGGCGAGGCGCGCGTCGATGACGCGGCGGTGCGCGGCATCCTGTCGAAGATGGTCAAGCAACGCCAGGAGAGCGCCCGCGCCTATGAGGATGGTGGCCGTTTGGAGCTGGCGGAAAAAGAACGCTCGGAAATCGTGGTGATCGAAACCTTCCTGCCGCGTCAGCTGTCCGAGGACGAAGTGGCCGATGCGGTGAACGCCGCCATTGCTGCGACCGGGGCCGAAGGGCTGCGCGATATGGGCAAAGTCATGGGCGCGCTCAAGGAAAAATATACCGGACAGATGGATTTCGGCGCGGTCGGCCCGACCGTGAAGGACCGGCTTTCGAGCTGAGCCATGCGCACCGCTTGGGTGCATATCGGCCTCCCCAAGACGGGAAGCACTGCATTTCAGAATGCTCTTTTTGCGAAGGACTGGGGCTTTGCAGTGCCCGAGCCGGTTGCGACCTCAGAGCCCAAGCACGAGCCGATCGTGGCGGCGATCCTGTCCCAGGTCGATGGGCTTTTTGATGTCGACCGGCCGCCCCCCGGATTGGGAGGAGGTGCAGCCCTTGATCCGACAGAGTTTCTTTGGCGGCACTTGCCGGAACACTGGGGCGCGGATGACATCGCTCGGGTGAACCACAGATTCGACCAGTTGCTTGCGTCGTCCAAGGATATGGTGATCTCTGCCGAAGAGCTGTTTCATGTTCCGGCCTTGGCCGGGCCGCTGGTGGATCGGCTTGCGCCTGCGTTTGACCGGGTGCGGGTCTTGGTGGTCTTGCGCGACCTGAGCGAGTGGATCCCCTCTCAGCTGGGCCAGCTGTGCCAATCCGAAAGCGCGGAGCTGGATGACCTGGTTCGCGCGGGGCTTGAGTTAGGCGATCTGTATCCCGCGTTTCGGCTGCGGTTGGGACCGTGGGTGAAACGGCTTGGTCCCGAGAATATCGTTGCCATGCCCTATCATGCTCCGGGCGACGCGCCCCTGCTGGAGCGGATGTTCGGCAGGCTGCTTGGCGCAGCACCGGTTTTCCCAGCCCAGCTTCGCAGGAATGTTTCGGGCTCAGGTGAACTGATCGCGGTGATGCTGGCGATGCGCCTCACGGGGCTGGGCGGCTCGCCGGGGCTGTCTCGTGTCGCCAGAATGCTCTTGTCCGTTGGCGGAGATTTTGGCTCAGGGGCTTTGACCCTGACGCCTGAGCGTCTTGGTCAGATCGTGGCAGAGAATCACGCGGATCTTGAATGGCTTGAAGCCGGGTTGGGCAGTTCCCTGCGCCATCCGCCCCGCAATCCCGGGCTTCCGGTCGATTCGATCCTGGGCTTGGCCGAAACAGGGGCGCGGCTGATGCCCGATTTCGCGCACCATGTGGCCGCCAAGCTTTCGCTGGACCTGCCAGATGGCCGGGATGGCCCGAGCCTGCCCGCCTTGGCCGAGCATCTTGCCGGGCTAACGACCCTTCCCGCCGTGCCTGCCGATTTTGATGGGGCGCATTACCTGCGTCTCCAGCCCGATGTGGCAGCGGCCAAGATGGACCCTGCCGAGCATTATTGCCACCATGGCTTCTTTGAAGGTCGCCGCTACTGACGCGGCAGGCGCAAATCGCCAAGGCGTAGGTTGAGCTCTTCGAACAGTTGCTTGCGCTCTTTGGGGGTCAGGAACGCGCCCAGCTCCACCTCGCGGGGGCCGCCCTTGAGCGTCAGGTAGTCTTCGATTTTCTGGTCGCGGTGCAACTCCGCGCGCATCCAGTGCGGATTGGCTTCCCAATCGAAGCTGCCGCGCCGGGGATCGTGGTGGTGCAAACTGACACGGTCCTCCCAGATCACCAGCTCCTCCAGGATGGCGCCGTCGCGATAGCTGCGCTCGATCGCGGCCCAGACGGCCCAGATGGTGAGCACGAAGAACGGCAGCACCGCCCAGAGCACCACAGTGCCGATCATGGGCGACAGCGGGATCATGACGATGGCCACCGAAGCGATGATGAACCACACGAAGCCCCGTCGGGGCAGGGACCTGTAGGGCCAGGCGTGCAGCTCGGCCACGGGGCGGGGGGCGTGGCGCGAGGTGGCCGGGGCGATCCATTCATACGGCATCACAGGTCTTCCCGGTCATGGCGGGTGGATGGCGCGGAGATCACGAGGAAGCGCACATCGCTCGGCCCCGGGGCACTGACCTGATGTGGAGTGCCGGGAAGCACGGCGAGCGCCTGCCCGGTCGTCAGCCGGTGCTCCGATCCATCGCGTTCAATGTGCAGATTGCCCGACAGCACATAGAAGAGCTGCCGCGCGGTGGCATGGCGGTGGCGGCGCTCGGACCTGCCCGCGGGCATCTGTTCTTCGGTGACCGCAAGGTCCGGCTCATCCAGCAGGCGCCAGCCGTCGCAGACCTCCTGCCAAAGGTAATGCGGAGCGGTCGTGCAGTCGATGACGGAGCTCATGTTGCATCCTATGCGTATCCACGAAAAAGGCCCCGACATTTCTGCCGGGGCCTTTGGATCATTGCAACCTGCCCTTAGTGGGCGTGGCCTTTGTCCCATTCGCTCTGCTTGGGGAGCGTCTCGAACGTGTGCTCCGGCGGCGGCGAGGGCAGGGTCCATTCCAGCGTATCCGCCCATTCGTTCCACGGGTTGTTCTCGGTCGCGTTCTTCGGCGCCAGCAGCGTCTTGAACAGCATCACGATGAAGAACACGAAGGACACGAAGGCCAGGATGGCGCCCCAGGACGAGACGTAGTTCCACAGCGCAAAGGCGTCCGGATAGTCGATGTAACGGCGCGGCATGCCCTGACGGCCCAGGAAGTGCTGGGGGAAGAAGGTCAGGTTGGCCCCGATGAACATCATCCAGAAGTGCAGGTGACCCGCCCATTCGGGCATCTTCCGGCCCGCGAATTTGGGCAGGTAGAAGTAGATCCCGGCAAAGATCGCGAACACGGCGCCCAGCGACATCACGTAGTGGAAGTGCGCGACGACATAGTAGCTGTCGTGATAGGCGCGGTCGACCGGAGCCTGCGACAGCACGAGGCCGGTCACGCCGCCCACGGTGAACAGGAACAGGAAGCCGAAGGCCCACATCATCGGGGTTTTGAACTCAACCGAGCCGCCCCACATGGTGGCGATCCAGGAGAAGATCTTAACCCCGGTGGGCACCGCGATCACCATGGTCGCCAGCATGAAGTAGCTCTGCTGGGAAAGGCTCATGCCCACGGTGTACATGTGGTGCGCCCAGACGACGAAGCCCAGAACACCGATCGCGATCATGGCCCAGACCATCGGCAGATAGCCGAACACGGGCTTCTTGGAGAAGGTCGCGATCACGTGGCTGATGATGCCAAAGCCGGGGATGATGATGATGTACACTTCCGGGTGGCCGAAGAACCACAGGATGTGCTGGTAAAGGATCGGATCACCGCCGCCGGCCGGGTCGAAGAAGGTCGTCCCGAAGTTGCGGTCCATCAGGAGCATGGTGATCGCGCCGGCCAGAACGGGCAGAGCCAGAAGGATCATCCAGGCGGTGATGAAGATCGACCACGCGAAGAGCGGCACCTTGAACAGGGTCATGCCGGGGGCACGCATGTTCAGGAAGGTGGTGATGATGTTGATCGCACCGAGGATCGAGCTGGCGCCCGACACGTGCACGGCGAAGATCGCCAGATCCATGGACATGCCTGCTTCGCGCACCGACAGCGGCGGGTACAGCACCCAGCCCACGCCGGAGCCCAGCTGGCCGTTGCCACCCGGTGCAAGCATCGACGCAACACCCAGAGCCACACCGGCCACGAACAGCCAGTAGGACAGGTTGTTGAGGCGCGGGAAGGACATATCCGGTGCGCCGATTTGCAGCGGCATCAGGTAGTTACCAAAGCCGCCGAACAGCGCGGGGATCACGACGAAGAACATCATCAGCACACCGTGATAGGTGATCATGACGTTCCACAGATGGCCATTGGGCACGCAGTCTTCGGCGCCGAACATCCCGCCCAGCAGGCGCGCGCCATCGGCACACATATACTGGACGCCGGGCTCCATGAGCTCCAGACGCATGTAAACCGTGAACAGGACGGAAATCAGGCCTGCGATCCCTGCGGTGAACAGGTAAAGGATCCCGATATCCTTGTGGTTGGTGGACATGAACCACCGGGTAAAGAAGCCCCGGTTGTCTTCGTGGTCATGCCCGTGGACGACTGCGTCTGCCATGAACTCTCCCCAAGGTTGCGATTTGGGGGCGAGTCGCGATCGACCACCCCGAAATTAAACCCTTTCTAGAGAGGCTGTTCCTGTTGAGCAATATTCAAGCACGGGAATACCTGCCCAAAACGACCAAATTGTCGCAGGCAGATCAGGTAACCACGTGTCAGCCGTGGGGAAGGCTTATGCGCTTGATCTAGGGGCGCGGGTGTGGCGCTACATTGATCTGCGTCAAACCACTTGGTGCGGCGGGTTGTCGCGTGATAGCCCTAAGGCAGCGAGGGGAGGTGCGCCGATGCGTGCTGTGCTGGCAATCGCGATGATCATCGGTTGGGCCGGGGCGGCGTCGCCCCAGGTCGCGGATCCTGCGCTCCTCGCGCCTCCGGCCTCGGAGGCCCCCGCTCCGCCTGAGGCCGGGCGCCGCTGCGATGTCACCGGGTCGCGCTGCATTGCGGTATCGTCCTATGTGCCCGATGTCTGCGCCCAGATCGACTACGCCGCCCGCGATGCCGGGCTTGATGTTCATTTCTTTGTCCGGCTGCTCTGGCAAGAGAGCCGCTTTGACGCCAATGCCATCAGCCCCGCCGGGGCGCAGGGGATCGCCCAGTTCATGCCCGGCACGGCCCGTCGGCGCGGGCTAGCAGACCCGTTCAACCCGGCGGAGGCGATCATCGCTTCGGCGCGCTATCTGTCTGAGCTGGAGCAGACCTTCGGATCACTCGGGCTCGCGGCGGTTGCTTACAATGCCGGAGAAGACCGCGCGGCGGCCTTTCTGGGCGGCAACGACTGGCTGCCCGCCGAAACCGAAGCCTATGTCAGCCTGATCACCGGCCTGACAGCGAAGGACTGGCGCGAAGGCGCCGCCCCGCCCGATCTGCGGCTTGATCCGGTCAAGCCGTTTCGCCAGGCCTGCGTGTCGCAGGCGCGCGGGCGCGGGATCGTCGCGTTCCGCCCGCCAGATGGGCAGGCGCGTCCCTGGGGCGCGATCCTATATGCAAATGCGCGGCGCAGCGCGGTAGAGCGCCGGGTGTCGGGGCTGCGCCGTGCCGGGCATTTGGAGGGCATGGAGGTCAGCTTCGTGCGGCGGCGCATGCCCGCCCAGCCGCGCCCGGTGCACACGGCGCAGATCGGCGCGGACAGCCGGAGCGGGGCCGCCAGCCATTGCGCGCGCCTGACCGCGCGGGGCGTTGCCTGCATTGTGCTGAAAAACGATCTCTAGCGGCAGGCGTCAGGCCGGGTCCGGGAAATGGGCCGCAAAGCGGTCCTTCAGCGCGACGTCGAGATCGGCCATGGTCACCGGCAGCCCGAGATCGACCAGCGATGTGACCCCATGCCCGGTGATCCCGCAGGGGACGATCCCGTCGAAATGGCTCAGGTCGGGCTCTACATTGACCGAAATTCCGTGAAAACTGACCCATTTGCGCAGGCGGATACCGATGGCGGCGATCTTGTCTTCGCGCATCTCTCCGGTGGGGAGGGGGGGCTTTTCGGGGCGCTCGATCCAGACGCCCACGCGCCCTTCGCGGATATGGCCGCGCAGCCCGAAGGAGGCGAGGGAATCGATCACCCAGCCCTCCAGGGCTTTGACAAAGGCGCGCACATCGCGCCCGCGCTTGTCGAGATCCAGCATGACATAGACGACCCGCTGGCCGGGCCCGTGATAGGTGTATTGCCCGCCGCGCCGGGCTTCATAGACGGGGAATCGATCCGGATCGCGCAGGTCTTCGGATTTGGCCGATGTGCCCGCCGTGTAGAGCGGCGGGTGTTCGAGCAGCCACAGTGCCTCATCCGCGCGGCCCTCGCGGATCGCGACGACGCGCTCCTCCATGACGCGCAGGGCGTCTTCGTAGGACGTGAGCCCGTCAGAGATGATCCACTCCACCATGCTAGCGCATCACCAGAACCGGCACCTTGCACGACCGGATCATTTCCGTGGTCGTGGAGCCGATGATGAGCCGCCGCACGCGCGAATGGCCATAGGCGCCCATCACGAGAAGCTCATGGTCATCCTCTTCGGTGAGCTGGGCGAGGACCGCTTCGGGCTCGCCCTCGCGGATCAGGATTTCGGCCGCGCGCCCGGCGTCCTGCAGGGTCTTTTGCGCGCGCTCCAACGCCTCGCGCACGGCGGGCGTGTCCTTCCCGGCGGTGACCAGCACCATGCGCAGATCTCCGAACAGGGCGCTTTGGGCCATGCGTTCCACCGCCCGCTGGGCGGAGGCACTGCCGTCGAAGGCCACGAGCACGCGCGAAACTGGTTGGAAGGCGCTGTTGGCGATCAGCACGGGTTTGTGCGTGGCGCGCAGGATGCGTTCCAGGTTCGACCCCAGATGCTGCATCGCCACGCCTTCGGTTTCACCGCGCTTGCCGATCACGATGGCCTCGCCGCTGTCTTCCTTGGCGGTGATCGTTTCGATCAGATCGCCTTGGCGCAGGCGGGTTTCGACGGAGATCCCATCCGCTTCGATAAGCGCGCGGGCGTCGTCCAGAATGGCGCGGCCGTGCTCATGGGCGAGCTTGGCGCGTTCCGCATCCAGATCGGACAGCTTTTCCAGCAGGCGCGAGCGGGCGCCCAGCCGGATGGCGCCGCTCAGGTCTTGCTGGCCGCCATCCTCGTGCGGGGGCATCACGTGATAGAGCTTCACGCCCCAGCCATTGGCCTTGGCGATCCAGGCGGCGTGGTGGCAGACGCTTTCGGCATAGGCAGAGCCGTCAACGAGCGCGATCAGGGTATTGGTCATGACAGGCGCCTTTCCTTAGTGGCCCAGAAGGTCGTCCATCGCGCCGGGCCGGTCATGCAGCGCCAGCCGATCCACGATGGTCTCCGATGCCGCGTTCATGCCGATCAGATCGACGTCGGCCCCTTCCCGGCGGAACTTGAGCACAGCCATGTCCAGGGCCGCAACCGCCGAAATGTCCCAGATATGGGCGCGGCTCACGTCGATGGTCACCTTTTCGGGCGCTTCGCGGAAATCGAAGGATTTCATGAAGTCCTCGGTCGAGGCAAAGAAAAGCTGGCCCTCGATGCGATAGGTGCGGTGCGTGCCGTCCGGGGTGATGTCGCTGCTGACCCGGAAGATCTGAGAAATCTTCCACGCGAAGAACAGGCCCGACAGCAGCACACCCACCAGCACGCCGATGGCGAGGTTGTGGGTGTAGACCACGAAGAACACCGTCGCGATCATCACGATCGACGACGATCTGGGGTGTTCACGCAGGTTGCGGATCGACGACCACGAGAACGTTCCGATCGACACCATGATCATGATCGCGACCAGAGCAGGCATCGGGATGATGCCCACGATATCGCCCAGAGCCACCACCATGATCAGCAAAAGCACCCCGGCGGCAAAGCTGGACAGCCGCCCGCGCCCGCCGGATTTCACGTTGATCATGGACTGCCCGATCATCGCGCAGCCTGCCATGCCGCCGATGAAGCCGGTGGCGGTGTTGGCCAGACCCTGGCCGATGCATTCCTGATTGCGGTCGCTGGGCGTGTCGGTCAGATCGTCCACGAGTTGCTGGGTCATCAGGCTCTCCAGCAGCCCGACCACCGCCACGGCGATGGAGTAGGGGGCGATGATGGTCAGGGTTTCAAGCGTTAGCGGGATATCGGGGATCAGGAACACGGGCAGCGTATCGGGCAATGCGCCCATATCTGATACGGTGCGCACGTCCCAGCCCATGGCGACGGTCAGGGCCGTCAGGACAATGATTGTGACCAGAGGCGAGGGGATCGCCGTGGTCAGGCGCGGGAAGAGGTAGATGATCGCCAGCCCGGCCGCGACCAACGCATAGGTGAGCCAGCCGACCTTGGCCGGGTCCAGCTCCGGCAGCTGCGCCATGAAGATCAGGATCGCGAGCGCATTCACGAAGCCGGTCATGACGGATTTCGACACGAAGCGCATGACATAGCCCAGCCTGAGCAGCCCCGCGCCGATCTGCAACAGCCCCGCCAGAACGGTGGCCGCCAACAGGTATTGCAGGCCGTGATCGCGCACCAAGGTGACCATCAAGACCGCCGTCGCCGCCGTTGCCGCAGAAATCATCCCCGGCCGCCCGCCGGTGATCGCGGTGATGACGGCAATGGAGAAGGACGCATAAAGCCCCACCTTTGGGTCCACCCCCGCGATGATCGAAAAGGCGATGGCCTCGGGGATCAGGGCGAGCGCAACGACAAGACCCGAAAGCAGGTCTCCGCGGATGTTGTGGGTCCATTGGTGGCGATAGCGGGCAAGTGAGATCATGGCGAAGTCTGCTCCGATGGCGCGCCGCAGCGGGAGGGGCGCCCGATTGATTGCAACAATGCGACGTGGAAGTGCTTTGCGCGCAGCCTATAGGGGCGCGGGCCGGTCTTGCCAACCCGTCGGCGGGCTCGCGTGGGGCATCGTGATGGCGAGGGGCGGGCCGCGACCCGGGCCCAACCGAGCGCCGCCGCTGTGGGGAGCGATGATTTGCTGGGTCTCGCGTCATTCCATCTTGAGGAGCCGCGATTCGGCATCGCGGTCCTGTGCCGTGGTCCATGCAGGGACCTGATGCGTCTTCGCCCAGAGCCCGGCAGGAGGGCAATATAAAGAGAGAGTGATGTTGGTGGTGCCTTTGCGGGCGCCGTTCTGGGGGCCGATCTTCGCCGCTGAAAAGAAATTCGCGCGATTGTGCATTTCGCTCTTGCAGCCCCCGGCCGGTTTTTCTAAATGACGCCCTACCAAACGGATGCGGGTGTAGCTCAGGGGTAGAGCATTACCTTGCCAAGGTAAGGGTCGTGAGTTCGAATCTCATCACCCGCTCCAGTTTGGGAGTTCCTGACAATATGTGACGTGATCTTGGGCAGCAAAATCTGCGCCATTGTCGTGTGATCTGCGGCCCGCTTTGGTCCGCACCCAGGGCGGAGCCGGAGAGATGCTTCCGAACGCCGCGCCTGGTAGGACTGATCATGATCAGCCTTACGGTGTGAGCTCGGCCTGTCCCTTCACGGCAATGCCACGATCCGACGTCGAGACCATGCCGCTCCGCGTCTTGGTGATCTTGTAGACCGTCGCCGGAGGCAGATTGCGCCATGTCCACCCGATCCGATGCGCTTCAAGCCCGAGTTGCTGAAGCAGATCCGGCGCGACCGGACACCGGAGGCCATAAGTGAACTGCACAAAGGCGCCGCCCGGACGCAGGTGATCAAACGCGCCTACAAGGATCGCTTCGACGACATGCCTTGGCATGGACAAGAGCCCCAGCCCGCTCAGAACCATGCCTGCCTCGCGGCCAAAGAGGCGCATCGTTTGCAGCTCGGTGGCGCTGGCATTGTGGATTTGCGCCTTGGGGTGCTGCGCGGAGAGCGCTTCGGCAAAGGTGGGGTTGAGCTCGATCATGGCGATGTGCTCTTCAAGCACGCCGCGCCCGATTGCGGCGCGGGTGAACACGCCGGTTCCGGGGCCCAGCTCGATGATCGGGCCAAGGCCGGGACGGATGTCCTTGGTCATGAGGCGGGCCAAAGCCTGACCTGAGGGCGACACCGCCGCAATCTCTAGCGGATTTTTGGCCCATTGGCCGAGGAACTTGAACTGGTCACGCATTGCTTTGCCTTGTCGGATCCGTTTCTGATCCGGTTGTTCTCCGGTTCCGTGCCACAATTATGACACCAGAGTAGTTTGGGGCTGTCGGAGCCCGGGTGTTCAGCGACAGGCACCGTGATTTCGCCGTTTCGGCTTGCAAACGACGGACCCCTTTCGTGCGTCATGAAGCGGTGGTGCCCCTCCGACATTTCACCCCTGTCGGGGCATTCCATCAGATCTGTGACACGTGGTCTGGGGCGCTGTTGGTGCCCGTTTCGACAGGGGCGTAGCTCGGTGTGGCGCGATATCGGTCAGTCTCCATCGCATGCGGGGCGCGGCTTGTGACCTTGCGGCACGGCCCTCACAAACCCTTGCGGCAGATCACCCATCGGGTGCAGCCTTCCAGGCAATTGGGAGGACAATATGATTTTGATGACACGTTTCGTGCGGGCGCTCCTGTCGTGAGCCTGCAGTCTGATCACGCGCTCTGGCTCAAGAGCTACCCCGAGGGGATCGCGCCCGAGCTGGACTTCGCCGAAGGGGAGACGTTCCTCAGCGCCGTCGAAGAAAGCCTGACGGCAAACGCCGCCAACACCGCCGTGCGATGCCTGGGCACGGACATGACCTATGCCGAGCTGGACGAGGCCTCCCGGGCCTTCGCGGCTGCGCTGCAATCGCTGAAGCTGAGCCCCGGCGCGCGGGTGGCGCTGATGATGCCGTCCCTGCCGCAATACCTGGTCTGTCTGCTGGGCGTCCTGCGCGGCGGGTTTGTGGCCACCGGGGTGAACCCGCTCTACACCCCGCGCGAGATGCGCCACCAGCTGGCCGACAGCGGGGCAGAAGCGCTCGTCATTCTTGAGCAGTTCGCCGCAGGCTTTGAAAGCATCCGAAGCGAGACGCAGGTCAAACATGTGATCCTCACCTCGGTCGGGGATGTGTTCGGCGGCGTGAAGCGCCACATCGCCAATTTCAAGCTGCGCAAGTTGGACAAGGCTGTGCCTGCGTTCAAACTGCCCGGCGCGCTGCGCTACCGCGAGATGCTGGCGCGCGGTGCGAAAGCTCCGTGGTCGCATCCGACCCCGAAGCCTGAAGATGTCGCGGTGCTGCAATACACCGGCGGCACGACGGGGATCGCCAAGGGAGCGATGCTGTCTCAGCGCAACCTTCTGGCCGCGATGCGTATGTCGGGGGCCTGGCTGGCACCGGCGCTCGAACAGGCGCCTCGGGTTGCGGCTCCGGTCGGGGTGATGCCGCTGCCGCTCTATCATGTCTATACGCTGTATACGACGGCGATGCTGCTCTCTCAGGGCGGCTGCTCGGTGCAGGTGCCCAACCCGCGAGATCTGGGGGCGCTGATCAAGGCGATGAAGGCGCAGCCTTTCCACCTGATGACCGGGCTCAATACGCTCTATGCCGGGCTGTTGGCCCATCCTGACATGGCCAGCGTGGATGTAAGCCACACGCGTGTGTTTATTGCCGGAGGCACATCGACGCACCACCACACCGCCGAGGCGTGGCACGCTTTGACGGGCAACTGGATCACCGAAGGGTGGGGGATGTCGGAGACTTCAGGCGCGGGCACCTGCAACCCCTGGCCGACACCGGGCTTTACGCATTCCATCGGTGTTCCCATGCCTTCGGTTCTGGTCGAAATCCGCGATGAGGATGGCACACCGCTGCCCCATGACCAGCCGGGAGAGCTTTGGGTCAAAGGCCCCCATGTGATGTCCGGCTATTGGCGGATGGATGAAGATCCGTTCGACGCAAACGGCTTCTTGGCCACCGGCGATGTGGCGATGATGGATGACGCGGGCTTCATCCATATCGTTGATCGCAAGAAGGATATGATCCTGGTCTCGGGCTTCAACGTTTACCCCAACGAGATTGAGGAGGTCCTCTCCGATCTGGAGGGTGTGCTGGAGGCCGCCGCAGTGGGCGTGCCCGACGCCAAAACCGGCGAGTCGGTGAAGGTCTTCGTCGTCAAGAAGGACCCCGCCCTGACCGAAGAGGATGTCCGCGCCCACTGTTCCAAGGCGCTGACCAATTACAAACGCCCCCGGTCGGTCGTTTTCCTGGACGAGCTGCCAAAAACCCCGGTGGGCAAAATCATGCGCCGGATGTTGCGAGAAAGGTAAGATCATGGATTTCACCCCCACGCCCCGCGGGCAGGAGATGCTCGAGAAGCTCAAGGCATTCATGGCCGAAGAGGTCATGCCCAACGAAGCCGCCTATTACGCCGAGATTCGGGCGCTGTGCCCCGGGGCCGATTGGCGCGATTGGCAGGTCAGCCCGATGATGGAGGCCTGGAAGTCCAAGGCCAAGGCGGCCGGGCTGTGGAACCTGTTCTTGCCCGATGCCGATCACGGAGCGGGGCTGTCGCTGCAAGACTATGCCCCGATGGCTGAGGAAATGGGCCGCGCGCCGTTCTCAGCCGAGATCTTCAACTGCAACGCGCCCGATACCGGCAATATGGAGGTGCTGCATTACTTCGGCAATGAAGCGCAGCAGAACCGCTGGCTGACCCCTCTGCTGGAGGGCGAAATCCGCTCGGTGTTTTGCATGACGGAGCCCGATGTCGCCTCGTCCGATGCCACCACGATGGAGGCCACGATCACCGAGGATGGCGACGATCTGATCCTCAACGGGCGCAAATGGTGGTCCACCGGGCTGGGCCACCCTAAGGCCGAGATCGGGATCTTCATGGGGCTGTCAAACCCCGAGGCCGACGCGCATCATCAGCACTCCATGGTGTTGGTGCCGTTCGACACCCCCGGCGTGACCATCGACCGGATGCTGCCGACCTTTGGTGAGTACGACCCGCCGCTGGGTCATGGCGAGGTCACCTTCGACAATGTCCGGGTGCCGCGCGAAAACCTGCTTTTGGGGCTGGGCCGGGGGTTCGAGATCGCCCAGGGCCGCCTTGGACCCGGGCGCATCCACCACTGCATGCGGGCCATCGGCGCCGCCGAGCGGGCGTTGGAGCTGATGATCCAGCGGGGCAACAGCCGCGTTGCCTTTGGCCGCAAGCTGACCGATCTGGGCGCCAACCGGGACCATATCGGCCGGGCGCGCGTGGCCATTGATCAGGCGCGGCTGCTCACGCTTCATGCTGCATGGAAAATCGACACGCAGGGCGCACGCGCGGCCGCGATCGAGATTTCCGCCATCAAGCTGGTGGCGCCGTCGATGCTGCAAGATGTCGTGGATCGCGCGATGCAGATCCATGGCGGGATGGGGCTGACCCATGATGTTCCGCTGACGGAGCTGTTCATCATGGCCCGTGCTCTGCGCTATGCCGACGGCCCCGACGAAGTGCATCTGGCCCAGATCGCCCGCCGCGAGCTCAAGAAGTACCGCGGATGAGCGATGTGATCGACCAGGCCGGCCCGGTGCGCGAAGATGAGGCGCTGCCGCTTGAGCGGCTGTTGCCTTGGATCCGCGCCCACGTGCCGGAGGCCTCCGGCACGCCCGAGATCACGCAGTATAGCGGCGGGGTGTCGAACTGGACCTACCGGCTGCGGTTTGACGGGGCGGATCTGATTTTGCGCCGCCCGCCAGCCGGTGCACGGGCGAAGTCGGCCAATGATATGGCCCGCGAATACCGCCTGCAAAAGGCGCTCGCGCCGCATTTTCCGTTGGTTCCGCCGATGCGGGCGCTCTGTGAGGACGAAGACGTCATCGGGGCCGAATTCTATCTGATGGATCGTCTGGAGGGCATCATCCCGCGCAAGAACCTGCCGCGCGGTGTGGAGCTGACCCCGGATGAAACGCGCGTGCTGTGCCAGAATGTATTGGACACACTGGTGCGATTGCACAGCGTCGATGTGCGGGAGGCGGGGCTGGATCATCTTGGGGTCGGCGCCGGGTATGCTCGCCGCCAGATCGACGGCTGGTCCTGCCGCTACAAGGAGTTTCGGACCTGGAACGTGCCCAAGGGCACGAAGATCATGAACTGGCTGGACAAGAACCTCCCCGACGAGGGCCCTTTGTGTCTGACCCATAACGATTTTCGCTTCGACAATGTTGTGCTGAGCCCGGACCATCCGACCCGCGTCATAGGCGTGCTGGATTGGGAGCTGGCCACGATTGGCGATCCGCTGATGGATCTTGGCAATCTGCTGGCCTACTGGGTCGAGCCCGGCGATGATCGCATCGCAAAAGCGACCCGTCGCCAGCCCACGACGCTGCCCGGGATGATGACCCGCCAAGAGGTGATTGACTATTACTGCGCCGCGACCGGCCGCGATCCGCGCGCGATAACCTACTACCAGGTGTATGGGCTGTTCCGGCTGTCCGGGATCGTGCAGCAGATCTACTACCGCTACCACCATGGCCAGACCCGCAACCCGGATTTCCGCCGGTTCTGGCTGATCACCCATTACCTGCACTGGCGCTGTCGCCGCTTGATGCGTCAGGAGGCGCCATGACCGAAACCACCCTCATCACCGGCGCCAGCTCGGGCCTTGGCGCGGGTATGGCGCGCGAACTGGCGGCGCGTGGTGGCGATCTTGCCCTTTGTGCCCGCCGGACCGACGCTCTGGAAACACTTCGGGCAGAGATCCTTGCCGCCAACCCGGGCCGCAGGGTTGAGATCGCCCCGCTGGACGTGACCGATGACGGCGCCGTGTTTGAGGTCTTTTCGGATCTGCATGCCCGGATGGGGCGGATCGACCGGGTGATCGTCAACGCCGGGATTGGGCGCGGCGCGCCGGTGGGGAAGGGCGGCTGGGCCGAGAACCGCGCGACGCTGGAGACCAATCTGATCGCGGCCTTCGCGCAATCCGAGGCCGCGATGACCTTCTTTCGCGATCAGAGCGCGGGGCATCTGGTCATTATCTCGTCGATGAGCGCCATGCGGGGGATGCGCGGGGCGATGACCGCTTATTCCACCTCCAAGGCCGCTGTCGCCGCGATGGCTGAGGGCATCCGCTCGGACGTGATGATGAAGAAGGGGATCGACGTGACCACGCTTTTCCCCGGCTACATCGCTTCGGAGCTGACGGAGGGGATGCCGAAGGAAAAGACGCCCTTCCTGATCGACGGCGCCAAAGGGGCGCGTCTTTTGACCGATGCGATCCTGGCGCGCAAAGCGACCGCCACGGTGCCCTGGTGGCCCTGGGCCTTCATGGGCGTCCTGATGCGCCACCTTCCCCTGTCCCTCGTGCGAAAGATGACATGACCCGCATTCAGATCCCTGCACCCGACGCGCCCGCCAACCAGTTGAACACGGTGCTGCGCAAGCTTGCCAAGCTGCCCGAGGGGCTGCGCGCTCCGGCGTTCAATCTCTTTTTTGGACGGTTCTCGCCCTTTTATGCCTCGTTGCGGGTCAAGGTCGTGGAGATCACCCCTGACACCGTGAGCTTGCGCCTCAGGGATCGTCGCCGAACCCGCAACCATGTGAAGGGCATCCACGCCGTCGCTGCGTTGCTGCCGGCCGAATATGCCGCCGGGCTTGTCTGCGGGCAGACCGTGCCCAAGGGGGCGGTTGTCGTCGTCAAGGGGCTGGAGTGCCAGATTCGAAAGCCGATCCGAGGCGATATCGTCGCCACCGCCCGCCTGACCGAGGCGCAGCGCGCGGCTCTGAGTACCGAAGAAAAGGGCGATATGAAGCTCGCCTTCACTGTGACCGGCTCTGATGGTCAAACCCCGATCGAGGGTGTTGCCAATATGGCCTGGTTCCCACGCAAGAGGTAACGCCGATGGACTATCACCTGATCCCCACGCCCGGACCCGCTCCGGAAGACGTCGTCGTAGGCACGGATGGCATGCTCTACGCAGGGCAGGAGGACGGGTGCATTTTGCGCATCAATCCCGACAGCGAAGAGATTACCGTTGTTGCGCGCGTGCCGGGGCGCCCTTTGGGTTTGGAGCCACTGCCGGACGGACGGCTTTTGGTGTGCAATTCCCCTGAAGGGCTGATGCGGGTCGATCCGGTGACGGGCGATTTCGAGCGGCTGGTCTCTGAGATCAACGGGCAGAAGCTTATCTTTGCGTCCAACGTGATCGCGGATCCGGATGGAACGGTGCATTTCACCGCCTCGTCGATGCGCTACACCCAGCCGCAATGGAAGCGCGATCTGATCGAGGCCATTCCGACGGGACACCTTTGTCGCCTGACGCTCGATGGAGCGCTCACGGTGCTGGCGAACGATCTGCATTTCGCAAACGGGCTGGTGCGGCAAGGGGATGACCTGATCGTTGCGGAGACCGCCGCGCGCCGTCTGACCCGGTTTGCGCCGGACGGAAGCCGCGCGTTGTTCTGCGATCTGCCGGGATACCCGGACAATCTGGGGCTTGGAGCTGACGGCACGATCTGGGTTGCGCTGCCGACGCGGTTCAACCCGTCCCTTGAACGGCTGCGGCGTGCGCCGGGGTTCATTCGCCGACTGGCCGTGCGTCTGCCGGATTCGGTGCAGCCGACACCCGCCCCGCTGGCATGGATCGCTGGCGTGTCTCCTCAGGGGGAGATTGTGCGGGAGTTCCTGTGGGAGGATGGCGGCTATGGCTTTGTCACCGGGGTGTGCCAGCATCGCGGGCGGCTCTGGTGTGGGAGCCTTTCGGAGCCCGGTTTGCTGACCGTCACCCTCTAGGGCACGCCTTGCCTCATCCGATCGTAAGCCCCGCGCGTCATTCTCGCGCGGGGCTTATTATTGAGAGCCGGGCACAGCATTTCCGACCCTGCGGGTGCGCAATAGAGAGCCCCGCTCAGGCGTTACGCGGCCGCTTCGCCCCGCCGCCAGATCGGGAAAGGATCTGCCATCTCGGGAAGGGAGTCGGGATCGCGCGCTTGATCTTCCGGGACGAGGCAATCGTTCAGCCTGGACCTCAGCGCGTCCCAGTCGATCCCGGTGCCGATGAAAACGATCTCTTGTCGGCGGTCCCCCCAGGGGTCTTCCCAGTGAGAGGACAGGTAGGCGCGGGCGCTGTCATGATCCGGCCAGCGGTTGCGCGGCACCGCCGCCCACCACGTGCCCAGCGGCGCAACGGATGAGAGCGCACCGGCTAGGGAGAACTCCGCCACCCAATCGGGGCGCGTTGCGATCCAGAAATGGCCTTTTGCGCGGATAACGCCGGGGAGATCGCCATTGAACAGCGCCAGGATCTTCTCGGGCTGAAACGGACGACGGGCGCGATAGACATAGCTGGCGACGCCGTATTCTTCGGTCTCGGGCGTGTGATCGGCAAAGCCGTAGAGCTCCTTCGCCCAGAGCGGGTGCTCATGCGCCTTCTCGAAGTCGAAGAGACCCGTGTCGAGAACCTGATCAACCGGCACGTCGGAGCGGTCGGTTTCGATGATCTTCGCGTCCGCATTGAGGCTGCGAATGATCTTCCGGGCGGCGTCGGCATTTTCGGGTCCGGCATCCGAAATCTTGTTGAGAACGACCACATCCGCGAATTCGATCTGGTCGGTCAGAAGATGCACCAGGGTGCGTTCGTCTTCCTCGCCCAGTGTTTCACCCCGATCATGGAGGAAATCGTGGCTCGAATAGTCGGCCAGAAGGTTCACGGCGTCGACGACCGTGACCATTGTATCAAGCCGCGCGATATCGGACAGGCTCTCACCGTGTTCATCGCGAAACTCGAAGGTCGCCGCGACCGGAAGCGGCTCCGAGATGCCGGTGGATTCGATCAGCAGGTAGTCGAACCGTTTCTCATCCGCGAGCCGTCGGACCTCTTCGAGCAGATCGTCCCGCAGCGTGCAGCAGATGCAGCCGTTCGACATTTCGACCAATGTCTCGTCCGTGCGGCTCAGTTCCGTGTCCGCGCGCACCAGGTCGGCGTCGATGTTAACTTCGGACATGTCATTAACGATGACGGCCACGCGTCGGCCTTCTCGATTGTTGAGCACGCGGTTCAGGAGCGTTGTCTTACCGGCTCCGAGAAAACCCGAGAGCACGGTCACAGGTAAACGCTGATCTTGCAGGGTCATCCTATCCTCATGAATTTTAGTGAAAGCTCTGCTGTGAGGTGCAGTGAATGATATGTTATACCATATCCCATGAAGGCCGCAAGGCATGCGCACTTGATCGTGTCCGGTGGAGCATGCTCGCGACGTCGTTTGCCGTGTCGGGGTCGCGGAGAGGGGAACAACGCAACCGAACCCTCGTCTGAGTACCCTTGCGTTTCAGTAGGATTTTTTGGATGGACAAGAGTATATGTTACAATATAACCGATCGCGACCAGCTCGGTGCGGCCGACGCACCTTGTCGAAATATCGAACAACCAAATCGGAACCTGATCATGAAGACCCTCTCGCTCTGCGTCGCTTTTGTTGCCTGTGCTGCAAGCGGCGCCACCGCTCAGTCCTACCCCCTCACAATTGAGAATTGCGGGCGCGAGATCACCTTCGAGAGTGCTCCTGAAAGCGTTGTGAGTATCGGTCAGGGCGCGACAGAGGCGCTCTATACGCTGGGCCTGGCTGACAAGGTGAGCGGCACGGCGGTCTGGTTCACCGACGTCCTACCCGAATTTGAGCAGGCCAATGCCGAGATTGAGCGGATCGCTGACAACGCTCCCAGTTTTGAGGCGGTCGTGAACAAGCGTCCCGGCTTGGTGGCGAGCCAGTACGAATGGTATGTCGGCCCAAAGGGCTCGGTTGGCACGCGCGAGCAGTTCCACGATCTGGGCGTTCCGACCTATATCTGGCCGGCCGATTGCATTGGGAAGGACAATACCGTCGGTGTAGACGGCACCCGCGAAGAGCTGATGTCCACTGAGGTCATCTATCGCGGCCTGTTGGAACTGTCGCAGATCTTCGGCGTTCCGGCGGCCGGCGAGGCTGCGGTTGCGGACCTGAAGGCACGTGAGGCTGCGGCAATTGAGCGGGCAAACGCGCTCGATCTAGAGGGCGTCTCAGCGCTGTTTTGGTTCTCTAGCGCCAAGATGGACGCCGATCCCTATGTCGCCGGAGCCAAGGGCGCGCCGGGGTTCATCATGACCCAGCTGGGGATCGAGAACGTGGTCACCTCAAGCGAAGAGTGGCCCACCGTCGGCTGGGAAACCATCGCCAAAGCCAACCCGACCTATATCGTTCTGGCCGATCTGCAGCGCCGCAAGTACCCGGCCGATGCCGTTGAGGTCAAACAGGAATTCCTGCAGAGCGATCCGGTGGCAAGTCAGATGGATGCCGTCAAAGAAGGCCGCGTTCTGGTTCTGGATGCCCACGCGATGGATGCGACCATCCGCACCGTCTCCGGGCTGGAGCTGATGGCGGATGCCATGGAAAAACAGGCTGCTTCCGAGTGATCAGGAGCCGTTTCGGCGGGCTCACGTCCGCCGTCTCCCTTGTTGGGGGGCTCGTCATCTTGATTGCTGCTCTTGGTGCGGCCTTGGTGATTGGCGAGACCCCGATACCATTGGCGACCGTCTGGAACGTCTTGCGCCTGGAGGCAGGGTATGGCGGGGTCGAAGTCGATGCGATCGATCACGGTATCCTTTGGAGCTACCGGCTTCCGCGTGCCATTCTTGGGATGGCGTGCGGGGCCTCGCTCGCATTAAGCGGCGTGGTCTTGCAGGCCTTGCTGCGAAACCCGCTGTCTGATCCTTACATCTTGGGCTTGTCTGCCGGGGCGTCGACCGGGGCCGTGGCAGTTGCGGTCCTGGGGGTCGGGGCCGGAGCCTTGACGTTATCAGGCGGGGCCTTCCTGGGCGCATTGATGGCCTTTGGCTTTGTGGCATGGCTTGCGCACCTCGCGCGACATGGCGGCGCCGGAGCCACATCCAGTCTTGCACTGCTTTTGGCTGGGGTCGCCGGAGCGCAGCTCTTCCACGCGCTGACCGCCCTCATCATTGCCAAGTCCGCCGACGCCAATCAGGCGCGCGGGATCATGTTTTGGATGATGGGCAATCTGTCCGGCAGCCGTTGGCCGGATGTATATATTGCCGTGCCGGTTGCGGTCTTTGGGGCCGTTGTCATTTGGGTCCATAGCCGTGCCCTCGACGCTATGACCTTCGGTCGGGAAGCGGCGCAGTCCATGGGGATCCGTGCGGGCCGCGTGATGGCGGTACTCATCGGGGTCTCAGCGCTGCTGACAGCGGTGATGGTCTCCATGACCGGCGCTATTGGCTTCGTCGGGCTCGTGGTGCCCCATGCGATGCGGTTCTTGGTTGGTGTTCGCCATGCTCTGCTGATCCCGGCAACAGCTCTGTCAGGAGGGGTGTTCCTTATCGTGGCGGACATCGTGGCGCGTGTTTTGATCCCTGGTCAAACGCTGCCCATCGGGGTGGTCACAGCGTTGGTTGGGGCCCCGGCTTTCGCTATCATTTTGGTTCGGAGCTCACGTGCGTATTCGGGTTGAAGACATCTCCAGCTCCTTCGGGGCCAAGCCGATCCTGAGAGACATTTCACTGGACGTCGGGGACGGGCAATCGCTCGCCTTGATCGGGCCGAACGGGTCGGGCAAGTCGACCTTGCTTCGTGTTATGGCGGGGCTCCTGCCTGTCGAGAGCGGCTCCGTTTGGCCGGGGGATGATCGCGTAGATCACCTCGCTCCGCGTGATCTTGCGCAGCGTCTGGGGTTTGTCAGTCAAGATGCGGGCACCACCGACGCGATCAAGGTTGTCGATGCGGTCAAACTTGGCCGCACGCCTTGGCTGTCTTTCGTTGCGCCTTTCGGGGAGCGGGACGCACAGATCGTTGCATCGGCCATGCGCGAGATGGCAATCGAAAGCCACCGCGATAGTCTGTTCAATCGTCTCTCAGGGGGCGAGAAGCAGCGCGTACATATCGCCCGCGCTCTGGCGCAGACACCGAAAGTGTTCCTTCTCGATGAGCCGACAAATCATCTGGATATTCGCCATCAAATTGCGATCACCAACTGGATCGCCAGACAGAGCGCCACGGTTGTGCTGGCGTTGCACGATCTGAACCAGGCCTTTTTCTGCGACCGTGTGGCTGTGCTGCAGGACGGAAGGCTCGCGGCCTTTGGAGCCCCACGCGACGTGTTGATGCCTGAGGTGATCGAGCCGGTGTTTCAGGTCGCGGTCACGCAAACCGACGCGCCTCATTTGGATCATCCGATCTTGAGCTTCGCGCGATTGGGGGCCGAATAGTCATCGAGGGCTCGGCGTGGGGTAATAGCGCCCCAGGTGGGACGCCGGGCCTCTGAAGCGGTTTTGCTGCGCGTCATCGTAACACGGCTCGTGCCTCGTCTTGCGCGTGTCGCGGCCCATCTGATCTGGTCTTGGAGCTGTCGCGCGGGCTTCATGACGGGAATCCTAGATGGGATTTGTGCCATGAGGTCGGCACTTCCAAGCTGAGGCAGTTGACCTGAATCCAGGGTTTTGTGGCGGCCGTGAGCTAGGCGTAGGGCTAATATTCCTAGCGCGCTTGGGACGGATGAAGGATTTGGTGGAGCCTAGGGGAGTCGAACCCCTGACCTCTTGCATGCCATGCAAGCGCTCTCCCAACTGAGCTAAGGCCCCTACCGGGTGCAGCGTTTCCCGCTGCGTGGTGCCGTTTAGGCATCGGCGCGGGGGGATGCAAGTGAAAAAATCACCCCCGCGCGGATTAATCAGTCGTCGTCATCAGAGCTGGGCACATCGGCCAGCTCATCGAGCGACACGTCATCCGTGTCGTCGTCATCTTCCAGCAGATCGTCGTCCAGATCGGCGCTGGCGTCGTCGTCATCGTCCAGCACCAGATCGTCGTCCTCATCGGAGTCCGATGCCTTCAGCTTCTTGGTCTGAGCGTCTTCGGCGTCAGCCTGCATGGTGCGGGTCTTGCCGGTCGTGATCGGCACGACTTCGCCCGTGTAGGGGCTCACAACGGGGTCCGCGTTCAGGTCGTAGAACCGTTTTCCGGTCGTGGGGCAAACGCGCTTGGTGCCCCATTCTTCCTTGGGCATGAGGGCCTCATGTCTAATGGCTTGCAGTGGATCAACGTCCCCTGCCATAGCTCGCACGGTCTGTCAAAGCGGAAAATGGCCCATGAGCGAAAGGCTGAACATCGGAAGCCCCCCGATCGAGGTGTCGGTGCGCAGATCGGCGCGGGCGCGGCGTCTGTCGCTGCGGGTGTCGCGGCTGGACGGGCGGGTGACGCTGACCCTGCCCAGGCGGGTGCCGCTGCGCGAGGGGGCGCGGTTCATCCAGGAGCGCGAGCCGTGGGTGCGGGCCCAGCTTGCGCAGTTGGCGCCGCGCGCCGTGGTGGCGTTCGGGCAGAGCCTGCCGCTGCGCGGGCGCCTTGTGACGCTGACGCCGGGGGCGGTCCGTGTGCCGCGTCTTGAGGAGGGACGGCTCATCGCGCCCAAGGATGCGGAGCGCCTGCCGGTGCGGCTGCGCAGCTGGCTCAAGGAACAGGCCCGGCAGGACCTCACGACTGCATCTGACAGGTATGCGGCCGCGCTTGGGGAGGGCTACGCCCGGATCACGCTGCGCGACACGCGGTCTCGCTGGGGGTCGTGCTCCTCCGCACGGGCGCTCATGTACTCCTGGCGGCTCATTATGGCGCCCCCCGAGGTGCTGGACTACGTCGCCGCGCATGAGGTCGCCCATCTGGTCGAGATGAACCATTCCGAAGCGTTCTGGCGCATCGTTGGTGGCCTTTGTCCCGATTGGCGCGCCCATCGGGACTGGCTTCACCGCAATGGCCCGGATCTGCACCGGGTGGATTTCGGAGATTGACGCCCATGCGCCGCACCGCTTTGATCGCGCCATGACCCCACGCGCCACAGACCAGACCGGCGCCGCCCATGAGCGGCTCTACCGCGCCCTGCGCGCCCGTATCCTGCACGGCGCCATCGCACCGGGCGAGGCGATGACCCTGCGTGGCATCGGCGCGGAGTTTGGCGTCTCCATGACCCCTGCGCGCGAGGCCGTTCGGAGGCTTGTTGCGGAAGGCGCGCTGTCGATGAGCGGGTCGGGCAGGGTGTCCACGCCAGAGCTGACCAATGAGCGGATTGAGGAACTCGCCGCGTTGCGCGCCCTGTTGGAGCCAGAACTGGCCACCCGCGCGCTGCCGCGGGCCCACCTTGCGCTGATTGAGCGGCTGGAGACGATCAACAGCGCCATTGGGCAGATGGCGCAGCGGCAGGATGCGCCGGGCTATATCCGCACCAATCTGGAATTTCACCGCACGCTCTATCTGCGGGCGCAGGCTCCGGCGATGCTGGCGCTGACGGAAACGGTTTGGCTGCAACTTGGCCCGACGATGGGGGCCCTTTACGCCCGTTTGCGGCGGTCCGGGCCGCCGCAGTATCACCGGCTGATCCTGGCCGCGCTGAAGGCCGGGGATGAGCCAGGCCTGCGGCTCGCGATCCGCTCGGATGTCACGCAGGGGCTGCGGATGTTGAAGAGCTAGGGCGTCCCAACCCCACAAGAACGGCCAGCACCGTGAAGATGGCCCATTGCGGCAAGATCGCAAATCCGTTCGGCACGCCCGTCGCCGCGACAACGAACAAGCCCGCAAATGCGAGGCAGATCGTGAAGCACGTGATCCGCAACGCCGGCACGTCATGGCGGGACAGATATGCCAAGGCCATCGTCATCACCACGAGGACGGTCGTGATGCCGTGCCAGACGACCCACAGAACAGATTGGACCTGCGCGGTCAGGGCGCTTGCCGCGACCGGGTCCATGATCTCCGGGCCTCCTCCAAAGACATGAGCGGCGGTGGTGAGAGCCATAAGGGCGGCGGCGAGGGGCGTGAACAGGCGCATGAGGGTCTCCGAGGTGGGCGTTAAATACGAATCCGTATAAAACGGGTTCTTGCCCGGTTCAATACGGTGCCGTATGAAAGGCTATGGCACGCCCCCGCTCTTATTCCCGCGACGACTGGCTGATGGCCGGGTTTCAGGCTTTGGTCCGTGAGGGCCCCGGGGCGATCCGGGCCGAGGCGCTCGCACGTCAGATGGGCGTGACGAAAGGGGGCTTCTACGGCAGCTTCGACGGCGTCGCCGGGTTTCGCGACGCGATGATGGCGCGGTGGCACGAAATGGCCGTTGATGACGTGATTGCCGAGCTCAATCAGATCGGCGCTCCACGCGCCAAGCTGGAGCTCTTGATCGAGCTGGCATCGGCGCCCGAACCGGAAGGCTGGGGCGGTCCTTTGGTAGAGCCCGCCATTCGCGGCTGGGCTTTGGCATGCCCGGAGGTGGCGAGGGCCGTCGCGCAAGTCGATGCGGCGCGGGTCGCGTGGCTGGGGGAGGTGTTCGAAGACCTCGGGGCGCCGCTGTCAGAGGCGCGCGTCTTTTATGCAGCTTACGTGGGCTACGTGACGATAGGGCGAGAGGCGCGCTGCGCGATGGGGCAAGACCTCAAAGGTCAGCTGGATCGTTTGGGATAACCCCTGCGTGGTGGCCCGAGCCTAGGCGCATTGCTGGCCTCCAGACGCAGAGCCCCATCGGGAGGCCGGGGGGACATCAGGCGAGCCCGGGCAGGACAGCCTTGATCCCGGCAAAGATCATTTCCACGCCGATGGCGAGAAGGATCATGCCCATCAGCCGCGAGATAATGACGCGCAGCGTTGTCGACAGGACGCGAGAGAACAGCGGCGAGAACCACAAGACCGCCAGGAGCGTTGCCAGAACCGCCGCAAGCGCGCCGCCGATCTGCATCAGATCGGGCAGCCCCTTCGCGTGGCCCGCATAGATGATCAGCGTCGCGATCGTGCCGGGGCCGACAATCATCGGGAAGGTGATCGGGTAGAACGCCAGAGCCGACAGGTCCGGCATCTCGGCCTTCTCAGAAGGGCTGCCGTGGTGAGACGGGCTTTCTTCGCCGTTCAGCATATTCCAGGCGATATGCGACAGAACGAGGCCTCCGGCGATGCGGAACTGGTCCACGCCGATCCCGAAGAAGGTGATGATCTGGTGCCCCGCCACGAGGATGACAAGGCTGACAACCGCCGAGAGCGCGACCACGCGGATCGCAAGGCTGCGCTGCTGCGCGGCGGAAAACCCGGACGTAAGCGCCAGGAATAGCGGCAGGTTCACGAAGGGGTTCATGATGGCAAAGAAGGCTCCAAAGACCTTCATCAGCGTGAGGTGGTCCATGGGGGCTCCTTTGGGGGGGGGCGAGGGGCGGCGGTGCGCCCCTCGCTGAGGTGCGTCAGGCGTGGATCGCGCCGTCGCCGCAGGCGAGCGCGGCTTCGCGCACGGCTTCCGAATAGGTCGGGTGCGCGTGGCAGGTGCGGGCCACGTCTTCGGCAGAGGCGCCGAATTCCATGGCAACGCAGACCTCGTGGATCAGATCGCCCGCCGCCGGGCCGATGATGTGGCAGCCCAGGATGCGGTCGGTGTCCTTGTCGGCCAGCAGTTTGACGAACCCGTCGGCGGCGAAATTGGCCTTGGCGCGGCCGTTGCCCATGAAGGAGAACTTGCCGACCTTATAGGCGCGGCCTTCCTCTTTGAGCTGCTCTTCGGTTTTGCCGACAGAGGCGACCTCGGGGTGGGTGTAGACCACGCCGGGGATCACGCCGTAATTCACATGCGGGTGCTGACCGGCGATGCCTTCGGCACAGGCCATGCCTTCGTCTTCGGCTTTGTGGGCCAGCATCGGGCCGGGCACCGCGTCGCCGATGGCGTAGAGGCCTTTGACCGAGGTGGCGTAGTGATCGTCGATCTTGACCTGGCCGCGCTCGGTCATCTCGACGCCCAGATCGGCCAGCCCCAGACCGTCGGTGAAGGGCTTGCGGCCCGTGGCCAGCAGCACGACATCGGCGTCCAGGGTCGCTTCGCTGTCGTCTTTGCGCAGCTTGTAGGTGACCTTGGCCTTGGTCTTGAGCTCTTCGACCTCCTGAACGGCGGCGCCCATGATGAAGTTCATGCCGCCCTTCTTGAGCATCCGCTGGAAGGTCTTGGCGACCTCGCCATCGGAGCCGGGCATGATGCTGTCCATGAATTCGATCACGGTCACGTCGGCGCCCAGACGCTGGTAGACGGAGCCCAGCTCAAGCCCGATCACGCCGCCGCCGATGACGATCATCTTCTTGGGGGTCTTCTTGAGGCTCAGCGCGCCGGTGCTGTCGACGACCACGCCGCCGTCATTGTTGACGGTGACGCCCTTCAGAGGGGCAACCTCGGAGCCGGTGGCCACGACGATATGCTTGGCCTCATGGGTGTCGTCGCCCACTTTGACCTTGCCCGCCGCCGGGATCGAGCCCCAGCCCTTGAGCCAGTCGACCTTGTTCTTTTTGAACAGGAATTCGATGCCCTTGGTGTTGGCGTCGATGGTCTCTTGCTTGTAGGCCTGCATCTGGTCCCAATCGACCGACGGCGATTTGCCCTTCAGCCCCATCTTGGCGAAGTTGTGCTCGGCCTCGTGCAGCATATGGGTGCCGTGCAGCAGCGCCTTGGACGGGATGCAGCCGACATTGAGGCAGGTGCCGCCGAGCGCTTCGCGGCCTTCGACGCAGGCGGTCTTCAGCCCGAGCTGTGCGCAGCGGATGGCGCAGACATAGCCGCCGGGGCCGCCGCCGATCACGATCACGTCGTAAGATGCCATTTGGGGGTCCTTTCTGGTTGGGCGGGGAAGGGGCTCTGCCCCTCTGGGCCTCTCGGCCCATTCACCCCGAGGTATTTGGGACAAATAAGAAGATCAGGCCGTTTCAACGAAATGGTGGTGGTGATGGGTCAAGCCGGTGCGGTTGCGCAGCAGCAGGTCCTGAGTATCGAGGAAGGTTTGTGCGCGGGGGCGATCCGCGACCTGAAAGAGCGCCGCTGCGATCCCGTCGCCCTTCCAGACCTGAAGCACGGACAGCCCGGCCTGGGCGCGATCCTCGGCGTCTTGATCGAAGGCGGTTTTCCAGCCGTCGAAATCTTTGGTTTCGTGGACAAGGATCAGTTGCATGGCGCTATCCTTCCCTTGGGCCTGACTGCGACAGCACGCCGCGTGGTGTTGCCCAGCCTATAGGCTCTTGCGCAAGGGTGCATCAAGGGAATGCGTGCGGATCGCGCGGGGTTTTGCGGCAGATCGGTGGGAAGGGATGTTTGGTGGAGCCGATCGGGATCGAACCGACGACCTCGTCATTGCGAACGACGCGCTCTCCCAACTGAGCTACGGCCCCAACGCTCGCCTATGTGGCCCCCGCCGCGGGCGGTGTCAAGCGGTGTTCAGAACTCCGACCAGAGCGAGACTCGGAAGTCCGGGCTGTCGGTGGAGAAGTCCTGCTCTGCCTCAGCGACCACCCGAAGGGAGGGGCGGGCGCGCCAGATCGCGAAGAGGGCCCCGCTGGTGGTCGTGCCCTCCAGGCCGAGCGTCTCGGCGCGCCATTGTCCCATGACGGCGAAGCTGTCCGTGACATTGTAGCCCAGGCTGATCTGGTCGGTGCCGCGCCAATCCACCGGGTTGGTGCTGGCAAAGGTGATCTGGGCCGACAGATCGAGCCAGCCCCATGGCAGCCCGCGCCCCGCACCCAGTGCGAGGCTGAAGATGGCATCTTCTTTCCCTTGGCTGGAGCGGTGAGCGCCCGCGCCGATTTCGGCGGCGAAGTGCCACTGATCAAGCAGCGGCACCGGGATTTTGCGTCGGGCGAAGGCGAGGGTTTCGCCCGATGTGCCATCGGTTCCCCCCCAGCCCGTAAGGCCCAACGTCAGGGTTTCGCTGAGCCCGTATTCAAGATGAAGGCGCGGCGCGTTCCCGTTCAGCGACACCCCGGCGGCGGCGAACCCGTGGCCCTGTTCCTGCAGCCAGCCGCCCGCATGAGCAGGCGCGCAGGTGAGCAGGAGGAGAAGGGCAGGCAACCGCATGCCGTCAGCAAAGCGTTGAAGAATTAACAATGTCCTAACAGGAACCGACCATGTTAGGCTTTGGATAAACAAGGAGGAGTTTATTCATGCGTTTTGCCGCTGTGCTTTGTCTGCTCGCCGCGCCCGTCGCCGCCGAGGAGGTGGGAATCACACCCGAGATTTCATCGGTGACCGTGGAGACCCGCTCCGGTCCGGTGGAGATTTCCCGGATCCAGGACACCGCGCATGAGGTGACGGGGGAATGGGCGCGCAGCTCTCGGCCTTGTCCGAATTTCTGCATCCAGCCGATGAGCCCCGCCGAAGGCGTTCACACGATCGGGGAGCTGGAGCTGCTGGAGATGTTGGCCGACCCCGAGATCACCGTGATCGACAGCCGCACCACGGATTGGTACGAAAACGGCACCATCCCCGGCGCCGTGTCGATCCCCTACACGCAGATCATCGATGAGCTGGCCAGCCTGGGCTGCCAGCCCGATTTCGATGGCTGGGACTGTGCCGAGGCCCAGAACGTCGCGCTGTTTTGCAACGGGATCTGGTGCGGGCAGTCTCCGACCGCGATCCGCAACATGATCGAAGCCGGCTACCCGGCAGATCGTATCCATTATTATCGCGGTGGCATGCAAAGCTGGCGTATGGTGGGCCTGACGGTCACGGGAGAAGAGTGATGGATGTCACCAAAGACTTTGTCGGGCAGACGGTGATCTGCACCTTTGAAATGACCCCGGCCACGGCCGATGAGCTGATGGAGCGTTTGGAGGCCGCCTATGCCGATGTGATCTCCAAACAGCCGGGGTTCATCGCGGCGGGGCTGCATATAAACGATGCCCGCACGCGGATTGCGAATTACTCTCAGTGGGAGCGGCGCGAGGATTATCAAGCGATGCTGCGCACCCCTGAGATGCGCGAGCGCAATGCCGTCATCAACACCCTGTGCAAGGGGTTTGAGCCGGTCATGTACGAAGTGGGAGGGGTCTTCCGATGATACGTCGCTTGCTTGTCGCGGCGGTGTTCGTGGCAGGGTGCCAGATGGCGGAGCCCAAGGGGCCGACGCTCCCCGAGGAGAGCTGCGGGGCCAGCGACTACCAGGGGCTTGTTGGGAAGTCTCTTGCCGCGATCACCATGCCCGCCGATCTGAATGCGCGGATCGTCCCGCATGGCGGAGCGGTGACGCTGGATTACGATCCCGATCGCATGAATATCTTTCTTGACCGGGACGGGCGGATCGAGTCGATCACCTGCGGTTAGGCCGCTGCCGCGAAAATGCCCTGAAACGGTCCGTAGCCGTTCACACCGTTGGCGCGTGGGCGCCTTGGCCGCCGGGCAATGTCCGGCTTATGAGCAGTTTCGAACATAAGCTGGACGGCTACGCGGTAACGCTTCTCAATCCGGGAGCGACCCGCACAATGCTGATCCTCATGGGGTCTTCGGGCGCGGACCGCGCTCCGGATCCGAGTTTCACTAAGCTATGCCTGCTGGCGGAGCGCCGCGGGATCTCTGCTGCGGTCGTGACCTGCGATGAGACCGGCTGGTATCAAGGTGTGCGGGCAGGGCGGCTTTTTGCGCAGTTGCGGGCAATCGCGTGCAGCCATGAGCGCGTGATCGCCATCGGGTCGGGCATGGGGGCCTACGGGGCCATGGCACTTGCTCAGGAGGATGGGGTCGACGAGGTCATCGCGTTTTCGCCCGTGGCCGAGCTGGACCCGCGCAAAGGGCCGCAAGACTGGCGTTTCGACGAAGAGTTCGACCGTCTGGGCGCGTTTGCGCAGATCCAGAGACACCGCGCCGGGCGCTACACTGTGTTCTACGATCCCGGCAGCGCGGAGCGGCGCCACCTTGCGGCGCTTGGCCTTCCCGAGGGGCGCACCGAGCGGATGCCGATGCCTGGCACGTGTGAGCGCAGCTTCGAAATGATGCTGGCCAGCCCGATCTGGATTCGGTTCCTCAAGCTGCGGCTTCAGGGTCGCGCGATGCCGCGCCTCGCTGGAAAGCTGCGGGTCATGCGCCGCGAGTCCATGCCCTATCTTCGGGCGCTTGTGCGGCGCAATGCTCAGGTTCGCCCTGGTGTCGCGGCCTGGGCTGACCGCCAATTGGCGGAGCGGGGATACCGCCCCCGAATCGCGGGCCGCATCCAGCATAGCGCTCGTGCCTAGGGCAAAACTCTGATCTGACATCGCGCCCGGTTGGCTCGATGCCGCCTTGTCCCTCCGGGGCCGGAGCCCTATGTCGGGGCCTCAGAACAGGACCGGGGGATGCCAAATGGCACGGCAAAACATCGAAGAGCGCGAGACATCGAAACGGATCGGAGCGCTCTCGGCACTGTGGCCGTTCCTCGCCCCCTATAAGCTGATGCTCGCGGGGGCGTTGATCGCTCTGATCCTCACCGCGGGCATTTCGCTGGTGCTTCCCCTTGCGGTGCGCCGGGTGGTGGACAACTTCGAAACCTCTGCAAGCGCACTGCTGGACAGCTATTTCGGGGCCGCGTTGGCGATCGTCGCCTTGCTCGCGGTGGGAACGGCGCTGCGTTATTATCTGGTCACCCGTCTGGGCGAGCGGGTCGTGGCCGATATCCGCAAGGCGGTGTTCGCGCGCATGATTTCCATGTCGCCCAGCTTCTTTGAAAAGATCATGACCGGCGAGGTCTTGTCGCGGATCACCACCGACACGACGCTGATCCTGTCGGTGATCGGGTCTTCGGTTTCGGTCGCCCTGCGCAACCTGCTGATCCTGATCGGGGGGCTCTGCCTGCTGGTCTGGACATCTGCCAAGCTGACCGGGTTGGTGCTGCTGATCGTGCCCGCGATCATTGTCCCCATTGTCGTGCTGGGCCGCCGGCTGCGCCAGCTCAGCCGGGAAAACCAGGACTGGATCGCGAATTCGTCGGGTAATGCTTCCGAGGCGCTGTTGTCCGTTCAGGCAGTCCAGGCCTTCACCCACGAAGGCCGCTCGCGCGCGCGGTTCGACACCGTGACCGAAAAGAGCTTCGGCGCGGCGAAGCGGCGGATCGGGACGCGGGCTATGATGACCGCCATCGTGATCTTCCTGATCTTTGCTGGCGTGGTCGGTGTGCTGTGGATCGGCGCCCGCGATGTGCGCGGCGGAGCCATGAGCATTGGGGAGCTGGTCCAGTTCGTCATCTACGCCATCATGGTGGCCGGGGCCGTCGGCGCTCTGACCGAGATCTGGGGCGAGCTACAGCGCGCTGCGGGCGCCACAGAACGGCTTGTAGAGCTGCTCCATGCCGATGACAGCGTGAACGATCCCGCGTCGGCGCTTCCGGCGCCGGACATGCGTGAGGGGCGCATCGGTTTCGACAACGTGACCTTTGCCTATCCCGCGCGGCCCGGCACATCGGCGCTTGATCACGTCGATCTTCAGGTTGCACCGGGCGAAACTGTCGCCCTTGTCGGTCCGTCTGGTGCGGGCAAATCCACAATGCTGCAGCTGCTTTTGCGCTTTTACGATCCTGACCAGGGGGCGGTCACGCTCGACGGCGTGGACCTGCGCCAGATGGCGCGCAGCGATTTCCGCCGCCACCTGGCCTTGGTACCGCAAGATCCAGTGATCTTCGCCGACACCGCGCGCGAAAACATCCGTTTCGGCCGCCCCGAGGCCACCGATGCCGAAGTCGAAGAGGCCGCGAAGGCCGCCGCCGCGCATGACTTTCTGACCGCGCTGCCCGAAGGCTATGACAGCTATGTCGGAGAACGGGGCGTCATGCTGTCGGGCGGGCAAAAACAGCGCATCGCCATCGCCCGAGCCATCTTGCGCGATGCGCCGGTGCTGCTTCTGGACGAGGCGACATCTGCCCTGGATGCCGAGAGCGAGAAGCTCGTGCAGGAGGCTGTTGATCGGCTGTCGCGCGACCGCACCACGCTGGTCGTAGCGCACCGTTTGGCCACCGTGAAGAAGGCGGATCGTATCGTCGTGATGGACGAAGGCCGCATCGTTGCCCAGGGCACTCACGCCGATCTGGTGGCGCAGGGCGGGCTCTATGCGCGTCTCGCGCGGCTCCAGTTCACCGAAGGCACGCTCTAGAACCTCGCGTTCTTTCGAACCTTGCGCCGCGTCAGACTTGCGCGCGGCGCCTTATTTTTCCACAGTCTCCTGACCGCACAAGAGATGCGCTGCCCTCGCCGGAGACGGGGGCGGGACGAAAAATATAGGGAGGATCGCTGGGATGACGGACTATATGACCGCCGCCGAAGCGCAACAGATTGCGGCTGAGATGCCGTGGGGGGATCGCGAGGTTCCGCAAACGATGCACGAGATGCTCTCGGGCACTGCTGCGAAATTCGGCGCGCGCGACGCCGTCACATTTCAGATTTTTTCGGATCCGAACTCGGCCGCCGAGACGCTGAGCTGGCAAGAGGTGCTGGAGCGGTCGAACCAGGTGGCCAACCTGTTCCGGTCGCTCGGCGTTGGGGAAAACGACGTTGTCGCGTTCCTTTTGCCGAACTGTAACGAAGCGGTTCTGACCTATCTGGGCGGCACCATTGCGGGGATCGTGAACCCGATCAACCCGCTGCTCGACGCCCAGCAGATTGGCGGCATCCTGAACGATACCGGCGCCAAGGTGCTGGTGACGCTCAAGAGCTTCCCCCAGACGGACGTGGCCCAGAAGGCCGCAGAGGCGGTGTCCTTTGCGCCGTCGGTGAAGACGGTCCTTGAGATCGACCTGCTGCGCTACATCACCGGGATCAAGAAATTCATCATCCCGATGATCCGGCCCAAGAACCGCGTGTCGCACCACGCCAAGGTGCTGGACTTCAACCGGGAAGCCGACAAGCAACCCAAAAGCCTGGCCTTCGCTGATGCGACGGGCGACCGGACCTGCGCCTATTTCCATACCGGTGGCACCACCGGCATGCCCAAGATCGCGCAGCACCGCTATTCGGGTATTGTCTATAATGCCTGGCTGGGCTCGACCTTCCTGTTTACCGAAAAAGACGTGCAGATGTGCCCGCTGCCGCTGTTCCACGTGTTTGCCACGGTCGTGTCGCTGGGGGCCTCGCTGGGGTCGGGCGCGCAGATCGTGTTCCCGACGCCGCAGGGCTACCGCGGGGACGGTGTGTTCGACAACTTCTGGAAGCTGATCGAGCGCTACAAAGCGACCTTCATGATCACCGTGCCCACGGCCATCTCGGCGCTGATGCAGCGCAAGGTGGATGCGGATATCTCTTCGCTGCAACTGGCGTTCTCGGGCTCTGCGCCGCTGCCGGTGGAGCTGTACAAGCGGTTCGAAAGCGCTGCGGGCGTGACCATCTGCGAAGGCTACGGCCTGACCGAGGCGACCTGCCTGGTGTCGATCAACCCGCCCCATGGCGAGAAGCGCATCGGGTCGGTGGGGCTTCCGTTCCCCTATACTGGCGTCAAGATCATGGATGTGCACAGCCATGAGGAAATGCCCGTCGATACCGTGGGCGAGATCTGCGTGGCCAACCCCGGCGTGAGCCGCGGGCACACCTATACCGATCCGGCCAAGAATGCGGACCTCTACTATCCTGGTGAAAATTCCCAGACGGAATATCTGCGCACCGGGGATCTGGGGCGGATCGATCCCGAGGGCTATCTTTGGATCACGGGCCGCGCCAAGGACATCATCATTCGCGGGGGGCACAATATCGACCCGGCCGAGATCGAAGAGGCCCTGCTGGCCCACAAAAAGGTCGCCTTTGCCGGAGCGATCGGTCAGCCCGACGCCCATGCCGGGGAAATCCCGTGCGTCTATGTCGAATTGGTGGATGGTGCCCAAGTCAGCGAACGCGAGCTTTTGGACTTCGCCAAGGGGCGGATCCACGAACGGGCGGCGCATCCGAAGCATCTTGAGGTGATGGATGAGCTGCCCAAGACCGCTGTGGGCAAGATTTTCAAACCTGACCTGCGCAAGATGTCGATCAAGCGGGTCTATGACCATGCGCTCGCCGGGGCCGATGTTGCGGCGGAGGTGTCCGAAGTGTTCGAAGACAAGCGGCGCGGTCTGGTTGCCCGGTTGGCCAAGACCGGAACCGTCACCGACGAGGACGTGATGCGCGCCCTTGGTGCCTATACCCGCCCCTGGGAGTGGCAGGACTAAGCGTGAAAAACCTCACATCATTGCAAAAAGGCCGGTCTTGAGACCGGCCTTTTTTCGTAGGGGATGCTTGCGCTAGCTTATTGAACGGCTTTGATCGCCCGCCGCGCCGGAGCCGCATTGGAATCGATGAAGTCGAGCACAAGCGGCCGGATATTGTTGCGCCAGCTCGACCCGGCGAAAATCCCGTAATGGCCCGCGCCGGGCTCAAGGTGCCAGGCTTTCTTTTCGTCCGGAAGCCCCGTGCACAGGTCTAGCGCGGCCTTGCACTGACCCGGGGCAGAGATGTCGTCATCCTCGCCCTCGACGGTCTTGATCGCCACGGTGGTGATCTTGCCGATATCGACCTTGTGGCCGTCCACGGTGAACGCGTTGCGGGCAATGTCGCGGTTCTTGAATACCCGCTCGACGGTGGAGAGGTAGAACTCCGCCGTCATATCCATCACGGCGAGGTATTCGTCGTAGAAGCTATTGTGCCGGTCGTGTTCCGATGCGCGCCCCTCAACGACCCGCTGGATCTGGTCGCGGAACGCTTTTGAGTGGGTGTCGGAGTTCATGGCCATGAAGCTTTGCAGCTGCAAAAGGCCCGGATAGACCAGACGCCCCACGCCCGGGTGGTTGAACCCGACCCGCTGGATCATCATCTGCTCAAGCTGGCCCATGGTCATGCGATTGCCGAAATCGGTAACCTCGGTTGGGGTGGCGTCCGGGTCAATCGGCCCGCCGATCAGGGTCAGGGTCCGCGGCTGGGCCTTGGGATCCTTCTCCGCCAGATAGGCGGTGGCGGCCAGGGTCAGCGGGGCAGGCTGGCACACGGCGATGACGTGGATGTCATTGCCGAGTTCCTTCATGAAATCGACAAGATAGAGCGTGTAATCCTCGACATCGAACTTGCCTTCGGAGACAGGAATATCGCGCGCGTTATGCCAATCGGTGATGTAGACTTCGCAATCGGGCAGAAGCGAGATGACCGTCTTGCGCAGCAGCGTCGCGTAGTGGCCCGACATGGGCGCAACCAGCAGAACGCGGCGCGGCTTGGGCTTGCGGCCCGAGACGGCAAAGTGGATCAGATCTCCGAACGGGCGGCGCACGACCGTTTCGATCTGGACGACATGGTCCTTGCCGTCTTCGCATGTGAAAGAGCCGATGCCCCAGTCCGGCTTCGCCACCATCCGCGCAAAAGTGCGTTCCGTGACTTCGCCCCAGGCCGCCATCCAAGGGATGATGGGGTTCGGCACCATGGCCATCGCAGGGTAAGTTGCAAAAGCCCGTGCGGTCGCGCCCAGCCACTCATTCGTGTTGCGGGCGCTTTCCATCAGGTCATAGGTCAGCATATATTTCATATCAGGACCTTTCGGGGTCTGTTTCGGCTGCGGCGCCGGGGAGGGTGCCAATGCTGCAGACGCAAAATAATGGGGAGGTGCATCTATGTCCAGCGGTGACACGAAAATCGGATCGGAAACGGGGCATGAGAGCGCCGCTCTGGAGGCAAATATAGAGCGTCTGGAGGATCTGACACAACGTCTTGTGTCCGTTCTGGCCCATAAGCGGCATGTCCCGGCATCGCTGCAAGGCCCCGGTCAGGATCTCTACGTGAAGGCCGTGTCCGCCTATTGGGCGGAAATGATGCACAACCCGGCTAAGATTTTCGAACATCAGGTCGAATTTTGGGGCAAGACGGTCAAGCACTACATCGAGGCCCAGCAGGCCCTGATGGGCGGTGAATTCATGGCGCCGGAAGATCAGATGCCGACAGATCGCCGCTTTGCGTCGGACCTGTGGCGGTCCAACCCATGGTTCAATTACGTCAAGCAACAGTATCAACTGAACGCGCAAGCGGTGCGGCAGGCGGTTGAGGATGTCGAGGATCTGGATGCCGCCGAAAAGAAACGGCTGCGCTATTTCAGCCAGCAGATTATCGACCTCTTCGCGCCAACCAACTTCCTTGCGACGAACCCCGATGCGCTTGCCCTCGCCGCGGAGACCGAAGGGCAAAGCCTCGTGGACGGGCTGGAGAACCTTGTGCGCGATCTGGAGGCCAATGACGGTGAGCTGATCGTGAACCTGGCTGACAAGGATGCGTTCACGGTTGGGGAGAACATTGCATCCACCCCCGGCAAGGTGGTGTTCCGAAACCGGATGCTGGAGCTGATCCAGTATGAACCCACGACCGAGAAGGTGCATCAGACGCCGCTGATCTTGTTCCCGCCCTGGATCAACAAGTTCTACATCCTCGATCTGAAGCCGCAAAACAGCCTGATCAAGTGGATCGTGGATCAAGGCTATACCTTGTTTGTGGTGAGCTGGAAGAACCCGGACCCGAGCTATGCGGACACCACGATGTCCGACTATATCGAAGAAGGCTACATGGCCGCCATGGAGCAGGTGAAAACCATCTGCAACGTGCGCAAGCTCAATGCGATTGGCTATTGCATCGCGGGCACCACGCTGTCGCTCACCTTGTCGCTGATGAAGCAGCGCGGGGATGACAGCGTGAAATCCGCGACGTTCTTCACCACGCTCACCGATTTCTCGGATCAAGGTGAGGTCGGCGTGTTCCTCTCCGAAGATTTTGTCGGCGGGATCGAGGAAGAGGTGAAGCGCGTCGGTATTCTTGACAAGTTCTACATGACGCGGACGTTTTCCTATCTGCGCTCAAACGATCTGGTCTATGGCCCCGCGATCCAGAGCTACATGATGGGCAAGGCTCCCCCGGCCTTCGATCTGCTCTATTGGAATGGTGACGGCACCAACCTGCCTGCGGCGATGGCCGTCGAATACCTGCGGGGCCTGTGTCAGGCGGACAGCTTCGCCGATGGCGGCTTTCCTGTCGCGGGCGGCGTGGCGAAGATCGAAGATGTGGAACTGCCGATCTGCTCGATCGCGTGCGTCTCAGATCATATTGCCGCCTGGAAAAGCGCCTATCGCGGCTTCCGTAGAATGGGATCGAAGGACAAGACCTTTATCCTGTCTGGGTCGGGGCATATCGCCGGGATCGTGAACCCGCCAGCCAAGAAGAAATACGGCCACTGGTTGAACCCGGATATGCCCGAATCGCCCGAGGATTGGCAATCCGGGGCGGAGCAGCACGAGGGCTCGTGGTGGCCGGTTTGGGAGGAATGGCTGCGCCAGCGCTCTGGTCGGCTGATTAAGGCGCGCGCGCCTGGCGGGCCTGACCATCCTCCGCTTTGCGATGCACCGGGAAGTTATGTCTCTGAGGTGCCAGCGAAATCCACCTAAGCGAGAGCGGCGGGTGGGGCGCTGCACTTCTTGGGTGACGCGATCAGCGTAGAAGTTTTTTTGCTGCGTCGCAGAAAATTCACTTGATTTGCTGCAGTGCAGCATACATCTTTCTTTCATCAGATTGACGGGGCGCCTTTCGCTCCGCCCGAGTATTATCATGAAAGGAGCCTCCCATGGCCGCGAAGACCCAAGCCAACACCCAAGACTTCACCGCGATGTTCAAGGACATGATGGGTGCGTTCCCCGTGGACACCAAGTCTATGGAAGACGCCTTCAAGACCCAGACCGGCTTCGCTGAGAAGCTGTCCGCCGTCTCCATCGACGCCGCCCAGAAGAGCACCGACCTGGCCGCCAAGTGGACCCAGGACACCCTGGCCAAGATGTCCGACATGACCAAAGCCAAGTCCGAGCCCGCCGACTACGCCAAAGCCATCACCGACTTCGCCTCCGCTCAGGCCGAAGCCGCGTCCGATCACATGGCTGCCTTCGCCGAGATCGCCAAGAAAGTTCAGTCCGAAACCATGGAACTGATGCTCTCCGCCGGCAAGGAAATGGGTGAAGACCTGACCGAGGCCGCCCAGAAGGCGACCAAGGAAATGACCGCCGCCGCTCAGAAAGCGACCGCGAAGTAAGTCTTCAGCTCCGGCGCCCCTCCCTGCCGGACTGATGATGAAGAGGCCGCCCGATCCGTTCGGGCGGCCTTTTCGTATCCAGGCACTGCATCGTTGTTGCGATGGACAGGAGAGCACGCTTCCCTTTTGCCTTGGCCTTGCGTAACCTCTCTGCGATGCCGCACTGGCTCCAGGGAGGTAAACCATGGCGCAACCCGAAACGCCGCTGCTGATCAAACGCTACGCAAGTCGCCGTCTCTACAACACGGAGACCAGTGATTACGTGACGCTCGAGGACATCGCCGGCTTTATTCGCGAGGGGCGCGAGGTTCAGATCGTAGATCTCAAATCCGGCGACGATCTCACGCGGCAGTACCTGCTGCAGATCATTGCAGAACACGAATCCAAGGGCGACAGTGTGCTGCCCGTCGATGTGCTGACCGATCTCGTGCGCAGCTACACGACCCAGGCGTCTTCGGTGGTGCCGCAATTCCTGGCCATGTCCTTCGAGATGCTGCGCGAAGGGCAATCGAAGATGATGGAGAACATGAGCTCCATGAACCCGATGGGGCAGGTGCCCGGGATGCCATCCATGCCGGGGCTGGATGCACTGCAGGCGCAGCAGGCCGCTTTCATGAAGGCCATGACCGGCGGCATGATGGGCACATCGAGCCCCCAGCAGGAACCGAAGACCGAAGAGGATCGCCTGCGCGCCCGCATCGCCGAGCTGGAAGCCGCCCTGTCCAAGAAGGGGTAAGCGCCCAATGCAGGAACGCGCCGCGCGTCTGACCTTGCGGGCGGTGGAGATTTTTGCCGCCACAGCGCGCGAAGGCTCGATCTCCGGCGCGGCGACGGCGTTGGGCAATTCACCGGCGACAGTATCCCAGCAGCTCAGCAGTTTGGAGGCCGCGCTTGGCGTGCGTCTGATGGACCGTGCCGCGCGCCCTGTGCGTCTCACCCCGGCGGGTGAGACCTTTCTGCGCCGCGCGCGCGCGATCCTGAGCGAGGCGAGGCTGGCGCAAGCGGAACTGGCGCGCGGTGATCTGGCGCGGCTGCCCCGTCTGAGGCTGGGCATGATCGAAGACTTCGATGTCGATGTGACGCCGCGCTTGCTGACGGATCTCTCTGCCTTGCTGAGCGAGTGTCGCTTCACGCTCGAAACCGGGCCGTCGCTGCATCTGGAAAACCTGCTGGAGCGCCGCGCGCTCGACGTGATCGTTGCCGCAAGCGGCTTTGATGCGGCAGAGGGGATCGATCGTTTCCCGCTGCTCGAAGAGCCGTTCGCCATCGTGCAGCCCGCCGATTGGCCCGTGACCGATACGCTCCCTGATGCGCCCTATATTGCGGTGTCGGACAAGCAGCTCATGGGGCGCCAGATTGCCCGTCATCTGCGCGAGAGCGCAGAGGTGCCGCCCCACCGCTTCGCGCTCGACAGTTACCGCGCGATCCTCGCGCTTGTAGCGGGCGGGGAGGGCTGGTCGATCTTGCCGCCACTGGGGTGGCGATACGGCGCTGAGTTTGCGTCCGGGGTCGCATTGCTGCCTCTTCCTGGTGCTTCCTTGACGCGGCGCATTGATCTGTCCGCGCGCAGCGACGTGCTTGGCGACATTCCCGCTCAGATCGCCGCAAGGCTGGCGGAGGCGCTCGATGATCAGGTCATCGCGCCTTCCTGTGCCAGGTGGCCCTGGCTTTCCGGCCGCTTGCGGCTTTTGACCGATCAAGACGAAAGGATACCACTATGACATTGGCTCCCCTCCGCTCCTGGCTGTTCGTGCCGGGCGATAGTGATCGCAAGATGGAAAAGGCCGCGACCAACCCAGCCGATGCGTTGATCCTTGATCTGGAAGACAGCGTTGCCGACAGCAATCAGGAGCTCGCGCGGCGTCTGACGGCGGAGACACTTGCCGCCCGCCCGGACCGCTCTGCACAAAAGCTCTGGGTGCGGATCAATCCGCTGGACCACGATTTCGCGCTCGACGATCTGGCGGCGGTTATGCCGGGTCGCCCCGATGGCATCGTGCTGCCCAAGGTGCTGGGGGCGGGCGATGCCGCGCGGCTCGATGACTTTCTGTCCGTGCTCGAAGCGCGCGAGGGGATCGCGCGCGGCACGACGCAGATCCTCGCGATCACCACGGAAACCGCCGGGGCGCTGCTGGGCTTTCAAAGCTACCTCTCCGGGGCGCCTGAGCGCCTGAACGCGCTGACCTGGGGGGCAGAGGATCTGTCGGCCGATCTGGGGGCGACCACCAATCGCCACCCGCTGCGGCCCGAGGAATACGACGCGCCCTATCAGATGGCCCGGACCCTGTGTCTGGCGGCGGCGCGGCACATCGAGGCACAGCCGGTGGGCGGTGTGTTCACCAATTTCCGCGATCAGGAGGCGCTTGCCGAAGACTGCGCGCGCGATCTGGCGGCGGGGTTCTTTGGCAAACTCGCAATCCATCCCGCGCAATCCGAGGTGATCAACACCGCCTTCACGCCGACCGATGCCCAGATCGACCGCGCCCGGCGGATCGTCGATCTGTTCGATCAGAACCCGGGGATGGGTGTTGTGGGCATGGACGGGGAGATGATCGACATGCCGCACCTCAAGCAGGCCCGCAAGACGCTGGCGCTTGTCGAATCCCTGGGGCTGTAGGCGCCGATACGGGCCACGCTAAGGGGGCGGGCCGCCCCCTTTGAGTGACGGTCAGACGGTCGCCAACCGGGCGCCGCGTTGATCGACAAGCCGATCGGTAATCGTCGCGCCGATCCACATGCAGGTGAGCGCGAGCCAAGCCGTGCCCGCAAAGATCGACCCGCCGGTGACGCCCGCGCCGATGGCGCAGCCCCCGGCCAGCATGGCGCCAAAGCCCATGAAGGCGGCGCCCAGCATGGAGCGCTGCATGGTCGCGGCGTCCTCGAAGCTCTGCCAGGTGAATTCGCGGCTGAGGAACGACGCGGCAAAGGCGCCGATCACGACGCCCGGAACAAGTCCGACATCGAATTCAAGAACCGCGTTGCGGTCCAGAAAGTACATCAACGTATGAGCCGAGGGGCCGGAAAAGGTTGCGCTTTCGATCTGCACCGGTTCGAACGCCACGCTGGCAAGCTCGGAAGTGAGCCCCCAGCCGACGGCCACGGCAAATCCAACGCCCGAGGCAAAGACCAACGTCGACCAGCTGATGCGATTGCGCGCCGACAGCCAGAAGGCGATGGCGGCGATGGCGACGCCCAGGGCCAAACCGAACCAGTTCGGCAAATGCAGTGCCGTCAGCAGGTTCATATTGCGCCCGCCCTCAGTCACCCAAAGTGCCGCGAGCTTGTCCCGCCACGGGGCGAGCACGCCCGAAAGGGACATTTGCGCCACCACCGCAAAGACGAGCCCGGACACCAGACTGCGCAGGTTCCCGGTCGAGGCCAGCACCAAGAGCCGCCCCGAGCAGCCGCGCGACAGCACCATGCCCACGCCGAACAAAAGCCCGCCGATCACGGCGCCGGACCAGCTTCCCGGCACGGCCATCATGCGCGCTTCATTGACATTGATCACGCCCGCCAGCTTGCCCGCCTGCACCCAGATCAGCGCGGTCGAAAAGCACAGCAGCCAGACCGCCATGCGATCCCCCCATTCGCCCCGCGCGAACTGGACCGTTGCGGCACGCATGCAAAACCGCGACCGCTGGGCGGCGACGCCAAAAATGATGCCGGTGATCATCCCAAAGAGCGCGGCCAGCGGCGCTTCTCCCAGGCGCTCGGCGAGCGAAATAATATCCATGGTGTGTCCTCCCTCGGCTGCGTCGGGGCGCCCTAGCAGAATCGACGTATTGGCGCTTTGATACAAGTCAGATACGCGGGCCTGTGCCCTAGTCTCTCTCAGACAGCCCTGCCCGAGGACCCCATGAGACTGTGCATCGTCACGGACATCTTCGATCAGCCCGATCTGGGTTGCTGCATCAGCGCGCTGATGCCGGATGATACTGCATGTGAGGTCCTAGGCCTAGCGGCGTTGTGCGCGCGCCCGGATTTGGCCGGAGAGACGCTGCATCAGCACTTGTTCTCGCAGGGCGGCATGGACGCCGTGGTCTCGGCGCTGCGGGCCCATCTCGCGCCCGATGTCGTCGGGCTGGGCTACAGCGCCGGGGGAACCGCGCTGTGGCGTGCGGTCCGGCTCGGAGCTCCGATGCGGGCCCTCTATTGCGTGTCGTCCACGCGGTTGCGCGATGAAGCGGCCATCGCCATTCCCAACCACGTCATGTTCGGCGCGCTAGATGCCAACGCCCCCGGTGCGGACTGGCTTGAGCATGTTCCGGGCGGCTACAGCCTGTTCGACGGATGCGATCACAGCTTCTATACAAAGCCGGAAAGCCCCGCCGTCAAACGCATCGCCCGCATGATTGCACAGCAGTGTCGCCCGGCGGCGGGTGCGCATCCTCACCATTTGGGCGGAGCCATGCCATGAGCCGTACGATACCCCTGACCGAGGCCCGGAGCCTTCCGCTCTGGCGCCGCCCCGTGGCGCTGTTGACGCTGATGGCGCTCGCCATGCCGGTGGCCTTTGCCACCTGGTCCGCGCTGCTCAACAACTTCGTCATCGAGGTGGCCGGGTTCGACGGATCGGATATCGGCTGGCTGCATTCGGTGCGCGAAATTCCGGGCTTTCTCGCCATTGGGGTGATCGCTCTCATCATGGTGATCCGTGAACAGGTGCTGGGGCTGCTCAGCCTCGTTCTGCTGGGCGTGGCGACGGCGGTAACCGCGCAGTTTCCGACCTTGGGCGGGATCATGACGATCACGCTGCTCAGCTCGATCGGCTTTCACTATTACGAGACGGTCAATCAGTCGCTTCAACTCCAGTGGATCGAAAAGGATCGCGCGCCGCAGGTGCTGGGCTGGCTTCTGGCGGCCGGGTCCGGTGCGACGCTGGTGGCCTATCTGCTGATCGCTGCGCTTTGGGACCGGCTGGGGCTGACCTACGGGATAGTCTACGCTGTTGCGGGCGGCGTGACGGCGGTGATCGCCGTCTTTGCGCTTCTGGCCTATCCGCAGTTCGAAGCCCCCAATCCGCAGCGCAAGCAGTTCGTGCTGCGCAAGCGCTACTGGCTCTACTATGCGCTGCAATTCATGGCCGGAGCGCGGCGGCAGATCTTTGTCGTCTTCGCGGGCTTCATGATGGTCGAGCGGTTCGGTTTTGAGGTGCACGAAGTCACCGCGCTCTACCTCATCAACCTCATCGCCAATATCGTTCTGGCACCGCTCTTTGGTCGTGCGGTGGCCGTTTGGGGCGAGCGCCGGGCGCTGATCTTTGAATATGTCGGGCTCGCGCTTGTGTTTGCGGCCTATGGCGGGGTCTATCTGTTCGGCTGGGGCGTTGCTCTGGCTGCGGCGCTCTATGTGATCGACCACATGTTCTTTGCCCTGGCTCTGGCGCTGAAGACCTATTTCCAGAAGATCGCGGATCCAGGCGATATCGCCCCTACGGCGGCGGTGGCGTTCACCATCAACCACATCGCGGCGGTGTTCCTGCCCGCGCTGCTGGGCTATCTGTGGCTGGCCTCCCCGGCGAGCGTTTTTGGGCTGGCGGCGGGGATGGCGTGCATCTCTCTGGCTCTGGCGCTGATGATCCCGCGCCACCCGGCGCCCGGTCACGAAACGGTGTTTGCGGGGCGTAAAGCTCTGGCGACGGCCTGAGCCCATGCCTATCTTTCCCGCAAAGGAGGACCGCCCATGTTCGGCCTGAGCAAGAAATCCCACATGGTGAGCGCGCAGGAGGCTCTGCCCGGTCGCGCCGATCCGATCCCCACAGCTTCGCAGCATTACGTCAGCGGTGCGCCTCTTTCGCAAACTGTGCCCGAAGGGCTGGAAGAAGGCGTTTTTGCCATGGGCTGCTTTTGGGGCGTGGAGCGGCTGTTCTGGCCGCTGCCCGGGGTGGCGGCGACCATGGTGGGCTATGCTGGGGGCTACACCCCCAACCCGACCTATGAAGAGGTCTGCACCGGCAAGACAGGCCACACCGAAGTGGTCCGGGTGCTGTTCGATCCGGCGCAGATCTCCTTTGGGGAGCTGCTCAAGGTATTCTGGGAGAACCACGACCCGACCCAGGGGATGCGGCAGGGCAATGACCAGGGGACGCAGTATCGCTCGGCCATCCTGACGGTCAGCGCTGCGCAGGCACAGGCCGCACGCGACAGTGCCGCCGCGATGGGCCCGCGTCTGAGCGCGCAAGGGCATGGCGCGATCACGACGGAGATCGCTCCGCTGGATGCGTTTTACATGGCCGAGGACTATCACCAGCAGTATCTGGCCAAGAACCCGAATGGCTATTGCGGGATCAAGGGCACCGGCGTCACCTGTCCGATCGGGGTGGAATAGGGGTTGGGGCTGCCTGTCGGCTGCCCTATCTTGCGCCCATTCCTCGCGTGCGGAGCCACTGTCCCATGATGCGCATACTGACCCTGACCGCTGGCCTTGCAGGCGCGGCGGGGCTGTCCCAGTTTCCTGAATTCTCGCAGCAATACCTGCAGCGGCTTGGCGGCGCGGTGGATGAGCTGCAGCGCGTGGTGGCGGATTTCGACGCGTCAGCCGAAGGCGTGGGCATGACCCGTGATCAGGCGCTGTCAGCCCTGTCCGAAGGCGCGTTCCAGGAGGCCCGGCAGGCCGATATGCGGCGCACCATTGCCCGCGAGGCGCGGCTTTCCGCCGATCTGGCCGCGCTGCGCGACGCCAGCATGGCGCAGCGCGCGCTTCAACCGCAGCGCTTTACCGATCCCGAGATCGCAGCGGCCGCATGGGCCGATTTCAAGCCCGCCGTGCCCGTCACCCTGACGGGCGCAGGGTTCGCGGGGACTGGCTTCATCGTCGGAGGCGGCGTGTTCGCGGCCCTGCTGCGGCTGCTGGGCTGGCCCCTGCGCCGGTTGCGCGGGCGGGGCAAGACGCCCCGCGCGGAGCCGCAGGTGCCGCCCCGGCGCAGAACGCCCAGCGTCACCGCCGCAGATCACGGGCCGCGCCCGGCGCTGCCCATCGGGTGGCTCGCGCGGACCAATGGACAGCCGCACAAGGTGGTTCAGGCGGGGCAGGCGCTTCAGGTGTCGGTGCTGTCGGTCGAGCCGGGCGATGTGATGAGCGGGCAGGGCGGGAAGGCCACTGATACGGTGCTGGTCTGCCTGGAGGGCCGGGGAGAGGTCACCCACGACGGCGAGACCCGCAGCCTCTCTGCCGGAGAGCTGGTCAGCCTGCCCCCCGGCGTGGCGCATCAGGTCCGCAATCTCGGGGAGGCGCCGCTGCGGCTCTTCTCGGTGGAGCCGAAAACGGCGCGCGCTCCGCGCGCCGAGCCGAAACCCGCGCCCGCGCTGAAGCGCGCAACCTGACCGCTTGACCCCAACAGGACCAAGGCCCAAGACAGCCCCATGAGCACCCCAGCCCCCTTTTCGCGCCACGAGCGCATGATCGCCTGGCGCTATGTGCGCGCCCGCCGCGCCGAGGGCGGGGTGAGCGTGATGACATGGATCAGCCTGATCGGCGTGACCCTCGCCGTCTTTGCCCTGATCGCGGTGATGTCGGTCCGCTCCGGATTTCGCAGCGATTTCGTGGACACGATCGTGGGGGCAAACCCCCATGTGACCCTGCATCAGGTGGTCGAGGAAACCCGCGTGATCGAAGGGTTTGAGGTCAAAACCCGCACGACCGGCTTCACCGATTACCTTGACGCCGCCGCCCGCGCCGCTGCCGTTCCTGGTGTGGTGCGCGCCGCGCCCGTGGTGCGCGCGCAAATCCTGGCCAGCCGGGGCGGGGCCAACGCTTTTGTCGATGTCCATGGCATCGCTCTGGACGATTTGCGCAACGTGCCTGGCGTGGCGCAATCCGAAATCACACGTGGGTCGCTCGACCGCTTTGACGAGGGCATCGCCATCGGGGAAGGTGTGGCCAACAGCCTTGGTGTGCTGGTCGGGGACCGGGTGCGGCTGATCTCGCCCGAGGGGGTCTCGACCGCCGCGGGGCAAAGCTACCGCACCGGCACGCAGGAGGTGGTCTATATCTTCCGCACCGGACGCTGGGACATCGACCAGAGCCGGGTCTACATGCCGCTGAGCGAAGCGCAGAGCTTCTTCTCGCGCGAGGGGAAGGCCGACCAGATCGAAATCATGATCGACGATCCCGAGAACGCGCAGGCGATGGCGCCGCTGATCGCCTCGGCCACGGGCGGGCGGGTCTTTGCGCGGACCTGGCAGGACTATGTCGGGGCGTTTCTGCGGGCGCTCACCGTCGAGGACAATATGATGTTCATCATCATGGCGATCCTCGTTCTGATCGCGTCGATGAATATCATCTCCGGCTTGATCATGCTGGTGAAGAACAAGGGCCGCGACATCGGCATCTTGCGCACCATGGGGCTGACCGAAGGCTCGGTGCTGCGGATCTTCTTCATCTGCGGGGCCGGGATCGGCACGCTGGGCACGGTGCTGGGGGTGATCCTGGGCTGCCTGTTCGCCATCTATATCGACCAGATCTTCAGCTTCGTGAACTGGGCCATGGGCGGCGGGGTCTGGGATCCGTCGATCCGGGGTATCTATGCCGTTCCGGCCGAGCTGCGGCTGGCCGATGTGCTTAAGGCGGTGGTGCTGTCGCTGTCGCTGAGCTGGATCGTCACGATCTTCCCCGCCCGCCGTGCGGCGCGGATGAACCCGGTGGAGGCCCTTCGCTATGAGTGATGCGCTGCGCATGGTCGGGGTGACCAAGGGCTATAACCATGGCCAGCCCAATCAGATCGACGTTCTGCGGGGCGTGGATCTGACCGTCGCCCCCGGAGAGATCGTCGCGCTTGTGGCGCCTTCCGGGGCGGGGAAATCCACCTTGCTGCACATTGCCGGGCTGCTGGATCAGGCCGATCAGGGAACGGTCGAGATCGGCGGCACAGATGTCTCGGGCCTTTCGGATCGCAAACGCACGGCGCTGCGCCGCGATGGGGTGGGGTTCGTCTATCAGTTCCACCACTTGCTGCCGGAGTTCTCGGCGCTCGAAAACATCGTCCTGCCACAGCTCGCCGCCGGGGCCGCGTCCGGGGCTGCGAAAGCGCGGGCCATGGATCTTCTGGCGAAGGTCGGCGTGGACGCGCGGGCCGATCACCGCCCGGCGGCTTTGTCTGGCGGAGAGCAACAGCGCGTCGCCTTCTGCCGCGCGCTTGCCAATGCGCCGGGGCTTTTGCTGGCGGACGAGCCAACCGGCAATCTGGATCCTGCAACGTCTGATCGGGTGTTCGATGTGCTGCTGGGGCTGGTGCGCGACACCGGGCTGGCGGCGCTGATTGCGACCCACAACCTTGAGCTGGCCGGGCGCATGGACCGACAGCTTCGGCTCGATCAGGGGCGGCTGACCCCGGTCTGACGGGATCGCTCTGGCCAAGCGCCGCCGCCCGCGCCATTGTGGCCCCAAACCGATTGAAGGAAGTCTCGCGATGAACCGCTCCGTCCTCTTCGCCCCGTTGATCGCTCTGGCCGCTGCGTGCCAGCCTGTCGAAAGCCCCGATGTGACACAGGCCGCGGGTTTCTACGCCGACAATTGCACCGCCTGCCATGGCGCGGACGGGCGCGGCAACGGAGAGATGGCAGCCCATCTCATTACGCCGCCGCAGGATCTGACCACGCTGTCAAAGCGCAATGGCGGGACCTTCCCGCGCGATTACGTCATGAGCACGATTGACGGCTATCAGCGGGGGGAGCATTTCTCGGCCGCGATGCCGGAATTCGGGGTGCTCGATCTGGGTGAGACGGTCATCGTCGAGGACGAGAACGGCAACGGAGAGCCCGTCCCCGCGATGCTGCTGGCGCTGACGGACTATCTGGAAAGCATCCAGGCGGAATAATTCCATCACTGCGTCTGACAACCCCGTGAGAGGGGTTGGGCAGGCGCCGCTCGCGCGGCATGGTCTTCTCAAAGGAGATCACCATGCGCCTCAAATTCCTGTTGCCCGCCGCTTTCGCGGTTCTCGCGGCCCCGGCACTTGCCGGACAAGTGTCGTTCTCCGGTTGGGAGGAACAGCGCTTTGCCCTGTTCTCCAAGGTGAATTTCAGCGGGCAGGGGGCGCGGCTTTCCATAGCGGCGGATGATGCCGCATCGCTCACCTACAGCCGCTTGCCACGATCGGAATGGGGCGCGCGCGCCGCCAGCTGGACATGGGCGGTGCAGCAGTCGGTTCCGGCCACGGACCTGACCCGCAAGGGCGGGGATGATCGCAACATTGCGCTCTATTTCGTGTTCCTGCCCGAGGCGCGGGCAGAGGCACTCTCTGGTGCGCGAGTATCGCGCCTCCTGCAACAGGACGATGTGCGCACGTTGGTTTATGTCTGGGGCGGGAGCCACGGGCGCGGCGCGCGGCTGAGCTCTCCCTATCTTGGGCCGCGGGGTCAGACGGTTGTCCTGCGCGGGGCCGGCACGGGGCAGGCCCGCGAAAACGTTGATCTAGCGGGGGACTACGCGCGCGCCTTTGGTGGTGCGCCGGGCGCGCTCGTGGGGCTTGCCGTATCTGCCGATAGCGACGACACGGACAGCCGCATCCGTGCCGTGGTCGAAGGGCTGGCCCTGCGCTAGCCGTTCAGCAGAGCAACCGCTTCGGCGTGGATCTGCGGATTGGCGGCCGCAATGGCGCGGCCCCCGCCATGGGCCGCGCCGCCGGTCCAGTCGGTGACGAGGCCCCCGGCGGCTTCCACGACGGCGATGGGCGCGCAGATGTCATAAGGGGCGAGCCCCGCTTCGATCACCAGATCAATCTGCCCCGCCGCCAGCAGAGCATAGGCATAGCAATCCATCCCATAGCGTGTCAGCCGTGCGGCTTGCGCCACGCGGGCGAAGGCGGCGCCCTCTTCGGGCGTGCCGACTTCTGGGAAGGTGGTGAAAACCGTCGCCTCTGACAGGGCGCGTGGGGCGCGCGTTTTCAGGGGGGTGGTGCCATGCGGTCCGCGCAGCTCGGCGTGGCCGAACCCTCCGATGAAGCGCTCTCCGATATAGGGCTGGTCGATGATCCCAAAGCGCGGGCCGTTGTCGTCGTTCAGGGAGATCAGAACGCCCCAGGTCGGCGTCCCGCTGATATAGCCGCGCGTTCCGTCGATGGGATCGAGCACCCAGGTCAGTCCGCTGCTGCCTGTGGTTGTGCCGTGCTCTTCGCCAAGGATGCCATCCTGAGGCCGCGCGCGGGCAAGAATGTCGCGCATGGCGGCTTCGGCGTCGCGGTCGGCCTGGGTGACGGGATCGAAGACGCCTTTCCCGTCTTTGTGGTCCGTGCGCAGATCGCTGGTGCGAAAGTGGCGGAGGGTCACGGGGCGCGCCGTATCTGCAAGCGCATGCGCCGTTTCGATCAGGGAAGGCAGGTCGGCTTCATCCATGGCGGGCTCCTGTAGCAGCCCTGTCGGGCTAGCGGGACGCTCCGCCGTGGTCAATCAGCTTGCCGAGAGCACGCGCGCCAGATCGAACAATTTCTTCCGCTGCGCTTCCGGGATCGCGTAGTAGCTGCGCAACATTTCAAGCGCTTCACGGTCGGACAGAAGGTCTTCGTCCGGCGCGCGCTGTTCGTTGTCGGCCAAGCCATCAAAGAAGAACGACACCTTGACGCCCAGAGATTCGGCGATGTCCCACAGCCGCGATGCGCTGACGCGGTTCATGCCGGTTTCATATTTCTGGATCTGCTGGAACCGAATGCCCACGGCCTCTGCCAGTTGTTGCTGGGTCGTGCCCAGCATCCAGCGGCGGTGACGGATGCGTTTTCCCACGTGAACGTCAACAGGGTGGGTCATGGTCCGGTCCTTCTACTCTGACGAGCGCGTAAACATGCGGCTCGACGTCACTTGTTGGACGGTGCCGCGCGACACGCAACGGTTGAACCCGGGAAACTACCTAAAGGTGCAGGGTGCTTTACGTTACGTCACCTTTGTCGCGCTTTCCGCTCGGGACGTCTTGGCGGCGAGGGGCGGGGCAGATTAGGCTTTGAGCATGAAAGCTTTTCGCATCACCGCGTTCGACGCCCCGCCCGCTCTGACCGAAACCGATCTCTCCGCGCCGGGCGCGGGGGAGGTCCAGCTTGAGATCGAAGCCTGCGGGTTGAATTTCGCGGATCTGCTGATGTCGCAGGGAAAATATCAGGACACACCGGAGCCGCCCTTCACCCTCGGCATGGAAGTCTGCGGCCGCGTGATCGCCCAAGGCGACGGTGTGACCAGCCCGGCCATTGGCACCCGCGTTGCGGTGTTCGGCGGCAACGGCGGGCTGGCGGAGCGGGGGAATTTCCCGGCGGCGCTGTGCCGCGAGGTGCCCGAGGGGATGACGCCAGAGCAGGCCGCTGCGTTCCAGGTCGCTTATGGGACGTCTCACCTTGGACTGACACGCCGGGCGCGGCTGCAGGAGGGTGAGACCCTGCTGGTGCTCGGCGCGGCAGGCGGGGTCGGCTTGACGGCGGTCGAGATCGGCAAGGCGATGGGCGCGCGGGTCATTGCTGTCGCGCGCGGCGCTGACAAGCTGGAGGTGGCCCGCAAGGCCGGGGCCGATCACGTGTTCGACGCCGCCGATGCCGATATCAAGGCCGAGGTCAAAGCCCTGGGCGGGGCCGATGTGGTCTATGATCCGGTCGGTGGCGATCTGTTCAAGGCGGCGATGGGGGCGACCCGGCCGGAAGGCCGCATTCTGACCATTGGATATGCCAGCGGCACGGTCCCGCAGATCCCGGCCAATATCCTGTTGGTCAAGAATATCGACGTGATCGGGTTCTACTGGGGCGCCTATCTCAAGTTTCGACCCGAAGCGCTGACGGACAGCCTCGCGGAACTCATGGGCTGGTTTTCCGAAGGGCGGCTGAACCCCCATGTCAGCCACGTCCTGCCCTTGGAAAAGGCCGCGGACGGGCTTGAGCTTCTGGCGACTCGCAAATCGACCGGCAAGGTCGTGATTGCCCCGTAAGCAGGTGCGGGACGCCATCATCATCGGGGCGGGGCCGTCCGGGCTTGCCGTTGGAGCGTGTCTCAAGGCGCGAGAGCTGGACGCCTTGATCCTGGAGCGGGAAGCCACCGTTGGGTCGGCCTGGCGCCGCCACTACGACCGGCTGGCTCTGCACACCGAGCGGAGCAATTCCGGCCTGCCGATGCGGGGCTTTCCGAAGGATTGGCCGCGCTATGTGCCCCGCGCGCAGGTGGTCGAATACCTTGAAGACTACGCCGCGTATTTCGACCTCTCGCCGCTTCTGGGGGCCGAGGTGCAGAAGGTGGAGCGGGTTGCAGACGGCTGGCGCGTCACCCACGCCCAGGGCCAGGACGAGGCCCGCGCCGTAGTGATGGCGACGGGGTTCGCGGATGAACCCAAGTTGGCCCAGTGGCCGGGGCTGGACAGTTTCCCGGGGCCGATTGTGCACACCAGAGACTACCGGCGGCCGGACGATCTGCCGGGGGCGCGGGTGCTCGTCATCGGCTTTGGCAACTCTGGCGGTGAGATCGCCATGGAATTGGCCGCGCAAGGCCGCGCGGTCGAGATGGTCGTGCGCTCTCCGGTCAATCTCCTGCCGCGTGAACTGTTCGGCATTCCGATTGCACGCCTTAGCCTGACGCAAAAGCTGTTCGGGTACCGCGTGGCGGATGCTCTGGCCGCGCCGCTGATGCGGTGGAAGCTGGGGCGGCCCGAGCGCTATGGGCTGAAGCCCGCGGGCAAAGGGCCGCTGGCCCAGATTGTTGAGGACAACCGTATTCCGCTTATCGACCTTGGTACGCTGGATCTGATCCGCGCGGGCAAGATCAAGGTGCGCCCATCGGCTCAGAGCAGCAATGGCGACATGGTCACCTTCGAGGACGGCCAAACGGCCCGGTTCGACGCGATCCTGATGGGAACGGGCTATCGGGTGAATCTGCGCCCGATCCTAGGCGATCTACCGGAGCTCGACGCCGAAGGCCGCCCGCGTGCCATTGAGGGCGAGATCGTGCCGGGGCTCTACGGGATCAGCTATCATGCGGTGCCGAACGGCCAGCTTGCTGCCATCGCGCGGCAGGCGCCCAAGATTGCCGAGGCGATTGCGCGGGGCCGGGCCGGGTAGGGGGCGCTGCTCCGCGCCCCCGGACATGTGCATCACGCAGATGGTGCGCGCTTACTCGGCGGCGGTGCGCTGCCCTTCTGTCACATCCTGAAGCGCCGCGATCAGCACGTCGGTCACGGCGTCGCATTCCTCAAGCGTAAGACGCGCCGGGAGCCGGACATCACAAGCCTTCATCAGCATGGCGCGGGTTTCCGGCAGGTCCGGCAGATCGTTCAGATATTGCCAGTTCCAGAAGGCACGGGCGTTGTCCTGGCTGGCGCCAAAGATCTGGACTTTGACACCGCGCGCTTCGGCGGCCTTGGCATAGGCCCCGATCTGCGTGTCGGACAGGTCCACAAGGTTGAACTGGATCGAGTCGGGCGCGCGCTCTTCGCCTGCCAGCGGGGCAGGAACGCGGATATGGGCCGTCTGGTTGAGCCGCGCGGCCACGTGATCGTGGTTGCGGCGGCCTTGTGCGATGCGGCGGGGCAGTTCGTCGAGCTGGGGGCGAACGATGGCGGCCGACAGGTTCGACAGGCGCAGATTGTAGAGCGGCAGCTTGTTTTGCCACTTGGCAAAGGCTTCGTGCAGGACGGGGTGCTTGCGCCAGTTATGCTCATAGGCACCTGACATGATGATCGCGCGGGCGATCAGATCGGCATCATCGGTGATCATGATCCCGCCTTCACCGGCATTGACCATTTTGTAGCTTTGGAAGCTAAAGCAGCCGATCTTGCCAATCGTGCCGATCTTGCGCCCTTTCCAGGTCGTGCCCAGACTGTGGGCAGCGTCTTCGATCACCGGGATACCGGCGGCGTCGCACAGCGCCATGATGGCATCCATGTCCGAGGTGTGGCCGCGCATGTGGCTGATGATCACCGCATCCACCAGAGGCAGCTTGGCGGCAAAATCATCCATGTCCAGCCGGTAGTTGTCGGCGCATTCCGCAAGCACCGGCTCGCAATCCGCATGGACGATCGACGACGGCACGGCGGCGAAGGTGAAGGCGGGGATCAGAACCTTGGCCCCACGCGGCAGATTGAGCGCCTTGAGCGAAAGGAACAGCGCGGCAGAGCAGGAGCTGACCGCAAGGGCGTATTTGCTGCCCATCATCTGGGCGAACTCCGCTTCGAGCAGGGACACAGGCGCATCCTTGGCGGCGGTGTAGCGGAACAGATCGGCGCTTTGCAAAAGGCGCTCTACTTCGGCGCGGGCGGCTTCAGGGATCGGTTCGGCGCTGTGGACGTCAGGGAGTTGGGTCATGGCTCTGCTCTGCTGCGTTAATCTTTTTGGATTTCCCAAAATGTCTATTCGAGAAACTCTAAAAGATAAATCCTGGCATTTCTATGGCCGTGCCTGCGACAGATTGTGCGGCGATCCGGCGACAGGCGCCGCGACCCACGAGATGTTGCGCGGTCCCGGAGCAGAATGCTGCCCGGCTCTTGAAATTCGGGGGGCACGCGCTTTGCTTAAGGGGGAAAGCCGCGCGATTTGCCCTTTCGCCCGGGGCGCCGCGCGCCTAAAACAGGGGCTGACACACCGGGATGACCCGGAAAGGGAGATTACTCATGCTCAACAATATCGGCCTGCCTGGCCTTCTTCTGATCGCTGTTGTCGTGCTGGTTCTGTTCGGCCGCGGCAAGATTTCTTCGCTCATGGGCGAAGTCGGCAAAGGCATCACCGCCTTCAAAAAGGGCGTGGATGAAGGCAAGCAGGAGATCACCGACGCCGAGGCAGCCGCCCGCGACGTGACCCCCGAAGAGACCGCCGACACCAAGAGCTAAACCCACATGTTCGATCTCGGCTGGACCGAGCTTTTGCTCATCGGCATCGTGGCGTTGATCGTCGTGGGGCCCAAGGATCTGCCGGTTCTGTTCCGGCAGATGGGCCGCTTCATGGGCAAGGCCCGCGCCATGGCGCGCGAGTTTACCCAGGCGATGAATGATGCCGCCGATGAGGCCGGGGTGCAGGACATCACCAAGACAATGCGCGCCGCCGCCAACCCGAAAGCCTTCGGAGCGGATGCGATCAAGGACGCGGTGGACTGGAAAAACGGGCCCGAGAGCGACAGCCTCGCCTCGGATCGGGCCGAGGCCAAGGACAAGATCGCGGACGCGACCGCCCGTGCCGCCGAGGAACGCAAGGCTCGTGAGGCCGCCCGCGCGCAGGAGCTGGCCGACAGCGCCGCCGAGATGGAGGCCGATCTGGCCGAAGAGACCGCGCCCGCCACGCCGCCCAGAAACGGGGCCAAGACATGAGCGACGCCAGCTCCCGCGAGGACGAAATCAACGACAGCACCGCGCCGCTGATCGAACACCTGGCCGAGCTGCGCACGCGCCTGATCCATTCGGTTGTCGCGTTCCTGATCGGCATGATCTTGTGCTTCACCGTCGCCACGCCGATCTTCAACTTCCTGACCGCGCCGCTGTGTTCCGTCCTGGCGGAGCGGGGGCAGGATTGCGACCTGATCTTTATCTCGCCGCAGGAAGGCTTCTTCGTCGCGATCAAGATCTCGCTTCTGGGCGGGTTCATCCTGTCCTTCCCTTACATCGGTTTGCAGATGTGGCGCTTTGTGGCGCCGGGGCTCTACAAATCTGAAAAAGGCGCGTTCCTGCCGTTCCTGGTCGCTTCGCCCTTCATGTTCCTGCTGGGCGCGGCCTTCGCGTTCTATGTGGTCACGCCGCTGGCCTATGACTTCTTCCTGGGGTTCCAGCAGTTCGGCGGAGACGGCGCGGCCGTGGCCGCTGGCGATCCGCAGAACCAGCCGGGGCTTTCGGTCGTGTTTCAGGGCTCCGCGCAGGAATACCTGAACCTGACCGTGAAATTCATCGTGGCCTTTGGCCTGTGTTTCCAGCTTCCGGTGCTGCTGACCCTGATGGGCAAGGCCGGGCTCGTGTCGGCCGAAGGTCTGCGCGGCGTGCGCAAATACGCGGTGGTCGGGATCCTGGTGCTGGCCGCCGTGGTGACCCCGCCTGATGTCATCACCCAGGTGATCCTCTTTGTCGTGGTCTACGGCCTCTACGAGGTGTCCATCCAGCTCGTGCGCCGGGTCGAGAAGAAGCGCGAGGCGCAGCTTCGCGAAGAGGGCGTGTTGGGCGAGGATGAAACGCTCTGGGGCGATGAGGTGCAAAAGGATGAGTGATCCGCTGGAGCGGATCGCCGCCGCGCTTGAGCGCATGGCGCCCGGCCCGGCTGCGGCGCCTGATTTCGCCGCGGCGTCGGCCTTCGTGTGGCATGCCAGCCCGGACCGGCTTGAGCCGGTGGAGAAGGTCTCTCGCGTCGATCTGAACCTGCTGCTGGGCATTGAACGGTCCCGCGACACTCTGCTCGACAACACCCGCCGTTTTGCCGAGGGCCTGCCCGCGAACAATGCGCTGCTCTGGGGCGCGCGGGGGATGGGGAAATCATCGCTCGTGAAGGCGATCCACGGGCGGCTTTCGGCCCAACACCCCGGCCTGAAGCTGGTCGAGGTGCTGCGCGAGGACCTGCCGTCGATCGGGCGCTGCCTCGATCTGCTGCGCGGGCGCGCGGAACGCTTCATCCTCTTTTGCGACGATCTGTCCTTCAGCCATGACGATGCGCATTACAAATCGCTCAAGGCGGTGCTGGATGGCGGGATCGAAGGACGGCCTGAGAATGTCGTGCTCTACGCGACATCCAACCGGCGCCACCTGATGCCCCGCGACATGATCGAGAATGAGCGCGGATCGGCCATCAACCCCTCCGAAGCGGTCGAAGAGAAGGTCTCGCTCTCTGATCGGTTCGGGCTATGGCTGGGCTTCCACGCCTGCGATCAGGATCAGTTCCTGTCGATGATCGACGGCTATTGTGACGCCTACGGGATCGACATCGCGCCGGACGATCTGCGCGCACAGGCGGTTGAATGGCAGGCCACGCGCGGAGGCCGCTCGGGCCGGGTCGCGTGGCAGTTCTTTACCGATCTGGCGGGGCGGCACGGGGTCCGACTGGACTGACCCGCGCCCTCAGGTGTTGAACAGGAAGTGCAGCACGTCGCCGTCCTGCACGATGTAGCCCTTGCCTTCGGCGCGCATCTTGCCCGCCTCTTTGGCCGGACCTTCGCCGCCAAGACTGACATAGTCGTCATAGGCAATCGTCTCGGCGCGGATGAAGCCTTTTTCGAAATCACCATGGATCACACCGGCCGCTTTCGGAGCAGGGGTGTCCTTGCGGATCGTCCAGGCACGGGCCTCTTTCGGGCCAACGGTGAAGTAGGTCTCAAGCGCCAGCAGCGCGTAGCCCGCCTTGATCAGCCGGTCGAGCCCGGCTTCCTCCAACCCCAGCTCGCCCAGGAACATCTCCTGTTCCTCGGTATCAAGCTGGCTGATCTCTTCCTCGATCTTGGCCGAGATCACGACATGGGAATTGCCTTCCTTAGCGGCCATTTCGGCCACGCGGGCGGACTGGCTGTTGCCTTCCGAGGCGCTCTCTTCTTCCACGTTGCAGACGTAGAGGACGGGCTTCGTCGTCAGAAGTTGCAGGTTTTTCCACGCCTTCGCATCGTCCTCGGCCACCTCGACGAGACGGGCAGGCTTGCCGTCTTCCAGCATATCCTGCGCGGCCTTCAGAAGGCGCTCCTGCTGGACGGCTTCCTTGTCGCCGCCGCGCACCTTGCGAACGATGTTTTGCAGGCGCTTTTCGATGCTCTCCAGATCGGCCAGCATCAGCTCCGTTTCGATCACTTCGGCGTCGGCCACAGGGTCAACGCGGCCTTCCACATGGGTGACATCGCCATCTTCAAAGCAGCGCAGCACATGGGCAATCGCGTCCACTTCGCGGATATTGGCCAGGAACTGGTTGCCCAGGCCTTCGCCCTTGGAGGCCCCTTTCACCAGCCCGGCAATGTCCACAAAGGTCATGCGGGTTGGGATGATCTGCTGGGACCCGGCGATCTCGGCCAGCTTGTCGAGCCGTGCATCGGGCACGGCCACGTCGCCGACATTGGGCTCAATCGTGCAGAAGGGAAAGTTGGCGGCCTGCGCGGCTGCCGTCTTTGTCAGCGCGTTGAACAGGGTCGACTTGCCCACATTGGGAAGCCCCACGATGCCCATCTTGAAACCCATCTTGCGCTCCTTCTCTGCGATCGCCGCTCCTTAGGCTGATCGGGGGATCGGGGCAAGTGTGATAGGGCTGCTCCCAATAGACCATAAGCGGAAACGGCGGGCCGTTGCTGTCGGGGGCGGGTGTCGCTGCGTCGCGCGCTGAACGACTAGGGGTAAGAGGATGGAAAGGCCGGGCTGTTTCGCCCTACGATATCCTGGCAGCTTTGGGGTGAACCAATCATGCAGTCTCTCTTCTCATCGGCACCTGGACCGTTCCGCTGGTGGATCGTGCCCGTCGCCTATATCGGCCATTTGGTTGTGCTACTGGGGATGTCTATGACCGGCCTCCCGGCGGCACTGGGCCAAATCGCGATCTTTCTGGGCTATGCGGCACTCGCGACGTTGCTTGCGGTCTTGGTGGTGCGCTCCGCCCCTGGTCGAGCGTTGGGCGTGCAGCCTCCGGCGCGCCCGCTGGCGGTTATCGCGGTGGCCATAGCTGCAACCGTGATCACGTCTCTGATCGAAAGGCTCGGCGCGGGGTTCAGCTCCGATATCGCGCAAAGCACCACCAAAGTGTTGACCGAGATGGGGTGGGGGACGGGCCGCGGGACCGACCTTCTGCTGATCTTCACGATATGCTGTGCCGCTCCGATCGGTGAGGAAGCCATCTTTCGCGGGCTGATCTTTCGGGGCCTCCACGATTCGCTGCGTCGGCTTGGCGGAGGCCTGGGGAGCCCGGTCGCAGCATTTGGCCTGGCGGCGGCGGTCTCTGCGTTCATTTTCGCCCAGTCCCATGGCGGCGCAGGCCAAGAGCCCAGCGTCCTGATTGCGATCTTCCTGTCGGGCATCGTCTACGCGCTGTGCTACGCGCTAACGGGATCGCTCTGGGCACCCGTTCTGGCGCATGGGCTCAACAATACCGTCGCATTTGCCGGGGCGGTGTTCGGAGCAGAGCAGGTCTCTCTCCTCAACCAGATCGCGGTCCTGATCATGCCGTTTCTCACATGGGCCCTGCTATGGTTTTGGGGCCGCGTGTCCTAGTCCCCTGCAATGGGTTCAAGCCCGACCCTTGCGCTTGCCCCCCTGATTGGGCCACATGGCGCAGCTATAAAACCGGGGGGAGCCATGACCCGCATCGACGCCAAATTCGCAGCGCTGCGCGCCCGCAACCAGAAGGCCTTCGTCGCCTATATCATGGCCGGAGACCCCGATGAGGCAACCAGCCTGGACGTCATGAAGGGCCTGCCCGGCGCAGGCGTCGACGTGATCGAGCTGGGTCTGCCCTTCACCGATCCCATGGCCGATGGCCCGACGATCCAGCTTGCTGGTCAGCGCGCCTTGGAGGCGGGCATGACGCTGAACAAAACCCTCGCCATGGCCCGCGCCTTCCGCGAGACGGATCAGGACACGCCCATCGTCCTGATGGGCTATTACAACCCGATCTACTCCCACGGCGTGGACCAGTTCCTGAGTGATGCGAAAGACGCCGGAATCGACGGCCTGATCGTCGTGGACCTGCCCCCGGAGGAAGACGAAGAACTCTGCCTGCCCGCGCAGGCCGCAGGCATCGACTTCATTCGCCTCGCGACGCCCACGACCGATGACAAGCGCCTGCCCAAAGTCATGCAGAACACGTCCGGATTCGTCTATTACGTCTCGATCACCGGCATCACCGGCGCGGCGGAAGCGCAGGCCGATGCCGTGGCACCCGAAGTGACCCGGCTCAAGAAAGCGACCGAGCTTCCGATCATCGTGGGCTTCGGCGTCAAGAGCCCCGAAACCGCCGAAGCGATCGCTTCGGTCGCGGACGGCACCGTCGTCGGTTCTGCCATTGTTGAGCGGATCGGGCGCGGCGACAGTGCCAGTGACGTGCTCGCCTTCGTCAAGACCCTCGCGGACGGGGCCCACAGGGGCTGATCGCGCTTCTTATTTGTGAAAATACCTTGGGGGTGCGGGGGCAAAGCCCCCGCGTATCGCGCCGGTAGGCGCGAAACCCCTCAGGCCTCTTTCTTGGCCAGCTCCTCGAACGCGTCGAACTGGCTCAGGTAAACCTCACCGGTCAGCTCATCGAGGAAATGCGACCGCTTCAGCCGGTCCATCACCGGACCCTTCACCTCGGACAGGTGGAACCGGATGCCCATGTCCGACAGGCGGTGATTGATGCTCTCCAGGCTCTCAAGAGCGCTGAAATCGACCGCATTCACCGCCGAGCACATGAGCACCACATCGCGGATCGCCTTGTCCTCGGCCAAGCGATTCAGAAGGTAGTCCTCCAGGAACCGCGCATTGGCAAAGTAGAGGCTTTCGTCGATGCGCAGCATCAGCAGCTCGGGCGTGGTCTCCACCTGGTGGCGGCGGATGTTGCGGAAATGCTGGGTGCCCGGCACAAGGCCGATTTCGGCCACGTGGGGCTTTGACGTCTTATAAAGATGCAGCGCGATGGAGATCATCACTCCTGCCGACACGCCCGTCTCCACCCCCATCAGGAGCGTCAGAAGGATCGTCGCAGCGACGGCGGCGAAGTCGGCCAGCGAATAGCCCCAGGCCTTCTTGAGGATGGACAGATCCACAAGGCTCAGCACCGCGACAATGATCGTCGCGGCCAGCGTGGCTGTCGGCAGGAAATAGATCAGCGGCGTGAGCAGCAGCGCCGCGATCAAAAGCCCGACGGCAGTAAACGCCCCCGCCGCAGGGGTCTCGGCCCCCGCGTCGAAATTCACGACCGAGCGCGCAAAGCCCCCCGTCACCGGGTAGCCGCCGGTGAAGGCCGCGCCCAGGTTGGCCGCGCCCAGGCCGATCAGCTCCTGATCGGGGTCGATCCGCTGGCGCTTCTTGGCGGCCAGGGTCTGCGCCACCGACACCGACTCCACGAAGCCGATGATCGAAATCAGCAGCGCGGGTATCAAAAGCTGCCCGACCAGAGACGGCGAAAAATCCGGCATGGTCAGCGGTGGCAGCCCGCGAGGCACATCGCCCACGATCTTCACCCCGTGATTGGCGAGCCCCAGTACCCACACCAGCACCGTGGTCACCACGACCGCCGCGACAGGCCCGGCCTTGGCGCCGATATCGGCCATGCGCGGGCTCAGCCCTTTGGACAGCAGCAGCGGTTTGAGCCCCTTGCGCACCCAGAACAGGAATGCCGTCGCCGCGATGCCGATCATCAGCGTCCAGATGTTGATCTGGCCCAGATGCGACCAGAGCGAGGACAGGATCTCGGGCAGGGTATGGCCATGGGCGCTCACGCCCAGGATATGCTTGAGCTGCGACGTCGCGATCAGGATGCCCGAGGCGGTGATGAAGCCCGCGATCACCGGGTGGCTCAGGAAATTGGCCAAAAAGCCCAGCCGCAGCAGCCCCATGCCCAGCAGCATGGCCCCTGACAGTGCCGCGAGGGTCAGCGCGGCGATGGCATAACCCATGGTGCCTGCCTCGGCCACGTTGCCGATCGCGGCGGCGGTCATCAGCGACACCACCGCGACCGGCCCCACGGCCAGAGCGCGCGAGGTGCCAAAGATGGCGTAGAGCACGATGGGCAGGATCGAGGCATAGATCCCCGCCTGTGCGGGCAGACCCGCCAGCAATGCATAAGCCAGCGACTGCGGGACCAGCATGATCGTGACGATCACCGCCGCGACCAGGTCATTTTCAAGCGCCTGGCGTGAATAGCTGCGGCCCCAGTCCAATATCGGCATATAGCGCATAATCCGGCGCATCGTGTTCTCCGTCTACAAAGGGGTGGGGCCCCGAACCGGGGCCCCTGGGGGTTGGGTCAGTTCCCGATCTTTTCGGGCTTCACCATGACCTCGCGGCCTTTCAGCATGGCCTTCCAGTAGAAGGGCGGCAGCATCTTTTCCTTCAGAAGCCACGCGGCGCGGGTCGGCTTGGTGCCATCAATGATCCATTTCGGGAAGGACGGCAGCAGGGTGCCGCCATAGCCGAATTCGGCCAGGACGATCTTGCCTCGCTCCACAGTGAGCGGGCACGAGCCATAGCCGTTATAGCTGCCCATGGGCGCCCGCCCGTCGATATCGGCGCAGATGTTCACGGCGACGATGGGGGCCTGCACGCGGGCCGCAGCAGCGGTCTTGGCGTTGGGGGCGTTCATCACGTCGCCCAGCGACCAGATGTTGTCATAGACCTTGTGGCGCAGCGTGTGCTGATCGACATCGACCCAGCCTGCGGCATCGGCCAGAGGCGAGACGCGGATGAAATCGGGCGCGACCTGCGGCGGCGTCACGTGGATCATGTCGAAATCGACGGTGATCTCTTCGGGGGTGGTGTCGGGCTTGGCCACGGTGAAGGTAGCTTTCTTGGCCGGGCCGTCGATGGATTTGAGATTGTGGAAGAAGTTCAGCGCGGCGCCGTATTTCTCCACGTATTTCTCAAGCGCGGGGACGTAGTCCTTCACTCCGAACAGCACCCCGCCCGCATTCATGAACTGGATGTCGATATTGGGCAGAACGCCCGCCCGGTGCCAGGCATCGCCCGACAGATACATCGCCTTTTGCGGCGCCCCGGCGCATTTGATCGGCATCGGCGGCTGGGTGAACAGCGCGCGGCCCTGCTTCATGCCGCTCACCAGCTCCCAGGTGTAGGGGGCCAGGTCATAGCGGTAGTTGGACGTCACGCCATTGCGGCCGAGCGTTTCGACCAGGCCTTCGACGCCGTTCCAGTTGAGCTTCAGACCGGGGCACACCACGAGCCGGTCGTATTTCACGACCCGGCAGCCATCCAGGACGACTGCGTTGTTCTGGGGCTCGAACGCCGCGACGGCGGATTTGATCCAATGCACGCCCTTGGGGATCAGGCTGCCCATCGTCTTGGCGGTGGTTTCGACATCGAAAATGCCGCCGCCGACCATGGTCCAGCCGGGCTGGTAGTAGTGGATGTCCGCCGGGTCGATCAGAGCGACCTCCAGATCGGGTTTGCGCGCGCGCAAGGACGCGGCGGTGGCAATCCCGCCCGCACCGGCCCCCACGATCACCACGTCGAACTTGGCGTCGCCTTCGTCGGTCGGGGTTTTGCCGCCGTTGACGATGCGCCGGACCACGCCGGACATGTCGTAGCCCGCGGCCTTGGAAGAGGCGAGGATTTCGGCGGTGTCGAGCACATTCGCCTGGCTCAGCGACCAGAGCGTCGTCGACCGGGTGCCGGAGCGGCAGTAGGCCAGAACTGGCCCGGGCATATCGCGCAGGGCAGCCGCGAATTGCGCCGCATCGTCATCGGACACTTTCCCGCCCGAGATGGGCAGGTAGAGCGTCTCCATCCCGGCTGCTTTCGCGGCCCGGTCGATCTCTTCGAAGGTGGGTTGGTCCATGCCCTCGCCATCGGGGCGGTTGCAGATCAGGGCACGGAAGCCCTGGGCCTTGATCTCGGCCACTTCAGCGGCGGTGATCTGCGGCGCCACCGAGATCTGGTCGTTGATCTTGCGAATGTCCATCGGGTCTCCTTCCCGGAAATGAAAACGGAGCGGCCATCGCTAGGCCGCTCCCTTGTCTTTAGCAGACGATCAGAACTTGTTGACCGGCACCTTCAGCATCGGGTTGCCATCCGGGTCCGTCGGCACTTCGCCCGCCCGCATGTTCACCTGAAGCGAGGGCAGGATCAGCTTGGGCATATCCAGTGTCGCGTCACGTTCGGTGCGGAACTTGACGAAATCGTCTTTCGTCTTGCCTGCACCCACATGGATGTTCTTGGCCTTTTGCTCTGCGACCGTGGTCTCCCACGCGATCTCACGGCCGTTGGGGCCGTAATCGTGGCACATGAACAGGCGCATGTCATCGGGCAGGGACAGAACCTTCTGGATGCTCTCGAACAGGGTTTCGGCGTCACCACCGGGGAAGTCGGCACGGGCCGAGCCGCCATCGGGCATGAACAGGGTATCGCCCACGAAGGTCGCATCGCCCATGACATGGGTCATGCAGGCCGGGGTGTGACCGGGCGTGTACATGGCGACGCATTGCATATTGCCGACGGTATAGGTGTCGCCGTCCTGGAACAGCATGTCGAACTGGCTGCCGTCCCGCTGGAATTCGGTGCCTTCGTTAAAGATCTTGCCGAACGTGTCCTGCACCACGGTGATCTTCTCGCCGATGCCGATCTTGCCGCCCAGTTGATCCTGGATATAGGGCGCGGCGGAGAGGTGGTCGGCATGGACATGGGTCTCAATGATCCAGGCCAACTTCCAGCCCTTTTCCTTGATGAAGGAGATCAACGTGTCAGCCCCGTCCTGGGTGATGCGGCCAGCGGCGTAGTTAATATCCATCACGCTGTCGACAATGGCGCAGGCATCCGAGCTCGGGTCCTTCACGATGTACGAAATCGTATTGGTCGGCTCGTCGAAGAAGGCGTGGACTTCGGGTTTGATGTCCATGTTCACGGGGTAGGTCATGGGGATGCTCCTGTTCAGGCGGTCGCCGTGCGGGCCTGGGCCCTGGCCACCAGCCATTTGGCGGTGAAGATCCCGGCGATCATCGCGCCGGTGAAAAGAAGAACGGACGGGTTGAGCGTGCCGACGGCGGGGATCGCCGCGCCGGGGCAAAAGCCCGCAATGCCCCAGCCGATCCCGAAGACGGCAGAGCCGCCGATCAGCTTGGCGTCGATGGTGCGATTGGTCGGCACCGCGAATTTCGCCTGCATGACCGGGGCGGGACGGCGGAATACCAGCTTGTAGCCGATGAAGGTCACGATCAGCGCGCCGCCCATCACGAACATGAGGCTGGGATCCCAGGTGCCCGCAACATCGAAGAAGTTGAGCACTTTGGCCGGGTCGGCCATACCCGAGATCGAGATGCCGACCCCGAAGATCAGGCCGATAAGGTAGGTTGCAATGTGGCGCATCTTACCCTCCGATCACATGACGGATGACGTAGACGGTGATCCCGCAGGCCACCATGAAGCTGGCCGTCGCCGCGATCGAGCGGGGCGAAAGCCGCGCCATGCCGCACACGCCGTGCCCCGAGGTGCAGCCCGACCCGATGGTCGCGCCAATCCCGACGATGAACCCGCCAATGATCAGGGCGATATTGCTGACCGGAACGTCAATCGCGGGCATCGCACCGCTGAGCAGCCACACCGCGGCAGGGCCCGTGACCATGCCGCCCACCAGAGCCGCGCGCCAAGCGAAGTCTTCCCGGCCCGCAGGTTGCAGGAGACCGGCCAGAATGCCGGTGCCGCCCATGATGCGGCCCAGGACCAGCATCAGCAGCACCGAGGCAAGGCCAATCAGCCCGCCGCCCGCGAGGGATTGCAGGGGAGTAAAATCCGTCATGTTTTCGGCTGTGTCTTACTTGTCCATCGGGCAGGTGGACTTGCCCAGGATGCTATAGAGTGGGCAGATGCGCGTGGCGGCCACGACCAGCATCACAACACCGACGATGGTCAGAACCCAGCTCAGCGCGGTGCCGAAGGGGCCAAACAGACCCAGCAGTAGGCCAATGATGCCCACAGCGAGGCGGATCATGCGATCGGTGTTTCCGACGTTCACGTTCATAGCGCTCTTCCTTTCCGAGAAGATCATATTCGGTTCTTGGCATATATGGGATGTCAAAATGCCGCGTCAAGCCGAGTCGCTTCGGCTCATGTCGATTTTTGCATGGATGCAGCGGCGGGCGCAGGAGGGACGCATGAGCACAGCGGTTGCGTGGCCGATCTGATTGGCTTCGCGGCCCCGCTGGCTGGCGCCGCAATCCGGGCTAGAGTTTCTCTTTCCGATAGCATCGCATACCCGGAAAGGGCGGCAGCCACGTCGCACGTCGCAGCGTCCAAAGCTCGTAATCGGGGGTGAGCTGGCTGGCATCGTCAAGCGCCCCGAGATGCAGCTCCACTTCGTCACCGCTGCGCGCAAAGACGGAGGAGCCGCAGCGCGGGCAAAAGCAACGTCCCTCAAAGCAGCTTGGCTCCCCTTTGATGGTGACAGCGGTCGCGGAAAAGACGGCAGCGGCAAAGAACATCGCCCCGTGATGGCGGCGGCAATCGTCGCAATGGCAGATGCCAACCCGCAGCGGTGCGCCGCTGGCCGCGACCACCAGATCTCCGCACAGGCAGCGTCCCGTGGTCTGCATCGTGCCCTCCCTCTATAGGCCCAGATCCCGGCGCAGTTTTTTCGTGAGCCCCTCGGCCACCCGATCATAAGAGAGCCGCAGATGGTCCGACAACTCTGCGCCGTCCAGAGTCGCGGGGCCAGTGCGCTGGACCCACGTCATCCCGCGCGAGGCGAGATAGGGCGCTGGCCGCATCCCCGGCGCGTCGTGCAGGGCGTCATAGGCGGCGGGGCCTGTTTTGAACGACACAAGGCCCGGATCATCCCCGGTGACAATGGCAAAGACCTTGCCGCCGATCTTCCATACGTCCGATCCGCCCCATTGGATGACATGGGTTGCGTGGGGCAGGGCGGCGCAGGCCGCGTTGATCTGGTCGCGGGTCATGGGCGCAGTGTAGCGCATTGGGACGTGGCGGGAAACGCGGATCGAAAAGCTAAGGACAATCCGCCGCGTGCCAGGGCGCGTGACAGCCGCGCGAAAAACGTGCATCCCGCTGTCATGAAATACGTTGACCTCCCTCCCGTCTGGCTTGCCGCCGCTCTCGCGCTGACCTGGTGGATTGCGCAGACCCATCCCTTGGGGCTCGCTTTCCATGCGCTATGGCTGGGCCTGCCCGGCGGCCTTCTGGTCGGCGGCGGGCTGATCTTGATGCTGCTGGCCGTGATCGAGATGCGCAAGTGGCACACCACGCTCATGCCCCATGAAATCCCCAGCCATCTGGTGCAGTCGGGCATCTATCGCCGGACGCGCAACCCGATCTATCTGGGCGATCTGATGGTGCTGGCGGGGATGATCCTCTACTGGGACGCGCCGCTGGCGCTGCCGCTGGTGCCGGTCCTGATGTGGATCCTTGAGCGGCGTTTCATCATCCCCGAAGAAAACCGCATGCGGCGGACCTTCCGTCAGGACTTCTTTCGCTATACGCAAAAGACCAGACGATGGGTTTGATCTCCGCGTGACCTCGCAGGCGCAGCGTAATCTTACGGATGTGCGGCGACCTGCTTGTGAAAGATTGTTGCGCGGGCTAACAAGATGCGATTCAGCAATGGAGGGCCCCGTATGAAGATCGGCGCACCGAAGGAAATCCATGAGGGCGAAGCCCGGGTCGCCATGACCCCGGACAGCGCGCTTCAACTTCAGAAACTCGGGCATGAATGCCTGATCGAAAAGGGCGCGGGCAAGCTCGCGGGCTTTGAGGATCAGGCCTATCGCGATGCCGGTGTCGAGGTGGTGGACAGCGCCGCGAAACTGTTCGCGGGGGCCGATATCGTCGTGAAAGTGCGTGAGCCCTCCGACACCGAAGTGAAGCGGCTCGATGGGTCCAAGACGCTCATTTCGTTCTTCTGGCCCGGCCAGAACGAGGAGATGCTCGAAAAAGCGAAAGAGACCGGCGCTTCGGTCATCGCCATGGACATGGTGCCGCGAATCTCGCGCGCACAGAAGATGGATGCGCTGTCTTCCATGGCCAATATCGGCGGCTACCGGGCCGTGATCGAGGCTGCGAATGAATTCCCCCGGCTGATGACCGGCCAGGTGACCGCTGCGGGCAAGGTGCCCCCGGCCAAGGTGCTGGTTGTCGGCGCCGGTGTCGCCGGTCTGGCCGCCATCGGGGCCGCGACCTCGCTGGGCGCGATCACCTACGCGTTCGACGTGCGCCCCGAAGTTGCGGAGCAGATCGAATCGATGGGGGCGGAGTTCGTCTTCCTCGATTTCGAAGAGCAGCAGCAGGACGGCGCCGCGACCGGCGGCTATGCCGCTCCGTCTTCGCCGGAGTTCCGGGAAAAGCAGCTTGAGAAGTTCCGCGAGCTGGCGCCCGATATGGACATCGTGATCACCACCGCTCTGATCCCGGGCCGCCCGGCACCTGAGCTGTGGACCGAAGACATGGTGCAGGCGATGAAGCGTGGCTCGGTCATCGTTGATCTGGCTGCGGAAAAGGGCGGCAACTGCGCCCTGACCGTCAAGGACGAAAAGGTCGTGACCCCGAATGGCGTGACCATTCTGGGCTACACCGATCTGGCCAGCCGCATGGCCTCGCAGTCCTCGACGCTCTACGCCAACAACATTCGTCACATGCTGACCGACCTGACGCCCGAAAAGGACGGTGTGGTCGTGCATGACATGGAAGACGACGTGATCCGCGGCGCGACCGTGACCCATGAGGGCGCGATCACCTTCCCGCCGCCGCCGCCCAAAGTTAAGGCGATTGCGGCGCAGCCGAAGGAAAAGCCCAAGGAGCTGACGCCAGAAGAAATCCGCGCGCAGGAAGTCGCGGCGTTCAAGGCGCAGACCAAGAACCAGGTGACCCTGCTGGCCATTGGCGCGGCGCTGCTGCTGGGCGTGGGGCTCATCGCTCCGGCCAGCTTCATGCAGCACTTTATCGTGTTCGTGCTGGCCGTCTTCGTCGGTTTCCAGGTGATCTGGAATGTCAGCCACGCGCTGCACACGCCCTTGATGGCGGTCACGAACGCGATTTCGTCGATCATCATTCTGGGCGCTCTGATGCAGATCGGATCCGGGTCGTTTCTGGTGATCTTGCTGGCGGCGCTGTCGGTCTTCATGGCCGGGATCAACATTTTCGGCGGTTTCATGGTGACGCGGCGCATGCTCGCCATGTTCCAGAAATCCTAAGGAAGGGAGAGGTCTGATGGAATTCGGATTCACCACTGCGGCTTACGTTGTTGCCGCTGTCCTGTTCATCCTGTCCCTCGGCGGTCTGAGCAACCAGGAAAGCGCCAAGCGCGCCGTCTGGTACGGGATCGTCGGCATGGCTCTGGCCGTGTTCGCCACGCTGATCGGCCCGGGTTCGGGCCTGTGGCTGCTGTCGCTGGTGCTGATCGCCGGCGGCGGGGTCATCGGCTGGAAGCTGGCCAACGGGGTCGAGATGACCCAGATGCCGGAACTGGTCGCCGGGATGCACGCGCTTGTCGGTCTGGCGGCGGTGTTCGTCGGGTTCAACGCGCATTTCATGATTGGCCATGCAGCCGATGCGCTCGCGAATGGCACGGCGGAGGAGCTGGGCACGTTCGGCCAGCTCATCGCACACAAGAGCCCGGTTGAGATCAACATCCTGAAGGTCGAGTTGTTCCTTGGCATCTTCATCGGGGCGGTGACCTTCACCGGCTCCGTGATCGCCTATGGCAAGCTGTCGGGCAAAGTGAACTCTGCCGCGACCAAGCTGCCGGGGGGGCATATGCTCAACGCGGCGGCGGCGGTGATCTCGGTGCTGGCGCTGATCTGGTATGTCAATTCCGGCGGCTTCCTGCCCGTCTTTGTGATGACGCTGGCGGCGCTGTTCATCGGCTACCACCTGATCATGGGGATCGGCGGCGCGGACATGCCTGTTGTCGTGTCGATGCTCAACAGCTACTCGGGCTGGGCGGCGGCGGCGATCGGCTTCTCGCTGGGCAATGACCTCCTGATCGTGGTCGGCGCTTTGGTGGGCTCCTCGGGGGCGATCCTGAGCTACATCATGTGCAAGGCGATGAACCGGTCCTTTATCTCGGTTATTCTGGGCGGCTTTGGTGGCCCGGCGGGTGAGCAGATGGCCGTCGAAGGCGAGCAGGTCGCCATTGACGCCGATGGCGTGGCCACCGCGCTCAACGAGGCCAGCAGTGTTGTCATCGTGCCGGGTTATGGCATGGCGGTTGCACAGGCCCAGAACGCGGTGAGCGAGCTGGTGCGCAAGCTGAAGACCGCAGGCAAAGAGGTCCGCTTCGCGATCCACCCGGTCGCCGGGCGTCTGCCGGGGCACATGAACGTGCTGCTGGCCGAGGCCAAGGTGCCTTATGACATCGTGCTGGAGATGGACGAGATCAATGACGACTTCCCGGAGACGGATGTGGTCATCGTGATCGGCTCCAACGACATCGTGAACCCGGCGGCGCAGGACGATCCGAACTCCCCGATTGCCGGGATGCCGGTTCTGGAAGTGTGGAAGGCCAATCAGGTGTTTGTGTCCAAGCGCGGGCAGGGCACCGGGTATTCGGGCATCGAAAACCCGCTCTTCTACAAGGAGAACACGCGCATGTTCTACGGCGATGCGCGCGAATCCGTGGACAAGCTGCTGGGCCTGATCTCCTGATCGCTTGAAACCAAATTGGAAGGCCCCGCTGCGGATCGCAGCGGGGCCTTTTTCGTTTTCACGAAGGGTCCTTTGTCCACTCCTTCTAGGGGGGCAAAAGAGATTATCCGTGCAGGGCTGTGTGGGCGACCGTTTGGAGGGTGTCGAGCATGGCGCGCATCGGGAAGGGGCCGTGGCTGATCCGCGCGACGCCGCAGGAGGCCAGCGTGGCGCGGTCGGGGCCGTCGGGATAGGCGAGGACATTGACCGGGAGCGGCAGGGCCTCGCAGGCCTTTGCGATCAGATCCGGGTCTTTGAGCCCCGGCAGGAACAGCCCGCTGGCGCCGTGATCGGCATAGGCCGCCGCGCGGTCTATGGCCTGCGGGAGGAGCTGTGCATGGGTGTCTGGCTCCGGGCTTTCGAGAAAGACGTCCGTGCGCGCATTGATGAAGAACTCCGGCCCCGTGGCCGCGCGGATCGCCTTGATGCGGGCGCATTGGTCCGCGGCATCGGTGAGGCCGGGGGCGAAGTGGATCGTATCCTCGAAATTCATCCCGACCGCGCCCGTGGCTTTCAGGCGGGTCACGTTGGCTGCGATCTGCTCTGCGCTCGAAGCGTAGCCCGCTTCGAAATCCACGGTGAGCGGGAGCGCACAGGTCGCGGCGATCCGGGAGACGATAGTGAGATGCAGATCCAACGGCAGGGCTTGTGTGTCTTCATAGCCATGGGCGGCGGCGACGGACCAGCTTCCGGTCGCGAGTGCCTTGGCCCCCGCGGCGGAGACCGCCTGGGCACTGGCCGTGTCCCAGATGTTGAACAGAACCAGCGGATCGCCCGGTTTGTGCAGCGCGTTGAAGGCGGCGAAACTCATGTAAAGCTCCTTTCGATTTCGATGAGGCGCTGTTTGCGCCACAGCCCACCGCCATAGCCGGTGAGCGTGCCATCAGCGCCGATCACCCTGTGACAGGGGATGGCGATGGCGATCTGGTTGGCGCCGTTTGCCCGGGCCACGGCACGGCTGGCGCCCGGGCGGCCAAGCGCCTTTGCCAGATCTCCATAGCTGCGGGTCGCTCCGGCAGGGATGTCGCGCAGGGCGTTCCAGACTTCGCGGGTGAAGGGGCTGCCATGCAGTTGGAGCGGGGTGTCGAACCGGGCGCACTGCCCCGCGAAATAGGCGTCCAACTCGGCGCGGATCTGATCGGTTGGGCGCTGCGGGCCAAGCGCGATGGCGTGGCCCGTCGTCTTACGCAGGCGCGCCAGTTCGGTGGGCAGGGCCTTGCGGTCCGCGAATTCCAACAGGTGCAGCCGGTGCGTACAGGAGACCGCGACCAGAGGCCCAAGCGGGCTTTCGATCCAGTCGGCCTTGAGCGGGGCATCCTTGGGCAAGGTGCCGGGCGCGACGCCGATCAACCGGGCAAAGGCGCTTCGGAACGCGGAGGGACTGTCGAACCCGGCGTCGAGCTGCGCGTCGATCACTTGGGCGCCCTGGGCCAGAGTGGTGAACCCCGCGCCCAGCCGCCTGAGCCGCGCCATTTCCAGGAAGCTGATCCCGAAATGACGTTTGAACGCGCGGCGGATGGTGGACGGATCGTGGCCCATCCGGCGCAGATCCGCTTCGCTCCAGCGGCGCAGCGGGTCTGCTTCGAGTGCCGCGATCAAGGGGGCGATCAGCGGCGCGCCCTCGGGGGTGAGCGGCGTGCAACGCTTGCAGGGGCGAAACCCCGCCTCGAGCGCGGCGGCTTGCGTGTCGAAAAAGCGGCAGTTGCTGCGTTTGGGTTTTCGGGCCGGGCAGGTCAGGCGGCAGAAAATGCCGGTGGAGGTCACGCCGACAAAGACGCGCCCTTCAAAGGCGGCATCGCGGGCAACAAGCGCGGCATAGAGTGTATCGTCATCGGGCAGAAGGTTCAGCATGGGGTCACGCTAACGGATCGGACGGGCACTGTGCGCCGAAAAACGGGCAGGAACAGAAAATCTGCAAAAACGTATATACAATAGAATTACATTTGATATAGTTGCGCGTGTCGGGTGCGCTGCTTGCACCCGTTAAGAACTTGTATCGAAAGGAAGAGCAGATGGCCAAGAAAGCCAAAGTCAAAGCCCTGAAACAGGAAGTCGCTTCTCGCAAGAAGAAGGTGGCCCGTCAGGAAGCCAAGCTCAAGAAGGCCAAGAAGGCCCTCAAGAAAGCCGCCTGAGTCAGGTGCACCGGGGCCCAACCATCTGGGCCCCGGTCAAACCCCGAGACGATCGCGCATCGCGTACCAGGTCATGGCTGCGGTGAGCAAAGGCGCCCGCAACGCGGAGCCCCCTGGGAAACGCGGGGTCGGCAGGGACGCCATCAGATCGAACCGCTCTGACTGGCCCGCAATGGCCTCGGCGGCGATCTTGCCCGACAGCGCAGAGAGCGCGACGCCGTGGCCCGAGAACCCGCCCACCGATAGAACATCCCTGTCGACACGCATCACCAGCGGCAGCCGCGAGCGGGTGATGGACAGCGTTCCCCCCCAGACATGGCTGAAACGCGCGGCCCCAAGCTGTGGGAACAGGGCTACCATCCGCGCATGAAGCCGCGTCGCGATGTCCTTGGGAAACAGCGCGGAATAGCTTTCCCGCCCGCCAAACAGCAGGCGATTATCTTCGCTCAGTCGGAAGTAGTTCACGACGAATTTGCTGTCGGCCACGGCGATGTCGCGGGTGAGCACCGCGCGCGGGTCCGGCAGCGGCTCTGTCGCGCCGATGAAGCTGTTGATCGGCATGGATCGGGCCGAGACCCCGCGCGCCAGATCGGGCAGGTATCCGTTTCCGGCGAGGATCACATGGTCTGCGCGCACGCTGCCATGCGCTGTGTGCAGCTCGGGCCCTTCCGTGAGCCGATGCACAGCGCTGTTTTCGAACAGGTGCACCCCGGCAGCCTTTGCCGCGCGAGCCAGGCCCAGAACATAACGAAGCGGATGCAGATGCGCGGCGCCCTGATCGACGATCCCGCCCCGGTAGCGCGGGCTGCGGACGATCTGCTCAAAGCCCGGCGCGTCAAATGCGGTGATTTGCTCATAGCCGTAGCGTCGCGACAGATGCTCCGCTTCCTGGGCGAGCGCTTGCGCCTCGCGCGGCCCGTAGGCGCCATGTGCGCCCCCATCGCGCAGCCGCGCTTCGGGCGCGTGGCGGGCGACCTGCGCGCGGGTCAGCGCCTTGGCCTCTTCGGCCAGATCCCACAGGGCGCGCGCCGGGCCTTCGCCCATGGTCCGCTCCAACTCCTGTTGCCCGCGGTTGAAGCCGCTGCCGACCTGCCCGCCATTGCGGCCCGAGGCGCCGAACCCCGCGCGATGCGCCTCTAGCACGGTGACGTCAAAGCCGCGTGCGCGCAGCTCCAAAGCGGCGGTCAACCCGGCATAGCCCGCGCCGACAATGCAGACATCGGTGCGCGTCGCGCCTTGCAGCGGTGGTGCGGGGGGCAGGGGCGTGGCCGTCTGAGCATACCAGCTGGGCGGATAGCAGCCGGGATCGTCATTGGCGAAAAGCGCCTTCATCAGACGTTTAGCATGAGATGCTCACGCTCCCACGGGCTGATAACCTGAAGGAATTCGGTGTATTCGGCGCGTTTCACCGCGCTGTAGACGCGGGCGAATTCCGGGTGCAGCGCATCGTGCAACGCCTCATCCGCATCAAACAGATCAAGCGCGTCGAACAGGCCCTGGGGCACTTCGCTTTCGGCCTCATAGGCGTCGCCTTCGCAAGGGGCCGAAGGCCCGTCCTGCGCGATGAGGCCGAGATAGCCGCAAGCCAGCGATGCCGCGATCCCCAGATAGGGGTTGCAGTCCATCCCGGCGATGCGGTTCTCCACCCGCCGCGCCTCGGGCGAGGAGACCGGCACGCGCAGCCCAACGGTGCGGTTGTCCGTGCCCCATTGCAGGTTCACGGGGGCGGCGTGATCTCTCACGTAGCGGCGGTAGCTGTTCACATAGGGGGCCAACATGGCGACCGCCGAAGGCATGTGGCGCTGCATCCCGCCGATAAAGTGCCCAAAGGCAGGCGTCTGGGCGCCTGTTTTTGTCGAGAACAGGGTGCGCCCCTGAGCGTCCAGAACCGAATGGTGAATGTGCATCGCGCTGCCCGGCTCACCCTCGATCGGCTTGGCCATGAAGGTTGCGAAGGCGTCATGGCGCAGCGCCGCTTCGCGGATCAGCCGTTTGAAGAAGAACACCTCATCGGCCAACCGGAGAGGGTCTCCGTGGCGCAGGTTGATTTCGACCTGGCCTGCGCCCCCTTCTTGGGTGATGCCGTCGATCTCAAATCCCATGGCGTCTGCGAAGCTGTAGATGTCGTCGATCACGGCGCCGTATTCATCGACGGCCGCGATCGAATAGGCCTGCCGGGCGGCCGCGGGGCGGCCCGTGCGCCCCATCATGGGCGCGATGGGCAGCGCCGGGTCGAGATTGCGCGCGGTCAGGTAGAACTCCATCTCGGGCGCCACCACAGGGGTAAGCCCGCGCGCTTCGAACAGTCCGATAACCCGGCGCAGCACATTGCGCGGCGCAAGGTGGACCGGCGTTCCGTCCTGATCGAACGCGTCATGAATGATCTGGAGCGTGCCCTCAGAGGTCCAGGGTGCGGCGACGGCGGTGCTAAGATCGGGGACCAGCACCATGTCGGGTTCGGTGTAGCCAAGGCCTTCGATCTCGGTCCAGCCGCCGGTGATGGTCTGGTAGAAGATCGAATTGGGAAGGTGGAACTGACGCTGGTTCGCGAATTTCGACGCCGGCATGGCTTTGCCGCGCGCGATCCCGGGCAGGTCCGCGATCAGGCATTCGACCTCGTCGATGCCGCGCCGGGCGATATGCTCTCGCGCGGCGTCTGGCAGGTCATCTATCCAGTGTGTCATTGGAATACGCCATGGATGCTGGAGCGGAGGAGGAGAGATGTCAAAGGCATGATGCACCTGTAAGAGACTGCATGGAAAAATACGCTCGCCACCGGGTCCGGGCAAGAAATCTACTCATCTTTCTTTGTGATGTCTTGAGAATGCTCTGCGCGGCTCAGCCCGTGACCGGCAGGGGCGCGTCGGCCTTGAGTTGATCCATGACGATCTGGCTTTGCACACGGGCCACGGCGGGATGGGCGAGCAGCTCTTCGTGGATCAGCCGGTGCAGCGCCTTAAGATCCGCGCACCAGATCCGGAGCAGGTAATCCGCCTCGCCGGTCATGGTCCAAGCGCTGACCACCTCGTCATGCCGGGCGATCATGGCGGCGAAGCTACGCGCGACCTCCGCGCCATGTTCGGCGAGCTGGACCTGAACGAAAGCCTGCACGGCGAGCCCCAGATATTCCGGATCCAGTTGGGCCGCGACGCGGGTGATCACGTTGGCGTCCTCAAGCCGCTGGCGTCGTCGTCCGGCTTGGCTCGCAGAAAGGGCCAAGCGCTCGCCCAGCTCCGACGAGGTGAGCCGCGCATCGCGTTGTAGCAGGGTGAGAATTCGGCGATCTGTCTTGTCGAGCTCCATGCGGAAAATATGCACCAATAGTTTCCTGGGTGCAATTCTGGCGCGCCCTGTGGTCGTGTCGGCACGAACTATGCGCAAATTCACTCTGCCGGATGCGCTAATATGTCGCAAATCAACGCATCAAGGAGTTTCTCATGGGCCCGTTCCCGCACAACGCCCCCCCCGCCACGATCACCGAAGAAAACCCGGCCGGAACCGATGGGTTCGAGTTCGTAGAGTTCGCCCACCCAGAGCCCGAGAAACTGCGCGATCTGTTTGGGCAGATGGGCTTCGTCCATGTTGCGACTCACAAAACGAAGGACGTTCAGGTCTGGCAGCAGGGCGATGTGACCTATCTCATCAACAATGAGCCCGGAACCCATGGGGTCGATTTCGTCCAAAAACACGGCCCATGCGCACCTTCGATGGGGTGGCGGGTCGTGGATGCCGCGCATGCCTTGCGTCATGCCGTCGCCAATGGCGCGGAAGAATACACCGGCACCAAGACCATGGACCGCCCGGCGATCATCGGGATCGGCGGGAGCTTGATCTACTTCATCGACGATGCCCGCGAGACATCGCCCTACAACGATGAGTTCAACTGGATCCATGACGCCCACCCGTCGGGCGAAGGCTTCTACTATCTCGATCACCTGACCCACAATGTTCATAAGGGGAACATGGATGTGTGGTTCAAATTCTATGGCGATATCTTCAACTTTAGGGAAATCCGCTTTTTCGACATTCAGGGCAAGTTCACCGGGCTTTTCTCGCGAGCTTTGACGTCGCCTTGTGGTCGCATCCGTATCCCGATCAACGAAGATCGAGGTGAGACCGGCCAGATCGTAGAATACCTGAAGCGCTACAATGGGGAAGGCATTCAGCATATCGCAGTGGGCACCGACGATATTTACGGATCTGTCGACGCGATTGCCGATCGGGGCATCAAGTTCATGCCCAAGCCGCCGATGACCTATTACGAGATGTCGCGAGCGCGCGTGAAGGATCACGAAGAGCCGCTGGAGGCCATGGAGAAGCATGGCATCCTGATCGACGGCGAGGGGGTCGTCGGTGGCGGTGAGACACGCATCCTTCTGCAGATCTTCTCGAAGACCGTGATCGGCCCGATTTTCTTCGAGTTTATCCAACGCAAGGGTGATGACGGGTTCGGAGAAGGCAATTTCAAAGCGCTGTTCGAAAGCATCGAAGCCGATCAGATTGAGCGCGGCGTTCTGAAGGCCGATGCGTAACCGCTGACGCCATAATCGGATAAAACAGGAGAGGGGGCCAGGCCGGGTCTGTGGCCCCCTCTCACCGGATTAGGCTGCGTTTGCAGTCCGGTTCTTCTCGGGAGGCGATATGCTGAACCGATCCACCGAGGAGAGCAGATGGCGCGCGTCTTCGCCAAGGCTGCGCGTCGCTTCATACATGTCCCGCGACTGCTCCGCCGTGCGTTGGGTCGCGGTGTCAATGGAGGAGACCGCGTTGTTGATCTCCTCGATTGCGGAGCTTTGTTCGCGCGAGGAAACGGAGATGTTGTCGATCTGCCCTGTGATGTTGCGCACGGCCCCCAACACATTCTCGAGCGCGGTGCGCGTCTTCTGGACGAGATCGACGCCGCTTTTCACCTGATCGGCGCCTTCTCCGATGAGCTTCGAGATTTCCTGTGCGGCGTCGGACGACCGTTGTGCCAGCACGCCGACTTCGGAGGCCACGACGGCGAAGCCGCGTCCCGCATCGCCTGCTCGCGCGGCTTCGACGCTCGCGTTGAGGGCAAGAAGGTTGGTCTGGAACGCGATTTCATCAATCATGGTGATGATGCTGGAAATGGAACTTGACGAGCTTTCGATGCCTTCCATCGCCGTCACGACGTCCTTCACCATCTCCCCACACACCTCGGCTTCGCTCCCGGCGGATCGGGTGAAGGTCGCGATCTCCTGGGCACCGGACGCCATTTCCCGCACGGTGCTGGTCATCTGTTCGAGTGCGGCGGCGGTCTGTTCGATCGCGGCGGCGTTCTTCTCGCTTTCGGTGGAGATCTGGACCGACACGCGATCCAACGCGCCGATCTGACTGTCGATGCTGTGCGAAACGCCAATCACCTCGTGCATCGCAGAGGACAGATGCGCGACGGCTTCATTGAAGTCGCGGCGCAGCTGTTCGTAGTCTTCCGCAAGCTCGTGATCGAGCGTGTTCGACAGATCTCCGCGGCAGAGCGCAGCAAGCCCGCGGGCCAGTTCATCGACGGCTTTGGCCTGCTCGGTTATCTTCTGCTCCGCTTCGCGAGCGGCGGCCTCCGCCATCTCGCGCTTTTCGGTGTCAGCCTCTTGGCGGGCCCGCTCATTGGCTCGCTCAATCTCCAGGGCCTTCTGCTCGAGCTTCCGGCGCTCTTCTTCGGCGGCCAGCTCGATTGCGCGTTTTTCGTCTTGTGCGCGTTGTTCTGCGGCGTGCTGTTCGGCCTCCTGACGGCGGCGCTCCTCGTCGGCGCGGCGTTCGCGCTCTCTCTCTTCGACGAGCCGCTTCTTCTCCTGCTCCTGCATCTCGGTCCGTTCGATCATGCCCAGTCGAAACACATCGAGCGCGTCAGAGATCTTACCGAACAGGTTGGGGACCCCGCGATAGGGCACGGTGCTTTCTGTATCGCCATCGGACAGGGCGCTCATGCGGTCGGTCAGAGACTTGAGCGGAGCGCTGATTGCGTAGGAGATCAGGGCCGCGACGATCAGCATCACAACACCAAGCCCGATCATGGTGAGGGTTAGATCGCGCCTGCCAGAGGCTTCGGCGGCTTCGATGTCGGTCAGGTAGGCGCCGGTGCCGATGATCCAGTCCCATGGGGCAAAGGGTTGCACTACTGCGATCTTCGCGAACGGTTCTGCGTCGGCGGGCTGACCTGGCTTGGACCAGTGATAGGTGACGGTGCCAGGGGTGCCGTCTTTCACGCTCTCCACCATCTCGCGGAAGATGTAGACGCCGTGGCTGTCCTGAAGATCGTAGAAGCTCTTCCCTTCGAGGGACGTATCCGCGCCATGGGCGATCATCATATGGCTGGTGTCGTTCACCCAGAAATAGTTGTTGCCCTGATACTGCAACGACGCGATCTGCCGAGATGCGCGTGCCTGTGCATCTTCGACGGAGATTTCGCCCCGCTCCGCCTGCGCGTGGTAGAGCCGCGCGATGGAGAGCGCAGAGTCCGTAAGATGCGTGAGCTCTGCTTCCTTGAGCTCAAACGCATGGCTTTGGAAGATTCGGGTTGCGCTGATCTTCATCGCCAAAAGGCCAAAGAGCGCGATGGCGACGAGGGCGGCAAGTCGGCCGACCACGCCCAGTTTTCTGAGGTGCTGCATGGAATGTGCCCGCTGCTATGTGTGTCTTGTCCCCCGATAGCAGCCGGTGCGTTAAAGCGCGTTTAATGCCGCAGCAGAACACAGAGCGACTCACATCGCGGGGGCGCAGCCCGCCTCGCATGCCCCAAGCGCGCGGACCCAAGGAAGAAGCGCGGGGCCAAGCGTCTGCGTGATCTGCTCCACCCCGCGCGCGTTGGGGTGGATGCCGTCGGGCTGGATGAGGGATGCCATCTCCGCACCGTCCGTCCCGAGGGCGCTGAACAGGGACGGCAGCAGTGGAATGCCGTGCTTTTCCGCCAGATCCGGATAGAGACTGTCGAACGCCTCCTTGTAGTCGGGGCCGTAATTCCCAAGAGATTCCATGGGGATGAGGGCGGCAGGAACGTCGGCGTCGCGCGCGCGTTGCAAGATGCCATCCAGATTGGCCCGGGTCAGATCCGGATCGAGCCCCCGCAGCAAATCATTTCCGCCGAGCGCGACGATCACGCCATCGACCTCCGGCGTCAGGGTCCAGTCGATCCGCGATAGCCCCCCGGCACTGGTGTCCCCGGAAACGCCTGCATTGATAAGCGTAACGGTTGCTCCGGCGTTGACCAGCCAGCGTTCCAATTGGGGCACGAGCCCGTCATCGGGGCGCAGCCCGTAGCCTTGGATCAGGCTGTCGCCCAGAGTGGCGATCGTGATGTCTTCGGCGCGCGCGGCGCCAGTGAGCGCCATCAGCAGCATCGCCGCCTTGCCCGCTCGCGTAACGCCCCCATATCCAAGGATAACTGCAGTCCGCACCCTCCCAAGGAGCCATCTCATGACCGATCCCGTTCTTTCCCTCCGAGAGGCAGAGCTGACCTTGCCCGGGGCCGCCGGTCCGGTCGAGATCCTGCGCGAGGTGACGCTGGAGGTCACGCGGGGGGAAACGGTGGGGCTTGTCGGGCCAAGCGGGTCTGGCAAGAGCTCTCTCCTCATGCTGATGGGCGGGCTGGAAGCCGCCACAGGGGGCCATGTTCAGGCGCTCGGGCACGATCTGACCGCGATGAACGAAGACGCTCTGGCCCGGATGCGCAGGTGCAATATGGGGGTCGTGTTCCAAAGCTTCCACCTGATCCCGACGATGACGGCCCTTGAAAATGTCGCGGTGCCGCTGGAACTGGCCGGGCATCGCGATGCCTTTGATCGTGCGGAGGCGATGCTGGAGGCGGTCGGGCTCGGGCACCGGGCCGGTCACCGCCCCGCGCAGCTCTCTGGTGGGGAGCAGCAGCGCGTCGCTTTGGCGCGCGCTTTGGCGCCTCGGCCCGCCTTGCTGTTGGCGGATGAGCCCACCGGCAACCTGGACGAGGCGACCGGAGCATCGGTCGCAGATCTTCTGTTCGATCTGGCCGAGAAACAGGGCGCGACGCTCGTGCTGGTCACCCACGATCCGGCGTTGGCCGCGCGCTGCGCCCGCGTCGTGCGGCTGCGCGACGGCCGGATCGAGGCGGCGGCATGAGCCCGGCCTTCCGGTTCGCAGCCCGTGAGCTGCGCGGGGGGCTCGGCGGCTTTCGCCTGTTCCTGGCCTGCCTGACGCTCGGCGTCGCGGCCATTGCTGCGGTGGGGCTGGTGCGGGCCTCCGTGCAGGCTGGGCTGGCTAGGGACGGCGCCGCGATCCTTGGCGGCGATGCCGCGATTGAGCTGACCTACCGCTTTGCCACGGAGGAGGAGCGCAATTGGATGGAGACCGTCTCCGAGCGCGTCTCCGAGACCGTCGATTTCCGCTCCATGGCCGTGGCCGGAGAGGGGCGCGCGCTGACACAGGTTCGGGCGGTCGATGGGCTCTATCCGCTGGTCGGCGCGGTGGAGCTTTCGCCGGAGATGCCGCTGGATGAGGCCTTCGCAGGGGGCGATGGCCTTCCCGGCGGGGTGATGGAGCGCGTGCTTGCGGACCGCATGGGGCTGAAGCCCGGAGATCGGTTTCAGCTCGGTCGGCAGGCCTTTGTGCTTTCTGCGGTGCTCGATCACTATCCGGATTCCGCAGCCGCCGGTTTCGCCTTTGGCCCCCGCACTTTGGTCCTGACTGAAGACCTCGCGCAGGCTGGATTGATCGCGCCGGGCACCCTGTTTTCAACGGATTACCGGCTTGATCTACCGCGTGGTGCGGATCTGAGCGACCTGCAGGCGCTGGCCGAGGCAGAGCTTTCGGGCAGCGGGTTGCGGTGGCGTGACGCACGGGCGGGTGCGCCCGGAGTTGCGATCTTCGTGGACCGGCTGGGGGCGTTCCTGATCCTGGCGGGGCTGTCCGGTCTGGCCGTGGGCGGGGTCGGGATTTTCGCGGCGGTGCGTGCGTATCTGGCCGGGAAAGTGCCGGTGATCGCGACGCTCAAGACCCTTGGCGCCCCCCGCCGCGTGGTCTTTGCCACCTACGCGATCCAGATCGCGGCGCTGACCGTGATCGGCGTGGCTTTGGGCTTGGCTCTGGCCACCGGCGCGGTTCTCGGACTGGCCCCCGTGCTCGAGGCCCGGCTGCCGGTGCCTGCGGTCTTTGCCCCATGGGCACGACCCCTTGCCGAAGCGGCGTTCTATGGCGGTGCGACGGCTCTGATCTTTGCGCTCTGGCCCCTGGCGCGGGCGCAGGACACGCGCGCGGCGGCGCTTCTGCGGGACGGCGCAGAGGCGGACGGCCGCATCAGGCTCGGCGTTCTGGCGGTCATTGCGCTTGCGGTGGCGGGGCTCGTCACGGTCGCGGCGCGGCTGTCGGGCTCTGCGACGCTCACCTTGTGGACCTTCGCGGGGATCGCGGGGGTGCTGATCGTGCTGGCGATTGCGGCCCAAGTGGTGCGGTGGCTGGCGGGCCGTGTGCGGCCCCGCCTGCGGGGCGCGCCGGGCTTGCGCGCGGCGCTGGCGGCGATTGAGACCCGAGGCGGTGAGACGACCTCTGTCATGCTGTCTTTGGGGCTCGGCCTGTCGGTGTTGGCCGCCGTCGGCCAGATCGACGGCACGCTCCAGCGGGCGATCAAGGCTGATCTTCCGGATGTCGCGCCGAGCTACTTCTTTGTCGATATCCAGCCGGATCAGATCGCGGGATTCAAGGCGCGACTGGCCGATGATCCCGGGGTCTCCCGCGTGCAGGCCGCGCCGATGCTGCGGGGGATCATCACTCGCATTAACGACCGCCCCGCAGAGGAGGTTGCGGGCGATCACTGGGTGATTCAGGGGGATCGCGGCGTGACCTATTCCGCCACTTTGCCCGACGATACCACGCTGACCGAGGGCACATGGTGGCCTGACGATTACAGCGGCCCGCCTCTGGTCAGCATGGCGCAGGAAGAGGCGGAGGAGATCGGGCTCAAGCTGGGTGACCGGCTCACCGTGAACATCCTCGGCCGGGACATTGAGGCAGAGATCGCGTCCTTCCGCGTGGTGGAGTTCAACACCGCCGGGATCGGCTTCGTTCTGTCGATGAACCTGGCAGCCCTACAGGGTGCCCCCCATAGCTGGATCGCGACGGTCTATGCTGCGCCGGACGCTGAAGGCGCCATCTTGCGCGATCTGTCTTCTGCCTATCCCAACATCACCGCGATCCGGGTGGGCGATGCGATTGAGCGGGTCGCGGGGCTCTTGGGCGGGATCGCGTCGGCGATCCGCTGGGGCGCGGCGGTCACGCTGATGACCGGGCTTCTGGTGCTGATCGGGGCCGGGCTGGCGGGTGCGCGGGCACGTCTTTTCGAGGCCGCCGTTCTGAAGACAGTCGGGGCCACCCGCGCGCGCGTCCTTGGCTCGCTGGCGCTGCGCTCCGCGCTGCTGGGGCTTGCGGCGGGGATCATCGCGCTTGGCGCGGGCATCGCCGGTGGCTGGGCCGTCGCCCGCTTCGTGATGGAGACGGACTACGCCATCATCTGGAGCAACGCCGCATTGGTGATCGGGATCGGGGTTGCGGCGTCGCTCGGGGCGGGGCTGGGTTTCGCCATCACACCGCTTTCGGCGCGTCCCGCGCGGGTTCTTAGGGCACGCGATTGAGGAAAAGCGGTCATCTTGTCGGAATTTCCTTGCGAAACGGGGGGCTGCCTTTCACTTTTCCCATCTTAAGGAACCACTCCGGAAAGCCGTCCCATGGCCCGCGTGCCTGATCTGCCACCCATACCTGTCTCTCGTCCGCTGACGCCGGACAGGGATATGCTGCGCGAGCTGATGGACGGCATCTGGGAACGCGGGTGGGTGACCAATAACGGCCCGCTCGTGCAAGAGCTGGAAGGGGCCGTGCGCGCCGACCTGGATGTGCCTGTTGCCCGGCTTGTCGGATCGGGGACGCAGGCGCTTTTCCTGGCGCTGATGCTGGGCCGGATGCGTGGGCACCTTCCGCCCGGTGCGGAGGTCATCACCACACCGCTGAGCTTTGCCGCGTCGGCCAATGTGATCGAGGCCATGGGGCTTACGCCGGTCTTTGCGGACATCTGCCCCGACAGGCTGGTTCTGACGCCGGATGCCATCCGGGCTTGCTTGAGCGCTCGGACCGGGGCCGTTCTGAATGTTCACCTGTTCGGCGCGTGTGGCGATCTTGACGGCATGGCGGATCTGGCGCGTGGGGAAGGGCTGTGGCTGGTCCATGACGCGGCCCACGCCTTTAACGTGACGCTGAACGGCAGGGGTATCGGTCGGGCGGGGCATGTCAGTGCCTTTTCGCTCCACGCGACCAAGCTGCTTCACACCGCTGAAGGGGGCGTTGTCACCAGCGAAGATGACGCGCTTGATCGGCCGATTGACGAGTTTCGCAATTTCGGGCTGGTCGAGCGAGCGCCGCGCGGGCCGGGGATCAATGCCAAAATGTCAGAGCCTCACGCCGCCATTGGCCTGGCGCTGCGCGCCCGGGCGCGCGCCGAAGCCGAGGCCCGGCACCGCTTGCGGACACGGCTTGACGCCCTGGTGGACGGAGCCCCGGCGCTTGCCCGCCCGGCTTTGCATCCAGGGCAAAGCACACCTTTGATGTACTATCCTGTGCTCGCGCCGGATCAGGCGCGGCGGGATCGGTTCCTGGCCGCTCTGAAAGACAGCGGGATTGGGGCGCGGGCCTATTTCCCGCTCCTGTGCGGTGAGGGTCGCGCCTTTCCGGCTGCTCCGGTCCCGGTCGCCGCGCAGGCAGCGGAGCGCCTCTTGTGCCTGCCCTTCCATTCGGACGTCAGCGCCGCTCATCTGGAGCATATTGCCGTCCTCGCCCGGTCCCTGTAGAGGCTGCCGGCTCACATGCCGCGCAAGAGCCTCTGCTTTGCCACAGAGCGGTCATAGCCTGCGGCAACAAGGCACTTAACGGGGCAACTGGGCCCAAGATACCAAGGAAAGACTGCCAATGTTGCGCCGTTTGATCGCCGCCGCCCTGACCGTGAGCAGCCTGTGCGCCCCCGCCCAGGCGGAGCCGCGCGAGACTCTGGGCTGGGGACGCCTGTTCACCAATGACCGTATCGGGGACCGGGGGGATCGCTGGCGGACGGGCTCCTATCACCTGTCGCTTGTGCGCGGCCCGAACTGGGAGGGGCATGCCCCCGCACGGCCGGGCGCTCTTTTGGAGTATCGGTTGCGGGCTGAGATCATCTCGCCCGCACAGCTGAGCGGTCCTGGGCCAGATGATCGTCCCTATGTCGGCGCGATCAGCCTGGGCGTTCACAGCCATTGGCAGCCGCAGCACTGGCAGTTGGAAGCGGGCGGGGATCTGGTCGCCGTGGGGCCATCGACTGGCCTTTCGGGATTTCACCGCTGGGCGCATGATGCCATGTCGTCTCCCCGGTTGGGCAGCGTCGAAGATCGCCAGCTTGATGATGCGCTCCACCTCTCGTTCAGCACCGAAGCTGCGCGGCCCGTTGATCTGGGCGAGCGCGTCTGGCTGCGTCCCTTCGTGGCGGCGCAGGCCGGGCCCGAGACTTTGGTCCGGGCGGGCGCGGATATGTTTTTCGGCGGCCTGGGGCGCCATGATCTGCTGGTGCGGGATCAGGTCACCGGACAACTGATCCGTGCGGTGGAAGGCGAACACGCCGCGCTTGCCATTGTGCTCGGGGCCGACGCGGCCCGCGTGACGGACAGTGCGTGGCTGCCCGAACCGGTTGAGGCCAAGGACGTGCGGCTGCGCGCGCGGGCCGGCCTGCATTGGCAGATTTCTGACGATATGAGCTTCTTCTACGGCGCGACTTGGCTCTCGGAGGAGTTCGAAGCCCAGTCGGAGCCGCAGGTTCTAGGCGGTCTGAAGGTCAATCTAAACTTCTGACGCTTTGCACGAAAACAACAGCTTGCTTGCTATAGCTAAAGTGGGTTGATCGGCGTTAACGCTTGCTGCTACGGATGGTTTCAGAGCGCTCCCGCTAAGAGGAGTGCCAAGAGGAACGAGGCAGAGCAGGCATGGCGAGAGATGCTTTCGGAGCATTCGTCATTCCATGGCTTGAGTGTGAGTTGGACGGCGTGGCAGGGGCTGCGCCCGAAGCGATGATGGTTGGCGCCACCTGGCAGTGGTTTGGCCAGGCGCTTCGGTTAGATGGTCCCCTGAACGTGCTGCCGCTTGGACCCAGCCTGGGAGACGATGCGTTGCGCAAGAGGGCGGCGAAGTCGGCGCTCAAGATCAATGGACATGGCCCGGATCAGCACGCGGAGGACGACGGCGAGCTGCTGTTTGGTCCGTCCTTTTCTGTCAGCGACGGGCGTCGGCACTGGCGCTTTTCGGTGATCGAAGGCGGCGCGCGCGGGCCGCTGTGCCTGACGCTGGATGGCGTGCCGCCTCGGGATACCGCGCTTCATGTTGTGGAGGCGTCTTTGTCTTCCAGCCGGGCGCGTCCTCGCCCCGGCAAGGCCGTCGTGTGCTTCACGCCCGGCACCTTGATTGACACGCCACACGGACCGCGCCGCGTGGAGGAGATCGAAGAGGGAGATCTGCTTCAGACCAAGGACAATGGCCCCCAGGAAGTCGTCTGGCGGGCGGAGCGGTGGATCTCCGGCGCGCGTCTTCAGGCCATGCCGGAATTGGCGCCGGTGCGGTTGGGGCAGGGTGCTCTTGGGGTCGATATCCCGGACGCGCCGTTGCTGGTGTCTCCGGATCACAGGGTGCTGCTGCGCGGCGCCCGCGCGCAGGCGCTGTTCAACACGTCCGAAGTGCTGGTCGCCGCACGCGATCTGATCGACGACCGCCGCGTGCGGGTCGAGCGCGGGCACAGGTCGCTGACCTATATCCATCTGGCGCTGCCTTCGCACGAGGTGGTCTTTGCCAATCGCGTGGAGACCGAAAGCTTTGATCCGGTCGCGGCGGGGCTGGACCATTTGGGCCAGGACGACCGTGGGCGCTTGCTCGAACGTCTTCCGGATCTGATGGGGGACGTAAACTGCTACGGAGTCCCCGCGCGCCGCGTCCTCACACGGGCGGAAGCCGCGATCTTGCGGGCCGACGCAGGGGCCTGATCTCAGTCGTCCGGGCGTGTCAGTGCAAAGACCTCGCGCACGGTGGCATAATCGCGATATCCAAGCCGCGCGAGCGGGGCATAGGTCGTCACATCGAACCGCCCGTCGCGCAGGCAATCGTCGCGCAGATGGACGCCCACGACCTCTCCGAAGACCGCGAAGTTGTTCTTGCCCGCCAGGGTCACGATCTGAGTGAGCCGGCATTCCAGGGTCGCAGGGGCATCCGCGACGCGGGCGCAGGGAATTTCCATGCAGTCGGCCTTGGCGATCCCCGCATGGGCGAATTCGTCCACATCACGCGGATGGGCGCCCGAGGTGGCGTTCATCGCATCCCGCGCCGCGTGCGCCACGATGTTCACCGCGAAAACCCCTGTTTCGCGGATATTGCCGACGCTGTCCTTCGTGTCTCCACGGTCGGGTTTGGTCGCGGTCGAGGCGAACATGACTTGAGGGGGCGCATAGGCGACGGCGTTGAAGAACGAATAGGGCGCGAGATTGTCGCGCCCCTCCGCGTCGCGTGTGGAGATCCAGCCAATCGGGCGTGGGCTGACGATCGCGCCGAACGGGTTGTGCGGCAGGCCGTGACCATCCGTGGGGCGATAGAACATGGGTGAGGCTCCTTTGGATTTGCGGGCGGGGTAGCGCCATGCTAGCTCCGCTGCCAGTGAAAAAAACGGGCAGATGATGGACGGGCTTTCCACCGAAACAGATCAGGACAGCGCCGAGGTCGAGGCGCTTTTCGATCTGTGCTTCGCGCCCGGGCGCGAGGCGCTCTCCTCCTATCGTCTGCGCGACGGTGTCCCGCCGGTGCGCGATCTGTGCCTTTTGTGGCGCGATGCCGATGGCATCTTGGGCGCCGCGATCCGTCATTGGCCGGTTCGGATTGGCGGCGCGCCGGTGCTGCTTTTGGGGCCGGTTGCAGTTCACCCCACCCGTCAGGGCGAGGGGCTCGGCGGGCTCTTAATGCGCGCCGCGCTGTCGCGGGCGGCGGATCTGGGCTGGGAGCGGGTGCTGCTGGTGGGGGATGCCCCATACTACGCGCGGTTTGGCTTTGAACGTCTGAACGACGTGCGGATGCCGCCACCCACGAACCCGGACCGGGTGCTGGGGATCGCGCTTAGAAACGGCGCCTGGGACGGTGTGTCAGGCCCTGTGGAGCGTGCGGCGCGGGATTGAAACCGGGCGCGGGCGTGCCGATATTCGTCTCATGAGCAAACCTCGTCTCAAGGAAATCAACCCTCCGGGGGTGCATCCTCTGGACAGCGCGGCCAAGGCCCGGATCGCGGAGCTGGCCAAGCGCCAGCACGGTGCGCAGGGGCTGCTGATGAAGCTGGTGTCCCTCGTCGGCGGGCAGGTGGAGGACGGCATGAAGATGCTGCCCGCTCCGGTGCGCGGGCGCGTGGATGGGCTAGCACGGGCCGCCTTGCGGCAAAGCTATCACCTCGCGGCGCGCTCGCGCGGGCCGCTTGCGCTGCGGCGGGCTCTGGGCACGGACCGGGCGCACAAGATGGCGGCGACGCTCTCGGGCGCCTTGGGCGGGGTCGGAGGCCTGGCGACGGCATCCGTGGAGATCCCGATTGCCACGACGATGATCTTCCGGGCCGTGCAGGGCGTGGCCGAATCCCATGGCGAAGATCCTCTGGCCGAAGAAACCCGGCTTGAATGCCTGCGCGTCTTCGGCGCAGGGGCTCCGGGCGAGGGCGATGATGGGGTGGATACCGCGTTTCTGGGCGCGCGGCTGGGCCTGACGGGATCGGCGCTTCATGGCCTGATTGCCAAGATCGCGCCGCGTTTCGCCGCCCTTTTGGGCCAGAAGCTGGCCATTCAAGCCGTGCCCGTGCTGGGCGCCGCGGCCGGGGCGGGGACGAACTACGCGTTCATCGACTACTACACCGAAGTCGCCCATGTGCATTTCGGCCTGCGCGCTCTGGTGCGGGCCCACGGCGAAGACGCGGTGCTGGACCAGTTTCACCGCGATCTCGCCGCGCTCAGGAAGCCGCTTTTGCGCGCCTGAAGATGAGCACGTTCCCGGCAAGGGTGAGCGCCAGTCCGGCGATTCCGGCGGGCTCCCATTGGTATCCTTCGAACAGCGATGACACGATCAGCGCGACCACCGGGAAGGCCACCGTGGCATAGGCTGCGCGGGCCGATCCCATCCGGGCCACCAGCAGCAGATAGGTGGTAAAGCCCAGGGCCGACCCCACAACGGCGAGGTAGATCAGCGCTCCGACATAGGTGCCGCTGGGCGGCACATGGAGCCCCGCGCCGGACAGCCAGACCACCACCGCCAGCCCGCAAGCGCCATAGGTCATGCCCCAGCCATTCGCCTCTGCCGGGCCGATGCCCAGGCTGCTGATATGGCGGGACACCATATTGCCCAGCGAAAAGAACAACGTGCCAAGCGCAGCGAGCCCGATGCCGATCAGGGCTCCGTCGTCGAGCGTGTGGCCGAACAGCTCGCGCCGGAACAGGAGCAGCAGCCCGGCCACGCCCAGACCCGCCGCGCCGATGGCGCGGGCGGGGATCGGCTCGCGAAAGAACAGCCGCCCGTTGATCGCGTTGTAGATCGTCGCCAGCGAGAAAATCACCGACACCAGTCCAGATGGGATGAACCGGGCAGCGTTGTAGAAGCAGATGAAATTCACGCTGAACAGGCACAGGCCGAGGGCGATGAACCACCGATGCATCGCCCAGCCGCGGCGGCGCAGGCGGCCCGTAGCGATCAGCCAGCCCATCATCACCACCGCCGCAAGCGCAAAGCGGTAGAGCACCGATGTCAGCACCGGCACCGGCCCCAGTTGCAGCGCGATGGCAAACCATGTGGTGCCCCAGATCAACACGGTTGCGGCGAATAGGACGAGGGTCATGGCGGTCTCCTTGCTCAGGAAGATCGTCATGGCGCGCCTCTGGCGCCGCGTCTTGCACGATCTTGCGGGATTGCGCCTGCGGGCTCTGGAACGGCCTCGTGCGCGGCGGTAAGCGTCGGTTCATGAGCACCGTCTTTGACTATCTGAGCGCCTCGCGGGCGCAATGTCTGGAGCGCCGCGCGCTCGGGCAGGGGCGCTCGCTTGTGATCTGGCGCAACCGCCGCGACCGGATCGACTATGACGAACCTCAGGACCACACGGTGAGCCTCTATCTGTCCGGCGGTCACGGCAGCCGCCGCCTGGACCGTGGCGGAGCAAAGGGCTATCCGGGCGCGCTCTGTGTCATGCCCGAGGGGGAGCGCTCCGAGTGGGAAATCAACGCCGATTTCCGGTTCGCGCATCTCTACCTTCCTGATGAGGAACTGCGCTATTTCTATGCCCGGACCCATGACCGCTCGCCCGGCCGGTTGTGCGTTGCCGGGCGCACCTTTGACCGCGATCCCGGCTTGATCGCGTTCATGCGCGCTCTGATCGGGGCCGATGACCCGCTTGCGCGAGAGCAGGCCCTGACCGGCGTGATGGGCGTGTTGGTGGCCTCCGGCCCTGATGGCGCGCAGCGCGGCGGGTTGACCCCGGCTGTGTCGCGGCGGGTCTGCGCGGCCCTGCGCGATCAGATGGAACACCCGCCCGGTCTAAGCGATCTGGCGCGGCTGGCGGGGCTTTCGCCCTGGCATTTCCAGCGGATGTTTCGGGTCACCCACGGCGTCACGCCCCATGGCTGGCTGGAGCGGGCCCGCACTGCGCGGGCGCAGGAGATGATCGCGCAAGGCAAACCCCTGGCGGAGATCGCGGCGGCCTGCGGCTATTCCAGCCAAAGCCACCTGACCCGCGCCTTTTCCCGGGCCACCGGGCTGACCCCGGCGCGGTATCGCGCGGCAATATCGCCTTGATCCCTTGCACCCGGCGGTCACGCGTCCTACACCCCGCACGATTTATCTGAAGGGGTCATCATGCCCATCCTTGTGATGAAATTCGGCGGCACATCGGTCGCCAATATCGACCGGATCCGCCGCGCAGCAAAGCGCGTCGCCCGCGAAGTGGCCAATGGCTATGAGGTCATCGTCTGCGTGTCCGCCATGTCGGGACGTACCAATGAGCTGGTCGGCTGGGTCGAAGAAATCTCGCCGCTCTATGATGCGCGCGAATACGACGCCGTGGTCAGCTCGGGCGAGAACATCACGGCAGGCCTGATGTCTCTGGTCTTGCAAGAGATGGACGTCCCCGCGCGCAGCTGGCAGGGCTGGCAGGTGCCGGTTCGCACCACCAATGCCTATTCATCGGCCCGCTTCGAAGAGATCGGAACCGAGGCGATCAACGCCAAGTTCGCGGAAGGCATGAAGGTTGCCGTGGTCGCGGGCTTTCAGGGCGTGTCGGGCGAAAACCGGATCACCACAGTCGGCCGGGGCGGATCGGACACCACCGCCGTCGCCTTTGCAGCCGCCTTCGGCGCTGAGCGGTGCGACATCTACACCGATGTCGATGGCGTCTACACCACCGACCCGCGCATCTGCGAGGGCGCGCGCAAGCTGGACAAGATCGCCTTTGAAGAGATGCTGGAGCTGGCCTCGCTTGGCGCCAAGGTGCTGCAGACCCGCTCGGTCGAGCTGGCGATGCGCTACAATGTGAAGCTGCGGGTGCTGTCGAGCTTCGAAGACAACGGGGACAACGGGGGCACGCTGGTCTGTCCCGAGGAGGATATCATGGAAAACAACGTGGTGGCCGGGGTTGCCTATTCCCGCGACGAAGCCAAGATGACCCTGATTTCGGTCGCGGACCGTCCGGGGGTGTCGGCAGCGATCTTCTCTCCGCTCTCCGAGGCCGGGGTGAACGTGGACATGATCGTGCAGAACATTGCCGATGATGGCCGCACCGACATGACTTTCTCTTGTCCGACCAACCAGGTCGCGCGCGCGCAGGCGGCGATGGAAGAGGCCAAGGCGAAGGGCGACATCAACTACCACGATCTTGTCGCGGACAAGGGCGTGGCGAAGGTGTCCGTGGTCGGGATCGGGATGCGGTCCCACACCGGCGTCGCCGCGAAGATGTTCGAGGCACTGTCTGCCGAGGGCATCAACATCAAGGTCATCACGACCTCGGAGATCAAGATCTCCGTCCTGATCGACCGCAAATATATGGAGCTCGCGGTGCAGGCGCTCCATGACGCGTTCGAGCTGGAAAGCGCCTCCTAAGCGTCAGGGCGCGCCGTGATAGGTGCGCTCATTCCATCGGTGCGGCGTTAATCAACTTTGCCCGCAGTTCCAAAAGCGCCGCCGTCGGGCGGCGTTTTTTGCGTCGAGCTGGTTCCCGGTGACGCTTCATCGCCGGGGGGGCGATGAAAGCCCGCCGTCAGGACCCGCCCACGAACTCGATCACGAGTTGGCGCAAGATCGTCAGATCGCGGATCAGGGTCTCCTCGCTCTCGGCGTTGTGCTTGAGATGCATTGCCGTGTCCGCGATGAAGCGGCCGATGGTCTCCGGGCTCTGGCCCTTGTGGCGAAGCTGATCGGCATAGGGCTCCAGTAGGTTGGTTAGCGCATGGGCTTTCCTGGCCGCCGCTGCGTCTGCGGCTGCCCTGACGGCGGGCCCTGCACCCCACATGAGCTCCTCCGCGTCGGGCGCGGCTTGTACCATCCGGTAGACCGACAGCGTTGTGTGTTCGAAATAGGCCCAGAGCTTGTCGGACAGGCTGCCGGGCTGTTCCCAGGCCTGCGCGGTCCGGGCCAGAATCTGTTCGGTCAAATATGCCATCGCCGCTTCTAGGATGCCGTCTTTGTTCGAGAAACGGGCATAGAGCGTCTGACGCGACACGCCCGCCGCCTGCGCGACATCAGTCATTGTCGTCTTGCGCGGGCCATAATGCGCAAAGGTCTTCAGGGCGGCATCCAGAAGCGGATCGTCGGGGACGGGGGGCGTCTTTGTCATACAGTCATCTGAACAAAGCACGTTCGTTTGTCAAATTACACTTTGACAAACATTCAACTTTTGTCGCACTGTATGCGAGATGAGCAGGAGGCGATGATGATTCAGTTGACGGTGAATGGTGAGCGGCGCGAGGTGGACGTATCCCCGGACATGCCGTTGCTTTGGGTGCTGCGGGACGAACTGGGTCTGACGGGCACGAAATACGGCTGCGGCGTTGCGCAATGTGGGGCGTGCACGGTTCATATCGACGGGCAGGCGGTCCGCTCCTGTCAGGAGCCGGTGGGCTACCTCGAAGGCGCGCAGATCACCACTGTCGAAGGGCTCGGCACGCCCAAGGCGCTCCATGCCGTGCAGGAGGCTTGGGTTGAGAACCAGGTCGCCCAATGCGGGTACTGCCAGTCCGGACAGATCATGCAGGCGGCCGCACTTCTGAGTGAAAATCCGGCCCCCAGCGATGCCGATATCGACGACGCGATGTCGGGCAATCTGTGCCGCTGCGGCGCACCTACCCACGCATCCGGGCCGCCATTCACGCGGCTGCCAAGAAGCTGGAGGGCTGATCCATGAGCAAGCTGGGCACCTACACCCGCCGCGCGTTTCTTGTCGGGGCTGCGGCCATGGCGGGGGGCGTGGCCTTCGGCGCTTACCGGGTCATGCGCAACGAGCCCAACCCGTTGGAAGACGGGCTGGCCGACGGGGAGGCGACCTTCAACCCCTGGGTCATGATCGACGCGGAGAAGATCACGCTGATCGCTCCGCACGGGGACAAGGGGCAGGGGATCTTTTCGGCGCAGGCGGCTTTGATCGCCGAAGAGCTTGACGTCGACTGGGGCGATTTCGAGGTCAGCTTCGGAGTGCCCGCGAGCGCCTATTGGAACACCGCCATGGCGGAGGAAACCGCGCCCTATATGTCGACCGACGACAGCCGCATGGCAGAGACCATGCGCGGGCTCATGGGCGGCGTGTTCAAGATCATCGGGCTTCAAGGCACCGGGGGATCTTCTTCGATCCCGGACAGCTACGAGAAGCTGCGCGAGGCCGGCGCCATGGCGCGCGAGACGCTCAAGCTGGCGGCGAGTAAGCGCACGGGCGTTCCTGTGAGCCAGCTCAAGACGGAGCATGGCGCGGTATTGCTGCCCGATGGCACTGCGATCCGCTATACGGAGCTGGCGGCGGATGCTGCACAGATCACGCCGGTGAAGGGCACGCCGCTGCGGGATCCGTCGCAATGGCGCCTGGTCGGAAAGCCGATGCAGCGCCTTGATATCCTTGCGAAGTCGACCGGCACGCAGGACTACGGCATCGACATGGTGCAGCCGGGCATGGTCCATGCGGCGGTCCGGGTGAATCCGCGTCAGGGCGGGGCGCTGAACGGCTATGATGCGTCGGATGCAAAGACGATGCCGGGGGTCCAGAAGATCGTCGAAATCGACGGCGGCGTGGCCGTCATCGCCAGCAACAGCTGGTATGCCATGCAGGCCGCCAACGCGATCAGTTTTGACTGGGGCCCCGCGCCGTACCCTGCGGAGCAGGAGGAGCACTGGGCGGCTCTGAGCGCGGCTTTCACGGAAGATACGCTCGACAAGGAATGGCGCAACGATGGGGATATCGACGCCGCCGAGGGGGAGGTGATCGAGGCCGAATATCGCTCGCCCTATGTCGCCCATGCCCCGCTGGAGCCGCTCAATGCGCTGATCACGGTGACCGAGGATCGCGTCGATCTGTGGACCGGTCATCAGGTGCAGGGTATGGCGCAGCGGGCCGTGGCCCGGATTACAGGCCATGACACCGATCAGGTGCATCTGCACAACCAATTCATGGGTGGCAGCTTTGGCCATCGGCTCGAGATGGAGCACCTCAAGCACGCGGCGCAGATTGCCAACCAGATGCGCGGCACGCCGGTCAAGCTGACCTATTCGCGGGAAGAAGATTTTGCCCATGATTTTCCGCGCCATATCGCCATGGGGCGGACTAGGGGGGTGGTGAAGGATGGCAAGGTCGAAGGGCTCGATGTGTCCATCGCGGCGCCGTCGGTGATTGGATCGCAAATGGGGCGTTTGGGGCTGTCACCGGCGGGTGCCGATAGCCAGATCGCGGCGGGGGCGTGGAACAATCCCTACGCCTTGCCGCATTATCGGATGCGGGCTTATCGCGTGCCTGGACTGGCTCCGGTCAGTTCCTGGCGTGCGGTAGGTGCCAATGGTGCTGGTTTCGTTTTTGACAGCGCGCTTGACGAGGCGATCCATGCCGCCGGGGCCGACCCTCTGGAGGAGCGCATCCGCCTGATGGGCCACGTGCCCAGCCGCAAGGTGCTTGAGGCGGTCGGTGAGATGTCCTCCTGGGGGGCTGCGCTTCCCGAGGGCAAGGGCCGCGGCGTTGCTTTCGTTGAAAGCTTTGGCGTGCCGACTGCGGAAGTGGTCGAAGTCTCTGCGACAGATCAGGGGATCAAGATCGACAAGGTCTGGGTGGCGCTCGACGTCGGAAAGATCGTCGATCCGGTCAATTTCGAAAACCTCGTTCAGGGCGGTGTCGTCTTCGGGCTGGGCCATGCGATGAATTGCGAGATCACCTACGCGGACGGGATGGCGCAGCAGTCCAACTACTATGACCACGAAGCCATGCGCATGTGGCAATGTCCGGTGATCGAAGTGCGCGGGCTCGAGAACGGCAGCAAGGTGCGCGGTGTCGGGGAGCCTCCGGTGCCTCCGGCGGCGCCAGCTTTGGCCAATGCGATCTTTGCCGCAACGGGTCAAAGGATTCGCGAATTGCCGATGAACAAGCATATCGATTTCGTCTGACGGCCCAGATCGTCGCCCAAAAGGGGCGCGGGGGAGGGGGTGCGGCACTTGGTCCGCCCCAAGAGCAGACGAAAGCCCCGCCGCGGCTCCGCGGCGGGCGCAAAGAAGTATCGCGCGCGCACCTGGTGAGGTGGAGGTAATTCGGCGTTTGCGAAAAGAACCTTTGAAATATGGGTTTAGCGGCGCCGTACTTCGGCAAAGTCAACCCTGGATTGTGTGTGGCCTCCTGCAGACCCCCTTTCGATATGGCAAATCATGCTGCGGCGCGGTGTATTCCAAATGACGTCAGCGCCTTAACGATTTTGCAACACTGTGCGGTGCGCTGCGCATTTTTCCCCTGTACATGTTGCTTTGAGCGGAGATCCGCCATATCTCATCAACGGAATTTTAATAAAATAATCGAGCATTGAAGTGGCTATTCAAAACCCAACTCAGGGTGAGCACGTTTCAAAAGTGGCCGGAGGGTCTCCGGAAAAGGGCGCGGCCGCGCCTTCTGTCAGATACTCTCAGTCAGCGGGACTTCCTGGTTGGATCTCCCGTACGCGCGCCGGAATCGCGGTGTCTTCCTATCAGTCTGGGTTGCTCTATCTGTTGGGCGCCGGGCCCCAAGGTCTTCTGGTGCACCAGGTGGCGATGCCGCGGCCCATGGGGCTGTCCTATGACGGCAACGGACGGTTGACGGTGGCCACGGGCTATCAACTGGTCGATTTCCAGAACGTCCTTGCTCCTGAGGAGCGGGCCAACAAGCACTATGACGCCTGCTTCATGCCCCGCCACATGCACCTAACGGGCTCGGTCGCGGCCCATGATGTTGGTGTCGCGGCGAGCGGAGAGACCCTGTTCGTCAACACGCGCTTCAATTGCCTTGCGAAGCTGCACCCGCGTCACTCCTTCGAGGCGGTGTGGACCCCGCCTTTCATCGACGCAATCGTGGACGAGGATCGCTGCCACCTGAACGGGCTGGCAATGCGGGATGGTAAGCCCGCATATTGCACGGCGATCTCCCGCTCGAACACCATCGACGGCTGGCGCGACCGCCGCGCCGATGGCGGCGTGGTGATCGAGGTCGAAACCGGCCGCATCGTCTGCGAGGGGCTGTCGATGCCGCATTCTCCCCGTTGGCATAACGGAGAGCTGTGGCTTCTGAATTCCGGCACCGGTGAGCTGGGCGTTGTCGAGGGGATCGAAGAGGGCAAGGGCGTCTTTAAGCCGCGCTCCTTCTGTCCCGGCTTCTTGCGCGGGCTTGCGTTCCATGCGGGCTGCGCGCTCGTCGGGCTGTCGCGCCCGCGCTATGAGCGGTTCGAAGGGCTGGAGCTGGATCAGCGCCTGAAAGACGCGGATAGCGAGCCCTGGACCGGTGTGCAGGTTATCGACCTGAAGACCGGGAATTGTGTCCACTGGTTCCGCATGGATGGCGATATTGCAGAGCTTTACGACGTCGAAGTGCTGCCGGGTCTGACCGCCCCCATGGCCGTGGCGCCGACCGCGCCGGATGCCGCGACGCTTATTACTTTTTCGAAACCCACCGGTCCGCAGCGGTCCGGCGATATTCCGGCGGCAGATCAGCCTTCGGAGCCCAATGGCGAGGTCTCAGCCTCGGCACCATAGTCCCTCTGGTTCGATAAGAACCTGCTATTTTCAGGAGGAGTTCATAATGAGTAATTTTCAGCAATCCGAAACCCGCATGGTGCGCGGTGGCCGGATGACCAAATGGAAAGGGCGTGCGGCGTCCATTTCCCCCACCCTTGCGCAGCTTGTTGCCACGGTCTCCGCTCCGGCTTTGATGCTGGGCGCGACCCTGCTGCCCGGCGCGGCAAGCGCCGATTGCGTCACCGCGCCGCCGGGCCCGGATGGAGTGGTCGTCACCTGCACCGGCACGACGACGACCGGGGTGAGCGAGTATGCTGCCACCGGCGATCTGACCGTCAACGTGAACGGGGATATCCGCGACGATGGCGGCAGTTCTGCGATCCGGGCGAGTGCGGATCAGGGTGCGGTCGAGGTGACCGTGACCGGCGCCACCGGCAGTGAGACGTCTCGCGGGATCTACACGATCTCGAACCAGGGCGATAACACCGTCTCCGTCACGACGATCACCAGCCGGGGCGACGGAATCGACGCGGAAGCCGAAGATGGCAATATCTCTGTCACCGCCACCGGCCTGATCACCTCGGGCAGCATCGGGATCGATGCGGATATCTATGATCCGTATTGGGAACAACGGGTCGGCGACATCACCGTCAACGTGACCGATGTCACCGCTAGAAGCGCCGCGATCACGGCCGACACCGGCACGGGCGACATCACGATCAATGCGACGGGGGCGCTGAAGGGCGAATATGGGACTGTCGTGCGTGCCGCCGTTGAGGACAAGGGCGACATCTCGATCAACGTCAACACGGTGGAGGGCGGCTCCGGCGAGGACGGCATGAGCCCGCGCAGCTACTATTATGGCGGTGCGGCCATCTATGCCCGCAACAAGGGTGGGAAAACCACGGTGACCGCCAGCGGCGCGATTACCACCGGACGGTCCGGCGGCGTGAGAGTCGCTCATGGCGATTACTACGGCTACTACGGCCCGAGGCGCCTCATGGCGGTCGCGCCCGAGCCGACTGCTGAGCCTCAGCCCGCACCGGAGCCCGTGGCCAGCAACTATGACATCGAGATCTCGGTGGCGGATGTGACCTCTGCGGGGACAGCGGTTCAGGCCTATCAGAGCAAGCCCGGTTCCGTGACGATCACCGCATCGGGCAAGCTGGAGTCCACGAGTTCCGACGGTGTTCGCGTTTCCATGAATGGTGAAGACGCCAAGGACGTAACGATTGATGTTCAGGACGTGGTTGCCAACAGCCGTAGTGGCATTCAGGTTGGCCGCTACGGTGCTGGTACGTCGAATGTGAGCGTCAAAGCCGGAAACGTCACGGCTGGCCGAGTCGGTGTCGCAGTGGAAGATTTTGTGCCTGACTACAGAACGTTGGTCGATGGCACGGTGGATATCTTGGTGACGGGTGACATCACCCGTGATGACGAAGAGAACACCATGCGCCAGGGCGTTTCTGCCTATACCCGCCGCAGCGGCGACGTTTCCATCGAAGTGCAGGGGGACATCACCAATGCCCGCGGCGGCATCTTTGCGATGCAGGGCGAAGATGCGTTCCGCAGAGACCCTTCGGTCATCTCCGGCATGACCTTCGGCGACCTGAAGGTGAAGAGCACTGGATCGATCGAAGCGGACTACGGCGTTGTTGCTCTGGCTGGGGCGTCCAATGTGACCGTTGAGGTCAAGGACGTGAATGCCGAAGATTTTGCCATTCTTGCGGGAACCGGCAACGATCACCACGCCGAAGTCGTGATCTCGGGCGCGGTCAACAGCACCAATGTCGAAGACGAGACAGGACCTCTCGGGTCACGCGCCGCCACTGTGCTGGTCGGCTCGCGGACGTCGACCGTGACGATCACCTCGTCGGGTAGTGTTTCCGCGGCCAATGGGATCGGCGTCGTCGATTATGACCGGCCTGTCGCAGAAGAAAACCCGGAGCTCGAAGTGCGCGCGGAAAGAGCGCCGAGCTACAACAACCGTCCTGAATATGGCGACATGACGCTCGTCATCGAAGGTGCGCTGAACGGCTCTGCCTATCTGGGCAACGGTTCCGACCGGATCGAGCTTTCGGGCCCCAACGCCACCATCGGTGAGAATGTTGTTCTCGACGGTGGCGACGACGAGTCCGTCGAAGACGGCTGGATCGACACGCTGGCCTTCACCAACGGCTGGAAAGGCAATCCCGAAGGGCTCGATGTGCGCAACATGGAGCAGGTCAGCATCGAAAGCGGTGCCGAAGTGACCGTGACGGATTTCGACCAGGAAAATGACCTCCCGGTGCTGATCCGTGGTGGCTACCTGATCGCCCTTGGGAACAGCTCGTTTGACATGCCCGACCTGTGCAGCGGTGGCGTGACCCTTGGAGGCAACTCCACGGCGAATGCGATCAAGGGCTGTGTGTCTGATGATAGTGTAACCGTTCAGGACAGCGCGTCCGTGGCCGGCGATATCGAAGGCGCCGGTGGCGCCGACACGATCACGATTGCCGGTGGTTCGATCGGCGGTGATGTGCGGGGTGGCGGTGCCGGTGAGGACAACTCTGCCGCACAGGACACCGGCGACACCATCGTCGTCTCGGGCGGTTCTGTCGCGGGGGCCGTGGCTGGTGATCTGGGTGACGATGTCTTCACCTGGTCGGGCGGCACCTTTGCCAGCCTGTCCGGTGGTGCTGACAACGACACGCTCACCGTGCTGGCCAGCTCGGGCTTTGACGGCAGCCAGATGCTGGCGGGTGACGACGGCTCTGACCGCCTGATCCTCGATGGCATCATGGTGGCCCCCGACACGTCCAAGCAGACCGGCTGGGAAGCCCTGGTCATGACCGGCGGCACGGCCTTCACGGCTCCGGCGTCCATGATGCTGGGTGAAGGCGCGAACGAAGGTCTGTTCATCGAACCGGGTTCGACCCTGACGGTGGACGGCAGCTTTGCTCTGACCGGCAACCTGACCAACCGCGCTCTGCTGAGCATGCAGGACGGCGCCACGGGTGACACCGTGACGGTGAGCGGTGATCTGGCCGGAACGGGCACGATCGCGCTTGATGCCGATCTGGATGCCAAGACCGCCGATATGGTGAACGTTGCAGGCAGCGCGGCGGATGCGGCGATGACGCTGGACGTGACCGCCAAGGCGACCGACGGTGTGGTTGATGGCAGTGCCGTGACGCTCGTCAAGGTGGCCGGAGCTGCGAAAGGCAGCTTCACGCTGGCCGATGGCCCGATCATCGTGGGGGCTTACACCTACGATCTGGAACTGGACGGCAGCGATTGGCAGCTCCTTGGCTCCAAGGGCACGCCGGTCACCTCGGCCTTCGAAAGCGTGCCGGGCGTGGCGATGGCGGGCTTCGGCTCCGTCGGGACCTATTCCGATCGTGTCGGCGCGGGGAACGCGGGTGGCGCATCGGGGATGTCCAGCAAATCGCCGGCGACCTTCGGCGCGGACAACACCTACCTTGTGATGACCCACCGCCGTGGCGACATCGCGCCGCGCACCACCACCGCCGGATCCAGCTATGACAGCCGGTCCTTCGAGGTGATGGCCGGGCTCAACGCCGATCCGGTCGCGGTGCAGGGGGGTGATCTGGTCTTTGGCGGGTTCCTCCGCTACGGCACGATCTCTGCCGATGTCACGGATGATTTCGGCACCTCCGAGATCGACATGCGCGGCACCGGTCTGGGGCTGACGGCGACCTATCTGGGCGCCAGCGGCTTCTATGCCGACGCCACGCTGCGCTTTGACCAGATCAAGGCCGACGTGTCCTCCTCGGCGGCCGGTGAACTGGTCGACGATCACAAGATGACCAACCGCAGCTTCAGCCTCGAGATGGGGCAGCGGGTGGCTCTGTCCCAGGGGGTGCTGGTGCCGCAGGCGCAGCTGACGCTGGGCCGGATCGACGGTGGTAGCCTGACCGATGAGCTGGGCAATGACATCGATCTGGGCGATGGCGACTACAAGACGCTCCGCGTGGGTGTCGACTATGAGCTGGACCCGGCGATGCTGGGCGCCCGCGACGGCAGCAGCTTCTGGCTGAGCGCCGACGTGATCCGTGATCTGAGCGACGATCAGACCGTGACGGTCGCGGCGACGCCCTTCACCTCGGGCAACGAGGCGACCTGGGTCGAGCTGGGCGTGGGCGGCGAAGTGGCCCTGGAGGGCGGTGCCCGCCTGTTCGGGGGCGCGGGCTACCGCACCACCACCGGCAGCGGTGAAAAGAGCACCGGTCTGACGGCCAATCTCGGCCTGAAGATGGATTTCTAAGACCGACGATAAGATGATTAAGAAGGCCGCCCTCTCTGGGCGGCCTTTTTTGTTCGAGAGGTTGCGTGCTGACGAGGCGAGCCCAGCATGGCGACCGCCGCCCGCGATTACTTCACGATGAACCGACGGTCCGGGGCGAAAGGCGCCAGATCGATGTTGGGTGCGGGGCCGCCAACCAGATCCGCCACGATCCGACCGGATATGCCCCCCAGAGTCAGGCCCAGATGCTGGTGCCCAAAGGCGTGGATCATGCGCGGCGCGGCGCGGGTGCGGCCAATCACCGGGAGCGCATCGGGCAAGGTGGGGCGGCGGCCCAGCCAGTGGCTGGCCGGAGCCGGCAGGGGGCCCAAAAGCTCCGCGCCCCGGCGGGCCAGATAGGCGAGCCGGGCGTCATTCACCGGCGCGTCGCGCTCTGCGATCTCCACGGTGCCAGCAAGGCGCAGCCCCCGTCCCATGGGCACGGCGTAGAACCCGCCTTCGGCCCAGCCGACGGGACGGGTGATCCGGTCGGTCTCATCGGGGAACATGAGATGGTATCCGCGCTCGGTTCCCAGCGGGATCGACTCTGTGCCAGCTCCCGCGATGGTTTTCGCATAGGCCCCAGCGGAGATCACCGCATGACCGGCCTGCACTGCCTCGGATCCAATCGTCACCTCAACCCCGTCCGTGCGGGGGGCGAGGGCGCTGACCGCCTCGGCCCGTGTCTCTCCACCAAGAGCGGTGAAGCGGGCATGAAAGCGTCGAACAAGCGCCTCGGGGTCGCGGACATGGCGGGCTTCGGGATAGTAGACCGCGCGCTCAATGGGCAGGGTGATGCCGGGCTCAAGCTTTCGCGCCTCTGCGGGGCTTAGCTCTTGGAGTGAGATCCCGAGACGGCGCCGCAGATCAAGACCCGCCTGTGCGGCCCTCGCTCCGGACGCCGTGGACCAAAGCGACAACTGCCCGCGTTCGACGATCAGATCCTCGGCGCCAGCCTCTGCGATCAGGGGGGCGAGCCCAGCATCGGCATGGCTGAGCAGCCCCGCAAGATGCCCGGCGATGGTCCGAGACCTGCGCCCGGTGCAGTTGGCGAGAAAGGCCAGCATCCATCGGGGATGGCGCAGCGCATATCGGTACGAGAATCCCAGCGGGCTGTTCTTTGAGAACAGCAGGCTAGGCAGGCTGGTGAACACTGACGGGTCATTGACCGGCAGGCAGGCATAGGTCGCCAGAGTGCAGGCATTGCCGGAACTGGCCCCAGAGCCGGGCGGCGCGGGATCGCACAGCAGCACCCGGTGCCCGCGCATCTGCGCCCAAAGCGCGGCGCTTGTGCCGACGATCCCGGCTCCGGCAATAACGACGTCGAAATCGTGCATCAGAATGATCCTGCCATGTCCTCATGCCGCCCTAGCGCGCCGCCGGGCGATTGCCAATCCGCGTGCGGGGGAGGGTGGGTCAGCCGTTCTGGCCGCGCAGCTCGTGAAGACAGCCCATAAACATCGCGATCCCCGGCGCGATCAGCGCGTCGGGAAAATCATAATCGGGATTGTGCAGGGCGGGGCATGTTTCTCCGGCGCCAAGCAGGAACATAGCGGAGGGACACAGAGCGCCCATCTCTCCGAAATCCTCGGAAAACCGCATGGGCTGGGGCTGCACTGCCAGGGGCGTTCCACTGGTCTGAGCCGCTCGGTGGATGGCGTCCACCACGGCCGGATGGTTGGTGCTGGCGCTGAATACGTCCTGTTCCTCGAAGCTGATCTCCAACCCGTCGCGCTGCGCGATGGCGGTGCTGGCCTCGCGCATGTGGGCCGTGAGGGCGGCCATGTCGTCATCAAGCACCGTGCGCAGGGTCACGCGGATTTCGGCCTCTCCGGGGGCGACGCCGAAGGTGGGCGCGCCCAGTCGGGCGTGGGTCAGGGTCGCGGTGCGCCGGGGCAGGCCGTCGACAGAGGCGGTGTCCGTCAGGTCCGGGACGAGGGCGGTGATATCGCACATGGCGCGCGCGGGAGAGAGCCCCGTTTCCGGTTGGGACGCATGGGCCGTCCGCCCGGCCAGCACAATGCGAAGCCCGCGCGAGGCGCAGGCAAAGGGGCCGGGTCTCACCTGGACATGGCCCAGCGGAAGCCCGGGCATATTATGAAGCGAGACCGCGAAGTCGGGGCGGAACGCGGCAAAGGCCGGATCGTTGATGACCGCGCGGGCTCCGGCACCGGTCTCTTCGGCGGGCTGGAACAGCAGCACCACGTCAAGCCCGTCGATCCGCTGATCCGCCAGACGTTCCGCGACGCCCATCAGGATCGCCATATGGCCATCATGCCCGCACATATGCCCTTTGCCCGGCACCATGGACACATGCGCAAGGTCCGGGTTCTGTTCCGCGATCGGCAGCCCGTCCAACTCGCAGCGCAGCAACACGCGGCGGTGCGGAGCACTGCCGGCGAACCGGGCGAGCACGCCATGCCCGCCCACGCCGGTGGCCAGATCATCAGGAGACAGGCGTGTGAGCCGATCAGCCACGGCCGCCGCGGTTGCGATCTCCTCGCCAGAGATTTCGGGGGCGCGGTGCAGCGCGCGGCGCCACGCCGTCAGGGCTTCGATATCGTCGCGCATGCCGTTCCCTCCGCTCTGCGGTCAGAGCACCGTGAGCACCGTTTGCGTGGTCAGGTTGATATGGTCGGTGGACAGCGCGCAGGTGCGCTCCACGTCGCGAGCGAGCGCGGCCTCATAGATCGCGGCGTGCTCTGCTGGGGTGTCGCGATTGCTCGATGTGAGCTTGCGCGAGATATAGCGGTAGCGTTCATGGTGCAGGTAGATCTGCTTGCGCAGCTTGAGCAGCCAGTCGCAGTCAACGCCCGCAATCAGAGCATCGTGGAAGGCGGCGTTGCGCGTCTCTAGCTCGATCAGGTCCTCGACGCTGCTGGTTCCGCGTTTCTCAACCAGCGACAGCCGGTGATAGGCGGCCACGACGCCGGATTCCCAGTCGTCCCCCCCTTGCGGGATCGCCTCGCGGAGGGCTTCGCATTCCAGCAACACGCGCACCCGCGCGACGTCCTTGGCATCCTGGGCCGACACCTTCGCGACCGAAAATCCCCGCTGCCCCTCCTGATCGACCAGCCCGTCCCCGACGAGCCTTGAGAGCGCCTCGCGCAGGGGCGCGGCGCCGGTGTCGTAGCGGTCCTTGAGGTGGAGCACCTTGAGCTTGCTGCCCGCAGGAAGCTCCCCGCGGACGATGTCTCCCCGCAGGGCCTGATAGGAACGCTCCGAACTGGTCTTGAGCTCGGTGCTGTCGGTGGATGCCAGGGCGGTGTTCGTCATTGGGATGCTCAAAGGTTTTTTGTTTTTGTGCCGGTGTGGGCGTATCTGCGGCTTATACGACCGGCAGGCTGCATGACAATAGATTGGCGATAAAACAAGCTTACCGATTGACTACCGTAAAAATATCGACAATGTGATAAAAAACAGATTTTACGGAGGGGCCGATGCTCTCGGATGCGGAACGCAAGCAGGTGATCGACACGCTGATCGAAGTTGAATCGACAAAGATTCAAGCGGAGCAGCCCTCGGTCACCTTCCCCCATATCGAGATCGAAGATGCCTATTTCATCTCTGGCGAAGTGGCAAAATGGCGCGAAGCCCAGGGCGCCCGTGTGGTGGGCCACAAGGTCGGGCTGACCTCCAAGGCGATGCAGCGGTCTTCGAAGATCGACGAGCCGGACTACGGCCACGTGTTCTCCAACATGGTGATGAGCGATGGCGTGACCCTCAAGCGGTCGGATTTCTGCGTGCCGCGGGTGGAGCCGGAGCTGACCTTTGTGCTGAAGGACCGGCTGAAGGGCCCGGATGTGCGGTTGGTCGATGTGCTGAACGCGACCGACTATGTCGTGCCCTCGATCGAGGTGATCGACGCCCGCGTGCGCGAGCCGCGCAAGATCTACGACACCGTGTCCGATAACGGCGCCGGGGCTGCTCTGATCCTGGGCGGGCGTCCGGTTCGCCCGGACGATGTGGATCTGCGGTGGGTCGGCGCCATCTTCCACCGCAACAGCGAGATCGAAGAAACCGGCATCGCCGCCGGGGTGCTGGGCCATCCGGCCATGGCGGTCGCGTGGCTGGCGAACAAGCTGTCCGAATTCGACGTGGCGCTTGAGCCGGGTCACATGGTGCTTTCGGGCTCGTTCACCCGTCCCGTCTGGGCGGAGCAGGGCGACACGCTGCATGCCGATTTCGGGCCGCTTGGCTCGGTCGCTGTGACCTTTGCCTGAGGCGGCCATGGCGGAGTTCAAAACCAACCCGTTCAAGGCGGCTCTGGCCGCAGGGCGCCAGCAGATCGGCCTATGGTCGTCCCTGTGCAGCCCGATTGCGGCTGAGGCCCTTTCGGGCAGCGGCTTCGACTGGATGCTGATCGACAGCGAACACGCGCCGGTCGAAGTCTCGGGCATCCTGCCGTTGCTTCAGGCCGCCGCCGCCGGGCCGACGCACCCGGTGGTGCGCGTGGCGTGGAATGACAGCGTGCTGATCAAGCGGGCGCTCGACATCGGGGCGCAAACGCTTCTGGTGCCATTTGTGCAAAACGAAGACGAAGCCGCCCGCGCGGTGGCCGCGGCCAAGTATCCGCCCACCGGCATTCGCGGCGTGGCGGGATCGACCCGGGCCAGCGGCTGGGGCCGGGTGCCGACCTACATCACCCGCGCCAATGACGAGATCTGCGTGCTGGTGCAGGCAGAGACCCCGGAGGCCCTGAAGAACCTGTCGCAGATCGGTGCGGTCGATGGCGTGGACGGCGTCTTTGTCGGGCCTTCGGACCTGTCGGCCTCCATGGGCTATCCCGGAAACCCCGGCGCGCCGGAGGTGCAAGAGGCCTTGCAGCGCGCTGCGGGCGAGATCAAAGCAACGGGAAAAGCGGCGGGCATCTTGGCGACCAAGCCCGAAGATGCAAAGCGCTACCTCTCCTGGGGTTATGACTTTGTGGCGGCCGGGGTCGATCTGTCCTTGCTGGTTGCGGCGGCCGATGGGCTGGCGCGCCAGATGTCCGAGCGCGGCTAAGTCGCTGCATTTTGGCGGTTCTCATCGGGCGAGTCCGGTGAGAAAATCGCGTTGCTTAACTGCGATCCCGACAAAACTTAAAAAAATCGACAAAAAAGTTGATTAGCGTCTTTTGCTGTGCTCAACTTGTTTTGACTCGCAGGGGAGGGAGGCCCCGGCGGCTCAACTGGGCGCTTTGGCGGCCCGCGCGGCAACGGTCAGGGAGGGACCCATGTTTGCGACGACATCAGAGGAAAAGACCAGAGGTGGCTGCACGAATTGCGGCAAATGCGGCAACGGCTGCGGCGCGTCCGCAGCATTGGCGGCGTTGGCAGCACAAGCGCGCAGCGACAGCGACATGCCTGTCGGCACCGAGCTGAGCGACACTGGCGGCACCGCGTCCGTCGCTCCGGAGTTTTCCTGATCTTGAGAAAAGGGGAGGGGTCTCATGACGCCGGAACATCAGCCTGCGCGCCTGGGCAAGACCTATGTGCGGCCGTTTGGCCGCCAGCTTGGGCGTTTCATCGAATTCGATTTCATCGTCAATGACGACACGCTCAGCGTCGAACTGGTCATGCCCGAAGACGCGTTCGAGCGCTTCTGCGCTTTTCACAACGCCGAAATCCTGCCGCCGCGCCCGGATGACGATGGCAATGTCATCGACTTCGACATGCATCGGCCCGGGCTTTACCGCGCGCCCGCGCGCTAGGGCCGCGCACCAGATACCACAGACCGGCCGCTGCGTCGGAGCCGTCAAAGGGAGGCACCCGTGACCATTGATCTCAAGACCCTGAATATCGAGCCACGGCGGCAGACATTCAGCCACATCGCCCGCCGTTTCGGAGAAGACCGCCCGGCGAGCCGCTACGAGGAAGGGATGCTGGACCTCCAGGCCACCACCCATTTCCACTACAAGCCGTTCTGGGAGCCGGAGCTGGAGCTCTATGACCCGCGCCGCACCGAAATCGTGATGGAAGACTGGTACGACCTGCGCGACCCGCGCCAGTTCTACTATGCGGCCTACAATATTTCGCGCTCCGGGATGCGTCAGGCGGCCCAGCACAATTTCGACTTCGTTGAAAAGCGTGGGATGCTGGACAAGCTCTCCCCCGAGTGGCGCGAAAAGGTCGAAGACTACCTGCTGCCGATGCGTCATGTGGCCTGGGGCGCGAATATGAACGCCACCCAGATCTGTGATCGCGGCTACGGCACCGCCGTGACCGCGCCTGCGATCTTCTCGGCGGGGGATCATCTGGGGATCGCCCAGATCATCGGCCAGATCGGCATGGACATGTCCGGCGGCAATGGCGACGCGCTTGACCGCGCAAAGGTCAACTGGATGGAGGCCGACTACTGGCAGGGCATCCGCAAGCTGGTCGAAGACACGCTGGTCGTGAAAGACTGGTTCGAGCTGTTCATCGCCCAGAACCTGGTGATCGACGGGCTGCTCTATCCGATGGTCTATGAGAGCTTCGACGCCGAGGGGCAGGCCCATGGCGGCACGGCGATCACCATGCTGACCGAGTTCATGACCGAATGGTTCGCGGATCAGTCCCGCTGGGCCGATGCCGTCATCAAGCGCGCCGGGTCCGAATCCGAGGCCAACAAGGACAAGCTGTCCGCCTGGTATCGCGATTGGCGCGATCAGGCCGCCGCTGCCGCCCGCCCGCTGGCTGCCCATGTCATGGGCAACGACAGTGCTGTGGACGACGCGCTCACAACGCTCAACGCGCGGGCTGAAAAACTCGGCCTGACGGCCTGAGGGAGGACACCATCATGGCACAACTCGTATCCATCACGCTTCAGGACACCGGCGAAGGCCGCATGATCCGCGACGCGATCATGCAAGACAACCCGGGCACCGAAGAGATGAAGATGCCCGGCGCGATGAAGCTCGACCGTGCGGGAGAGCTAAAGATCAACGCTGAAACCGTTTCGGAGAAACTGGGCCGCGAATGGGATCCGCAGGAGATCCACATGACGATGATCTCCATGGCCGGGAACCTGGATGAGGACGACGATTACTTCGCCCTCTCCTGGAACCGCTGATATTTGGGAGGAAAGACACATGGCTAAAAAACTCGGACTGAAGCAGCGCTATGCCCTGCTCACCCGTGGGCTCGACTGGGAGACCTCCTATCAGCCCATGGACAAGGTGTTCCCCGAAGCGACCTTTGAGGGGATCAAGATCAAGGACTGGGACAAGTGGCAGGACCCGTTCCGCCTGACCATGGATGCCTATTGGAAGTTCCAGTCGGAAAAAGAGCGCAAGCTTTACGCCGTTTTGGACAGCTTTGCGCAAAATAACGGACAGATGGGCATTTCCGAAGCCCGCTACCTGAACGCGGTGAAGCTGTTCCTGACCGGCGTGTCGCCGCTGGAATACCAGGCGCATCGCGGCTTTGCCCATGCGGGCCGCCAGCTTCCGGGGGTGGGGCCGCGCATCGCCGCGCAGATGCAGTCGCTGGACGAATTGCGCCACGCGCAGACCCAGATCCACACGATCTCGCATTACAACAAGTTCTTCGACGGGCTGCATGACTTTGCCCATATGCATGACCGCCTGTGGTATCTGTCGGTGCCCAAGGCGTTCTTCGACGATGCCCGCACCGCTGGACCGTTCGAATTCATGATCGCCATCGGGTTTGCCTTTGAATACGTGCTCACGAACCTTCTGTTCGTGCCGTTCATGTCGGGCGCGGCCTATAATGGCGATATGGCGACCGTGACCTTCGGCTTCTCGGCCCAATCGGACGAAAGCCGCCACATGACGCTGGGCATCGAGGTCATCAAGTTCCTGCTGGAGCAGCACCCGGACAACCTGCCGATCGTGCAGGGCTGGGTCGATAAGTGGTTCTGGCGCGGCTACAAGGTGCTGAGCCTGGTCGCCATGATGATGGACTACATGCTGCCCAAGCGGATCATGTCCTGGAAGGAAGCCTGGGAGATCTACTTCGTGCAAGCCGGTGGGGCGCTGTTCGAAGATCTGGGGCGCTACGGGCTCAAGCCGCCCAAATACCATGAGCAGGCGACGGCCGAAGCGGATCACGTCAGCCACCAGAACTGGAACATCTTCTACAACTACACTCACGCCGCCGCGTTCCACACGTGGCTGCCCGAGGATGATGAGATGGACTGGCTGGCGGAGAAGTATCCCAACAGCTTCAACCAGCTCTACCGCCCGCGCTACGAGCATTTCCGGCAGATGGAGCAGGACGGAAACCGGTTCTACAACAATGCGTTGCCGCAGCTCTGCAACACGTGCCAGATCCCGATGGGCTACACGGAGCCGAACGATCCGACCAAGATCTGCTACCGCGAGAGCATGTATAAGGGCGAGCGGTATCACTTCTGCTCGGACGGCTGCAAAGACATCTTCGACAATGAGCCGGCCAAGTTCGCCCAAAGCTGGCTGCCCGTGCACCAGATCTTCCAGGGCAATTGCGGCGGGGCCGATCTGGAGGATGTGCTCAAGTGGTATCACATCAATCTGGGCGCCGATAACCTCGATCAGAAGGGCAGCCCCGAACAGAAGATGTGGGACGACTGGCAGCGTCAGCGCGATCAGGTCGCGGCGCAGTAATGCTCCCGGTGGGCGGCTTTCAAGCCGCCCCCCTCCACCATTTCGCAAAGGAGTGAGACATGGGCATTGTTGCTCTTGATCCCGACTATGAAAGCAAGGTCGAAATCCGCGACCGTCTGGAGAATTTCCACGGCAATCAACTGGTCTATATCCACTGGGAAGACCACCTGATGTTTTGCTCGGCCCTGGCCTTCCCGTTCCCGCCTGACATGCCGTTCGGCGCGATCCTGGCGGAGATCCTGCCGACCTTCTACGGGATGCATCCCGATTTCGAGAAGATCGACTGGGCGCAGGTCAAATGGACCGTGGATGGCAATGAGATCACCCCGGACCCTGAAAAGTCTCTGGCCGATCACGGGGTGGGTCACAAATCCCTGATCCGGTTTTGGACGCCGGGCCTGAACGGTGTGAACGACAACCCCGCCGTTTGACACCACGGTCGGGCGCGGCGCTCCCGACGACGCCCGGCCTTTGGCCCGGTGCCTTCCGCATCCCAGGGGCGGGGCGCCGGGCCTCCTTCGCGATAACATCTCAAGACAACGGAGCGCAAAACCATGGCGTTTCAACTCACCATCGAACCTCTTGGCGAAACGATCGAGGTGGAGGAGGGCCAGACCGTTCTGGATGCCTGCCTCCGCCAAGGCATCTGGCTGCCCCACGCCTGCGGCCACGGGCTGTGCGGCACCTGCAAGGTGGAGGTTCTGGACGGAGAGATCGACCACGGGGGCGCCTCGCAATTTGCCCTGATGGATTTCGAGCGGGACGAGGGCAAGACGCTCGCATGTTCCTGCACGCTGGAGAGTGACGCCACGATCGAGGCGGAGATCGACGAGGACGAAGACTCAGAGACCATCCCCGTGAAGGACTTCACGGCCAAGGTCGCGCAGATCAATGATCTGTCTCCCGACATCAAAGGCATCTGGCTCGAGATTGAGGGCGATCCGATCCATTTCCAGGCCGGGCAATATATCAACCTGACGGTGCCCGGCGTCGACGGCGCGCGTGCGTTTTCCATCGCGACCAGCCCAAAAGACGGCTCAAAGATCGAGCTGCATGTGCGCAAGGTCGAGGGCGGCAAGGCCACCACCTGGCTGCATGAAACCCTCAAGGAGGGCGACACGCTCACCTTTGCGGGGCCTTACGGGCAGTTCTTCACCCGCCGCTCGCGCGGGGGCACGAAGCTGTTCATCGGCGGCGGCTCGGGCCTGTCGAGCCCCAAATCCATGGTGCTGGACCTTCTGGAAAACGGCTGGGAGGAGCCGATCTGGCTGTTCCAGGGCGCGCGCGGGGTCAAGGATCTCTACTACCGCGAGCTGTTCGAGGAGCTGGCCGCCAAGCACGAGAATTTCCATTATGTCCCGGCGCTGTCGCAGCTGGATGATGGCGATGACTGGCAGGGCGAGTGCTGCTTTGTCCATGAAGCGGTGGAGCGCGCCTTTGAGGGTGACTTCGAGGGGCACACTGCTTACTTGTGTGGTCCGCCCCTGATGATCGAAGCGACGATCCGCACGCTCATGAAGGGGCGGCTGTTCGAGGAAGGAATTTTCACGGAAAAGTTCCTGACATCCGCTGACGAAGAGAAGATAAAGAGCCCTGTATTCCGCCGGATCTGACAGACCCCCGGCCCATCTGAAGGAGAGACCTATGAAAGCTGGCGACAAGCTGCCCGACGTGACCTTCCGCACCCGTGTGCGCGACGAAAGCATCGGCGGGGACAACCCGTTCCGGTGGCAGGACATGACCACCGACGATTACTTCAAGGGCAAGCGCGTTGTGCTGTTCTCGCTGCCGGGCGCGTTCACGCCGACCTGCTCGACCTTCCAGCTCCCGGGCTTCGAGAACGGCTTTGCCGATTTCCAGGCGCAGGGCATCGACGAGATCTACTGCATGTCCGTCAATGACAGCTTTGTAATGAACGCCTGGGCCCGCAACCAGGACCTCAAGAACGTGAAAGTGATCCCGGATGGCTCGGGCGAATTCACGGACAAGGTCGGGATGCTGGTCGCGAAGGACAATGTCGGCTTTGGCAACCGCTCCTGGCGCTACGCCGCGGTCGTCCAGGACGGCGTCGTGGAGCAAGTGTTCTGCGAGCCGGGCCAGTGCGACAACCACGCCGAAGATCCCTATGGCGAAAGTTCTCCCGAGACGGTGCTGGGCTGGCTCAAGTCCAACTGAGCCAGGCACGACGCCAATCGTGAAAGGGGCCGGGGCAGCGATGCTTCGGCCCTTTTGCGTGGTGCGGATCGCCGTTCGCATGGGGCGCGGTGGCTGCATTGGCGGATCGTTGTGACGGCGGTTGGGGTCAGCGCTCCATCACCGCGACATGCGCGCGCAGCGCCGCGATAGATTTTGAGATATGCCCTACCGTCAGCCGCACAGCCTCTTCGGCATCGCGGGCGATGGCGGCGTCGAAGATCGCCTGGTGTTCGGCGCGCACATCGCGGGGGATGCGCGGCGTGGTGATCGAAATGCGGCGGTAGCGTTCCGACTGGCTGTAGACGATGTCGCGGAAATTCAGCAGCCATCGGTTGGTGCAGGCCGCGACAAGCGTGTCGTGAAAGGCGCGGTTGCGGGCTTCCCATTCGCTGGCCGCTTCGCTTTCGGCGCCAGGCATTGTTTTTTCGATCTTGGCCAGCCGATGATGAGCGGCCACCAGGGCGCCTTCCCAATCGTCGTCGCCATTGCGGATCGAATCGCGCACGGCGCTGCTCTCCAGCAGGCTGCGCAGCTCACAGACATGGCTGAAATCGTCGATAGACACAGGCGTCACGTGAAAGCCGCGCTGTCCTTGGGTCTCCACAAGATTGTCCGCCAGAAGACGGGAGAGAGCTTCGCGCACGGTCGAGGATCCGACGCCAAAGCGCGCGCGGATCTCTTCCACCCGTAGGCGACTGTCGGGGGCCAGCTCTCCGCTTAGAATCATTGTGCGCAGCGCGGCATAAACGTTTTCGATCACCGTCTTGCCGGACGTTTCGACAGCGCTTTTCCCGGCGGCGTCTTGTTGCGGCTCGGCCAATCCCTGCGCCATGGTCCACCCCCTTTCCGGTCTTGCATGCCTTCCGTTGAGCATCGCGCGCGGCGGCAGCTCGATCAACGATAAAAATTAGTTTTACCGAAATTTATGGAGCATGCGCAATATTGCCGATATTTTTCTTGACGAACGATATTCACTTTCACAAGGTAAGCGAAAGGCATGGGGAGGAGCGCATGCTGGATGCAAAGCAGGTGACGCGACATCGGATTCGCGTGGCCGGAGAGGATGGCGATTGGACCTGCCGGGAGGATGAGCCGGTCCTGTTCGCCCTGGAGCGACGCCCGCAGCGCGCGGTGCGTGTGGGCTGCCGTCAGGGTGGCTGCGGGGCCTGCCGAGTGAAGGTCCTGTCGGGCGAATATGACACCGGCAAGATGAGTTTGGCCCATGTCAGCGATGAGGAAGCTGGCGCCGGCTACGCGCTCAGTTGCCGCCTGTATCCGCGCTCCGATCTGGAGGTTGAACCCGCCTTCCGCCCGCCGGGACACGCCCGGCGCCGCGCGCAGGCCGACACTGAAGACTGACATTTGCCAGAGGCAAGGGAGGACACCCATGGCACAAACAGGACTTTTGCGCCCCGGACTGGCTCAGATCCGGGTGCTCGATATGGAAGCGGCGCTGAAACACTACGTGGATCACGTGGGGCTGCATCTGGTCTCGAAAGAGGCAGATGGCCGCGTCTATCTGAAGGGCTACGACGAATTTGACCGTCACAGCCTGGTGCTGCGCGAGGCGGAAGAGGCGGGGATCGATTTCTTCGCGTTCAAGTCGCTGGATGAGGACTCGCTTCAGGCCTATCGCCAGCGGGTGATCGACTACGGGCTTGAGGTGGACGAAGTGCCCGCAGGCGACATGCCCGGCATCGGCAAACGCTACGGCTTCACGATTGCGACCGGCCACCGGATCGAAATCTACACCGAAGCCGCGCTGTCCGATAACGGGCCCATGACCCGCAACCCCGAAATCTGGCGCGAGGCGCCCACGGGCATGAAGGCCACCCGGCTGGACCATTGCCTTCTCTATGGCCCGAACATCCCCGAGGTGCAGAAATTCTTCACCACGGCGCTCGATTTCTCTGTGCCCGAGACAGTCGAAAGCCCCGATGGCGTGATCGCCACCTGGATGACCGTGTCGAACAAGGCGCATGACATCGCTTTCGTGGATCACCCCGAGCCGGGCAAGCTGCACCACATCGCCTTCTTCCTGGAGACCTGGGAAGACGTGCTGCACGCCGCCGACATCATGGGGCGGTATGAGATCTCTCTCGATATCGGGCCCACGCGGCACGGCATTACGCGCGGCCAGACGATCTATTTCTTCGACCCGTCCGGCAACCGCAACGAAGTCTTCTGCGGCGGCTACACCTACTATCCCGACAACCCGCAGCGGGTCTGGGATGTGGACAACCTGGGCAAGGGGATCTTCTACCACAACCGGGCTCTGAACGATCGCTTCTTGTCGGTTGTGACCTGACATGGATCCGACGATGGAGGCGCGGCGGCTCACCTGTGGGGCCGCCGCAGAGGCCGTGCGCGCAGCCGTCGCGCGCGGCGCAGAGCTGGGCGTGGCGGTGAACGCCGCCGTGTGCGACCCCGAAGGCAACCTGATCGCCTTCCTGCGCGGGGATGGCGCGTTCCTGCAATCAGGCCAGATCGCGCAGGACAAGGCGCGCACCTCGGCCGGGTTCAAGATGGCGTCCGGTGCGCTTTACGATGCGCTTGCGGGTGAGCCCGCTGTGCTGGCCGGGATCTCGGGGCAGCCCCATGTGGCGATGTTTCCGGGCGGGCAGCCGATCCTTGAAGACGGTGTGATCGTCGGCGCGATTGGCGTGTCGGGCGCGTCTGCCGAACAGGATGATATCTGCGCGCGCGCCGGGATCGAGGCCATCGGGCTCGCGTGAAGAACACCGCCGGCGCGCGCTCGCGCGCCGCACCCATGAGGCGCCCGGACCGGGCTCAGACAGGAAGGGCAGGGCGATGACCGATACGCTCCACTTCATCAATGGCGAATTCACCAAAGGCAGCAGCGGCGCCACATTTGAAAACCGCAACCCGGTGACGAATGGGCTGATCGGTATGGTCCACGAGGCCAAGCAGCCCGAGGTTGACGCCGCCGTGCGCGCCGCGCGCGCGGCGCTTGACGGCGAATGGGGGCGGATGACACAGGCGGAGCGCTCCGCCATGCTGCACGCGGTCGCGGATGAGATCACCCGGCGTTTCGACGAGTTCCTCGAAGCCGAGATCATGGACACCGGCAAGCCGCGCTCGCTCGCTTCGCATATCGACATCCCGCGCGGGGCCGCGAATTTCAAGATCTTCGCGGATCTGGTGAAGAACGTCCCCACGGAGGCATTCCACCTCGACACCCCCGACGGGGAGGGTGCGCTGAACTACGGCGTGCGCAAGCCCAAGGGCGTGATCGCCGTTATTTCCCCGTGGAACCTGCCGCTGCTGCTGATGACCTGGAAGGTCGGCCCGGCGCTCGCCTGTGGCAACACGGTGGTGGTGAAGCCCTCCGAAGAAACCCCGCTCACCGCGACGCTGCTGGGCGAGGTGATGAACGCGGTGGGCGTGCCGAAGGGCGTCTATAATGTCGTGCACGGCTTTGGCCCCGACAGCGCGGGCGCCTACCTGACCGAACACCCCGAGGTGGACGCCATCACCTTCACCGGAGAGACTCGCACGGGCGAGATCATAACCCGCGCCGCCGCCAAGGGGCTTCGGCAGGTGTCGATGGAATGCGGCGGCAAGAACGCCGGGATCGTCTTTGCCGATTGCGACATGGACAAGGCGATCGAGGGCACCATGCGCTCGGCCTTTGCCAATTGCGGGCAGGTTTGCCTGGGCACGGAAAGGGTCTATGTCGAACGCCCCATTTTCGATGAGTTCCTGCGCCGCATGAAGGAAGGCGTCGAGGGGCTCACGCTCGGCCGCCCGGACGATCCGGCCACCAATCTGGGTCCGCTGGTCAGCCAGGAGCACAAGCGCAAGGTCATGTCCTATTATGAGCTGGCCAAGGAGGAAGGCGCGACCATCGTCATCGGCGGCGGGGAGCCCGACATGCCCGGCGATATGAAGGACGGCGCGTGGGTGGAGCCGACCATCTGGACCGGCCTTCCCGAAGACGCCCGCGTGATCCGCGAAGAGGTCTTCGGCCCCTGCTGCCACATCGCTCCGTTCGACACCGAAGAAGAGGCGATCCGGCTGGCCAATGACACGCCCTACGGGCTGGCCTCTGCCATCTGGACAGAGAACCTGTCCAAAGCCCACAGGGTCGGGGGCAAGATCGAAGCAGGGATCGTCTGGGTCAATTCCTGGTTCCTGCGCGATCTGCGCACCGCCTTTGGCGGGTCCAAGGAATCCGGCATCGGTCGCGAGGGCGGCGTGCATGGGCTGGAATTCTACACGGAGCTGAGCAACATTTGCGTCAAGCTCTGAGGGAGATCCCATGACCGACCAGACCGCCGACCCGACCAAAGTGCAGGAGGCCGCCGATGCAATCTGGCGCGCCTTCGCGCAAGATCAAACCATCGCACCGGTGCGCACGCTTTTGGGCGATGATCTGGAGGCCGCCTACGCCGCCCAGGCGCTCAATGCGAAACGTTGGGAGGCACAAGAGCGCAAGCTTTCTGGGCGCAAGATCGCCCTGACCTCTGCGGCGGATCAGGTGCGGCTGGGGGCGGATGGGCCCGTCTCGGGTCTGCTCTTTGCCGATATGGAGGCCACGTCCCACGCGCCGATCCCCATGGACCGCGTGGCGCAGCCCAAGGTCGAGGCCGAGGTCGCCTTTGTCATCTCTGCGCCCCTCACGGGAGAGCATCTGACCATGGTCGAGCTGCTGGCCTCCATCGGTTTCGTGCTGCCCGCGCTTGAAATTGCGGGCTGCCGGATTGCGGATCGCGATGTGCGCCCCGTGGACATCGTGGCCGACAATGGCGGCGGCGGCGCCTATGTGCTGGGCCAGACGCCCAAGCGGCTGGCCGATTTCGATCAGCGTCTGGGCGGCATGGCCATGTTCCGCAACGGAGAGCCGGTCAGCTTTGGCGCGGGGGCGGCCTGCATGGGCAGCCCGGTGAATGCGCTCTACTGGCTGGCGCGGCAACAGGCGCGGGCCGGGCGTCCTCTGGGGCCGGGCGATCTGGTGCTGTCGGGCGCGCTCGGGCCCGGCGTCGCCGCGTCCTCGGGCGATCTGTTCGAAGCCGAGATCGCCGGGCTGGGTTCCGTGCGGGCGCGTTTCGCCTGACGGTCACGCCTGAGCGAAACGCGACGACTGCGCAAATCGGGATTGCGCCGCGCTGCAACATCTGACAACGTTTGCGGGTCCGGTCCCGGGGGCTTACGACCTCGGGGTAAAAGGGAATGCGGTGCGGCGCCGAAAGGTGCCTATGCCGCAGCTGCCCCCGCAACTGTAAGCGGCGAGCAGGGCTGACAATGCCACTGGAGCAATCCGGGAAGGCCAGCCCCATGCTTTGACCCGCGAGCCAGGAGACCTGCCGGACTGGGCGCCCCGCCTTGGGGTGCGCATGTCATCGGACGTCGGGGAGCGCGTCTGGCCTGCGCGTTGCACCGGTTTCGGGCATCTCTCCGGCTTTTCTCTCCGTGCGTCCATTCGCAATTTGCGCCGGGTGAGGCGCAGGGATGAGGATACATCATGAAGAAGACCCTTCTGGCCGGTCTGGCCGCTATTGCTCTGCCTGTGATGGGGCAGGCCCATTTCCTTCTGGAATACACCACCGACACGATGATCGAAGCGCCCGGCGATGTGCCTGTGAAGCTGATCTTCTGGCACCCGTTCGAAAATGGGCATGTCATGAATCTGGACATGCCCGAAGAGTTCTTCGTCGTGCACAATGGCGCGCGGACCGATCTGAAAGACACGCTTGAGCCCGTGCGCTTCACCGGCGGTGAGAACGAAGGCGCCGCGTTCAAAGGCTCGGTTCCGGTCAAGCGGTCGGGCGATTACGTTCTCGTGACGGTGCCGACGCCCTATTACGAGCAATCCGAAGACATCTACATCCAGCAGATCACCAAAGCCTTCCTGAACCGGAACGAGCTGCCGACCGACTGGATGGAGCCGGTGGGGCTGCCCACGGAGATCGTCCCGCTCAATAAGCCCTACAACATCATCGCCGGATCGACCTTCACGGGCCGCGTCCTGGCCGATGGGGCCCCTGTCGCGGGTGCTGAAATCGAAGTCGAATACATGGCCGCCGAGCCCGACATGGAAAGCACGTCCGCTACCGATCCGACCGTCTCTCCGATGCCCGGCGGCGCCGTGGTCGCGGTGTCGGACGCCAATGGCTATTTCACCTTCGGAGTGCCCAAGGCTGGATACTGGGGCTTCGCGGCCCTGGGATCGGGTCCTGCGACCGAGCATGAGGGCAAGGAACTGAGCCAAGATGCCGTCATCTGGGTCCGCGCCTGGGATCTGGAGTGACCCTCCATGCACATCGTTGATGGTGCCCTGTCCAATCCCGTTGTGATCACCGGCGCGGTTGCCGCGGTCGGCGGGATTGGCCTTGGGCTTAAATCGCTTGATCTGGATCGCATCCCCACTGCGGGGGTGCTTTCCGCGACCTTCTTCGTGGCGTCCCTGATCCATGTTCCCATTGGTCCGTCCTCGGTCCACCTGATCTTGAACGGTCTGGCGGGGTTGCTTCTGGGCTGGGCTGCCTTCCCGGCACTCTTTGTGGGCCTTTTGCTTCAGGCCGTGTTCTTCGGGTTCGGAGGGCTCACGGTGCTGGGCGTCAACACGGTCAATATCGCGCTGCCAGCCGTTCTGGCATGGCTGATCTTTGGCAAACTGATCGCGCGCGGCACGCCGCTTCAGGGCGCGATCTGGGGCGGGGTTGGCGGTGCCTTTGCCATTGCGGCCACGACGGCGATGGTGGGTCTTGCTCTGGCGGTTTCGGGCGATGAATTCCTGCCTGCAGCCAAGCTCGTCTTCTTTGCCCACATTCCAGTGATGGTCATCGAGGCGGTGTTGACCGGTTTTGCGGTGCTTCTGGCCCGCAAGGTCAAGCCGGAGCTCTTTATGAAAGGAGCGCTCTCATGAGACGCATGGTTCTGATCCTGGCACTGGTCTGCGCGCCGCTGCCGGCCTTGGCCCACAAGGTGATCGCGGGTGTCTTCCCCTCCGGCGATGCCATCGAGGGCGAGATCGGCTTTTCCAACGGCGATATGGCGGCACAGACTGAAGTGATCGTCACCGGGCCCGATGGCGCGGAGCTGGGCCGCGCTGTCACCGATGCGGATGGCTTCTTCACCTATGTGCCGACCTCCCCGGTCGCGCACAGCTTCTACGCCGATCTTGGGGCCGGGCACGTGGCCGAAGTCACCATGACGGCCGAGGATGTGGCGAAGATCATGGGGGTAGCCGCTGCCGCGGCTCAGGCCACGGAAGAGGTCGCGCAAGCGCCCGCTTCCGGCGGTGTTTCGGTGGCCTCGCTCAGCGATGAAGAGCGCCTCGCGATTGCAGAAGCGGTGCGCGACGAGATGCGCCCGCTGCGCCGCGAGATCGCCGCCTACCGCGAACATAACGACTTTCAGACGATCCTAGGCGGGATCGGCTACATCGTCGGGCTGTTCGGGCTGGGCTTCTACATCGCCGCGCGTCGGAAGCTGGCCACCTGATGGCGCACGCGTTGGGGCACCGCCAAGAGGCGCTTGCCGAGGCCGGGATCGGCCCGCGGATCGGGGTGATCGCTGAGCGCGACCCGAGGATGCGGATCGTCCTGGCCTGCATCTTTGGCATCGTCACGGTCGCGCTTTCAACGCTCCCTGCGCTCTCGGTGGCGCTTGCGCTGTCCTTCGCGTTGCTCTCGGTCTCGCGCCTGCCTTGGCGCGAGACCCTCAAGCGCATGGCCATGATGGACGGGTTTATCCTGTTCATGCTGGCCTTGCTTCCCTTCACCGTGCCGGGGGATCCCATCTTCACGATCTGGGGCTTTGGGGCCAGTTGGGAGGGCCTGTGGCAGGCGATTGAGATCGCGCTGACAGCCAATGCCGTGATCCTGGCGCTGATGGTTCTGGTCGGCTCGATGGAGCCGGTGACGCTGGGCCACGCGCTGCATCGGCTGCGCTGCCCCGAACTGTTGGTGCATCTTCTGATGTTCACCATCCGCTATGTCGATGTGCTGCGCGAGGAATACCTGCGCCTGCGCGCGGCCATGAAGGTGCGCGGTTTCCGCCCCGGCACCAACTGGCATACCTATCGCAGTTTCGGCTATCTGGTCGGCATGATGCTGGTGCGCGCGATTGAGCGGTCAGAACGCATTCTGGCCGCGATGAAATGCCGTGGCTTTTCCGGGCGGTTCATGCTCTTGAAGGAATTCTCTTTGACGCGGCGCGACCTCGCATTCGGCGCCGCATTCATTGGGGGGTGCATGATGCTAATTGGGTTGGACTTTGCATGGCGCTGATCGACCTTCACGACATTCACTTTGCCCATCCCGGATACGATCCGGTGTTGCGCGGTGCGTCCCTGACGATCATGCCGGGGCAGCGGCTGTCCCTGACCGGTCCCAACGGGGCCGGGAAATCGACGCTCCTGCACCTCATCCTGGGGCTCAAGCGCCCTGATCGGGGGCAAGTGACGCTGTTCGGAAAGCCCTGCCGAGACGAGGCTGATTTCCTCGAACCGCGTCGCCGCATTGGGCTGGTGTTCCAGGATCCCGATGACCAGCTGTTCTGCCCGACCGTGGCCGAAGACGTCGCCTTCGGGCCGCTCAACCTGGGCAAAACGCGCGATGAGGCGCTTGCCATTGTGGATCGGGTGCTCGGGGATCTGGACCTGCTGCACCTGCGCGATCGCATCACCCATAAGCTGTCGGGCGGCGAGAAACGCCTGGTGACCCTGGCCACCGTGCTCGCGATGGAGCCCGAGGTTTTGCTTCTGGACGAGCCGACCAACGCGCTCGACACCGCGAACGAGGCCCGGCTTCTGGAAATCCTCAGCGCGCTTCCTCAGGCCATTGTGCTGGTCAGCCATTCAAAGCCGTTCAGCGCCGCGCTTGCGCCCGACATGCTGGCGCTTTCCGATGGGGTGCTGCGGTCCGTGGCGGAGTAACGCGTCAGCCGCGCCGCAGAAGATACGTGTCCATGATCCAGCCATGTTCGGCCCGGGCCAGTGCGCGGGTGCGGATGATGCGCTCTGACGCCTCGGCTAGGGGGCCGTGATCGAGGATCTGCTGCTCCATCCCCAGAAAGGCGCCCCACCAGATATGGAGCCCTTCGGGATCCAGTCCGGTGAAACTGCATTCGCCATCGAGCATGACCACCACGGTCTCTGCGCCTTTGGGCCAGCCGTGATCGCGCAGGCGGCGACCGGTGGTGACCTGCACCGCGCCGTTCACCGTGTTGAAGGGGATCGCGTGGGCCGAGGTCAGCGCCTGAAGCGCCGTGATCCCCGGCACAACCCGCACCTTTGGCGCCGGATCCAGCCGGGCCGCGATGCGCAACGTGCTGTCATAGAGCCCCGGATCCCCCCACACCAGCAGCGCAACCGGGCCAGTCACGCCGTCCAAAGCCTGCACCCAGCGGGCGGCGATCTCATCGTGCCAGCGGACGACGCGCTCCTGATAGGGCAGGGTGTCGTCCCGGACGGGGTAGTCGAACTCGATGACCTTCGCGGCGGCGCCTGCGTCCTTCAGGATCGCGTGGCGCAGATGGGCCAGGTCCTCCTTGCCGCTTCCCTTGCGGGGGATCAGCACGACCTGCGCCTCTTGCAGCGCGGCGCAGCCTTCCAGCGTCACATGCGCGGGGTTGCCGGTGCCGATCCCGATCAGCCACAGATCAGTCATATCCGACGCCCATTTCGGCCAGGGGTCCGTAAAGGATCAGGGCCGGTTTGTCGCTGACCCCGGCGGCGAGGCGCGCGGCGAGCTGTTCCATCGTCAGGCGTTCAAGGCTTTGATCCGGCGTCGAAACGGCCTGAGCGAGGATGGCCGGGGTTGCGGCGGGCAGCCCATGTTCGAACAGCGCGCGGGCCAGAAGGGGGAACGTCCTTTGCCCCATGAAGACCACGGTCGACGCCATGGGATCCGCGAGCGCGGGCAGGTTCAGGTCTTCGGGCAGGGCGCCGCGTACGTCATGCCCGGTGACAAACTGCACCCGCCGCGCGGTGAGCCGCCGGGTCAGCGGAATGCCCGCCGCTGCCGCCGCTGCGATGGCCGAGGGGATGCCGGGGATGATTTCATAGGCGATCCCGGCCGCGCGCAGGGTGGTCAGCTCTTCCTCCAGACGCCCAAACATGCCGCCATCGCCGGATTTCAGCCGCACCACGCGCTGCCCGGTCGCGGCATAGTCCACCAGAAGGCGGCTCACATGGTCCTGCTTGGGCGAGGGGCGCCCGGCGCGTTTGCCCACGCCCACCAAATCGGCGCCGGGGCGCGCATGGCTCAGGATCGGGCCAGAGGAGAGATCGTCGAACAGCACCGCATCGGCGCGAGACAGCCGGTCCACCGCCTTGAGCGTGAGAAGCTCGGGATCGCCGGGGCCGGAGCCGATGAAACTGACAAAGCCGGTCATGCTTCTTCCTCCGTGATCAGGTGGAAGAAGGTGCCAGACACGTGACCGCGAAGCGAGCCGGTTTCAGGCACCGGGTTGCCATCGGCATCGGCCACCTGGGCCAGCGGCGCGTCGGGTTGCTCCAGGATGGTGGAATAGTGGAACTCGTGCCCGCGCAGCGCGGCGCCGACGGCGTGGCCGGGCAGGGGGGCGTCCAGAACCGCACGGCGATAGCCCAGATGGAACTTGCGCTTCTCATAGCTGGTGACCAGCCCCAAAAGCCCGGCCATCTCGTGCCGCGTTCCGTCCTTGTCGATCAGCGCAGTCCCAAGCGCCATGTAACCCCCGCATTCGCCATGGACAGGCCGGGTTTGCGCGTGGTGGCGCAGCCCGTCGCGGAACCGGGTGGCGGCGGCAAGCTTGCCTGCGTGCAGCTCGGGATAGCCGCCGGGCAGCCAGACCAGATCGGCCTGCGGATCGGGGGCCTCATTGGCCAGAGGCGAGAAGGGCAGGATCTCCGCCCCGGCGGTGCGCCAGCCCTCCAGCAAGTGCGGGTAGGTGAAGGAAAACGCTTCATCCTGCGCCAAGGCGATGCGCTGCGCGGGCGGGCGAGGCAGGGCGCCCTGTTGCGGCAGCGCGTGGCCATCCGCTGCGGCCCCGATCGCGTCCAGATCGACGTGATCGCGCAGGAACTGGGCGTAGCCTTCGATGGCGGCGTCCAGGTCGGGATGCTCCACCGCCTGGATCAGGCCCAGATGGCGCTCGGGCAGGGCCAGATCGCCGCGCCGGGGCAGAACGCCCAGCACGCGGAGCCCTGCGCGCTCCATCCCCAGCCGGGTGAGCCGCTCGTGCCGGGGGGAGGCGACGCGGTTCAAGATCACCCCGGCGAAGGGCAGGTCGGGCAGATACTCCCGAAAGCCAAGCGCCGTGGCGGCGGCGGATTGCGCCTGCCCGCCCACGTCCAGCACCAGCACCACGGGCCAGCCCATACGCCGCGCCGTCTCAGCGCTGCTGCCAAAGCCGGATTGCCCGCGCGTGGCCACGCCGTCGAACAGCCCCATGGAGCCTTCCGCGACGCAGATATCCGCCCCGCGCGCCTGCGCCGCGACCGCATCCAGCAGCCGATCTCCCATCGCCCAGGTGTCGAGGTTGAACGACGCCCGCCCGCAGGCCGCGCGGTGAAAGGCCGGGTCGATATAGTCGGGGCCGGACTTGAACGGCTGCACCGCCAGCCCGTCATCGGCAAGTGCGCGCAGAAGGCCCAGCATGACTGTCGTTTTGCCGGTGCCCGACGAGGGCGCGGAGACGAGAACGCCCTTCATGTCTCATCCTCCGGGGTCCAGCTCGCCCAGGGGCTGTCTGCGCTTTGCGGGCGGTAGCGGCGGTCGTAGCTGGCCGCGTAAAGGCAGCTTTCGTCGAACTCCTGCGCGCCCAGCACCGGCCCGACCAGGATCAGAGCCGTGCGCGCGATGCTGTCATCGACATGGGCGGCGATGTCGCCCAGCGTCCCGCAGATGATCTTCTGATCGGGCCAGGAGGCGCGATAGACCACGGCTACGGGGCAGGCCGCGCCATAGGCGGGGGCCAGCCGCGCGGCGACATCGGCTAGGTTTTGGATCGAGAGGTGCAGCGCCAGCGTCGCGCCGGTGGCGGCGAAGGCCTCCAGCGTCTCCCCCTCGGGCATCGTGGAGGCGCGTCCCGGCGTGCGGGTCAGCACGACGGATTGCGCGAGGCCCGGCAGGGTCAGCTCCGCTTCAAGCGCGGCGGCCGCAGCTGCAAAGGACGGAACCCCCGGCGTGACGGAGACGGGAATGCCCTCGGCCTTCAGGCGGCGGAGCTGCTCACCCAGGGCGGACCACACCGACAGATCGCCGGAATGGAGCCGCGCCACATCGTGACCGGCGGCGTGGGCGGTGCAGATTTCGGCGATGATCTGATCGAGATCCAACGGCGCCGTGTTCACGATCCGCGCGCCGTCGGGGCAATGGGCCAGCACCGCCTCGGGGACCAGCGATCCGGCATAGAGACAAACCGGGCAGGAGGCGATCAGATCGCGCCCCCGCAGGGTCAGAAGATCGGGCGCGCCGGGTCCGGCGCCAATGAAATGCACGGTCATGATTGGGCTTTCGTGGCCAGGGCACAAGTGGCCATCTGGTCTGCCGATATTACGCGCGCCGTCAAGAGCAGAGCGCCCTCACCTGCGGCGGCAAGCGCGGCGGCTTCCGCGACGGAGCCGGTGCCGTAGGCCTCCAGCGAAGCAGTGGATCGGGTTTGGGTGCGCTGCGCGGTCAGCACCTCGGGCGGGATCGCGATCACGGTCAGACCCAGCCGATCCGCAAGGGCGCGCAACGCGGGATGATCCGCTTTGGCTTGGGCGGTGGCAAGCGCCTGAGGCGCCCCGCCGACGCGAGAGAGCGCATCGGTGAGGCTCGCCTCACTGGCGCTGTCCCGAAACCCCAGCCCGGCGACGATCATAGCGTGACGCTCCATTGCATGATCGGGTAGGCGGATTTCCAACCCCGGCGCGGGCCTATGGCGCCCGCCTGCGCCAGTTCGATCCGCATCAGATCCCCGCCATGGGCCGCTTGGGCCTGCGCGAGCAGGGCCTCGCTCTCCAGTGTTACCGCATGGGCGATGAGCCGGGCGCCCGTGGCATGGGCGGTGAGGTGGTCCAGCAGGGCCTGAGAGAGCCCGCCACCGATGAAGATTGCATCCGGGCGGGGAAGGCCGCTCAGCGCCTCGGGCGCCGCGCCATGCACGACCGACAGCCGGTCCACGCCGAGCCGGTCGGCATTGGCGCGGATGCGCTCCGCCCGATCTTCGCGGGGCTCGATGGTGGTGGCCGAGAGGCTCGGGCCGGACATCAGCCATTCGATCCCGATGGAGCCCGAGCCGCCGCCGATGTCCCACAGATGCTCTCCGGGGCGCGGGGCGAGCGCCGACAGCGCAAGCGCGCGCACGGGGCGTTTCGTCATCTGGCCGTCGCTGTGGAACCAGTCATCCGCCCTCCCGCTGGCCAGCGTGAGCGCCGCACCGCCCTTTGGGGCGATGGCCACGACCAGCGGATGGGAAAAGCTGCGGCCTTGCAGCGCGTCGGCGCGGATGGTGGTGATCGCCTCGCGGGGGCCGCCAAGGGATTCAAGGATGTGCAGCATGCTGGCACCGAAGCCTTCACCCGTCAGATAGCTCGCCAGGGCGGTCACCGCCTCACCGTCGCGCAAGGTGACGATCAGCCGGACGCTGTCCGCCAGATGCGGGCGCAGCCGGGGCAGAGGTGCTGCGTGAAGGCCAAGGCATGTGGTCTGCTCCAGCGGCCAGCCCAACCGGCTTGCCGCGAGCGAAAAGCAGGACGGACCCGGCAGGGCGCTCCACTCGCCGGGCTCCAGATGGCGGGCCAGAACCGACCCGGCGCCGAACCAGAACGGATCGCCCGAGGCAAGCGCGACGGTGCGGGTGCCGCGATGCGACAGCAGGATGTCGATCCCCTCTGCAAAAGGCACAGGCCAGGCAACCCGGCGCGCGCCGGTCTCGGGGAGCAGCGCGAGATGGCGCGGCGGTCCCATGACGACCTCGGCCTCGTCCAAGGCCGTGCGCGCGGTGGGGGTCAGCCCGGCTATGCCGTCTTCGCCCACACCGATGATCGTGAGCCAGGCGCTATCCGTCATGACTGTCCTCCCGGCACAGGGCCTCTTGCAGTGCAGCGGTGGCCGGTCCATCCTTGGGCGCGGCATCCCTTACCTCATGCGGAGCTTTAAGCATGGCCATCAACCCTTTGATATTGGGCGGAACAACAGAGGCGACCGCCCTGTGCGATCTGCTTCATTCCGAAGGGATCAAGGGCACCTTGTCCTATGCGGGCCGCGTGGCGCGCCCGGCGCGGCAGGCGCTGCCGGTGCGGGTTGGCGGCTTTGGTGGCGCTCCGGGGCTGGCGGCCTATCTGCGCGCCGCAGCGATCACCCATGTGATCGACGCCACCCACCCGTTCGCCGCCCAGATGAGCCGCAACGCTGTGGAGGCCTGCGCCCAGAGCAACGTGCCGCTGGTCGCGCTGACCCGCCCGCCCTGGGCGGAGCAGGACGGGGATCGCTGGACGCATGTGCCCGATATCGCGGGGGCGGTGGAGGCCCTGTCCGGCCCCGCGCAGCGCGTCCTGCTGGCCGTGGGGCGGATGCACCTGGCGCAGTTCGCCGTGCAGCCGCAGCATCACTATCTGCTGCGTCTGGTCGATGCGCCGGACACGCCGCCGCCGCTGCCTCAGCACAGCATTGTCGTCGATCGCGGCCCCTTTACCGAAGCGGCCGACCGCGCCCTGATGGAGCAGCACGGCACGCATATCGTTGTGTCCAAGAACGCGGGTGGCACCGGCGCCGTGGCCAAGATTGCAGCGGCGCGGGCGCTTGGCCTTCCTGTGCTGATGATCGACCGGCCCAGCCTGCCCGCACGAGAGGAGCTGCACGCCCCCCAAGAGGTGCTGGCCTGGCTTCATGACACCGACCGCGGGGTGTAGACGATTGGCGGGCCGTCCCGCTCGATGATCCGCGTGTTGGAGGCGCCGACGATGACCATCGTGCGCATATCCGCCATCTCGGGTGTGCAGTCTGGCAAGGGCACGACGCGCAGCTCTTCCTCGGGCGTGGAGACCGCGCGAGCAAAGATCACGGGGCGCGCATCCTGGCATTCGGCCTTGAGCAGATCGAGCACCTTCGCGAACCCTTCGGGCCGCGATTTGGAGCGCGGGTTGTAAAAGGCCATCGCGAAATCGGCCTCAACCGCCAGCCTTAGACGTTTCTCAATCAGATCAAAGGGTTTTAGGTTGTCGCTCAGGTTTATGGTGCAGAAATCATGGCCCAAGGGCGCCCCGGCGCGGGCGGCAGCGGCAAGCATCGCGGTGATGCCGGGCAGCACGCGGATGTCCAGGGCCCGCCATTCGGGCGGGCCGGCCTCGACCGCTTCGAAGACGGCCGATGCCATGGCGAACACTCCGGGATCGCCGGAGGACACGACGACCACGTCGCGGCCCTCCACCGCCATTTCAAGCGCGTGGCGGGAGCGATCCAGCTCCACGCGGTTGTCCGAAGGGTGCAGCGTCAGGCCCGGGCGCTCCGCCACGCGGGCGACATAGGGGATGTAGCCGACCACATCGGTGGCGCGATTCAGGGTGTCGCGGACCTCGGGCGTGACAAGCGTATCGCTGCCGGGGCCCAGCCCGGCGATGGTCAGGGTTCCGGTCATGGGCGCCTCCCGTGGCCATGGACCAGCACGATGGAGAAATAGGGCACCGGCCCCTCGAGCTCGCGCAGGGGGCGGACGGTCTGTTCGGGCATGGCAGCGTATTCGACCAGCCAGGCGCTGTCGTATTTCCCGGCCCGGCGCAGGGCAGTGCGGACCTTGTCGATATTGCGCCCGATCTTCATCACGACCAAAGCGTCGGAGCGCTCCATATGGGTGGTCAGATCGTCCTCGGACAGGGTCGCCATCAGGACGCAGAGCACGTCATCGCCCCAGGTGATCGGCTGGCCGGAGGCCGTCCAGGCGGCGGACATGCCGGTGATGGCGGGCACGACATTGACCGGGCAGCCTTCCAGCCGCGTGTAGAGATGCATGAACGAGCCGTAGAAAAACGGATCGCCCTCGCAGAGCACCACAACATCGTGCCCGTCCTTTGCCAGCTGGCGCAGATGGGCAGCGCAGTCGTCGTAGAACGGCGCGAGCGCCGCGTTATAGCCGGGATCGTTCACGGGGATTTCGGTGGTGACGGGGTATTCCATCGGAAATTCCACGGCGCCGTCGGGGATCAGCCCCTCGACGATGCGGCGGGCTTGCCCCTGCCGTCCGGGCTTTCGGAAATAGGCGACGTGGGTCGCTTTGCGCAGCAGCCGGTCGGCGCGCACGGTCATCAGGTCGGCGGCGCCGGGCCCAAGGCCCAGGCCGGTGATCGTGCCCGTGCTCATTCCGCGCGGCTCGCGATGGCGTTGATCGCGGCCACGGTGATGGCGCTGCCCCCGAGGCGGCCTTCGACGATGCAGCAGGGGACGGGCTGGGCTTCCCACAGGGCGTCCTTGCTCTCCATAGCGCCGACGAAGCCCACTGGGCAGCCGATGATCGCCGCAGGGCGCGGGCAGGCCGGGTCTTCGAGCATATTGAGCAGATGGAACAGCGCCGTGGGGGCGTTGCCGATGGCGACCACAGCGCCCTCCAGATCGTCACGCCACAGTTCGAGCGCGGCGGCGGAGCGGGTGTTGGACATCTCTTTCGCCATATCGGGCACGCGCGGATCGTGCAGGGTGCAGATCACGCGGTTATCGGCGGGCAGGCGCGGGCGGGTCACGCCTTCGGAGACCATGCGCGCATCGCACAGGATCGGAGCGCCCGACTGCAGCGCTGCGCGCGCGGCCACGGCAAAGCCGTCCGAGAAGCGGATATGCTGCTCTAGTCCGACCATCCCGGCGGCGTGGATCATGCGCACGGCGATCGGCTCTTCGTCGGGGGTGAAGCGGGCCAGATCGGCCTCCGCCCGGATGGTGGCAAAGGATTCCTTGTAGATCGCAGCGCCGTTGGTCTCGTAGGTGTAGGGCATTTACAGCTCTCCGGTCAGCAGGTCCTGGGCCGTCAGCCCGGTGCGGCTCGGCTCATCCCATGCGTGGCCGCCTTTCACAAGGTCGAAGCGCCCGTCCCGGCCGATCACGGTCAACGCGGCGGGGCGGGCACGGGCACAGCCTTTCTCGCAGCCGGACACGTGCAGATCGCCGCCAAGCTTCCGGGCAAGTGCCGTTGCCAGATCGCGGGTTTCGACCGAGGCCGACGGGCAGAAGGGGGCTCCGGGGCAGGCGTCTGTTGTCAGCAGCGGATCGCCCGGCTGGTCGATGAAGGGCGTGGGCAGGGGCGCCGCGCCCTCCAGCAGGAACAAGCGCCACGGTGTGACGCGAAGCGCCTGCGCGCCGCTGCGCTTGATCGCATGATAGAGCGCCGCCGCATCGATCTGCCCGAACGGGGCGCCCAGCAGCAGGCCTTCGGACCGGGGGCCGGGGACAGCCTGCGCTGCCGCCGGAGCAGGTACGACGCTTTGCCATTCGGGCGGGAGCGCCTGATGCGCCACCAGCTTGTGCATGCGGCGGTGGTCGTCATCCATGCGGGCCGCGAACCACTGGGCCATCTCGATCAGGGCGGGGATCGCGCCACTTTCACTCACCGGGCGCCCGCGCTCTGCGCCATCTGCGCGCAGGATCAGTCCGCCCTCAGTGTCCCGCTCCAGCCGGAAATCGGCGGGATCGTTGGCCAGATGCCGCGCTTCCTCCGTGTCCACGGCAAAGCCCACCTTGGGCGGCAGGGGGGGCAGGTCCGGCAGGGCGTCCAGCAGCGCGGTGGTCAGACCTTCGGTCAGCGCCCCGAGCTGCCAGAACGGTGCGGCGAGGATATTCCTGCGGCTCTCAAGCGCGGGGTCTGCGTCCAGAAGACCAAGCCCGGCAAGCGCGCGCAAAACCGTGTCATGGGCCTGAGGCGCCACGCCCCGGATCTGCAGATTGGCCCGGTTGGTCAGGTCCAGAAACCCGCTGCCATGAAGCTGCGCCAGAGTGCACAGCCCCGTGGCCTGCTGCGCCGTCAGCCGTGAGAGCCGGGGCCGCACCCGGACCACCAGCCCGTCGCCCGACATCATCGGGCGATACGCACCGGGGCACCAACCTTTCACGCTTGGGGCAACGCTCATGATCCTACCTCCAGCTCCGCACGAATGGAGTTGCGCCGTGTGTCCCACAGGCCCGAGCGCAAGAGCTCGGCAAAGCGGTCCCGCATGGCGGCGGCGGCCTCGGGATTGGCATCCTCGAGGAACGCAGCGACCTCAGGATCGCCCAGCGTCGCGTCATGGTAAAGATCGAACAGGTGCGGCGGAACGGCTCGGGCCAGATGGGCGAAGCTCGCCATGTGATCGAGCGTCGCCGCGATCTCTGCAGCGCCCCGGAACCCGTGGGGCTTCATCCCGTTGATCCAGCCGGGATTGGCCGCACGGGCCCGCACCACGCGAGCGATCTCTTCGGAGAGAGCCCTGGCCTTGGGCCGCGCGGGGTCGGTGTTGTCCAGGTGATAGAGCGCGGCGTTGCCGCCGGTGATGGCCTGCGCGGCGGCGAACCCGGCCTCATGGGCGGCATAATCGCTCGCCAGCAGCAGGTCGGTTTCCGGCAGATCCTGCAGGTGCACGAAGCTGTCCGCCTGAGCGACCCGCGCCTTCAGGCCAGCTGCGTCCTGCGCCACCTTGTCCCCGTCGAGCGCCCAGCTCGACGCGGCCAGCCAGGCTTCCCCGGCCTTTGCGCGCGCCTCATCGGTGTATTCCTCAAGCGCCGCGCCCATGCCCAGCCCGAAGCTGCCCGGCGCCGGGCCATAGACGCGCGCCAGATCCGCGCGCCCGGCATAGGGGTTCCAGTCGGGCGCCTCGTCCCGCGCGGCGAGCGCCCGCACCGACTGCGCAAACAGCGCCGACAAGGTCGGGAACACGTCGCGAAACAGCCCCGAGACGCGCAAAGTCACGTCGATCCGGGGGCGGTCCAGTTCCGCGATGGGCAGCACCTCGATGCCGCTCACCCGCTCCGATCCCTTGTCCCAGACGGGCCGCACCCCCAGCAGGTGCAGCGCCATGGCGAATTCCTCCCCGGCGGTGCGCATGGTGGCGGAGCCCCAAAGATCCACGATCAGCCCGCGCGGCCAATCGCCTTCGTCTTGCAGATGGCGCCGGACCAGCTCTTCGGCCAGCGTCACGCCCTGCGCATAGGCCGCCCGGGTGGGCACCGCGCGCGGATCGGTGGTGTAGAGATTGCGCCCCGTGGGCAACACATCGCGCCGCCCCCGATAGGGCGATCCCGACGGCCCCGCCGCGATCCGCTTGCCATCGAGGGCGTCCAGCAGCCCCTGCCGCTCGGATTGAGCGTTGGCGGGCTCTCCGGCGCGGCCCCAGATATGGAGCCCCTCGCCGAACTGGCTTTGTTTCACGTCGCAGACGAAACGGTCGATCCGGGTGATCGCCTCGGCGGTGCAGGAGGCCCGCTCCAGCCCCAGATCGTCCTCCACGCCAAGCGCCTGCGCCTCCTCGCGGATGTCCGATTGCAGTCGGTCGCGGCGGCGCGGGTCCAGCCCGTCGGCGTTGGAAAACTCGTCCAGCAGAGCCTCCAGCCGGGCCAGCCTGTCGGGCGTGCCGCTCTCGCGCAGGGGGGGCGGGATGTGGCCGAGCGTCACCGCGCCAATGCGACGCTTGGCCTGGGCGGCCTCGCCCGGATCGTTGACGATGAACGGGTAGATCACCGGAAGATCGCCGGTCAGCGCCTCGGGCCAGCAGGCCCCGGACAAGGCGACGGATTTGCCCGGCAGCCACTCGAGAGTGCCATGGGCCCCGATATGGACAATCGCATCCGCGTGACGGCGCAGCCAAAGATAAAAGGCGACATAGCCGTGGCGCGGGACGCGGCTCAGATCGTGATAGTCGTCCTCCCGGTGCGCTACCGCGCCGCGCTCGGGCTGGAGCGCGATCAAAGCGGCCCCGGCCTCAACGGCGCGGAACCGAAACGCAGCGCCGTCGCAATCTGCATCCTCTTCGGGGGCGCCCCAGGCGGCGGAAAGATCGTCGCGCAGGCTTTGCGGCAGAGCCTCAAGCGCTGCGCGGTAGTCGTCCAGCGGCCAGCTCAGATCGCGGGCGCTTAGCGCCGTCGGTAGATCACCCGGCGCTTCAACCGCATACCCGGCGCCCTTCAGATCCCTGAGGATCGCCTGGGTCGACGCGAGCGCATCCAATCCCACCGCGTGCCCCATGTTCCAGTCCTTGCCCGGATAGGTCGACAAGACGAGCCCGACCCGCCGCGCCTCGGGCGCCGCATCGGCCAGTCGCAGCCAGCCTTCGACCCGCGCCACAGCGGAGCCGATCCGATCCGCCTCGGGCTGGTGCGCAAAACGCGCAAACTCCAGATCGGGATCGCGCGGCCCCGGCTCCTTGAAGGACACCGCTCCGGCCATGATCCGCCCGTCCACCTCGGGAAGCACGACATGCATCGCCAGATCGGCGGGGGACAGGCCCCGCTCCGACTCGGCCCAGGCCGCACGGGTTGAGGTTGCAAGCGCCACCTGAAACACCGGCACACCGCCCGCATCCAGAGGCGACTCCCCGCCATCCCCCTTGCCCGAGAACGCCGTCGCATTGACGATGGCGTCCGGCGCATAGGCCGCCACCTGCCGCGCCAGCCAGCCCGCAGCGCTATGGGCCTTTAGCGAGGGCGCAAACAGCGCCTGCACCTGGTGGCCGCGCGCTTCAAACGCGCGGATCAGCCCGTCCACCGGCCCCAGATCCGCTGCCACCAGATAGGAGCGGTAGAATACGACCAGCACTTTCTTATTTGTCAAAATACCTCCGGGGGGAGCGCCGCAGGCGCGGGGGGCAGACAGCCCCCCTTCGCCGCTGCCCATCAGCGCCACGGCCGGGCAGATCACACCCTCATCCGGCGCATAGGCCCCCACCAAGGGCAATACCTTCGCGCCCGGAACGGGCCCGGCATAGAGCCCGGCGGCCAAAGCCATCTGCGCCAGAGCCGCTTGCGCGGCCACCGTTCCGCCGGTGTCGCACAGATGAGCGAGCCGCCGCAGCGTCGATACTGGGAGTGTCGAGTGGTCATCCAGCCGCGTGTCCTCGCGCCCGTCGGCGGGCAGAACGGCCACAGCGATGCCTCTGGCCTCGGCCAGAGCCTTCACCTGCTGGAGCCCGTAGGCCCAGTAGGGCACGCCGCCGATCAGGCGGATCAGGATACCCTTTGCGCCCTCAAGCGTCTGTTCGACATAGGTATCGACCGACAAAGGGTGTTTGAGCGCCGCGAGGTTGGCCAACCGCAGGCTCGGCATCCGCGCGCCGCCGCCACCGCGATGCCACGCTGCCGCGAAAGCGCCCAGGTCGCTGTCGGAAAAGGACAAAACCACCAGATCGGCCGGGTTCTGGCCCAGATCGGTCGGGGTTTCGGTCTCCTCTAACCCATGGCTTTCGCGGAAGATGACATGCATGGCGCGGGCCTTACGCCCCCAAAGCGGCGCGGATCACGGCCTCGTCGATATCGTCATGCTCGGCGATCACGACGAGCTTGCCCTGATGGTCTTCGCCGGGCTGCCAGGGGCGGTCATACTGGTGACGCACGCGCGCGCCCACGGCCTGCACCAGAAGGCGCATCGGCTTGCCCGCGACGGCGGCATAGCCCTTGACCCGCAAGATATTGTGGTCATTCGCCAGCCCTTCGATGGCCTTCACCAGATCGGCGGGATCGGCCAGTTCGGGGATCGCCACGGCGATGCTTTCGAAATCGTCATGTTCGTGATCCGACCCATCGTCGTGATGCGAGGGGCGCGCATCCATGTCGTCCTCGGCTGCGGCTTCCAGCCCGAGGATCACGCGCGGATCGACCACGCCTTCGGCCACCTCGACCACCGGAATGGCGCGGGGGGCCTCTGCCGCGATCACCGCGCGGGCTTTGGCCACGCCGTCGGGGCCAGCCAGATCGGGTTTGGTCAGCAGCACGATATCGGCGCAGGACACCTGATCCTCGAACACCTCCGAGAGCGGCGTTTCGTGGTCGATGCTGTCATCGGCCTCGCGCTGCGCATCCACCCGTGCCACGTCGGGCGCGAAACGGCCCGCCGCCACGGCTTCGGCATCGGCCAGAGCGATCACGCCGTCCACGGTGATCTTGGAGCGGATATCGGGCCAGTCGAACGCCTTCAGGAGCGGCTTGGGCAGGGCCAGGCCGGAGGTTTCGATCAGGATGTGATCGGGCTTGGGATCAAGCGCCATCAGGGCTTCGATCGTGGGGATGAAATCATCGGCCACGGTGCAGCAGATGCAGCCATTGGCCAGTTCCATGATGTTTTCCGCCGGGCAATCGGGGATGGCGCAGGATTTCAGAATCTCGCCATCCACCCCGACATCGCCAAATTCGTTGACGACGACGGCCAGCCGCTTGCCGCCCGGGTTCTGCATCAGCTCGCGGATCAGGGTCGTCTTGCCCGAGCCCAGAAAGCCGGTGATGACGGTGACGGGAAGTTTGGACAGATCGGTCATTGGTCCTCCAGGGGATCGGGGAAATCAGCGGGCGGGATGCGCGCGATGCAGTTGCGTTTGAGATGTTCGGGCCGGGATCGCCACGGGATCAGCCCATCGGACGTGTCGCGGTAGAGCGCCGCGCTTTCGGCCAGCATTTCGGCATCCGAGGCCGAGAGGTTACCATAGACATAGCTCCAGCGGCCCGGCCCGCGCAGGGCAATGGTGCAGCCCTGATCGCAGTTCTGAAGGCATTCGACCGCACGCAGACGCACGCCGTCTGGCAGATCGCCCGCTGCAAGCGCCTCCATCAGCGCCTGCCCCGGACGGGTCGCGTCTTCGGGGATGTCCTGCCCCTTGCGGCATTTCACACAGACCAGAAGTTCGGTCGTCACGGCCATCATCCTTTTGCGGGCAGGGGGGATGGCGGGACGGAGCGGGCAAACGCCGCGGACCCGACACCCGGAACACCCCGTCCGGTTGCAGTCATTCGCTGCAGGCAGGTCTCCCGGCTTGCGGATTTCAGGCATTGCCTGACGGTGGCCCGACCTTCCCGGCATTGCGCCAGTGGCATGGGGCGACCTCTCCGGTCACGGTCGCGGGGGCGGCTGAGCTTCGGACGCGGGGGCCCTTGCATCATTCCCTTTTCACCTGTTGACACAGGCACCAGCATCACGCTGGATGCGCTCCATTCGCCTCCATGTCAAGCAACGGGAGCCCCCTTGATGAGCGACGAGAACACCCGCCACGCCGAGAAGATGAAGAAGATCAAGGCCGCGCGCGACAAGATGATGGCCACGAAGACCGAAGAAAAGGGTTTGATCATCGTCCATACCGGCGCGGGGAAGGGCAAATCCTCCTCCGGGTTTGGCATGATCCTGCGCTGCATCGCCCACGAGATGCCCTGCGCCGTCGTGCAGTTCATCAAGGGCTCCTGGCCGACGGGCGAGGCCGCCATGCTGCGCGAGCGCTTTGCCGATGAGTGCCGCTTCTTTGTCTCGGGCGAAGGGTTCACCTGGGACACCCAGGACCGCGAGCGCGACATCGCCGCCGCGCAGAAGGGCTGGGACATCGCCAAGCAGCAGATCCTCGACCCGGAGATCCAGTTTGTCCTTCTGGACGAGATCAATATCGCGCTGCGCTATGATTATCTGGATATCGACGAGGTGGTCGATTTCCTGCTGACGCAAAAACCGGCCATGACCCATGTCTGCCTCACGGGCCGCAACGCCAAGCCCGAGCTGATCGAAGCCGCCGACCTGGTGACCGAGATGACGCTGGTCAAACACCCCTTCCGCGACGGGGTGAAGGCGCAAAAAGGCGTGGAGTTCTAGGCCGCGAGGGACTGCGCATCGGGTGCGGGTAGGCGCTCCAGCAGCTCTGACAGGAGCGCGCGGCATTGCGGCCCGGCCCAATCTGTCGGGAAAAGCTGCTCTGGCAGGTCCGGCACCCTAAGCACAAGCCGCCGCCAGTCATGCACGATCAGCACCCGCAGGGCGGCGGTCTCGCAGGGGGACAGATCCTCCGGCAGAGCGCTGCGCAGGGCTGTGAACCGCTCCAGCAGGGCATGACAGGCGTCGCGCAGGCGCGGATCACACAGGGCGCTGCGCAGCCAGTCCGGCGCCTCGTCCGGGGTGGGAAGGCCCATCAGGTCGGGGTGGGTCGGCGCCTGCGCGCCCGCGCCGACAGCGATGCCGGGCATCGCGGGAAGGTGCGATCCCTTTGCAATCAGCGTCTCCAACGCGCGGCGATTGTCGGGATTGGCGATCACCAGATGCCAGGCGCGCGGCGCCTCGGCCTGCCCGTAGATACGCGGGCTGACGAGCGCGCTTTCGGCGCGTCCCGTTTCGGTGAGCCCATAATCACTGGTCCGGCCCTGACGGCGCGACCACAGCCAGCCATCCGCCTTGAGCCGGTGCAGGGCAACGCGGGTCGCGGCGGGCTTGATCCCGATGCGGTCGGTGATGCGGTTGATCGCCTGGCTGGACAGGGTGTCGCCATCCCCCTGAGCCATGTCCCCAAAGATGGTGACAATCAGGGACCAGACGCGGGGCAGGGACCCGTCGGTCAAAAGCACAAGGCAGGCGTCGAAGGAGCGGCTCATACCGCACCGTCTACCCCTGCCTTGCGCAATTGTCAGCCGCGTCTTTTGACGCGGGATCGCCTTAGTAGGCGTTCATCGTCAGCAGTTCGTATTCAGCGACCAACTCATCATCTTGATTGGTCAACGTCACGTGCCAGCGGACTTCGCCATACTCGTCGTTGCGCGGGGTCTTCTTCTTCACGGTCAGGCGGACCTTGATCGTATCCCCGGCGGAGACCGGCTTCATGAAGCGCAGGTTGTCGAGCCCGGTATTGGCCAGCACCGGGCCTTCATTGGGCTCCACGAACATGCCGGCGGCGAAGCTCAGCAGCAGGTAGCCATGGGCCACGCGGCCCGGGAAGAACGGGTTCCGCTCGGCGGCTTCCTGATCCATGTGGGCATAGAACGTATCGCCCGTGAAATGGGCAAAGTGTTCGATGTCATCCATGGAGATGGTGCGCGGATCGGTGTGGATCGTCTCTCCGATCTCAAGCTGGTTGAAGCTGCGGGTGAACGGGTGGGCGGGGGCCGGTTTCTCGGTCGCGCCGGGCACCCATTTGGAGCCGATGGCCGTCAGGATGTCGGGGCTGCCCTGAATGGCGGTGCGTTGCATGTAGTGCTTCACGCCGCGCACGCCGCCCATCTCTTCGCCGCCACCCGCGCGGCCCGGGCCGCCGTGGATCATGTGCGGCAGCGGAGAGCCGTGGCCCGTGCTTTCCTTCATGGAATCGCGGTTGTTGATGTAGATCCGGCCGTGATACGGCCCCATCCCCAGAGCGGCCTGACGAGCCACATCGCCATCACGGGTGATGACAGAGGCCACGAGGCTCCCCTGTCCCTTGTTGGCGATGGCCATGGCGTGATCCAGATCGCGGTAGCCCATGATGGTGCTGACCGGGCCGAAGGCTTCGGTGTCGTGGACGCGCTCGGCTTTGTCCGGGTCGGCGCAGTGGAACAGCATCGGCGGCAGGAAGGCACCCTTGTCCTTGTCGGCGCCCTGCACGTCGAAATTGTCGGGATCGCCATAGACGCGGGTGGCCTCTTGACCGATGATCGCGGCCTTCTCCAGCACGTCGCGCTTTTGGCTGCCCGAGACGAGCGCGCCCATGCGGGTGCCTTCGGCCTGCGGGTCGCCGATCACGGTCTTGGCCAGACGCGCGGAGAGCGCCTCGATCACCGGTTGCACCAACCCGTCGGGGGTGATGATCCGGCGGATCGCGGTACATTTCTGCCCGCATTTGGTGGTCATCTCGCGGGTGACCTCTTTGATGAAGAGATCAAACTCGGGCGTATCGGGCGCCGCATCGGGGCCCAGGATCGAACAGTTCAGGCTGTCCTGCTCGGCCACGAAACGGATGGAGTTTTCAAGGATATGCGGGGCGGAGCGCAGCTTCAGTGCAGTGTCTGCGGAGCCGGTGAAGCTCACCACATCCTGAAGCGTCAGCCGGTCGAGCATGTCGCCCAGACCACCCGAGACGAGCTGCAGAGCGCCTTCGGGCAGGATGCCGCTGTCGAGCATGATGCGCACGGCGGCTTCGGTGACATAAGAGGTCGCGGTGGCGGGCTTGACGATGGACGGCACCCCGGCCAGCAGCGTCGGCGCCAGCTTTTCGAGCATCCCCCAGACGGGGAAGTTGAACGCGTTGATATGCACCGCGACGCCATGCAGCGGGGTGCAGATATGCTGGCCCAGGAAGGTGCCGCCCCGCGAAAGCTGCTCCACGTCGCCGTCCAGATAGACCTGGGCGTCGGGCATCTCGCGGCGGCCCTTGGAGGCGAAGACGAACATCGTGCCGATGCCGCCGTCGATGTCGATCATGTGATCGGACTGGGTGGCGCCGGTGGCAAAGCTGATGTCGTAGAGCGCCTGCTTGTGCTTGCCCAGCTCCATCGCGAGCGCCTTGATCATGCGCGCGCGGTCGTGGAACGTCATCGCGCGCAGGGCAGGGCCGCCCTTGTCGCGGGCGTAGTCCAGCATCCCCTGGACGTCGAGCGCATTGTTCCCGGCCTGGGCGATCACGTCGCCGGTCACAGCCGAGGAAATGGTGCGGGCCCCTTCGCCCGGTTCGATCCACTGCCCGGCAGCGAAGGAAGAGACATTCTGCACAGTCATGATGCATCCTTTCGGTTCAAGTTGGCAGGCAGGGTCGCGAAACCACGGAAGCGCAACCGGCCTCCGCGCGTGGCTCCGCCTGAGATGTCGTAATCGGGGTAGCGGGCGAGGAACCGCCCGATGGCAATGCGGCCTTCCATCCGGGCCAGCGTGAGCCCGACACAGGTGTGGGCTCCGCCCGCAAAGGCCAGGTGCTTGTTCGGGCGCCGGTCCACGCGCAGCGTGTCGGGATGCTCGAACTGCGCCGGGTCGCGATTGGCGGCGCCGATGATCAGATGCAGATCCGTGCCGGGCGCGATTTCTTCGCCATGGAGCGTGATCGGCTTCGTGGTCAGCCGGTTGCCAAGCTGGTTGGGGCTCTCCAGCCGCAGGAATTCATCCACGGCGGTGGGCATCAGGTCGGGCTCGGCCAGAAGCCGCGCACGGGCGGCGCGGTCGTGATCGAGCAGCCACAGGGCGTTGCCGATCAGGTTCGTCGTCGTTTCATGGCCCGCGTTCAGGATGAAGATACAGTTTTGATACAGCTCCACCTCGGTCAGGCCGCCGCCTTCGTCGGACTGGATCAGGCGAGTGAGCACATCGGTGGCCGGGTCTAGCGGGTGCGCTTTGCGGTCTTCGATGATGTCGCGCAGATAGGCCAGGAAATCGGTCACTGCCTGATTGCCGGTGGCTTCCTGCTCGGGCGTCAGGCGCGGCTCGAGCGCGCCCAGGATCGCCAGCGACCAGTCGCGCAGCGGGTCACGCCGATCGCGCGGGATACCCAGCAGGTTGCCGATCACCTCAATCGGGATCGCACCGGCGAAGTCGTGGATCAGCTCGGGCGCGGGGCCCATGTTGTCCAGCAGGCTGTCCACCAGCGTCACCAGCCCCGGCTCCATCGCAGCAAGCGCGCGGGGGTTCATGGCGCCGACCATGACCTTACGCACGCGGGTGTGCAGGGGCGGGTCGTTGAACACGAGCGAGGTGGTGTGGTGCTCATAAAGCGGCGTGCCGACCCCGAATTTGGGGCCGAACACGGCTTTCTTGTCGGAGATGAAGGTCTCCGTGTCGCGGTAGATCCGGTCCAGATCTGCATAGCGCGACACGATGACAGAGCCGTCGCTCTGGCGGCAGGCGGGGGCCTCGTCCCTGAGCCAGCGGTAGCTGGGCCAGGGATCATCGAGGAAGCCCTCGGGAGGTGCCGCCAGATCGAACATCAGTGCCCCATCGCGCCCATGGTGTTGGGCAGGACCAGCACGATCCACGGCACCAGCACGATCAGAGCCAGACGGAAGATGTCCGCCACCCAGAACGGGGTCACACCGCGGAAGATGGTGCCGGTGGTCACATCGCCCACCACGCCTTTGAGGATGAACACGTTCAGGCCCACCGGCGGGGTGATCAGGCTGATTTCGGTCACGATCACAACCACGATGCCGAACCACACCGGGTCAAAGCCCAGCGACGTCACCAGCGGGAAGAAGATCGGCACCGTCAGCAGCAGCATCGAGAGCGATTCAAACACGCAGCCCAGCACGACATAAACGGCCAGGATCATCAGGATGACCATCATGGGCGACACGTCATAGGCCGTCACCAGCCCGATCAGCGCATCGGGCAGCCCCGCGAGGTTCACGAAGTTCGAGAAGATCTGCGCCCCGATCAGTACCGCAAACAGCGACGCGGCGGTGAAGGCCGTCTCGCGCAGCACGTCCCACAGGCCGCGCAGGTCCAGCCCGCCGCGCGCCAGAGCGATCAGGAACGCGCCCATGGCGCCCATGCCCGCCGCTTCGGTCGGGGAGAAGGTGAGGTTCAGCGGCGCGAAGTCGAACGCGCCGTAGAGCCCGCCGATCACGATGAAGAACAGCGCCAGCACGGCCCAGGTGTCACGCAGGCTGCGCAGCTTCTCGCCCCAACCGTGACGCTCGCCTGCCGGACCGGCATTGGGGTTGCGCCAGACGGTCCAGCGGACGGCGAACAGGTAGAACAGGATGCCCAGCAGGCCGGGGATGATCCCCGCCATGAACAGCTTGCCGATCGAGGTCTCTGTCATCAGCCCGTAGATCACCAGGATCACCGACGGCGGGATCAGGATGCCCAGCGTGCCGCCTGCCGCGATGGAGGCGGTGGAGAGCTCATCCGAGTAGCCGTAGCGGCGCATTTCGGGCATGGCGACCTTGGACATCGTGGCCGCCGTGGCCAGCGAGGACCCGCAGATGGCCGAGAAGCCGCCACAGGCCGCGACCGTTGCCATGGCGATGCCGCCGCGCATATGGCCGAGGAAGGCGTTGGACACCGCGTAAAGCTCTTTCGCCATGCCGCCCTTGTTCACGAACAGCCCCATGAGGATGAAGAGCGGCACCACGGACAGGCCGTAATCCTGCGCGGTGTCGGTGACCTGACGGCCCACCATGGACATGGCGGCTTTCAGGCCGCGTTCGTCGAAGATCGAGCCGCCGCGCTCGTAGGCAAAGCCCAGCGTGCCGACGAGCCCCATGGAGAACACGATGGGCATCCGCAGAAGGCACAGGAGCAAAACCAGGCCAAATCCGATCAAAGCTGCGGTCATATTAGTCTTCCTCTACCAGCACTTGCGGCGCAAAGAGCTGCAGAACGCCGGTGATAATCATGGTTGCCATCGTCAGAACGAGACACAGGGCAATGAACCAGCCGACCAGATATTGCGGGATCGACAGGTATTCGGTGATGTCGCCATAGTCGCGCCAGCGTTCGGCCAGCACCCAGACCCTCTGGAGCGGCCACAGCAGCATAACGCCACAGACGATATGCAAGATGCCGTCGCGAATGCCGTCCAAGCCAAAGGTCTTGAAATGGCCGTCGGTCAGGTCGACGGCAATCTGCCCGCCGGTCACCGATATTTCGGGCATCACCGCAAAGACGATGATCGCAACAAAGATGCGCGTCAGTTCGGTGGCTTCTTCGATGGGGGCATTGAACACCGAACGCAGGATCACGTCGGCAAAGGTCATGATCATGAGCGCCATCAAGGCGGCCCCCGCGATCAAAACGGGCAGCCAACACAGCCGCCGAAAGAACTGGACCATCCGCATGGAATGTACCTCGGATCTGTAGGGGACGAGACCGGGGCAGGGGCCCCGGTCTCTTGGTGGATCAGTTACCGGCCATGTCGGCTTTGATCTGATCGTAAGCGGCCTGCGCGTCGACGCCGGTTTCCGCTACCTCAGCGATCACGCTGTCGATCACGCCCTGGGCGATTTCAGCGAACTTGGCCTGATCTTCGTCCGAAGCGGTGGTCATCGTGTTGCCTTCGGTTTCGGCGGTCAGGGTCAGGCTGGCTTGGTCGCCGCCATCCCAGATCTTGCCGATCTCGCGGCTGATCGGCTCACCGAACACTTTTTCCTCAAGCGCGGTCTGCAGGTCTTCCGGCAGATCGGCGAAGGTGTCTTCGTTCATGATGAACGCGAAGGAGCCGCGATAGAATCCGCCGGGCATCTCATAGTAATGCGGCGCGACTTCGGTCAGCTTGAAGCCCTGACGGCTGTCGATCGGCATCACCACGCCGTCGGCGGCGTTGGAGGCCAGGGTCTCGTAGACCTTGGTCGCGGGCACCGAAATGCCGGTCGCGCCCAGGGCAGAGCCCACGTCGCCGCCGACACCGCCGGGCACGCGCAGCTTCAGACCGGCGATCGCATCGAGGTTTTCGATCTGATCAGAGGTGTGCAGCTGGGCCGGGCCGTGGGTGTGCAGGGCGACAACCTTCACGCCGCGGTGCTCATCGGCCTTGGACAGGTAGTTCTCATAGGCGTTCCAGTACGCGACAGAGGCCGCTTCGGCATTGCCGTCAAAACCGGGCAGCTCGATCAGCTTCGTGGTGACGAAGCGGCCCGCCTGGTAGCCGTGGAAGATGATCGACAGATCGGCGGCGCCGTCCATCACAAGGTCCATCTGAGCCGGGGGCGGGGCGAGGCCGAGCTTGAGTTCGGTGGTCACGCGGCCATCGGTGGCTTCTTCGACCATCTCGGTGAATTTGGGCCACATGGCGGCGTTGATGTTATGGGTCGGCGGCGCCCAGCTGGAGATGACCAGCGTGTGCTCGGCTTCGGCCTGAGCCATCAGCGGCATAGCAAGGGCGGCAGAGGCCAGAAGGGCCTTCATCGTCGAAAATTTCACCATTTTTCTCCTCCCGAAATTGGCAATTGCGAGCTGCCGTTTATGGCAGAGCTGACTCGCATGGGTTATTTATTGACCAACCGGTTGGTTTATGCAAGCCTTGCGGCGCAACATTTGAAAAGGTGAAGGGCGATGGAGGAGAGCGTTCTTGCGCAAGATCACGGCGAATGGGTGGAAATTACCCTGAACCGTCCGGATCGGCTCAACAGCTTCAACGACGAGATGCACAGACGCCTGCGCGGTCTATTGGAATCCGCGCGCGATGACGGCAAGCGCGCGGTGCTGCTGACAGGGGCTGGCCGCGGGTTTTGCGCGGGTCAGGACCTGGGCGATCGCGATCCCTCCAAGATGGAGGGTAAACCCGATCTGAGCGAGACGATTCGCACCTTCTACGCCCCTTTGATTCGTCTGATCCGCTCGCTTGAGATGCCGGTGATCTGCGCCGTGAACGGTGTGGCCGCAGGGGCCGGGGCCAATATCGCTTTGGCCTGCGATATCGTTCTGGCGGCGCATGGCGCCAAGTTCATCCAAAGCTTTTCCAAGGTCGGGCTGGTCCCCGATGCGGGCGGCACCTTTACCCTGCCGCAGCTGGTTGGCCCGGCGCGCGCCATGGCTCTGGCGATGACCGCCCAGCCGGTGCCTGCGGCTCAGGCCGAAGAGTGGGGCATGATCTGGAAAGCCGTCGCAGATGACGCGCTCATGGATGAAGCCCGTGCCCTGACCGCGCAGCTGGCGACCGGTGCCACCCTGGGTCTGGCCAAGACCAAGGCGGCGATCCAGGCCTCGGCCTGGTCCACGCTGGACGAAGCCCTTGAGCGCGAGGCAGACTTCCAACGCGATTGCGGCATGTCGGATGACTATGCCGAGGGCGTGAGCGCCTTCCTGCAAAAGCGCGCGCCCAGCTACAAGGGGCACTGACATGACCCCGAAAGAACGCGCGGCGCGGGCGGCTGCTGCCATGTGGGCCAATGATCCGGCCTCGCAATGGCTGGGCATGACGCTGGACGAAGTCGATGAGGGCTATGCTGTCCTGTCACTGGTGGTGCAGCCCCACCACTGCAACGGGCATGAGACCTGCCACGGCGGGATCAGCTTTGCTCTGGCAGACAGCGCCTTTGCCTTTGCCTGCAACAGCCGCAACCAGGCCACGGTCGGCCAGCATACGGTGATGAGCTACACCGCCCCTGCCCATCAGGGCGACACTTTGACGGCCACCGCGCGCGAGGTCTCGCTGACCGGGCGCAGCGGGGTCTATGACGTTCGCGTGACCAACCAGGAGGGTGCGGTCATCGGAGAATTTCGCGGCATGTCTCGTGCCGTGCGCGGCCAGCTATTTGAGGAGGACGACTAAATGAAAGACCTGACCCCGAACCCGAAGGATCTGGACCCGATCGAAATCGCGTCGCGCGATGAGATCGCCGCGCTTCAGTTCCACCGCATGAAGCGGACGCTGAAGCACGCCTACGACAACAGCCCGTTCTACAAGCAGCGCTTTGATGAGGCGGGCGTGCACCCGGACGATCTGCACACGCTGGCCGATCTGGCGAAGTTCCCCTTCACCTACAAGCAGGACCTGCGCGACACCTATCCGTTTGGCATGTTCGCCACCCCGCGTGAGAACCTCGTGCGGGTGCATGGCTCCTCCGGCACCACCGGCAAGCCGACGGTCGTGGGCTACACCAAGCACGACATCGATGTCTGGGCCGACGTGGTGGCCCGCTCGATCCGCGCCTCCGGCGGGCGTCCGGGCGATCTGGTCCATGTGGCCTATGGCTATGGCCTGTTCACCGGCGGTCTGGGCGCCCATTACGGCGCCGAGCGTCTCGGCTGCACCGTTGTGCCGATCTCGGGCGGGATGACAGAGCGGCAGGTCACCTTGATGCAGGATTTCAAGCCGTCGATCATCATGGTCACGCCGTCCTACATGCTCAACATTTTGGACGAATTCAAACGTCAGGGCATTGATCCGCGTGAAAGCAGCCTCAAGGTCGGCATCTTCGGGGCCGAGCCCTGGACCAACGCCATGCGCGAAGAGATTCAGCAGGCCTTCGACATGCATGCCGTGGACATCTACGGCCTGTCGGAAATCATGGGTCCGGGTGTTGCCAACGAATGCGTCGAGACCAAGGATGGTCTGCACATCTGGGAAGATCACTTCTACCCCGAAATCATCGACCCCGAGACCGGCGAAGTGCTGCCCGACGGCGAGATGGGCGAGCTGGTCTTCACCACCCTCACCAAAGAGGGCCTGCCGATGATCCGCTACCGGACCCGCGATCTGACCCGGCTTCTGCCCGGCACCGCGCGCTCCATGCGCCGGATTGAGAAGATCACCGGCCGTTCGGATGACATGATCATCCTGCGCGGTGTGAACGTCTTCCCGACCCAGATCGAAGAGCAGATCCTGAAGTGTTCCGGCCTGACCCCGCATTTCCAGATCGTTCTGGATAAGGGGGCTAACCGGATGGACAATATGACCGTCCTGGTCGAAGCGACGGAAAACGCCAGCGACGAAAGCGCGCGGGCGGCATCGAGCAAAGAGCTTGCCCATCACATCAAATCTGTGGTTGGGGTCTCGACCAAGATCGAAATCCGCGAACCCGGTGGCGTGGCCCGTTCCGAGGGCAAGGCCAAGCGGGTGGTGGACAACCGACCCAAGGAGTAATCAGTGGCGCGAACCATCGCCAAAGACCACGATCTCAAGCGTGGACAGATATTGAAATCGGCGGCCAAGGTCTTTGCCCATGAGGGCTTTGACCGGGCGTCGATGAACATGCTGGCCCGTGAATGCGGGATCTCCAAGGCGAATATCTACCACTATTACGACAGCAAGGACGCGATCCTGTTCGACGTGCTGGATACCTATCTGGCCGAACTGCGGGACCGCGTTCTTTCGGTGGAGCTGGACGGGCTGCCCCCGGTCGAGCAGCTTCACCGGCTCACCCAGGAAATCCTGCTGGCCTATCAGGGCATGGATGACGAGCACAAAGTGCAGACGGCGGGGATCGCGGCCCTGCCGCCTGATCAGCAGCGCATCCTGCGCGGGTATCAGCGCGAGATGGTGGATCAGATGTCCGGCATCCTCACGGCGCTCGCGCCCCAGGCCGTGACCGAGGACCGCGCCAAACTGCGCGCGGCGGTAATGTCCGTCTTTGGGATGCTCAACTGGTTCTACATGTGGAACTCGGGCGCCGATGAGCAGGCGCGTGAGGATTATGCCCGCCTTGTTGCGGATCTCACGGTGAATGGGATCAACGGTATCTGAGCCGTAGGGCGGCTCTGCCCCCTTGGGGCGCGAAAGGTTACCCCCCGGAAACATCAGAACGCAGCTCCGATTTGGCGGTCTTTGCGCCGCCGTGCGTCTGCGGACCCATCTTAGATGTATGAAGGGCGGCACTCAGCTTGTGCCGCCCCTCTTCAGCCCGGGAGGACGGGCTACCCTCGCGCGATCACGCGGGTTTCGACAGCCCAGCCGCGTCGAGCGCTTTGGCCGCGCGGGTTTCCCAGGCGCTGCGCATATCCGCGGAAGAGCCGTGGCGTAGACCCCAGTTGCGGAGCGTTTCGTCACGGGCCGTGTCGGCGCCGCCAAAGCTGCTGGCGACGCGAGGCCACCAGTAGTCCACGGAGGCCTGCGCGTCCGCCATGTCGTCCATCTCGGCCAGCCCTTCGGCGGCCAGCTCGGTGTGGCGCTGCTCCACCGGCTTGATCTCGCGGAAGGCTTCCGCAAGCGGCTGGTAGGAGAGCTTGGTCATGTCGTCGAGCTGAACGCCCACGGCTTCGCCCATCAGCAGGTTCATCACCACGCTGTCGACCCAGCCGTTCAGCGGGTAGTTGAACACGGCAAGACGCATGTCGTGCTCGGACCGCTGGGTGCCGATATCGGCATCGCGGTCCAGCCGGGCGGCCCAGGGGTGGTGGGTGGCGTAGCGGTTCGTATCGGCGCCAAAATCGCCCATCAGCCGCAGCACCTTACCGGCATTGTCGGTTTTCTCGGCCACGATCTTGGCCGCCGCGATGCGGGGTTTGATCCCCGGCGCGTCGTTGATCGTGTCGGCAAAGCCCGCCGCCCCGGCCAGTTCGCTATCCACGAAGGTGGCCATCAGCTTGAGCAGCTCCGCGCGGTAGCGCGAAGGCACATTGCCCGGTGAGGTCAGCTTCCCGCCCTGCGCGAGATAGTCCTCGATCTTCATCTCCTCCGTCATGACCGGTCCTCCTTACTGGTCAAAGTCCACGACGACCTTCGCGGTCACCGGGAAGGACTGGCAGGACAGGACGTAGCCCTTTTCCACCTCGTAGTCCTCAAGTGCGTGGTTCGCGACCATCTCGACCTCCCCTTCGAGAACACGGCAGCGGCATGTCGAACAGACGCCCGCCTTGCAGGCATAGGGCGCGTCGATGTTCTGATCGCGCGCGGCGTCCAGGATGGTGGTTTCGCGGTCGGCCTCGAAGGTCTGGCTCATGCCGTCGAGCATCACCGTCACTTCGGCTTGGCCGGTGGCCGAGGCGCCTTCCTGGCTCACGGCTTTGCGCTTGAGGCGGCCGGGCTGGGCCGAGGCGAAGAGCTCGAACTTGATTTGCTCATCGTTCAGGCCGTGATCGCGCAGCGCGCCCGCAATGGCGAGCATCATCGGCTCGGGGCCGCAGATGAAGGCGGTGTCCACGGAGGTGATGTCGATCCAGCCGCTCTTGAACAGATTGCCGCATTTTTCGGCATCGACCAGCCCGGTGAACAGCTCGATCTCCTGGGCGTCGCTCTCCAGAACGTGGATCACGTTGAAGCGATCCATATAGGCGTTCTTGAGGTCTTCGAGCTCCTCGCGGAACATGATCGTGTTCACGCCCTTGTTGGCATAGACCAGCGTGAACTGGCTCTGCGGCTCGCGCTTCAGCGTGGTCTTGATGATCGACAGCACCGGAGTGATGCCCGAGCCGCCGGCAAAGCCGAGATAGTGCTTGTCAGCGCCCGCATCGAGCGGGGTGTGGAAGCTGCCCATGGGCTCCATCGCTTCGATCTTATCGCCCACGGCCAGGTTTTCATTGGCCCAGGTCGAAAAGGCGCCGCCATCGACGCGCTTGATGCCGACCTGAAGGATGCCTTCATCGGTGCCCGCGCAGATGGAGTAGGAGCGGCGAAGCTCTTCGCCGTCGAAATCCTTGCGGAAGGTCAGGTACTGGCCCTGGGTGAAGGAGAAATCCCCATCGCCATTGGCCGGTTTGAGGGTGACCACCACGGCGTCGCGGATCGTCTTGTGGACATCCGTAACGGTCAGTTCGTGAAAACGCGCCATCGCATCCTCCCTAGATGCATTTGAAATATTCGAAGGGCTCAAGGCAGCTCTTGCAGCGCCATTGGGCCTTGCACGGCGTCGAGCCGAACTGGCTCAGGCGCTCAAGATCGGTGCCGCCGCAATTGGGGCACTTGTCGGGCCCCCCGGCGGGTTGGGGCGGGGCGATGCCGAATTCGGCCATCTTCGCCCGGCCCTTGTCTGACAGCCAATCGGTGGTCCAGGGCGGCGAGAGCTGTTGCTCTAGCCGCAGATCGTCAACCCCGCGCTCCCGCAGGGCGGTCTCGATATCGAGATTGATGATCCCGGTGGCGGGGCAGCCCGAATAGGTGGGGGTGACCGAAACCACGAGCGTATCGCCATCATAGCGCACGCCGCGGATCACCCCGAGATCGACCAGAGAGATCACGGGGATCTCCGGGTCCGGCACCTCTTCGAGCCACGCCCAGACCTGTTCCACCGAAGCCTGTGTCACCAGGTTGCTCCCGGATAGGCGCGCTGCAGCCACTGCATATGGGTCAGCAGGTGGCCCAGATGTTCGGAATGCATCCGCCCGGAGCGGCCGCCCGAATGGGCATAGCTGCCATCGGGGATGCGCAAGGTGGCTTCCGCCAGCACCGCTTTGATGCGGGCGTCGAACGCGTCGCGCAGGCTTTCCGGGGCAGGGGCGATGCCCTTCTCTGCCATCTCTGCATCCACCTCGTCACTCTCGAACAGCTCGCCCACATAGGGCCAGAGCATGTCGAGCGCGGCTTGCATGCGATCATGGCTCTCGGTCGTGCCGTCGCCCAGCCCGATCACCGTGTCGCCGGAGCGTTCCACGTGATAGAGCGCCTCTTTCACCGCTTTGGCGGCGATCCCGGCGACACGCTCGTCAGAGCTTTCCGTCAGGCGGGTGAGCATCTCCACATGCCAGGCGTCGAACAGGAACTGGCGCATCATGGTCTGGCCGAAATCGCCATTGGGCTGTTCGGCCAGGAGCACATTGCGGAAATCCCAGGCGTCGCGCAGCATCGCCAGCTTGTCGGCGTCGCGGTCCTTGCCCTCGACTTCGCCGGCATAGCCCAGCCACATCTGCGTCTGACCGATCAGGTCAAGCGCGGTGTTGGCAAGCGCGATGTCCTCTTCGAGGATCGGGGAATGGCCGCACCATTCGCTGACCCGGTGACCGAGGACCAGGGTGTTGTCCCCCATCCTCAGCAGGAATTGAAACAATGCGTCCGACATTACATGTGCCCCACTTCTTCGGGGATGTCGAAGAAGGTCGGGTGACGATAGACCTTGCTGTTCGACGGCTCATAAAGCGGGCCTTTTTCCGACGGCGAGGACGCCGCCACATCATCGGCCTTCACGGCCCAGATGCTCACGCCTTCGTTGCGGCGGGTGTAGACGTCGCGGGCGTTCTTGATCGCCATCTCCGCGTCGGGGGCGTGCAGGCTGCCCACGTGGCGGTGGCTCAGACCGTGCTGGCCGCGGATGAAGATTTCCCACAGGGGCCATTCACGGCGGGCGGCAACGTCCTGGGCATCATCTTCGGGATACGGGTTTCCAACGGAGCTCATTGTGCTGCTACCTTCTGCTGATTGCGTTTTTGCGCATGGGCCAGAAGCCCGTCGCGCACCCATTTGCCATCGTCCCAAGCCTTGCGGCGGTGATGCATGCGGTCCGCGTTGCACGGGCCGTTGCCTTTGATGACGTTGAAGAATTCCGGCCAGTTCGGCTCACCGAAATCATAGTGGCCACGCTCTTCGTTCCACTTGATCCGGTCGTCCGGCAGGTCCAGCCCCAGATATTCGATCTGCGGGATGGTCTGGTCGACGAATTGCTGGCGCAGCTCGTCGTTGGACTTCACCTTGATCTTCCACTTCATCGACTGCTCGGAGTGGACGGATTCCGCATCCGACGGGCCGAACATCATCAGCGCCGGATACCACAGGCGGTTTACCGCATCCTGGGCCTGGGCCTTTTGCTCGGGCGTGCCGAAGGCCATGGCCATGATCGCGTGATAGCCTTGGCGGGCGTGGAAGCTCTCTTCCTTACAGATGCGGATCATCGCGCGGCTGTAGGGGCCATACGAGGTCCGCTGCAGCGCCACCTGGTTCACGATGGCCGCGCCATCCACCAGCCAGCCGACCGCGCCGATATCGGCCCAGTTCAGCGTCGGGTAGTTGAAGATCGACGAATACTTCATCTTGCCTTCGTGGAGCAGGCGCACCAGCTCATCGCGGCTTTCGCCCAGCGTTTCGGCGGCGGAGTAGAGATAGAGCCCGTGGCCCGCCTCATCCTGCACCTTGGCCAGAAGGATCGCCTTGCGCTCCAGCGTCGGGGCGCGGGTGATCCAGTTGCCTTCGGGCAGCTGGCCGACCACTTCGGAGTGGGCGTGCTGGCCGATCTGGCGGATCAGCGTCTTGCGATACCCCATGGGCATCCAGTCCTTGGGCTCGATCTTTTCATCCCGGTCGATGCGGGCCTGGAATTCGGCCAGCAGCTTGGGATCTTCGTCCGAGACCTCGGATTTGATCATTTGTGCATACATCTGATGCCTCCCTTTGAAATCTGTCATTGGGGCCCGCCGGACGACCGGCCGGGCGGGCCCCAAAAATCAAACGCGCTCCAGGATCAGGGCCGCGCCCTGTCCGACACCCACGCACATGGTACACAACGCATAGCGCCCCTCGCGGCGCTTGAGCTCATAGGCCGCCGTCATCACCAGACGGGCGCCGCTCATACCCAGAGGGTGACCCATGGCGATGGCGCCGCCATTGGGGTTCACGTGCTCCGCATCGTCGGCCACGCCGAGCTCGCGCAGCGTGGCGAGCCCCTGGCTGGCAAACGCTTCGTTCAGCTCGATCACGTCCATGTCCTCCACTGACAGCCCCGCCTTGGCGAGCGCTTTGCGGGACGCAGGGACCGGGCCGATTCCCATGATCCGCGGCTCAACGCCGGCGGCCTGCATGGTCACCACGCGGGCGATGGGGGTGAGCCCGTATTTCTTGACGGCATCGGCCGAGGCCAGCAGCACCGCCGCCGCACCATCGTTGACGCCCGAGGCATTGCCCGCCGTGACCGACAGGTCCGGCCCGTTCACGCCGCGCAGACCCGACAGCTTTTCAGCGGTGGTGCCGGGGCGGGGGTGTTCGTCGGTATCGACAATAACCGGATCGCCCTTGCGCTGCGGCACTTCGACGGCGGTGATCTCATCTGCGAAACGGCCTGCCGAGTTGGCGGCGTCCCACTTGGCCTGGCTGCGGGCGGCGAAGGCATCCTGGTCTTCGCGGCTGACATTATAGTCAGCGGCCACGTTGTCGGCGGTCTCCGGCATGCTATCGACGCCGTATTGCGCCTTCATCTTCGGGTTCACGAAGCGCCAGCCGATGGTGGTGTCATAGACCGCATTGGCGCGGGTGAAGGCCGTGGCCGCTTTCGGCATCACGAAGGGCGCGCGGCTCATGCTTTCGACGCCGCCTGCGATCACGAGGTCATAATCCCCGGCCTTGATCCCGCGGGCCGCCATGCCGATGGCATCCATGCCAGAGGCGCAGAGCCGGTTGATCGTGGTGCCCGGCACATCCACCGGCAGCCCCGCCAGCAGCGCCGCCATGCGGGCCACGTTGCGGTTGTCTTCGCCAGCCTGGTTGGCCGAGCCATAGATCACGTCATCGACTTGGGACCAGTCCACCTGCGGATTGCGCGCCACCAAAGCTGCAATCGGGTGGGCGGCCAGATCATCGGCACGGACCGATGATAGTGCCCCGCCGTAGCGGCCAATCGGAGTACGTGTGGCGTCACAAATAAAGGCGTCCATGCTGTTCCTCGCTTCTATCTCGCTGGGGGCGGACGATCTTGAATGCATTTATCGACCGCTCGGTCGGAATAACTTAAAAGATGATTCGCAACAAGCATTTTGTTACGAAACTTCATGCTGCCGCCCCATATTGTAACATTTGGTCGGCGCCGACCGGGAGGACAACCCATGACAGTGGTAAAAGTGAACAAAAGCGGTGATTTGGCAATCGTCAAGATCGACAACCCACCGGTGAACGCGACCTCGACGGCGGTGCGCGCAGGGCTGCTGGCCGCGGTGCAGGAGGTTCAAGGTGCCCGTGCGGCGATTCTCGTTGGGGCCGGACGCACCTTTGTCGCCGGCGGGGATATGACCGAATTCGACCGCCCCGCGGAAGAGCCGCACCTGCCCGACGTCGTGCAGGCGATTGAGGACAGTGAAACGCCTTTCATTGCCGCCCTGCACGGGACGGTTCTGGGTGGCGGGATGGAAATCGCCATGGCCTGCGCCTGGCGCATCGCCGCTGCGGGCACCCGGTTCGGCCTGCCCGAAGTCAATGTCGGCCTGATCCCCGGCGCCGGGGGCACACAGCGCGCGCCGCGTCTGATCGGCATGGAGGCGGCGATCGATATGGCCTGTTCCGGTCAGATGTTCGACGCGGCGAAAATGCGGGATCTGGGGGGGATCGACCTGATCGCGGACGGAGATGTCCTTGAGGCGGCGCAGGAATCTGCCGCCGATCTGCCCGAACGTCCCCTCCCGGTCAGCGCCCGCAGCGTTGAAGCCCTGACCGCCGAAGCCTATACCGCTACCGAAGCCCGTTTGCGCAAGCGCGCCAAGGGGCAGCAATCGCCGCTGGAAAACCTGGCCGCGCTGCAATGGGCGGCCGAGCCGTTCGCTCAGGGGCAGCCCAAAGAGCGCGCCCGCCATCTGGAGCTGCGCCAGAGCGCGGAGAGCCGTGCGCTGCGCCACGCCTTCTTCGCCGAGCGCAGCGTGTCCCGCCCCGACGCCATCAAGGACGCGCAGCCGCGTGATTTCGACACCATCGCCGTCGTGGGCGGCGGGCTGATGGGCGCGGGGATCGCAACCTCCGCGCTTGGGGCCGGGCTCAAGGTGATCCTGATTGAACGTGATGCCGAGGCCGCCTCTGCCGCGCGCGACCGCGTGGCCGGTCTGGTCGACGGCGCCGTGAAGCGCGGAAAGGTCACCGAGGCGAAGCGCGATGCCCAGATGGCGGCGCTGACCTGCACGGCGGACTATGCCGATGCCGCGCCAGCTCAGATCGCCGTCGAAGCGGTGTTCGAAGACCTGGATGTGAAACGGGCCGTGTTCCGCGATCTGGCCGCCCATGTGGCGCCGGATGCGATCCTTGCGACCAACACTTCTTACATCGACCCGCGCGAAATTTTTGCCGGGATCGAAGGGCAGGGCCGCTGCATCGGGCTGCACTTCTTCTCTCCTGCGCATGTGATGAGGCTGCTTGAGATCGTGAAAATGCCGGAGACCGCGCCGGAGGTGATCGCCACCGGCTTTGCTCTGGGCAAGCGGATGCGGAAAGTGTCGGTTCTGTCCGGCATCTGCGACGGGTTCATCGGCAACCGAATGCTGGCGGCCTATCGCCGCGCAGCGGAGTATCTTCTGGCCGATGGCGCTCTGCCCGAACAGGTCGACCGCGCGATGCGCGCCGCCGGGATGCCGATGGGCCCGTGCGAGCTGCAAGACCTCACCGGCCTTCAGATAGCCTGGGCCAACCGCAAGCGGCAGGCGGCGAGCCGCCCGGCTGAGGAGCGCTATGTCACGATCTCGGATCAGCTCTGCGAGGCGGACCGTCTGGGGCAGCGCAGCGGCAAGGGCTGGTATCGCTACGAGGAGGGCAATCGCACCCCGCAGCCCGACCCGGAGGTGACCCGGCTGATCGAAGCCTATTCGGCGGAGCAGGGTATCACCCGGCGCGATTTCTCGGACGCTGAGATTGCCGACCGCCTGATGGCTGTTCTGGCCAATGAGGGCGCGCGCATTGTCGAAGAGGGCATCGCGGAAGACGATGCCGCCGTCGATATGGTGAAGATCCACGGCTATGGCTTCCCCCGCTGGCGGGGCGGCCCCATGCATCTGGCCGCGCAGACCGGCTGGGATAAGGTGGCCGCGACTATGGGCACGATTGCTCAGGATAGCCCCGGCTCGTGGGTGCTGGCCGACCGCCTTATGCAGGCGTGAAAAAACTTGGGGGCGCCTAGGTGCGCCCCCTTGTTAGTTACATTTTCAACCAATAGCCCGGTGCGAAATCCGGCCTCCGGGCCGCCCATCCACATGCCCGACAGGAGACAGTCATGGCCAAAGCGTTCGCATCTCAAGGCGATATGGAAGACAAGGAAATCAGCTTTACCGAGGTGGGCGAGGGGCTTTATGCCTTCACCGCCGAAGGCGATCCGAATTCCGGTGTGATCATTGGCGATGACAGCGTGATGGTGGTCGAGGCACAGGCCACTCCGCGCCTTGCGCAGAAGGTGATCGACTGCATCCGCACCGTCACCGACAAGCCGATCAGCCATGTCGCGCTGACCCATTACCACGCCGTGCGGGTGCTGGGCGCCTCGGCCTTCGGGGCCGGTCAGATCCTGATGTCCGACATGGCCCGTGCCATGGTGGTGGAACGCGGCCAGGAGGACTGGGACAGCGAATTCGAGCGCTTCCCGCGCCTGTTCCAGGGCCATGAAAGCATCCCCGGCCTGACCTGGCCGACCACCACCTTCAACGACAGCATGACCGTCTATCTGGGCAACCGCCGGGTGGATCTCATGCATCTGGGCCGTGCGCACACGGCGGGGGACATCGTGATCCACGTGCCCGACCAGAACGTCATGTTCACCGGCGACATCGTGGAATACCACTCTGCCTGCTATTGCGGCGACGGGCATTTCAGCGATTGGGGGGACACGCTCGACGCGATCAAGTGGTTCGATGTGGACGCAATCGCACCGGGCCGGGGCGATGCTCTGGTTGGCCGTGAAATGGTCAACAAAGCTATCGAGAACACCCGCGATTTCGTGCAAAGCACCTACCGCCCGGCGGCAAAGGTCGCGGCGCGGGGCGGCTCCCTCAAGGACGCTTGGGACGCGGTACGCGCCGAGTGCGATCCGAAGTTTGCCGATTACGCGATCTACGAGCACTGCCTGCCGTTCAACGTCGCGCGCGCCTATGACGAGGCCCGCGGGATCGACACGCCGCGCATCTGGACCGCGCAGCGCGACAAGGAGATGTGGGAAGCCCTTCAGGGCTGAGTTTGCGTTGGCCCGGCGCGTCCGGGCCACCCCGAGGGAGGAGACCCGATGACCAAGATTTTCGAACGCCCGCTTTACCCCTATGCGCGCTCTGCCGATCAGGACGCCGCGGCCCCGGTTCGCCACAAGGTGGTGATCGTCGGGGCCGGTCCGGTCGGGCTGGGGGCCGCCATTGACCTTGCTCAGCAGGGGGTGTCCGCTCTCGTGCTGGACGACAATGACAAGGTGTCCTTCGGCTCGCGCGCGATCTGCTTTGCCAAGCGCCCGCTTGAGATCCTCGACCGGCTCGGTTGTGGTCAGCCGATGGTGGACAAGGGCGTCGTCTGGGACAAGGGCCGGGTCTTCTTCGGGGACCGCGAAGTCTACGATTTCAATTTGCTTCCCGAAGACGGGCACGAGCGTCCCGCCTTCATTAACCTCCAGCAGTATTACTTCGAAGAATACCAGATCGACCGCGTCCGGGCGCTTCAGGGCGAAGGTGCTCCGCTGGAGCTGCGTGGCGGCAACAAGGTGATCGACGTGAAGAACATGGGCGATTACGTCGCCCTGACCGTGGACACCCCCGAAGGCCCCTACCAGTTGGAAGCCGAATGGCTGATCGCCTGCGATGGCGCCGGGTCTCCGATCCGCGCCATGTTCGACATGCCGTTCAAGGGCCGCATCTTTGAGGACAATTTCCTGATCGCCGACGTGATCATGGAAGCCGACTTCCCCACGGAGCGCTGGTTCTGGTTCGATCCGCCCTTCAACAAAGGCCAGTCCGCGCTGCTGCACAAGCAGCCCGATGGCGTATGGCGGATCGACCTGCAACTGGGTTGGGACATCGACAAGGAAGAAGAGAAGAAGCCCGAAAATGTGATCCCCCGGCTCAAGGCGATGCTGGGTGAAGATGTGAAATTCGAGCTGGAATGGGTGTCCATCTACACCTTCCAGTGCCGCCGGATGGAGAGCTTCCGCAACGGCCGCGTGCTGTTCGCCGGGGATGCGGCGCACCAGGTGTCGCCCTTCGGCGCGCGCGGCGCGAATTCCGGTCTTCAGGACACGGACAACCTGTGTTGGAAACTGGCGCTGATCCTTGAGGGCAAGGCCGATGAAAGCCTTCTGGACAGCTACGACGCGGAGCGGATCCACGGCGCGGATGAGAACATCCTGAACTCTTCGCGTTCCACCGATTTCATCACGCCCAAGAGCGAGATGAGCCGCGTCTTCCGCGACGCGGTTCTGGACCTGTCGGAAAAGCATGCCTTTGCCCGGCCCATGGTCAATTCGGGTCGCCTGTCAGTGCCCTGCACCTATGACGGCTCGCCCCTGAACAGCGCGGACGCGCTGCCCGAGGGGCCGCAGCGCTCCCGCCCCGGATCGCCGTGCCCCGATGCGCCGGTCGATGACGGGTTCCTGCTGCCCAAGTTGGGCGGGGCCTTCAACCTGTTGGCCATCGGCACCGAGGCGCAATCGCTCAGCGAGGCCGGGATCGACATCGGTGTGGTAGCGCTCCCGGTGACGGAGACGCTCGCCGCGCGTTACCTGGGCGATGCCGATCAGGCCGTCTACCTGATCCGCCCCGACCAGCATGTCGCGGCCCGCTGGCCGTCCTTCGATGAGGGCGCCGTGCGCGCCGCCCTGCGCAAAGCCCTTGGCAAGGAGTGACCCCATGACCCTGACGCTCACCCCCAATATCGACGCGCCTGACGAGTTCTACGCCGAGCTTCTGGCCGCCCATGAAGGTCTGTCCAAGGACGAGAGCGACGCGCTCAATGCCCGCCTGATCCTGATCCTGGCCAACCATCTGGGCGACCGCGCACTGCTGCGCGACGCGCTCGACGCGGCCCGCGCCTGATCGGGGTCGGTTCTCCCTGGGTTCGAGCCGCGCGCCCGAAAACCTTGTCGCTATCGGTCGTGCCGGTGCTGGCGGGCACTTGGCTGGCCGGCTCGGCGGCGCGCAGCGATGTGCTGATCGCGGCGCTGGTGGGGGCCATCGGCATTCAGGCCGGAACGAACCTTTGGAACGACGCGGCCGATGCCGCGCGCGGCGTGGACGGGCCTGACCGGCTGGGCCCGCCCCGCATGACTGCCACAGGCGCCGTCAGCGCCTCAGCCATGCAACGCGCGGCGGGGCTGGCCTTTGTGCTCGCCTGCCTCGCGGGGCTTTACCTTATCCACGTCGGAGGCTGGCCGGTGCTGATCATCGGGATCGTATCGCTGGCGCTTGGCTATGCCTACTCCATGGGCCCCGTGCCGCTGTCCGGCCTTCCGATCGGAGAGCTGCTGGTCATCGCATTCTTTGGCGTCGTGGCGGTCTCGGGCACCCTCTGGCTCCACGGGGGCGATGCGATGGCGCTCCGCACGCTCTGGTGCGGCGTGATGGTCGGCTTGCCGGCGGCTGCGATCCTGATGTTGAACAATCACCGAGACCGGGTCGCAGACGCGCGCGCCGGGCGCCGGACACTCGCCATTCTCGTGGGGGAGGCGTGGTCGCGCAGGCTCTATGTGGCAGGGCTGCTCGGCGCCTTGCTGATTGCTGTGCTCTGGGCTCCGACACTGTGGCTCTGTGCGCCTGCTGCGCTGTTGCTCTGGCTGAGCGCGGCGATGCTGCGATGGCCGGTGTCTGAGCGACTCAACTGGCTCCTGCCCGGGACCGCGGCGTTTCAGGCGAGTCTGCTGGCTGCGGTTGTGCTTGGCGGCGGTTAGACCGCTGGGCTGCACCACGTGCAAACTATGGGCCTGAGAGGCGCAAGCAGGTGCTATGACGATACAGGATAAATGGCAGCCCGTAGGGGAATCGAACCCCTCTTTCCAGGTTGAAAACCTGGCGTCCTAACCGATAGACGAACGGGCCAGCCTGTCGGTGACGCGCTGTCTATGCAAAGCCGCGCGCCCCTGCAAGAGGCATTTTGAAGTTTTTTGCATTCAGGCGTTCGCAGCGTCTTCCAGACGCAGTTGCACCCGTGTGCGGCCCTGCCAGTGGTTCAGCTCAAGACGCCCGGCGATGTGGAACGCCGCACCTGCGTGGTTGCTCAGAGTGGGGCCAAGGGCGGTGTCCATGGCGCCAAAGGCGATGGCGTCAATCTTGGCCCCTGACGCGCCCGAAAAGGTCAGCTTCAGATGTCCCGCGCCGACGGGTTTAGCAAAGCTCACCCGCATGTCCGGGAAGGCGAATCGTGGCGCCGGGGCGCCCGCGCCGAACGGGCCTGCGGCTTCGATCTGTTCGACAAGCTCGGGCTGTGCGCCTTCTGGCGCCATCAGTCCGGTCACCGCCAGATCGCGCGGGCCGAGATCTCCGGCACCCTGCCGCTCCAGCAGCTCCGACAGGCGGGCCATAGCGTCGGGGATGCGCGCCTCTTCGACGGTCAGCCCTGCGGCCATCTTGTGTCCGCCCCCCTTGAGCAGCAGCCCCTCCGCGGTCAGCCGCTGCACCGCCGCGCCAAGGTCGATCCCTGTCACTGAGCGGCCAGAGCCTTTGCCGATGCCGTCCTCCACGCCGATCACGACCGACGGGCGGTTGAGCGCCTCCTTCATCCGGGCCGCAGCGATGCCCACGACACCGGGGTGCCAGCCGTCGCCCGCGGCCCAGGCCAGCGGCGCGTCCACGCCGCGCTCTTCGGCTTGGGCAAGCGCCGCGTCGCGGACCATGGCTTCGATGTCCCGCCGCTCCGTGTTGAGCTGGTCGAGCCGCTCCGCCAGGGCCTGCGCCTCGTGCGGGTCGTCGGTGGACAGCAGCCGTGCACCCAGATCGGCCTGACCGATCCGCCCGCCCGCATTGATCCGCGGCCCCAGCAGGAACCCGAAATGCGTGGCGGTGGGCGGGCCGTCCATCCGCGCGACATCGGCGAGCGCGACCAACCCCGGACGATTGCGCCGTGCCAGCACCGTCAGCCCTTGCCGGACAAAGGCCCGGTTCACCCCGATCAGGGGCGCCACATCGGCCACCGTCGCCAGCCCGACCAGATCGAGATAGTCTAGCAGGTTCGGCCCACTCAGCCCCGCCTCGCGCCGTTGGCGGGTGGCTTCGACCAGGCACAGGAACACGACCGCAGCGGCGCAGAGATGGGCAAGGGCGCCGTCTTCATCCTGTCGGTTGGGATTCACGACGGCGCAGGCTTCAGGGAGCGTCTCTCCGCCAAGGTGGTGGTCCAGAACGATCACATCCGCGCCCTTGGCCGCCGCAATCGGCTCGTGAGAGAGTGTGCCGCAATCGACGGTGACGATCAGATCGTGATCGCGGGCGAGAGCCTCCATCGCAGGGGCGTTGGGGCCATAGCCCTCGTCGATCCGGTCGGGCACGTAGAGCGTGGCCGTCAGCCCAAGCGCGCGCAGCCAAGTGAGCAGCAACGCGGCGGAGGAGCCTCCGTCCACGTCGTAATCGGCAAACACGGCGATCCGCTCGCGCCGAGCGATGGCGGCACACAGACGCGTCGCGGCGCGCTCCATGTCCTTCAGGGATCGCGGGTCGGGCAGCAGGTCGCGCAAGGTGGGGGTCAGGAAGGCCGCCGCGTCCTCGGGCGCCACGCCCCGCGCCGCGACAACCCGTGCAAGGGGCAGGGCCAGCCCCGCCCTCTGGACAATCGTTTCGGCCAGACGCTCCGTTTCGATCCCGGGTCCGATCCATTTGCGTCCGGTGAGCGAGCTGTCCACGCCCAGATAGGTCTCTGCCATAGCTGCCTCCTGTTGGCGCATTGCATAGCGGCTCTTGACCGGCGGGGCAAAGGGCCGAAAATGACGGCTGCGCGATGGCGTCGCGCCGCGATTCTCATATCCTTGTCCTGAACGCCGGGACCTTCTTTGCAAACAAGGAGGCCCCTCATGGCCCGTCCCGATTTCCACCGCGTCCACAATGGCGAAAAGGCGCCGCTGCCTTTTGCAGTGGCCGAGTACGACCAGCGGCTGACCGGCCTGCGCGCGATCCTCAAGGCGCGCGGCCTGGATGCGGCGGTGCTCACCTCGATGCACAATATCGCTTACTATTCGGGGTTTCTCTACTGCAGCTTTGGGCGCCCCTATGCGTGCGTTGTGACCGCGAGCGATTGCGTAACCATCAGCGCCGGGATCGACGCTGGCCAGCCCTGGCGCCGGTCGGTCGGGGATAACATCACCTATACCGACTGGCAGCGCGACAACTACTGGCGCGCGGTCGCGTCGGTGGCAGGCACGGGCACTCGGATCGGCTACGAGGAAGACCACCTGACACTGGCCGGTCTGGATGCGCTGACCCATCACCTGGCACCCGCCGAAACCAAAGCCATCGCGGCAGACACCATGCGGCAGCGTATGGTGAAGAGCCCGGCCGAGATCGCCCTGATCCGCGAAGGCGCCCGCGTCGCGGATGTCGGCGGCTATGCCATTCGCGAGGCCATCCGTGAGGGCACCCGTGAAATCGACGTGGCCATGGCCGGCCGTGACGCGATGGAGCTGGAAATCGCCCGCAGCTTCCCCGATGCGGAATATCGCGACACCTGGGTCTGGTTCCAATCCGCGCTCAATACCGATGGCGCGCACAACCCCGTCACAGGGCGCAAGCTGCAACAGGGCGACATCCTCAGCCTGAACACATTCCCCATGATTTCAGGCTACTACACGGCGCTTGAACGCACGCTTTTCCTGGGCGAACCCGATGACGCCTCGCGCCGTCTCTGGGAGGCTAATGTCGGTGCGCATGAGCTGGGGATTTCTCTGCTCAAGCCCGGCGCCACCTGCGCCGAGGTCACCGCCAAGATTAACGATTTCTTCGAAGAGCGCGACCTGCTCCAGTACCGGACCTTCGGGTATGGGCACTCCTTCGGTGTTCTCAGCCACTACTATGGCCGTGAGGCGGGACTTGAGTTGCGCGAGGATATCGACACCGAAATCACGCCGGGCATGGTCATCTCCATGGAGCCGATGCTCACCATACCCAATGGTATGCCGGGCGCGGGCGGCTACCGCGAACATGACATCCTGCTCATCACCGAAGACGGGAACGAGAACCTGACCGGGTACCCCTACGGGCCGGAGCACAACATCCTGTAGCGTCGGGATTTCTGCTGCCATCGCGCAGAAAACAGGCTAGGCTCCGGGCAACTGCCTTGCACGGAGCCCAGCCGATGTCCGACTTCAACGCCCAGATCACCCAATCGCAAAAGGACGTCGCCGACGCCCAGTCCAAGATCCGCGAGCTGACCGACCGGATCGAGATCGCCCGCCAGAAGATCGCAGATCACGAACCCGCCACGCTCGACATCGAAAACGCCACGCTCGACGAGGTTCACGCGCACACAGAGGCGATGAATGCGAATATTGCCGAACTGATCATGGGGCTGGACGACGTCACCGCAGGCTTCTCGAAAGACTTCGACGACCTGCGCAGCAAAACCGCTTGGGAGGGGTTCGTCGGCATCTTCTCCAAGGGGCGCTCCGAATCCATGCGCCAGGAACGGCTCCGCGCCGCGAGCGTGGATGACAAGCTCCAGGACCTGATCGCCAAATCCGACACGATCACCCGCCTGCTTCAGGGGCAGCTCGACGTGCTGAACGATCAACGCGAAAAGGTGGACACCAACCTGCGCGGCACGCTCGAAGAGCGCGAAGAGGTCGTCGCCGCGCTTGCCCACACGAAGGACGAAATTGTCGGTATGGACCCCAAGATCATTGCGTTGGAGCAGCAGATCGCCTCGGAAACCGACGCTGCGGCGCGCACCCGGCTGGAAACAGAACTGAGCGATCTCAACACCCGCTACAACGAATTGGTCCAGCAGGAGCAAGTGCAGCTCGCCCGGTCGCAAACCCTTGAACGCTATATCGAAAAGGGCAAGACATGGCTCGACAGCCTGCAAAACCAGGCGGCCACGCAAATGGTGCTGATCAACAAGCTGGAGACCGACACCAAGCAGCGCGTCGTGCTCTATGATGCGCTGACCAAATCGCTCAAGACCGCGCAACAGCAGGACGTCGCCCACCGCATCAACGAGATCGGCGTGAAGACGGATCAGGAAGCACAAAGCGCCATGGCCGGGATCGGCGCCGCCACCAACAAGCGGATGGCGGACATGCTGGAGGCCCATGAGGATCACATGGTTTTCGCCCGCGACGTGCTGGAACAGAAAGCCAAAGCGGATGAGCGTTTCGCCCGCCGTTTCGAAGAGATCGTGCGCAAACACGACAGCAACGCCTATGGCGGCTAACCGCTTCTTATTTGTCCAAATACCTCGGGGGATCCCCGTCAGGGGCGGGGGCAGCGCCCCCATCCCCGCCTGCCGCTCATGACCGAACTCGATCACTTCGCCCTCCAGGACCTGCGCGTCACCCGCCGCTACTTCGCCAAGTTTGAGGCGATCACCGGCCATCTGGCCCGGGTGGCCGCCTTGTTGCAGGCTGAACGGCGGCTGGATCGCGAGGAGGTCGCGATCCTCGCGCGCTACATTGCCGGGCTGACCTATTCCTTCCGCGCGTTGGGGTGGAAATACCTCTTCGCGGGGCGCTCGGCCCGGGCGGGTCGCCTGACCCTGGACCGGACAGAAAGCGGCTTCCCGGTGTTCTCCGAACTCATGACCCTTGCCAACGACGCGGCGCAGGCCAAGGGGCATCTGGCGGGGATGGACAGCACCGAAGGGCTGAAACGGCGGATGGTCGAAGCGATCCTGTCGCAGCACCGTGTCCCGACAGAGCTGCAATTCGCCCTCTCGCAACGGCTCTACTACGAGGAGCTGGAGCGTGGTCAGCTGTTCTGGGCCCGCAACGATGCCGAAGCCCAGTGGCTCGGCACCACCGAAGACGGGCGCCGACGGTTCCGGATCCATTGGGCGGCCTATGACAGCCAGGTGAACCTTCCACAGATCTACCTGATGGAGATCGAGGATAGCGGCCGGATACCTCTGCCCAAGGACGATCGCCGCTGGCCCGAACTGCGCGCCCATTTGGCGGCGCAGGCGGTGGCGGGGCTCAAGCTGCTCACCATCGCGCGCGGGATTGATGAGGATTTCGACGATCTGCACCCAAAGCGGCTCCGCCGGTTCCATATCGGCCCGATGTATTCATCGGCTTTCACCCGCCAAAGCGGCCCGCTGCACGATGTGCTGGAGGCCGCCCGCGCGCCCGAGGGTGAGGACTGGGCGCTCGCTTGGACCGAAGAGGATCTGCGCTCGGAGCGGGTCGATCAGGCCAAATCGGGGTGGTTCGGCAAAGTGGATCGGGAGATCTTCGCGCTTGATCCTTTCGCGGGCGGCCTCAGCGATCCGGGCGCCAGCCGGGTGGAGCGGCGGGTGATCCTGCCGCAGCGGGTGGTGCAGGCTCTGGTCGAGGCCGCGCCTGCCGGCTTTGCTGATGTGGTCAAACATGTGGTCAGCCCCGGTGGGCGCGTCCTGACGATGAGGTAGGCGATGGAAAGCAGTGGCCAGTTGATCGAGATCGCAGAAAGCGACATCCGCGCGCAGTATCCAGCGGCGCTTGCCTTGCTTGAGGGCTTCGATCACGCCCCGCGCCATGGCCGCAGCGAGGCGCAGGGCACAGAGCGCGATGGGCTTCCCAACCGGCGCCGGTTCCGCTCCACCACGCCGGGCCTGATGACCCAAGGGGCGAAGGCGCCGGTGCGCCTGTTGCGCCGGATCGAGGAGCTTAGCGAAGATGCCCTGACGACACCTGCCCAGGCGCGGGGGCAAACGGCCCTGCGCCGTGCACTCGCCGTGGCCAGGGCCGTGGCAGAGCAGGAGGCCAAGATCTCCGGGCTTGCCGAAATGCGTGCTCAGAACGCGCAAAACCGCCTGCCAGAGGCGGCGCACTTGCAGTTTTCCAACCTCATGCAGGCTGAATCGCTCATCACGCTTCAGGTCTTTGCGCTGACCCTTCGGCATGTGCTGCCCGATGGTGACGCCCTTGATCTGGGCACGCCGGAGGAAGTCTTGCTCGACAATGGCGCGACGGCCCTGCGCGGAGCCCTGTGGGAGCTGGATCAGACGCTGGCCCGGCACGCGACAAGTGACGCGCGGCTTGCCCCTGCGGTCCGCGCCTATGCCGAGGGCTTGCTGGAAACCCTGGCCCTGCGGAGTGATCGCGAGGGGTTGAGCCATTTCAAAGGCACGGCCTACCGGATCGAAGACGACGATCTGACCATTGAGGGCTTTGCCCCGCCGCGCGGGCGCAAGGGCCCGGCGCTCACGATGCAGTTCAAGAAACCGCATGAGGTGGTCGGCAATCACATCGCCAAGCGTCAGGCGCAGCGCCTGGCCAAGATGCTCATGGCTTATGATTTCGACCGTCGCCTGAACCCGTTCGCCGAACTGGGCGGCTTCATCTTCACCTTCATGGGCGATGGCAAGCCGGGCACGGGCAAGACCACCCTGATCCAGATGATGGCCGGGCTGATCCACGGCTATTGCGAGGTCGCGGGCTACACTTTCCGTTATGCGAACCTGTCGACCGAAAGCATCGACAGCTATCAGGGCAAATCCGCCCAGAACGCCAAGAGCTTCATCAACCAGATCATTGACCCGTCGGTGATTGGTTTCGGCACCATTGACGATATCGACCAACTCGCTGGGAAGCGCGGCGACCGGCAATCGAGCGCGGGCCAGTTGGAGATCACCGCCGTTCTGATGGAGAGCTTTGCCGGTGCCAACACCGTGGTGCGGGGGAACTGCACCTTTGGGATGTTCTCCAACTACCCCGAAGCGGTCGACGACGCGCTGCGCCAGCGGGCGGGGGCGCGGTTCCTGGTCGATGGCCCGCAAAGCGAGGCGGATTACATCGACATCCTGCACCTTCTGATGGGCAAGCATCATGATATCCCCTTGGGCGATCACGACCTTTACGCTGCGCAGGCACTTAAGAAGGCCGTCGCGCGCAGCTATGAAGCCCATGCGCGGCCTCATGATGAGACTCTGGCCAATGTCTTTGACAAGGTCGTCGCACAGTACGGGCCCCTGTCCACGATTACGGAGCTGGGGCGTTATCTGAAGGCGATCCAACAAGAGGACGAGCGCTTCACCGGGCGCGCGATCAAGAACATCACCGACGCGGTGAAAACCCGCGCCATGGATTTCGAGCTGCCCGACGATTGGATGGCGCAGCCCGATCTGTTCCTGCGCCAGGATTATGACACCAAGAAAGCCATGATCGCGGATCTGCGCCAGCCGGTCACGCCCGAGATGGTCCTGCAAGAGATCAACCGCTACGCCGACAGCGAATTCCGTTATGCGGGCAAGAGCGATGAGGCGGCCATTGATGAGGCCGTCCGCGACATGCGCCGCATGGAAGAGGCCAAGCGCCGCTACCTGGAGGGGCGCGAATGATCGGCGCGCTTCTTGTTCTGATCCTTGCGGGTGGCGTCTATACCGCCCTGCGCGTGCTGACGCCTGTGGCGGAAAATCACGGACGGAAGGTCGCGGCGGGGCGTTTCGCGGCCTCTCACTCGGCATGGCAGCTTGTCGCAATCCTGTCGGTCACGGTTCTGCCGCTGTGCGTGATTGCAGGCTGGGCGTTCGCGGAGTCGGGGCAGGGGATCGCGGCAGGGCTGGTCCTGTTCGCGATGACAGGCGGGATCATCGCGCTCGCCCTGCACCGTCGCTTCAAGGCCGCGCGTGCCGGTCACAAGGGGGGGCAGTGGTGAGACGCCTGATCGAAAAGGGCCTGATGTTCGGAAACCTTGTTGCCGTCCATTCTCCAACGCTGATCGAGCGCTACAACCGCGCGCTTGAGCACCTCGTGGGGCGCCGCACGGCGCTGAGCGATTTCCACATAGATCTGTCCGGCCATTCGCCCGAGATCGCGGATGAGCTGGGCGATCCGCTCTATCTGAACCCGCGCGGTGTGAACCGGCAGTTCATCCTGCTGACCCCCGAGCAGCGCCATGCGCCGCTCCTGGAGGAGCGGTTTTCGACCTCGCGCGGGCTGCTGACGCGGTTCATTGACGAGAATCTCGCCGCGCTTTTTGCGCTGACCGCGCAAGATGCTGTAGCCGGTGAATTGGTCAACTCGGTCTACGATGCGCAAACGCCCGCGCGCCTGCTCGATCTGCGGCGGCTTCGGGTCGAAGCCGACACCGTGAGCGGCACGGTCGCCACGGCGGCTCACCTGAGCGATCTGGTGGAACGCTTTCAGAGTGAACCCCGCGCCTGGTTCGATGACGTCCTGATCGGGCAGATGATCGGGCTGGCCAAGGAAACGGGCGACATCCTCCGCCACCCTGTCGCGCTCGACGCAGTGGAGAGCGACCAGGAGGATTTCTGGACCGGGATGTATGGGGGGCTCTACCTGTTTCGCAGTCCTACGGCGTCTGCGGTGATACACGCCGGGGATGATCCCGGCGCGCTTCCCGTCGATCACGTGATCCCTATGACGGACCGTCTGGCCGTGGCGCGCTACCTGAGCGCGCAGGGCCTAGTCGAGCCGATCATCGAGGCGCGCGGGATGGATGCCGCGCGGGTGCTGGCCGGGAAAATGGAGATGATCGTAGCCCATGTCGCGGCCTCTGCCGGGGAACAGCCGAACCACGATCCGCGCCAGATGCGCCGCCTGGCCCGGCGCTATGCGGATCGTCTGCCCGAGGCCTGGCACGGGCTTGCCAAACTGTGGCGGTGGGCTGCGGAAGGCGGCACCTGGCCGGTGATCAGCGCGGACGATGAGGCCTATTTCTACACCCTGCGGGCCGCGCCCGGTCCGACCCAGGATCAGGTGAACCGGCTGCTTGCGGAACTGTGCCCGCTTGATGTGCTCCAGCTTTTCATTTGCCACAAACAGGCGTTCTATGACGCCTATCGCGGCTGGTCGGATCCGAAACGCGCGTTTGTCGCGGAGTATCTGGAGCATGCCTATCTAGAGAATAAAGAGGCGGTGCGCGACGCCCTGTTTGGATCGCTTGCGCCGCCCGCGCCAGAGCCTGCGCGCCCGTCAGGGCCCTGGGGCTGAAGGAGAAGGTCGGATGTTCGCATTTCTCAGATTTGCCGTGCCGCTGCTGATCGCGCTGTCGGTGCTGTTTCTCGCCGTTTCGCTGTGGTCGCGGTTTAGGCGGGCCCGAAAGCTGCGCGCGCAATGGGCACAGGATCCGCAGGGCGATCGCGACGATTTCGTGCGGGAAGGCCTGCGGGACTACGATGACAGCCTGCGCGCCAAGCTGATCTGGGGGGTGTATATCGTGCCGATTTGTGTCATTGCCGTCATGGTTTACGCCGCCAACTTCCTGTGAGGATCGACAATGGTTTTCTATCTGCGATGGGCTTTCTGGCTGACGGTCTTTGTGCTGTTTGGCGCGTTCTTGCACTACACCTTGCCGCAGTGGGACGTGGTGCGGGTGTCGGACACCTATGAAAAGCGTGTCGACCCGGGAGAAAACCGCTGGTTCTGGGCGCAGGCGGATGTCGGGAATGATCTGACCCAGACGACCCGCGATGTGTTCTTCATCCAGACGATCCGTCCCAATAACCGGCCTATGGTCTATCGCAACGAAGACACCGGCTGGGGCTGGCCGCCTTACTTCAAGTTCGACACGTCGAACCTTCAGGCGGAAGCGGCGGATGCGAAATCACAGGCCGGGGACGGGGAAAAGTGGTTTGCCATCAAACACTATGGCTGGCGGATCGAGATTATGTCCGTGTTCCCCAACGCTGTGAAGATCAAACCCGTGAGCGGACCTGACGCGCGGGTGATCCCGTGGGTGTCGATTGCCTTGCTGATCCTGATCGCGATGGTGGTCTGGGGCATTACGTCTCGGTGGCTGCGGTTCAAGCGTCGCCGGATTTCCCCGACGCTGGATCGGATGGATGCGGCGGTGGACAGCTGGTGGCTCAAGCTGCGCGGGAAAGAGCCGAAGGTCTGACATGGCGCGCCGCAGAGCTGCGGGGCCGAGGGCGGGGGGCACCGCCCCCCTTGGCCTGACGGCCAGATCCCCAAGATAGTTCCATCACAAAGGCGGGCGGTTACGCGCCGTAGGGGATCCAGAGCGTCTGGCGATCCGTTGCGGCTTCGATGAAGGCGTCGCTTTGTGCGGTGCCCCAATCCCACTGACGGGCATTGTTCACCCATGTGCGCTTCAGGTTCCCCGCTGCGCGCCGCTCGATCTCGGCGGAGAGGTCGGTGGAGGAGAAGCTCCAGACCGCGTCAAGCGCGAGGTGATCGGCCAGGGTCGGGGCCAGTTCCGCATGGGAGCCGGTGAGGATGTTCACCGTGCCAGCGGGGATGTCCGAGGTCTCTATCACCTGGATCAGGTCGGTGGCGGCCAGCGGGTAGGGCTCGGATGCGACGAGCACCGCGCGGTTGCCCATAGCCAGAAGCGCGCCGATCACCGAGGTCAGCCCCAACAGCGGGCTGTCATCGGGGCTCAGGACGCCCACGATCCCCGTGGGGCGCCGCATCGACAGGGCAACGCCGCGGATGGGCACGCCCTTCACGGCGCCGTCGGCCTTGTCGGCCCAGGCGGCCCAAGTGAACAGGCGGTCAATGCTGGCGGCAACGTCTTTCGCGCCGTCCTTGCCGGTCATCGCCTTGATACGGCTTGCGAATTCTGCTTCGCGCGCGGCGAGGTTCTCGGCCAGATAGTACAGGATCTGAGCGCGCGCATGGCCGGTCGTGTTGGCCCAGCCGCTGGCGGCCTGAGCCGCTTCGACCGCGTTGCGCACATCTTTCCGGCTGGCGATCGAAACCTGACCAAGCGCCTTGCCCTTGGGGCCGAAGACCTGCGCGCTGTAGCCGCCATCGGGGCGGGCCTGTTTGCCCCCAATGTAGAGCTTGGCGGTGCGGTCAATCGGATCGGGCGCGGCGCCATCGCCAGTCAGCGGTGTGATCTGTGCCAGGGCTTTGCCGGGGCGGGTCGGAACGGTGTAGGCGAGGCAGCCTTCGGTGCCACCTTCGCGGCCAAAACCGCTTTCGCGCAGACCGCCAAAGGGGGCGGCGGCGTCGAACATGTTGGCACCGTTGATCCAGATGACCCCGGCTTCGATCTTTGGGGCGACATCGAGCGCGGTGTTGATGTTTTCCGACCAGACCGATCCGGCCAGCCCGTAGCGGGTGTTGTTGGCCAGTTGCACCGCCTCTGCCGGGGTGCGGAAGGTGGTGGACACCAGCACCGGGCCAAAGATTTCCTCCTGCATCAGCGGATGCGCGGAGGAGAGCCCTTCGATCAGCGTGGGCGGATAGAAGCAGCCGTCGGGCGCGCCGATCTGGTGGCAGGTGCCCTCAGAGCAGTCCGCGACCATCTGCGCCACGCGGGCCCGATGGGCCGGGTCAGCCAGAGCACCGACATCGACGCTCTTGTCCAGCGGATCACCGACGCGCAGCCGCTCCATCCGGGCGCGGAGCTTGGCGTGGAAGCGCTCCGAGATCCCTTCCTGCACCAGCAGCCGGGTTCCGGCGCAGCAAACCTGCCCGCCATTGAACCAGACCGCGTCCACCAGCCCCTCGACGGCGCTGTCCAGATCTGCGTCCTCGAACACGATATAGGGCGATTTCCCCCCCAGCTCGAGCGTCAGCCCAATGCCGCGCCCCGCCGTGGCTTCGCGGATGCGGCGGCCCACGGCGGTGGAGCCGGTGAAGGCCAGCTTGTCGATATCTGCGGCGGTGATCATCTCTCCGACCGCACCATCGCCGGTGACGATATTAACCACGCCCTTGGGCAGCCCGGCCTGCTGACACAGATCGGCAAAGGCGAGCGCGGTGAGCGGGGTCCATTCGGCGGGCTTGAGCACCACCGTGTTGCCCATGGCGAGCGCGGGGGCGATCTTCCAGGCCAGCATCAGAAGCGGGAAGTTCCACGGCACGATCTGGCCACAGACCCCGGCGGCGCGGCGGCCCGGAACCAATTCCTCCTGAAGCTGGGCGAGCCCGGCATGGTGGTAGAAATGGCGCGCGGCCAGCGGAATATCGGCATCGCGGGCTTCGCGGATGGGTTTGCCGCTGTCGAGGGTCTCCAGCACCGCCAGCAGCCGGGCGTGTTTCTGGATCAGGCGGGCAAGCGCATAGAGGTGGCGGGCACGGGCGGGGCCGCCCAGTTGCTCCCACGGGCCTTGGGCCTTGCGCGCGGCGGCCATGGCGGCGTCCACATCCGCCTGGCTGGCCTGAGTGACCTGCGCCAGAACATCCCCGGTGGCGGGGTTGGCTGTATCGAACAGCTCTCCGGCGGGGGTGAAGGCGCCGTCGATGAAATGGCCGAACGGCGCGCGAGCGGCGATCCAGTCCAGAGCCTCTGTCGCGCTTTCGGGGGCGGTTCCGTAGTCCATGGTTTCGAAAATGTCCTTGATGGTCATCTGGTTACCCCATCGGATGGCGCCACGCGGCGGAATAGGCGCCGGTGACGTGGTGTTCGATCTGGCGCTCGATGTCGCCCAGGAGGGAGGACGCGCCGAAGCGGAACAGGTCCGGGCGCAGCCAACGATCGCCCAGCTCTTCCTTCAGCAGCGCGAGGTAGACAAGCGCATCCTTCGCCTTGGAGATCCCGCCCGCAGGCTTGTATCCCACATGGATGCCAGTGCGTTCATAGTAGTCGCGGATTGCGCGCATCATGGTGAGCGACACGGGCAGGGTGGCGTTGACGCTTTCCTTGCCGGTCGAGGTCTTGATGAAATCCGCGCCCGCCATCATGCAGACCAGCGATGCACGGGCGACGTTTTGCAACGTGCCCAGCTCTCCGGTGGCGAGGATCGCTTTGACGTGGGCGCTGCCGCAGGCGTCGCGGAAGGCGCGCATTTCGTCATAGAGCGCCTGCCAGTCTCCGGTCAGAACGTGGCGGCGCGAGATGACGATGTCGATCTCATGAGCGCCGGCCTTCACGCTTTCCTCGATCTCCTTGATCCGCAGGGGCAGGGGCGACAGCCCCGCCGGGAAACCGGTGGACACGGCGGCGACCGGAATGCCCGACCCGGAAAGCGCCTCAACCGCAGGGGCGATCATGTCGTGATAGACGCAGACGGCGCCGGTGGTCAGGTCCGGCAGGCCGATGGCCTCGGCCAGATCGGGACGCAGCGGCTGGCGCGCCTTGGCGCAGAGCCGCCGCACGCGGCCCGGCGTGTCATCGCCCGCCAGGGTGGTCAGGTCGATCAACGTGATGGCACGCGCCAGCCAGGCGGCCTGATGTGCCTTCTTGACGGAGCGCCGGGCACCGATCGTGCTGGCGCGGCGTTCAATCGCGGAGCGGTTGGCCTGGGCTGAGCGCACCCACGCCATGTCCAGCGGCAGGCCGTCATTGCGGGCAAGCGCGATCTGCGGCAGGCCGTGTTGGCCCGCGGTGTCGCTCGGGGTGGCAAGGGTCTGGGTCACATCGGGCTCCATCGGCGTTTCCCTCTGGAGTTACACGCTGCGCGCGCCACTTCAAGCTCCGGGTTGAACCACTTCCCGCTGATGCTGTTTGCGATAGCTGTGCGGCGTCATGCCGTGATGGCTGCGGAACAGCTTGTGAAAATGGCTCATATTCGGCAGCCCGATGGCCTCGGCGATGTCGCTCAGGCTGTCTTGGGTGCCGGTCAGGGCGCGGGCGGCGTGCTCCATCCGGATCGTGTTGATATAGTCCGACGGGCTTTGCCCCAGGAACCGCCGGGCGGTGCGGCTGACATGGGGATGGGCGCGGTCCGCCACGCGGACAAACCCTGCCGCGCCTTCGCGGAACACATCCGGGTCATGGGCGGCCTCGCAGGCCCGGCGCAGCCAGTCGGGTGCCTCCGGTGGCAGGTCGGGTACGCTGTCCTCCAGCTCTGCCAGCAGCGGCATCAGGAAGGCTTCGGCTTCGAGTGCGGTGCGCGGCGCCCGCTCAAGCCGAAGCGCGGCGCGGTTCAGATCCATGAGCTGCCGCGGCGTCCGGTGCCAGCGTTCGGGCACGGCGCTGTCCGACCAGAAAAAGCGCGCCAGATCATGCCGTTTGCCGAGCGTGCGCACCAATCCAGGCCGCAGCGCCAGCGTCACGCAAAGCGGGGCATCCCCTCGGCCCTGCAGGGCGTGCCAGTGGGCGGGGCCGACAAAGATCATATCGCCCTCCACCAGCGTTTCGCGCTGTCCGCCGGGCAGGTGATGGCGGCATTCGCCATTCTGAACCCAGATCAGTTCGTAGAAATCGTGGCCATGGAGGTGGCGCGGGCGGGACGTGCTCAGCTCCGTGCGGATCAACTGGAACCGCGCGTCGGAGGGCAGAACATCGTTGTGCTTGAGAAGGGGGCCATTTTCCATGGCCCCACTCTAGCACTGCTCTTGGGAAAATGCGCGCTTATTATGCGTGAATGCGACACTTAGTCGGTGTCGGATCCCATCTTCTTGATTTGCGCGACGCCGCTCTCTCCGAGGGGGACAGTGGCAAACGGGCCGCCGACGCGCATCTGAGCCGCATCTTGCGGATCGGGCGCGCCCGCCTTTGCGAACAGGGCCTCGGCCCAGTCTTCGGCATTGTCCTGCGGCTTGTAGCCCAGGAACCGCACCTTGTCGTTCGACACAGGCGCCCGGTCGTTGTTGCTGACCCCGTAAGCGCAAGCAAATCCGGTGGTGGGCGTATCGACGGCACGTTCGACCAGGCGCACCATGTCGCCGTAGCTGAGCCACGTGCCGAGCGCGCGGACGTTTTGCGGTTCCGGCGTACAGGAGAGGATGCGCAGGCACACCGCTTCGATCCCGCGTTTTTCCCAATACATGCGGCCCAGATCCTCGGCGAAACATTTGGCGAGCCCGTAGAACGTGTCGGGTCGGTGCGGCGCGTCGGTGTCGATCCCGGCGTTGGTCTCGTGCAGCCCGACCGCGTGGATGGAGCTGGCATAGACCACCCGGCGCAGCCCGTGGCGATGCGCAGCCTCCCAGACATTGTAGGCGCCAAGGTAATTGGGCGCGAGCAGCTCCTCGAAGGGGCGCTCATCCGGGATGGCGGCGAAATGGACGACCATGTCCGCGCCTTCCAACAGGGGCAGGACGTCGTCGAAGCGCCCGATATCAGCCTTCACCCAGCGTTCATTGCTCAAAAGCTCCGAGCGCGGCCCTGCCAGATCGGTGGAGACCAGCTCCTCGCAGCGCTGCGCGAGAGGCGCGCGCAGCTCGTGACCCAGGTTCCCGGCGGCTCCGGTGAGAACGATTTTCTTCATGGTTTTCTCCTCAGATCACATTTGCTTCGCGTAGCGGACGATTTTCGATGATCCGTTGCATGGTCAGGGGGGTGAGGTCCAGCGTTTGCCACTGGCCATGGGTGATCCACTCTGCAATCCCGCGCGCCAGGGGGGCGGCCTGCTGCAGGCCGTGGCCGGAAAATCCGTTCAAGAGCAAGAGGTTGCTCACCTCCGGGTGCGGTCCGACGATGGCGTTCTGGTCCAGCTCATTGTAGGCGTAGTGCCCGACCCATTCATTGATCAGCTTGATCCGCTCAAAGGCGGGGACGCGGTGGGCAATGGTGGGCCAGACCTTTTCCTCAAAGATGCTGTGATCCGGCTCGAAATCGTCGGGCGCCACGGGCCGGTCGTCTTCGGGGGCGCAGCCCGCCATGTAATAGCGCCCGTCGCTGCGCACATGGACGCCTGACGGATCGATGGTGAGCGGCAGGTCGGCCGGTAGCGGCTCTGCGGCATCGAAGACAAAGGTGAACCGCTTGCGCGGTGTGACCGGCAGGTCGAGCCCCGCCATTCGCATGACATCTGCGGCGCGCGGTCCCGAGGCGTTCACCATAGTGTCGCAGTCAATCTGTCGTCCGCTCGCGCATCGAAGCGATGTGACTGCACCATTTGTCGTGGTGATCTCTGTCACCTCGTCGTGGATGAACTCCGCGCCCGCCGCGATAGCGCCCTTGCGGAACAGATCGAACAAGGTGCCACCGTCGAAATACCCCTCGCTTTCGGCATTGTGGCTGCCAAGCATCACATCATCGACGTGAAGGAAGGGAAAACGGCTGGCGATTTCTTCAGGTTCAAGAAGCTGCGTTGCAGCACCGCACAGGGCCTGAAGGGCCTGTTTCGCGCGAAGCTGCTCGACCCCCGCACCGGTTGTGGCGAGATAGAGATAGCCGAAGTTCTGGAAGTGAATCTCGGGCGCGTCGGACCCCATCCAGTCTTTTATGTCGCGCATGAACTGGAGAGACGATTGGCTCAGAAGGATGTTGATTTCGCTCCCAAACTGCTGCCGAATACATGAATTCGTGTGTGTCGTTGATGCCAGGCGATAACTTGGATCGCGCTCGATCACGACGACGCGCCGCGTCGGCTGCCCGTTGCGCGTCAGCCACCAGGCGACCGCGCTCCCCATGATCCCTCCACCAACGATGACAATATCGGCTGTCTCTCGCTTCGCCATGGCTTCTCCCTCCCCTTGCCTCAGCGTTCACTTTCGGTGGAGTTTTGCGCCGAGAGCAAGCCTTAGTTCGCGCAAGGCGGGCGTGCGGTGCCGATCGAGACGGTGCGCCAGTCCTTTCTGATCGGTCGGTGCGTCTATTGGGATCCGCTGTACCCGTGCGATGCCGCTCACAGGATGGAACCGCAGGCGGCGCGCACGGTTTCCCCCGATGCAACGCGCAATGATTGGAATACCCATGGCGGCCAGAGTCTCTTCCGCACAATGGATATTGGCGCGGCCGATGTCCCCCAACCCCAACACGACTGCGCCGCCGCCAAAGATCTTGGCCCGTAGATCCGATTTTCCGGCGCCTTCCCGCAGTAGTGCAGTTTTGAGAGACAAGATCGCGGAAGGGCCGTGATAGCCCGCCCGCTCCGAGCGATCCCCGTCCGTGAGGGGTGTTGGCAGCAGGAAATGCGTCATGCCGCCGACCCCGCGTTTCTCATCAAAAAGGCATACCGCGATGCAGGAGCCCAGGATGGTGCAAAGATCCGTGTCGCCGTCGCCGCTTGTGCAGATGTCGCCTTGACCTACCGGGACCGACCGTTGCGCGCTCACGCGCCGATGCCTGTCGAACGTGCTCCGACGGGGGCGTTCAACAGAATCGGTGCAATGCGTGTCAGCGGTGCGACCTTGATCGCTGCACCTTGTTCGATTGCCGCGCGGGGCATTCCAAAGACGACGCTTGTTTCTTCGTCCTGCGCGACAGTGTAGGCGCCGGATTTCCTCAAGCGCAGCAGCCCATCTGCGCCGTCGCGCCCCATCCCGGTCAGCAGCCCGGCTACGATCCGCTTGCCATAGGGCAGGGCGCTGTCGAAGAGCGCGTCCACCGAAGGCCGGTGACCGGACACTTTCGGACCCTCGCGCAGTCTACAGGTCAGCCCACGGCCAATTTTCAAGTGATGAGATCCCCCCGGCGCGATGACGACCATGCCGGGGCGAACCTCCATTCCGTCGCGCGCTTCTGCGATCCGCGGTGCGCAGTGACTGTCCAGGCGACGCGCAAAACTTTCAGAGAAATGTGACGGAATATGCTGGGTGATGAACGTGGGAGGGCAGTTGACAGGGAACTGTCTGAGCAGTGTGAAAAGGGCTTCAACGCCTCCCGTGGACGAGCCGATGGTGATGACCCTGCGGCCGGGCTCGTAAGAATTGCCTGGCAGCGGATCGGCCGCTGCGACGGGACGTGTCAGGGGGAAGCGACCAACATCGGCCCGTGCTGCGGAAAGTACGGCTTGGCTCAGCCCTTCGAAACCGGTGTCATCAGAGAGCGAAGCCGGTTTGCCGAAGCAGTCCACAGCGCCGAGTTCCATCGCTTGCACCGCCATCTTCGTTGAAGGGCCCGTGAGCGACGAAACCATGACCACGGGCATCGGTCTGAGTTGCATCAATCGGCGGAGGAACTCCAACCCGTTCATGCGCGGCATCTCGATGTCCAATGTGATCACGTCGGGGTTCAGCCGCTTAATCGCCTCGCGGGCCTCAATCGGGTCGGCGGCAGTGCCGACGACCCGGATTTGGGGTTGGGCTTCGAGGTGATGTCTGACAACTTCTCGCAATGTGGCCGAGTCGTCTACAATCAAAACGTTAACTGTCATTGAGGCCAGTTCTCCCCGTTTTGTTCGACAATCAGAATTCGTCCCATTCCGCTTCTTCTTCTTCGGTCAGATCGAGAGCGGTGTTGCCGTGAACCGGTGCCTTGCTGGGCACTGGCCGCGGCGCCGATTGCGCGGGGCGGGGTGCGGGCGGGGCCTTGCTCTTCGAGATGTCGAATTGCGAGACAAGCCGTGCCAGTTGCTCAGCCTCCTGGGTCATAGAATGGCTCGCCGCAGTGGACTCCTCCACCATCGCGGCATTTTGTTGTGTAACCTGGTCGATCTGGTTGACCGCCGCATTGATCTCGCCGATGCCCACCGACTGCTCGCGCGCGGTGTTGGCAATATCCTCTACGAGCGCCGATATCGACGTCACGGAGCTCAGGATGTCTCGAAGCGCCGTGCCGGTTTGCCCAACCAATTCAACGCCTGATCCGACCTGTTCAGACGACGTTGAAATCAGGGCTTTGATCTCCTTCGCTGCTTCTGAGGAGCGTTGCGCCAATGCGCGGACTTCCGAAGCGACCACGGCGAAACCGCGACCCGCATCACCTGCCCGTGCCGCCTCGACCCCGGCATTCAGGGCCAGAAGGTTGGTTTGGAAGGCGATGTCGTCGATCACGCCAATGATCTGAGAAATTTGCCGCGAAGAGTTTTCGATGGCGCTCATTGCAGAGATTGCGTCATCGACGACCGACCCGCTTGCTTCTGCGTTGGAGCGTGCTTCCATGACATTCCTATTTGCTTTTTCTGCACCGTCGGCTGCGGATTTGACGCTTGCAGTCAATTCCTCAAGTGACGCCGAGGTTTGTTCAAGCGTGGCGGCCTGGTTCTCTGTCCGTCTGGACAGGTCATCTGCAGCCCGAGCGATCTCGCTTGCTTCGTTCCGGATACCTCCGGTGTTTTCAACCACGGCTGCGATGGCCTCTTCTAGCCGCCGCGTTGCGGTGTTGAAGTCCATCCGAAGCTGGTCGTAGCTGGCGCCAAAGGGCTCCTTGATCTGCACCGATAGGTCTCCGTCGGCCAGGCGGGTGAGGCCTTTGCGCATTTCATCAACGACATGAGTTTGCATCTCAGCCATGGCAGCATTTTGTTGTTCCTGGGTGATGCGCCGTTCTTCAGAGTCTGTAACGTCGGCAACACAGGCGATGACCTTGAAAACTTCGCCATCCCGATTCAGAACCGGTGTGCTCGCACCTTGGAGGTGAATCGTTTCGCCGGTTGTCGTCTTGAACAGGTAGACCTGTGCATCGAACTGCGCCGCGGATATTTTCTCCTGCATTTCTCTGTAGGCTGGGCCGTTGGCAAAATTCTCATCCAGAATGCTTGCGAGCGGGCGGCCGATGAGATCCTCAGCGGAACACCCCATCAAGCTGCAGAAGTTGTCATTCGCGGCCAGAATGGCCCCTTTGGCGTCCATCTCGAAGACAGCTTGAGCGCGACCAATCGCATCCAAGACAGCTTTTCTGTCGAAGGCGAGGGTTTCCAGCTGTGTGACGTCTGAAGCGTATTTAACGACTGTGTAGGGGTGCCCTGACGCATCGCGGATTGGATTGTAGGCGGCTTCGAGCCACACTTCGCGGCCATCTTTTGCGACGCGTCTGAACTTCCCGGCCAGCTGCTCGCCACTCCGCAGTCTTGGCCAGAAGGTGCCGTAGTCGGCGCTGGTGCGCTCGTCCTTGGGGACGAAGGCCGAATGATGCATGCCTACGATTTCTGTCGCGGTGTAACCCATCGTCTTCAGAAAGTTTTCGTTTGCTGTCAGAACGTTGCCTTGGAGGTCGAACTGGATGGTTGCGTTATGCTCTTCGATCGCCCCGACCAATCCTTCGGTCAGCCGTGCGGCTGTCACATCTTGAGCTTCGAGCAGGTAGCTTACCGGTTGTTCGTCCGTGTGCGAGACGGGGCTCAGGCGCAGCTCAAGATTCTTGTTACCAACCAGGAACTCTGTCTTTGCTGTGTCTCGTTGAGCGGCTCTCATAAGCTCCGCAATCAGATCGGACGATTGGAAGAGAGTGTTGAGATCGCTCGTCAGCGGCGTGTTTGCTCGATCCGGCATCGCGCCATCCATGGGGTTATCGGCGACCGACTCGGCAAGTTCGATGAATGCGGGGTTTGTGCTCAAGACGCGGCGGTCAGCGTCAATGATCGCGAGAGGGATCGTGCTTGCATTGATGAGGCTATCTGCATTTGGAGCAGATCCTTCCGTATCCTTCGATTGAGCGGCCTCCAACTCGGTCAGAATGTCGGAGATCGCTACGATATCCGTGTCACCGGAGGTCTGAACACCGGGGCGCACCATGTTCGCATACGCGCTGAATCGTCGACCAAAAACCGAGATGGGGCGTAGTGTTCGGATCACGACCACGACGCCCGCGAGCGAGATCAGAGCTGCAGCGGCCGCGCTGAAAAGACCGAACCGTGACCAGTCAGTCGTGGCGGGGGCGGTCAGCGAGTGTGAGGGGCCCACAGTGATCAAGGACAACGTTTTCTCGCCAATGCGCACCTGCTGCTTTGAGCGCAGTAGCGGATCAGCGGTCGGCAAAAAGGCAGAGCTACCGGTCTGCGCAACCGTGGTTCCGCCGCCGTCCTGGAGCAGAAACTGCGATCCGATTGCCTCGTTGGGGAGCAGCGCATCAAGCGGTTCGCTGGCCACTAGAATGTCGGCGCCAAAGAGGAGCTCGCTTGGCATGGGGGCTGCGTAGACGACTCGTCCCGCAGTCAGAGCAATTGTCGTCTCGCCCGCCTTGGGCGAGACAGCGGCAATAGACTGCCATTCGCCGTCAGAAATACCGCTCCCGACTAGGGGCGTACGGGACTGATCGGCCGAGACGATAGCGGCGGAGGTATATCCTGCTTCGGTCAAGGAGCGCGCCGTGTCGGCGGCGAGAGCCGACGCCAACACACTATTCTTCGCGGCGGCGAGCCGTGCTTCGAAGAGGCTTGCGGCGAAGGCACCTTCGAGCGCCACAGCTTGCACGCTGTGGCGCTCGTTGCTGGCGTTGATCGCGCGAATTCCGGCGAAAGAGGCGATCACTGCCGCGAGCGTAATCCCCGCGACAAACATTGCGGCAATCCGCACGGGCAGTTGGCGAATTGAAAGACTGCTCATGTCACTGTCTCCGGTCTAAAATAATTCGATATCTGCGGACGCCTGTTCTTCTTCGCGTCGCAGCAGCCTGTCGCGCATGTGAATGGGGCGCAGAGCTTCTAGTCGTGAGGCCAAACTGGCGGGGCATTCTTGGTGACGGGGCGCCGCGAGCCGCAGGGCGTCTGCCACGAGCGCCACTGACTGCGTAATGCTGTCCAGCTCTTGGAGCTGGCCAAGGTCCTGATCCGTGCGCGCGCAGCCGGGGTCTCCAACGGCGGTCTGAATGGATGTTAGATGCGTCGCGACTCGCTGCAGCTCATCGGCGCAAAGCCCGGCCAGTCTCTTGGTGTCCATTAGTGTCTTACTCATCCAAGGGGGCCCGTGACACGCTCAATACAGGCCTTTAGTGCAGCTGCATCGAAAGGTTTCTTGAGGTAGTTGTTCATGCCCAACGCCTGGCCCTTGCGCAGGACATCTGCGTTCTCAGAGCCAGTGACCAATATGAAGCCGATTTTCTGCGTGGCGGGGTGCTGACGGAGGCGCTCCAGCAGCTGAAGACCATCCATGTTGGGCATATTGTAGTCCGAGATGATCAGATGAACGGGATTGGACGAAAGCGACCGAAGGGCCCCCTCACCGTCGGTGGCATAGCTGAGATGGGAGATGCCGATCTCTTCAAGGGCCTGCTCCAGCAGACCTCGGCTGACCGACATGTCATCCACGACCATGATACGAATCTGCTTTTTTAATGACATGTCGTTTGCCTATGCGTGGTTGGGTGCGGTTTTGCGGTAGGTCGTGACGCCGTCCAGCGACAGGCCGATCCGCTCCGCCTCGTGGATCCGTTCGGAGTGACCGATCATGATGTGGCCGCCTGGTAGCAAAGCGTCAGTCATCCGGCGCCAGATCTGCGCCTCATCAGGCTTATTGAAGTAAATGACCACATTCCGGCACATGATCAGGTCGAACTGACGCTTCATTGGCCATTTCTGATGTAAGTTGAGCCTATTGAATGTGATGATTTTCCGTATGTCGTCGATCATGCGGATCTGGTTGTTCCCCGCGTCCTCGAAGAAGGCTTTGAGGCGGCTTCCGTCCTCATCGAGCAGCGCTTCTCTTGAGTAGAGCCCGCGCCTCGCTACGCTGAGAATTTGCGGGTCAATGTCGGTTCCGAGGATGCGAAGGTCCAGGTTGCGCAGCTCCGGGGCGCGGGACAGCAGCGTCATCGCCAGAGAGTAGGGTTCTTCGCCGCTTGAACACGCCGCAGACCAGATGCGCACCGCGCCACCACTGCGAAGCTTGGAAAGCATTTCGGGTAGAAGACGCTCCGCGAGATCATCGAAATGATGCCGTTCTCGGAAAAATTTTGTGACATTCGTCGTGAGGGCGGAAAGCAACTCCATCCGCTCGCCGTCTGCGGCGTCCGCTTCGACGAGGTCACAGTAGGCGGAATAGCTGTTCAACGCCAACGCGCGTAGCCGCTTTGAAAGCCTCGCTTGGACAAGCGACGCCTTACCATCCGGCAGTTCTATGCCAGCCTCGCGTCTTAACACTACGGCAATCCTGGCAAGGTCTGAAGCAGAGAGCGTCGGATTGCTGTCGGTCGGATTGTGGAGAGTCATCAGGCGGCCACCTCTCGAGGTGTCGGGGCGACTTGACCCAGGTCCACAAGCCGGATCATGCGTCCGTCATCCGATGCGATGACTTTTGCGACGAAGGCGCGCGTGGGATCCGCGCCTACGTCGGGCGTGGGCTGAAGTGCGCTGCTCGACACTGACAGGATATCAGAGACGCCGTCGACTAGTAGGCCAACACTTTGGTCATCGATCTGAACGACGATAATGACATGACGAGGGGTCGTGACCGTCCTGTCAAAGCCAAATCGGAGTGACAGATCGAGGATAGGTATGACGGTGCCGCGGAGGTTAATCAGCCCGCTGATATAATCCGGGGTGCGCGGCATGGGGGTGGTGGGCGACCATCCCCGTATCTCGCGGACGGCTGCGATATCGATGCAGAAGTCCTGATCGGCAAGGCGAAAGGCGACATATTCGCGGATCGTCGGGTCTTCGTCCAGAGTTGGCTCGGTCATGCGGCTCCTCCGAGGGGCTTGGGCTCACAATTTAGCGGCGAGGGAATGACGAGGGCGTCGGGATCCAGGATCAATGCGATCCGACCATTCCCCAAGATGGTGGCGGCCGCGATGCCATCGACGTGCCCGTAATTATCTTCGAGGCTCTTGATAACGACCTGCCGTAGTTCGACGATCCGGTCGAGCGCGAGGGCCGTCTGACCATTTTGCTCGCTGTCGATCAGCAGGAGCACGTCGCGCTGTGCAGCCTCATTTTGCGGCGGGAAGCCGAGCGCTTGGCCGAGATCTATGATAGGGACAAAGCTGTCCCGGACGTGGATCACCTGTTTCATGCGGCCGAGATCATGGAGCTGTCCGCTGTCTGGTCGGAGCGTTTCCACGATAGACGTGAGCGGCACGACTAAGGTCTGACCATCAACGCTGACAACCATTCCATCCAGAACGGCAAGTGTCAGCGGCAGGCTGATGGTGAAGACGGAGCCCTTTCCCGGCGCGGATGAAATCGAAATTCGGCCCCCAAGCTTCTGGATCGCCTGCTTGACCACGTCCATTCCAACACCGCGACCTGAAAGGTTGGAGACTGTCTCGGCGGTCGAGAAGCCGGGAAGAAACAGGAGGTTGTCGATTTCGTTCGGTGTGAGCTGAGCGTCTTCGGGGATCAGTCCGCGACTGATGGCAATGTCTTTGACTCGTTGGCGGTTGATCCCCGCGCCGTCATCGGCGATTTCGATCATCACGCGGCCCGAACGGTGGGCAGCGCTCAACCGGACGGTGCCATGTTCCGGCTTGCCGACATCAATGCGTTTCTCGGGGCTTTCGACGCCGTGGTCGATGGCATTGCGGATCATATGCGTCAGAGGGTCGGCCAGAAGGTCGATGACGGTCTTGTCGATTTCTGTCGCTTCGCCCTCCGTGACGAGGCGTACCTGCTTCGATGTGGCGGCTCCGGCTTCGCGAACGATCCGTGACATGCGCTGAAAGAGCGACCGCACGGGCTGCGCGCGGATGGCCATGACGCTGTCCTGTACCTCGCGGGTGAGGTTCTTGAATTCATCTAGCCCCATGGCAACCGGGGAACTGGTCGTCAGCCCCGCGTCGATGACGGATTGGGACAACATGGCTTGGTTGACGACGAGCTCTCCAACAAGGTTGATGAGCCGGTCGACGCGCTCCAGATCAACCCGGATGGATCCCATGGATGCCTTCTGCCCGCCCTTCGTCTCGGGTGGAGTAGGCGCGGTGTTTGGCGTGTCTGGCACGGAGGAAGCGGGCGCTTGCGGGGGAGGGCTCTCCTCCTCGGGCGGCTCCTCTTTGGCTGCGGGCGCGTGTGCGAAGATGGGCGTGATGGTCAGGTCGGCGTCATCTTCGACGAACTCGAACACTTCGCGCACCTGGTCTTCTGTTGCGCCACCACGAAGCGTGAGCTCCCACGGCATCGTGAACTCATCAAGCGCATCTTCCAGAGGTGGAAGGGCATCCGTTTGTGCATGGCATTCGAGCTCCCCCAAACCGGCCAGGGCTGCGAGGAGGAGTGCCGGTTCATTGCCGCGCCGATAGAGATTTGCCGTCGGGCGGAAGCTGATCGCAAGTCCTTCGGGTATGTCAGGCTCAACGGTCGGCGCATCCAGGTCTCCGAAATCGAGCGCCATCGGGGTGAATTCGGCGCTCTCCTCCGGGGCTGACACCTCGTCCGCAGCGCCATTGCTCGTCAGGGCGTGGAGCTCTGCCAGCAGGGCGTCGTCGGGCATTGCTGGCACCTCGTCGCGGGCAGCGCTGACCAGATCGGACAGCCGATCCGACGCCCTTAGGAAAACAGCCATGACGGGCTCCGACGGCTCGAGTGCTCCGGAGCGAACCTCGTCCAGCGTGGTTTCGAAACGATGGGCAAAGGCGACCAGGTCATCGAACCCGAAGGCCCCGGCGCCGCCCTTGATCGAATGCGCGGCGCGGAACACGGCGTTGACGCGTTCTGGCTCGCGATCGCCGTCATTCATCGCGATCAGCCCGGCTTCCATGTCTTCCAGAAGCTCGGCGCATTCCTCGAAGAAGGTGATCTTGATTTCGTCAAGAGATGCCATGCGTTAGCCCTCCGCACCGGTGAGGCGTTGAATAACCGCGATCAGCTTTTCGGGATCGAAGGGTTTGGTGATCCACCCCGACGCGCCAGCATCGCGGGCGCGGGATCTGAGTTGACTGCCGGTTTCAGTGGTGAGCACGAGGATCGGCGTCGACATGTTTCCACGGTCCTTGCGGATCCCGTCGATCACCCCAAACCCGTCCAGGTTGGGCATGTTCACATCGGTAATGATGAGATCCGGCGCGGTGTCGTCGTGCGCGCTCAGCCCTTCCACGCCGTCTTCTGCGAGGGTCACGTCGAATCCGGCGCGCGAGAGCGTTCCTTCGAGCATGGCGCGGATGGTGGGGCTGTCGTCGATGGCGAGAATGGCGGTCATGCGGCCCCCCCGCATTCGAGTTGATCGAGCGTGAGTCCAAGTCGTTCCAGACCCGCCGTGAAAGACTCCGAAGGTGCCCGTATCGCCAGACCGTGCCCATCCCCGGCCCAGGATTGCGCCGCACTGGCAAGAACGGTGGCGCACAGTCCGCCCAGACGGGTCACGGAGGATGCATCGAGCTCCACATTCTGCCCGCGGAGCCCAAGAAGGTCCTCGCGCAGCTTGGGGGCCGCGTCGGTATCGAGCCGCGCAGCAAGGGCGAGGAGACTCGCCGCAGCTGGGGGCGCGATCGATGCAGTTTCGGGCAAGGGATCTGGCGCGGGGTTGGTCATGGGGCCTCGTCTCTTCGGGATGCCCGGATGGGCGTCTGGAAGAGGCTTAGCGCACGGTCCCTTAAGGTCAGCTTAAAGCGATTGACGTTTCGACGTGGATCAGACGCCGTGGCCCGCAATGATCAGTCTACGAAGGCCCAGAGCGGCGCCCGCGCAGATCGCCGCCAGCGTCACGGGCCCCGACCATGCCAGCAGGGACAGCCCCGAAAGACCTTGGCCGATGCTGCATCCAGCCGCCACCACGCCGCCGATTCCCATCATCGTCGCGCCTGCGATCAAGCGGCCCAACTCGCGCGCGTCGTCGCAGACCTCCCAGCGGAAATGGCCCTTGCGGACCGAGCCGATCAACGCGCCGACCACCACGCCGCTGACGCAGCCGACGGCAAAGGACAGGCTCTGGCCCGAGGCGGTCATGACCCAGATCATCGTCTCTCCGACCGGAGAGGCGAAGGTCGGCGCCACCACCGGCACTGCGTCAAAAGACGTGTAGGCCAGCCAGGACGTCCCGACGAAAGCCAACGCCACCGCCGCGCCGACGGCCGCGCCCCAGCCCATCTTTGCAGGAGCCGCGCGGGCAGAGCGACTGGCGAGCGCGAGTGTCAGCACGAGCGTGCCGATCCCGACGCCCCAGATCCAGGGCGCGCCGCCCAAACGGCTCAGGTCTTGCGCAATGCCGGGCGGGGATGGGGGCGGCGCCATCTGAGGCATCAAGGCCACGCGCCAGGCGGCAAGCGGGCCCGAGAGGGTGGCATAAGCAGTCATGCCCATGACCAAGACGATCATCAGCGAGCGCAGATCGCCGCCTCCCAGTCGGGCTAGCGCTCCGAAGCCGCAGTTTCCGGCCATGGCCATGCCGTAGCCGAACAGCAGCCCGCCCAGCACGCTGCCCAGCGGATACCACACCTGCCCGAGATAGAGCGTGCCGCCCGTGTCGATCAGTCCGCGTGACAGCGCGAGATGGTTCAGGATCATCGCAACCCCGATGGCCACGCCCCACTGCCGCAGGCGCACAAAGCTGCCGCCATAGAGCGCGTCTTCCAACGCGCCCAGCGTGCAGAACCGCCCGATACGGGAGGCAAGGCCGAGGATCAGCCCGATCGCCAGCCCCAGAAGGGCCGACGCGAGCGCCGGATCAATCGCCGTCACGGGTGCAGAACAGCTCGTAGACGAGTTCGAGAACGCGGGTCGAACGTTCATCAGCGAGCGAATAGTAAATCGCCTTGCCTTCGCGGCGCGGAACGACCAGCCCTTCCATGCGAAGCCGCGACAGCTGCTGGCTCACAGCGGCCTGACGGGCGGAGAGAAGCTGCTCCAGCTCGGTCACGGATTTCTCACCGGTGACGAGATGGCACAGGATCATCAGCCGCCCCTCGTGGCTGATCGCCTTGAGAAAGGACGCGGCATCAGCGGCGTTATCCGCAAATGCATCGATCTCGTCGTCGCTCATGTCGAGGCTCAGGACGGGTAGGGCGGTCATCACTCAGTTCTCCACCGGGGTTGCGCCGCCATCGGACGCCGTCGCAGCCGTCGCTTGGGCAATCATGCCCGACACGATCGGCCAGAAAAAATCCGCGCCCGGATAGCCCTCCAGGCGCGACAGCTCCCGATCATCATCCACCAATATGAAGGTCGGGGTAAAGATGACCTCGCGCTCCAACGTCAGGTCATCCGGGATCTTGTGCAGGTCAATCCGCCGCAAAGGGGCCTGCGCGCCCTCCTGGCTCTTTGGCCAGATCGGAGCGATCTCCTCGTTCCAGCGAGCGCACCACGCGCAGCCCGCGCGCTCCACCATCACGAGCTCCAACGCCGGATCAGATGCCGTGTCCTCTGGCTGTGCCGGATCGTCTGCGATGGACGGGGTGGCCCACAGGGGGGCCGTCAGGCACAGCGCGAGAAAGGAGCGATTGACGAAAGACATAAGCACTCCATAGTTTGAATGTATCACCGGATCAAGGAATGTGCCCCATGCTAGATGTCTCCTTCTGGTCGGCTTTCATCGGGGGGCTGCTGGTCTTCTTCTCGCCCTGCGTGCTGCCGATTGTGCCGTTCTATCTGTCCTACATGGCGGGCGCCTCGATGGGCGAAATCCAGTCGGGCGGAGAGCTGGCCCCCGGCGTGCGCCGCCGCGCCGTGTTGGCCTCCATCATGTTTTCGCTGGGGATCATCACGGTGTTTGTGCTGCTGGGCGCGGCGGCGTTTTCGCTCAGCCAGGCGTTCCGCTCGGTGCAGAGCGAATTTCGCATGGTCGCGGCCGCCGTGGTGTTCATCATGGGGCTGCACTTTCTGGGCGTGATCCGTATCCCGATCCTGAACCGCTCTTTTCAGGTTGAAGGGGGCGATACGCAGAACATGTCGGTGCTGGGCGCCTATGTCGTCGGGCTGGCCTTCGCCGCCGGGTGGACGCCCTGCGTGGGCGGGGTGCTGACCGGGGTCATGTTCACCGCATCGCAAGAATCCACGGCGCTTGAGGGGCTCGCGCTCATGCTGGTCTTTGGCCTGGCGATGACCGCGCCCTTCGTGGTGGCGGCCCTGTTCATCAAGCCGTTCCTGCGCTTTGCCGCCAAATTCCGCCGCTTCCTGCCAATGGTCGAAAAGGCCATGGGGGCGCTTTTGATCCTGTTCGCGGTGCTGATCGCGACGGGCTCTGTCAGCGCCATCGCCGATTGGATGATCCGCACCTTCCCCGCCTTCACCAAGATCTAGAGGTCGCCATGAAACAGATTCTGACTGCCGCCCTTCTTGCCCTGGCTCTGCCAGTGGGAGCGGCCACGCTCAACGATAGTGGCCTCCATGAGGAGAGCTGGATCAAGGAGACCTTCCTCGATCTGCGCGAAGATCTGGCCGAGGCCGAGGCCGAGGGCAAACGCCTGATGCTGATCGTTGAACAGCGGGGCTGCATCTACTGCACCAAAATGCACGAAGAAGTCTTCCCCATGCCCGAGATCACGCAGGCTCTCGAGGAGCAGTTCTTCGTGATCCGGCTCAACATGTTCGGGGATCTGGAAGTGACCGATTTTGACGGCACCGTGCTCCCCGAAAAGGAGATGGTCCAGCGGTGGGGCGTGCTCTTCACCCCCACGATGATGTTCTTCCCAGAGCGCCCCGATCAGGTGGCGGAGGACGCGACCGCCCAGCAGGCCGCCGTTGTGGCGATGCCGGGGGCGTTCGGGAAATGGACCACGCTGAACCTTCTCAGTTGGGTGCTGGAAAAGGGCTATGAGGGCGATGAGCCCTTCCAGAAATACCACGCCCGCAAGTTCGAAGAGCAGGGCGGGAACTGAGCGATGCGCCTGCCGCTCGACCACCTCGCCGTTGTGGCGCGCACGCTCGATGAGGGGTGCGCCCATGTGCGTGAGTGCCTGGGCGTAGAAATGGGGCCGGGCGGACGGCACCCCGCGATGGGCACGCATAATCGGCTGCTATCGCTCGGGCCCGACTGCTATCTGGAGGTCATCGCCATCGACCCGGAGGCTCCGGCACCGGGTCGACCGCGGTGGTTCGGGCTCGATCGTGTTGACGGGGCGCCCCGGCTGGCGACCTGGCTGCTGCGCAGTTCTGCGCTGACCGAAGATCTGGCCCGTGCGCCCGAGGCCGGGCGCGCCACGCCAATGCAGCGCGACACGCTGCGGTGGCTGATCTCTGTCCGGGACGATGGCACGCTGCCCATGGGCGGTACGCTCCCCTCGCTCATTGAATGGCAGACAGAGCCGCTGCCGCCTGCGCGGCTGTCAGACAGCGGGTGCCGCCTCCGGGGGCTGACGCTGATCCATCCCGAGCCGGACGCGCTCCGCGCGGCTCTGGCTCCTCTCGATCCGGGCGATGTCGTGACCCTGTCCGCCGGGGCAAGCGCGGGCCTGAGCGCTGACATCGACACGCCGCAGGGGCGTCGCCGGTTGTTCTGAACGACAGCGCCAGGAGCGCCGATCCCGGTCGGGAATTCGGGCTTTTCCAACGTAAACACTCACTTATTCAAAAAATTGATTTTGATGGATTGCGACACTGCGTCACACCGGCTACGGTGTGCGATAGAACACGGGAAAAAACCCCAGGGAGGAGACATGAAACACCTGACCGCTACTGCGGCCGCAATCGGGCTTTCCGCTACGATCGCATCGGCCGAAGTGACCGTCGCTCCGGCTGACGTGCAGCCTGACGATTATGGTGCTGTGACCGTTGCGCTTACCGATCAGGCGGGCAGCGCCGAAGAGGGCGCCGTCATCATGAGCACCAAGAGCCGGGGCAACTGCATCTCGTGCCACGAGGTGACCGCGCTGAACGACACGCCCTTCCACGGCGAAGTCGGCCCGATCCTCGATGGTGTTGCCGACCGCTGGGACGAAGCCACCCTGCGCGGGATCCTGGTGAATTCCAAGAACGTGTATCCCGGCACGGTGATGCCGTCCTACTACAAGGTCGAAGGCTATGTCCGCCCGGGCATCGCGTTCACCAAGAAACCCGCAACCGAACCCTTGGACCCGCTTCTCTCCGCTCAGGAGATCGAAGACGTGGTCGCTTTCCTGATGACCCTGAAAGAGGAATGACGATGCTCAATCGCAGAGAGACCCTCATCCTGGGCGGCGCCGCTGTTGCCGTTGCTGCCCTTCCGATGACCGCTTCCGCCGATACGGCGGCGATGGATGCGGCGATTGCCGAATTCACCGGCGGTGCCGACATGGCTGACACCGGTATCACCCTGACCGCGCCGGAAATCGCGGAAAACGGCAACACCGTGCCGATCGAAGTCGACGCCCCCGGCGCGACCGAGATCCTGGTCGTCGCCGAAGGCAACCCGACCCCGGGCGTGGCCAAGTTCACATTTGGTCCGCTGGCCGCGCAGCAATATGCCGCGACCCGCATTCGCCTGGCCGGCACGCAAAATGTCGTCGCCGTGGCCAAGCTGTCCGACGGCACCTTCGCGAAGGCGTCCAAGGAAGTGAAAGTCACCATCGGCGGCTGCGGCGGCTAACCCAATCTATCGGAGAGAATGAATAATGGCTGATAACGTCAGACCCCGCGTCCGTGTGCCCTCCAAGGCCTCTGCCGGTGAGGAAATCACGATCAAGACGCTGATCTCGCACCCGATGGAATCGGGTCAGCGCAAGGACAGCGATGGCAACCCCATCCCGCGTTCGATCATCAACCGCTTCGTGGTGACCTTCAACGGCGAGACCGTGGTCGACATGGCTCTGGAGTCGTCGATCTCGACGAACCCTTACGTCGAATTCGCGGCCAAAGTGCCCGAAACCGGTGATTTTGTCTTCACCTGGTACGACGACGATGGGTCTGTCTACGAAGACACCAAGACGGTGACCGTCGAATAAGGCGGCACCATTCAGGGAGGAGACATCATGATGAAGCTGATGACAGGGACCGCTCTGGCGCTGTGCGCCACGGCGGCCCTCGCTCAGGACCCCGGTGATGAACTGGTGGTCAATGGCGAAATCGAAATGACCGTGCGCGCCCCCGCGGCGGAGCACATGGAGTACATCGACACCGTGCGTTCCGGCTGGACCTTCCGGTCCCCCGAAACCCGCGAGCTGCAGATGGATGATTTCGACAACCCGGGCATGCTGGCCGTCGAGGCCGGGCTTGAGACCTGGAACACTCCGGAAGGGACCGAAGGCAAATCCTGCGCGGATTGCCACGGCGCCCCCGAGGAGAGCATGACCACTGTCCGCGCCACGTATCCCAAGTGGAACGAGGACGCTGGTGAGGTGCGCACGATCTCCAAACAGATCAACGCCTGCCGGACCGAGAACATGGGCGCAGAGGCCTATAAGCTCAAATCTGCGGGCATGCAGAACATGGAAGCGGTCATCGCCTCCGTGGGACGCGGCGAGATCATCAATGTCGCCATCGACGGCCCGGCCGCCGAGATGTGGGAAAAAGGTAAAGAGATTTACTACACCCGCTATGGCCAGCTGGAGCTGTCCTGCGCCAACTGCCACGAAGACAACTACGACAACCTGATCCGGGCCGACCATCTGTCCCAGGGTCAGCTCAACGGGTTCCCGGTCTACCGTCTCAAGCAGGCGCGTCTGCTGGGCCCGCATGAGCGTTTCGTCGGTTGCATTCGTGACACCCGCGCCGAACCCTTTGCCATGGGCTCGGAAGAATTCGACGCGCTCGAACTCTATGTCGCCTCGCGCGGCAACGGGCTGAGCGTCGAGGGACCGTCGGTCCGCAACTAACCTATCGAAGGCCCGTCTCTGGTCAGGAGGCGGGCCTTCTCTGCTTTTAGATATTCAAACAAGCGCATATGAGCGCGGAAGGGTGAACAGATGATCACGCGTCGTGACTTCCTTCAGGCCTCCATGGCCGCTTCGGCCATCGTTGGGGCATCCGGTTTCGGCAACTGGGGCCGTCTGGCTGCGCAGCAGAAGCTGACCCAGGACGATCTTCTGGGCACACCGGACTTCGGCAATGTCACCTTGATGCACATCACTGACATCCACGCGCAGATCACGCCGGTCTATTTCCGTGAACCGTCCGTCAATCTGGGCGTGGGTGGCAACAAAGGCGCGGTGCCGCACATCACCGGCGCCGATTTCCGCAAGTTCTACGGGATCGAAGACGGCTCCGCCTCGCATTATGCCCTGTCCTCCGGGGATTTCGCGGCGCTTGCACAGGAATACGGCCGTATGGGCGGGCTCGACCGCGTGGCGACCGTGGTCGATCACATCCGAGCCGACCGCCCCGATGCGCTGCTGCTGGATGGCGGCGACACCTGGCACGGCTCTTACCTGAACCACCACACCCAGGCGCAGGCGATCTTCAACGCCATGTCCGCGCTCAAGCCCGACGCGATGACCTTCCACTGGGAATTCACCCTGGGTCAGGACCGCGTGCATGAGCTGCTCGAGCAGATGCCCTTCGCCGCTCTGGGCCAGAACATCTTTGACGCCATGTGGGACGAGCCCGCAGAGCTGTTCAAACCCTACAAGTTCTTTGAGACCGGCGGCGTGAAGGTGGCCGTGATCGGCCAGGCCTTCCCCTATATGCCCATCGCCAACCCCGGCTGGATGTTCCCGGACTACTCCTTCGGGATCCGCGATGAGAACATGCAGGCCAATGTCGATGAGGTCCGCGCGCAGGGCGCCGAATGCGTTGTCGTGCTGTCCCATAACGGCTTTGATGTGGACAAGAAGATGGCCGAGCGCGTGACCGGCATCGACGTGATCCTGTCCGGCCACACCCATGACGCGCTGCCCGAGCCGGTGCAGGTCGGTGAGACCTTCGTGATCGCCTCCGGGTCGAACTCGAAATTCCTCTCCCGCGTCGATCTGGATGTGCGCGATGGCAAAATGCAGGGCATTCAGCACCGCCTGATCCCGATCTTCTCGGACGTGATTGCGCCGCAAAAGGAAATGGCCGATCTGATCGCCGCCGAGCGTGCGCCCTATGAGGCCGCCATGACCGAGGTCATCGGCAAATCCGACAGCCTTCTGTATCGCCGCGGCAATTTCAACGGCACCTGGGACGACGTGATCTGCGATGCGCTGCTGCAAGAGCGCGACGCCCAGATCGCCATGTCTCCGGGCGTTCGCTGGGGCACCTCGGTGCTGCCAGGGCAGGACATCACCCGCGAAGACATCTGGGACGTGTGTTCGATGAGCTACGGCAAGGTCTATCGCACCCCGATGACCGGCGAGACGATCAAGCTGATCCTCGAAGACGTGGCCGACAACATCTTCAACCCCGATCCCTATTACCAGCAGGGCGGCGACATGGTTCGCATCGGCGGCATGGGCTACAAGATCGACGTGTCCAAGCCGATCGGAGAGCGCATCTCCGAGATGACCCTGCTTGAGACCGGCGATCCCATCGACGCCGCCACCGAATATACCGTGGCGGGCTGGGCCTCTGTGAACGAGGGCACCGAAGGGCCGCAGATCTGGGATCTTCTGGAAAGCTATATCGGCGGGAAGGGCTCCGTGTCCGCCCATGATGAGAGCAACGTCACCGTGACGGGGCTCTAAGGTTTTCGAAATATTCGTAAATAAATCAACATCTTGTTTCGCGTGCGAAACGATCAGAACCGGAGGAGAAACATGACCGACACTCCCAAAGGCAACGGGCCTTCCCGCAGGACCTTCCTGCGCGGCGCGCTTGCAGCGGGCGCCGGTGTGACGGCGGCCCGCGCCGCCGCCGAAAGCGATCCGCTCATCACCGAAGTGCAGCCCTGGGCGCAGGTGTTTGGCGACGGCGTTGACGCCACGCCCTACGGCATGCCGATCGAATATGAATCCCACGTCGTGCGCCGCAATGTGGAATGGCTGACGGCGGATGTGACCTCGTCGATCAACTTCACGCCGATCCACGAGCTCGACGGCACGATCACCCCGGCAGGCTGCGCCTTTGAGCGTCACCACTCCGGCGCCATCGAGCTGCGCAAGGAAGACTACCGGCTGATGATCAACGGTCTGGTGGATAAGCCGCTGGTCTTCACCTACGAGGATCTGCTGCGCTTCCCCCGCGTGAACGCCGTGCATTTTTGCGAATGCGCCGCGAACTCGGGCATGGAATGGGCGGGCGCCCAGCTCAATGGCGCGCAGTTCACCCACGGCATGATCCACAATATGGAATATTCCGGCGTGTCCCTGCGGACCCTGCTGGAAGAAGCCGGCGTGAAGCCCGAGGGCAAGTGGGTGTTCGTGGAAGGTGCGGATGCGTCGTCCAACGGCCGCTCGATCCCGCTGGAGAAGGCTCTGGACGATTGCATCGTCGCCTTCAAAGCCAACGGCGAGGCGCTTCGGATGGAGCACGGCTACCCGGTGCGCCTGGTCGTGCCCGGCTGGGAAGGCAACATGTGGGTGAAGTGGCTGCGCCGCATCGAAGTCACCCACCAGGCCGTGGAGAGCCGCGAAGAGACTTCCAAATACACCGACACCATGGCCGATGGGACGTCGCGCAAATGGACCTGGGAGATGGATGCCAAATCCGTCATCACCGCGCCCAGCCCGCAGGTGCCGATCACCCATGGCCCCGGCCCGATGGTCGTCACGGGCCTTGCGTGGTCCGGTCGCGGGGCGATCACCCGCGTGGATGTGTCGCTGGATGGCGGCGTGTCGTGGAAAGAGGCGCGGCTCGCGGCGCCCGGTGCCAAGATGGCGCTGACGCGGTTCTATCTGGACATCGACTGGGACGGCGAAGAGATGCTCCTGCAATCGCGCGCCCATGACGATACGGGCTATGTCCAGCCGACCAAGGACGCCCTGCGCGAGGTGCGCGGGCTGAACTCGGTCTATCACAACAACGGAATCCAGACCTGGTGGGTTCGCAAGGACGGGGTGTCGGAAAATGTCGAAATTTCTTAAGATCTTCGCACCGGCCGCGACCGGCACGGCGGGCATTCTGGGCATCGCCTACATGGCCGCCGACCAGTTCGTCGCTGACATTCCCGCCCCCTTACGGGCGGGGCCTGCCGGGGCTCAGGAGGCGGCGCCTGACACCGCGCCCGAGATGACGGCGACATCCGGCGACGTCGCCATGGCCGCCCATGGCCCCTATGGGCTGGGCCGCGAAGCCACCGCCGAAGAGATCGCCGCATGGGACGTCAACGTAACCCCCGATGGCACCGGCCTGCCGGAAGGTTCGGGCTCTGTGCTGGACGGAGAGACGCTGTTCATCGACAACTGCGCGGCCTGCCACGGCGAATTTGCCGAAGGGCTCGACAACTGGCCCAAGCTGGCCGGGGGCGACGGCACGCTGGCCGATGACGATCCGGTCAAGACGGTCGGTTCCTACTGGCCCTATCTCTCGACCACCTGGGACTACGTCCACCGCTCCATGCCCTATGGCAATGCGCAGATGCTGTCGGCGGATGATACCTATGCGATCGTCGCTTATATCCTCTACTCGAACTACCTCGTGGAGGACGATTTCGTCCTGACCAAGGAGAACTTCCTTGAGGTCGAGATGCCCAACGCAGGCGGGTTCTTTGAGGATGATCGCGAAACCGCCGAGGCCCATTTCTGGGGCGCCGAGGCTTGCATGGAAAACTGCAAGGATCACACGCCCGAGATCACCAAAAAGGCGACCGATCTGAACGTGACGCCGGGGCAGGATCATTCCGCCGCCGCCATGGTCGAAGAGACCGAGGCCGCGCCGGAAGACGCTGCCGAAGCCGCCGCGCCGGAAGCCGTCGAAGAGGCCGCCGCCGAGGCGCCCGCCGCAGAGACGGCCGTGGCCGCGGTCGATCCGGCCTTGGTGGCAGACGGGGCCAAGGTGTTCCGCAAGTGCCAGGCCTGTCACCAGGTGGGCGAGGGTGCCTCGAACCGCGTGGGCCCGGTGCTTAACGGTGTTGTAGGCCGCGCGGCTGCCACCGTGGACGGTTTCCGCTATTCGCCCGCAATGCAGGCGAAAGGCGATGAGGGCTTGGTGTGGACCGAAGAGGTTCTGCACGAATACCTCGCCAATCCGCGCTCCTACGTGAAGGGCACGTCCATGGGCTTTGCCGGTCTGCGCGATCAGGCCGAAATCGACGCGGTGATCGCCTATATCCAAAGCGAAACGCCCTGATCCGACGCTTCGGATCAGGCGCGACACACCCCGGCTGCGCCCGCGCGTGGCCGGGGTTTTCTTTTCAGAGGAACCTTTTGATATCAATGCGCTGAGGTGCCGGAAAATGCTGGCCAGGGGTGCGGCAATCTGGCACCATTGCGTGCAATGCGACCAACTCAGGAGACCGACATGCGCCGATTTTCCGCAGGCCTGACCGTCTTCACGCTCTCCCTGCTATCGGGGCAGGCGGCGCTTGCTCAGGCAGGCGGGGATGATGAGCGCGGCGCGCGGTTGTTCCAGCAGTGTTCGGCCTGTCACCAGATCGGGCCGGAGGCGAAGAACCGGATCGGGCCCCAGCTCAACCACATCTTCGACCGCGCCGTGGGCCATGCGGAGGATTACACATATTCCCCGGGACTCCAGAAGGCGTCCGATGAGGGCATGATCTGGGACTATGAGGCGCTTGACCGGTTCATCGAGAACCCGCGCGCCATGTTCCCGCGCACGCGCATGTCCTATCGCGGGATGGCGAACCCGGAGGACCGGTCGGACCTTCTGGCCTGGCTGCGCAAATGGTCGGACAACCCGCAAAACATCCCCGAAGCCGCCCCCACGGCTGAGGCACGAGACCACGAGGTCGATCCCGAGATCCTCGCCATCGTTGGCGATCCCGATTACGGAGAATACCTCTCGGGCGAATGCACCTCGTGCCATCAGGCCGATGGCGACGATGCGGGCATCCCCGGCATCACCGGCTGGCCCGAGGCGCAATTTGTCATGGCGCTGCACGCCTACAAGGACGGTGCACGCAAGCATCAGGTGATGGAGATGATGGCCGGGCGGCTCTCTAATGACGAGATCGCCGGGCTGGCCGCGTATTTCGCCGCTCTGGGGGGCGAGAGCTGACGTGCCAGAAAGAATTTTGGATCAAGGGGCTTGCGCGCTACACTTGATCCACAGATGGCCGCGCGCGGGGGAGCGCGCGAGGGCCAGAATACTCACAGGGAGGACGAAACATGACACTCAACAGACGGATGTTCCTGGGCACGACCCTTGCGGCGACGGGTGCTTTGGCCGCGCCGACGGTCTGGGCCCAGTCCACCGGGCGCCCGCGCGTCGTGGTCGTGGGCGGCGGCGCAGGCGGGGCAACCGCCGCGCGTTACATTGCCAAAGACAGCGATGGGGCGATCGACGTCACCCTGATCGAGCCGTCGCGCACCTACTACACCTGCTTCTTCTCGAACCTCTATCTGGGCGGGATGCGCAGCTTTGAAAGCCTGGGCCATACCTATGGCGGGCTGGCTGCGGGCGGCGTCAATGTTGTGCATGACTGGGTGGTCGGGGTCGACCGGGATGCCAGGATGGTGATGACGGCGGGCGGCCACACGCTGCCCTATGACAAGCTGATCGTGAGCCCCGGCATTGATTTTGTCGAAGGCTCTGTTCCCGGTTGGGATGTGTCGGCGCAAAACGCGATGCCCCATGCCTACAAGGCGGGCAGCCAGACCCAGCTTCTGCGGGCCCAGCTTGAGGCGATGCCCGAAGGCGGGACCTTTGCCATGGTCGCGCCGCCCAACCCCTATCGCTGCCCGCCCGGACCCTATGAGCGGATTTCGATGGTGGCGCACTACCTCAAGGAGAATAACCCCACCGCGAAGATCCTGATCGCTGACCCGAAGGAGAAGTTCTCCAAACAGGGGCTGTTCGAAGAGGGCTGGAACGCGCATTACAGCGGCATGATCACCCGCATCGGGCCGGATTTTGGGGGCGGAAACACCTCGGTCAATCCGGCGGAGATGACGGTGGATATCGACGGCGACGTGAACAAGGTCGATGTGTGCAACGTGATCCCGGCCCAGAAGGCGGGCAAGGTCGCCGCCGATGCGGGCCTGACCGATGACAGCGGCTGGGCGCCGGTGAACGCGGCGGACATGTCCTCCAAGGTGGATGAGAACATCCACGTGTTGGGCGATGCGGCGGCGCAGGGCGATATGCCGAAATCGGGCTTCTCGGCCAACAGCCAGGCGAAGGTCTGCGCGATGGCGGTGCGCGGGGCTTTGACCGGGTCCAAGGTGTTCCCGGCGCGCTTTGCAAACACTTGCTGGTCGCTGATCTCTCCGGACAATGGCGTGAAGGTCGGGGCGTCCTATGAGGCGACCGAAGAAAAGATCGCCAAGACCGAAGGCTTCATCAGCCAGACCGGAGAGGACGCCGCCTTGCGCAAGACCACCTATGAGGAGAGTGTCGGCTGGTATGACGGCATCACCTCCGACATGTTCGGCGGCTGATCCCGACCCCATGCAGATCGCGGGGCCGGCGTTCCGGCCCCGTTTTTCTTGGAAGGATATGTTTTATGCGAAAGACCCTCACCGCCCTTGCCCTGATGCTGGCCATGCCCGCAACGGCGCAAGATCTTGTGACCTATGAGGCCGAGGGCGGCTTTGACGATGTCGCCTTTGCGCTTGAAAACGCGATCATCTCGCGCGGGTTGGTGGTGGACCATGTCAGCCATGTCGGTGAGATGCTGGCCCGCACCGGCGCCGATGTGGGCGCCTCCGAAGATCTGTTCGTCGCGGCGGATGTCTATCAGTTCTGCTCGGCCAGCCTGTCGCGCAAGGTGATGGAGGCCGATCCGCTGAACATCGTGCACTGCCCCTATGGCGTGTTCGTCGCGGATAGCGGGGACGGCGTGAGCGTTGGCTATCGCGTCTACCCGGACGGCGCCATGCAGGAGGTGCAGGCGCTGTTGGACGGGATCGCGCGGGAGGCGGCCGAAGGGTTCTGAGGCCGCGACCGGCCTTGGGGGCTCTGCCCCCAAACCCCCGGGATATTTGGGGCCAAAAGAAAGAGCGCCGGTGCTCCATTGTGCAGGAGCAGCATGGGGCCTAGGGTGCGGGCATGTCGATCTGGACCCGGATAACCGATGCTCTGGCCGCCTTGCGCGAGGGCGAGGCGCTGTCGGACGTGTTTGCGCGGCTGCGCACCCCGCCCGAGCGGCGGGCGGCCTTTGCCATCGCCGTGATCGCTTTGGGCGCCAAGATGGCCAAGGCCGACGGGCAGGTGACCCGCGATGAGGTGGCCGCGTTCCGGCGGGTGTTCACCATTCCCGAGGGCGAGGAAAAGAACGCCGCGCGGGTGTTCAACCTTGCCCGTCAGGACGTCGCGGGGTTTGAGACCTATGCGCGGCGGATCCGGGCCATGTACGGGGAGGAGGGGTCTTCGACCCTGTGCGACCTGATGGACGGGCTGTTCCACATCGCCATGGCCGATGGGGAATACCACCCGGCGGAAGATGCCTTCCTGCGGCGCGTGGCGGAGGCGTTCGGGCTCTCCGATCAGCGGTTTTCCCATCTGCGGGCGCGGTTTGTGCCAGAGGCCGAACGTGATCCCTATGAGGTTCTGGGCGTGCAGCCCGGTGATGACATGGAGGTGATCCGCGCCGCCTGGCGGGCCGCCGTCCGCGAAAGTCACCCGGATCGGTTGCTGGCGCGCGGGGTGCCGGAAGAGGCGGTGAAGCTGGCGCAGGACCGCTTGATCGACGTGAACCGCGCCTGGGAGCAGATCAACGGATGAGGCTGGCGACCTACAATGTCGAGTGGTTTCACCGCCTGTTCGATGATGCGGGCCATATCCTGGATGACGGCGCCTGGTCGTCGCGGCGGGACGTGACGCGGGCCCAGCAGCTCCATGCTCTGGCGCGGGTGTTTCGGGCGATGGATGCCGACGGCGTGATGATCATCGAGGCACCCGATGCCCATGCGCGGCGCGACGGGATCGCGGCGCTTGAAAACTTCGCGGCGCGGTTCGATCTGCGGGCGCGCAAGGCGGTGATGGGTTTTGTGAACGAGACCCAGCAAGAGATCGCCTTCCTCTATGACCCCGATGTGATGAGCGCCCAGCACGATCCGCGTGACGCCGGTGCGCCGCGTTTCGATGAAACGTTCCGACTGGACCTGGACACCGACGATTTCCCCGATCCGGTGCGGTGGTCGAAGCCTCCGCTGGAGCTGGAGGTGCAGGTGAAGGGCGGGCCTAGGCTGCGGCTGATCGGGGTGCATGCGAAATCCAAGGCGCCCCATGGCGCCACCGACCCGGACGCGATCTTGCGCCTGTCGATCGAGAACCGGCGCAAGCAACTCGCGCAGTGCATCTGGTTGCGGGAGCGGGTGGAGGCCCATCTGACGGCGGGGGACAGCGTGATCGTTTTGGGCGATTTCAACGACGGCCCCGGCCTTGATGAGTTCGAGCAGCTCTTCGGGCGCTCCAGCGTCGAGGTCGTTCTAGGGGAGGTCGGGCCCACAGGGCTGCACGATCCCCACGCGCGGCAGGTGCTGGCGCAGCGGATCGGGGTGAGCCCCTCCACCGCGCGGTTCTATTTCGCGCCCGAACATCGCTACATGGAAGCGATGCTGGATTACATCATGCTGTCCCCGGACCTGATGGCGCGCGATCCCAAATGGCGCATCTGGCATCCGTTCGACGACCCTGAATGTTTCCATGATCGCGGTATGCAGCAGGCTCTGCTGACCGCCTCGGATCATTTTCCGGTCACCGTTGATCTGTGATCTCTTGGGCCAGAGCCCGAAAGCGCCTATATTGGCGGCATGAGACAGATCGTTCTTGCCATCGCCCTGGCCGTCTCGGCCAGCACTGCTACAGCCCAGGATGAGACCGCCGAAGGTCTCAGCCTCATTGAGCGCGGCGCGCAGCTCTTGCTGGAAGGGTTCATGAAGGACATGGACCCGGTGATCGAAGATTTCCGCGCCATGGCCGAGGAGTTCGGCCCCAAGATGGCCGAGATGATGGAGCAGATGGGGCCGGCCTTTGCCGAGCTTGCCAACCGCATCGACGACATCCGCAACTACGAGGCGCCCGAGATCCTGCCCAACGGGGATATCATCATCCGCCGCCGCCCGGATGCGCCGGTCTTTGATGGTCAGGGGGGCGAGATCGAGCTCTAGTGCCTAGCCGCGTTTGACCTTCGCGGTGCCGCCCAGCGTGGCCGCGAGCGAGTCGAGTCGGCTTTCCGCGACTTCCCCAAACAATGGCGCCGCAGCGGGCGTCAGGTGCAAGGTCAGCTCGCGTTTCTTGGGGCGCCAGGACAGGCCAGCGGGCTGCTGGCCCGGTTTTTGCCACAGCATGGCGCCCAGCCGCATCGCCTTGCCCAGAATCTCGGCCTCGTGGCGGAGCTTTTCGGGCAACAGGCCGAGGATCGGCGCGAAGCGCTCGGTGGGGGCCTTGTTGGCGTAGCGATGCATCATCGCAGTGCCCAGGAACACCCGCTCCTGATGGGACATGCCTGACAGGTTCGCGCGGGTCGCGTATTCGAAGCAGGTTTCGGCCCGGTAATCGGGATGGGAGCGCCAGGCGACATCGTGCAGCAGGCAGGCCGCGCGGTGCAGGCGCTGTTGCGCGGGTTTGGCCGCAGAGAAGAGCGGGGCAACGAAAGCGTGGAGCGTGTCTCCGAAGCCGGGGGCACGGGCGTCTTTGGATTCGGCAAAGAGCGCCGCTTCGATCAGCGGATCGCGCGCGCGCAGGCGGCCCGGCATCTGCTCGTAGAGCATGCCTTCGCGGATGCCGTAGGAGCTGATGCAGATGTCGCGCGGTTTGAACCGGCGCACCAGCTCGCGCAGCACGAGGCTGGCGATGGGGACAAGCGCCATCCGGCTGGAGGAAATGCCGCAGGCGCTGCGCAGGGCTTCGAGGTTGGCGCTGTCGATCAGCTGGCCGCTGCGCGAGATGTCGGGGCGCGACATCTGGTATTCGTGGAGCACGTGGAGCGGGTAGCCCCGGCGGTGCATGTCGATCTTGGCGATGGCCCGCCACGAGCCGCCCACGAGGTAGAGATGTTCCCCCGCAGGCTCGCCAAGCGATTCGAACAGATCCTCTACGGTGCGGGCGATGTGCTTCTTCATCGCCTTGCGCCCGCCGCTGAGCCCCATGAGCCGCTGCGGGCCCAGATCCGAGGTCAGGCGCTGCCCCACGGTACCGCCAGCAAGCTTTGCCAGCTCCATCGAGGAGCCGCCGATATCGCAGACCAGCCCGTTCGCATCGGGCCAGCCCAGCAGGACCCCCTGAGCGGAGAGCCGGGCTTCTTCTTCGCCGTCAATGACATAGAGCTCGATGCCAGTGCGTTCCTTGACCTCTTTGCAAAAGGCCGGGCCGTCTTCGGCGTCGCGCACGGCGGCCGTTGCGACGGTGGTCAGCGGCGTGATGTCCATGCTCTGAGCGAGCGCGGCGAAGCGGTCGAGCGCGGCAAGCGCGCGGATCCGCCCTTCGGGGTTGAGCTGGCCGCTCTCGCGCAGGCCAAGCCCGAGCCCGCACAGCACCTTTTCATTGAAGAAATAGGCCGGGCTGCGCGCCGCGCCGTCGAACACCACCAACCGCACGGAGTTGGAGCCGACATCGACCACTCCGACCCGCGACAGCGCGCGGGCTTCCGGGTCTGTGAAAACGGGGCGAGCAAAGGGCACGGCGTCGGGGTGATCGGTCACGAGCATGGCTCCGGAATGGGACATGGGCGGGGCGCCCGGCGCGGGGGCACGTTAGGCCGCAATGGCCGGAAAGGGAAGGGTTTTGCGCGCCGTGGCGCGCCGGGGAGCGGGGGCTTTGCCCCCCTTGGCCTGCGGCCAATTCCCCCCAAGGTATTTGCCGCAAATAAGAAGTGCCGGGCGCGGCGATCCCGGCGAATGCGCCATGGGGCGGGCAAAGCGGGGGCACAGACGTGTGGGGTTGGTGGACAAAGTCGCGGCCCGGCGATAGCGTGCCGCGACTTTGACGGCCCGGTGTTCGGCGCCGTCGATCCGGCTTTGAAGGAGTAGCCCATGCAAGGTGGCCTGTCCCAGTTTGTCCCCCTGATTCTGATCTTTGCGATCATGTATTTCCTGCTGATCCGTCCGCAGCAGAAGAAGCTGAAGGAGCACCAGTCGATGGTGGCCGCGCTGCGCCGCGGGGATCAGATCGTCACGCAAGGCGGCATCATCGGTAAGGTGTCCAAGGTGAAGGACGAGCGCGAAGTTGAGGTCGAGATCGCCTCGGGCGTTCACATTCGCGTGGTGCGCGGCACGATTGCCGAGGTCATCAACAAGACCGAGCCGGTGGAGTAACACCCTCATGGGTCCTTTTGCTCTGACATCCGCGCTTGTGCTGTCTTTGGGATGGGTGCTTGTGTTCGGAGTGGCCCCGCACGCGCCGGTCCCGGGGCCCACCACGGATGTTCCGGCCACGCCGTCCATCGACGATGGCCTGAAGGGCGCGCAATGCTGGCGTCCGGTTTTCGCTGGCGATGCCAGCGACAGCGACATAGCGGGCGCCATGGCGGTGCTGTCCGCCAGAGCGGCTGCGATGGGCATCGGCGCCGCCGAGCATCTGGACCCGGCGGAGATCGCTTTGACCGCCCCCTTGCCGGACGGCCTTTGGCAACGCGGGCAGGTTATGATCGCGGAAGTGCTCGAGGCCGGTGCGCTGCCGTCGGCTGCCATCCCCGAGGGGGCACTGACCGATGCGTCGGGGCGGGAATGGCTTTTGCCGGGGGCTCCGATCGCTGCGGATGGTCGGCTGATCGTTGCGGCGTATCCCGTCGATGACATGACTCGCGCGATGGGCGTCAATATCGAGCTGAGCGCCCAGGCCGCCGTGGTTCTGGGAGACCTGACGGAGCGGCTTGCTGCGCAGACCCCTCCGGGCCGTGTCGTGATCGCGCTTGACGGCGTGGCGCTGACCGCCCCCACGGTGATGATGCGGATCGACGGTGGTGCCGCGCAGATCACCGGCCATATGACGTCGCGGGAAGCAGCGGAAACCGCTGCGGTCCTTGCGGCCGGACCGCTTCCGGTCCAGATCACAGATGTCTCGGGTCCGGTGCCGTGCGGCGACTGGATCGAAACCACAAGGAACTGAGCGTCTCATGTTGCACATTCCCCTTTGGCGTCGGCTGGCCATTGTTCTCACCTGTCTGGTGGGGTTGGCCCTTGCGATGCCGAATATTTTCTACAACCGCGTGGAGCGGTCCAACGATGCCGAGGCGGTGATGGCCGAAGGTCTGGCCGATGAGGATCTGGCCAGCGAAGCGTCGCTTTGGCCGTCGTTCCTGCCTGACGGGTTGGTCAATCTGGGGCTCGACCTGCGGGGCGGGGCGCATCTTCTGGCCGAAGTGAAAGTCGAAGATGTCTATGCCACCCGTATGGACAGCCTTTGGCCCGAGCTGCGGGACACGCTGGTTGCGGAGCGGGACCGGCTGGGGTTTGTGACCCGCGAAGACAGCGCCCCCGATGTGCTGTCGGTCAAGATTTCCAATCCCGAAGAGATGCCCCGCGCGTTGGAACTGGTGCGGGGGCTGGCGCGTCCGGTCGCCGGGCTGACCGGGGTCGGGCAATCCGATCTGGAGGTCACCGCCTCCAATGGGGTGCTGACCGTGCGCCTGAGCGAGGCCGAGCAGGCCGCGACCGATGATCGCACCGTGCGTCAGGCTTTGGAGATTGTGCGCCGCCGGATCGACGAGGTCGGCACGCGTGAGCCTTCGATCCAGCGGGTCGGGGATCGCCGCATCCTGGTGCAGGTGCCCGGTGTCGGGTCGGCCCAGGAGGTCAAGGACCTGATCGGCACGACCGCGCAGTTGTCTTTCCGCCCGGTGGTGAGCCGCACGGGCGATGCGAACGCGCCCGTTGACAGCGGCCAGGTGCTGCTGCCGAGCCTCAATGAGCCGAACACGTTTTACGTTCTGGAGCGCGCCGCCGTTGTCACGGGCGAGGATCTGACCGACGCCCAGCCCGCTTTTGATCAGAACGGCCAGCCGTCGGTGAACTTCCGCTTTGGCCCCCATGGCGCGCGGCTCTTCGGGCAATATACATCGCAGAATGTGGGCGCTCTGTTCGCCATTGTGCTGGATGATGAGGTGGTCTCTGCCCCGCAGATCCGTGAGGCGATCACGGGCGGCTCGGGCCAGATCACCGGACGGTTCACGCTGGAGGAAAGCACCCAGCTGGCCGTGCTGCTGCGCGCAGGCGCCTTGCCTGCGGAGCTGACCTTCCTGGAAGAACGCACCATCGGCCCCGAGCTGGGGCAGGACAGCATCGAGGCGGGCGCTCTCGCCTGTGCCGTGGCCTTTGCGGCGGTGATGGTGTTCATGCTGCTCAGCTACGGGCTGTTCGGGCTCTTCGCCGATATTGCCCTGATCATCAACGTGGGCCTTATCTTTGGCCTTCTGAGCCTGATTGGCGCCACGCTGACACTGCCCGGCATCGCGGGGATCGTGCTCACCATCGGGATGGCGGTGGACGCCAACGTGCTGGTGTTCGAGCGGATCCGGGAGGAGCTGAAAACCGCCCGAGGCCCGGCCCGCGCGATTGAGCTGGGCTATGAAAAGGCCCTGTCGGCCATCGTGGATGCCAATATCACGACGCTGATCACGGCCGGCATCTTGTTCTTCATGGGCTCTGGCCCGGTGAAGGGCTTTGCCGTGACGCTGGGGCTGGGGATCATCACCTCGGTCTTTACTGCGATCTTCGTGACACGCCTGATCGTGGTCACGTGGTTCGACGCCCGCCGCCCCAAAACCATCGAGGTCTGACATGCGTTTGCGATTGGTTCCCCAGAACACCAACTGGGATTTCTTCCGCCACTCCAAACTGTGGCTCGGGATTTCGGCGCTGCTGATCGTGGCGGCCTTCACCAGCTTCATGGTGCGGGGGCTCAACTACGGGATCGACTTTTCGGGTGGCACCACAATCCGCACGGAGAGCGCTGCGGCGGTGGATGTCGGCGCCTATCGCGACGCGATTGCGCCGCTCGGGCTTGGCGATGTGTCGATCACCGAAGTGTTCGACCCGACCTTTGGCGCCGACAAGAATGTGACCCTGATCGCGATCCAAGCGCAGGATGACGCCGAGTCGGTGAGTGCCGACACCATCGCGGCGGTGGAGACCGCGCTGCAGGACGTGGCGCCGGACATTCGCTTCACCTCGGTGGAATCGGTGGGGCCGACCGTCTCAGGAGAGCTGATCCGCACGGCGATCATCGCCGTGGCCACGGCCATCGCGGCGGTGTTGGTCTATATCTGGCTGCGGTTCGAATGGCAGTTCGCCCTGGGCGCGGTCGTGGCGTTGGTGCACGACGTGGTGCTGACGCTCGGTGTGTTCTCCGAGCTGCAGATCCGGTTCGAGCTGGCGATCATCGCGGCGCTTCTGACCATCGTGGGCTATTCGCTCAACGATACGGTGGTGGTCTTTGACCGGGTGCGCGAGAACCTACGGCGGTTCAAGTCGAAGCCGCTCAAGGAGGTGCTGAATCTGTCGATCAACGAAACTCTCAGCCGAACCATGATGACGTCGGTCACGACCCTGATCGCGCTGTTGTCGCTCTACTTCCTGGGCGGCGATGTGATTCGGGGCTTTGTGTTCGCGATGATCTGGGGCGTGTTCGTCGGGACCTATTCGTCGATCTTCGTGGCCTCGGCCATGCTGTTGCAGCTGGGCGTGAAGCGTGACTGGTCCAAGCCCGATGCGGGCGCGGGCACCCAGTTCGGCAATGTGGATGCCTGAGGCGCGCGGCGCGCTCAGGTATTTGAACAAATAAGAAGAGAGAGGCGCCATGCGGCTGACCGAAATCGCCTTTGAAACCGGGGTGCCCGTGGATGGATACGGGCCGGGGTTCTTCCGCATCGGCGGAGAGGTGATCGAGGGCGCCGTTCTGATCGCGCCGGGCGGCGTGGCGACCTGGGGCGGCTTGGAGGATGCGGATCCTCTGGAGGCTCTGGTCGGCAAGGTTGATATTCTCTTCCTTGGCACGGGTGCCGAAACCGCCCATCCTCCGCGCGATTTGCGGGAGCGGCTGGAAAGCGCGGGGCTGGCGATCGAGTCCATGGCGAGCCCCTCCGCCGCGCGGACCTATAATGTGCTGTTGAGCGAGGGGCGGCGCGTGGCTGTCGCTCTGTTGCCCGTCTGATGCTGCAGGTCCGCGATCTGGGCGTGGCGCGGGGCGGGGTGCCGGTGCTGGAGGGGGTGCGCTTTGAGCTCGCCGCCGGGGAGGCGCTGATCCTGCGCGGGCCCAACGGGATAGGTAAGACAACGCTCCTGCGCACGCTGGCGGGGCTGCAGCCTGCGCTGTCCGGCGAGATCGAGATGCCCGAGGATTGCGCCGCCTATGCCAGCCACAAGGATGGCATCAAGAGCCAGCTTACGGTGGAGGAAAACCTTGAGTTCTGGGCGCGCATCTATGGCCGCTCCGTCCCCGAGGAGGTCTATGCCGATTTCGATCTGACCGATCTGCGGACCCGGTTTGCGGGCACGCTGTCTGCGGGGCAGACGCGGCGGCTGGGGCTGGCGCGGCTTGGGGTGATCGGACGCGATCTGCTGCTGCTGGATGAGCCGACGGTGTCGCTGGACACGGCGTCGGTCGCTCTGTTCGGAGATTTCCTGCGCACGCGCCATCTGGCGCGGGGCGGGGCGGCGGTGATCGCCACCCATATCGATCTGGGGCTGGAGGCGCCTGTGCTCGACCTGACCCCCAACAAGGCCGCGCCCCATGCGGGCGGCGGCCGCGACGAGGCCTTCTTGTGATTGCGCTTCTGATCCGCGACTTGCGCCTTGCTGTGCGCGCCGGAGGGGGCTTTGGCCTGGGGCTCGCGTTTTTCCTGATCGTGGTGGTGCTGGTGCCGTTCGGCGTGGGGCCGCAAAGCGATCTGCTGGGCCGGATCGCGCCGGGCATCTTGTGGGTGGCCGCGCTGCTGGCGGCGCTGCTCTCGCTGGATCGGATCTTTGCGCTTGATTTCGAAGATGGCTCGCTGCCGCTGCTGGCCACGGCGCCGTTGCCTCTGGAGGCGGTCGCCCTGATCAAGGGGCTGGCCCACTGGATTACCACCGGGTTGCCGCTGACCCTGGCGGCGCCCGCTCTGGGCGTTTTGCTGAACATGCCGGGGCCCGCCTATGGCTGGCTTCTGGCCACGCTTGCGCTTGGCACCCCGGCGCTGAGCATGATTGGAGCCTTTGGCGCGGCGCTGACCGTGGGCCTGCGGCGCGGGGGGCTGCTGATGTCGCTTCTGGTGCTGCCGCTTTATGTGCCCACGTTGATTTTCGGCGCCGAGGCGGTGCGGCGCGGGGCCGAGGGGCTCGATGCCGTGGTGCCGCTGATGATGCTCACGGGGATCACGTTTGCGAGCGTGGCGCTTTTGCCCTTCGCGGCGGGGGCTGCGCTTCGCATTAACTTGCGCTAGGTCAAGGAACGCGCACGGTGTGCGGTTAGAAAGGCTCACATGTCGATCTGGGAATATGCCAACCCCAAGAAGTTCACCGAAACCTTCGGGCCTGCGATCCCGTGGTTTATGGGGCTCGCCATTGCGTGTCTTGTCGGCGGGCTGATCTGGGGCTTTTTCTTCACGCCTGAGGATTACCGTCAGGGCTCTACCGTCAAAATTATGTACATCCATGTGCCCGCCGCTTTGATGGCGATCAATGCGTGGTTCATGATGCTGGTCACGTCGCTGGTCTGGCTGATCCGCCGCCACCATGTGAGCGCGCTTGCCGCCAAGGCGGCCGCGCCCATCGGGATCACGTTCACGCTGATCGCGCTGATCACCGGGGCGATCTGGGGTCAGCCCATGTGGGGCACGTGGTGGGCCTGGGATCCGCGGCTGACCTCGTTCCTGATCCTGTTCCTGTTCTATCTGGGCTATGTTGCCCTGTGGGCCGCAATCGAAGACCCGGACACCGCCGCTGATCTGACATCGGTGCTGTGCATCGTGGGATCGGTCTTTGCGGTTCTGTCGCGCTATGCGGTCAATTTCTGGAACCAGGGGCTGCACCAGGGCGCGTCCCTGTCGCTCGACAAGGAAGAGAACGTGGCCGACGTGTTCTACCACCCGCTGCTGGTCTGCATCGCGGGGGTGATCCTTTTGTTCATCGGGCTGGTGTTCATGCGCACGATCTCCGAGATCCGCGTGCGCCGGATCGCCGCCCTGCAACGTCGGAGCGCCTGACATGCCCGATCTTGGAAAATACACCGCCGAGGTGCTGGCCGCCTACGGGATTTCGATCACACTGGTCGCGGGGCTGATCTGGGTGAGCTGGCGCCGGTTCCGCACGACCGCCCGCGCCATGCAGGAGGTGGAGCGCCGCCATGGCTAAAGTTTCTCCGCTGATGTTTGTCCCGCCGCTCGTCTTTGCCGCGATTGCGGGGGTCTTTTTCCTGGGGCTGGGGGATGACCATCAGGAACTGCCATCGGTTCTGGTCGGCACTCAAGCGCCGGTTGTGCCGGAGGACGCCCTGACCGGAGAGCCGACCTTCACGCTGGACGATCTGACCGGAAATGGCGTGCAACTGGTCAATTTCTGGGCCAGCTGGTGCGGCCCCTGCCGGGTCGAGCACCCCAATCTTGAAGCCCTGGCCGAGAAAGGGCTGGTGATCTACGGCGTCAACTATAAGGACCAGCCCGGGAACGCTGCCGATTTCCTCGCCGAGATGGGCAATCCCTACACCGCCCTGACCGCAGACACGAATGGTCGAGCGGCCTTGGAATGGGGCGTCTATGGCGTGCCCGAGACCTTCATCGTCGGCAATGACGGCACCATTCTGGGCCGTATGGCCGGGCCTGTGACCACCACCACGATCGAGCAGCGGCTGCTGCCCGTGCTGGCCAAAGCCGGGGTGACGCTGGACTGACTTGGGCGCCGCCAGCAGGCGGCGGGCCAAGCCCACCTAAGGATCAGCCGTTGCCGTCTGGCGTGAAGTCACGCGCGCCTTGTGCGGCTCGCCAGATGGCGCGGGACTTGTGCACGGTTTCCTGGAACTCCGCCTCGGGGTCGCTGTCATAGACCACGCCGCCGCCAGCCTGCACATGGAGCGTATTGCCCTTCAGCACAGCGGTGCGCAGCGCGATGCACATGTCCATGTCGCCCCCGGCGCTGAAATAGCCCACGCCGCCGCCATAGATGCCGCGCTTTTCCGGCTCCAGCTCGTCGATGATCTCCATCGCGCGGACCTTTGGCGCGCCCGAGAGCGTGCCCGCGGGCATCCCGGCAAAGAAGGCCGAAAGCGCGTCGTGCTGATCGTCCAGCTCGCCCACCACGTTGGAGACGATGTGCATGACGTGGCTGTAGCGCTCGATGGTGAACTGCTCCGTCGGGCGCACGGTGCCGATCTTGGCCACGCGGCCCACATCGTTGCGGCCCAGATCGAGCAGCATCAGATGCTCGGCCAGCTCCTTCTGGTCGGCCATCAGGTCGGCCTCAAGCGCCTTGTCCTCGTCGGGCGTGGCGCCGCGCGGGCGGGTGCCGGCGATGGGACGAATGGTGATCTGCCCGTCCATGACCCGCACCAGGATCTCGGGCGAGGCGCCGATGACCTGATAGGGCCCGAAATTGAAGAAGAACATGAAGGGAGAGGGGTTCGTGCGCCGCAGGCTGCGATAGAGCGCGAAGGGCGGCGCATCGAAGCGCTGCGTCCACCGCTGCGACGGCACCACCTGGAAGATGTCCCCGGCGGCGATGTAGTCCTTCGCCTTGGCCACGGCGGCCAGGTAGGCGTCCTTGGTGAAGTTCGACACCGGCTCTTCCGGCGCCTGTTCGGGCACCGGCATCGCGATCTCACGCGGGACGGGACCATCGAGCGCGCGGCCCGCGACGCTCAGCCGTTCAGCCGCCTGCGCGTAGGCGGCGCGGGCGGACATGTCATCGCGCGCCCAGACCGGCGCGACGAGGATCACTTCGCCCTTCACCCCGTCGAGCACCGCAACCACAGAAGGCCGCAGCATGACGGCATCGGGCAGGTCCATCGGATCGGGGTTCGGCGCGCCAAGCCGTTCGACCAGCCGCACGGTGTCGTAGCCCAGATAGCCGAACAGCCCGGCCGAGGCCGGGGGCAGATCGGCGGGCAGGTCGATCCGGCTTTCTGCCAGAAGGCCGCGCAGGGTGGTGAGCGGATCTTCCTCCCACGCGCCCCAGCCTTCCGGGTTCCAGCGGGCCTCGCGGTTCACACGGGACTGCGTGCCGCGGCATTCCCAGATCAGGTCCGGGTCCATGCCGAGGATCGAATAGCGCCCGCGCACCTCGCCGCCGGTGACGCTTTCCAGAAGGAAGGCGTGCTTCCCGGCGCCGGTGAGCTTGAGCATCAGGGACACGGGCGTGTCGAGATCAGCCGGTCGGCGGGTATAGAGGCACTGGTTCTGGCCCGCTTCGAACCCCGCGGCGAAGCTGTCGAAATCCGGCAGCAACGGCATCAGCGGAACCTCGCGTGGACGGCATCAATCGCCGCGCGATCGACGGTCACGTCGGTGTTCACCTGCACATCGCGGGCGAAGGCGCCGAAGATGTCATTGGCGATGGCCTGAGACAGGCTCTGGTCCAGTTGCGCGCGGGGGGCGGCCAGCTCTTCGCTGTCCGGCGAGCCCTTGGTGATCGCATCGACGCGCAGAACGGCGTCTTCGCCAGCGGCGGAAACGTGGGCCACGGCCCCGTCAGCGGTGTCAAAGGCGGTGCCCAGGAACCCGTTGGGGGCCGCCGCGATCACATCGGAGCGGCGCAGCGTGTCGATGGTTTCGGGAGTCAGGCCCAGCTCTTCGAAGCTGGCGCCGCCGTTCAGGCCCTGCACCAGCTCTTGCGTGCGGGCGGCCAGCCGGGTGGCCAGCTCTTCGGCGCGCCAGGCCGTTTCAACCGCGTCGCGGCTGTCTTCGAACGACAGCGGTGCGGGCGGGGTCACGTTGTCGAGCCGCAGCGCAGCAAGCCCGCCATCGTCCAGCTCGATCAGCTCGGGCAGGGCGCCCTGTTCGAGCGTGGGGATCGCGTCGTCAATGGCGGCATAGGCGGCCAGCCCGCCATCCATGCCATTGCCGGTCCAGTCAAAGCTCTCCAGCTCCATGTCGGAGCGCTCCGCCAGGTCTTCGAGCCGCGCACCGCCCGCGAGCAGGTCGGTGAGCCCCTCGCGGGCCTGAGCAATCTGGCGGCGGGCCGCTTCGGCGGCCAGCTCTTCGCGCAGGGCGGGGCGGGCGTCTTCGAAGCTGGTGGTTTCGGCGTTCAGCACCGCGTTGACGCGGAACAGCGCCGGGCCAAGCCGCGAGGGGGCCGGGCCTGCCACATCGCCCACGGCGGCGGCAAAGACGGCATCGGCGGCGCCGCCCAGATCGTCGCGGGTCTGATCTCCCAGATCGACATCGTGAAGCGCCAGTCCGCGCTCGGTCACGAGCGCTTCGAAATCGGCCTCGCCAGAGGCGATGCGGGCCATGGCGGCGTCGGCCTGGGCCTGATCGGCAAAGACCAGACGTTCCACCAGCCGCCGTTCGGGGCGGGCGAATTCATCGGCGCGCTCATCATAGAGCGCGCGCAGGGCGTCTTCGTCCACGGTTACCGTGTCCTGAAGGCGTTCGGGCAACAGCACAGCGGCGGAGATGCGGCGGGTCTCGGGGGCCATGAAGGTGTCCGCGTTGGCCGTGTGATAGGCGCGCAAGGTCGCATCATCCGGGGTCGGGATGGGCTGCGTCAGGTTGGCTTCGGTCACCGGGGCCCAGGTGACGGTGCGGGTTTCATCCGCGAAGGTGATGATCGCATCGCGCAGCGAGGCGGGGGCGGACACGCCCAGAAACACTGCGCTTTGCAGCAGGCCGCGCGACAGCTCATCGCGCAGCTCGCCTTCGAACTGCGCCTCGGTCAGGCCGGTGCGCTCGAGCTGATAGGCGTAAGCGTCGCGGTCGAACTGGCCGTTCAGCCCCTGGAACGCGGGGCTGGCCACGATCTGATCGCGCACTGCTTCATCGCCGACGGACAGCCCGAGTTGGGCGGTTTCGTTGTCCAGCACGCGGTTCGTCACCACCCGTGCGAGCACCTGTTCAGTGATCCCGTTGGCTTGCGCGGTGGCGATGGACATCGGGCTGCCATCGGCGGCGCGTTCGGCCATCAGCCGCTCCGACAGGGCGTTGGTGTAGGTCTGGAGCGAGATGCCCTTGTCACCGGCTTGTCCCAGATCGCGGCGCCCGCCAGAGATCCCCGTGGCGCCAAAGCCCATGAGGCCGACGATGAGGAGCGCGAGGACGATCCAGACGATGAAGTTCTTGGGGCTGGCTGCGGACATGTTTCGCTCCGGTTTGGTGACGGGAAATGTCTAGGGCTGGGAGCCGGGGGGCGCAAGGGAGCGTTGCCGCCGGGGTGAGCAGGCGGTCTGCCCCCGGATGCGGCTCCGAGGGCGTTTCCATCCTGTAGATGAATCAGGGGGTGAGCAGGCTCAAGCGCTCCGCAAGCGTGGCGATGCCGGTGGCATCGACATTGGCAAAGGCGATCCGCACGCTGTGCGCGCCGCTCGGGTCATTCTTTGGTTTGAACATCGTGCCCGGCAGCAGCAGCACGCCCGCCTCGCGCACCAGGCGCGGGGCAAGGGTGGCAGAGCTTTCGTTGAACGGGTGGTCGAGCCAGGCGAAATAGGCGCCGCAGCCGCGCAGGCGCCAACCTTCGGGGAGGGGAGCCGCGCGCATGGCCGCGCCCCGGGCGAGGATCTCGCCGCGCTGCTCTGCCAGCCAGGGATCGAGGTTTTCGATCCCCCAAAGCGCCGCGTGCTGGCCGAGCTGGGCCGGGCAGATCGTCACCGTGTCGAGGTATTTCTCCATCTGCGAGAGCAGGTCCGCGCTCGCCGTGATGGCGCCAACCCGGTGGCCGGTGAGCCGGTAGGATTTGGAGAACGAGTAGAGCTGGATCAGCGTGTCGTCCCAATCGGGATCGGTAAAGAGCCCATGGGGCGCTCCGTCCACGCTGTGGAAGTCGCGGTAGGTTTCGTCGATCACCAGCTTGATACCGCGCGCCCGCGCCAGATCTAAGAAGGCGCGCAGGAGCTCCGCGGGATATTCGACGCCACCGGGGTTGTTGGGCGAAATCAACAGGATCGCGCGGGTCTTTGATGTGATGAGCGAGGCGGCGCGCTCCGGGTCGGGCAGAAGGTCATCCCCCGTGGGCAGATCGCGCAGGCGCACCCCGGCCATGTCGCAGGCCATGGCATGGTTGAAATACCAGGGCGTGGGCGCGATCACCTCATCGCCCTCACCGCATAGGGCAGCGAGCGTGGCGGTGAAGGCCTCGTTGCAGCCGGACGTGATGGCGATATTCGCCGCGCTCGTGCTGGCGCCGTAAAGCCGGTTCCAGCGGGCGGAGATCGCCTCGCGCAGGGCGGGCAGGCCCAGCACCGGGCCATAGAGATGGACGTCCGGGTTTTCTTCGATCAGCCGGGCCATATGCGCCCGCATCGGCGCCGGGGGCGGGTCCACCGGTGCGGCTTGCGAGACGTTCAGGAGGGGGCGGCCTTCGGGAAAGCGCACGCCGTCAAGCCAGCGGCGCGCCTCCATCACGGGCGGCGCGAAGGTCTGCGCGGTGCGGGCGGTCATGGAGGTCAGCCCTCGCCGCGATACGGTTGGACATATTGCAGCGCGAGATCCCAGGGGAAGAAGATCCAGGTGTCCTGGCTGACTTCGGTGATGAACGTATCCACCATCGGGCGCCCCATCGGTTTGGCGTAGACGGTGGCAATATGGGCCTTGGGCATCGCATCGCGCACCACCTGAAGGGTGCGGCCGGTATCGACCAGATCGTCGATGATCAGAACGCCGTCGCCATCCCCGATCGCATCCGAAGACGGGGCCTTGATGATTTCGGCCTTGCCCTGCTGCTGGTGGTGGTAGCTCTTGACCGAGATCGTATCGACAAGGCGCACGTCCAGTTCGCGGGCGACGATCATAGCGGGGGCCATGCCGCCGCGGGTGATCGCGACCACAGCGCGCCAGCCGCCTTCCGGAGCGATTCCGTCAAGCCGCCAGGCCAGGGCGCGGGCGTCTCGGTGAAGTTGGTCCCAGCTGACGTGGAAGCCTTTTTCATGGGGCAAGCGGTCGGTCATGGCAGTCATCCCTTTTTGGTGGGCACGCGATAGCTTTATCATTCCGCCTAGCCAAGAGCGATCTTCACCCCGAAGGCGGTGATCAACCCGGCGAAGACGCGGTCAACTGTGGTCTTGACCCTGGCATATCCTGCGCGGGCCTTCGGCATGGAAAACACGCGGGCCACGATGATAAACCACAGCGTTTCATTCGCAAAGAACGCGGCCATGATCAGCGCGAGCCAGGGCAGGGGCGTGCCCGGAGGGACCAGCCCTACAAACACCGCGCCAAAGAACACGGCCGCCTTGGGGTTGGTGGCGAAGGTCAGCAGCCCGAGCCGGAAGGCGCTCGCGCGGGAGCGGGGCGGGGCGCCCGTCTCTTGCATGAGCGGCGCGGGGGCGTGGCGCCAGATCTGCAAGCCGATCCAGAGCAGGAACAGCCCGCCCATGATCTTCATCCCCGCAAAGATCCCGGGGACGAGTTCGAACAGGATCGCCAGCCCGGCAAGCGCGGCGAAGGCCCACATCACGGCCCCCAGCCCATAGCCAAAGGCAAGCGCGGTGGCGGTGCCAAACCCTTCGGTCGCCGCGGTGCGGACCGCGACCACGAAAGCCGGGCCCGGAGAGATCACGGCCAGAAGGTGGATTGCGACCACCGAAGCAAAAGCAGCAAGTGTCATGTGTTAACGCTCGATATTGGGGCAGATGCCATCGGGGCCGTTCGCCCGAAGGTGCAACTCCTGCAGGGTGTAGCTCTCTTGCAGGGCGCGGGTTTCGCAATCGAGATAGCGCGCATCGCGGCGCACGCAGCCCTTGGCGCAGATCAGATCGACCCGCGCGCGGTCCGGGTTGGTCCGCCAGAGCCGCCCGCCCGGCGTGGACACATAGCCGGGATTGCCCTCGGCCATATCGCTTTCCAGATCGACATCGGAGGGCACTTCGCCATCCGCCATGAGATCATCGCCCGCATGGGTGTGGTAAGACGCGAGCACCGTCAGATCGGCGTCCACCTCTGGCAGCACGCAAGAGGCCGCGCGGCCCCGCCGGGGCTCTGTCGCAAAGAGCTGCTTGCCGCGCTTCGTGAAAATATAGCCGCAGTATTCCCGGTTCTCGGTAAAGGAAGGCTTTTGCAGCCCGTCCAGAAGCTCCGCCGCGAAGGCGTCCATCTCATCCAGTGTGACCCGGTAGGGACGACTGCCGATGACGGTGCCATCCGGGTCCAGATAAAGCCCGTACCGACGCTCGACCTGAGCCGATTCCGGCGCGGGGCCGGTGTCGGGCAGCAGCCCAGGCAGGGCAAGGGCGGCAATCAGGCTGAGGCTGAGGATCTGCATGGGCAAAGAATGCGCGGCCCGGGCCGCCAATTCAATGCCCAAAGCAGAGGAGTGTCAGCCCTTTGCGATATCGGGGGCTTCGGGGTTCTTCATGCCTATGACATGATAGCCGCTGTCGACGTGGTGCACTTCGCCGGTGACGGCGGAGCCCATGTCCGACAGCAGGTAAAGGGCGGAGTTGCCGACCTCGTCTTGGGTGACCGTGCGGCGCAGCGGGGCGTTATATTCGTTCCACTTCATAATGTAGCGGAAATCACCGATGCCCGAAGCCGCCAGCGTCTTGATCGTGCCCGCCGAGATCGCGTTGACGCGGATGCCGTCGCGGCCAAGGTCTTCGGCCAGGTAGCGCACGGAGGCTTCCAGAGCCGCCTTGGCCACGCCCATGACGTTGTAATGCGGCATGACCTTTTCGGCGCCATAATACGTGAGCGTGATGGCGCTGCCGCCATCGGTCATCAGCGGGGCGGCGCGCTGCATCACGGAGGTGAAGGAATAGACCGAGATGTCCATCGACGTCAGGAAATTCTGCCGCGACGTGTCGAGGTAGCGCCCGCGCAGCTCGTTCTTGTCCGAAAAGCCGATGGCGTGAACGATGAAGTCCAGCTTGCCCCATTTTTCCCGAAGCGTGTCGAACAATGCGTCAACCGACGCCTCGTCGCCCACATCGCACGGCAGGACAATGTCGCTTCCGACCTGCTCGGCCAGCGGCGTCACGCGTTTGAGCAGGGCATCCCCTTGGTAGGAGAACGCCATCTCGGCGCCCGCGTCGTGAAGCGCCTTCGCGATCCCCCAGGCGATGGATTTGTCATTGGCCAGCCCCATGATAAGGCCGCGCTTTCCCGCCATGAGTGTGCTGGTCATGGACTGTCCCTTCTGGTTGTCTCTCCGCTTTATAGGGCTTGAGCCATGCGCTGCAAGCAGGGTCGCCATGTAGCATTGACGTGAGGTCACTTTGACGGCAGCAATGAGACGGTGTTGATTATTGTTATTGGGTAAGCAATTTTGACCCTTCTTTGAAGGCAGGGGGCTAATTTGGATAGAACAGGGATCTTCGCGGGAGACGATCCGTTCGTGATCGCGCGTGACTGGCTTCGGGAAGCTGAAGACAAGGAGCCTAATGATCCGAATGCGATAGCCCTTGCGACGGTGAATGCCGACGGAATGCCGAATGTGCGTATGGTGCTGTTGAAGGAGATCGAAGACGATGCCTTCGTGTTCTACACCAACTACGGCAGCGCCAAAGGGCAAGAGATCGAGGCGAGCGGCAAGGCGGCTTTTGTGTTGCATTGGAAATCGCTGCGCCGCCAGATCCGCGTTCGCGGGATCGTGACCCGAGAGGAAGGGCCGCAGGCGGACGCTTATTTCCGCTCCAGGTCCCTCAAGAGCCGACTTGGCGCCTGGGCCTCACATCAAAGCGCCGAGCTGGAAAGCCGGGCGGCGCTTGTGGCCGAGGTCGCTCGTGTGACGGTGAGTCATGGCCCCAATCCGGCTCGACCTCCGTTTTGGGGGGGGTATCGGATCGTGCCATGTGAGATCGAGTTTTGGTGTGACGGGGCGTTTCGCTTGCATGATCGCTTTCGCTGGCATCGGAATGCGCCGAGCGACGATTGGGATGTGGCGCGTCTGTCGCCGTGAAGACACCTCTGATTGATGGCTTATGCTATCGATCAGGTGGATAAATTGAATGGAATCAAGAATGTCTGCTGCGTTGTTGGGGAGCAATGCAGGACAGGCCAGAAAGAGAAAGAGATATGGGACGCAAAGCGGCGCCTATCCATGGGCGCGTGAAGTGGTTCGATAGTGGAAAGGGTTTTGGGTTTATTGTGAGCGATGAGACGGACGGGGGTGACATCCTGCTCCATGCCAACGTGCTGCGCAACTTTGGGTTGGGCTCCGTGGCGGAGGGTAGCCGCATCACGCTCACCGCTCAGCGGTCTGATCGCGGCCTGCAGGCGGTCGAAATCCTGGATCTGACGCCGCCGGATGCACCGCCGGACAGTGATCTGCCGGATCTGGCGGAACTGACCAGCGAAGAGATGGCGGCGATCCCACTGGAGCCCGCCCGGGTGAAGTGGTTCGACCGCGCCAAGGGGTTCGGGTTTGCCAATGTGTTTGGCAAAGCTGAGGACGTATTCATCCACATCGAAGTGCTCCGGCGCTCGGGCCTGGCTGAGCTGAGCCCCGGCGAGGCGATCGCTTTGCGCGCTATAGAAGGGGCCCGGGGCCGCATGGCGACTATGGTCGCTGGCTGGGATTCGGCGTGCCTGCAAGGGGGGTAGGGGTGAAGTCACTCGCGACTGGCCTTGTTCTGTGTTTCTTGATGACGGCGGTGGCCGCACAGGAGTCGGTCTGTGCGCCGGACCGTCTCGCGCTGCGCGGCAATTGGGGTGAGGCTCGGTTCTCCGTGTCGGTGGCCGACAATGAGATCGAGCGGGCGCAGGGCCTTATGCATGTGGAGCAGATGCCCACCATGGCGGGCATGCTGTTCGTGTATGACTTCCCGCGTGAAGTCGCCTTCTGGATGAAGAACACGCTGATCCCGCTGGACATGATCTTTGCGGATGATCAGGGGCGGGTGGTCCATGTCCACAAGATGGCCCGCCCGCTGGACGAGACCCCGATTCCCGGCGGCGGAGAGATTCGCTACGTGCTGGAGATCAACGGCGGCTTGGCGGCAAAGCTGGGGATCGCGCCGGGTGACGAGCTTCAGCACCCCTCGATTGAACATGCCGTGTGGTCTTGCGTGCCCGGACCGGAAGAGAACGGCGCGCAATAGGGGCTTGCAGACGCGCCTCCTGAGGCGTTAGGAGGCGCGGGTGGTCCGGGGCGTGGCGCAGTCTGGTAGCGCACCTGTTTTGGGTACAGGGGGTCGTGAGTTCGAATCTCGCCGCCCCGACCACGGTTCCGATATCTCTGGGTTCTGCTGGGCAATGGTGTGCCGGTTCGATACCTAGGACGGATGAAACCATCAGCCTCCCTTCCCTTCGTCGCGGTTGCTGCCGCCACTGCCGTGGCGTTCTGGGCGCTCAAGCCGATTTTCATATCCATGATCGGGGACCGCGCCGGCTACGCAGAGGTCTTCGTCGCGGCTGGCCTGATCTCCGTGGCCTCAAGTCTGTTCTGCGCCGTCCTGATGTGGCGCCGGTCATTCCGTCTGCTACGTGATCGGCGCGCGCTTTACGGGCTGGCCCAGGCCGCGATCTCCGGAGGATTTCTGGCGCTTTGGTACTATGGGTTCTATCGGGCCCTTTATGGCGCGGCCAAGGTGGACGCGACGGTCATCGCCTTTACCTGGCCGCTTATATCCATCCTGGCCATGCGGCTATTTGCACCGCACCATGGGCGATCTCTCAAAGGCAGCGAATACGCGTTGATCTTCGTGTCCTTTGCCGGGGCCGTATCCATCGGATTGTCGGGTCTGACATCGGGTGGGGGCAGTGGCGAAGAGATCATTTTCGCGTTTGTCGCTGCGATCGGTTCGGGCTTTTACCTGCCCTTCGCGATCAACGCGATCAGCCGCTTCAGTGACATCTTGGGATCCAAGATCACGGGCACCTTCTACGTCATTTCGGTCGCGAATGCCGTGGCCCTGCTGGCGGTGTCCGTGCAACTGAAGCTGAGCGGCTCGGCGCTTTATTTCTACGGGTTCGACACGCAGGTCTGGCTGATCTGCGCATTGATCGGGATCGGCACATATCTGGTTGCGGAAATCACATGGACCTGGGCCTTCTCCGAATACCAGTCGCTGACACTGTCCACACTGCCCTACTTTTCGCCCGCCCTGTCGGTGATCCTCCTCTATATACTGTTCGATGAGCCCGTGGCCCCGATTGCCGCGTTCGGGCTGGTGCTGGTCCTGTTTTCAAACATGACGCTGCACGGGATGTATAAATCCAACAACGCGATGATCATGGCCCTGATCGGCACGATTTACGTCGCTTTAGCCTCGCAGATCGTGCCGCCCTTGCGCAGTGATCTGGCGGTGGACCTTTTGTTTGCGATCTCTGGACTGTTCGCGATCCTCGCGGGTTTCGTCTTGTCTCGGGTCTCCGGGCGGCGGGCGCAGGAGTTGGATGCCAGGTCCCGACTGGTCAGGGCGGTTCTCGCACAGCAGGACAGCGCGCCTGCGGATCATCTGGATGCGATTTTCCGCGATCTGGTTGATCTGCAGTTCACGCCCGGTGTCGCAGCCCAGGAAGCGCAGGCGGGTGTGCTGCGCAGACGGCTGGCGGAGTTGGGAGCCTCCGCGCCCATGGAGGCTTTTGATGCATGGTTCACGATCCACGGAGACCGGCTGTCACTAGGAGAGAAGGCGGCTCTGTGGATCACCGGCCTTGGCAGCATTCTGTTCCTGATGATCGTGCGCGACGATAGCCCTATTGGGCTTATCGGCCTCTATGTCTTTGCGGCCGGTTGTCTTCTGATGATTTTTTCCATCAGCGACTATGAGCAAAACAACCTGCACGGCTTTCGAAACCAGATCATGCGGCTGCAACAAGGGTTTGTCGAACTCGGCCGTCCATATTACCTGCCTGCGGCCCTGATCGGTAGCCGCGAGCTGAGCGCTCTACCTGCGGGGGCCGTCGTGCGCCACAAATCCGAGGGCGGATTGCTGGCCGAAGACCGCGTGGCCCCTCGGGGCGGGGCTTTCCGTGTGATCTATTGGCTGTCTGCCGCGCTCGTCGCTGCGTCTCTTGTTGTCTTGCCGCTCAGCGCCCGGCAGGACGCCGACCGCGGGTTGGGGCGGGTCATGCGTCCCGAGCAGATTGCCGGGCGTCTCCTTGACCAACTGCGTCCCGGCGTGGCGGATGTGACAATCGCGCGCCTGGACTGGGATGCAAGCCGAGTGATCGCAGAGATTTTGCGCGCGGTCATTGTCGAAGGACACGGGCTGAACGTGTCCATTCGAGATGCGCGGGTCGATGAGGTCTTCCCCGAGATGGCCTCTGATGGAGGAAGCATCGACGTTCACCCCGATCTCTGGACGGGCAACCAGGCCGAGAACCTGCGCCGCTACATCGAGGACCAGGCCGCCGTCCGGCTCAATATTATGCCGTACCAAGGTGTGCAGGGCGTGTTTGCGCCGCGGGAGATCGTTGAACAGCTTGCGCTGCGGGGCATTGAAGATCTCCGCCGCCCCGACGTCATCGCCCGGTTTGATTCTGACAAGGATGGCCGCGGTGAAATATGGCTGGGCGCCCAGGGGTGGAAGTCGACCGACCTGATGGCGCAGATGCTGCGCAATTCGGGGCTCGATGCGGATTGGGAGGGGCAGGTCTTCTCGGACCGAATCTTTAAGGCCAAGCTGGAGCGTGACCGCGCGCGCGGCGTCGCGACGCTGTTCTATGGCTATGCCCCCGACTGGATTCACGCGGTCTACGATCTGACAGAGATCACCGGCCTTGCCGAAGCCGGTCAGCATACCTGCCTGGACACGGTGCCTGATCCGCTATGTGCGCTGTCCCCGGTGGCCGTGCATGTCGCCTACGCGGCGCGGCTCGAGGAATCGTTTCCTGAGGTGGCGCACACCCTTCGCCATGTGTCCTTTCGGGTCGAGGACCTGAATACATGGCTGGCCGCCACGTCCCATGACGGGGATCGGCCCGAGGACGTGGCCGCAAGATGGCTGTCGCAAAACCCCCAAAGAATTAAAGAGTGGCTGGGCCGGTGAGCCCCCGCCAAGGGGGTGGAATGCGGTTGAGAAACATTCCGGTTTTCTAATGCTTGCGGTAATGTCGCGGCCCCTCTGGCCACGGCGGAAAGTTGGTATTAGAACCGCCCGCAATGGCACCACGACCGGAGGCGGCCCCATGTCCGACAAGCGCGCAATCGTCATCGACGGAAAAGAGATCGAGGTCGATCCGGCCATGACCCTGCTTCAGGCCTGCGAACAGGCCGGGGTCGAAGTGCCGCGCTTCTGCTATCATGAGCGCCTGTCCATCGCCGGCAACTGCCGCATGTGCCTTGTCGAAGTTGTGGGCGGCCCGCCCAAGCCCGCCGCCTCCTGCGCCATGCAGGTGCGCGATTTGCGCCCCGGGCCCGAAGGCCAGCCGCCGGTGGTGAAAACCAACAGCCCGATGGTCAAGAAAGCCCGCGAAGGGGTGATGGAGTTCCTGCTCATCAACCACCCGCTTGATTGCCCGATCTGCGATCAGGGCGGCGAATGCGATCTTCAGGATCAGGCCATGGCTTATGGCGTCGATTTCTCGCGCTACCGCGAGCCCAAGCGTGCGGTCACCGATCTGGATCTGGGCCCGCTTGTGGAAACCCACATGACGCGCTGCATCTCCTGCACCCGCTGCGTGCGGTTCACCAGCGAAGTCGCCGGGATCAGCCAGATGGGCCAGACCGGGCGCGGCGAAGATGCGGAGATCACCTCCTATCTGAACCAGACGCTCGATTCGAACCTTCAGGGCAATATCATCGACCTGTGTCCGGTGGGCGCGCTGACCAGCAAGCCCTACGCCTTCACCGCCCGCCCTTGGGAGCTGACCAAGACCGAATCCATTGACGTGATGGATGCTCTGGGCAGCAATATCCGCGTGGACACCAAAGGGCGCGAAGTGATGCGGATCATGCCGCGCAACCATGACGGCGTGAACGAAGAGTGGATCTCCGACAAGACCCGGTTCATCTGGGACGGCCTGCGCCGCCAGCGTCTGGACACGCCCTATATCCGTGAGAACGGCAAGCTGCGCAAAGCCGATTGGGATGAGGCTCTGGGCCTTGTCGCCGAAAAGGTGAAAGGCGCCGAAAAGCTGGCTGGGATCGTCGGTGATCTTGCGCCAGTGGAAGCGGTGTTCAGCCTCAAGCAGTTCATTGAAGGTCAGGGCGGTGTTGTCGAATGCCGCACCGATGGGGCGAAGTTGCCTGCGGGGAACCGCTCTGCCTATGTCGGCACCGCCACCATCGAAGAGATCGAGGATGCGAAGTTCATCCAGTTGATCGGCACTGATCCCCGGGTTGAGGCGCCGGTCCTGAACGCCCGGATCCGCAAGGCCTGGCTGAACGGGGCCGAGGTCGGTCTGGTGGGCGAGCCCGTCGATCTGACCTATGACTACGCCCATGTTGGCACCGACCGTGCGGCGCTGCAAAGCCTGCTGGATCGCGACTACGGGGCTGTGAAAGATGCGGCGTCGGTCGTGATCGTGGGGCAGGGCGCTCTCAATGAGGCCGACGGTGCTGCCGTGCTGGCCGCTGCGATGGCGCTGACGGAAGCTACGAATTCCAAACTCTTGGTTCTGCACACCGCCGCTGCACGCGTTGGCGCTCTGGATGTGGATGCCACCAATGAGCGCGGCATGGATGCCGTCTCCGAAGCGGACGTGATCTACAATCTCGGCGCCGATGAGCTGGAGATCGGCGAAGGCGCCTTTGTGATCTACCAGGGCAGCCATGGCGATCGCGGCGCGCACCGGGCCGATGTGATCTTGCCCGCGGCCACTTACGCCGAAGAAAACGGGCTGTTCGTGAACACCGAAGGCCGTCCGCAACTGGCGATGCGCGCCGGGTTCGCACCGGGCCAGGCCAAGGAGAACTGGGCGATCCTGCGGGCGCTGTCGGCCCGCTGCGAGGCCACGCAGCCTTGGGATTCGCTGGCCGCGCTGCGCAGTGCACTGATCGAGGCGGTGCCGCATCTGGCGCAGATCGACACGGTGCCCGAAAACGACTGGCAGCCGCTGGAGCGGCGCGATCTGGGTAAGGCCGATTTCCGCGGCGCGATTCGCGACTTCTACCTGACCAACCCGATTGCCCGCGCATCGGCCACCATGGCCGAGCTGTCGCAGCAGGCGCAGGCGCGCCGGAACGGAAAGATTGCGGCGGAGTAAGCCATGCACCGCGCCGCGTTGCTACTGTTGATGGCCGGGGCCTGTGTGGAAACCGGGCCGGGCGGATCGCCCGTTCCGCCCCCGCTGCCCGAGGGGCCTTGGCTGGGGGTCGAGACGCGGCTTCTGGCCGATGATCTGGTGGGACTTGTGGTGTCCATGGCAGGAGAGCCATCGCGCGAGGCGCTCTCTGGCTATGCCGATTGTGCGGTGGCGCAATACGCCACCATTCGGGGCTTCGGATTTGCTCGTCAGATCCGCACAACTTACGCCGAAGAGGGTGGCATCCATCGCGCGGATGCTGTTTACACGGTGTCGAAAGCCTTCGCTGAAGGGCTCAAGACGATCGACGCCGAAGTCAAGCTGGCAGACTGCCGAGACCGCGGCATTCCGACGATCTGAAAGGGACAGGATATGGTGCACTTCTTTACCGAAACCCTTACGGGCCAGGTCCTCTTGATCGTGCTGCAATGCCTTGCGGTGCTGGTTCCGCTGCTGGTGGCACTGGCCTTCCTGATGTATGCGGACCGCAAGGTATGGGCCGCCGTTCAGATGCGCAAAGGTCCGAACATTGTGGGCCCCTGGGGGCTGCTGCAGTCCTTTGCCGACTTCCTGAAATACATCGTCAAGGAAATCACCGTGCCCGCCGGGGCGGACCGCGTGGTGTTCTTCCTGGCGCCGATGATCTCTTTGGTTCTCGCCTTCATCGCCTGGGCCGTGATTCCCTGGGCCGATGGCTGGGTGATCTCGGATATGAATGTGGCCATTCTCTATATCTTCGCGGTGTCCTCGCTTGAGGTCTACGGCGTGATCATGGGGGGCTGGGCGTCCAACTCCAAATATCCGTTCCTGGGCTCGCTGCGCTCTGCGGCGCAGATGATCTCCTATGAGGTGTCCATCGGGCTCATCATCATTGGCGTGATCATCTCCACCGGGTCGATGAACTTTGGCGACATCGTGCGTGCGCAAGATGGCAACTGGGGCCTGTTCAACTGGTACTGGCTGCCGCACTTCCCGATGGTGTTCCTGTTCTTCATCTCGGCTCTGGCAGAAACCAACCGCCCGCCTTTCGATCTTCCCGAAGCGGAATCGGAGCTGGTGGCAGGCTATCAGGTGGAATACTCCTCCACCCCGTTCCTGCTGTTCATGATCGGAGAGCTGACCGCCGTCGTTCTGATGTGCGCTCTGACCTCGCTGCTGTTCTTCGGCGGCTGGCTGTCGCCCATCCCGTTCCTGCCCGATGGCGTGATCTGGATGGTGCTGAAGATGACCTTCTTCTTCTTCATCTTCGCGATGGTGAAGGCGATTACTCCGCGCTACCGCTACGACCAGCTGATGCGCCTGGGCTGGAAAGTGTTCCTGCCGATGTCGCTGGCCTGGGTTGTGATCGTGTCCTTCCTGGCGAAGTTCGAAGTGCTGGGCGGTTTCTGGGCCCGCTGGGCGATCGGGGGCTGAGATGTCTGATCTGAAAACCGCGATCATCAACGCAAAATACATCGACCTGATGGATCTGGCCGGGTCTTTGGTGGCCGAGTTCGGAGAAGCCACCGGGGAACAGGGCATGGCCAGCCCCGAGGATCAGGCCATGGCCGCAGCGATCTTCCGCTGGGCCGCAGACCGTTACGAGGAGGCCGCCGAATGAGCACTCAGATCGACTATGGCCGTGCGGCCGGGTATTTCCTGCTCAAGGATTTCATCGGGGGCTTCAAGCTGGGCTTGAAGTACTTCTTCGCCCCCAAGGCGACGATCAACTACCCCCACGAAAAGGGCCCGCTGTCCCCGCGTTTCCGCGGTGAGCATGCGCTGCGCCGCTACCCCAACGGGGAAGAGCGCTGCATCGCCTGTAAGCTCTGTGAAGCGATCTGTCCGGCGCAGGCGATCACCATCGACGCCGAGCCGCGCGATGACGGCTCGCGCCGGACCACCCGTTATGACATCGACATGACCAAATGCATCTATTGCGGCTTCTGCCAGGAAGCCTGCCCGGTGGATGCCATTGTCGAAGGCCCGAACTTCGAATTCTCGACCGAGACCCGCGAAGAGCTGTTCTACACCAAGGAGAAGCTCCTTGAGAACGGCGACCGCTGGGAGGCCGAGATTGCCCGCAACCTGGAAGCTGACGCGCCCTATCGCTGAGGACCGACCTTGAGCCAGCCCACCCGCCAGCCCGACCCGATGGAGACCGGCCGCGAGATCGCGGAACGGCTCAATCCGGGTATCGAGGCGGCGCTGCGGGATCGCTATGAGCAATGGCTCCCCGGCGGCGTGGCGGACAGCGTGATCGGCCATGCCTGGGGGCAGGTCTATGCCCGTGAGGGGCTCGATATGAAGACGCGGCACCTGGTGACCGTGGGCGCTCTGGCGGTGCTGGGCGGTCAGACCCGTCCGCAGCTCAAGGTGAATGTGGCAGGCGCTCTTCACGCCGGGGCCTCCCCGCGCGAGGTCTGTGAGGCCATCTTCCAGATGCAGCTTTACGGCGGGCTTCCGGCCATGATCAACGCGCTGAACGCCGCCATTGAAGTGTTCGAAGCTGAAGGGGTGTCCGCATGAGCGATCAGAACCCTTTTGATGCCATGATGCAGATGGGCCAGGACTGGGCGCGCGCGCTCAACCCCGCGCTTGGAAGCTTCATGCCGCAGGTCGAGAAGCTTTGGCCGACCATGCCGAAAGAGTGGATGGAGACGGTGATGGGCAAGACCTTCAATCCTGAAGGTCTGGATGCCAAGACCCGGATGCTTCTGACTCTGGCCGGGATGACCATGCAGGGCGTGCCGGCCGAGCCCGCCTTCCGCGCTGCCGTGCGCCACGCGCGCGAAGCCGGAGCAACGAAACAGGAGATCGCAGAAGCGATCGGGCAGATGGGGCTGTTCGCGGGCGTTCCCGCGATGTCCCGCGCTCTGCAAATGGCGCAAACCGCGCTGAGCGAAGACGACGAGGGGGAGCCCCGCACATGACCTTTTTCTTCTATCTCTTTGCGATTTCGACCCTGACGGGCGGTCTGATGACCGTGGTCAGCCGTAATCCGGTCCATTCGGTGCTGTGGCTGATCCTGGCCTTCATCTCGTCGGCCGGGCTCTTCGTGATGCTGGGGGCGGAGTTCATCGCGATGCTGATGATGATCGTCTATGTCGGCGCGGTCGCGGTGCTGTTCCTCTTCGTGGTCATGATGCTGGATGTCGATTTTGCGGAGCTCAAGGGCGAGATGGCCAAATACATGCCTCTGGCGCTGCTGATCGGGGTCATCATCCTGCTGCAACTGGGCATGGCCTTTGGCGCCTGGAGCTTTGCCGACGGGGCCGAAGCGGCCCGCCAGGCGGCAACGCCCGAAGGTCTGGGCAATGCGCAGGCTCTGGGGATGCTGCTCTATGACCAGTATTTCTTCGCTTTCCAGATGTCGGGTCTGATCCTGCTGGTCGCCATGATCGGCGCCATCGTTCTGACCCTGCGGCATCGCAAGGACATCAAACGCCAGAACGTGCTGGCGCAGCTTTACCGCGACCCGGCAACGGCGATGGAGCTGAAAGACGTGAAACCGGGGCAGGGGCTATAAAGATGATCGGACTTGAACACTATCTTGGCGTCGCAGCGGCGCTATTCGTGATCGGGATTTTTGGGCTGTTCCTGAACCGCAAGAACGTCATCATCCTGCTGATGTCCATTGAACTGATGCTCTTGAGCGTGAACATCAACTTCGTGGCCTTTTCGAGCTACCTCAACGACATGGCCGGGCAGGTCTTTACCCTGTTCGTGCTCACCGTCGCTGCTGCCGAAGCCGCGATCGGGCTGGCCATTCTGGTCTGCTTCTTCCGCAACCGGGGCACGATCGACGTTGAAGACGTCAACGTGATGAAGGGCTAAGAGACATGGAACAAATCACTCTCTTCGCACCATTGTTCGGCGCGATCATCGGCGGCTTTGGCCACAAGATGATCGGGGATCGCGGCGCCATGTGGATCACCACGGGGCTCCTGTTCCTCGCTTGCGCGTTCTCCTGGATCCTGTTCCTGGATTTCGACGGCGTGACCCGCCAGATCCATGTGCTGGATTTCATCCAGTCGGGCACGCTGGACACGTCCTGGTCGATCCGTCTGGACCGGCTGACGACCATCATGCTGATCGTGGTGACGACCGTCTCGGCGCTCGTGCACCTCTACAGCTTCGGCTACATGGCCCATGACGACAACTTCCGCGATGGCGAGAGCTACAAGGCGCGGTTCTTTGCGTATTTGTCGTTCTTCACCTTTGCGATGCTGATGCTGGTGACCTCGGACAACCTCGTCCAGATGTTCTTCGGCTGGGAAGGCGTGGGGCTCGCCTCGTATCTTCTGATCGGCTTCTATTTCCGCAAGGACAGCGCCAATGCCGCGTCGATGAAAGCGTTCATCGTCAACCGGGTGGGCGACTTTGGCTTCGCTTTGGGCATCTTTGCCCTGTTCCTTCTGACCGACAGCATCCGCTTTGACGATATCTTCGCCATGGCGCCGCAACTGGCCGAAACCAATCTGCATTTCCTGTGGACGGACTGGAACGCGGCCAACCTGATCGGCGTTCTGCTGTTCATCGGTGCGATGGGGAAATCGGCGCAGCTGTTCCTGCACACCTGGTTGCCGGACGCGATGGAAGGCCCGACCCCGGTGTCGGCGCTGATCCACGCCGCGACCATGGTGACGGCGGGGGTTTTCCTTGTCTGCCGGATGTCGCCCATCTATGAATTCGCGCCGCACGCGCAGCAGATGATTGTGTTCATCGGCGCATCGACCGCGTTCTTTGCCGCGACCGTGGGGCTGGTGCAGACCGACATCAAGCGCGTCATCGCCTACTCCACCTGTTCGCAGCTGGGCTACATGTTCGTGGCGGCAGGCGTTGGCGTCTACTCGGTCGCCATGTTCCACCTGCTGACCCACGCCTTCTTCAAGGCGATGCTGTTCCTTGGGGCCGGTTCGGTCATCCACGGGATGCATCACGAGCAGGACATGATGAACTATGGTGGCCTGCGCAAGAAACTGCCTGTGACCTTCTGGATCATGCTGATCGGCACGCTGGCCATCACCGGGGTGGGCATCCCGCTCACCACCATCGGCTTTGCCGGGTTCCTGTCCAAAGACGCGATCATCGAGAGCGCCTTTGCCGGTGGCACCGCCTATGCCTTCTGGCTGCTGGTGATTGCCGCTGCCATGACCAGCTTCTACAGCTGGCGCCTGATGTTCCTGACCTTCTGGGGCAAGCCGCGCGGCAACAAGCACACCCACGAGCACGCCCATGAAAGCCCGACCGTCATGCTGGTGCCGCTCTATGTGCTGGCTGTGGGGGCGATCTTCTCGGGCATGGTGTTCTACAAGCCCTTCTTTGGCGATCACCACGCGGTGACGGAGTTCTTCCACATGGAAGCCCATGGCGATGCCCATGGTGACGCGGCCCATGGCGATGACCATGCTGCTGCCACCGAAGCCGCCACCGATACCCATGGAGGCGATCATGCCACGGCCGCCGAGGCCGGGCATGGCGAAGGGGATCACGCCGCAGCTATGGCCGATGACGGCCATGCCGCTATGGCGGATGGCCACGAGACGGAGGCGCATGCCTCCCCCTACGGCGCCATCTTCATGGCGGAGGACAACCACGTTCTCGATGAGGCCCACCACGCGCCGAAATGGGTGAAGGTGTCGCCCTTCATCGCGATGGTTCTGGGCTTCCTGCTGGCGTTCCAGATGTATATCCGCCGCCCGGATTGGCCCGCCAAGCTGGCCGAGAACCAGGCGCCGCTCTACCGCTTCCTCAAGAACAAGTGGTATTTCGACGAAATCTACGACGCGATCTTCGTGCGTCCCGCCCAGGCTCTTGGCCGTTTCCTTTGGAAGAAGGGTGATGGCGCTGTGATCGACGGCGGGATCAACGGGCTGGCCATGGGGGCGGTGCCCTTCATCACCCGGATGATCAACCGGGCCCAGTCGGGCTACGTCTTCCACTACGCTTTCGCCATGGTCTTGGGGATCACGATCCTCCTGATCTGGATGACCCTTGCCGGAGGGGCGAACTGATGCAGAACCTTCTTTCGATCGTCACCTTCCTGCCCGCGATTGCGGCGGCCATCCTGGCGCTGTTCCTGCGCGGGGATGACGAGGCGGCGCAGCGCAATGCCAAGATGGTGGCCCTGGTGGCCACGCTGGCGACCTTTGCCGTGTCGCTCTTCATCCTGGCGCAGTTCGATCCGGCCGATACCGGCTTCCAGATGGTGGAAGAGCGCGAATGGCTCGCCGGTCTGAAATACAAGATGGGCGTGGACGGGATCAGCGTGCTGTTCGTCATGCTGACCACGTTCCTCATGCCGCTGACCATCTGGTCCGCCTGGGGCGTGACCTCCCGCGTCAAGGAATACATGATCGCGTTCCTCTTGCTTGAGACGCTCATGCTGGGCGTGTTCATGGCGCTCGATCTGGTGTTGTTCTACCTCTTCTTCGAAGCGGGTCTGATCCCGATGTTCCTGATCATCGGGATCTGGGGCGGGCAGAACCGGATCTATGCCGCGTTCAAGTTCTTCCTCTACACCTTCCTTGGCTCCGTGCTGATGCTGGTCGCGATGGTCGCCATGTTCGCGGATGCAGGCACGACCGACATCCCGACGCTGCTGATGCATGAATTCTCGACCGGTCCGATCACGATCCTGGGCTGGCAGATCATGGGCGGTGCGCAGGTGCTGATGTGGCTCGCCTTCTTTGCCTCCTTCGCGGTGAAGATGCCGATGTGGCCGGTGCACACCTGGCTGCCCGATGCCCACGTGCAGGCGCCGACGGCGGGCTCCGTGGTGCTGGCGGCGATCTTGCTGAAGATGGGCGGCTACGGCTTCCTGCGCTTCTCGCTGCCGATGTTCCCGGTGGCCTCCGAGATCCTGGCCCCGTTCGTCTTGTGGCTGTCGGCCATCGCCGTGGTCTACACCTCGCTCGTGGCGCTCGTGCAGGAGGACATGAAGAAGCTGATCGCCTATTCGTCCGTCGCGCATATGGGCTTTGTGACCATGGGCATCTTTGCGATGAACCAGCAGGGTCTGGATGGCGCGATCTTCCAGATGCTGTCTCACGGCTTCATCTCGGGCGCGCTCTTCCTCTGCGTCGGGGTCATCTATGACCGTATGCACACCCGCGAGATCGACGCCTATGGCGGGCTCGTGAACCGGATGCCGGCCTATGCGCTGATCTTCATGTTCTTCACCATGGCCAATGTCGGCCTGCCCGGCACCTCGGGCTTTGTGGGTGAATTCCTGACGATGATGGGCGCCTTCAAGGCGAACACCTGGGTGGCCGCTGTGGCCGCGACGGGTGTCATCTTCTCGGCAGGCTACGCGCTTTGGCTTTACCGCCGGGTCGTCTTTGGCGATCTGATCAAGGAGAGCCTGAAAACCATCACCGACATGACCACGCGCGAGAAACTGATCTTCGCGCCGCTGGTCGTGATGACGCTGTGGCTGGGGGTCTATCCTTCCGCCGTGACGAACATCATCGGCCCGTCGGTGGAAAATCTTCTGACCCATGTCACCGCCGCTCAGGAGGCTTACGCCCCTGCGGGTGAGGGCCTGGCCCAAGTGGAGACGCACTGATGATCGGACCTTCGCTGCAACTCATCCTGCCCGAGATCATCCTCGCGCTCAGCTCCATGCTGCTGCTGCTGGTGGCCGTGTACACGGGGAAGGACCGGCTCGCGGCCGTTATCCTGTGGATCATGGCGACGATCTTCGTCGCGCTCGGTCTGTGGATCGCCTTCGGGGACGTAGAGCCCGCCACCGCCTTCAACGGCATGGTCGTGGTGGACGGCTTTGCCCGCTTCGCCAAGGTGACGATCCTTCTGTCCGCCGCCGCCGTTCTGGTGATGTCGGAGCGCTACATGGTCGAACGCGATCTGCTGCGCTTTGAATACCCGATCCTCGTCGGCCTGGCCGTGGTGGGCATGATGCTCATGGTCTCCGCCGGAGACCTGATCGCGCTCTACATGGCGTTGGAGCTGCAATCGCTTGCGCTCTATGTCGTCGCGTCCCTGCGCCGCGACAGCGTGAGATCGACGGAGGCCGGTCTGAAATACTTCGTGCTGGGCGCGCTGTCCTCGGGCCTGCTGCTCTATGGCGCGTCGCTCACCTATGGCTTTGCGGGCACCACGCAGTTCGCGGGCATCCTCGACGCCGTCGGCGGAGAGATCAGCCTTGGCCTTCTCTTCGGGCTGGTCTTCGTGCTGGCCGGTCTGGCCTTCAAGGTCTCGGCCGCCCCGTTCCACATGTGGACGCCGGACGTTTACGAAGGCTCGCCCACGCCGGTCACGGCCTTCTTCGCCACCGCTCCGAAAGTGGCGGCCATGGCGCTGCTCGCCCGGGTCGTGCATGACGCCTTTGGCGGGGTCGTCGGGGACTGGCAGCAGATCCTTGGCCTGCTTGCCGTGCTGTCGATGTTCGTCGGTGCCTTTGCCGCGATCGGCCAGACCGACATCAAGCGCCTGATGGCCTATTCCTCCATCGCCCATATGGGCTTTGCCCTTCTGGGCCTCGCCGCCGGGACCGCGTTCGGCGTGCAGGCGATGCTGATCTACATGGCCATCTATGTGACCATGAATATCGGCACTTTCGCTTTCATCCTGTCGATGGAGCGCGACGGCCACGAGGTGTCCGACATTGCCTCACTGGGCGGTTACGCCGCCCGTGAGCCGCTCAAGGCGCTCGCCGTTCTGGTGCTGATGTTCTCGCTGGCTGGCGTGCCGCCGCTGGTGGGCTTCTTCGGTAAGTTCTACGTGCTGCGCGCGGCCTATGACGCCGGGCTGGTCTGGCTGGCGGTGGCTGGTGTGATCGCCTCCGTGATCGGGGCGTTCTACTACCTGCGCATCGTCTACCTCATGTATTTCGGCGAGGACGCCGAGCCGCTGGATCAAGGCACCGCGCCCGCCGTTTGGGTGTGCCTGGTCGGTGCGGCGGTCGTGATGGTGATCGGTGTCGTGAACCTCTTTGGGGTTGAGCCTTCCGCCGCTGCCGCGGCTGCGCAACTTGTCAACTGATCACGACATCTGGGGCCTTTGGCCCGAGGAGCATGATCGGGTCTTCCTGCGCGAAGTCGATAGCACCATGGCCGAGGCGGCTCGGATCGCCCCGGCTCTGACCCGCCCGACCTGGATCGTGGCCGAACGCCAGACCGCAGGTCGGGGCCGCCAGGGGCGGGCCTGGGCGGATGGCGCGGGCAATCTGATGGCGACGCTGGTCTACCGCCCCGACGCCGCCCCAGCCGAGGCCGCCAAACGCAGCTTCATGGCCGCCAATGCGGTGTTCGAGGCGCTAGCCCTTTATCTCGACCGCAATCGCCTGGCCAAGAAATGGCCCAATGACGTGCTGCTGGATGGCGGTAAGGTCGCGGGGCTGCTGCTGGAGGCCTCGGGTGTAGGGCCCAAGGTGGACTGGCTTGCGATTGGCATCGGTGTGAACCTCGTCTCCGCGCCCGAGATCGAAGCGGCCTTCGCCCCCGTGAGCCTGACCGGGCAGGGGGTGGCCGCGCCCGACCCGCGCCGCCTTCTCTCAGAAATCGCGAGCAACATCGCGACCGAGGAACGGATGTGGGCGGAGCTTGGCTTTGGCCGCATCCGCCGTGACTGGCTGCGCGACGCCGCCCGCCTGGGCGAGGTCATCACCGCCCGCACCGCGCGCGAAGAGGTCACCGGCACCTTCGACAGCATCGACGAAGAGGGCAATCTTGTCCTCATCACCGGCGCGGGACCGCGCCTCATATCCGCAGGGGAGGTGTTTTTCTGATGCTTCTGGCCATCGACACCGGCAACACCAACACCGTGTTCACCGTCTTCGACAAAGCGCGCAACAGCGTCGCTACATGGCGCACGGCGACCGAACATCAGCGCACGGCGGATCAGTATTTCGTCTGGCTCTCCACCCTGATGGAGGCCAAGGGCATTGAGTTCGACATCAACGAGGTGATCATCTCCTCGACCGTGCCGCGCGTGGTGTTCAACCTGCGTGTCTTTGCTGACCGCTACTGCAACTGCCGCCCGGTGGTGGTGGGCAAGCCCGACTGCGCTCTGCCGGTGGCCCCGCGAGTCGATCCGGGGGCAGGGGTGGGCCCCGACCGGCTGGCCAATGCGGCGGGGGCGTTTGATCGCCATGGCGGCGACGTGATCGTTGTGGATTTCGGCACCGCGACCAATTTCGACGTGGTGGCCGAAGACGGCGCTTATGTCGGCGGCATCATTGCTCCGGGGGTGAACCTGTCGCTGGAGGCGCTGCATATGGGGGCCGCGGCTCTGCCTCATGTGGACATCACCCGCCCGGAGCGCGTGATCGGCACCAACACCGTCGCCTGCATCCAATCCGGGGTCTATTGGGGCTACACGGGCCTTATTCAAGGGTTGATCGCCCGGATCAAAACCGAATATGACCGCCCGATGAAAGTCGTCGGCACCGGGGGGCTCGCGCCCCTGTTTGCCCAAGGCGAAGACCTGTTCGACGTGATCGAAGACGATCTCACCATGCACGGCCTGACCGTGATCCACCGTTTCAACAAGGAAACCGCATGAGCCGTAAACACCGTCTGTTCTATCTCCCCCTTGGCGGGGCCGGTGAAATCGGCATGAACTGCTATGTCTACGGCTATGGGCCGGTGGGGGATGAACGGCTGATCGTCGTCGATCTGGGCGTGACCTTCCCCGATATGGACAGCACGCCCGGCGTGGATCTGATCTTTGCCGATGTGACTTGGCTGGCGGAGCGCCGCGACCGGATCGAAGCGATCTTCATCACCCACGCCCACGAAGACCATGTGGGCGCTGTCGGTCACCTGTGGCACCGCCTCGGCGCACCGATCTACGCCCGCCGCTTCACGGCGAATATCGCGGCGCGCAAGATGTCCGAACACGGCGTGTCCGAAGACAACCTGAATATCGTCTCCGCCTGGCCGGAAACGGTCAAGGCCGGTCCGTTCACGGTGGGCTTTGTGCCGATCTCGCACTCGGTGCCGGAAAGCTCGGGTCTGGTGATCGACACGCCCAAGGGGCGTCTGATCCACACCGGCGATTTCAAGATCGACCCGACCCCGATCGTCGGCGAGCCGTTCGACCCGGAGCTGTGGGCGAGCGTATCCGAGAAGGGTGTGAAGGCCCTGATCTGCGATTCCACCAATGTCTTCTCGCCCAAGGAAGGGCGCTCCGAGGCGTCCATCGCGCCCGATCTGACCCAGCTCATGAAGGAGCAGGAGGGCATGGTCGTCGCGACCACCTTCGCGTCGAACATCGCGCGGGTTAAGACGCTGGCCGAAGCCGCGCGCGGCGCCGGGCGGCAGGTCTGCCTTCTGGGCCGGGCCATGCGCCGCATGGTCGAAGCCGCGACGCTGGAAGGGATCCTCACCGATTTCCCGCACACGATTTCGCCCGAAGAGGCGGCGGACGTGCCGCGCGATCAGCTCTGCCTTCTGGTCACCGGCTCTCAGGGTGAGCGCCGGGCCGCTTCGGCGCAGCTCGCGAATGGCAAATATATGGGCCTGAAAATGGCGGAGGGCGATACCTTCCTGTTCAGCTCCAAGACCATCCCGGGCAATGAGCGCGGCGTGATCCGCATCATGAACCAGTTCTCGGAAATGGGCGTTGAGGTTGTCGATGACAGCCACGGCGAATACCACGTGTCGGGCCATGCGAACCGCCCGGATCTTCTGCGCATGCAGGAGATCGTGAAGCCGCAGGCTCTGATCCCGATGCATGGCGAACATCGCCACCTGCGCGAACACGCACGGCTGGCCAATGGCATTCCGGGTATTCTGGCCGTGAATGGCACGCTGGTGGACCTGACGGACGACACGCCAAAAGTGGCGGAGTTCATCGAGACCGGGCGCACCTATCTGGACGGCAAGGTGCAGATCGGTGCCCTCGACGGAGTGGTGCGCGACCGGATCCGCATGGCCTTGAACGGCCAGCTTACCGTGACGTTGATCATCGACGAAGAAGACGAGCCTCTGGGCGGCGCCTGGGTGGAAACCAATGGCCTGCCCGAGATCGGGGAGAGCGGTGCGCCGCTCGCGGAAGTCGTGGAAGAGGATCTCAACCAGTTCCTGGGCCGTGTGAAGGCGCAGACGCTGGCCGATGAGGCCAAGCTGGAGCGCGAGCTGGTCAAGATCGCGAAGAACAGCGCGCAAAAGGAAATCGGCAAGAAGCCGGAAACTCAGATCATCGTGAGCCGCCTGAGCTGACACTCAGTACCGTGCGTCGACGGGGGCCTTTGGCCCCTTGCCGCGTAGCCACGCTCTCCAACGCATCTGCATCACGAAAAAAAGGGCACGGAGCGATTCCGTGCCCTTTTCGAATTGTTCTGCGGGCGGGGGGCAGCCCCCTAATTCGCAGCTTACAGCTTACAGCTTACAGCTTACAGCTTACAGCTTACAGCTTACAGCTTGCGGCGCTCGTCGAAGCTGAGCGCGATGAAGGAGGGCATGTCCTCTCCGAGCCCGGCGGGTGCATCGTCCTTGCTCCCACGATCGCGTCCGCCGCGGCGGCGGCTGGAGCCCGACGGCTTGCTGTCGCGGCTCTCGGGTTGCTCGGGCTTGGGCGCGCGTTGGCGCGTCTCTTCGGGGGCCTGAGGGGCCTCCGCCTCGTCTTCCTTGCGCTTGCCACGGCTGCGGCTGGGCTTGGACATCTCTTCCGGCAGGTCGAGCCGGGGGATCTCGTGCTGCACCAGGCGCTCAATGTCTTCGAGGTTCTTCTCGTCGCGCGGCACGCAGATCATCATGGCCACGCCCTTCTTACCCGCGCGGCCGGTGCGGCCGATGCGGTGGACGTAGTCTTCGGAATGCGAGGGCACATCGAAGTTGAAGACATGGCTCACATCGGGAATGTCGAGCCCGCGCGCGGCCACGTCAGAGGCGACGAGGAAGCGAACCGACCCGTCGCGGAACCCGTCAAGCGTCTTCATCCGCACGGATTGGTCCAGATCGCCATGGATCGGAGCGGCGTTGAGCCCGTATTTCTTCATCGACTTGGCGACGATATCCACATCGACCTTGCGGTTGCAGAAGATGATCGCGTTGCGGCAGGCTTCGCCTTCCTGGTCGATCAGGGCGCGCAGCAGGCGGCGCTTTTCGCTGCCTTCGCGGTCGCGGCGCGACGCTTTGAACATCACGACGCCCTGACGAATGTTTTCATTGGTGGTCGCGGCGCGCGCCACCTCGATCCGCACGGGGTTCGACAGGAAGGTGTTGGTGATCCGCTCAATCTCGGGCGCCATGGTAGCCGAGAAGAACAGCGTCTGGCGGGTGAACGGGGTCAGGCCGAAGATGCGTTCGATGTCGGGGATGAACCCCATGTCGAGCATCCGGTCGGCTTCGTCCACGACCATGACCTTCACGTCATTGAGCAGCAGCTTGCCACGCTCGAAATGGTCCAGAAGGCGGCCCGGCGTGGCGATGAGCACATCGGCGCCCTTGTCGATGGCGGCATCCTGATCCTTGAAGGACACGCCGCCGATCAGCAGGGCCTTGGTCAGGCGGGTGTGCTTGGCATAGGCTTCGAAGTTCTCGGCCACCTGCGCGGCGAGCTCGCGCGTGGGGGCCAGCACGAGGCTGCGCGGCATGCGCGCCTTGGCCCGGCCGCGCCGCAGCATGGAGATCATCGGCAGGGTGAAGCTGGCGGTCTTACCGGTGCCGGTCTGGGCGATGCCCAGCACATCACGGCCCGACAGCGCCGGAGGGATTGCGTTGGCCTGGATCGGGGTCGGGGTGGTGTACCCGGTTTCCTCAACGGCTTTGAGCACCTTTCGATCCAGTCCCAGATCGGCAAAGGTCACCGTGATTTCCGCGTTGGGGTCCAGCTTGGTGGGGGCCTCGTCCTCTGCCGGAATGTCAGCGGGGGCGTCGGCCGGGCTGGCTTCAGCGGCGGCGGTGTCTTCGATCTGGTCGGGGGTCGTTTCGTCGGTGGTCATACAGAGCCTTGAGAAGGGAGTTGGGGTCCAATGGAGCGGACCTGTCCCACGGCCCGGCAGCGTCATGGCGCCGCCCGCATGGCGGTGCCTGATGCGAGCGGCTTAGACGAGCGCACTGCGCGGGTCAAGGAAGCGGCGCAAGACCTGCCGAAGGGTGCAGTATTTAAACCATCATTTCCTTGGTGGCGGTCAGCGTCACTTCGGGGTGGTCGCGCTCCACCCGGTCGATGTCCCATTGCAGGCGGGTCAGATAGACCAGATCGCCGTCATGGTCATTGGCCATGTGCTGCTTGTTCTTCGCGGCGAAGCCGTCGACGGCGGCCTTGTCGCCGGCGACCCAACGGGCGGAGGTGAATTGGGACTGTTCGAACCGCACGGGCAGGCCGTATTCCAGCTCGATCCGGCTGGCGAGCACTTCGAACTGGAGCGCGCCGACGACGCCGACGATGAAGCCCGAACCGATCTGCGGCTTGAACACCTTGGCCGCGCCTTCTTCGGCGAACTGCATCAGGGCTTTTTCCAGGTGCTTGGCCTTCATCGGATCGCCCGCGCGCACGCCTTGCAGCAGCTCGGGTGCGAAGGACGGAATGCCCGAGACGCGCAGCGCCTCGCCTTCGGTGAGCGTATCCCCGATGCGCAACTGTCCGTGGTTGGGAATGCCGATGATATCGCCCGCCCAGGCCTCTTCGGCCAGCTCACGGTCCGAGGCGAGGAACAGCACCGGGTTGGAGATCGCCATCGGCTTTTTGGAGCGGACATGGGTCAGCTTCATGCCGCGTTTGAAATGGCCAGATGCCATGCGTAGGAACGCGACGCGGTCGCGGTGCTTCGGGTCCATATTGGCCTGCACCTTGAACACGAAGCCCGCCACCTTGGTTTCCTCGGGCAGGATCTGGCGCGGCTCTGCGCTTTGGGGTTGGGGTTCGGGGCCGTAGGTGCCGATGCCCTCCATCAGCTCCTTCACGCCGAAGGAATTGATGGCGGAGCCGAACCAGATCGGGGTCATGGTGCCGTCCAGAACCGCCTGCGGGTCGAGCTTGGGCAGCAACTCGCGGGCCATCTCGACCTCTTCGAGGAAGGGCTCCAGCAGGTCGGCGGGCACATGTTCGGCCAGCTTCGGATCGTCGAGCCCCTCAATGGCGACGCTCTCGGCCACCTTGTTGCGGTCGGCCCGGTCCATCAGCTCCAGCCGGTCGCGGAGCAGATCGTAGGTGCCGATGAATTCCGAGCCCGACCCGATCGGCCAACTGGCCGGGGTCACGTCGATGGCGAGGTTTTCCTGGATCTCGTCGATGATCTCAAAGGTGTCGCGGCTCTCACGGTCCATCTTGTTGCAGAAGGTGAGGATCGGCAGATCACGCAGGCGGCAAACCTCAAAGAGCTTCTGCGTCTGGCTCTCCACGCCCTTTGCGCCGTCGATCACCATCACCGCGGCATCCACGGCGGTCAGCGTGCGATAGGTGTCTTCGGAGAAGTCCGAGTGGCCGGGCGTGTCGACGAGGTTGAACCGGAAGCGGTCATAATCGAACGACATCGCGGAGGCCGAGACAGAGATGCCCCGGTCTTTCTCCATCTGCATGAAGTCGGACCGCGTGCGCCGCGCTTCGCCCTTGGCGCGGACCTGGCCCGCCATCTGGATGGCGCCGCCGTAAAGCAGGAACTTTTCGGTCAGCGTGGTCTTCCCGGCGTCGGGATGCGAGATGATCGCAAAGGTCCGGCGGCGGGCAATCTCGGGCGGGAGGGCAGGGCGGTTCGACATGGGGCCGGGAGTATCCGTCCCGGCGCCCGGAGGGAAGGCCCGATATGCCCGTTCCCAGCCCTGAAAAGCCCAGTCCCGAAAAGCCTAGTCCAGAAAATCGCACAGATAGGCGTCATGAGCCCATCCGGTCACGTGAAGCGATTTGTAGTCCTGCGGCCAGCCGTCCTTTGTATGCGTGCGATAGGCCGTATGGACCCGGATCCAGTGGCCGTGGCGCTGTGCGGTGTCCACTTCCAACACGGCCAGGCGGTTGAGCTTGCGCTCCGCCTCAAACTCCGTTCCGGGGCCGGAGCGGATGGAGAGGAACCCGTCGGGGCCGTTCACGTTGCAGACCATGGCCAGATAGACGCCCTCCGGGTTGTAGGGCCAGCTTTCGCGGGCCAGGCCCGTCAGGTCGACGCGGCCATATGTGGCGGTTTCCGCAGCGGCCGCGCCGCCCAGCAGGGCAAGCGCCAGAGCAAGGTATTTCATGTCAGAGGTCCTTCATCGTGATCCCAGACCAGTCTGTCTTGATCCTGTAACAATTTACAGTCAATGTATGAGAACATTTAATGAACAAATGAGGTTTGCCATGACTTTCGAAGAAATTGCTCAGAAACTGGTGGAAGGGTGCCGAGAGGGGCTCGCCAAGGAGAACCTGTCGCTGCTCTACGCCGATGATGCGGTCTCTGTGGAGCCCAGACCCGACGAGTCCGGTCAGCGTGAAGCGCATGGCCGCGACGCGATCCGTGCCAAGCACATCTGGTGGGAAGAGAACTTCACCGTCCACTCCGCCAGCGTCGAAGGCCCCTTTCCGGGCGGGGATGGCCGCTTTGCGGTGCTCTTTGAGCTGGACGCCGAGGTGAACGCCACTGGCGCACGCTCTCACATGAAGGAAGTCGCGCTCTACACTGTCGCGGATGGCAAGATCACGCGGGAAGAGTTCTTCTACGCTCCCGGCGCGTAACGCCGCGCGCCGTTAGCCCGAAACGCCGGGTCCGGCGGTTGCCAGCACGAACCGGGTGGCTTCGGCCACGGCGTTTTGCATGGCCAGATCAAGCGCGGCGGTGACATCCGCCGCCGCGTCACTGGCCGCAGGCCGGGTCTGGCGGATTGTCTTTGTGCCCATGACCCGCGCATCGCTCTCGCGCACGACGGAGACGCGCATTTCAACGACGCCTGAGATGGTTTCACCCTCTGCGCCCGCCGTGATCCGCCCCTCAAGAGCGGAGAGCTCAGTCAGGACCGCGTAGTCGCCCGACAGTCCCAGCGGCTCACGCCCGACATAGGAGAACCCGCCGGAGCCCTGTAGCGCCCGCACCAGCAGCGTCTGCACCATGAGCGGCGCGTCATTTGTCCACTGAGCACCGGGCAGGTAGCTGGCCTCAATCCCCGTGGGGCGGATGAGCACGCGATCCGTCATCAGCGCGCCCGAGCTGTCGGGCACTTCCACGGTCAGATGCCGGTCAAGCGCGCGCGCCGCCTGCACCGGGGCAGGGCCGCGCAGCTCGTAGCCTTGCAGCGGCTCGCCGCCGCCAAGCGCCGAAAGTGCGGCACAGCCGTTCAAGGCAATCAGCCCGAAGGCGGCGATCAGGGGACGCGGGTGCATGGCAGTTACCTCCGGCGGTATTCGGGCGTCGATCCGCCCAGAAGGAATCGGGCGGGGTCGCGTTCAATCTTGCTAACAAGACTTTCCATGATCTGCACCAGTCGGCGCGATTCATTGGCCAGCTGCGTGTATTGCGGCAGGCCCGCGCGCACGAAGTCATCCACCGGCCCGGCCGCGCCGCTGATCACCTGATCCAGGTTGCGCGCGGCCTCGGCGGCGTCATTGCTGGCGCGGCGCAGATCGGCGCTGATGCCGGGCAGATCGGTCGACACCTGGTCAAGCGCCGTGTTGAGCCGATCAATCGTGCCACGCAGATCGGCGGTCAGCGGGCCGATATCGGTGTTGATCACGCGGTCGGCCCCGGCAAAGGCGCTGTCCGCCGACTCCAGCATGCTCTGCGCCGTGCCAAGCGCGCTGTCGAACGCATCAAGCGTCTCGCGGGCGCGCACCATCGTGGTGCTGGCCTCGGTCAGGGCGGTTTCGGCAGAGGCCGAGATGCCATCGACCCGGCCTGTCGCGGCGCTCAGATCTGCGCCTGCGGTGCGCACGGTCTCTTCGACCTGCCGCGCGGCGGCGCGCACATCTTCGAGGATCGCGGGCAGGTCCGATTCCGCAGCATCGGCCAGCGGGATCAGGGCGCGTTCTGCGGTGCTGACTGCGTTGCGGGCCTCTGCAATCAACAGCACCCCTTCGGAGGACATGAGCGTGTCAAAGCTGGCGGCGGCGGTGTCGATGGTTTCGAGCGTCTGGGTCAGATCGTCGACCATAACCGAGGTCTGAGTGAGCAGATCTTCCGCCTGGTTCAGCCGGGTGGTGGCCGCCGATCCTGTCTCCTCCCAGGTGACGAGCAGCTTGGAGGCATCCCCACCCAGAACCTGCATCTGCGCGCGCAGCTCTTCGGATGTGGCGGTCATATCGTTGATCGCGCGTTTGAAGTCCTCTTCGATGAACTGGCCGGCGATGCTCACGGTCTCATCGGCAGAGGTCAGCATCTTGGTCCCGGCCTCCAGCGTCGTCTGGGCGTCGCGGGCAAAGGCGTCGATTGTCTCAAGCGCCCCCGAGGCAAGTTGCAGCGTCGAATCCACCGATTGCGACAGACCTTCCAGCTCGCCGGTGAAGCCCGAGATTTCGCTCACCGAAGCGCCGACGTCCTGCGCCACGGTCGAGAAATCGGCCAGCGTGCTTTCCAGATCGGCAGAGGCCGAGGCGAGATTTGCAAGGATAGTGTCCACCTGCGCGCGGTTCTCATCCGACAGGAACCCGTTGATCCGGTCGATGGTTTCAAGCGTCTTGTCGATCACGCGCGGGGCGTCTTCGGTCAGTGTCTGAAAGGTCGATTTCCCGGCGATGATGTCGGGCACGGCGTCCCCTGCGTCTCCGCGCAAGAGCGGCTGCTCCGGTGATCCGGCGCTGATCCCGACAAAGCTGACCCCGGTGACGCCCTGCGCCTCGATGGTGGCTTCGCTGTCGATGCGCACGGGGGTTTCGGCGGCGACCTCCAGCCGGACGCGCACGGATCCGTCCCCGCTCTCTGCCAGCGACATGTCCACGACCTGGCCTACCGCGAGGCCTGCGAATTTCACCGTGGAGGCGCGATCCAGGCCCGAGACATTTTCAAAATAGACGTCGTAATAGGCATATTGCCGATCCAGTTCGACCTTCGAGAACCACGCGAAGAAGCCCAGGATCCCGAGAAACCCAAGCAGGGTAAACACGCCGATCAGCAGATAGTTGGCTTTGGTTTCCATCGTTCAGTCCTTCTGCGGGATCGGCGCGTCGAAGCTTTCGCGCGCCCGTTCCCCGTGGAAATAGTCGTGGACCCAAGGGTGGTCCACCTGCCGCAGCTCGGCAATCGTGCCGCTGACCAGAACGTGCTTTTCGGCCAGCACGGCGATGCGATCGCAACAGGCGGCCAGACTGTCCAGATCATGGGTCACCATGAACACGGTCAACCCCAGATCGCGCGAGAGATCGCGGGTCAGCTTGTCGAACTGCGCCGCGCCAATCGGGTCGAGCCCGGCGGTCGGTTCATCCAGGAACACGATGTCCGGGTCCAGGGCAAGGGCCCGCGCCAGCCCCGCGCGTTTGCGCATCCCGCCCGACAGCTCGGAGGGGTATTTGTCCCCGGCCAGATGCGGCAGCCCGGCCATGGAGATCTTCAGATCGGCGAGCTTGGCGCGCGCCTTGGGGTCGAGCCCGGCAATCTGGCGCAGCGGCACTTCGACATTCTCGCGCACGGTGAGAGACGAGAACAGCGCCCCGTCCTGAAACATCACGCCCCAGCGGCGGCGGATGGCGCGGCGCTCCGCGTCGCTGGCGTGGACCATATCGGTGCCCAGCACCTCGATTGAGCCGGTGCGCGGGGTTTGCAGCCCCACGATTGTCCGCAACAGCACCGATTTGCCGGTGCCCGATCCTCCGACCACGCCCAGAACCTCGCCGCGCCACACGTCGAGATCCAGATTGTCATGGACAACCTGAGGACCGAACTGGTTGCGGATCCCGCGCAGGCGGATGACGGCTTCGCGCTGCTCGCTCACATTCCCATCTCCGCGAAAAAGATCGAAAACAGCGCGTCTGCCACGATCACCGCGAAGATCGCGATCACCACCGCGCGCGAGGTCATCATGCCCAGGCTTTCGGCATTGCCGCGCACCTGCATCCCGCAATAGCAGCCCACCACGCCGATGATGACGGCAAAGACGGGCGCCTTGGTCATGCCCACGGTCACATGGCTCAACGCGGTGCCGTCGATGAGGCGGGTCATGAACATGGCGGGGCTGATGCCCAGGTCTATCCAGCTCATCAGGGCACCGCCGAACAGGCCCATGACATTGGCGATCAGCCCCAGGATGGGCAGCATCAGGATCAGCGCCAGCACGCGCGGCACGATCAGCGCCTGCACCGGGTCGATCCCCAGCGTGCGCATGGCGTCCACCTCCTCGCGCATCTTCATGGAGCCGATGGCGGCGGTGAAGCTTGACGCCGTGCGGCCCGCCACGATGATCGAGGTGAGCAGAATGCCCAGCTCGCGGATCACCGACACCGCGATCAGGTCGACGACGAACACTTCTGCGCCGAACTGCTTGAGCTGGGTGGAGCCCTGGAAGGCCAGCACGACGCCGATGAGGAACGCCATGAGCGCCACGATCGGCACCGCCTTAACCCCCACATCCGCGCAATGCGCCACCAGAGCGGTCAGGCGAAAGCGCGCCGGGTGCAGGATCGCGCTGACCAGCCCGGCGAGGAACAGCCCCAGATAGGTGGTCAGCCCGGACAGCAAGGCGATCCCGTCCAGCACCCCGCGCCCGATCCCTTCGATGCGCGTGCGCAGCCCGCGCGGGGCGGGGGGCGGCGGCGCATCGTCGGGATCGGAGGTCGCGACGAGCTCGATCAGCCGGGCGTGCTCCTCGCGCAGGCCTTCAAGCTGCAGCGCGCCGCCCGCCGCCTCCAGCCGCTCCCGCGCTTCAAGAAGCGCCCAGGCGCCTGCGGTATCCAGTTTCGACAGGTCCGACAGATCAAGCCGTGCATGCCCATCGAGCCGCGCCAGGGCCGTGCGCAAGGGCGGCAGATGCGCCAGCACCGCCGCGCCCTGAAGGGCCGCGCCCTCGGGATCGGAGATGATCTCCAGGCGATCAGAAATGGGCTCGGACATGGGTCAACACCGCTACTACAAGGTCTTGATGTTAGGTCGGTCTCGCCCTGACCGCCAGAGCGATCGCGCCTGGCGGTTGTTTGGTGCGAGATTTCGGGCGGGCGGGGGTCAGATGATTTCGTCTTCGTCGAAAAGGGTCACCTGTTCAAGCTGGGCGGTCAGGCTTTCCATGGTCTCCTCCGCCAGATCGGCAGAGCGCAGCTCGGCCAGATGGCACAGGGCGTCGCCTTCATTGACCACGGGCATGGTGGCGCGCCCAATGATGAGCCCGGCGGCAGGGGCGGTCAGCTCTGTCTCGGTTTCTCCGAACGGGTCGGAGACATGGGCCAGCACGTCGCCTTCGCTCACCACATCCCCTTCCGAGCGGTACATGCGCAAAAGGCCCCCTTGCGGGGCGCGCAGCCAGCGGGAGGTGCCGCACAGGATCGGGGCCTTGCGGGGCTTGGCAATGCCGCGGGCGGCGATCATTCCCTGCGCGTGGAGCACCCGCAAGATGCCCATGACACCCGCGCGGGCCGAAAATTCGTCAAAGCGGAGCCCTTCGCCCGCCTCGAAGAGGAGCATTTCGATCCCGCGCTCCAGAGCGGCGGCGCGCAGGCTGCCCTCGCGCAGCTTGGAGGGCAGGATCACCGGGGCTCCGAAATCGCGGGCCAGCCGCAGCAGGGCGGGGCTGTCGGGCGAGATGCGGACCTGCGGGAGGTTGATCCGATGCACGGCAGCCGAATGCAGGTCGATCCCCAGATCGGCGCGGCCGATCACCTCTTCCATCAGAAGATAGGCCAGCCGCGACGCCAGCGAGCCGCCCGGATAGCCCGGAAAGCAGCGGTTCAGATCGCGCCGGTCCGGCAGGTAGCGAGACCGGTTCAGGAATCCGTAGGTGTTCACGATCGGCACAGCGATCAGCGTCCCCGCCAGCCGATCCAGAGCGGGCTGGGCCAGCAGGCGGCGCACGATCTCGACCCCGATCACCTCATCGCCGTGAATCCCGGCGGTGATGCTGACCACCGGGCCGGGGCGGCGCCCGTGGACCACATGGGCGGACAGCGTGACCGGCGTGTGGTCCGACAGCACCGAAACGGGCAAATCAACCGTGCGGCGGCTGCCCGGCGCCACGACCTTTCCGGCGATGTGAAACGGCTCTCGGCGCAGGGGCATCAGCCTTTGCCTTTCGTGCGGGTCTTCCACGGGGCGGCGGATTTTTCGATATAGTCGATCACCAGCCCGGCGATGTCCTTGCCGGTTGCGTTCTCGATCCCTTCGAGCCCCGGCGAGGAGTTCACCTCCATCACCACCGGCCCGTGATTGGAGCGCAGCATATCCACGCCGCAGAAATTGAGCCCCATGGATTTGGCCGCGCGCACCGCCGTCGAGCGCTCCTCGGGCGAGATCTTGATGACCTTGGCCGAGCCGCCCCGGTGCAGGTTGGAGCGGAATTCGCCCTCCGCGCCGGTGCGCTGCATGGCGCCCACGACCTTGCCGCCGATCACGATGGCCCGGATGTCGGTGCCGCCCGCTTCCTTGATGAACTCTTGCACGAGGATATTGATGTCGGCCCCCCGGAACGCCTCAATCACCGAACGGGCGGAGCGGTCGGTATCGGCCAGCACCACGCCGATGCCTTGCGTCCCCTCCAGCAGCTTGATGACCAGGGGCGCGCCGCCCGCGACCTTGACCACCTCGTCGGTCTGCTTGGGATCATAGGCAAAGGTTGTCACCGGCAGCCCGATCCCGTCCCGCGCCAGCAGTTGCATGGAGCGCAGCTTGTCCCGCGAGCGGCCGATGGCGACGCTCTCATTGAGGGGATAGACGCCCATCATCTCGAACTGGCGCAGCACCGCGAGGCCGTAGAAGGTGACAGAGGCGCCAATGCGCGGGATCACCGCGTCAAAGCCCTGAAGCTTCTCGCCGTTGTAGTAGATCTCGGGCCGACGCGAGGCGATGTTCATGTAGCAGCTAGTCGTGTTGATGATCTGCAACTCGTGGCCGCGTTCTACGGCGGCTTCCTGCAGGCGCGTGTGAGAATAAAGGTTCGGCGCGCGGGACAGCATCGCGATCTTCATTTGGCAGGCTCCTTGCGGTCGGAGAGAAGAGGAGTGGGGGCGGTCAGGAACGATCTGCCCGCATCGACCAAAAGCCGGTGGCCCCGGATCGCGGTGCGCCCGACGATCATCGGAAAGGCCATATCGGCGCGGTCGGCGAGGCTGATCTCGATCAGGAAGTTGCGATCGGCAATGTGCAGATGCGAGCGGATCACGATCCTCTCCTGCGGCACGCCAGAGGTGTTTCGGACGGGGCGGCGGGCGTGGATGCGCGCGCGCACCCGGCGGGCCTGGGCCAGCCCCATGTGCCGCGGGTGGAAGGAGACATACTCCACGTCGTCGATCCAGTCGGTGCGGATATCAGAGGCATGGAGCGCGGTTGTCCGTGCACCTGTGTCGATCTTGGCCTTGAACTGCTCCAGCCCCAGATCGGGCAGAGACACGGTTTCACGCCAGCCGATCACAAGAGGCGGCTTGCGGGGCGATTTTCGGGACTCGCGCGGCGCGTCTTTCATGAGTGTGCTCCCTTGGGAAGAGTAGCAGGCGGGGCGTCTCCGACCAAGCGAGAGTCGTTGCCACACCGTGCCTGCGCGGCCTCTAGGCCCGCCCGTGGATTCTGTCCATCCCGATTTTTGAGCGGCGCATGACAAGCGCGCGTTGCGGCGGGCGGGACACAGGCTTGCGTTGCGCTTTGCGGCCCATGGCCCTATGGGCGTGCACGAGTTTCACGGGGAGGGCCGCATGGGCCGGATGATCGACAGGCTGGCCATTGGCATGGCGCTCGCCGGGGGCGGGGTGCTTCTGGTGTTGATCGTGCTGACCTGCGTGTCCGTTGCCGGGCGCGGGTTGGGCGTCGCCTTTGATTGGGCGGGGCCGGTTAAGGGCGATTTCGAGATCATCGAAGCCGCCATGGCCTTTGCGATCTTTGCATTCCTGCCGCTGGCCCAGCTTCGCGGAGGCCACCCGACGGTGAACCTGCTCACCGACCGGCTTGGCGCAGGTGTCAGCCGTGTCCTGGCCGCGTTCTGGGAGATTGTCTTTGCGGGCGCGCTGATCCTGATCACATGGCGTCTGGCCGTCGGCACGCTCGACAAGGCCTGCCTGCCGGAACGCTGGGAGGGGGCGTGGTGCTCTCTTGAGACCTCGTTCCGGTTGGGCTTTCCGCTGTGGTGGTCCTACGCGGCGTGTCTGGTCGCCGCTGCACTGGCGGCGCTGACCGCGCTCTACTGCGCGTGGAGCCGCGTGGCCCTGGGCCGCCTGCCGGAACGCCCTGACCTGCACGGGAGCCTTTGAAGCCATGGATCCGTTGACCCTGGGCGCCTGGTCGGTGCCGGTTCTTCTGCTGATGATCTTCCTGCGCGCGCCGATCGGGCTGGCCATGCTGCTGACCGGGATCGGAGGGCTGTGGCTCGTGACCGGCAGCCCCAATGTGTTCATGGCGCGGCTCAAGAACGAGGTCTGGACGACCTTTTCGAACTATAACCTGTCGATCATCCCCATGTTCCTGCTCATGGGGCAGTTTGCGACCCTGTCGGGCATGTCGCGCAGCCTGTTCCGCGCGGCGGAAGCCTTCCTGGGCCATCGCAAGGGCGGGGTGGCTATGGCCACCGTGGGCGCCTGCGCGGGGTTTGGCGCGATCTGCGGATCGTCGCTGGCGACCGCCGCCACCATGACCCGCGTCGCGCTGCCCGAGATGAAGAGCTACGGCTATTCGGGCGGCTTCGCCACGGCCACGCTGGCCGCCGGGGGGACGCTGGGCATCCTGATCCCGCCTTCGGTGATCCTCGTGATCTATGCCATCCTGACAGAGCAGAACATCGCCAAGCTGTTCACCGCCGCCGTCATTCCGGGCCTGCTGGCCATGATCGGCTACATGATCACCATCGGGCTTTATGTGCGGCTGGTGCCGGGCGCCGCAGGCGTGCGCGCTCCGCAGCCCTGGGGTGAGCGGCTCAAGGCGCTGCTGGGCGTGTGGCCGGTGATCCTGATCTTCGGGTCGGTCATCATCGGCATCGCCGGGGACTGGGACTGGAGCAAGCCGGGCTTTCAGGCGCTGTTCACCCCGACCGAAGGGGCGGCCATCGGGGCGGCGGGCACGGCGCTTGTCGCGCTGTTCTCCGGCGCGCTGAGCGGCAAGGTGCTGGCCTATTCAATCCGCGAAACTGCGATCTCCACCGCCATGATCTTTGTGATCGTGCTGGGGGCGGGGTTCTACAACGGCTTTCTGGCCTATACCCAGCTGCCGCAGGCTCTGGCCGAATGGGTCGGCGCGCAAGGCTTTGCGCCCCTTGGCGTGCTGATCGCCATCCTGGTCGTCTACCTGCTGTTCGGCTGCGTCATGGACAGCCTGAGCATGATCCTGCTGACGATCCCGATCTTCTGGCCGTTGATCTCTCAGCTCGATTTCGGACTGCCCGAAGACCAGCTTGCGATCTGGTTCGGCATTCTGGTGCTGATCGTGGTGGAGGTCGGGCTGATCACCCCGCCCGTGGGGCTGAACCTGTTCATCATCAGCGGCATGGCGCCCGAGACGCCGATCACCAAGACCTATCGTGCGGTCGTGTGGTTCGTGATGTCCGATCTGCTGCGCGTGGCGGTTCTGATTGCCTTCCCGGCCATCACGCTCGCGCTGATCCGCTAGGGCGCGCGGCGCCCGCCTTCAGAGAAAGCCAAGATGGGACAGAGCGGCCTTTGCCTGGGTCTGCTCTGTCGGGGTGCCGGTGAGAAGCTGCATGTTGAGCGCGCCCATCACGTCGCTGAGTTGACGATTGAGCCGCCAGTCACGGATCAGATCTGCGATGTGGTTTGCCTCGGTGTTGAGGATCCTCGTCGTCAGGTCCGCTTGGATTTCATCGGGGATCATCTTCGAGCATCTCCGCAGCAGCAACAGAGCGTCAGTTTAGACCGGCGCATGCGGGCTGTCTTGCGAAATGTCGCCTAAAACATCAGCCGCTTGCGCGACATTGCGTCACTTTCACTCGGCTGCGGCGATCAGGGTTGGTGCGGGTATCACCTGCGCGAAACGCTGCCGGAGCGGGCCGCTGAGCCAGACCGGACGACCGGCCACAATTGTGCCGGCCAGTTGCCGCGTGGCCGTGTCGATGATCACGAGATCGGCGCGCAGACCGCGTGCGATGATGCCGCGATCGGGCAGGCGCATGATCTGCGCGGGAAGCTCGGCAACGATGCGCCAGGTTGCCGCGAGCCGGTCGAGATCGTCTCCGGCCAGCGTGAGCACCGCGTCCAGAAGGCTTCCGAGGCGCGTGCCAGAGCGCAGGGCCTGACAACGGCCCGCGCGGAGCAGGGGCTGCGCGCTGACCGGTCCTGACCATCCGGGCAGGGCGGAGGCGGCCTCCATGACCACGGGGTCTCCGACCGCATGGGCAACAGAAGCTGCCGCGTAGGAATCGGGGGAGTCGCACAACCGGGCGCCCAGCATCGAGCTGGTCTCGCGTGTTTCGCCGTCGGGGTCGGCCAGGCTGCCATAGACCACGCCGAGGGCGTCGAAGGCTTCGGCCAATTGGCACAGGCGGCGCGGCGCGGCGCTGCCGTTGCGCCAGTCGGTCGTCGCCTTATCGGATCTGGCGTTTTGCCCGGGGCGCGTGTCGTGAAACAGAACCATATCGAGATCGAACCGCCGCACCCGCTCGATCAACCGCTCGGGCGCAGTGTGGTCCATCCGGTCACTCAGGAGGCGTCCGCGCAGATCGGGGCCCTTGCGCGCTGCAAGCTCGGTCAGGCTTTGGTCCGCAGCAAGATCCTGCGCCAGCGTGATCCAGCCCGTGGTGACCCCCGCCTTTGCCGCGTCGGCCCGCAGCTCAGCGATCGAGCGTGTGTCGCGCGGATCGTGACCCAGGTCCACCATTCCCGGCATGATCATATAGCCGCTCAGATCCACGGCCGGGAAAGGACCGGCACTGATCCGGCTGCCTTCGATGGCCACGGTACGCTGTGTAAGCGCACCGTCACGCAAGGTCAGTGCGCCGCGAAGGCGCAAGGCTTGGGGCGGGGTGGTCATGGCGATAGGGCTACAGCTCGATTGCAGTCATTGGTTTGACGCAACCTAGGGCTTTGCCATGTCAGTCCCGTGACAGGGGGTGCCAAAGAGGCGGGGCGCTAGCCCAGAACGATATCCGCCGGAAGCGCGGCAGCCTTGACCCTGCGCGCATTGGGTAAATCGTTTTGCTCCGCGCGCCGTGTTGCAACGACGGAGGACAGGTTCTGGCGCAACCAGCGGTGGATCAATCGCGGGCGCAAATCTGCTTCGACGACATCAAGCCAGACGGACAGATCCCAATTCTGCTGGAGCCTGCGCCAGGGCGTCTCATCAAAAAGAAGGTAGTTGCCTTCGATAATGATCACGTCATTCGTTGCCGACACGGCCCGCGCCCCGGCAATGCTAAGGTCCCGCTCCCGTACGAAATCGGGTACAATGACATCTGCGCCCCGCCGCAGCCGCTCCACGACGGACAGGAACCCCTCCGCATCAAAGGTTTCCGGTGCGCCTTTGCGCTGCAAAAGGCCGCGTTGTTCGAGCAGCCGGTTGTCCAGATGGAACCCATCCATCGCCAGAACGTCGGTCGTGCATTTCTGGTCATTCAACCGCCGGGCCAGCTCTGCTGCGAGGGTGCTTTTACCGGCACCGGGCGGTCCGGAGATCGCCACGAGAAGGGGGGATGCGCTGTCGCGCAATGCGTGAATCCGCTCTGATACGGTATTCACTTGGGGGGTAAGATCGAGCACCGCCGTGCCTCTTGATATTGCTGCCTCGCCCCAGAAGGGCGTGCGGCGCGGGCCGGGTCAAGACGGGCCGTGCCGAGCGGCGGCAAACCGGCGGAGGTCGGCTCGGCGGATTAGTGCTCAAGCACGCCAGGCTTGCCGTGGCTGAACTCGTCGAAGCGCTCGGCGAGGTTGCGCACGGATACGGGCACCTCGCGGTAGGCCACGATCCCGGCGAAGCGATCTGCGTCCAGCACGGGGACATGGCGGTAGCCCTTGGCGTGCATCAGCCGATAGGCATCGGCCAGTGTCTCTTCGGCGGTGAGCGCCTCCGGGTTGGGGGTCATGACATCGCGCACGGTCGCGCTGTCGAGGTCCATGCCCTTGTCGATGCCCCGGCACAGGATGTCGCGCTTGCTGACCAGACCGGTCAGCTTGCCGTTCTCCACCACGCCAAGCGCCCCGTGAGTCCAGTCCGCACACAGCAGCCGCACCGCGTCGCGCAGGCTCGCGTCGGGCGCGATCTCCGGGCGGTCTCGGTCGGCAACAAGGGTGGAAAGCGGGATGCGGGCCATTGGCACTCCTTCGTGAAACTTGGGGCTGTCACTAATCTGTTACAAATGCGCCTGAGGGGCCGCAAAATCAAGGGTAAATCACTCTTTTCCGGGCTGTTTCGCCGTGACATGCTGGGCGCATGACAGACATTCTCATCATCGGCGGCGGGGTTGCGGGGCTGGGCGCTGCGGCAGAGCTGGCGCCCCACGCCAAGGTCACTTTGATCGAGGCCGAGCCAGCCTTCACCTATCACGCCTCGGGCCGTTCGGCGGCGATCTATCTGCCGGGCTATGGCAACGCGGCGGTGCGGGTGCTGAATGATGCAAGCGCGCTTGGCCTGCGTGCCGCCGGTGTGCTGTCCCCGCGCGGCGTTCTTCTTCTGGGAGCAGCGGGGGATGAGGCCGATCTGCGCAGCGAGGCCGCAACCATGGGCATCCCCGAGATCCCCGTGGCGCGCGCCCAGGCGCTGCTGCCGATTCTCGATCCGGACCGGATCACCTGTGCGGCCTGGACTGAAGACGCTCTGGCCATCGACACGGATGCGCTGTGCCAGCACTACCTGCGCCGGGCCCGTGCGGCAGGGGCTGATCTGCGCACCCGCGCGCCCGCGCAGGCCATTCGGCGCGAAGGCGGCCTTTGGCACGTGACCACGCCTGACGGAGAGATCACCGCGCAGCGGCTGGTGAACGCGGCAGGTGCCTGGGTCGACGGCATCGCCCGCATGGCCGGGGTCAGGCCGCTCGGGTTTCAGCCTTTGCGCCGCTCCATGGCGGTGCTGCCCGCGCCCGGAGGCCATGACGTGTCAAGCTGGCCCTTCACCTTGTTCGTCCGGGACGCGTGGTATGCCAAGCCCGAGGGCGGGCGGTGGCTGGTCTCGCCGTCTGAGGAAGATCCGGCAGAGCCTCACGATGCCTTCGCCGACGACATGGTGATCGCAGAAGGCCTCGCCCGCTATGAAGCCGCCGTAAACATGCCAGTCACCCGCGTGGAGACGACTTGGGCCGGTCTGCGCACCATGGCGCCGGACCGCGCGCTTGTGCTGGGACCCGACCCCGAAGAGCCAGATTTCATCTGGTGCGCCGGGCAGGGCGGCTATGGCTTTCAGTCGGCCCCTGCGGCGTCAAAGCTGCTCGCGGATCGGGTGCTGGGACGCAGACCCGACTTGCTCCCCGCCCAGGTCGAGGCGCTTTCCCCTTCACGTTTTACGTGAGGAGTGTATCGTAACCTATTCTTATTTGTGAAAATACCTCGGGGAGCGCGAGGGGCTGGCCCCTCGCTTTCACAGCACCCCAATCTCGGCCAGAGCGGCGGACAGCTCAGGCGGTAGTTCGGTGTCGCTGTCCCGCACGGTCAGATCGGGCGGCGCATCCGCAGGCTCCAGATAGCGCCAGCCCTGGAACGGGCGGCGGGGCGCGGCGGCGACGGGGATGATCTCGGGGTCGAGGCAGATCGCGCAGCGGCGAATCCCATCTTCCCCCGTCACCTCTTCCAAAGCGCGAATCCGTTGGCGGCACTGGATTACGCCTTGGATCACCCAGTAAATCGACCCACCCTCCAGAATCTCGGCCGCGCGTTTGGGCCACATACGGGTGACATGGGCGGGCAAGCCGTTGATCTTGCGGGCGCCGCCAGCCTGCCATGCGGCCAGGCTTGCCGGGCTTTGGGTGCCGACGGACAGTTTGATAAGATGGATCACGTGGGGCGGGCCTTTTGCATTCGCTCAAGATAGGCCATCCTTGCCGTTGACCCAAGGCCCCTTGGGCGCGTATGTCACGCTTCCCTGTCGCCACCCCTGGAGTGCCCCATGACCCGCTTTGCCGCCCCCATCGCCGCGCAGATTTGGGATATGAAATACCGCCTTAAAGAGGCCGATGGCACGCCTATCGACGGCAGCGTCGAAGACAGCTGGCGCCGCATCGCCAAGGATCTGGCCAAGGTCGAAGCCGACCCCGCCCAGTGGGAAGATCGCTTCTACGCTGCGCTTGAGGATTTCAAATTCCTGCCCGCAGGCCGCATCACCGCCGGGGCAGGCACCGGGCGTGCGGTGACGCTGTTCAACTGCTTTGTGATGGGGACGATCCCGGACACGATGGCGGGCATTTTCGACATGCTCAAGGAAGCTGCTCTGACCATGCAGCAGGGCGGCGGCATCGGCTATGATTTCTCGACCATCCGGCCCAAGGGCGCGCCGGTGGCGGGGGTGGCGGCGGATGCTTCCGGGCCGCTGTCTTTCATGGATGTGTGGGATGCGATGTGCCGCACGATCATGTCGGCGGGCTCGCGCCGGGGGGCCATGATGGCGACCATGCGCTGCGATCACCCCGATATTGAGGACTTCATCGGCGCCAAATCCGATCCGGCCCGGCTACGCATGTTCAACATGTCCGTGCTGGTCACCGATCCGTTCATGGAGGCCGTGAAGGCCGACACCGACTGGGACCTTCGTTTTGGTGAGACCGTCTATCGCACGGTCAAGGCCCGCGATCTGTGGGAAAAGATCATGCGATCGACCTATGATTACGCCGAGCCGGGCGTGATCTTCATCGACCGCATCAACCAGATGAACAACCTCGCCTATTGCGAGGATATCGCTGCGACCAACCCCTGCGGTGAGCAGCCCCTGCCGCCCTATGGCGCCTGTCTCCTTGGCTCGATCAACCTCGCGCGGCTCGTGGCGGAGCCCTTCGCGGAGGGCGCCGATCTGGACGAGGACGCGCTGAGCGATCTGGTCGCGACCGCTGTGCGGATGATGGACAATGTGGTGGATGCCAGCCGGTTCCCGCTGGAGGCGCAGGCGCAGGAGGCCGCGGCCAAGCGCCGGATCGGGCTGGGCGTGACCGGGCTGGCCGATGCGCTCTTGATGGTGGGCTTGCGCTATGGATCGCCAGAGGCGGCGCGTCAGACCGAACGCTGGTTGCACCGCATCGCCCGCGCCGCGTATCTGGCCTCTGCGCAGTTGGCTGCCGAAAAGGGCGCCTTCCCGCTGTTCGACCGCGACGCCTACCTGGCCTCTGGCACCATGCAGATGATGGATGACGATGTGCGCGCGGAGATCGCAAAGCACGGCGTGCGCAACGCGCTGCTGACCTCGATCGCGCCCACCGGGACGATTTCGCTCTATGCTGGGAACGTGTCGTCGGGGATCGAGCCGGTCTTTGCCTATGCCTATACCCGCAAGGTCCTGCAAAAGGACGGCACCCGCACCGAAGAAGAGGTGGTCGATTACGCCGTGCAGATGTGGCGCGACCTGAAAGGCGACGCCCCGCTGCCCGACCATTTCGTCAACGCCCAGACGCTGGCCCCCATGGACCATGTGCGGATGCAGGCGGCGGCCCAGAAATGGGTGGACAGCTCGATCTCCAAGACGATCAACTGCCCGGCGGATATCTCTTTTGAGGCGTTCAAGGACGTCTACATGGAAGCCTATGAGACCGGCTGCAAAGGCTGCACCACCTACCGGCCCAATGACATTACCGGATCCGTGCTCAGTGTGTCCGAAAGCGCCGATACCGCGCCCGGTGAACATGACGGCCCGCAGGATGCTGAGGGCGACGTGATCTACATGTCCGAGCCGCTGGACCGCCCGGCGGAGCTGGAAGGCGCGACCTACAAGCTCAAATGGCCCGACAGCGAACATGCGATCTACATCACCGTGAACGATCTGGTGGTGAACGGCCACCGCCGCCCGTTCGAGGTGTTCATCAACTCCAAGAATATGGAGCATTTCGCCTGGACCGTCGCGCTGACCCGCATGGTATCAGCCGTGTTCCGGCGCGGCGGCGATGTCAGCTTTGTGGTCGAAGAGCTTAAGGCCGTGTTCGACCCGCGCGGCGGCGCCTGGATGAAGGGCAAGTACGTGCCCTCGATCCTGGCCGCCATCGGCGGGGTGATCGAACAGCACATGATCTCGACCGGGTTCCTGGCGGCGGAAGGCGAGGGGCTCAAGAGCGATCCGCAAGCCGATATGGCTATGGGCGCGCGGCCCAAGAAAGCCTGCCCGTCCTGCGGAAGCTACGCGCTGCGGATGGTCGAAGGCTGCCTGACCTGCGCCGATTGCGGCCACTCGAAATGCGGGTGAGCCGTGGCGCCGTTTAGGCCAAAGTCAGCTTAGCGGATCAGGCGGGGCCGGATTTTCAACCGGCTGCGCCCGGCGGGCTCCAGATGGCGGTTCAGGCGCCGGTTCATAAGCCCGAAGAACCCGATCACGGTCAGCGTCAGCAAGATGAAGTAGAACGCCAGGATCGGGTAGGGGATGAACGGATTGAACGTCTTATCCGCGAAATAGTTCGCGTAATAGAGCGCATCCCCACGCTGCCTCACAGCCGGGAAGCCGGTGAAAAAGACCAGTGTCGTGGCGTGGAACAGGAAGATCGCCTCATTCGTGTAGGCGGGCCAGGCCAGCCGCAGCATGGTGGGCCAGACGATCTTGCGAAATTTCAGCGCCCCGGTGAGGCCATAGGCATCGGCGGCCTCGACCTCACCTTTGGGGATCGAGCGCAGGGCGCCGTAGAAGATCTCTCCGGTATAGGCGGCGGTGTTGAGGAACAGCACGATCAACGCCCCCAGCCAGGCCGAGGTGAAGGCATCAAAGGCTGCGAAGTTCTTCTTCAGCGTCAGGAACAGGAAATAGGCGAAGAACATCTGGATGAAGAGCGGCGAGCCCCGGAACAGGAAGATGAACCATTCCGACGGCTTGCGCAGCCACCGCGAGGCCGAGGCCTTGCCCAAGGCGACCAGCGTGGCCAGGAAGAACCCGGCCAGCAGCGCCAGCACCCCGAAATAGATGTTCCAGATCATCCCCGACCCGATCAGGGTGAATTGCTGGCACAGCGTGAAATCCCCACGCGGCAGCAGCCGTTCGCCATAGCCCAGCGAGCGCAGCCCGTAATCCGCAATGGTCTGCATACAGCTCATGCGGGGGCTCCATCGGCTTTGCGCAGCGCCTCGCCGCCCATCGTGGCCTGACCATGGGATAGCCGCACCATCAGCTTTTCAAGCACGATCTCGGACACCCGTGTGAAGGCGAGGTAGAACACCAGAAGCGCGAGGAAATACCACACGCGCCAGTCTCCGTGCGGGTAGTCGGTGAATTTCGGGGTCTTGGTCCCGCCCAGCTCGCGCGCCCAGTAGACGATGTCTTCGACCCCCAGCAGGAACAGCAGCGGCGTCGCCTTGATCAGAACCATCCAAAGGTTCGACAGGCCGGGCAGGGCATAAACCCACATTTGCGGCACAATGATCCGCCAAAAGGTCTGGCGGTGCGACATGCCATAGGCATGGGCGGTTTCGACCTGCCCGTTGGGCACCGCCTTCATCGCACCGGAAAGGACATTGGCGGCGAAGGCGCCGAACACGATGGCAAAGGTCAGCACCGCGATCCAGAACCCGTAGACCTCGTGCACCCATTGCGGCGCGCTGCTCAGGGGCAGCTTGGCGTCGGGGCAGACCAGGAAATCATTCCCCTGCCGGATCGGCTGGTCCCAGTCCGGGCATTTCACCTGATGGCGGAGCCACTCGAAGGCCTGATCCAGTGCGATCACAAAGAACAGGAAAAACGCGATATCGGGGACGCCGCGCACAATCGCAATATAGGCTTTGCCCAGCCACCGCAGCGGCGCGATCCGTGCCCTCGCCAGCATGGCGCCGCCAAACCCGAAGGCAAGAGCAGCAGGCGCGGTCACCGCCAGCAAGAGCAGGACCGTCCCGAAAGCCTTGTAGAACGCCAGATGCTTTCCTGTGCCCAGATAGCACAAGAGCCAGTTGAGCCCGCTCAGGGTCTCGGGATCGGCACAGGAAAACATCTTCAGAAAACGGGGCGGGCGCGAAGGCCCGCCCCTTTGATCTTATTCGTAGACTTTGGCGTCTTCGCCAAACCACTTGATGATCAGCTCATTGAGAGAGCCATCGTCCTTCATGGACTGGATGGCCACATTGAGCTTCTCTTTCAGTTCGGTGTCGCTTTCGCGCAGGCCCAGGCCGATGCCATCGCCCAGCGGAACATCATCGCCCGACCAGACCAGTTCACCGCCCGAAGCCTCGACGACCGGGGCCAGGAAGTCCTTGTCCGCGAACACGGCGTCGGCCTCACCATTGCGCACGGCGGCAACGGTTTCATCGGGGGTGGCGAATTCCAGCAGAGCGGCGCCGGTTTCGGCAACATGCGCGGCCTGGATGGTGGCGGCCTGTGCGGCCACGACGCCGCCCATGATGTCCGCATCGGCGCTCAGCGCGGCATAGGCGGACGCAGCAGGCGGGAAGTAGTTCTGGGTGAAGTCGATGACTTCGTCCCGCTCATCGGTGATGCTCATGCCCGCGATGATCGTGTCGTAGTTGCCCGACACGAGGTTGGGAATGATGCTGTCCCATTCGTTGGTGACCCACTCACAGGTCAGCTCGGCGCGCTTGCACAGCTCATCGCCCACTTCGCGTTCGAACCCGTCCACTTCGCCCGCGTCGTTGAGGAAGTTGTACGGAGGGTAGGCGCCTTCGGTGCCCATGCGCACGGTGTCGGCAAATGCGGTCGTGGCAGCAAACGCCAGAGCGGCGGTGGTCAGAAGCAGTTTCATTCAGTGGTCTCCCAGTTGTATCGCCGGTGTCCCCCGGCTGATGGTCGAGCAGATTAAAGCGCCTCTCGTCCTAGCGCCAGAGCGATTCTGCCCGCTGTGTCGTGCCCCCACGTTCTTTTGGTCCCAAATATCCCGGGGGAGCCAAAGGCGGGGGCAGAGCCCCCACACGCCCGAAGCGCTTCTACATCACGGTGTGCGACAGGAACCCGCGCAGGCGTTCGGATTTCGGAGCGCCGAACAGCTCTTCCGGCGTACCCTCTTCCTCGATCAGGCCCTGATGCAGGAACACGACATGGTCTGACGTATCGGCCGCCATCTTCATGTCGTGGGTCACGATCACCATGGTCCGGCCCTCTTCGGCCAGGGCTTTGATGACCCGCACCACTTCCTGCTCCAGCTCGGGGTCGAGCGCGGAGGTCGGCTCATCGAACAGGAGCGCCTTGGGCTCCATGCACAGCGCCCGCGCGATGGCCGCGCGCTGCTGCTGGCCGCCGGAAAGCTGGGCGGGATAGGCATCCGCCTTATCCCCGATCCCCACCTTGTCGAGATAGAGCCGCGCCTTCTCCTCGACCTCGGCCTTGTCGCGCCCCAGCACGGTGACGGGCGCCTCCATGACGTTCTGGAGGATGCTCATATGGGCCCAAAGGTTGAACTGCTGGAACACCATCGACAGGTTGGTGCGGATCCGCACGAGCTGCTTGTGATCGGCCGGACGCCGGGCAAGGCCCTCGCCCTTCCACGCGACGGGCTCGCCGCAAAAGAGGATCTCGCCCTGCTGGCTGTCTTCCAGAAGGTTCGCGCAGCGCAGAAGCGTGGATTTCCCCGAACCTGACGAGCCGATCAGGGACGTCACATGCCCCGCCGGAGCGGCCAGGCTGACGCCCTTGAGCACTTCGAGCGCGCCGTAGCTTTTGTGCAAATCACGGATTTCGAGGACGTTGTCAGCGCTCATAAAGGCTCCTGTTACAGATCTGAGCAGTAAGAGACAGATTGCCCATCGGTGCAAGGGGGCTTGGCCCTTGCGCGCTCCGGGAACCCGTTATCGGAAGGGGCAGATCAGCCGCGGCGGGCCTCGACGGTCTGGCGCGCGCGGGCGCTGTCCTGATCGGTGATGCCCAGCATTGGGGCGACCATGCGCAGCAGCGCGTCTTCTTCCGCGTCGCGCACGCCGTCGGCTAGGGCGACCTCCCACAGGGCTTCGATCACGGCCTGCCGGTCCTCATAGGGCACGGCCTCCTTGATCGCGCGGGTGAAGCGGACCGTATCGGGGGCCTGATGTTCCATGTCTTCGGCGCGGGCCCGCAGTTGGGCGGCCTCCACGGCGTTCAGATCGAAACGCCCCGAAAGGATACGGTCGATGCGCTTGATCTCGGCCACGTCGTATTCGCCATCGGATTTCGCGATCCGCACCAGCAGCGCGCCAAGCGCAAGGCGGGCGTCGCTGTCGTCGAGCGGCTGCGGGTTGGGAGCGAGGAGGCGGTTGAGGAATTCGGTGAACATGGGCTCCGATATAGCGATCTGCACGCGCGGCGCAAAGGGCTATCGCGGGACGTTGATCTGACCCTGCGCCACCGGCACCGCGCGCCCGGCGATCCGCACCGGGCCAAGTGCGCCTTGCGCCTGCGTGATCGTCAGGCGCAGCTGGCTGGGGCGGCCCATCTCCACGCCCTGCGTGACATCCCATTTCGACGTGCCTTCGGGCAGGGCGCTGTTGGCGCGAAGCTGGCTGGCGAGGATCGCCGTGGCGGATCCGGTGGCCGGATCCTCGGGAATGCCAGCGGTCGGGGAATAGAGGCGCGCGCGAATCTGCGGGCCGTCCTGATGATATAGATAGACGCTGTCCACCGCGCAGGCCTCCATGAGCTGCGACCAGTGGGGCTCCATGGGCTTCGCGCGGGCGAGCGCCTCCAGGCTGCGCAGGGGGGCATAGGCAAAGCGCGGCCCGCCCTCGTGGGTGCCGGGGCAGTGTGGGCCCAGATCGGCGGGGGCAAGCCCAAGCGCCCTGGCCAGAAGATCGGGATCGGGCGCATGGGGGCTGGCGAAGGGAGGGACCGGCGCGGTCAGCTCCGCCAGCCCGTCTTGCAGCGTGACGGGGACGATCCCGGCTTCCTCCTCCAGGATCACGTGATCGAGCCCGCGTTTGCCGGACAGGTGCAGCGCGCAGCCAATGGTCGGATGCCCGGCAAAGGGAATTTCCGCGGTCGGGAAAAAGATCCGCACCCGCGCCGTATGGGCCGGATCGCGGGGGGCCATGACGAAGATCGTCTCCGAGAGGTTGAATTCCCGCGCGATGGTTTGCATCTGCGCGGTGCTCAGCTCATCGGCGTCTTCGACGATGGTCAGGGGGTTTCCGGTGAACGGCGTTTCAGTGAACACGTCCCAGACGGAATAGGGCAGCATCATCCCAGATCCAGCCGCGCCTTGGCAGCATCGCGCAGGCGCACGCCATCCTCGGGCGAGACGCCCAGTTCGGTTTCCACAAGCGCCAGCAGGTCTTGCTCGCTCTCATGGCTGATGCCGTCGGCCAAGCAGACCCGCCAGAGGGCCTCGACGGTTGCCGCGCGCTCTGCTTCGCTTGTGGCGTTGCGGATGACGGTGGTGGCGTCGGCACTGGCCGGGAGCTGTTCTTCCAGCCGCTCGCACTGCGCGCGCATCTTGGCGGCCTCGACCGGGTTCAGCCCGCTGTGTTCCGCCAGAATGCGGTCGATCTGGGCGATTTCCTCAAAAAGGTAGGCGTGGTCAGCCTTGGCCATCCGCACCAGCAGAGCTCCGAGCGCCAGACGGGCGTCCAGCTCGGGGAGAGGCTCGGGGGTGTCGCTTTGGAATAGCGAAAGGATGCGTTCGAACATGGGGCCTCCGGCGGAACTGATCAAAGCCAGTGTCGCCGGAGCCGGGGCCGGGTGCAAGGCTCAGAGGTCGGTCAGCCCGCAACGGTGCCAGAATGCGCGGAAGGCATCAGTCATCACGCCCTTGCCCATGGCCATTTGCGGAAGATCGAATCCGCCGCCGGCGTTGATCTCGATCAGCACGGGGCCGCGATCAGTCAGCGCGACATCAAGCGTCTGATAGCGCAGCGGCTGGTGGATGCGGGCTGCGGTGCGGGCCAGATCCTGCAGCGCATCCCATCCCGGAAGCTGCGTGCCGATGATCGGCGTGCCGCTGGTCGGGTGGGTGTCGACATGCTCGGTCTCAAGCTCGGTCTTGCGGCGGGCGGTGCGGATCACGCCGGTTTCGGGGTCCACGTCGCAGGAAATGTTGCCGGGGCGCCAGAAGCTGTCGGCCAGGTTGTCGCCCGTCGGCAGCTTGATGACCGTGATCGGCAGGCGCACGGCGTCTTCTTCGCAGGTCATCACCACGCGCACGGTGGGGATGGTGTCGCCCCAGGCGGACAGGGCAGGGTGGATCCGTTCCATGCGCTGCACCAGCATGGCGGCGTCGCCCACCGCGTCTGAGAGGAACGCCGCGCGGGTTACCGCGCCGCGCCCGCGCAGATGGACATGGGTTGCGTCGATGGCGTCGATCACCAGCACACCAAAGGAGCAGATCCCGCGCACTTCCTTGCAAAAGAGCGGACCATCCTGGACCAGCTCGGCCAGCACGTTCAGCCCATCGTCATCGGAGACCTTGGGCAGGCCGGGATAGAGCCGAGGGCCCTTGTCGATCACAGCGAGCGTGTGAGGGGTCGGGATGCCGCTGCCTTCGAACATGCGGGAGGAGACGAATTTGTCCTCGCATACGTCTTCGAAGGTCATCGGATTGATCTGGCGCACTAGGGGCCAGTGCATCTTGTTCGACACGAAGCGCGCGCGGTCCTCGTCGCTATGCTCGGGGCGGTAGACGCCGTAGCGGATGTATTCTTCGAGCGTGAGCTTACCGGGGGCCTTGGACAGGCGTCGGAATTCGCGGCCAAGCGCGAAGGCGCTGCGTCCGCTTTGGCGGGCCGCATAGAGGAAATACTCCGATGCCGGGCGGGTGGCGGCCTCGTGGGCTTTCGTGTCGGCGGTGATCGAACTTTGCATCGTCATGCTCCGGCTCCTGTCTGCCTTGTGCCCGCTGCTCTGCAGGGCGTTTGGTGACAGGGGTGCCGGGGGATGCGTGCACAAGCGGGGCCGCATTGGGGCAAGATTGGGGAATTTGCCCCCTCTTGCCCCGGCGCGCGTCAGACGAGCCGCGAGTTGTCCACGGCCGCGCGCACGAAATCGGCAAAGAGCGGGGACGGCTTGAACGGCTTGGAGGTCAGTTCGGGGTGGAACTGCACGCCGATGAACCACGGATGATCCGTCCACTCCACGATCTCAGGCAGGCGGCCATCGGGCGACACGCCAGAAAAGCGCAGCCCGGCTTTCTCCAGCGGCTCGCGGTAGCGCATGTCCACCTCGTAGCGGTGGCGGTGGCGCTCGTCGATCACCGGGGCGCCGTAGATCTCGCGCACCTTGGAGCCCTCGGTCAGGTGGGCGTCATAGGCGCCCAGCCGCATCGTGCCGCCTTTGTCGTCGTCATGCTTGCGGGTGACCTTTTCGTTGCCCTGCACCCATTCCTTGAGGTGGTAGACCACGGGCTCAAACCGCTTCTCGCCCGCTTCGTGATCGAACTCTTCCGATCCGGCCTTAGTCAGGCCCGCGACATTGCGCGCGGCCTCAATCACGGCGAGCTGCATCCCCAGGCAGATGCCCATATAGGGCACCTTGCGGGTGCGCGCGAATTCGGCGGCCTTGATCTTGCCCTCGGTGCCGCGCTCTCCGAACCCGCCGGGGACGAGGATGCCGTGAAAGCCTTCCAGATAGGGCGCCGGGTCTTCCTTATCGAAGACTTCCGAATCGACCCATTCGACCTTGACCTTCACGCGGTTGGCCATGCCGCCATGGGTCAGGGCCTCTTTCACGGATTTATAGGCGTCTTCGAGCTGGGTGTATTTGCCGACGATAGCGATCTTCACCTCACCATCGGTGTTGTGCAGGCGGTCTTCCACATCGTGCCAGGTGGCCATGTTGGGCGCGGGTGCCGGGCTGATCTGGAACGCATCCAGCACTGCCTGGTCCAGCCCTTCGCGGTGATAGGCCAGCGGGGCTTCGTAGATCGATTTCAGGTCATAGGCCGGGATCACGGCGTTTTTGCGCACGTTGCAGAACAGGGCGATCTTCTCGCGCTCGCGTTCCGGAATCGGCTGTTCCGAGCGGCACACCAGCACATCGGGCGCGATGCCGATGGAGCGCAGCTCCTTGACGGAGTGCTGGGTCGGCTTGGTCTTCAGCTCACCGGAGGCGGCGAGGTAAGGCAGCAGCGTCAGATGCATGAAGATGCACTGGCCGGGCGCCTTGTCCTGGCTGAACTGGCGGATCGCTTCAAAGAAGGGCAGGGCCTCGATATCGCCCACCGTGCCGCCGATCTCGCAGAGCATGAAATCGACCTCATCCTCGCCGATGGCGATGAAGTCTTTGATTTCATTTGTGACGTGCGGGATCACCTGGATCGTCTTGCCCAGATAATCGCCGCGCCGCTCTTTCTCCAGCACGGTGGAATAGATGCGGCCCGAGGACACGCTGTCGGTGCTGCGCGCGGCCACGCCGGTGAACCGCTCATAATGGCCCAGATCCAGATCGGTTTCGGCGCCGTCATCGGTGACGAAGACCTCGCCATGCTCGAACGGGGACATCGTGCCCGGATCGACGTTCAGATAGGGATCCAGCTTGCGCAGGCGCACCGAGAACCCGCGGGCCTGCAGCAGCGAGCCCAAAGCGGCCGAGGCCAGCCCCTTGCCCAGCGAAGAAACCACGCCGCCTGTGATGAAGATAAAGCGCGCCATGTGCGAAAGCCCCCGTGCCAGCCTGCCACATCGGGCAGAGAATCATCTGTGAACCGTCTTGAGACGGCCCATGTCACGGGACTCCAGTCTATTGCACAGCACCCGGTCCCGCGCAAGCGGGTGCCGCAAGATCATGCGGCCCGCGCGAGGCGCGAGCCCAGTTGTAGTGGGTTAGTCGAGCGTCGGCACAAGGCCGCCGTCTTCGGGCGTGGGCGGAAGAAGGTCTTCGCCGCTGCCGGTCAGGTCGGTGGCCGGGGCTTCGGGCTCCGGCTGGTCGGTGATGCGATCCACCACTGAGGCGCCCGCGCTTTCCTTGGCCGCCAGAATCGTCAGCGCCAGAGAGGTGCACAGGAAGGCAATCGCCAGCCCCCAGGTGATCCGGCTCAGAGCCGAGGCCGCGCTGCGACCCGACATCACGCCGCCCCCGGCACCGCCTCCGCCAAGCCCGAGGCCGCCGCCTTCGGAGCGCTGAAGCAGCACGACGCCGATCAGGGACAGGGCCAACACCAGATGGATGATGAGAATGACGTTATGCACGAGCGCTCTCCGCGGATCGGATCAATTCGGGACGGACTGTCCCTAATGCGCAAACCCGCGCCCCGCAACCCCTCGCTGGTCGCTTGCCCGTGAGCGCGCCGCTGCGGCGTTAAGAATGCCTTAACCTTGTACGGTGCATCCCGAGGGAGCGGGGCTTGGGCCTTCATGGCCTGCAACGGGAGGATGGCGAATGCGCGCATGGTTTTGGGTCGCGGGGCTGGGCATGCTGGCCGGATGCGGTGGGAGTGGCGGCGGGGACGACGGACCGGCCGATGGCGGATCGGGCCCCTATGACGCCGGGCAGGTGCAGGAGGAGACCGTTGATTTCCTCACCCTGCTGCAAGGCGACATCCCGACCGGCGTTCTGGCGCCGGACGCGGTGCCGCCGGGCACGGTCGTGATGGAGGGCGGCGCCGCCGCGCGGATTGGCTGGACCAATGAGGCTCTGATGGGCGCCGCGCGCCTAAATGCCGATTTCGACCGCGCCCTCGTGAGCGGGCAGGTGACGGAGCTGGGGCTGTATTCCGTCTCCACCGATCTGCCGCTTTATCAGGCCACGCCCGAGAAAATCTCCGATCTTGACGGGCAGATCACCTTTTCGGGTCCGATCACTTCTGGTGCGACAGTCGGCTTTGATCTGACCCATAGAGGCACGCTTTCCGGCGTAACGCAGCAACAGCCGGTGCTGATGGATATCGCCGCCACGACCCCCGATGGGATCTTCTTGACCGAAGGGGATACGCTGGCGGGCTTTGGCCAGATTGTTGGCACCGTGACCACCCGCCAGCCGAACGGCAGCCATGGCGTGAGCGCGAATCTGAACGAAGGGCGCATCTTTGTGATCGAGCCAGAGTGACGGCTTTCACCGGCCCTCATGTGGCCTGGCTCGCGCCCCGCGGCGCTTTTCGGTTTCGCCCGCCAACGCCCTTCGCTACAAGCGTCGCGGTTTGAGACACGCTGAAGGACGGGCGAAATGGCGAATGTGGTCGTGGTCGGCACCCAATGGGGTGACGAAGGCAAGGGCAAGATCGTGGATTGGCTCTCGGAACGGGCCGATGTGATCGCGCGGTTCCAGGGCGGCCACAATGCCGGGCACACGCTGGTGATCGACGGTGCGGTGTTTAAGCTATCGGCGCTGCCTTCGGGCATCTTGCGGGATGAGAAGCTCTCCGTCATCGGCAATGGCGTGGTGCTGGATCCCTGGGCCCTGGTCGATGAAATCGCCCGCATCGAAGGGCAGGGTGTGTCGGTCACTCCCGAAAAGCTGATGATTGCGGAAAACACGCCGCTGATCCTGCCGCTCCATGGGGAGCTGGACCGCGCCCGCGAGGCGCAGAACTCCGTCGCCAAGATCGGCACCACCGGGCGTGGCATCGGCCCCGCCTATGAGGACAAGGTGGGCCGCCGCGTGATCCGCGTGGCCGATCTGGCCGATGAGGCGACGCTGGACACCCGCATCGGGCGCCTGTTGACCCACCATAACGCGCTGCGGCGCGGGCTGGGGCTCGACGAGGTGAATGCCGAGGCGCTCAAGGCGCAACTCCTTGAGATCGCGCCGAAGATCCTGCCCTATGCCGGGCCGGTGTGGAAGCGCATGAACGAAGACCGCCGCGCCGGGAAGCGGATCCTGTTTGAGGGCGCGCAGGGCTCGCTCTTGGATGTCGATTTCGGCACCTACCCGTTCGTGACCTCCTCGACCACGCTGGCCGGGATGGCAGCGACAGGCACCGGGCTGGGCCCGACCGCCATCGACTTCGTGCTCGGCATCGTGAAGGCCTACACCACCCGTGTCGGCGAAGGGCCGTTCCCTTGTGAACTCGATGATGAGATCGGTGATTGGCTGGCCGACAAGGGCCACGAAAAAGGCACCGTCACGGGCCGCGGCCGCCGCTGCGGCTGGTTCGATGCGGTGCTGGTGCGCCAGACCTGCGCGCTGTCGGGGGTGAGCGGGATCGCTCTGACCAAGATGGACGTGCTGGACGGGCTCGAAGAGCTGAAGATCTGCGTGGCCTATGAGCTGGACGGCGAACGTCTGGACCACCTGCCCACCGCCGCTGACAAGCAGGCACGCTGCACCCCCATCTATGAGACGATCCCCGGCTGGACCGATTCGACCGCCGGCGCCCGGAGCTGGGCCGACCTGCCCGCCGAGGCGATCAAATATGTCCGCCGTATCGAAGAACTGATCCAGTGTCCGGTTGCGCTTGTGTCCACTTCGCCCGAGCGTGAAGACACGATCCTCGTCACTGACCCGTTCGCGGACTGATGCGGCATCGGACAAAGCGGCGGCTCAGCCTGCTGATCCTGCTGGTCGGGCTGCCGCTCTACATTCTGATCGCAACGGGGATCATGGCCGTCCTGAACAGGCCGCCGATCTGGGTCGAGATCCTGATCTACGCAGCGCTGGGCCTGCTTTGGGCCTTGCCGTTCAAAGCGGTGTTCCGGGGCGTCGGCCAGGCGGCGCCGGACGACGATCCCGACCGGCGAGGGTGATCGCCGCTCAGGCGCTGTCTTTGGATTTTGCCAGTTCAAACGCTCCATTTCCGATCCGGATCAGAGCGCCGCGCTGAATGAGCGCCGCGACCGCGTTGAGCGCCCGTTGCCGGGTCACCCCGCCGACACCGCCATTGAGCATCAGATGGACAAGCGCGGTGCGCATCACCGGCTCGCCATGCTCCCGGGCGAGAAACGTTGCGGCCGCTTGGGCGATCTCGGGATCGGTTTCAGCGCCGATCTGGCTGCAATATCCGCGAAAGCTGTCTTCCACGGACAGATCATCGGCCACCGTAGCGCTCTCTTGCGGGGGGGCCACCGGATCAAGCGTATCAATGTTGAGCTCTGCGGTCAGATCGAGCTCCTGTTCCGGCTGCTCCTCGGGGGCGGAGACCGGTTGGGGTGCGGTCTGCGCGGCCATGGCGGTTGCCGCGCCGCCAACCCGGCGCGGGATCACGCGTGTGGGGGCCGGTTCGGAGGCGTCAATGCGTTGCGAGGGGACAAGGCGCAGCGGGGAGGGCCGGGCCTCGCGGGTTTTGCCGGTGACCGGACGGCGCGGACGCACGGCTTGGTCCAGATCATCGCGGAAGATGGAGGCATCGTCGTCGTCTGACTCTTCGGCTTCCCCCATCTGCCGCGCGGCCTCGGTGGCGGCGACGGCGGCTTTCAGATGGGCCATCGCCTGACGGCGGCGGCTCAACTCAGGGGCGTCCATCTCGGCATCGGTCTGGGACAGAAGGCGGGACAAATCGGCATCGCCCTGGGGAGGAGAAGCAGGCGCTTCCGGCGCGGCGGTCGGGGCGTCGTCCGCCTCGTCGTCGCTGTCGTCTTCGAAGTCGAACTCAATCTCGTCGCTTCGATCCGCATCGGGGTCGAAATCATCCACGCCGTCCAACTCGGCCAGGTTTGGCGCGGTCAGAATCGTGGCTTCAGGGTTGCGCATGCGGATCACGCTGGCCCGGATGCGGGGCTGCGGGGCGGTGTGATCGTCTTCGACCGGGTCTTCTTCGTCTTCTTCGCCGGCGCTCTCGTCTTGTGTGCCAAGGGCACCCGCGATGCGCGCGACGATGTCGTCGTCGGCCTGATCGTCAGCCATAGCATTGTCGGAGCGATCATCCGCTTCCGCCGGAGTATCCTCAGTGGTGTCGACGTCCGGGGTGCTGAGGGATGAAATCGCAATCGCCGCGTCTTCCTCGGGCTCCTCGGGCGTCGCGGCAGGCGCTTCGGACTCCTCAGCGGCGTAGGTCACGAGGGTTTGAGACGCGTCGGCCTCTTCGATCTCTGTGGGGGCCTCAGCCTCTTCCGGAGCCACCTCTGCGGCACCCTCAGGGGCCGATGCAGGGGCGTCCGCCTCGGGGGCAACGTCGGGCGCGATCGGAGCCTGCTCTTCTGCGTCAGCGGGGGCCGCGGATGCGGCCACCGGAGCATCGGGTGCGATCTCGGCGGGCGTCTCTTCCGCGGCGGGCGCCTCTTGCGCGATCGAGGGGGTGTCGACGGCAGGGCTGTCATCCGCTTCGACGTCCGCCCCAGAGGGCGACGTCGCCGCGCGAGCAGTCGCGACGACGTCGGGTTGCGGCAACGGCGCGGTTTGCGCGCTGTCGCTGGCCATGGGGACGTGGGAGGGCTGACCCAGCAGGTCGCTATCCTCGGCCCAGACATCGGGGGATTCGCTGCGATGCACGATGGCGCGGATGCGCTGCAGCTTTGCGGCGATAGAGTCGCTGTCGGCGGCGCGGGCAGAGGGCATCTGCTGCGTGCGCGGCAAGTTGGGTTCTGTCAGGACAGCGGTCTGTCGGTCGGGCCGCACCGGCGCAGTCTCGGGGGCGGGGGCGCGCTTGGGCTCTTCTTCGCGCGCGGCCCGCAGGGTCACGCCCGAATCGTCGCGATGCGCTTCGACCCGGCCTTCGATCTGCTTGGCCGCGATCTGCGCCAGCATGTCGGTGTCTAGCTGTGGCGGCTCCGCGCCGAAGTAGCGGTCATCGGCGGCCAGATCCCGGAAATACTCTGCGATTGCCTTCATGGTCTCGAAGGAATCGTCAAAGCCCTCCAGCGTGCAGGAGAACGTGCCATAGGACACAGTGAGGATTTTACTCGGACCAACCATAATGTGACCTTCTTCCGCTTGCGGACAAAACTGTTACCTTCTCCTGACGGCGAAAGGGGAAAGCATGAAGAGCATCACGCGATTATTTCTGGGCACTTTTGCGGCAGCACAATGATGCGAGGTCAATTTTGACATGAATGAAGCAATTGTTTCCAGCCTTGAACCAATCGGGCTTGTCGGAGGCGGGGCCAGTTCGGACGCCCTGATCGAGCTGGCCGAGCGGATCGTGACCGGCTGGGTTGCGGCGGATGGTGGTGCGGATGCCCTGCTTCAGGCTGGCCGCCACCCGCGCGCCGTCATCGGGGATATGGATTCGCTGTCTGACCGGGCGCGCGCGCGTTTTGCCGCCGAACTGCACCCGATCCCCGAACAGGAGAGCACCGATTTCGACAAGGCGCTGCGCTCGATCCGGGCGCCTTTGGTTGTCGGGGTTGGCTTCACAGGCGGGCGCGTCGATCACGAATTGGCCGCGTTCAGCACCCTTCTTAAGCGGGCCGATTGTGCGTGCATTCTGCTCGGCGCGCAAAGCCTCGTCTTTCACTGCCCGCCACAGTTGTCGTTGACGCTGCCCAAGGGCGATCTGGTGTCATTGTTTCCGCTTCAGCCTCTCCAAGTGGCCTCAACGGGGCTGGTTTGGGAGACAGAGGGGCTCACCTTGCAGCCGGGGGTCCGGGTCGGCACGTCGAACGAGGTGCGCGAAGACGGGCCGGTGCGTTTGGCTCCGTCGGGGGACGGGCTTCTTGTGATCCTGCGCTCCAGCCAGCTGGTCGAGGCGGCGCGGGCGCTAGGCGAGAGCCATCCACAGGGGCAGGGCAATCAGGCTTAGGAGCGTCTGCACCGCCAGAATATCGGCATAGAGCGGGGCATCGCCGCCCATCTGCCGGGCCAGGATGTAGCCGTTGGTCGCGGCGGGCACGGCGAAAACCATGACGCCCATCAGCCGCGCGGTTGGATCAAGCGCCAGCAGCGGTGCAATCGCCAGGAATAGCGCGGGCAGCAGCAGCGGGCGCAGCGCGGCACCGATCCACACGCGCGGATCACGGGTCAGCAGACGCTTGGGCACAAGCGCAGCGCCGACGGCCAGGATCCCCACGCCAAGCGCGGCGTCTCCGACCAGGGTCAGGGCGTTGAGGATCGGCGCGGGGGGCGCCACCCCGGACAGGTTGAACGCCAGCCCCGCGGCGGAGGCCTGAATGATCGGGTTGCGCGCCAGCGTGCGCAAGATCCCGGCCAGTGTCGGTTTTGCGGCGCCGTAGCTGGCCAGCACCAGAACGCAGGCGGGGTTGATGACCGGCACCAGCAGCGCCATCGCGACGGCGACCATGGCAAAGGCGGTCTCTCCGCCCCAGAGCCGCGCCAAAGCGAGCGCGATGAACCCGTTCCATCGCATGGTCGTCTGGTAGAGCGTGGTAAAGCCGGGGGCGTCCACGCGCCACAGCCCCACCGCCTTTGCGCCGATCATCAGCAGCGACGCGAGGCCAAGCGTGCCCCACAGCGCCACTGCAAGGGCGCCATGCCGCGCCATGTCCAGTTCGGCCCGCGCGATGGCCAGGAACAGAACGGCGGGGATGAGCACCCGGAAGGACAGCACTTCGATCCCGTCCCACATCTGGCGTGTGACAATCCCCGCCGCGACCGTTCCCCAGCCCAGGGCCAGGGTCAAAGCGATGGGCAAAATGGCGGCGGCGGCATCCATGGATCAGCAGTTCGGCACGTTGACGGCAAGGCCGCCCAAAGAAGTTTCCTTGTAGTTGGAACACATATCGCGCCCCGTGTCCCGCATCGTGCGGATCGCAGCGTCCAGCGGCACGAAATGCGATCCGTCCCCGCGCAGCGCGAGACTGGCGGCGGAGACCGCCTTGATCGCCCCCAGCCCGTTGCGCTCAATACAGGGCACCTGCACGAGGCCCTTCACCGGGTCGCAGGTCATGCCCAGATGGTGCTCCAACGCGATTTCGGCGGCATTTTCGATCTGCTCGCTCGTGCCGCCCATCACGGCACAGAGCCCGGCGGCGGCCATGGCCGAGGCGCTGCCGACCTCCGCCTGGCACCCGGCCTCCGCGCCCGAGATGGAGGCGTTATACTTGATCAGCCCGCCAATGGCGGCGGCGGTCAGCAGGAATTCCGGGATCCGGGACCGGGTCGCGCCCGGCACATGGTCCAGCCAGTACCGGACCGTGGCCGGGATCACTCCGGCGGCGCCATTGGTGGGCGCGGTGACAACCTGCCCGCCGGCGGCGTTTTCCTCGTTCACCGCCATGGCATAGGCGATCATCCAGTCGTTGCAGGTGTGGGGCACGGTGATGTTGCGCCCATGCTCGGCCTTCAAATCCTGGTGGAGCTTATGCGCCCGGCGCTTCACGTTCAGCCCGCCGGGCAGGATGCCATCGGTGGCCAACCCGCGCTCCAGACAGGCTTCCATGACGTCCCAGATCCGGGTGAGCCCTTTGGACAGATCGGCCTCGGGATGGCGCGAAAGCTCATTGGCGCGCTTCATCTGGGCGATCGTCTTGCCCGAGCGCCGCGCCATGTCGAGCATCATCTCCGCCGTTTCAAACGGGTAGGGGCAGGGCGGGCCGTGGTCGGTGTCTTCTCCGGCCTCCAGCTCTTCCGAGGTCAGGACAAACCCGCCGCCGATGGAGTAATAGGTGATCTCGCTCACGATATCGCCCTGCGCGTCATGCCCGCGCAGGATCATCCCATTGGCGTGGCCCGGAAGGTTGGGTCCAAAATCGAAGCGCAGATCCTCATGGGGATCGAAGCGCAGCTCTGGCAGGTTGCCCGGATGCAGCGTGCGTTCGGCGCGGATGCGCTCCAGCTCGGCCTCCGCGGCGTCCAGGTCGAAACTGTCCGGCGCGAACCCGGCAAGCCCCAGGATCGTCGCACGGTCGGTCGCGTGGCCTACGCCGGTGAAGGCGAGCGATCCGTGCAGCACCGCCGAGACCCGCGTTATCGAAAACGGCTGTGCGCGCAAATGGTCCAGAAACCGCCCCGCGGCCACCATCGGTCCCATCGTGTGAGACGAGGACGGGCCAACCCCGACCTTGAACATATCGAACACGGACAGAAACATTGCGCCTCCTTTGCGGTCCCCAAGCTCCAACAGTTTCACCGGGGTAACGCAAGGGCTTGCTTGACCGGGCACGGCACGCGGCAGCTAACTGAGCAAAAGCGACGGGGAGGGCGCGCAATGACACCGACTGACGATCAAATCCTGAAGATGGGCTGCGCCATATTGGCGATGCAGCCCTTCAGCACGCTTCTGGGGGCGGAGCTGACCGCGTTCACGGAGGGCGAGGCAGAGCTGACGCTGCCCCTTCGTGAAGATCACCTGCAACAGCACGGCTTTGCCCATGGCGGGGTGGTCAGCTACCTGGCCGACAACGCTCTGACTTTCGCGGGGGGCTCAAAGCTGGGCGATGTGCTCACGGTGGAGTACAAGATCAACTATCAACGCCCGGCCAAGGGCGTCCGGCTGATCGCGCGGGCGTCTGTTTTGTCGGCCGGAAAGCGGTTTGCCACCTGCACCTGTTCGATCTTTGCGGCTGATGACGCGGGCGCGGAGACCCTTGTTGCCACCGCGCAGGGCACGATTGCGGCGCGCAAGTAGCGCATGGGGCGGCATGCCCCCTCGCACGTGGCGGCGATCCTGCCTATAAGCGGATCAACCATGCGAGAGGATGCCATCCATGTCCGCCGACCTGTCCCCGATCGACAAGGCCAAGTTCACGGCCGCACAGAAGGCTGCCAGCTTTGTTGAGACCGGCATGCGGGTCGGTCTGGGCACCGGCTCCACCGCCGCCTGGCTGGTGCGCTGCCTGGGAGAGCGGGTGCGCGACGAAGGGATCAGGATCACCGGCGTGCCCACATCTTCGCGTACGGCGGCCTTGGCACGGGATGTGGGGATCCATGTCGTTTCGCTCGACGAGGCGAAGTGGCTCGACCTGACCATTGACGGCGCCGATGAGGTGGATGGCGATCTTAACCTCATCAAGGGCGGCGGCGGGGCGCTCTTGCAGGAAAAGATCGTTGCGACGGCCTCGGATCAAATGATCGTGATTGCGGATGCCTCCAAACATGTGGACACGCTGGGGGCGTTTCCGCTGCCCGTCGAGGTGATCCCGTTCGGCTGGCAGACGACAAAAGTCCTGATGGAGGAATCGCTGATCGGGCTTGATGTGCTTGGGCGCGACAGCGCGCTGCGCATGAATGGCGACAGCCCCTATATCACCGACGAAGGCAACCTGATCATCGACCTGCACCTGAACCGGATCGGCAACCCCCGACAGCTCAGCCTGGTCCTGAACCAGATCCCCGGGGTCGTTGAAAACGGTTTGTTCGTGGATATCTGCGATCTGGTCATCACCGGCTATGGCGATGGGCGCTGCGAGGTGCAGGACATCAACTCGGGCACCATCGAAGAGAGCCGGATCGACTTTCTGGAAGCCGACAACCTGTTCACCGACCTGTAAGGAGCCCCCATGAGCTTTGACTATGATCTCTTCGTGATCGGCGGAGGCTCCGGCGGTGTGCGGGCCGCGCGGCAGGCGGCGGCTGCGGGGGCTCGCGTGGCTCTGGCCGAGGAATACCGCATGGGCGGCACCTGCGTCATTCGCGGCTGCGTCCCCAAGAAGCTGATGGTTTACGCGTCCGGCTATCGGTCCATGCCCGAAGACGCGCGGGCCTTTGGCTGGGACATCCCCGATGGCGGTTTCGACTGGCAGGCCTTTCGCCCCAAACTGCGGGCCGAGCTGGACCGTCTGGAAGGCGTCTACAATCGGCTTTTGGACAATTCCGGCGTGACCGTCTTTGCGCAGCGCGCCACTGTGGCTGACCCGCACGAGGTCGAGCTGACTGATGGCACCCGCATCAGTGCCAAGCATATCCTTGTCGCCGTGGGCGGTGCGCCGGTGATGCCCGACCTGCCCAATGCCGATCTGGGGATCACCTCCAACGACATCTTCCTGATGGAGAAGCTGCCCAAATCCATCCTGATCGTCGGCGGTGGCTATATCGCTTGCGAATTTGCCTGCATCCTCAATGGTCTGGGCGTGGAGGTGACGCAGTATTATCGCGGCGCGCAAATCCTGCGGGGCTTTGATGAAGAATGCCGCGGCCACATCGCGGACGAGATGATCGCGGGCGGCGTGAACCTGCATCTGGGCACCAATATCGCTGAGATGGAATGCGCCGCCGATCACGAGAAGGGCAGTGACCGCTCCGAAGGCGGGGAGGCTGGGCCGCTGCATGCGCCGTCCGACCCGGACGGGCCGGTCTGGGTGCGCTCCACCAATGGCGAGGCGCGGGTCTTTGACAAGGTGATGTTCGCCACGGGCCGCGCTCCGGTAACGGCCGGGCTGGGGCTCGAAGAGCTGGGCGTCAAACTCTCGCGAAATGGCGCCATTGAGGTGGACGACTATAGCCAGACTTCCGTGCCGTCGATCTATGCCATCGGGGATGTGACCGACCGCGTGCAGCTGACCCCGGTTGCGATCCGCGAGGCCATGGCCTTTGTGGACACCGTGTTCCGGGGCAATCCCACCAAGGTGGATCACGACCTGATCCCATCGGCGATCTTCACCCAGCCGGAAATGGGCACCATCGGCCTTTCTGAGGAAGAGGCGCGCGATGCCGGACCGATCAAGGTCTTTGTGTCGTCCTTCAAGCCGATGCAGGAGAGCTTTGCCGGGCAGGCCACCCGCGTGCTGATGAAGCTGATCGTCTGCGCCGACACCGACCGGGTCCTGGGCTGCCACATCGTGGCCCCCCATGCTGGAGAAATGATCCAGCTGGCCGGGATCGCGGTGAAGATGGGCGCCACCAAGGCCCAGTTCGATCAGGTCTGCGCCGTCCATCCGACCATGGCCGAGGAGCTGGTCACGATGCGAGAGCCGACCCGGACCGCTTGATTTCACGCGGTTAGAACCCAGTTTAGAACCAATACGCCCGCGACATGCGGGCACCGACAAAGAGGACGCAGTATGGCGAACAATCAGGGCCCCTGGGGGGGTGGCGGCAACAGCGGCGGGAACAACGGCTCCGGCGGAGACAATGGCGGCGACCGTCGCCCGCCAGAGCGGCGCCCGGACGACATGCCCGACATTGACGAGCTGATGAACAAGGGCCGCGAACAGCTGCGCGTCCTGATGGGCGGCGGCAAGGATGGCGGCAATGGCCGCTCCGGTGGTCCGCGCGGCGGCGGGCAGGGGCCCGAAATCACGCGCGGCATGGTGGGGCTGGGCGCCCTGGCCGTGGCTGCGCTTTGGGCGTTCTCCAGCTTCTACACCGTGCGGCCCGAGGAAAAATCGGTCGAGCTGTTCCTGGGCAGCTATTCCCAGACCGGTGAGCCGGGCCTGAACTTCGCGCCCTGGCCGGTGGTGACCAAGGAGGTCGTCGCCGTGACGTCGGAACGCACGCTGGACATCGGCACCTCGTCCTCGGGGCTCGATGCTGGTCTGATGCTGACCGGGGATGAGAACATCGTCGATATCGACTTCCAGGTCGTGTGGAACATCATCGACCCGGCGCAATACCTGTTCAACCTGGCTGATCCGCAGGCGACCATTGCCGCCGTGGCCGAATCCGCCATGCGCGAGATCATCGCGCAATCCGATCTGGCGCCGATCCTCAACCGGGACCGGGGTGCGATTGCCGACCGCCTGAAGGAGATGATCCAGGACACGCTGGACAGCTACGACAGCGGCGTGAACATCGTCCGCGTCAACTTTGACAAGGCCGACCCGCCCGAGCCCGTCATCGCCGCCTTCCGCAAGGTGCAGGACGCCGAGCAGGAGCGTGACCGGCTGCAAAACGTGGCCCGCGCCTATTCCAACCAGGTGACCGCCGAAGCGCGCGGTAAAGCGACCGAGATCATCCAGCAGGCCGAAGCCTATCGCGCCCGCGTGGTGAACGAGGCCGAAGGTGAAGCCAGCCGCTTTGCCGCCGTTCTGGAGGAATATGCCAAGGCCCCCGAAGTGACCCGCAAGCGTCTCTACCTTGAGACGATGGAGCAGGTCCTGGGCAATGTGGACATGGTGCTTCTGGACGGTGATGGCGCGGGGGCCGTGCCCTACCTGCCGCTCAACCAGCTGACCACGCGGCCCGCACCGCAGACCGGGGAGTCGAACTGATGCGTAAACTTGGATTTGCTCTCCCCGCCGTTGTGGCCATCGCCGCGCTTGGCCTGTCGTCGCTGTTCATCGTGGATGAACGCGAAAAGGCGCTCGTGCTGCAATTCGGCCGTGTCGTGAAGGTGAAGGAAGACCCCGGTCTGGGCTTCAAGATCCCGCTCATTCAGGAAGTGGTGCGCTATGACGACCGCATTCTGAGCCGCGATCTGGACCCGATCGAAGTCACGCCGCTCGATGATCGCCGCCTGATCGTGGATGCGTTCTCGCGCTACCTCATCAACGACGTGCAGCAGTTCCGCGAAGCGACCGGGGGCGGCGGAGAAGCCGCAGCCGCACGCCGTCTGGACAGCATCCTGCGCGCCGAGATCCGCGAGGCGCTCGGTGCCGTGACGTCGAATGCGATCCTGAGCGAGGACCGCATCGAGCTGATGCAAAAGATCCGCAACGGCGCGATTGGCGAGGCCAACGCCCTGGGGCTCACCATCATCGACGTGCGCCTGAAGCGGACCGACCTGCCGCCCGCCAACCTTGACGCCACCTATGAGCGGATGAAGGCCGACCGGGAACAGGAAGCGGCCGACCAGATCGCGCGCGGTAAGGAAGCCGCGCTTGAGCTGCGCGCCGCCGCTGACCGTGAGGTCGTCGAGGTGCTGTCCGACAGCAATCGCCTAGCCGAGATCACCCGCGGTGAGGCTGACGCCCGCCGCAACGCGATCTTTGCCGAAGTGTTCGGCGCGGACCCGGAATTCTTTGAATTCTACCGCTCCATGAACGCCTACGTGAAGGCGATCGGCTCCGGCCGGTCCTCCATGGTGATCTCCCCCGATAGCGAGTTCTTCTCCTATCTCAAGGAGGACAACCCGACCGGCGCGCAGCCGCAGCTAAATGCCGAAGCGGTTGCCGCCGCGCGGGAGGCCCTGAGCGCCGAGGCCGAAGAGGCTCGCGCCCAGCAAAAGGCCGAAGAGGAAGCCCGCGCCAAGGCCGAAGCCGAAGCGCGCGCTGCCGAAGAGGCCGCCGCCGCGGAAGCCGCCGCAGCGGAGGCCGCCGCTGCAGAAGCCGAAGCGGCGACCAACGGCAGCAACTGATGGGCTGGGGCCTTCTGGCCCTGGGCCTTGTCTTTCTGGTCGAGGGCCTCTTGTGGGCCCTCGTCCCGAACCTGGTCGAAGAGCTGTTGCGGCTCCTGCGCGAAATGCCGGAGCCGCAGCGCCGCACCGCCGGTCTGATCGCGGCCTGTTTCGGCCTAACCCTGATCTGGTTGGCATTTTCCCTTGGCATTTAGCGTCACGTCACCTCACCTTCACGTGAAAGGGGCGGTTTGTGATGTTTTTCCCGCATTGTGAATTTGTTATCGCGCCTTATCTTGACAGCAGCAGGCGGTCATACCCGTCCAACGTGACAGGCAAGGAGGAACCCCGAATGTCTCACGCCGCAACCCTTTCCCGCGCGCTGCCGCGCCCGTTGATGCAAGCCGTATCGGCGCTCGCAATTGGCGCGGCGCTCGCGCTTGCCCCGGCGCTGCCGACCCATGCGCAGGAGGCCGCGACCAACCTCACGGACAATGTCACCGACACGATGGGCGGGCGCCCGCTGTCCTTTTCAGAGCTCGCAGAGCAGGTGAGCCCCTCTGTGGTGAACATCACCACCACCACCATGGTGTCGGGCCGCAGCGGCCCGCAGGACCTGTTCCCCGAAGGCTCGCCCTTTGAGGATTTCTTCCGCGACTTTCAGGAAGATGGCGATGGCCGCCCGCGCCGTTCCTCGGCCTTGGGATCGGGGTTCGTCATCTCGGACGACGGCTTCATCGTCACGAACAACCACGTGATCGAAGGCGCCGATGAGATCGAGATCGAGTTCTTCCCCAGCGATGGCGCCTCGCGCACCACGCTACCGGCCAAGGTGATCGGCACCGATGCCAATACCGACATCGCCCTGCTGAAGGTGGAAAGCGATGCGCCGCTGCCCTTTGTCAGCTTTGGTGACAGCGATGGCGAAGAGGCCGAGACCGGCGATTGGGTCATGGCCATGGGCAACCCGCTTGGGCAGGGGTTCTCGATCAGCGCGGGGATCATCTCGGCGCGGGGGCGTTCGCTCTCCGGGACTTATGACGATTACATCCAGACCGATGCCGCGATCAACCGGGGCAACTCGGGCGGGCCGCTGTTCAACATGGCGGGCGAGGTGATCGGTGTGAACACCGCGATCCTGTCGCCCAATGGCGGCTCCATCGGGATCGGCTTTGCCATGTCCTCTGCTGTCGTTGAAAACGTTGTCGACCAGCTCAAGGAATTCGGGGAAACCCGCCGCGGGTGGCTGGGCGTGCGCATTCAGGACGTGACCCCGGACATGGTGGAGGCCATCGACGGGCTCGACGCGCCTGCGGGTGCGATGGTCACCGATGTCCCCGACGGCCCGGCGAAAGATGCGGGCATGCTGTCGGGCGACGTGATCTTGTCCTTCGACGGGGCTCCTGTCGATGACACGCGTGAGCTGGTGCGCATGGTCGGCAACGCCCCCGTGGGCAAGGATGTCGCGCTGACGGTGCTGCGCGAGGGCAGCACCGAAGAGCTGACCGTCACCTTGGGCCGCCGCGAGACGGCGCAGGGCAATGACAGCTCCAGCGAAGGCGAGCCGATGGAGCCAGCGGAGGCGCAGATCCTCGGCCTGACCGTGGCGCCTTTGGACGATGAACTGGCCAAGCAGTTCAATATCGAAGGCGCACGCGACGGGCTTGTTGTGTTGGATGTCGATCCGGCGAGCGAAGCCGCCGACAAGGGGCTCGCCCCCGGCGATATGATCACCGAAGCGGGCCAGACTGCGATTGCCACGGTCGAAGACCTGGAAGAGCGCGTGCAAGACAGCGTCGATGCGGGCCGCAAGTCGATCCTGCTGCTGATCCGCCGCGGTGGAGACCCGCGCTTTGTCGCGCTGCCCCTGACGGACTAACAAACGGCCCATCAACGGTTTAACCCCATCCGCCGCCCGGCGGGTGGGGTTTTGTTTTGGCTCAGACCGTCCTGGCGCTTCTTTGAGCCGAAAGGGGAAGGCCAGGGAGATTTATACGGCCTCCCTGTTGGCTGGGCCGTGCCCAATACCCTGCGCAACTGGTCCGATTTGGAAATCTCCGGCGAAACGCGGGAACCTGCTGCCTGCGATGCGCGTGCGGCGGGAGGTCGGGATTGATCCCGAGCTTATTGTTCCGAAAAAGGGTCGGCTTGGAAGCCGCCATCCAGAAGGTCGATCTGCTCCCGGCTGAGCCGCACCAGACCCAGCCGCTGCGCCGCTTCCAATGATAGGATCTGACTGTCCGGCCCGAACCCCTTTTGAAAGCGGCGGATCGCGGCGCCGGTGGCGGGGCTCAGATCGCCATCTACCGGGCCGCGGTAGAGCCCGCGTGCCTGCAGCGCCCGCTGCAGGCTCTCCACGAATTCTAGAGTGAAGACGTTCGGGCAGGGGGTCGGGAAGCGGATCTTCTGCCGCTCGCGGACAATCCGTTGTTCGGTCACTGTGCGGTAGCGCGCGGGGGCTGTGACGGCACCGGTGTCGTCACGCTGCGCGGGGGCGGCGATCTCCTGACGGGTGACGGTTTCGATCACCGCCGGGGCCATGTCATGGCTGAAACAGCGGCCCTTAGCGTCCACGAAATCGGGCCGCAGCGCATCGCGCGCGCTTGCGGCCTCGGGCGTGGGGGCGGCACAGCCGCTCAACGCCAGAGCGGCGGCGATCAGGATGGGTCGGGTCATGGGCTGCTCGGCCTTGGGCGGTTTGGGTCAGTATAACCCCGCGGCGCTCCGGGGCAAATGGCCGATTCGCTCTGGAACCCGGCGACGCTGCGCACTAGCTAGAGGCAAACCGACAAAGGAGCATCTGCATGGCGAAGATCACCTATATCGAGCATACCGGCACCAAGCACGAGGTCGACGTGGCCCCCGGGCTGACCGTGATGGAGGGCGCGCGCGACAATGGCGTGCCCGGCATTGAGGCCGATTGCGGCGGCGCCTGCGCCTGTTCGACCTGTCACGTCTATGTCGATGAGGCCTGGGTGGAGAAGATCCCCGCCAAGGACCCGATGGAAGAAGACATGCTCGATTTCGCCTGGCAGCCCGATGAGCTTCGCTCGCGCCTGACCTGCCAGATCAAGGTGACCGAGGACATGGACGGGCTTGTCGTCCACCTGCCCGAAAAGCAGATCTGATCGGTGGGCGCGGGGTCAGACCCGCGCCGCCAGCACACAGAGCGCGGTGATCTGGGTGAGCTGCTGCGTGGCGCCCAGGATGTCGCCGGTCTGGCCGCCGATGCGCGCCCGGGCCTCGTTGCACAGCCAGAACACCGCCGCGGCCCCCGCGATCAGGATCGGGACCACGCCTGCGCCGGTCAGGATCAGCGTCAGACCCGCGCCTATTGCCAGAGATGTCACCGCGCCGGAGCCTCCGGGTTGGCCCGCGCCTTTGGACAGGCCGTCGGTGCGGGCGGGGAGCAGGGCCTCCATCACCACCGCCATCGCCGCGCGGCTGATCGCCCCGGCCGCCAGCAGCGGCGCCCAGACGGCGCCCGCCTCCAGCAGCGCCGTCAGCGCCGCGCCTTGCAGCCCCAGCGACAGGATCAGGGCCAGAACGCCATAGCTGCCGATCCGGCTGTCGCGCATGATTTCCAGGCGCCGTGCCGTGGCGCCGCCGCCCCACAGCCCGTCCGCGCTATCGGCCAGCCCGTCTTCGTGCAGCCCGCCCGTGGCCAGCACCCCGGCGGCAAGCGCGAGCCCCGCTGCGATGGCCGGGGGCAGCCCGGCCCAGAGCGCCAGCGTCGCGGCCATGGCCTGACACGCCCCAATGACCAGCCCCACGAGCGGAAAGGCGGGCGCGGCGGCGGCAAGCGTGCCGGGACCGCCTCCGGGCAGGCGGGTCAGGAAACCAAGAGCGCAACGGAATTGGGTCAGCATGGCGGGCCTTTGGCTTGAAACATCCGGCAAACCGGTAGAAGTCTCGCTCCCGACAGGCAAGAGGACGCCCCCATGATCTTTGACAGTTTCGACACTTTCCGCACCGCGCTGCGCGATCTGCCCCGGCCTGACGCCGACGCCCGCGCGGCAGCAGAGGCCCGCAACGCCCAGCTCACCAAGCCCGCCGGGTCTTTGGCGATGCTCGAAGACCTGGCGGCCTGGCTCGCCGCGTGGCAGGGCACCGAGCGCCCCCATGTGGACGCGCCGCAGGTCGCAATCTTTGCGGGCAACCACGGCGTGTGTGCGCAGGGCGTGTCGGCCTATCCGCCCGAGGTCACCGTGCAGATGGTTGCCGGGTTCGAAGCGGGGTTCGCGGCGATCAACCAGCTCGCCAAGCTCCACGGCGCGCAGCTCTCGGTCCACCCGATCGAGCTGGATCGCCCCACCGCCGATTTCACCCAAGGCCCCGCAATGAGCGAGGCAGAAACGCTGGAGGCGCTGCGCATCGGCTGGGAGGCCGTGGACCCCAAGGCCGATCTGTTCATCGCCGGAGAGATGGGGATCGGCAACACCACCCCGGCTGCGGCTTTGTCGGCGGCGCTGCTGGGCGGCAACGCGGGGGATTGGACCGGGCGCGGCACCGGGGTCGATGATGCCGGGCTCCGCCGCAAGGAAGCCGCTGTCGCCGCCGGGCTGGCCCGCCACAACGACAGCGATGACGCGCTGCAGACCCTTGCCCGGCTGGGCGGGCGCGAGATCGCGGCCATGGCGGGGGCCATCGCCGGGGCCCGCGCGGCGCGGGTGCCGGTGCTGCTCGATGGGTTCATCTGCTGCGCGGCGGCGATTGTGCTGGAGAAAGCGGCCCCGGGGACACTGGCCCATTGCCGCGCGGGCCATCTGAGCGCCGAGGGCGCCCATGCCCGCCAGCTTGAGGCGCTCGGCCTGACCCCGATCCTGAGCCTGGGCCTGCGGCTGGGCGAGGGCTCCGGCGCGGCAACCGCGCTTGGCGTGGTGCGCGCGGCGGCGGCGTGCCAGTCCGGCATGGCGACCTTTGCGGAAGCCGGGGTCAGCACCGGCGAATAAGCACGATCCGGGTCGTGCAAGGCGGCGGGCGCGGGGCAGGGTGGCCCCGAAAGGAGCCCGCCCATGCCGACCGTCGACATTATCGCCCTGATCGTCTTCCTCGCCCCGATGGCCTACAGCCCGGGGCCGGGCAACATGTTCTTTGCCGCGCTTGGGGCACGCTACGGGCTGCGGGCCTGCACCCCCGCGCTTGCCGGGTATCATCTGGCCACGCTGATTGTGAGCTTTGCGCTTGGGCTGGGCTATGCCACAGCCGTAGCCGGGGCACCCTGGATCGGGCAGGCGCTGCGCTTTGCGGGCAGTGCCTATGTGCTGTGGCTGGCCGTGGGGCTGATGCGGGCCGGGCCGCTGGACAGCGCAGTCTCCGCGCGTCCTGCCGGGTTTGGCTCCGGGGCGCTTCTGCTTCTGCTCAACCCGAAGGGCTATGTCATCATGGTCCTGATGATGACCCAGTTCGCAGCGGCCGCGTCCCCGGCCCGGATTGCGGTCATCGCCGTGCTCTTCACGCTCAACAACCTGGTGGCTTTCCTGGTCTGGGCCCTGATCGGAGACCGGCTGGCCCGTCGCTTCCGCAGCCCCGGCCAGGCGCGCGGGCTCAACATTGCGCTAGGCGCGGCGCTTGGGCTTGTCGCGCTTTGGATGCTGCTGCGCGCATAGACGCCCCCGGCGTTACCCGGTGATCCCCGGTCCCTTGCTCTGAAACCCGACGTCTTCCGGATCGGCGCCCGGACCGCGCGGAGCGGCGTGGTCCAGCACCTCCATCAGAGCGGTCTCCAGCTCGCTGTCCAGCTCGCGGGCGCGGGCAACATATTCGGGCACCATCGACACTGCGACACCGGGTTTCCACAGCGTGGCCAGCTCTTTCACCATGTAGCGGTCGTGGTGGTAGTAGGTCTGTTCAACCTGTGCCGCCTCGTATTCGGTCAGTCCCAGATCTTCCAACGCGTAGCGCCCCGCCCGCAAAGAGCTGTCGAACAGCTCGCGCACGATGTGATCGGCGCCCGCCTGGTAGATCTCATAGACATGGGCGCGGTCATGGGCGCGGGCGATGATCGACAGATCGGGTCGCAGCCTGCGCGCGTAGCGCACGACGTTCACCACCAGATCACGCTCGCCCAGGGCGACGACCAGCACCTTGGCCGTGTCGATCCCCGCGGATTTGAGCGTGTCGGGCCGGGACGGGTCCCCGAAATAGGCTTTGCCGCCAAAGCGCCGGATCGTCTGGATGGCGGCAAAGTTGTTGTCGATCACGACGGTGCGGAACCCCGCATGGCGCACCACGCGGTTCACCACCTGTCCAAAGCGCCCGATCCCCGCGACGATCACGGCGCCCTGGTCGTCGATTTCGTCATGCTCGGTGGGGGTCTGGGCTTCGCTTCGGCGGTCGAGCCAGTCGAACAGCAGGAACAGAAGGGGCGTGGCCATCATAGACAGGGCGATGATCAAGAGCAGCGTCTGCGCCGTCTTGGGGGTGATGACCCCCTGCGCGAGGCTAAAGGACGCCATGACAAAGCCGAACTCCCCGGCCTGGGCCAGCGACAGGGTGAACAGCCGCCGGTCGCGCCGGGAATGGGGAAAGGCCCATGCCAGCCCGTAGAGCACGAGCGCCTTCACCGCGATCAGCAGGAGCGTCATGGCGATGATGCGGAACGGATCCGCGGTGAGCACGGCAAAGTCGATCCCGGCCCCCACGGTGATGAAGAACAGCCCCAGCAAAAGCCCCTTGAAGGGCGCCAGATCGTTTTCAAGCTGATGCCGGAATTCGGATCCGGCAAGAACCACGCCCGCCAGGAACGTGCCAAGCGCGGGAGAGAGCCCCACCAGCTCCATCAGCACGGCGATGGAGACGACCATGAGCAGCGCAAGCGCGGTGTAGAGTTCGGGCAGCTTGGCGTGGCTGATATAGCGGAACACAGGCCGGGTGAGGTGCCGTCCGGCCAGGATCACGGCGGCTACGGCGCCCAGCGTGATCAGCGTGACGCTCCAGCCGGGAAGTCCTTCGGTCAGGCTCAGCCCGTGGGATATGTCGTCGGCCGCCCGGGCCATTGAGCCATCGGCGTTGAGCGTGATCGGCGCGGGCGCTGCCAGCAGCGGCAGCAGCGCGAGGAACGGGATCACCGCGATGTCCTGCGTGAGCAGCACCGAAAACACTGATCGTCCCCCGGCGGTGCGCACCAGCCCTTTTTCGGTGATGGTCTGCAACACGATCGCCGTCGAGGACAGCGCCAGCGTCATGCCGATGGCAAGCGCGGCCTGCCAGGGCTGTTCCAGAGCCATGACCGTCAGGAACAGGAGCAACGTCGTCAGCGCGATCTGCAACCCGCCCAGGCCGATCAGCCGGTCCCGCATGTCCCACAGGGATCGCGGCTCCAGCTCGAGCCCGATCAGGAACAGCATCACGACAACGCCGAACTCCGCGAAATGCTGAAGCTCATGGGCGTGGCTGCCGATGGCGGGGATGAAGCCCACGGCGACGCCCGCCAGAAGGTATCCCAGCACCGAGCCCAGCCCCAGCCGGGCAGAAAGCGGCACGGCAATGACCGCCGCGCCAAGGTAGATCGTCGCCTGAAAAAGAAAGCTCTGCATAACAACGTCATCCGCCTTTCTGCGCTTGCGCGCAAGCTGGCAGATCAGCGCGGAACACCCGTCGGCGGAGCACCGCGACCAAGGGCAATCAGAGCGCGCGGCGGCGCCGAAAACAGGGCGTGGCTTAGAGCTCGACGATCTCCATCACGGCGGGGGTTTTCACGTCCACGCCCGGCAGGGCCGCGATCAGCGCATCGGCGGATTGCTCCAGCAGGGGGAACGTCTGGTAGTGACATGGGATCACGGTTTTGAAGTCAAAGAAGGTCTTTGCCGCGTAGCCCGCGCGCGCCATGTCCATGGTGAAATGCCCGCCCGCGCACAAGATCCCGATATCGGGTTTGTGCAGGTCCGCCATCCAGCCCATATCGGCCATGATGTCGGTGTCACCCGACAGGTAGATCACCTTGCCATCTACGGCGATCATGTAGCCCGCCGGGTCTCCGCAATCTATCGGCTTGCCGTCCTCCATCCGGGTGGAGCTGTGGGTGGCGTTGACCATGGTCACCTGCGCATCGCCCAGGGCGACGGTGCCGCCCTTGTTGAAGCCGACGCAGGTGAGCCCGTGGGCGGCTTCGAGCCAGGTGGTCAGGTCAAAGATGCCAACGACCGTGGCGCCGGTATCTTTGGCGATGGCGGCGACTTCGTCCGCGTGGTCGAAATGGGCATGGGTCAGAAGAATATGGGTGGCACCTTCGATGGCCTCGGCACGGCGCTCGGTCGGGAAGGTGGGGCAGCCGTCTAACCATGGGTCGATCAGGATCACGGCCTCTGCGGTTTCGAGCCGAAAGCCGGAATGGCCAAGCCAGGTGAGTTTCATGCGTGCCTCCCTCGGTTGCGCGGGCAAAGCGTAGCCCGGCTGCGCTCTATTGCAAGCGGGGGATTGGGGGCTTTGCCCCCCTGGCCTGCGGCAATTCCCCCCGGGGATATTTGAGGCCAAAAGAAGGGGGCGCCTCGCGCGGGGGCGTTCGTGTCGCTTGCGGGCGGCGCGCCGCTTTTGTAGGGGAGAGGCCAGACAGACGGAGGCCCCCATGTCGATTGACACAGAGACCGCGCGCAAGGTCGCTCATCTCGCCCGGATCCGGGTCGAGGAAGATGCGCTGCCGGCGCTTGCCCAGGAGTTCAACGCGATCCTCGGCTTTATCGAGCAACTGCAGGACGTGGATGTCGACGGCGTTGAGCCGATGACGTCGGTCACGCCGATGCGGCTCAAGCGCCGCGAGGACGTCGTGACCGATGGAAACCAGCAAGAGGCCGTTCTGGCCAATGCGCCCGATGCCCGTGAGGGGTTCTTTGCCGTGCCGAAGGTGGTGGAATGACCGATCTGAGAGACCTGACGATTGCACAGGCGCGTGATGCGCTGCGCAAGGGGGATGTGACGTCGGTGGAGCTGACCGAAAGCTGTCTGGGCGCCATCGAAGAGGCCGGTGCGCTCAACGCCTTCGTCCACAAGACGCCGGAGATCGCGATGGCCCAGGCCCAGGCGGCCGATGCGAAGGGCTATGACGGCGCGCATGGCATGGCCGGGATCCCGGTGGGGATCAAGGATCTGTTCTGCACGAAGGGCGTGCCCTCGCAGGCGGCCTCGCGGATCCTTGAAGGGTTCAAGCCGGAATACGAATCCACCGTGACGACCAAGATGTTCGATGCGGGCGCGGTCATGTTGGGCAAGATCAACATGGACGAATTCGCCATGGGATCCTCCAATGAAACGTCCGTCTATGGCGATGCCGTGAACCCTTGGGGCGAAGGGCTCACGCCCGGCGGCTCTTCGGGCGGCTCCGCCGCTGCGGTGGCCGGGCGGCTGTGCCTCGGCGCGACCGGGACCGATACCGGCGGGTCGATCCGGCAGCCCGCGGCCTTCACCGGGATCACCGGGCTCAAGCCGACCTATGGGCGCTGCTCCCGCTGGGGGATCGTGGCCTTTGCCTCCTCGCTCGATCAGGCGGGGCCGATGACCAAGGATGTGCGCGACGCGGCGATCATGTTGTCGTCGATGGCTGGGCACGATCCGAAGGACAGCACCTCTGTTGACCTACCGGTGCCGGATTTCGAAGCCATGCTGACCGGCGACATCAAGGGCAAGGTGATCGGCATTCCGCGCGAATACCGCATGGACGGCATGCCCGAAGAGATCGAAGCGCTCTGGCATCAAGGCGCCGAGATGCTGCGCGACGCCGGGGCGGAGCTGCGGGACATCTCGCTGCCGCACACGAAATACGCGCTGCCGACCTATTACGTGATCGCGCCTGCTGAGGCGTCGTCCAACCTGGCCCGCTATGACGGGGTGCGCTTTGGCCACCGCGCCACGCTGGAGGCGGGCGAGGGCATCAACGACATGTATGAAAAGACCCGGGCCGAAGGCTTTGGCCATGAGGTGCAGCGCCGGGTCATGGTCGGCACCTATGTGCTCTCGGCTGGGTTCTATGACGCCTATTACAACCGTGCCCGGAAGGTCCGCAGCCTGATCAAGCGCGACTTCGATCAGGTGTTTGCAGACGGGGTGGATGCGATCCTGACCCCGGCCACGCCGTCGGCGGCTTTCCCGCTGGGCGGGATGGAAGACGCCGATCCCGTCAAGATGTATCTCAACGACGTGTTTACCGTGACGGTGAACCTCGCGGGGCTGCCGGGAATTTCGGTGCCCGCCGGGCTCGATCACAACGGCTTGCCGCTTGGGCTGCAGCTGATCGGGCGCCCCTGGGAAGAGGGCGATCTGCTGAATACCGCCTATGCGCTTGAGCAGGCCGCCGGGTTCGTGGCGAAGCCGACGCGGTGGTGGTAAAGCGGGCCGGTTACAATCAGGAGGCGTCCATGCGCGCTGTCTTTGCAATGGTGGTTCTGGCGGGGTTGGGCGCAGCATGCGCGCCCAAAGCGCCTGTTTCGAACCCCGGGCCCGGCTTTAGCAACTACACAGACTACCAGAGAGAGCAGGCGCGCCGCGACGCGCTGCTGCGCGGGACGCAGCCTGCTCCGGTGACGGCCCAGCCAATCGGCGCGCCAATCTCGGCGGTTCCGGCCACTGGCACGGTGCAACAGCCGGTGGCGGCACCCGCTGGCGCGAGCTATGGCGTCGATCCCCTGCGCACGGCGGGTGTCCAGGCGAGCCCGACCAACGCGGCGCCTGTCTCTTACGGAGCCGATCCGCTCCGGACCGCTGGGGTGCAGGCCAGCCCGGCCAACGCCGCTCCGCCAAGCCATACCGGCATCTCCGATGAGCAGAGCTTCTCCGCCGTTTCCAGTCGCGAGACGATTGAGAGCGATGCCGCCCGGCGCGCGCAGCAGGCGGCGGCCTACCAAGTGGTCGCACCCACCGCTCTGCCAACGCGCAGCGGCGAGACCGGACCCAACATCATTCAATTCGCGCTCTCCACGCGCAATGCAAAGGGCCAGCAGGCCTATACGCGCGGCTATACCCGTCAGGGCAAGACCCAGGCGAACTGCGCGAAATATGGCTCCCCGGACGCGGCGCAGCGCGCCTTTCTGGCCGGGGGCGGGCCGTCCCGGAACTTCGAAGGGATGGATCCGGATGGCGACGGGTTCGCCTGTTCGTGGGATCCGACCCCGTTCCGCGCCGCCGCGCGCCAGTGACCCGATCGCCCAATTTCGGCCCCCGCCGGGATGGGCTTCGGCCCTCTCTGGTCGTCCTGCATTACACCGCGATGGACAGCTTTGACGCTGCGCGGGAGCGCCTGTGCGATCCCGCTGTCGAGGTGTCCGCCCATTGGCTGATCGGTGAATCTGGCACCTGCACGCAGTTGGTCGATGAAGAAATGCGCGCCTGGCATGCGGGCGCCGGCAGCTGGGGCGGTGAAGAGGATATCAACTCCCGCTCCATCGGGATCGAGCTGTGCAACACCGGCGCGCATCCGTTCCCCGAACCCCAGATGGCGGCGCTCGAGCCCCTTCTGGCGGCGATCCTGAACCGCTGGTCCATCCCGCCGCAGCGCGTGATCGGCCATTCCGACATGGCGCCGCAGCGCAAATTCGACCCCGGCCCGCGCTTCGACTGGCTCCGGCTGGCGCGCCAAGGGCTATCGGTCTGGGCGCAACCCGGCCCGGCCCACGAGAGCGCCCCGTTCATGGAGAGCGCCACGCGCTTCGGCTACACTGCCGATCTCCCGCAAGAAGCGATCCTCGCCGCATTCCGCGCCCGCTTTCGCCCCTATGCCGCTGGGCCCGAGAGCGCAGCAGATCGCGCACTCATCGGAGCGTTGGCGGCGCTGTATCCCGCGGCCAGCTCTTCTTATTTGTCCTAAATACCTTGGGGGAGGCGCAAAGCGCCGGGGGCGAAGCCCCCAAACCCCGCGGCGTGATCTTGACCGCGCGGGCCCCTGCGCCTAGGTGATCCCTCGCGCGGAGGGGTGGATGGCCGCGGGCCCTTGGCCCGAGGAAAGTCCGGACTCCGATGAAGCAATGGCGCCGGGTAACGCCCGGCGGGGGCAACCCCAGGGACAGCGCCACAGAAAACAGACCGCCCCGCAGGCCGGGGTCAGGGTGAAACGGTGGGGTAAGAGCCCACCGCGGGACGGGCAACCGGACCGGCACGGCAAGCCCCGCCAGGAGCAATGCCAAATAGGGACCTCGTCCGGGTAACCGGGGGACGCTTCTGCCCAGAGGTCCGGGTCGGCAGCTTGAGGCCGCAGGTGACTGCGTGCCCAGATGAATGGTCATCCCCGAAGCGATTCGGGACAAAATCCGGCTTATATCCCCTCCGCGCATTTCAACCCCGTCTGGTCCGGCAAAGCCCCGTGGAGATGGCAGCAGGGCCATTTAGACGCCCAGAGGGGGTGTTTGAGGCCAAAAGAACGGGGGCATGGGGCGCGGGATCGCCTGTCGTGGTTGACTTCGCGCGGCGGGCGGGTAAAAGGCAGGCTTCACGAGATTACCTTGCGTGTGCGCCCATCCGCGCGGCGCGCCCAAAAGAGAGAGACCGATATGGCGAAGCCGACCACTATCAAAATCCGCCTGAACTCGACCGCAGGCACCGGCCACTTCTACGTGACCAAGAAGAACGCGCGCACCATGACCGAGAAGATGATCGTTCGCAAATACGACCCGGTCGCGCGCAAGCACGTCGAATACAAAGAAGGCAAGATCAAGTAAGATCGCCTGACATTTGTTATGAAAAGCCGCCCTTCGGGGCGGTTTTTTTTGTTGATCCCGTCTGGTGCGGGACAAAAAAAGGCCGCCCCGAAGGGCGGCCTTTTCTGTGCCGGTCGGCGCCGGATCAGTCGCGGTTGCCGAGAAGCTGCAGCAGGAACATGAACATGTTGATGAAGTCGAGATACAGGTTCAGCGCGCCCATGATGGCGGATTTGCCGAGCCACTCGCTGTCCATGTGCATGGCATGCTGGACGTAGTCGGTTTTGATCTTCTGGGTGTCATAGGCCGTCAGGCCCGCGAAGATCAGAACGCCGATCACGGAGACCGCGAACATCACCGCTTCGGACTGAAGGAAGATGTTCACGATGGACGCCACGATCAGGCCGATCACGCCCATGATCAGGAAGCTGCCCCAGCCGGAGATGTCCTTCTTCGTGGTGTAGCCCCACAGGGACAGACCGGCGAAGGCCACGGCGGTGATCAGGAAGGTCTGCACGATGGACATGCCGGTGTAGACCAAGAAGATCGAGGAGATCGACAGGCCCATCATGGCGGCGAAGGCGTAGAAGAACACCTGCGCGCCCGCAGCCGACAGGCGGTTGATCAGAGCGCCGAAGGCGAACACCATGATCAGCGGGGCAAACATGATCAGCCATTTGAGCGGCGAGCCATAGATCGCCTGGCCAAGTGCGGTGACCTGACCGTCTTGCACCGCAAGGCCGGAAATGGCCCAGGCCGCGGCGCCGGTAATCACCATGGCCACGGACATCAGCCCGTAGACCTTGTTCATATGAGCGCGCAGGCCCTGATCGATCTGCGCGTGGGTGGCGGCAGAGCCGGCGCGCACCTGAGTGTAGTCAGCCATGAGTTGTCACCTCCGAAAGAAACTGGCTTGCACGGGCACATTGCCCGGCATCCGGTCAAATATCGGCATGACGCGGCTCTGTTTCAAGGCTTTTCGTGCGCGTTATGGCCGCCGATTCAAAGGGTCAGCGGGTCCAGGAGGCTGGTGCGTCCCATGGAGAGCGTGCTGCTTCGCGCAGGGCGTCCTCCCGCGATACGCCGATATCGCGCAGGGCGCGGTCGTCCAGCTCCGCCAGCTGGCGTCGTTGGCGGCGCAGTTCGAGCCCTTTCAGGAGCCGAGCGCGTAGGGACGGGCGGCGTGCGGGACGGCAGGTCTGCGACGTTAGGGAAAGGGTCATGGGGTGGTCCTTTCAATCTGCGTGATGGGTTTGTATCAAGTGATCTCCGTACTTGATCTATAGCGCGTGATGGATCATAAGTAATATGAATGTTTTTGAGTAAATATATCGAAAGTGATGATATGAGCCGCCAGTTGGATCTCACCTCTCTTCGTTCTTTGGTCGCTGTGGCGGATACCGGCGGCGTGACCCGCGCTGCGGGCTATCTGAACCTCACGCAGTCTGCGGTTTCGATGCAGATCAAGCGGCTGGAGGAAATTCTGGACGCCCCGCTGCTGGAGCGGCTGGGGCGCGGGGTCGTCCTGACGCCGGACGGCGAAGCGCTGCTGCCGCAGGCCCGGCGCATGCTGGAGCTGAACGACGAAGTCCTACGGCGCTTTGCAGCCCCATCAGAACGGCAGATGATCACCATCGGTGTGCCACATGACATCGTGTATCCGGCGATCCCCGAGGTTCTGCGCCAGCTCAACGCGTCGTTCCCCCATGTGAAGATCGTGCTCAACTCCTCGCTGACGCAGATCCTCAAGGACCGGTTCGCGGAGGGTGAGATGGATATGATCCTGACCACTGAAAGCGAGGCCTCCCCGGGGGCGGAGACCTTGCAGACGCTACCTCTCGTGTGGTGCGGCGCGATCAACGGGCAGGCCTGGCGGCGGCGGCCGATCCGGCTGGCCTTTGAGCGCCGCTGCGTGTTCCGGCGATCGGTTCAGGATGCGCTCGACCACGCTGGAATCGCTTGGGAAATGGCCGTCGATTCGGACAACTTCCGGTCGGTCAGTGCCATGGTCAGCGCCGATCTGGCGGTCTCGACGCCGATCCAGAGCACCATGATGCGCGACTGGGAGGAGATCCGCCACGATGGCGCCTTGCCCGATCTTGGGACGGTTGACGTCAATCTCTACACCCGACCGGGCCAAACAGATCAGGTCAGCGAAGCTGTGCGGGGCATGCTGCGCCACGCTTTTTCGTCGGCGCGAAGCAACGCCGCTTAGACCTTGATCGTCACGAAAACGCCAAGTGCCATGATCGCGATCCCAAGCGCCCGGCTTGGGCTGATTGGGGCGGGCAGGGCGCCGAACAGCCCAAAATGGTCGATCAGCGCGGCAGAGACGAGCTGCCCCAAGAGCACAAGGAACACCGCGTTTCCGATGCCGATCATCGGCGCGATCCAGGTGATCGACAGAACGTAAAAGGCGACCAGCGTGCCGGCCAGGAACAGGTGGCGCGGTGCGGTTCCCATGCGGGAAAACCCTTGCGGTGCTGTCACCAACGCAGTGGCAAGCGCGACGCAAAACGCAACGATAAACAACACTGTGGCCGCCGCCGCGGGAGAGCCGATATGGCGCCCGAGCGCGGCATTGAGCGCCGCCAGCACGGGGATACCGACCCCGGCAGCAAGCATCACGGCATAGGGTATCATCGGCGGGTCTCCTTCGCGGGCGAGTTGCGCTGCAGCATGGTCGCCCGAGTCGCTGCTGTCCAGACCGACAGAGCCCTTGCGCTGCCCGCTCAGTTGCGCCAGAAGGAGCCGGAGCGGCGGGTATGGTGAAATGGTATCACACGAGCCTTCCAAGCTCTTGGTGCGGGTTCGATTCCCGCTACCCGCTCCAGATGTCCCGACATGACCCTTCAATTCGCGCTGCAGATTGGTATGCAGTTGGCCCCTCGGCCGTCCATGCCGCGAAGGGACGCTTAGGACGTGCTGGCGCGGCGCAGAAGTTCTATGGCGTCGGGCTTGCTCAGCAGGCTTTCCGCGACCTCGTAGTGCGCAGAGACGGGCTCCGCGTCTTCGGGCGCGAGGTGGCTGATATGGCTGGCGACCTCATCCGGGAGGAGTTCCCGCGTCTGGTGGTCGATATAGAGCGATTCCGACGCGATGCCTTCGGCATAGATGATCTCGTGATGGTCAAAGAGCATCTGGTAGTACTCCACATGGCCCCCGACCTGGCGAGAGATCGCGTCGCCATCGACCAGGTGGCGCACCTTGACGAGGATGTCGGGGCGGCCTGCGCCGATCTTGTCCTCGCGCTGATAGACCATGATCCGGTGATCGGGGCTGACCAGAAGATCGCCCGCATTGTTCAAGGCCCCAGCGCGGATCAGAACCGGTGCGAAGGCGCCGCTGGCGCGCAGGGTCGACACGCCGAGCCAGCGAAGGGGCTGCACGCCATTGTCGCGGGTGAGAACGAGATCGCCGGGGCGCAGATCTTCGATCGGCCTTTGGTTGCCATCCGCCATAGTGATGCGCGTCCCCTTGCCAAAGGAGACACAGGCAATCTGGGCAAAGCGGCGTGTGGCCGAGTGCCGATCAATGCCGACCAGCCGATACGCGTGGTCGGCCTCCAGCGGGGCGAGCGGGAGCACATAGACGGATTCAGCCATGTTGTCGCTGATCTCAACCAGGATCAGCGCCTCACAGGTGGTGCCGCTGTTGTCCATCAAGGTGATGCAGCTGTCGAGCACCACACCGTTGCCGGGATGGCCGATGGGGCTTTGGTCCTGGATGCGGAAGGTCTTGAGACGGGGGCCGAGAGCCACGTGGAGCGTTTCGCGTTCAGCGCCCTGCGAAAGCGTGTAGTAGTCATCCATGACGAGTTCATCGGCAAAAGAGATCGCGTCGCCGCGAGCAACCCCTTCGGAAACGCGCAGGGCGCTGCCGGGATAAACCTTAAGAGTCTGGATTGATCTCCTGATATCCACGATCTTCATATGTCCCCCATACTCGAAACCGATTACACATGCTTTAATCAAGTGATGGTGTGCGGTTCAAATCTGGCAGCATCAGGGAGCCACTAGGAATAAACTGCGGCAAGCATAGCGCGATCTCAAACGATCGCAATCGGGAGGAAACGCCGAATGGATCTTGGAATAAGAGGCAAGAAAGCGCTGGTTTGTGCAAGCTCTAAAGGGCTTGGGCTTGGGTGTGCGCGGGCTTTGGCCGATGCGGGGGCGGATCTCGTGATGAACGCGCGCGGCACTGAGGCGCTTGCCGCGGCAGCGCAGGAAATCGAGCGCGCGCATGGCGTTACCGTGACGCAGGTCGCCTGCGACGTGACCACACCCGACGGGCAAGCGCAGCTTTTGGAGGCCGCCGCTGGTGCTGACATCCTGGTCACAAATGCGGGCGGCCCGCCGCCCGGAGTATGGAGCGACTGGTCTCGCGCGGATTTTCAGGCGGCGATTGATGCCAACATGCTGGCGCCGATTGCGCTCATGCAGGGACTTTTGCCCGGCATGATCGAAAAGCGGTGGGGGCGGGTGGTCAACATCACCAGCCAGGCCGTGCGCTCTCCGATCCCGGCGCTTGGGCTTTCGAACACCGCGCGCAGCGGGCTGACCGGTTTTGTCGCGGGCACGGCGCGGCAGGTCGCCGAATATGGCGTTGCGATCAACAATCTGTTGCCCGGCATTCACGACACGGACCGGGCGGATGCGCTCGACAAGGGCGTCGCGGGCAGTTCCGGCATCAGCCAGGACGCGGCGCGGGCGCAGCGCGAGGCCACCATTCCCGCCCGCCGCTACGGCACACCCGAAGAGTTTGGCGCCACCTGCGCGTTCCTGTGTTCGCAATATGCGGGCTTTATCATCGGGCAAAACGTGATGCTCGATGGTGGCGCCGCGAATATCGCGATCTAGCGGGCTCTTGCGATGCGGGGCGGGGCTTGATACCCCGCCCTGACTGTTTCGCTCGGGAAAGACATGACCGACATCGCCCCCCGGCTTGAGATTCGCAATCTGGTGCGCGCCTATGACGGGCAGCGCGTGGTCGATGACGTGAGCCTGTCGATCATGCCCGGAGAGGTCATGTGCCTTCTGGGCCCCTCGGGCTGCGGCAAATCCACGACCTTGCGCATGATCGCCGGGGTGGAGCGGCAGGATAGCGGCTCGATCTATGTCGATGGCTCTTTGGTCTGCGACACGGTGTTCCGCCTGCCGCCCGAAGCGCGCCATATCGGCCTGATGTTCCAGGATTTCGCGCTGTTTCCGCATCTCGATGTCGGGCGCAATGTGGCGTTCGGGCTCAAGGGCGGGCTTGGCGCCAACCGGGCACGGGTTGAGGAGCTGCTTAGCAAGGTCGGGATGCTGCGCTATATTGATCAGTATCCGCACGAGTTGTCAGGGGGCGAGCAGCAGCGCGTTGCACTTGCCCGCGCTCTTGCGCCCCGGCCCAAGGTCATGCTCATGGATGAGCCGTTTTCCGGGCTCGATGACCGCCTGCGCGACGACATTCGCGATGAAACGCTCGATCTGCTCAAGGCGGAGAACGCGGCGGTGCTGTTGGTCACGCATGAACCCACAGAGGCCATGCGCATGGCCGATGAGATTGCCCTGATGCGGGGGGGGACGGTCGTGCAGCGCGGGGCGCCCTACAACATCTACAACGCGCCCGTGGATCGTCAGGCGGCTGCGTTCTTTAGCGACATCAACGTGTTGAGCGGCGCTGTTCAAGGGGCGCTGACGGAAACCGCCTTTGGGACATTCCTTGCGCCGGGCTTTCGCGATGGCACGCATGTGGACATTGTGTTTCGCCCCCAGCACGTGCAGATCGACTTTGATCGCGATGGGCGCGGCCCACATCCGACGATGCGCACAGGCACGCCGGCCCGCGCCATCGTTCAGCGGGCGCGGTTCATGGGCTCCGAGAGCCTTGTCGAATTCCGGCTGGATTTCGACGGCTCCAAGGTGACGGCCAAGGTGCCGAATGTGTTCCTGCCCAAACCGGGCACGCCGCTGTGGCTGATGGTGCGCCGCGACCGCTGCTTTGTTTTCGAGCGCGACGACTAGCGCAATAGCTCCATGCGGGGCAGGGTGAGCGGATGAAAGCGACCATCCCACCTGATCAGACCGACGCTGCCCGTGCGCCTTTGCCCAAGATGCAGCCCGTTACCGGCCCGTGGATCACGGTGAATGCCGACTATGCTGATCAGATGGCAGAGCGGGACCGGCTGCTGGCGCAGCGTCGGGGCGACGTGATTGCGATGCTGCCTGACGCGCAGGAGGCGTGCGCCGAAGCGTTGGAGGTGATCCTCGAAGCGCTTCCTCCGTTGGGGTTCGAAGTCACGCCGGAGCAGGTGCGCCGCCCCGATGGGGTGTGGGTCCCGTTGGCGGCGCCGCTTGATACGCTTGCGCGGCTCATCACGGAAGACATCTGTATCCTGCAAAAGCAGGGCGATGAACATGTGCTGATCGCGGCGGCTCTGCTCTTTCCGTCCAGCTGGACGCTGTCGCAAAAGATCGGGCGCCCGCTGCGCGCGATCCACATGCCGGTCGCGCCCTATGACGATGCGATCGCCGCGCGGGTGCAGAGGTTCTTTGATGGGGTGCGGCCCGGCCGGCCGCTGTGGCGGGCGAATCTGCTCGATTACGAGGATGCTGCGCTCTACCAGCCCCGCCGCGAATACGAACCCAAGGGCCGCGAGCCCGGCGTGCGGCCGATGTTTTGGCGATCGGAGCGGCAGACGGTGTTGCGCCTGCCACGCACAGAGGCGGTGGTCTTTGCCATTCACACGACAGTGGTGCCGCGCGAGGCGTGAGGAGGGGTCAGGCCGCGATCAGCGGCTTGCCGTTTTTCCCGTGGCGGAAGGCGAGCTGCCGCCCTTCTCGGCCCGAGACAAAGGGGCGGGCCGGGGGATAGGCCGTGTCCTGTTCCAGCTCGGGGAAGGCGCGGTACAGGCTGGTCAGCGCCTTTGGGCTCAGCGTTTTCAGGGCCATGGGGCCGGGGAAGAAGCTTTCGGTTTCCGCGCCGTTCGAGCGCACGATGCGGTGCGTTTCGAACATCATGTGGAAATAGGTCACTTCGGGCAGGTCATCGGCCAATGTGATCCCCTCCAGCTCAAGAAGGTGTTTGGCCGCGACCAGCACTTCGGCCGCGGCAAACATGCGTTCCGCGATCCTGGAGCGCACCAGCACGCGGTGTTGCTGCGACACGACCAGCGGCTTTTCCGGACACCCTGCACCCAGGGCGCCGGGTGCGATGCGCACCGGAATAAGGGACGGGCGCGTTCCAAGCGCGTAGGCGCTGTGCAGAGAGGCGCTGATCCACAAGACAGGCTGCGGGCCTTCGTCAGTCAGGACAAGATCGCCGGGCCCCAGAGTTTCGATCGGCCGCTCGCCCTCGGGCGTGTCGATCATCGTGCCTTTGGCAAAGCAAACCGATCCGTCGACCCGGTCGATATACATTCCGTTATAGGTGCTGCTCTCAAGCTGATTGAGCGTGATCGTCTCAATCGGGCCGCTCAGATAGCTGACGACATCGGTATTCTGTTCGTATTCCGGGGCAATGAACGTGTTGCCCTGCGTGTCCTGAAAGATCACCGCGGTGACGGTTTCGGTGGTGCCGTCCTGAAAGGTGATCGTCGCGAAATAGGTCGCCGTGGCGTCGAATGTGGAGCTGTTGAGCGGGCCGCCTGGGGCCTGCCAGGTAAAGCCGTCCTGGCTGCCCACGGCGCCGTCCATGTCCAGAACGCCTTGGGTGCCGCCATTGTCCTGCGGGGTCACCTCAACAAGGTTGTCACGCAAAGGATTTGCGGCATCGCCAAAGCTCTGCCCCACCAGACGCCATGCGTCATTGGCTTGATTGTCGTACTCATCGTTGGACCAATTCGGTGCCGGGTCGATGAGAGGTAGCACGCCCAGATAGAGCGCGTCCCATACCAGTGCCATTCCTGCCTCCGTCCCTCGCTCCGGGTGCCGCTCTTGGTGGCGGCGCTTGATCCGAACCGGGTGCAACCCGTCTTTGCGGGCCTCATTAAGCAGACGTTAATCGGGCAGGGGCGAGCGGAGGAACGGTGTTCTTGATCTGGCGACAATCATGGTGCGGCGTGAGTCTTTTTGGCCACAATCCACTGAAAGAGCTGCGAATAATTCACAAATCGCCACTTCGGCGCCTTCGGGTTGCCTTAATTCGGCCTCATTTCGGTGGGGTCACCACGTGGCCGGAAGGATGCCTTGCGGGCTTGAGCTGCTAACGCGCGGTCGTGGTGAGAATCGCCGCCCAGAGGGCGTTTTCAGCCCCCTGACAGATCGGGAGATCCTGTGCGATCCGGGTCTGGGTCTCCTCAATCCCGCATCCCGTTGGCGCGACGGAGGTAAGCGCAACGGTGTGCGCGGTGCTGCTGGCCTCCTAACGAAAGGCGCTCATGCCAACGAAAAAGGGCGCCCCGTGCGGAGCGCCCTTTCCCTGATGTCTCAGCCGCTTAGCAGCTGTAGTAGAGCTTGTATTCCACCGGGTGGGGGGTGTGCTCATACTCGTAGACTTCTTCCCATTTCAGGTCGAGATAGCCCTGGATCTGGTCCTTGGTGAACACGTCACCGGCCAGCAGGAAGTCGTGATCGGCTTCCAGGCTGTCGAGCGCTTCACGCAGGCTGGCGCAGACGGTCGGGATGCCTTCCAGCTCTTCGGGGGGCAGATCGTAGAGGTTCTTGTCCATGGCCGGGCCCGGATCGATCTTGTTCTTGATGCCGTCGAGACCGGCCATCAGGAGCGCCGAGAAGCACAGGTAGGGGTTCGCGGACGGATCGGGGAAGCGGGCCTCGACGCGCTTGGCCTTCGGGCTTTCGGTCCACGGAATGCGGACGCAGCCGGAACGGTTGCGGGCCGAATAGGCGCGCAGCACAGGGGCTTCGAAACCGGGGATCAGGCGCTTGTAGCTGTTGGTGCCCGGGTTGGTGAAGGCGTTCAGCGTCTTGGCGTGCTTGAGCACACCGCCGATGAACCACAGCGCTTCCTGGGACAGGTCGGCATACTGATCGCCTGCGAACAGCGGCTTGCCGTCCTTCCAGATGGACATGTTCACGTGCATCCCGGTGCCGTTATCGCCAGCGATCGGCTTGGGCATGAAGGTGGCCGATTTGCCGTAGGCGGCGGCCACGTTGTGGATCACGTATTTGTACTTCTGCTGCTGATCGGCCTGCACGGTCAGCGTGTCGAAGATCATCCCCAGCTCGTGCTGGCAGGAGGCCACTTCGTGGTGGTGCTTGTCGACCTTCATGCCCATGCGCTTCATGGTGGAGAGCATCTCGGAGCGGATGTCCTGAGCATCGTCGATCGGGTTGACCGGGAAGTAGCCGCCCTTGACGCCGGGACGGTGGCCCATGTTGCCCATCTCGTATTCGGTGTCGGTGTTCCAAGCAGCGTCCTGGGCGTCGACTTCGAAGGAGACCTTGTTCATGGCGACCTGGTAACGCACGTCGTCGAACAGGAAGAATTCGGCTTCCGGGCCGACGAAGAAGCTGTCGCCGATGCCGGAGGACTTCAGATAGGCTTCGGCCTTCTCGGCGGTGGCGCGGGGGTCGCGCTCATAGGCTTCGCCGGTGTCGGGCTCCGCGATGGAGCAGTGCACGGCCAGGGTCTTTTCCGCGTAGAACGGATCGATATAGGCGGAGCGCGCGTCGGGCATGAGTTTCATGTCCGAGGCTTCGATCGATTTCCAGCCCGCGATGGAGGAGCCGTCGAACATGAAGCCTTCTTCAAGGAAGTCTTCGTCCACCTGGTCCTGCAGCAGGGTCACGTGCTGAAGCTTGCCGCGCGTGTCGGTGAATCGGATGTCGACATATTCGACTTCCTCGTCGGCGATCAGCTTGAGAAGGGCTTTGTTGTCCATTTCGTCCTCTCTTGGGTTGAATGCGGTGCGGTATGGATGGCCATACCAGTGGGTATGGGGTGGTTCAGAGCGCGTCGTCGCCCTCTTCGCCGGTGCGGATGCGGATGGCCTGTTCGACCGGGGAGACGAAGATCTTGCCGTCCCCGATCTTGTCGGTCTTGGCGGCGGCGATGATGGCCTCCACGGCGCCATCAACCTGATCGTCGGGCAGGACCACTTCGATCTTCACCTTGGGCAGGAAGTCCACGACATATTCGGCGCCGCGATAGAGTTCGGTGTGGCCCTTCTGACGGCCAAAGCCTTTGACTTCGATCACGGAAAGCCCCTGCACGCCGACGTCCTGCAACGCCTCTTTCACTTCGTCCAGTTTGAACGGCTTGATGATGGCTTCGATCTTTTTCATCGGGCGACTCCCTTGCGGATCTGTTGCCCCACGTGAGACCATTCCCGGGCGCGGGGCTCAATGCGACGGATGCGCGGGCTGCGGCGCTGCGGCATGATATCAGGCCCGCTGCCTAATAATTGTGCAGAACGCTCAAAATGGAGGCGATGCGTGACCGAGCTGCTGACAGCCGCCCAGATGCGGGACGTGGAGACGCGGGCCATCGAGTCGGGATCGGTGAGCGGTCTTGAGCTGATGGAGCGTGCCGGAGCAGGCGTTGTCTCGGCCATCCTGCGGATGGCGGAGGAGGGGGGCTCTGCCCCCGTCGCCTGTGGCGACTCCCCCGAGGTATTTGGACAAATAAGAAACGCGGTTGTGCTGTGCGGGCCGGGGAACAACGGCGGGGACGGGTTCGTGATTGCCCGGCTGCTGGTCGAGGCGGGGTGGACCGTGAGCGTGGTTCTGTTCGGGGATGCCGCGAAGTTGCCGCCCGATGCGCGGGTTAATCATGACCGCTGGTGCGAGATCGGCGCTATTCAACCCTGGGAGAGATCCGGGGCGGAGAGCTTTGCGGACCGGCCCCTGGTGGTGGATGCGGTCTTTGGCACGGGGCTCGCGAGGCCAATCCCCGGAGCGGTGCGGGAAGTGCTGTGGGCGGCGCGGGGCTGCCCGGTTGTGGCGGTGGATTTGCCGTCGATGCTGGGCTCCGACAGCGGCGCTGACTTGGGCAGCTGGCCCGACGATGCCGGGTTTGCGCATCTGACGGTGAGTTTTCACCGGTTCAAGCGGGGGCATATTCTGGGCGCGGGGCCGCGCTTGTGCGGGCGGGTTGAGCTTGCCGATATTGGGCTGAACGGGGCGGCGACGGAGGCCGTGCGGCTGGTGGAGGCGCCAGAGGGGATTGGCAAGCCCCAGGGGCATAAGTTTGATCATGGATCTGCTCTCGTCCTCACGGGCGGCATGGGGCGCACGGGGGCGGCGCGGCTTGCGGCGCGGGGGGCTTTGCGGATAGGGGCCGGGCTGGTGACGCTGGCCGCGCCGGGGAATGCGATGGCTGAATGCGCCGCGCGGATTGACGCGCTGATGCTGCGGCGTTGCGACGACGCGGGTAGCCTCGTGCAGCTGCTGGAGGACCCGCGCATCACCGCGCTGTGCCTGGGGCCGGGGCTGGGCGTTGAGCGCGCGCGCGATTTGCTGTCGGTGGCCTTGGAGGCCGGTCTAAGCTGCGTTCTGGATGCTGATGCGATTACTGCCCTTGCGGGTGGAGCGTCGGGGGGCGGGCTGCATGAGCGCTGTGTGCTGACGCCCCACAGCGGGGAGTTCGCGCGGCTATTTCCGGACCTGTCCTTGGATGCGCCGGTTGAGGCGGCGGCGGAGGCGGCGGTGCGGGCGGGCTGCACGGTGCTTCTGAAAGGCCCGGCGACAGTGATCGCCGCGCCGGATGGGCGGGTTGCGGTCCACGCTGCGGTCTATGAGCGAGCCGTGCCATGGCTGGCGACGGCGGGGGCGGGAGACGTCCTGGCCGGGATGATCGCCGGGCTCATGGCGCGCGGCTGGGTAGCGTTCGAGGCCGCCAAAGCCGGTGCTTGGCTGCATGCCGAAGCTGCGCGGCTGTTTGGCCCCGGGCTCATCGCGGAGGACCTGCCCGAGCAGATCCCCTTGGTGTTACGGCTGCTTCAGAACGGGGTGCAGACCAGTTCCAGCCCGTCAGCATAGACGATCCGGCCTTCGTCGAATTTCGGGCGGACCAGCTCGACGCTTTGATAGCCCGCATCGGTGATCGTGCTGCCGTTGACCAGATCGCCGGCCTCGGTGATCGTGGGCATGCGGCTTGGGCCGCTTTCCATGAAGATCAGAGTCTCCTCCCCGACGGTGAGCGCGGCGGAGGGTTTACCCGGAGCAATGGCATCCGGAGCAATGTGGATCAGCCGGGCGATGCCTTGCGCCCGCTCAATGGTGCCAACGCGTTGCAGCCCATATTCGCGGGTGATGATGAAGCTGCCTTCCGACAGATCGCCCATCGTCTCGACTCCGGCACGAGTCAGCACGGTGGTTTGGGCCAGCATGCCAACCGCAGGGATCGAGGCGCTGGCAACGTCGTTGCCGTCGAATTCGTGTGCCTGGTACATAGTCTCAGCCGTCCGTTGAAACAGTTATCTGATCGTTAACGTTTCACTAGAGGGCGCTTATGGCGAAATTGGGGCGGGCTGTTCGGCGCCCACGTCTTTTTTCGGATATTTTTCCGCTCGCATCCCGGCGGGGCCTTTGGTAGAGAGCGGCGCAATCTTTCCTGCGGGTGTGGCGAAATTGGTAGACGCACCAGATTTAGGTTCTGGCGCCGCAAGGCGTGGGGGTTCAAGTCCCTCCACCCGCACCACTGAATGACGATGAAAAGGACGGCAAGGATGCAGGTCACCGAGACCCTGAACGAAGGCCTCAAGCGCGGCTACCAGATCACCGTGACCCACGATGAGCTGGACGCGAAGGTTGAAGAGAAGCTGGTGGAGGCGCAGCCGACCATCGAGATGAAGGGCTTCCGCAAGGGCAAGGTCCCGATGGCTCTCCTGCGCAAGCAGTTCGGTGAGCGTCTGATGGGCGAAGCCATGCAGGAAACCATCGATGGCGCCATGCGCGAGCATCTGGAAAACACCGGCGATCGCCCGGTGGCCCAGCCCGGCATGAAGATGACCAACGAAGACTGGAAGCCCGGTGACGACGTGGTTGTCGATGTGGATTACGAAACCCTGCCGGAAATCCCGGAAATCGACTTCTCTGACGTGGAGCTGGAGCGTCTCGTCGTGAAAGCCGACGACGCCGAAGTGACCGAGGCTCTGGAAAACCTCGCCAAGTCCGCTCAGGACTTCGAGGAGAAGAAGGGCAAGGCCAAGGATGGCGATCAGGTCGTGATCGACTTCAAGGGCATGCTCGATGGCGAAGCCTTCGAAGGCGGCACCGCCGAAGGCTACCCGCTGGTTCTGGGCTCCGGCTCCTTCATCCCCGGCTTCGAAGAGCAGCTGGTCGGCGTGAAGGCCGGTGAGGAGAAGGACGTCAACGTGACCTTCCCCGAGGAATACCAGGCGGAGCACCTGGCCGGGAAGGACGTGGTCTTTGAGGTCAAGGTGAACGAGGTCAAGGCGCCCAAGGATGCCGAGATCAACGACGAGCTGGCCCAAAAGTTCGGTGCCGAGGATCTGGATGCCCTGAAGGGCCAGATCGCGGAGCGTCTGGAAGCCGAATACAAAGGCGCCGCGCGCGCCATCGCCAAGCGCGGCCTGCTGGACGCTCTGGACGGCAAGGTTGAATTCGACCTGCCCCCGAGCCTGGTGGACGCCGAAGCGAACCAGATCGCGCATCAGCTGTGGCACGAAGAGCACCCCGAGGTGCACGATCACAACCACGACGCCATCGAGCCCACCGACGAGCACAAAGAGCTGGCCGCCCGCCGCGTGAAGCTGGGCCTGCTGCTGGCCGATGTCGGCCAGAAGGCCGGTGTGGACGTCTCGGACGCCGAGATGACCCAGGCCGTGATGAACCAGGCTCGCCAGTATCCGGGTCAGGAGCGCCAGTTCTTCGAAGCCGTGCAGCAGAACCCGCAGCTGCAGCAGCAGCTCCGTGCGCCGCTGTTCGAAGACAAGGTTGTCGACCACGTGCTGGAGCAGGCCAAAGTGACCGACAAAGAGGTCTCCAAGGACGATCTGCAAAAGGCCGTCGAGGCCATGGAAGACGAAGAATAAGACCGGCACATCGCTGGTTTGCGAAGGCCGCCCCTTGGGGCGGCCTTTTGCGTTTCCGGGCGTCGCTTTGGGTTGCGACTTTGCGGCTTGGCCCTGACGGTCCAGCCAGCCGCTGGGGCTGGTGCTGGTAATGCGCAGGAACTCGCGGTTGAAATTGGATTTCGTGTTGAACCCCGAGGACAGCATGGCGTCGGTCACGCTCTGGCCGTCCAGCATGGCCTGCTGGGCCGCTCCAGACCGAGTGTTTGCAAATGGCATCGACGAACGCCGCATCATGGCGGCAGGCTTTTCCTTTGGCGGCTGGACGGCTTTATCCCTGGTCGGCGCGCGCTGCGGGGGCGCTTGCGGCCTGCGACACGCATCAAAGCGTCATGGAGCTGTGCGACCTTCTGCTGTCGGACGAGGTCCAGCTTCAATCCGTGGACCCAAAGCTGTGGAATGCCAGCTACGCGGATCCGCGCGTGACCGGGGCCTTTTCGATTGATCCCGGCTTTGTCTGGGGGCTGGAAGAGGACGATCTGTCCTCGCTGTTGCCCAAGGTGGCGGTGGTGGGACTCGGAGGCGCGCAAGACCGTCTCTTTGCGACCAATTTCGACGAAAGCGGGTTGGCGTATCTTCTGGGGGATCGGCAGATCGTGCGGTTCGATCCGGCCTATCATTTTAGTGCAATGACGCTGTGCAAACCCGAAGGCGAAGCGATCTTGCTCGATGAGCAGGACGATCCAGTCTGCACCGATCCCGCGGGGTCCGACCGTGCTGCGATCCATGCCAAGATCATCGACATGATGGCCGAGGAGTTGGGGCTTTAGCGCTCAGATGGGCGCGCGGATGAAAGGGCGATGTCATCTAAATGAGACATATGCCTGCGACAATTTGCGCGGATTCGGCACAGTTCCTTTTCACCGAAGCGTTTCAGCACAGTTCGGGTCGAGCTTTCCCAGCTCGGCCCGTATTTTGTTTGCGGCAGGGATTTGCCCGCAAATCAGAGATGCCGCGCCCGCCAGGGGCAGGCGCGGCGATGTCGATCACAGAGCGATACGGTAGAGCGCAAAGCCCCCTTCGCCTTCACCGGCGGGGGTGATGTTCACGCCCTGCACGTCGGCGGCATAGGCGGCGCCCGCCGGGCCGGTTTCAAACAGGACCGTGGTGCCGGGCATCGGCGCAAAGGTCCAGTTGGCATCGGCTTTCGGGTCCACGGTGCCCTTCTCGACAATATAGCGCACGATGACGTCGCGGTTGGTGTCGGGGGCTTCGAACACGGTGGTCTCGGGCGAGGCGCCCGGGAAGTGCCCGCCGCCGCCCGCGCGGTAGTTGTTGGTGGCGACGATGAACTCTGCCGCATCGTCGATGGGCTGGCCGTTGAAGGTCAGGTTCTTGATGCGGTTCGCGCCTTCCGCGATCACTTCGCCATCCTTGTTGTATTTGGACGGCTCGGACAGGTCGATCTGGTAGGTGACACCGTCGATCACGTCGAAATTGTAGGACGGGAAGGACGGGTTGAGCAGAACCGCGTCCTGCGCGCCGGGTTCGATCTGATTGAACATCCCGGCGGAACGTTCCAGCCATTCGCGGACCTGTGCGCCGGTGATACGCACCGCGCGGGCCGTGTTCGGGTAGAGATAGAGATCGGCCACGTTCTTGATCGCCACATCGCCGGGGGCGACATCGGTGAAATATTCGGGGCCGCCGCGACCGCCCGCCTTGAACGGCGCTGCCGCCGACAGGAGGGGCAGGGCCTCATGCTCGGTGCCCTTGAGCATCTGGGCGATGTACCACGTCTGCGCGTTGGAGACGATCTGAACCGACGGGTCATCCGCGACGAGCGCGAAGTAGCTGTGCAGCGGCGCCGCCGTCTTGCCCACGGCCCGGCGCACATAGGCGAGCGTTTCCTCATGCGCGGTCTGGGTGGCCTCCAGCATCGGAGTGTAGTCTTCGACGAGCGCCGTCACGGAGCGGTCTTCGTTCCGCTTGGAGATCGGACGCGCTTCGCTTTGATGGCCGACCACTTTCCAGGTGTTGCCGTCGCGTTCGATCAGAAGGTCGATCAGACCCATATGGCTGCCCCAGTAGCCAGCCATGACGGCGGGGGTGCCGTGGATCGTGCCATTGGCGGTATCGACGGCGGCGTAGTCCTTGTAGGTGTCCGAGGGGAACACGAGGTGGCTGTGCCCGGTCAGCACCGCGTCGATCCCGTCGATGGCGGCAAGCGGGACGGAGGCGTTCTCCATCATGTCGCTCTCATCGGCGCTGCCGATGCCGGAGTGGCTGAGCGCAACGATGATCTCGGCGCCTTCTTCCTTCATCTGCGGGATATAGGCGCGGGCGGCAGCGAGGATGTCGCGGGTTTCAACATTGCCTTCCAGGTGCTGGCGGTCCCACTGCATGATCTGCGGCGGCACGAAGCCGATCAGACCGATGCGGATCGGGGCGGTGGTGCCATCGCCCAGCGTGATCTGGCGGTCTAGGATCACATAGGGCTTCACCAGGGTTTCGTCCTCGGTCGGGGCGCCGCCCAGCTTGCGGGCGACGTTGCAGCACACCACGGGGAAGCCCGCTCCGGCGAGCGCCTTTTCAAGGAAGGACAGCCCGTAGTTGAATTCGTGATTGCCGAGCGTCATCGCATCAAAGCCCAGCGTGTTCATGGCATCGATCACCGGGTGGGTCAGATCGCCATCCATGCCGCGCTCATAGGCGATGTAGTCGCCCATCGGGTTGCCCTGCAGGAAATCGCCATTGTCCAGCAGCAGCGTATTGGTCGCCTCGGCCCGGATCCCTTCGATCAGCGTTGCGGTGCGCGACAGGCCGACCGTGTCGACGGGCTTGTCGGCATAGTAGTCATAGGGGTGCACATGGACATGGATGTCGGTTGTCTCGATCAGGCGCAGATGGGCCTGATTGGAGGCAGCGCGGGCGCTGAACGGGTGCAGGGCGATGAAACCGGCGGTGCTGGCCAGGAAATGACGGCGCGAGAGAGCGGGCATGAGAATGCTCCTTGTATTGTCGTGTTGATGAAAAAGTCTCTCACGCCATTGTAACAATCATGCGCCTCTTCCCGAGTCCCTGTCCTTTCCGCAGGGTCGTGAATTCCGCTGTTGGTTCAGCATGATCAGAGCGTTAGCGTGTGCACATTCTAATCTGGGAGCTTATTCATGAAGAGTTTTGCGACAATGCTGGCGGCAGCTATGTGTCTTGCCGGTGCTGCTGATGCTTGCCCGAGCTGGGCCAATGACGGCCAGCGTGCGTCTTTCAGCGGGTCGGAACTGCGCGGTGGCGGAAAGGCCCTGCGCGTGGTGGCGGGCGGCGATCAGCGGTTGATCGGATGCGGCATTCCGTTCGGCAGCGACAATGGCGATGGGTATGTGACGCGTGATCCGGATTTCACTTTCGATATGCGCGGGCTTAGTGGCTATAAGCTGGTGCTGAGCACCTATAGCGAATGCGACAGCGTGTTGGTGATCAACACGGGCACCGACAGCTGGTTCTACGACGATGATGACAATTCCGACAGCGCGCTGGACAGCCGGATCATCCTGACCCGCCCGCGCGACGGGATTTATGACGTTTGGATCGGCACCCATGATGGCAGCGTTTGCGATGCCATGCTGGCCTTGCAGACGATCCCGCGCTGATCCCTGAGGGGGACGCGATAGCAAAGCAAAGGGCCGCCCCGATTGGGGCGGCCCTTTTTCATGCGGGTTTGCGCGAGGCGTGGTCAGGCGAAGAGGCTGCGCCCGTTCTTTGCGTGGCGTTCGGCCATCCGCTGTGCCTGCCGTCCGGGCACAAGCGGCCGGGCCGGGATCGGGCCCGCGCCGCCGGGGATGGCCTGGTCCAGCTCGGGGAAGAGCGTGAGGATCTCATTCCGCGATGCGGGGGGGACGGATTTGAGCGCTTCCGGGCCGGGGTAGAGCGATTCCGTCCACGCGCCATTGGCGATGATGACCTCGTGATCGCTGCACAGGACGTGGATGTATTCCACGCTCTCCACATCATCGAGCCGCTCAACGCCGGGCAGCGGTAGAAGCTGCTTGGCTGCGACCAGCACTTCTGAGCAGCCGAACATCCGCTGCGCGATTTTGGAGCTGACCAGAATACGATGCTGCGGCGAAACGGTGAGATCCCGCTGCGGCATGTTCTGCCCGAGCGCCCCTGCAGAAATCCGGATGGGCCGCATCCGGGGCAGGGCGGTGAGCTCCTCTTGGGTCATAACCCGGCGCCCCATCCAGCGGATCGCCTGGAACCCGTGATCACGGGTGGCGATGCGATCGCCCGGACGAAGGGTTTCGATGGGCTGCGCTCCGTTGATCGTGGTGATGAGCGTGCCGGGTGTGAAGCAGATCGGGCCACAGATCTTTTCGACATTGGCAATGTTGACCCCTTCGAAGCTGAAGTCATTCTGCGTGCCGTATGTCCAAAGCCCATCCTGTTCGGGATCCTGCCAGTATTGCTCCGTCAGCGCGGTGTAGAGCGCGTTGCCGTCATTGGGAGGAATGCGGAAGATCGCCTTGTCTCCGCTATAGGATACGCCCATCGTCGCGCAGGCGATGCTATTGTCGATCCCAAGGGACAGGGTGTCATTGCCCCCTCCCGTGTCCAGATTATGGGTGATCGTCGCGCCGTCTCCGAACCAGAGGCTGTCATTGCCGTCATATTCGGTTGTGCCATTGGCCTGATCGCCAATCACGCTATAGGCTGTGAAACCCGACCCAGCGGTCAACGTGTCGGAGCCTGTGCCCAAAGTCAGCTCGCAGTCGATGCGCACGTCGTTCCCGAGCGTAATGCTATCGTGCCCGGTGCCGGTATCCATGTTGTGCAGGATATGGGCCTGATCTCCCAAGGTGATGGTATCAGCTCCGGCCCCGGTGAGGATGGTTCCGGCCGTGAGCCCAGAGCCAAAGGTGATCTCGTCTTCGTCGTTGTCACCACAGACGTCGCCCGTATCGATCGTTCCGGTGATCGTTACGTCATTGCCGCCGATGACGGTATCATCGCCATCGCCGAGCGTGATGGACCCGGAGACAGTCGCTCCGTCGCCCAACACCACCAGATCGTCATCGGACCCGTCGCCAACGCCGTTCTGCGTGCCGTTGGGACCGCCCCAGATGTCTCCGATCTGTGCGTTATCCCCGACGAGGACGGTCATGCCATCCGTGTGGGTCCCGTCGATGCGCACGCAGGAGAAATCCTCACCTTCGGGCACCGAGATGGTCGGGGTCAGGGAGCCGTCTCCCGACGGGTCGACGAAGCCGACCGTGTAACTCGGCGAGCCACCCTCGGTCGGTTCCAACGTAATGTTGGCCTGCGTCCCTTCGCCCGAGCAGCCGCCAAAGGTGACGGTGCCGCACAGGTCTTTAGACACCAGCACATTGTCGCCTTCCGACAGGTTCACAGGGTAGCGGTTACCATAGCCGTCTTCGGGTATGATCCGGACCGAGTAGGTTTCTCCGTCGCTGGAGTAGCTGTCGCCGGGCGCAAGACCCAGGCTGGATGCCGTGTAAGCATCCAGTACGTAATAGTTCACCATTATCACCAAATCCCGCGGTGGCCCACGAGAGTCCTAATTAGAGTCCCCCAGGTCAATCTGGCAAAAAACTGGATTGGCCTGCCCATATCTCTATGGGCCCTTGGAAGCTGTCTGGAAGTTACGGAAGATGCAATAAATTAGACATAATTTTGCCCAAAACACATTGTTTCCGAGGGAAAAAGTCGGTGACCGCGTTTGCCGCATGGCTGACGATCACGTATTGGGTGAGCGATTGATGTAATTAAAACAACCAGGAATTGTTTATCGGTCATTTCGGAAATGACGATAGTGGCATTTGATTCGTGAGGATAGAAAAAGGCCGCCCAATCTGGGCGGCCTTTCTAATGCTTTCGATCTGGGACTTTGCCCTAGATCAGGCGTCGTCGTCCTCGGCCGGGGCTTCCGCGTCCGGCTCCGCGCCGCGCGGGTCGTCCATGTCGTCCAGACCTGCAGCGCCGATATCGTCGAAGAGCTGCTCGATCTCGAACTCGGCAGCGGCTTCTTCTTCAGCGGCGAGGTCCTGAATGGACTTGCCGGTGGCCTGAAGCTCGGCTTCTTCGACGGTCCGGGCCACGTTCAGGGTGATGACGGCATCGACCTCGGGGTGCAGGGTCACGTGCACGTCGTGCATGCCCAGATCCTTGATCGGGGCCTTCAGCGCCACCTGCTTGCGGTCGACAGTGAAGCCAGCCTCGGTCGCAGCTTCCGCTGCGTCGCGGGTCGAGACGGAGCCGTAAAGCGCGCCGCCATCGGAGGCGGAGCGGATCACGACGAAAACCTGACCGTCCAGCTTTTCGGCCAGCGATTCGGCTTCGGCTTTGCTCTCCAGGTTACGGGCTTCCAGCTGAGCTTTCTCGGCCTCGAACTTGGCCTTGTTGGCCGCGTTCGCGCGCAGGGCTTTGCCCTGGGGCAGCAGGAAGTTGCGGGCGTAGCCTTCCTTGACGGAGACGACTTCACCCATCTGGCCCAGTTTGGCCACTCTTTGCAAAAGGATCACATCCATGGGACTTGCTCCTTATTTCACGGCGTAGGGCAGCAGGCCCAGGAACCGTGCGCGCTTGATCGCCTGAGCCAGCTTCCGCTGGTTTTTGGCGCCAACGGCGGTGATACGGGAGGGGACGATCTTGCCGCGCTCAGAGATGTAGCGCTGCAGGAGTTTCACGTCCTTGTAGTCGATCTTCGGCGCATTCTCGCCCTCAAACGGGTCGGTCTTGCGACGGCGGAAAAACGGTTTAGCAGCCATTTTATCTATCCTTCCCGTAACTTAGCGACGCGGGCGGCGATCTTCACGATCGTCACGCTTTTGCATCTGGATCGAGGGGCCTTCCTCGTGCTCGTCCACCTTGATGGTGAGCACACGCATCACATCATCATGCAGACGCATCAGGCGCTCCATTTCCTGCACGGCGCCGGCGGGGGCGTCGGTGCGCAGGAAGGCGTAGTGGCCCTTGCGGTTCTTGTTGATCTTGTAGGCCATCGTCTTGACGCCCCAATACTCCGAGCCGACGACTTTGCCGTCATTGTCCGACAGGACGCCCGAGAAGTGTTCGATGAGGCTTTCGGCCTGCGCGCTGGACAGGTCCTGGCGCGCGATAAAGACATGCTCATAAAGCGGCATGAATTTCTCCGTCATGTAAGCGCATTTCAAAGACCGGCCCAAGAGCCTTCCGCGGGGACGGTCACGAGAGCTGCGCGGGTCAAGCGGGTCGCGGAAGGAATGCGGCCTTATACAGCATCGCGCCCCTGCAGCAAGGCCCCATGTTCCTTGCCGGGCGCGGCGCGGGACGCTAGGTCAGGGCAAACAGTAAGGAGAACCCCGATGCGCGCTTTTGTTTTTCCCGGGCAGGGAGCCCAGACGCTTGGCATGGGCCGGGACCTGGCCGACACTCGGCCCGAGGCGAAAGCGGTCTTCGAAGAGGTGGACGAGGCCCTCGGTGAGCGGCTCAGCGCCGTGATCTGGGGAGAAGACATCGACGCGCTCACCCTGACCGCGAATGCTCAACCCGCCCTCATGGCCACCTCCATGGCCGCCATGCGTGCGCTCGAAGCCGAAGGCGTGACCATGGGCGCCGCCTCGTTCGTAGCAGGGCACTCGCTGGGCGAATACTCGGCCCTGTGCGCTGCCGGGGCGCTGACGCTGACCGACACCGCCCGTCTCCTGCGCACCCGCGGCGAGGCCATGCAAAAGGCCGTCCCGGTGGGAGAGGGCGCCATGGCCGCGCTGCTCGGGCTCGATTTCGACACGGCCATGGCCGTGGCCGAGGAAGCAGCGCAAGGGCAGGTCTGCCAGGCCGCCAATGACAACGATCCCAGCCAGGTGGTGATCTCCGGCCACAAGGACGCCGTGGCCCGTGCCGCCGATCTGGCCAAAGAAAAAGGTGCCAAGCGCGCGCTGATCCTGCCGGTCTCCGCTCCGTTCCACTGCGATCTTATGGCGCCCGCCGCCCAGGTCATGGCCGAAGCCCTCGAGCAGGTCGAAATCTCCGCCCCCGACGTTCCGGTCGTGGCCAATGTCCTGGCGAGCGCCATCGACAGCCCCACCGCGATCCGCTCGGCTCTGGTCACGCAGGTGACCGGCTCGGTCCGTTGGCGCGAAAGCGTTGCGTGGCTCGCCGCGCAGGGCGTGACCGAAACCTGGGAGATCGGCGCGGGCAAGGCGCTCACCGGTATGATCCGCCGCATCCACAAACCGATGGAGACCCGCGCGGTCGGCACCCCGGATGATGTGCGCGCCGCGGCTGAAAGCCTCGCCTGATCGCTTCTTATTTGTCCAAATACCTCGGGGGAGCGCGCAGCGCGGGGGCGGAGCCCCCAAACCCCCGGTTCACACCAGAAAGGCACTGACATGTTCGACCTGACCGGAAAATCCGCTCTCATCACCGGCGCCTCCGGCGGCCTTGGCAGCGAAATCGCCCGCGCCCTGCACGGCGCAGGCGCTACCGTGGGCCTTTCGGGCACCCGCGAAGAGCCGCTCAACGCCCTTGCCGCCGATCTGGGCGAGCGGGCCCATGTTCTGCCCTGCAACCTCTCCGATGCCGAGGCCGTCACCGCGCTGCCCAAGCAGGCCACTGAAGCCATGGGATCGGTGGACATTCTGATCAACAACGCCGGCATCACCCGCGACAATCTGTTCATGCGGATGAGCGAAGAGGAATGGGCCTCGGTGCTTGAGGTCAACCTCACCGCCACGATGCGTCTGTGCAAAGGCGTGGTCCGGGGCATGATGAAAGCCCGCTGGGGCCGGATCGTGAACATCTCTTCCGTGGTCGGCGCGACGGGCAATCCGGGGCAGGCGAATTACGCCGCGTCCAAGGCCGGGATGGTCGGCATGTCCAAATCGCTGGCCTACGAGGTGGCCAGCCGCGGGATCACCGTGAACTGCATTGCGCCTGGTTTCATTGGCTCTGCGATGACCGACAAGCTCACCGATGACCAGAAATCCGGGATTTTAGGTCAGATCCCGATGGGCCGCATGGGCGAGGCGTCCGAAATCGGCGCTGCGGCGCTCTATCTGGCCAGCTCCGAGGCAGGCTACGTCACCGGCACGACCTTGCATGTGAATGGTGGCATGGCCATGTTCTGAACGCGCTTCCCCTTGGGGAAAGCGTTTGCGTTGGGCGTCAATCCTGCTATAGGCGCCGCAATACACCGGTTGCGCGGTTTCCGCGCGGCCCAAACACAGCCCTTCGGGGCGCAATCGGGTCCAGACAGACAACGGCCCGCACAGACGTGAGGAAATGGATATGAGCGACGTCGAAGCACGCGTGCGCAAGATCGTGGTGGAGCACCTGGCGGTCGAAGAAGACAAGGTTGTGGAAAACGCCTCCTTCATCGACGACCTGGGCGCCGACAGCCTGGACACGGTTGAGCTGGTCATGGCCTTCGAAGAAGAGTTCGGCATCGAGATCCCCGATGACGCTGCCGAAACCATCCAGACCTTCGGTGATGCGGTCAAATACATCAAGGAAGCCCTCTGATCCCAGCGGGTACCTGATGCGATGAGACGGCGCCTTCGGGCGCCGTTTTGCTTTTTGCCGCCCAAGGGCGGGGGCTCGCCCTGAGCCGCGCCAATGAGGCAGAGCACCGCCAAGCGGGCTTTCGGGTTTTCCGCCGATCCTGGGGGCGCGGTCTTGCGTCCGGGGGCGGGCAGCGCGTAAATCGGGCGAAGCCGATTTTAATGGACGGAGAGGCGCATGCGCAGAGTTGTTGTCACGGGGCTGGGGCTGGTGACGCCGTTGGCCGATGGGGTGGACGCGAGCTGGAGCCGCATTCTGGACGGCGTTTCGGGCGCGGGTCCTATCACGCGTTTCGACACCGAGGGGCTGACCACCACCTATGCCTGCGAAGTGCCTCATGGCGAGGGCGAAGGCGAATTTGACGGGGCCAAATACATGGCGCCGAAGGATCAGCGCAAGGTCGATACCTTTATCCTTTACGGCATGGCAGCGGCTCAGCAGGCCGTTGAGGACGCGGGCTGGGCCATCGACGATGAGGACGAGCTGCTGCGCACCGGCGTTCTGCTGGGCTCGGGCATCGGCGGGCTTCAATCCATCGCCGACACGGCTGTGATGATGGAAGAGAAGGGGCCGCGCCGGGTGTCTCCGTTCTTTGTGCCCGGAGCGCTGATCAACCTGATTTCTGGTCAGGTTGCGATCAAATACGGCTTCAAGGGACCGAACCACGCGGTTGTCACGGCCTGTTCCACCGGGGCTCACGCCATTGGCGACGCCGCGCGGATCATCAAATACGGCGATGCCGATGTGATGATCGCGGGCGGCGCGGAAGCGGCGATCTGCAAGATTGGCATCGCGGGTTTCAACGCCTGCAAGGCGCTGTCCACCGCGCGCACCGACGATCCCAAGACGGCGAGCCGTCCGTGGGACGCGGATCGCGATGGGTTCGTGATGGGCGAGGGCGCCGGCGTCGTCGTTCTGGAGGAATACGAACACGCCAAGGCACGCGGGGCCAAGATCTACGCCGAAGTTCTGGGCTACGGCCTGTCGGGCGACGCCTATCACATCACCGCCCCGTCCGAGAACGGCGAGGGCGGCGAGCGCTCCATGCGGGCTGCGCTCAAGGATGCCGGGTTGGAGCCGACGGATATCGACTACATCAACGCCCATGGCACGAGCACCATGGCCGACACGATTGAGCTGGGCGCCGTGCAGCGGATGCTGGGCGATCACGCCAAGAATGTCGCGATGTCCTCGACCAAATCCATGACCGGCCACCTTCTGGGCGCGGCCGGCGCGATTGAGGCGATCTTTGCCATCCTCGCGACCAAGCACAATGTGGCGCCGCCGACCATCAACCTGGACACGCCGCCGGAAGAGGCCGTTGTCGATCTTTGCGCGAATGAGAAACGCGAGAAGACCATCGACGTGGCACTGTCCAACAGCTTTGGCTTTGGCGGCACCAATGCGAGCCTGATCGTCGGGAAACCGCGCTGATGTGGAAAGCCATTGCCAGCACGGCACTGTCTTTGTTCGTGGTCGGGCTGTTCCTGCTGGCCGGGGTGATCTTGTGGGGCACGAGCCAGTGGCGCGACCCCGGACCGCTGAGTGAGGCGATCTGCCTTGAGGTGCCTGCGGGCAGCTCCATGCGGTCGGTCAGCGAAGACCTAGCCGCGCAAGGGGCCATTAGCCAGCCGACCATCTTCCGGGCCGGAGCAGATTACGCGGAGAAATCCGCGCTGCTCAAAGCGGGTTCGTTCCTGATCCAGCCGGGCTCCTCCATGGAGGAGATCGTGGACACGATCACGGGCACCGGCCAATCGACCTGCGGCACGGAGATCGTCTGGCGTGTTGGCGTCACCCGCCAGCAGGCGGAGATCCGCACGCTGGATCCGGCCACGGGGCGCTACGATGAGGTCGCCGAGTGGGACCCCGCCGCTGACGCTCCGGCGGAGTATGCGCAGTATGTGGACAAGCCGGACACCCAGTTCCGCGTCGTGATTGCTGAGGGCGTCACGAGCTGGCAGGTGCGCGATGCGTTGCGCAGCATCGGCATCCTAGATGGCGATCCGGGCGAGGTGCCCGAAGAGGGCTCTCTGGCGCCGGACAGCTATGCGATCCAGCCCGGAGATTCGGGTGCCGCGCTGATCGCGAAGATGCAAGAGGCGCAGAGCGCGCGGCTGCAAACGGTCTGGGACGCGCGGTCGGACCGTACGGCGGTCGAGACGCTGGAAGACGCTCTGATTCTGGCCTCGATCATCGAGAAAGAGACCGGCGTTCCCGAGGAGCGGCGACAGGTCGCTGCCGTCTTCACCAACCGTCTGGAGCAGGGGATGCGGCTGCAGACCGACCCCACGGTGATCTACGGGATCACCAAGGGCGAGGGTGTGCTGGGCCGCGGCCTGCGCCGGTCCGAGCTGGATCGCGAGACGCCGTGGAACACCTATGTTATCGCAGGGTTGCCGCCCACGCCGATCGCCAATCCGGGCCTGGAGAGCCTGCGCGCGGCGGTCGATCCGTCGGATGATGACTACGTGTTCTTTGTCGCCGACGGCACGGGCGGCCATGCCTTTGCCACGACGCTGGACGAGCACAACCGCAATGTCGCCCGCTGGCGCCAGATCGAAGCGGAGCGCGCCGCGCAGCAGGGCGGCGGCAACTGATCCGGTTAACGGTTCTTGCCGCTCCCGCGCGCTGCGGGTGAAGAAAACCTAGCCATATCGGGCGGTTGCCGGTTTGACAGACCGCCCGATGCCGGGCATGATTTCAGACATGCTGGACAAGCTGTGACACCCTCGGGGCCCATGGGCGCCGGGGGTTTTTTCGTGACCGCGCCAAAGAGCGCGGCGCGGGCGCGGTCGGTGCTGGGCGGGCAACATACAGGCCAACCTATGACCCAACCTATCGAGACGCGCGATGCGCAAGAGCAGACCGAGCTGGAGCAAGCCCGGCTGCTGTTCACCCACATCAGCAGCACGCTGCATGCAGTGCTGCAGGAGGTCCGTAGCGGGGATCTGACCCATCTGGATCAGCTGACGAAGAAGCAGTTGCAACTGGAAGAGGTCGCCAACCGGGCCGCGAAACTGAAGGAGCAGTTCGATGCGAAACACGACACGGGACTTCGAGACGGAGAGTTCGACCTTGACCGGGCTCGGTTTGAAATCGGGTGCAAGCTGGCTCGCCTCCGGGCCTGCTGCGATGCAGGACGACTTTCTTGCGAGCTTGAGCGAGAGTGAGCTGCGGGCGCTGCCCTGGCTGTTCGATTTCTGGGCGGGGGAGCATCAGCTCCCCCCTCCGGGCGATTGGCGCTCCTGGGTGATCCTGGGCGGGCGCGGCGCGGGCAAGACGCGCGCCGGGGCCGAATGGGTGCGCGCCATGGTCGAGGGCGCGGGGCCCCGTGACCGGGGGCGCGCAGCGCGGGTGGCCTTGGTCGGCGAGACGCTGGACCAGGCGCGCGAAGTCATGGTGTTCGGGGAAAGCGGGCTCTTGGCCTGCGCCCCGCCGGATCGGAGACCCGAATGGCTGGCCGGGCGCAAGCAGTTGATCTGGCCCAATGGCGCGGTGGCGCAGATTTTGTCGGCTCATGACCCGGAGGGGCTGCGGGGCTACCAGTTTGACGCGCTCTGGGCCGATGAGCTGGCCAAGTGGAAGCGCGCGCAAGAGAGCTGGGACATGCTGCAATTCGCCTTGCGGCTGGGGGACGACCCGCGCGCCTGTATCACCACCACGCCGCGCAATGTCGCGGTGCTGCGCGATTTGCTGAACCGCGAGAGCACGGTGTCCACCCACGCCCCGACCGAGGCGAACCGTGCCTGGTTGGCGGATGGGTTCCTCGAAGAGGTTAAGGCCCGTTACGCTGGCACGCGTCTAGGCCGTCAGGAGCTGGAGGGCGAGCTGCTGGGCGATGCCGAGGGCGCTTTGTGGTCGAGCGATGCGCTGTCCGCAGGGCATCTGCGCGCGACGCCCGATCTGGCACGGGTCGTGGTCGCGGTGGACCCGCCGGTGAGCGGGCATGCGAAATCCGATGAATGCGGGATCATCGTGGCCGGTGTCACAATGGATGGCGATCCGGGCCAGTGGCGGGGCTATGTGCTGGAGGATGCCAGCGTAACGGGCGCGTCGCCACTGGAATGGGCCCGCGCGGCCGTAGCTGCGGCAGAGCGCCACGGCGCCGACCGGGTGGTGGCCGAGGTCAATCAGGGCGGCGATCTGGTGGAGCAGGTGATCCGTCAGGTCGCGCCGCTTCTTCCATACCGAGCGGTACGGGCATCGCGAGGGAAGGCCGCGCGGGCGGAACCCGTCGCCGCGCTTTATGAGCAGGGCCGGGTGCGGCATCTGCGCGGGCTGGACACGCTGGAGGAGCAGATGTGCCAGATGACGCTTCACGGCTACGAGGGGCAGGGCAGTCCCGACCGGGTCGATGCTCTGGTCTGGGCGATCCATGAGCTGATGCTGGTCCCCGCAGCAAACTGGCAAGCGCCGCGCGTGCGGCATTTGTGACGCGAGATCAAGGCGCTTGCCTTCCGCGCGGTCGGAGGCTTTCCTGGCGCTATGGCGAAGCTGGTTCTGACCCACAAAGCCGGTTCGATCTATGAGGATGAGCCGGATGCTGTTGAAGATTGGGCCGGGCACGATGAGGTCGTGCCGGGCCGTGAAGTGACCTCGCGGTGGTGCAGATCGCCGGGGTGATACCAAAGCCCGAGGTGGAGGGGCGCGATCAGGCGTTGATCGTACTGGGCACAAATTTGCCTTTTGCTCAGACCTTTAGGACGTCTTCAGAAAACTTCGATCACAGTGATGCGTCAGGATCAGGCTGACGGCCAGCTAGCGTCTTTCTGGAGGGCGCGCGATTGCGCCCGGTCGAGCGCGGCGCGCGCCTGAGCAGGGTTCGGGCCGTGCCGTGTCCAGATGCGCAGGGCGGCGGTGGTGCTGAACGGAAGGGCGGCGTCGCGGAGCCAGGCGCGCAGATCGGGTGGGAGCGCGTCGAAGCGGTTCATGGATCGGGCGCGGCGGCGCGGGAGGGTGGTGCGGAGGTTGCGGGGCATGCTGATTGGATAGGTTATGAGATAACATATCGGTATCCGTTGCGCGGCCCCGTGGCAACCGCACGGATGGTTACTGCGGCATTAACCTCTGTCCCTCAGATTGCTTCTCAACGACGCGGTGCCCTCTGGCGCTGCAAACGCAATCAAGGAGCGGCCGATGTTCGAGTTTCTGAAACGTCCCGTGGAGACGGTCGAGGTCACGTCCCTCGACAGCGCGAGCTGCTGGGCGGCGCGGGCGTGAAAACCGCTGCGGTGTCGGGGCAGGGCGTCTTTCGCGACGAGGCGAGCGATGAGCGCGTCCGGCAGGTGTTCTTTGACGGCGAGACGCCGCGCTTTCAGGTCATCATCCCCGATTTCGGCATCATCGAGGGCCCGTTCCAGGTGACCGCTTTGGAATATGCCGGGGCTGTGGCGGGGGAGGCGACCTTTGAGATGTCGCTCGCCTCAGCCGGGGAGATCGGCTTCACGGCGGCTCTGTAATGGCCAATCCGCTGGCAGGAGAGGTCGATGTGACCGTGGACGGGCGCGTTTTCTGCGCCCGGCTCACCCTGGGCGCTCTGGCCGAGCTGGAAGAGGAGCTGGGCGAAGACAGCCTCGTCGCTCTGGCGGCGCGGTTCGAAGAGGGCCGGTTTTCGTCGCGCGATGTGCTGGCGGTGCTGGTTGCCGGGCTGCGCGGCGGCGGCTGGGAGGGTCGGGCGCCTGACCTTTTGAACGCCCGGATTGAGGGCGGCCCGCTCGGCGCTGCACGGATGGCGGCGCAGCTTCTGGCCCGCGCCTTCGCCGCGCCATGAGCGAGGACCGGCGCGGCGGCATCGCCTGGGGCGCCTTGATGCGCGCGGCCATCCGCGAGCGGGGGCTGCTGCCCGCGCAGTTCTGGGCGCTCACCCCGGCTGAGCTGATGCTGCTGCTGGGGCGCGATGGTGGCGGCGTGCAGCCCATGGCGCGGGCGCGGCTGGAGGAACTGGCTGCCGCCTGGCCGGACAAAGGATCGGAGGATGACCATGGACGAGATTGACAAGCTAGAGGCGGAGACCGGCGATCTGGGCCGCGCGGCGGCAGAGAGCGCCGAGATGGCCCGCGTGTTCAGCGCCGAGCTGCGTACTGTGCGCAGCGCAACAGATGAGACCGCGCGGTCCCTCAGCGGGTTGGAGCGCGGTTTTTCCGGCGGCGTACGCAAGGCCATCGACAGCGTGGTGCTGGATGGCGGGCGGCTTTCCGATGCGCTTGGCATCCTGGCGCAGTCCATTTCGCGCACTGCCTACAACGCCGCGATGAAGCCCGTGTCGGACCATTTCGGCGGTCTTCTGGCCAATGGTGTGAACGCCATGATGGGCGAGGTCCTGCCCTTTGCCAATGGCGCCCTCTGTCATCCGGCGGGAAACGCTCACATTCGCTTGTCCGGGGGTTTTCCCTCGCCGCCCGGACGCCTAGGGTCCGGCGCAGTCTGGATGCAACCCGAGAGCGACCCTATGGCCAACCCTAAGATCGAGCCCGATGCGCTGTGGACGCGGATTCGCGAAGAAGCCGCGAGCGCGATTGCGGCAGAACCGCTGATCGGGGGCGTGCTGCACGCCTGCATCCTGCACCATGACACGCTTGATTGCGCCCTGGCTTACCGGCTGGCCACAAAGCTTGCTTCGGCCGATATGAGCGAGCAGATCCTGCGCGAGATCGCGGATGAAGCCTACGCCGCCGATCCGGCCCTGATCCACGCTGCCCGCGCGGATTTGATGGCCATCCTGGAGCGCGATCCGGCCTGCCACCGGCTCATGCAGCCGCTGATGTATTTCAAGGGATTCCAGGCCGTGCAGGCCCACCGCCTGTCCCATGCGCTCTGGACCCAGGGACGGAGCGATCTGGCCTACTATCTTCAGATGCGCAGCTCTGAGCTTTACGGCGTCGATATCCATCCCGGCGCGACGATCGGTCAGGGGCTGATGATCGACCACGCCCATTCCATCGTGATCGGAGAGACGGCCGTGGTCGGGGATAATGTCTCGATGCTCCATGCCGTGACGCTGGGCGGCACCGGTAAAGAGGACGAGGACCGGCACCCCAAGATCGAAGATGGCGTTCTGATCGGCGCCGGGGCCAAAGTGCTGGGCAATATCCGCGTGGGCTGCTGCTCGCGTATTGCGGCCGGGTCCGTCGTGCTGGCGGATGTCCCGGCCCACTCGACGGTTGCGGGCGTGCCGGCCAAGGTCGTTGGCGAAGCGGGTTGCCCGGAACCGGCGGCCAGCATGAACCAGCTTCTGGCGGATCTGCCGCGATGAAGCGGCAAGGGTTCGACCCGCTGCCGGTCTTGACCGGACCGAGCCTGATCTTGCGCCCGCTGACGCGGGAGGACGTCCCCGCCCTGGTCGCGGCGGCGGCGGATCCGGCGATCTGGGCGCAGCACCCGGCGCAGGACCGGTGGAAGCCGGAGGTCATGGTGCCTTATGCCGAATGGCTGGCCGATGAGGGTAGCCTTGTTGTCGAAGACGCCGCCGGAGTGGCGGGCACCTCGCGCTTTTATGAGGCGTGGAACGCGCCCGGAGACATCTCTATCGGCTACACCTTCCTGACCCGCGCGCATTGGGGCGGTGCGGGCAATGCGGAGCTCAAGGCGCTCATGCTTGAGCACGCCTTTCGCTACACCGATCATGTCTGGTTTCACATTGCGGCAGACAATCTGCGTTCCCAGTCCGCAACCGCAAAGCTCGGCGCTCGCTTGATCGAAGAGACCATGGGACCGGGGCCGGAACCCAAGCTCTATCACTGTTTCAGCGTCTCGCGCGGGGCCTGGCGGGCCAGCCCCGCAGCCGCAACAGCGCGTGCGGCGGGGCTGGCATTGGATCAGGCAGAGAGCTGATCGAAGGCTTCCATCGCCTTGGAGCCATACATCAGAGCAGGTCCACCGCCCATCACAACGGCGACGCTCACCATTTCTGCGAATTCTTCCCGGCTCACCCCGGCGCGGATCGCTGCTTTGGTGTGGTAGCCAATGCATTCCACGCAATGCTCGGCGATCCCGATCGCGACGGCCATCAGCTCCTTGTGGCCAGCGGACAGGGCCCCGTCGCCCATGGCGGCATCATGCAGCCCGGTATAGGCATTGCCGGTTTCCGGCTGCACCTTGCGGAAGCTGATGATCTTGGGCGTCATGTCTTTCAGGTAGGCTTTCCAGTCCATTGAGGTCTCCTTGGGTTTGTTGCATCCCGCATACGCGTTTCACGGGGAGGTCACTTTGAGGCAGATCAACCCCGTTGCAGGGGCCGCTTTTTCCGCTCCCGTACGCTACATTTGACCTCCATCAATGCAATATCTTGAATGTGAGTTAAGTTCTGGTTGTCGCAACTCAGGAGATCCATCATGCGCATGTTCTTTGCCTCCCTTATTATGGCGCTTAGCGTTGTGCTGTCCCCGCTCGCCGCGAGCGCCGATGAAGCCGAAGGTCGGTTGTTCATCAACCTGACCACGGATGACACTTGGGCGGCCGCCAAAGCGATCATGTTCGCTCATCAAAAATCGCTCGCCGGTGGGCATGATACGGCCATCTGGCTCAACGTGCGCGCTGTCTATCTGGCCGACGAAAAGCGCCCCAGCCACATCCACGGGCTGATGGCCGAAAGCGGCATGTCTATTCAGGACATGTTGACCGCGTTCATGGCTGATGGGGGCACGGTGCTTATGTGTCAGGCCTGCTCTGCCGCCGCCGGGCTGACGCAGGACGACTATATTGACGGCGTCGAGATGGGCTCTTGGCCGGTTCTGGAAAGCTGGCTCTTTGCCGATGATGTCACCACGCTCAGCTGGTGATGTGCGAAGGGGGCGGGATAGGTACCCGCCCCCCTCCAATGGCTTTGAAGTCTCCCGGCGGAGGCCCGGCAGAGCCTCCACTCCCCGTCAGGCCAGCATGACCATCGGATTTTCCAGGTTGGTCTTGATAGCCGTCAGGAACTCGGCCCCGAGCGCGCCGTCGATCACCCGGTGATCCACGGACAGGGTCACGCTCATCACCGTGGCGACGGCCAGTTCGCCATCCTTGCCGACGACGGGCTTCTTGACCCCGGCGCCAACCGCGAGGATCGAGCCATGGGGCGGGTTGATGACCGCGTCGAAATTGTCGATCCCGAACATGCCGAGGTTCGAAATCGCGAAGGAGCCGCCCTGGTATTCCTCGGGGGCCAGCTTGCGGTTACGTGCCCGGCCAGCCAAGTCCTTCATCTCCGCCGAGAGGGCGGAGAGCGACTTCAGATGGGCGTCTTTCAGAACCGGCGTGAACAGCCCGCCTTCGATAGCGACGGCGACGGCCACGTCAGACGGCGCGAGCCTGAGGATCCGATCTCCGGCCCAGACGGCATTGGCCTCCGGGACCTCCTGCAGCGCGAGCGCGCAGGCCTTGATCACGAAGTCGTTCACTGACAGCTTCACGCCCTTGGGCTCCAGCTGCTTGTTCAGTTGGGACCGGAAGGCCAGCAGCGCGTCCAGCTCGATATCGCGCCGGATGTAGAAATGCGGAATGGTCTGCTTGGCCTCTCCCAGGCGGGCAGCAATCGTCTTGCGCATCCCGTCGAGCTTGACCTCCTCGAACTCCCGGCCCGCATACATGCGAGCGATCTGATCGGCATCGACCGTTTGGGCTGCGGGGGCGGGGGCCGCTGCAGCTGCAGGCTGGGAGGGCTTCGCCTCGGGGGCCGGAGCAGCGCCGGGCTGGGCGTTTTCCACATCCGCCTTCACAATGCGACCCCGCGGGCCGGAGCCGCTGATCTGCGCGAGGTCCAGCCCTTTGTCCGCCGCGATCCGCCGCGCGAGCGGCGAGGCGAAGACCCGCTCTGCTCCCTGTGCGGGGGCCGCCGGAGCCGGAGCAGGGGTCGCCACAGGCGCCGGTGTGGGCGCTGCCGGGGCGGCTTGCGGGGCCGGGGCGCTTGCCGCTTCCGGTTCCGGTTTGGCTTCGGCTTTCGGGGCCGGTGCGGCCGGGGCGGCACCGATGTCGTCGGCGCTCTCGCCATCGGCCAAAAGCACGGCAATCGCGGTGTTCACCGCCACGCCTTCGGTGCCTTCCGCCACCAGCAGCTTGCCGATCACGCCTTCATCGACGGCCTCGAATTCCATCGTGGCCTTGTCGGTTTCGATTTCGGCCAGAAGGTCGCCGGACGACACGGTGTCGCCTTCCTTGACCAGCCATTTCGCCAGCGTGCCTTCCTCCATGGTCGGAGACAGGGCGGGCATCAGAATTTCCGTGGGCATCGCGCGGGCTCCTTACCGGTAAGTCACAGCTTTGACGGCGTCGATCACTTCTGCGGTGGTCGTCAGCGCCAGTTTCTCAAGATTTGCCGCGTAGGGCATGGGCACGTCCTTGCCGGTGCAGGTCACGACAGGGGCGTCGAGATAGTCGAACGCCTGCTGCATGATCTCGCTTGCGATGTAGGAGGACATGGAGCCAACGGGCCAGCCTTCCTCCACCAACACGCAGCGGTTGGTCTTTTGCACACTCTCAAGCACAGTCGGCAGATCGAGCGGGCGCAGGGTGCGCAGGTCGATGACCTCGGCGTCGATCCCTTCGCTGGCCAGCTGCTCGGCGGCCTCAAGGGCAAAGGTCATACCGATCCCCCAGCTCACGATCGTCACGTCCGCACCTTCGCGGGCAATGCGCGCCTGGCCGAACGGAATGATGAGATCATCCAGCTCGGGGACTTCGAAGCTCTTGCCGTAGAGGATTTCGTTTTCAAGGAAGATGACCGGGTTGGGATCGCGGATCGCGGATTTCAGCAGGCCCTTGGCATCGGCCGCCGAATAGGGCTGCACCACCTTCAGGCCGGGCACGGAGGCATACCATGCCGCATAGTCCTGCGAATGCTGCGCGCCGACACGGGCGGCGGCGCCGTTGGGGCCGCGGAACACCATGGGCGCGCCCATTTGACCGCCGGACATATAGAGCGTCTTGGCCGCGGAGTTGATAATCTGGTCAATCGCCTGCATGGCGAAGTTGAACGTCATGAACTCCACGATGGGGCGCAGGCCGCCAAAGGCCGCGCCCACGCCGATCCCGGCAAAGCCGTGTTCGGTGATCGGTGTGTCGATCACGCGGCGGGCGCCGAACTTGTCCAGCAGCCCTTGGGTGATCTTGTAGGCGCCTTGGTATTCGGCCACCTCTTCGCCCATGATGAAGACGGACTCGTCACGGGTCATCTCTTCGGCGATGGCCTCGTTGATGGCCTCCCGCACGGTCATGGTCTTCATCTTGGTGCCCTCGGGCCAATCGAGGGACCGGACCGGTTTCGGAGCAGGGGCCGCAGGGGCGGCGGCAACCGGAGCGGGCTGCGGCGCGGCGGCAGGTGCCGGGGAGGCGGCAGGCGCTTCAGGCGCAGCCGGGGCGTTGCTGACGGCGATGTCATCGGCGCTTTCGCCCTCGGCCAAAAGCACGGCGATGGCGGTGTTGACCTTCACCCCTTCGGTGCCTTCCTCAATGAGGATCTTGCCCAGGACGCCTTCGTCCACGGCCTCGAATTCCATCGTGGCCTTGTCGGTTTCGATCTCAGCGATGATGTCCCCGCTGGCAATCGCATCGCCCTCTTTCTTGAGCCATTTGGCGAGCGTGCCTTCCTCCATCGTGGGGGACAGGGCGGGCATGAGGATTTCTGTGGGCATGTCTCAGGCCTCCTGCTGGGCTTCGGTGGCGTAGATGTCGGTCCAGAGCTCTTCGAGAGCAGGCTCCGGGCTGTTCTTGGCGAATTCGGCCGAGGCGTTGACGATCTCCTTGATCTCTTTGTCGATCGCCTTGAGATCGTCTTCGCTGGCATGACCGTCCTTGAGCAAAAGAGCCCGCACGGCCTCAATCGGGTCGCGCTCCTCGCGCATCTTCTGGACCTCTTCGCGGGTGCGGTATTTTGCCGGATCCGACATGGAATGCCCGCGATAGCGGTATGTCTTGATTTCCAGAATGTAGGGGCCCTTGCCTGCGCGGCAGTGGGCCACGGCGCGTTCCCCAGCTTCCTTGACGGCCAGCACGCTCATGCCGTCCACCTCTTCGCCTTCGATCCCGAAGGCTTCGCCGCGCCCGAACAGGGTCTTGGACTTGGTGGCGCGGGCCACGCTGGTGCCCATGGCGTATTGATTGTTCTCGATGACGAAGATCACCGGAAGATCCCACAGCTCGGCCATATTGTAGGTCTCATAGACCTGGCCCTGGTTGGCGGCGCCGTCCCCGAAATAGGTAAAGGTTACGTTGTCGTTGCCTTTGTATTTGTCCGAAAACGCAAGCCCGGCCCCCAGCGGCACCTGCGCCGCGACGATCCCGTGGCCGCCATAGAAATGCTTCTCTGCGGAGAACATGTGCATGGAGCCGCCCTTGCCCTTGGAGTAGCCCCCCTCGCGGCCGGTCAGCTCTGCCATGACGCCGTTCGGATCCATGCCGCAGGCCAGCATATGGCCGTGATCGCGATACGAGGTGATCCGTTTGTCGCCTTCCTTGGCGCAGGCCTCCAGCCCGACGACGACGGCTTCCTGACCGATATAGAGGTGACAGAACCCTCCGATCAGCCCCATGCCGTAAAGCTGACCGGCCTTTTCTTCAAAGCGTCGGATCAACAGCATGTCGCGGTAATACTGCGTCAACTCCTCCGCTGATGCGCTTGGTTTCTTCGTCGCTTTGCGTGCGGCCATGATACGCTCTCCCCTCGGGCGTTGCTGGGATCGTTTAACGTTAAACAATATTCTAGCACAGATGGCAAACCGATGCCTAGAGCGAATTATTCCGGGCCTGACCTGGAGAGGGGTTTCCTATACCGCGTGAAGCCGATAGCGATAACACATGCAGGAAAACCGCTCTTTGGCGATCTTGCTGTTTGCCCTTGCCGGGGTGGCCATCGTGGCCATGTCGGGCGCGGTACGGCAGCTTGGATCGGACCTGCCGGTCGGGCAGATCATGTTCTGGCGCTCGCTCACCGCGGTGCCGGTGATCCTGTTTTATATGGCGCTGCGCGGAGAGTTCCCGCGCGCGCTGCGGACCCGGCGCCCGGCGGCGCATGGGCTGCGGATCGTCTTGGCGGTCTCGGCCATGGCCTGCAGTTTCGGCGCGCTCACCTATATATCGGTCGCGATGGTGACGGCGATCGGCTTTCTGGCGCCGGTTCTGGTGCTGCCGCTTGCCGCGCTGTTCCTGAACGAACACCTGTCGCGCTTGCGGATCGCGGCGACGGTGCTCGGCCTGGCGGGCGTCGGGATCGTGCTGCTGCGCGCCGTGGCGCTGCCGGAGGAGGGCATTCTCATCGGCACGCTGCTGGCGCTCGGCTTTGCCGTCTTGATGGCCATCGTGCGGATCGTCGTGAAGGATCTCTCGCGCACCGAGCGCCCGGCGACTGTGGCGACCTACTTCGCGCTTGGCGGCACGGTGGCGGGGGCGGCAACGGCGGCTTTTGGCTGGGCGCCGCTTCCCGATGGCGCTTTGTGGCTCTTGCCGCTGACGGGGCTGTTCGGGGCGCTCGCGCATATTCTGTCGGTCGAAGCCATCGCCCGCGCGCCAATCAGCGTGCTTGCGCCGATCGAATACAGCGAACTGATCTGGGCGGCGCTGATCGACCTGATCGTCTTTGCGACGGTGCCGGGGCCGCTGGCTCTGTTGGGCATGGCGATCATCACCGGATCGGGCATCCTAATCTGGATCGACCGGCGCAGTTAGCGCGAACAACCGGTTTGTGATAGGCTTCTTCGGGTAAGGAGTCCGCCATGACAGAAAAGACAGGAAAGCCAGTTTGGTATGAACTGACAACGGCGCCGGGCGCTTTGTCAGAGGCCGGAGCTTTTTATGCGCAGGTTCTGGGCTGGGAGATCAGCGAAAGCGGGATGGAGGATGTGACCTATCATCTGGCCCGCGCCGATGGCGGCATGGTGGCCGGGCTGATGGAGCCTCCGGCCCCCGAAATTCCGCCGGGTTGGCTGACCTACTTTGCCGTCACCGATTGCGATCTGGCCTGCGATGCGATCCGCGACGCGGGGGGCGCGCTGATGCACGGCCCGCAGGAGGTGCCGGGCACCGGGCGTTTCGCCCTCTGCGCCGATCCGCAGGGCGCGGCGTTCGGCATCCTGGAGAGCGCGCCTATGGAGGATGGCGAAGGCAGCCGGGCGCTTGCCAGAGGCCGCCCGGGTCACGCCGCCTGGAACGAGCTGATGACCAGCGATCCCGAAGCCGCTCTGGAGTTCTATGAGGGGCTCTTCGGTTGGGAGGAGGCGGAGGCGCTGAACCTTGGCGATGGCGGTCTCTACCAGACGCTCACCCATGACGGTGTGCACATGGGGGCGATCATGGGGCTGGGCAAGGCGCCGCATCCGGCGTGGATGACCTATTTCGACGTGGAGAACTGTATCTTCGCGATGGAGCGGATCGTTGCCGCAGGCGGGGCCGTAAGGGCCGGGCCGTTTGAGGCGCCTGCCGATCTCTATGTCGCCATTGCGACCGATCCTCAGGGCGTGTGGTTCGCGGTGCTGGGCCCGCGGTAGTTACTGGATCACGATCTCGTCGCTGCGCACCATGCCGAGCACGTCGCGGGCGCGCTCATCAAGCAGGTCGAGGTCCAGAAATCCGTCCGACAGGCGGTGGGTGAGGTTCTCCATCCGGGTCACCTCGGCCTCCAGCCGGGTGAGCTCCGCGCGCAGGGCTTTGGTTTCGGCCTCCACTTCGGCGCGGCGGAACACGCCGAAATCACCCTGCACGGCGGCAAAGGCGAAGATGCCCCCAAGGGCGATCATCAGCGCGAAAAACAGGATGGAGCGCCAAGGCGCCCGTGCTGCGGTGGTCATCTGCTCTGCCTCCGGGCCTCTTGTCGGGCCCAACAGGTCGCATCATGCCACAGTGATTCGCCAAAGGGAATCCCCTGATTCGCCTTAACAGGTAGGTTATTGGCTAAGTGTCTTGCCGGGGTGGTCGCGGTATGATACTTAGCCGTATGGATAACCAACTTGACACCCTGTTCGCCGCGCTTGCGGATCCGACCCGCCGGGCCGTGATCGCGCGGCTTGCCACCGGCCCCGCGCCGGTGTCCGAACTGCACGCCCCGCATGACATGGCGCTGCCCTCTTTTCTCAAGCATCTCAGTAAGCTGGAGGCCGCTGGGCTCACCCGCAGCGAGAAGCGGGGAAGGGTCCGCACCGTCCATATCGAAGCGGCCCCCCTGGCCGCCGCCGAGGCGTGGATCACCCAGCATCGCCGCCTCTGGGAGGGGCGGCTGGACCGGCTCGAAGCCCTCGCCACACAGCCCGACAAGGAGACAGATCATGGCGGATTATGACACCCTGACCCTCACCCGAGAGATCGCCTGTACGCCCGAGCGGCTGTTCCACGTGATGACGGATAAGGATCTGCGCGCCCAGTGGAGCGCACCGGACGATGACAGTGTGGTCATCATCGACCATTTCGACTGCCGCCCCGGAGGGCGCGAGGAAACCCGCTGCGGCCCGAAAGAGGCGCCCAGCTTTGGCACGATCGGGCATTTCCATGTGGTCAGCCCGGAGTTTCTGTCCTTCACCGAAACCCTGATGGTGGGCGGGGAAACCGTCTCGGTCGCGCTGTGCGGGCATGAGATCAGCACCAGCTCCAAGGGCTGCGCCTTGAAGGTGACGTTGCAGATCACCAGCCTGGCCGGGCCGGATCTGTTCGCGGATTACAATTCCGGGTGGGGCTCTGCGCTCGACAAGCTCGCGGGGCTCGCGGCGGCGCATTAGCGTCAAGAAGGGCGCGCGGCGGGTCCGCCCGCGCCCTTCGCTGAGGATCTATTCGGCTGCGGTGACGGTGACAGACGTCATCACGTCCGGCTGGCCGATCACGGCGCCATTGCGCCCGCGTCCGCGCTTGATCGCGTCCAGCACGTCGAGCCCTTCGGTTACTTTGCCGACCACGGTGTATTGCCCATCCAGGTGGGGCGCCGGGGCGAACATGATGAAGAACTGCGAATTGGCGCTGTTCGGATCCTGCGCGCGGGCCATGCCGACGGTGCCGCGTTCAAAGCTTTCGTCGGAAAACTCTGCGGTCAGGTCGGGCTCATTGGAGCCGCCGGTCCCGGCCAGGCGCATGTCCTGACCGACGCGGCCGAATTCGACATCGCCGGTCTGGGCCATGAACCCGTCGATCACGCGGTGAAAGACGACGCCGTCATAGGCGCCGCTTTCCGCCAAAGCGGTGATGCGCGCGGTGTGGCCGGGCGCGGCCTCTTCGTTGAGGTCGATCACGATCTGGCCTGCGGCTTCGCCCTCGACGCTGATCGTCAGGAACGGCCCTGGCTCATCCGCCAGGGCAGGGGCGCCGACAAACGCCAGGGCAAGGGCAAGCTTACGCATCCGCGGCCACCTTCATGGAGACGATCCGATCCGGGTTCGCAGGCGGCTCGCCGCGCGTGATGGCGTCCACATGCTCCATCCCCGAGATCACGCGGCCATAGACCGTGTACTGCCCGTTCAGGAAGTGGTTGTCGCTGAAGTTGATGAAGAACTGGCTGTTGGCGCTGTTCGGGTTCTGGCTGCGCGCGGCGCCCAGGGTGCCACGATCATGGGGCAGCTTGGAGAATTCCGCCGGGAGATCCGGCTTGTCCGACCCACCGGTGCCTGCACGGCCCGGGTTGTAGTCCTTTTCCATGTTGGCGTGCTGCACATCGCCGGTCTGGGCCATGAAGCCGTCGATCACGCGGTGGAAGGCCACGTTGTCATAGGCGCCTTCGCGGGCCAGCTCCTTGATGCGCTCCGCGTGCTTGGGGGCGACGTCGGGCAGCAGCTCGATGGTGACGGTGCCGTCCTTGAGCTCCATCAGGATGGTGTTTTCGGGGTCTTTGATCTCGGCCATGGGGGGCTCCCTGTCTCTTGGATGCTCCTCAGGTAAGGCGCGCGGACGCGAATGCCAAGCATCCAGGCGCCGCTCCGCTCAGGTGTCGGTCGAGATATCGTCCCAGGCCTGACCGCCATAGCCGATCAGCCAGTTGAGCACATAGTGCCGCTCATAGACCACACCGGGGTCGAGCCCGGCCGGAGGGGCGGTGCCGTCAAGGTGCGCCTGCACGACGGCCCAGTTGGTGCGATAGATCAGGTCTGCCGCGTCGAGCAGCTCGGCCTGAGGTCGCAGCCGCGCCTTGCGCCGGAGCCCGTCCGGCCCCAATGCGCGCAAGGTTTCGGCCAGACGCGGCACATCGCAGATTTCGGTCGGCGGCGGAAGATCGTCATAGATCGACAGCGCCCAAAGCAGCACGGCCACGCCCTCATAGCGCCATGCGAACTGCGTGCGGCTGTGCATGTCGGGGGCCGTATCGTCCATGAACGCCTGCTCGTTCGGGGAAAACAGTCCTTTGGCTTTGAACTGCTCGGTCAGCGCATCGCCAAGCGCGGGATCGCCCGTTTCGCCTTTGACCGCCACAATGGCGAGGGAGAGCAGGCGATCTGCCACCTCGGGCGTGCTGCGGCGGGTGCTGGTCTTGACTGTTTCGATGACCGGCAGCGAGTCCAGAACGGGCACCCCGATCTGTTCAAGATGGGCGATGGAGCGCGCCTTGCGCGCCTCCGCCTCATGGGGCGCGGCGGCGGCCAGACCCGGCAGGATCAGCACTGTGAGCGCAAGCAGTTTTCGGAACATGGGCTCTCTCCATTGACCTGCGCGCCAAGGCGCGCAATCTGCGCGGCGAACCCGATCTAGTGAGAAGGAGCCGCGCGATGACCTGGAAGACCCTTGATGACATGGACCTGAACGGCAAGACCGTTCTGACCCGCGTGGACATCAATGTGCCGATGGATGGCGACCGCGTCACCGACACGACCCGGATCGACCGCATCAAGCCGACCGTTGATGCGATCCTGGCCGCAGGCGGGCGCGTTGTGCTTCTGGCGCATTTCGGCCGCCCCAAGGGGCAGGTGGTGCCTGAGATGTCGCTTGCGCGGCTCGTGCCCGCGCTTGAGGATGTGTTCGGGCGCGCGGTGGTCTTCTCGGACAGCCTCGACAACCTGCCCGAGGGCGATGTGGTCCTGCTGGAAAACACCCGGTTTCAACCGGGTGAGGAAAAGAACGACCCTGATCTGGCCAAGCGATTCGCGGCGCTTGGGGATGTCTATTGCAACGATGCGTTCTCGGCCGCCCACCGCGCCCATGCTTCCACGGAAGGCCTGGCCCAACTTTTGCCCGCCTGCGCCGGGCGGCTGATGGAAGCGGAGCTGCGCGCGCTCGAAGCTGCGCTTGAGGCGCCCGAGCGCCCGCTGGTGGCCGTGGTCGGCGGGGCGAAAGTGTCCACCAAGCTGGAGCTTCTGGGCAATCTCGTCTCGCGCGTCGATGCGATCGTGATCGGGGGCGGCATGGCCAACACTTTCCTTGCTGCGCAGGGGCATGACGTCGGAAAGTCGCTGTGCGAACACGACATGGCGGGTACGGCGCGTGAGATCCTCGCCAAGGCGGAAGAAACGGGCTGCCGCATCCTGCTGCCGGTCGATGTCGTCACCGCCCGCGCCTTTGAGGCCAACGCGCCCCACGAGGTGACCTCGGCTGGTGGTTGCCCGGCGGATGCGATGATCCTCGATGCCGGTCCCGAGACTGTGAAAGAGATCGAAGCGCTCTTCCGCTCCGCCAAGACGGTCGTCTGGAACGGGCCGCTTGGCGCGTTCGAGATCGCTCCCTTCGATGCGGCCACCAACGGGGCTGCGTCCATTGCGGCGCAGCTTACCGAAGATGGCGCGCTGACAACCGTCGCCGGGGGCGGAGACACCGTCGCCGCGCTCAACCAATCCGGCGCGGCCGCGCGGTTCAGCTATGTCTCGACGGCGGGCGGTGCCTTCCTCGAATGGCTCGAGGGCAAGACGCTGCCCGGTGTCGCGGCGCTTAAAGGGTAGGGCAAGCCAGCCCGTCTTGAGGTGATCTCACATATCGGGGCGGGCGGCGCGTCAACAAATGGAATACCCGCCTTGACGGGGCAGGGCCGCGCGCCTTGACTGCGCCTGTCCCGCCTCTGACAGGAGCCCGCCTTATGCGCCGCCTTTCGATTGCCGCCCTTACCCTAACTGCCACCACGCTGCACGCAGCCCCGCCCGAGACGGTGAAATGGGGCGATCTGCTCGCGCCGGACCGGATCGTGCAGCAGTTTGCACAGTTCGGCCTCAACGCGGCCCGGACCTTTGTCTATCTCACCTATGAGGATCTCAGCGTCGATCTGCGCAGCGGAACCGTCACCTTGAGCGAAGCGCGTCTGCGCCCCTATCCCGAAGGTCATCCGAACGCAGGCTGCGAAATCGCCATGGGCCGTTTGCGCCTGACGGGCACGCCGCTCGATATCCCGGATCAGGTTCGCATTGGGCTGGTGGCCGAATCCGTTGCCGTGCCGCTCGATTGCGCCCCGCAGGAGGTGCTGCCTTTCGCCGCCGCCGCCGGGATCAACGGGGTCGATGCCGATGTCATCCGGCTCACGGCCGTTTACGATATGCCCTCGGGCGCGCTGCGCAGCGAATTTCAGGCCGATTTCCCAACGATGATCAGCCTCTCGGGCGAGGCGGATTTCGACTATGTGTCGATCCAGGCAACGCCGTCCCCCTATGGCGGGATGGACGATCCGCTGCCCATGGCCGATCTGAGCCGCGCGCAGATCGTGATCGAGGACAAGGGCCTTTGGGAGAGCGCCACGCGGATGCTGCCCCCCGACAGCATCAAGCCCGACAGCATGGCCTTTGCCGTCAGTCAGGCACTCTCGGACACGCTCATGGATTGGAACGGCCCGAATGAGCCGCTCTCCGCCGCTCAGCGCGATTTCGTGACCCAGGCCGCCGAGGCCGCGCGCCGAATCCCGCAGGGCCCGCGTGAGCTGGTCCTGACCTTGGCGCCCGATCCGGCGCCGCTGCGGCTGTCGGCCTATCAGCTTGAAACGATGCCGTTCCCCGATGTGTTCGAAGCGCTGAACCCCGCGCTGCGGCTGGGCACGATCGACACGCAGGAGGTGATCCCTGTGGCCCTGCTGCGCCAGGCGCTCAGCGCGCCCGATGCGCTTGACCCGGAGGCGCGCCGCGCGGTCGGTCTGGCGCTGCTGCATGGGGAAGGGGCCCCGCGCAATGCCCGGGCCGCGCTCGATCTGCTCGGGCCTTTGACCGGCGCGGAGGCAGACCCGAGCGGGGCGCTCGCGCTTGATCTGGCGCGCGCCGAATCCGATCTGGACCCGGCCGGGGCCTATACCCTGGCCCTGCGTGCGGCGCAGCGCGGAGCGCCTGGCGCCCTGTCGCTGGCCGACCGGATCGAGAGGGCTATGCCCATGGCGCAGGTCGTGGCGCTTCAGCCTCCGCTGCCGGAGCTGACCGAAGCCGCCACCCGCCGCGCGGATCTGGCCAGCCGCGCCCGCGCCGCGCTGATCGGGCGCCCGGTCACGCGAAGCTATGCGCAGGCGGTCTACTGGTCGGAACTGGCGCTTGCCGCCGGGGACAGCGCGGGCCGTGCCATCGCGGACGAGATCGACGCCAAGATGCGCAATAGCGGCTTTGACGACTGGCCCGAAATGCGGGCGCAGCTCCGGGCCCGGGCGCTCAACGACTGGATTGGGTCGGACCTTCCGGCGCGGCTGAGCGCGGAGTGATCTGACCCCGCGTCCCCCGTTAGCGCGACCACGATTGCAACCGGCCCGGTCCGTGATAGGAACCGGGCCGAACGGGGGCGAAAGGAGATCACCATGACCCAGCAGCAAGCCGAACAGATGCGCAACGGGAAGGGCTTCATTGCGGCTCTGGACCAAAGCGGCGGCTCCACCCCCAAGGCGTTGAAAGCCTACGGGATCAACGAGGACGCCTATGGCTCCGAAGCTGAGATGTTCGACCTGATCCACGCCATGCGCGCGCGCATCGTCGAGGCCCCGGCCTTCACCGGCGAGAAGGTGATCGGCGCGATCCTCTTTGAGATGACGATGGACCGCCAGATCGGCGGCAAGCCGTCGGCGCAGGCGCTGTGGGACGATCACCGCGTGGTGCCGTTCCTGAAGGTCGACAAGGGCCTGGCCGATGAGGCGCAGGGCGTGCAGCTGATGAAGCCCATGCCCGAGCTGGACGCGCTGTTGGAGCGCGCCGTGAAGGCGGGTATTTTCGGCACCAAGATGCGCTCCGTGATCCATTCCGCCGATGAGGTCGGGATCAAGGCCGTGGTCGCCCAGCAATTCGAGGTGGGCAAGCAGATCCTCGGCCACGGGCTGATTCCGATCATTGAGCCTGAGGTGAACATCAACGCCGCCGACAAGGACGCGGCGGAGCGGATCCTGCGCGATGCGCTCAAAGCAGAGCTGGACGCGCTGCCCGAGGGGCAGGAGGTCATGCTCAAGCTGACCCTGCCCGAGGAGGACGACCTCTATAAGCCGCTCGTGGACCACCCGAAGGTGATGCGCGTGGTGGCCCTGTCGGGCGGCTATGCACGGGACGAGGCCAATGCCCGCCTGTCGCGCAACGCGGGCGTGATCGCCAGCTTCTCGCGCGCGCTGACCGAAGGTCTGTCGGCGGGGCAGGACGATGCCGCGTTCAACAGCACCATCAGCGACACGATCGACAGCATCTACGCGGCGTCCGTGGCGCCGTAATTGCCTCGCAGGGCCGATGCATTCGGTTCGGAAACGCGCCCGCCTTTTTGGCGGGCGCTTTGCGTTCATCGGCTAGGGTTTGGGCGCGTCGCGCCATTCCCCCGGCGCCAGACCTTCGACGCTCCAAGCCCCGACCTGCCACCGCACGAGCCGCAGGGTCGGAAACCCGATGGCCGCCGTCATGCGCCGCACCTGGCGGTTGCGGCCTTCGGTCAGGGTGAGCTCGATCCAGCGATCGGGCACGGATTTGCGGAACCGCACCGGGGGGTCGCGCTGCCACAGGTCGGGCGGGGCGATCAGCCGCGCTTTGGCCGGGCGGGTGGGGCCGTCCTTGAGCGTGACGCCGTGTCGCAGGGGCTCCAGATCGGTGTCCTCCGGCGCGCCTTCGACCTGCACCAGGTAGGTCTTGGGCGCCTTGTAGCGGGGCGACGAAATCTTCGCCTGAAGCTTTCCGTCATCGGTCAGCACCATTAGCCCTTCGCTGTCGCGATCCAGCCGCCCGGCGGGGTAAACCCCTTTGACATCAAGGTAGTCCGACAGGGTCGGGCGCGGGGTCGGGCTTTTCCTGTCCGTGAATTGGGGCAGGACGCCGAAGGGTTTGTTAAGCAAGATCACGCGGGCCATGGCGTTTCCTGACGCAAAAGGGCGTGCAGATCAATGCGGGCCGCGCGGTATGCGGATGTATGCCTCTAAATCTCTGGCACCAAAGGATTTCTCCTGAAATAACGGAGCGACATCCCGGAGTTTGCCATGCCCTTCACCGATCACGACGCGCGCGCCGCGCTGACCCATGAGATCCACGCCCGCCCCGCGCCCAAGCTTCCCGCGCCGGGGGAAGCCGCCTATCTGGCGCTCGTGCCGAACACGCCGCGGGACCGCTCGGCCGAGCGGGCGCATCTGGAGGCGCTGCTGGATCACCACGGGGCACCGCATCCCGCGCCGGGGGCGACCCACTTCGTGACCCGGCTGGGAAATGCGGTGCTCAAGTGGGAAAGCCACACCGAGTTCGTGACCTACACGATCCTGACCGAAGGGCTGGATACGCCGCCCTATGGCGGCGCGGGGTTCGGGCTTTTGCCGCCGGGCTGGCGTGCGGCGGCGCCCGGACGGCGGATCACCTCGGCCCTGATCCGGATCGAGCTGGCCGACGGCGATGACGGCCTTGCCGAACAGGTGATGACCTGGCTTCCGGGCACGGCCATCGCCATGGCGCGGGTGCTTGAGGATCAGATGGTGATCGCCGGGGATTTCCTGCCCGACGATCAGGGCCACATGCGGTTCGCGATCTTTGCCCGCCCCGGCACGGGGCCCGGGCGGATCGGCCGCATGGTGCAGTCCCTGTGCGAGGTCGAAACCTACAAGACCATGGCGATGCTGGGGCTTGTCGAGGCGCGCGCGCTTGGCCCTGATCTCAACCGGATCGCGGATGATCTGGGGGCGCTGACCAGCACGATGGCGAAGGACAGCTCTGCCCCGGAAGAGACGCTGCATGACCTGCTGGAGATCTCCGCCGATCTGGAGCGGCTCGGGTCGCGCACCGCCTATCGGTTTGGCGGCACGGCGGCCTATGCGGCCATCGTCGAGCAGCGGATCGCGGCCATGGGCGAGCGGCGCTTCAAGGGGCGCCAGACCTTTGGCGATTTCATGACCCGGCGTTTCGATCCCGCGATGCGCACGGTGCGGTCGGTTCAGGGGCGGATGGACAGCATGACGGGCCGTGCCGCCCGTGCCGCCGATCTGTTGCGCACGCGGGTGGATGTCGGGCGCTCTGCGCAGAACCAGGCCCTGCTGGAAAGCATGGATCGCCGCGCCGATCTACAACTGCGCCTGCAACAGACGGTCGAGGGGCTGTCGGTCGTCGCGATCAGCTACTACGCGCTGAACCTTGTCACCTATGCGCTCGCGCCGCTCGCCAAGGCCGCGCATATCGACAAGACCACGCTGACCGCGGGCGCCGTGCCGGTGGTGGTGCTGGCCGTGTGGCTGATGGTGCGGCGCATTCGCAAATCGGTGCACTGACGGCGCGCGCGGCGCCTTGTGCGTCGGTGATTTCGTCACGGCGAACGGCCTTGCATCGGCGGTCGGTCGCCGCTGCGGGTTTCCCATGCTTGTGGGCGCCGAGCTGCGCTTTTAGTTTCGATCCATGGAAGCGATCCGCGACAAGAGCCGCCGCCCTGTGCGTCGGCGCCGCTGGGGGTTGCGCGGCGTTGTCGCGCTACTCTCTCTGGTTGCGCTTGCCGTGGTCTATGTGTCCAACCAATACCTGACGGAGCGGTTCACGGAGACGACCCGCAACCGCGCCGAAGTGCGCCTGACGCTCTATTCCGGCAACCTTGTGAGCGAGCTTCAGCGGAACTCCATCGTGCCGCAACTCCTGACCCGCGATCCCGAAATCTCGGGCGCGCTTGCGAGCGGGGATTATTCGCGCTCCACCCAGCGATTGCTGTCCTTTGTGGACGAAATCGGTGCCGCTTCGCTGGTTCTGCTCGATGCTGACGGGCGGACGGTGGCGGCCACGGACCGGACCCGGCTGGGGTCGATGCATCGCACGGCGGCCTATTTCGTGGAAGCCCTGCGCGCATCCGGGACAGTCTTCACGCGGGCGGAGCGCCCGGCCGGTGGCTATGTGTTCTCCTATTCGCGCAAGGTGATCTCGGGGGCGGAGACACTGGGCGTGATCGTCGTGGAGGTGGACCTGGCCAAGCTGGAGCGCGCCTGGGCCCGGACATCGGACGCGGTGATGGTGATGGACAGCGCGGGCCAGATCATTCTGAGCACCGAGCCCCGCTGGCGGGGGCGCCAGGAATCCGAGGCGCTTGAAGAGCGCTCGCCCTCAAGCGCGATTGAGCGCGCGCTGAACGCCGCGCAGGACTGGACCGCGATGCCGGCAGATGGCTACCTGTCCGGCGAAGCCGTGCTGCGCATCGCGCGGCGGGTGCCGTTCCAGGGCTGGCGGATGATCAGCTTCACGCCCTACAACAGCGTGCGGGAGCGGGTGAACGCGATCCTCGCGCTTGAGGTCACCGGTTTTGCAATCCTTCTGTCGCTGCTGTTCCTGGCGCTCAACCGGCGCACCGCCCGGCAGATGTCGCAAACGGAGCGCGAATCCGCTGAGCTGCGCGCCCTGAACCAACGGCTTCAGCGTGAGATCGCTCAGCGCGAGAAAGTCGAGAAAACGCTGGAAGTGGCCGAGCAGACGCTGGAGCAATCCTCCAAGCTGGCCGCTCTGGGCGAGATGTCCGCCGCCGTAAGCCATGAGCTTAATCAGCCGCTGGCCGCGATGAAGACCTATCTGGCCGGAGCGCGGCTTTTGGTGGAGCGGCGGCGCCCCGAAGAGGCGCTCAGCGCGTTCCACCGGATCGACGATTTGATCGGGCGCATGGGCGCGATCACCAAGCAGCTCAAGAGCTATGCCCGCAAGGGCGGGGGGGCCTTTTCGCCCGTCGATGCCCGCGCTGCCGTTGCCACCGCGCTGAGCATGATGGAGCCGCAGCTCAAGGTGCGCGAGGTCGAGATTGACCGGACGCTGCCCGATCATCCGGTGATGATCCTGGGCGACCGGCTTCGGCTGGAGCAGGTGCTCATCAATCTTTTGCGCAACGCGCTCGATGCGACGCGGGCCGTCAGCGATCCGCGGATCGAAGTGATCCTCGCCGCAGGTGAGGCGGTGCGCATCACCGTGCGCGACAACGGCGCCGGGATCGAGGATCTCGATGCGCTGTTCGAGCCGTTCTACACCACCAAGCAACCCGGCGACGGGGTCGGGCTCGGGTTGGCGATCTCTTCGGGGATCGTGACCGATCTGGGCGGGCGCCTCACGGCGCGCAACGCCGTTCAAGGCGGTGCCGTGTTTGAGCTGGAGCTTCCCATTATGGCCGAAGACGACATCAAGGCCGCAGAATAACCTCAGGATAAGTCATGACAAAAGCTATGAAGATCGCCGTCGTTGATGACGAGCAGGATATGCGCCAATCCATCGCGCAATGGTTGGCCCTTTCCGGTTTCGATACCGAAACCTACCCCTCCGCCGAAGACGCGCTCAAGGGGCTGACGCCGGACTATCCCGGCGCCGTGGTGACCGACATCAAGATGCCGGGCATGGACGGGATGCAGCTCTTGCGGCGGATCAAGGCGATCGACAGCACCTTGCCGGTCATCATGATCACCGGCCACGGCGATGTGCCGATCGCGGTGGAGGCCATGCGGATTGGCGCCTTTGACTTCCTCGAAAAGCCGTTCGATCCCGACCGCATGACCGAACTGGCGCGCAAGGCGACCCAGGCGCGGCGTTTGACGCTGGACGCTCGGGCGCTGCGGCGCGAGCTGTCGGACGGATCGGCCCTGATGGGCAAGCTGATCGGCACTTCGGATGCGATGGAGCGGCTGCGGGAGGATATTCTCGATCTGGGGCAGGCCGACGGGCATGTGTTGATCGAAGGCGAAACCGGCACCGGCAAGACGCTGGTGGCCCATGCGCTGCACGCCGTGGGGGCGCGAGCCTCCAAGCGGTTCGTTCTGGTTTCCTGCGGCGCCCTGGACGAGGCCGCTCTGACACGGCGCCTGTTCGGCGCGCCCGAGGACGAGGGCACCATTCCCGCGCTCGAAGAGGCGCGGGGCGGGACGCTGGTGCTGGAAGACATCGAGGCGCTCAGCGAACCGCTTCAGGCACGGCTGCTCACGGCGCTCAACGATCAGGGGAACCCGGCCGAAACCCGCGTGGTGGCGATCTGCAACCTTCAGGACGAAGGCCGCACCTGCGAAAGCACCTTGCGCGCGGATCTCTTCTACCGGCTTGCCGCACTGCGCATCACCGTACCGCCGCTGCGCGCGCGGGGCGAAGACGTGCTGGCCCTGTTCACCCGCCTGTCGGAAAGCTACGCCGAGGAATACGGCTGCGACGCGCCTGAGCTGTCGGCGCAAGAGGCCGCGCAGCTGCTGCAGGCGCCCTGGCCGGGCAATGTGCGCCAGCTGCGCAACCTCGCGGAACGGGCGGTGCTGCAGAACCGGCGTGGCTCCGCCTCGATCACCTCGCTGCTGATGAGCGGCGACGACATGCCGACCCCGGCGATCACCACCGAAGGCAAGCCGCTCAAGGAGTTTGTCGAAGCCTTCGAGAAGATGCTGCTCGACAACACGATGCGCCGCCACAAAGGCTCCATCGTGGCCGTCATGGAAGAGCTGTGCCTGCCGCGCCGGACGCTCAACGAAAAGATGGCCAAATACGGGCTTCAGCGCGCGGATTATCTCTGATCGGCGCGGGGCAGGGCCGGGGTTGCGCTCCCGGCCCGGCTGATGTCTTGTAGGCGCGCGACCCGCACCCAGCCGTTTTGGATCAAGGCACATGGCCGCTTGTGATTCAAAAACCGGTGGCGTCATGGCTTCATATAAGATCTCTGCATTTGTATCCGTCACGCTGTCTGCGGTGGCGGTGTCGGTCATCATGCCGATCCTCGCGCCCATCGCGCGGGTCGTTGGGCTGACAGAAATTCAGGTCGGCATCATCGTGTCGGTCGGCTCGGCGGTGATGGCCGTCGCCGGGGCGATGTGGGGGCGGCTCAGTGACCGCATCGGGCGCCAGCCGATCATGGCGGCGGGCTTTGCGGGCGTCGGGGTGACCTACATCGTTTACACATGGCTGACCTGGCTTGGCATGACAGGTGCGCTGACCGCTGGCGCTTTGTTCCTGTCGCTTGTGGCTTCGCGCGCGGCGATCGGGGTGTTCCTACCCGCCGTCCCGGCCGCCGCGCAGGCCCTGGTTGCGGACAACACGACCGAAGAAGAGCGCAGCACCGGCATGGCGCTGATCGGGGCGGCAAACGGTCTGGGGATGGTGATCGGGCCGGTGATGGGGGGCGGTCTGGCAATCATCGGGCTGATCTGGCCGCTCTTTGCAACGGTGGTGGTCAGCCTGCTGGCGCTTGTCTTTGTCCTGCTGTGGGTGCCGCGCAGCCGTCCGGTGCCCCGGATCGCGGACAGCACCTTGTCGGCCCGTGCGCTGTGGCGGTGGCTGCTTGCGGCATTCGTTGTGTTCGGCGCGATCATCACCATGCAGGTGGTGGCCGGGTTCTATATCCAGGACAGTCTGGGCCTGACTGAGGCGGAGACCGCTCCGGTGCTCGCAGGTGCGCTGTTTTGCGTCGGCCTTGCGATGATCCTGATGCAGATCGTGCAGATCAAGTGGCTCAAATGGGCGCCGCGCCCGCTGATGATCAGCGGTGCCGCCCTTTGGATCGCGGGGTTCGTCTGCCTGCTGGCGACCGCGACGGAGCCTCTCTACTACCTGTCCTATGCGGTGCTGGGGGTCGGGAACGGTCTTTTGTTTCCGGGGGTGATCGCAGGGGCGTCGCTCAATGCCGGGGCGGATCATCAGGGCGGCGTCGCGGGGTTGATTGCGGCCGCGCAGGGCTCTGCTGCGATCATCACACCGCTGGGCAGCACAGTTCTGTACCACGCACAGCCCGAATGGCCGTTCTATGCGGCGGGGGCGGGGATGGTGGTGCTGATCCTGCTGTTCTTGCCTCCTTCAAGCGCCGCGCTGACGCGTTAGACACAGAACTTGCATACTCGGCCATTGCACCTTGCGCCCTGTTGCCCTTAATTAGAGGGACGGACGTCCGAAAGACGTTTTTCGGTCCCGTCCGGTCAGATTCTCCGCCCGCCCCGTCCGGTCGCACCTTACGCGCCGGGGGCTGACGGCAAGGACAGGCCGTCCCGCACCTTTTGCGGGACAGGCCGAAAGACCGCCCGGCAGGGGCTTTATGTTTCCGGCCTGGGCCATGAATGGGCACCCCGCATCGCGGGTTGTCGGAGAAGAACCGCGATGCGCGAGCAGCGATCAACAACCCTCACCGCGGCGCCCTCAGGGCGCGCGCAGGGTGTCCTGCTGCGCGTTGCTATGGACAGTCACCCGATCATCAGGCCTTCCCCGCCACGGGGCGGGCCTTTTTCGGGTGCGCAAGGACAACATGGCAAAGAAAATGCTGATCGATGCCACCCACGCGGAAGAGACCCGCGTCGTGGTGGTGGATGGAAACAAAGTCGAGGAGTTTGATTTCGAGACCCAATCCCGCAAGCAGCTTGCGGGAAATATCTACCTGGCCAAAGTGATGCGCGTGGAGCCGTCGCTTCAGGCGGCCTTCGTGGACTATGGTGGCAACCGTCACGGGTTCCTGGCCTTCAACGAAATCCATCCCGACTACTATCAAATTCCCGTCGCGGACCGCGAGGCTCTGCTGGCCGAGGAACAGGCCTATGCTGACAGCCTGAGCGCCGAAGCCGACGAGGAAGAGACCCCCAAGCCCAAGCGCCGCCGTTCGCGTAGCCGCTCCAAGGCGGAGAAGACTCGCAGCGACGATGCGGTTGTCACCAAGCCCAGCGAAGACATCGCGGGCATGGAGACGATTGAGCCCGCCGAGGGTGATCCGCGCGGCGATGATGCCGAAGCAGACGCCGCTCCTCTGGAGGCCGCTGAGGGCGCATCCCCCGCAGCCGAGACCCCGGAAGAAACCCCGACGACAGACGCGCCGCAGGACGCGGCAAGCGCCGAGGACCAGCCTGAAACGGAAGCGGCGGCCTCGACCGAGGCTGGCGACACCGAAGAGGCGGCCCCGCAGGAGAGCGGTGAAGAGGCTGCGGCGCAGGATACGCAGGACGAAACCTCCGCGCCGGACGCCGCCAACGACGCGGCCGAAGAGCCCCAAGACGACGGAGATGCGCCTCAGGCCGATCCCGCGGATGACGAGGGCGACAAGCCCAAGGCTCGCGACGCAAGCGCCAAGGATGACGGTATCGAATCCGTGGCTCATGAGGACGAAAGCGAAGACATCCGTCCGCGCCGCAAGCCGCGCCCCAAGCGCTACAAAATCCAGGAGGTCGTCAAGGTCCGCCAGGTCATGCTGGTGCAGGTCGTCAAGGAAGAACGCGGCAACAAGGGCGCCGCGCTGACCACCTATCTCAGCCTTGCGGGCCGCTACTGCGTGCTCATGCCCAATACCGCGCGCGGGGGCGGGATCAGCCGCAAGATCACCAATGCCAGCGATCGCAAGAAGCTCAAGGAAATTGCGACCAGCCTCGACGTGCCCAAGGGCGCGGGGCTGATCATCCGCACGGCGGGCAGCCAGCGAACCAAGAGCGAGATCAAGCGCGACTATGAATATCTTCAGCGCCTGTGGGAGCAGGTGCGTGAGCTGACGCTGAAATCCATCGCTCCGGCGCCGATCTACGAAGAGGGCAACCTCATCAAGCGCTCGATCCGCGACTATTACAGCAAAGAAATCGACGAGGTCATCGTCGAAGGCGATGCCGGTTACCGCGTGGCCAAGGACTTCATGAAGATGATCATGCCGTCCCACGCCAAGAACGTGAAACACTACACCGACCAGATGCCGCTCTATGCGCGCTATCAGGTGGAAACCACGCTGTCGGCAATGTTCAATCCGACGGTGCAGTTGCCCTCGGGCGGCTACATCGTGATCGGCATCACCGAAGCGCTTGTGGCAGTCGATGTGAACTCGGGCCGGGCGACGAAGGAAGGCTCGATTGAGCAAACCGCGCTCAAGACCAACCTTGAAGCCGCCGAAGAGGTTGCCCGCCAAGCCCGCCTGCGCGATCTGGCTGGTCTGATCGTGATCGACTTCATCGACATGGACGAGCGCAAGAACAATGCCGCCGTCGAAAAGCGCCTGAAGGACAAGCTCAAGACCGACCGCGCCCGCATCCAGGTTGGCAAGATCAGCGGCTTTGGCCTGCTGGAGATGTCTCGCCAGCGTCTGCGCCCCGGCATGCTCGAAGCGACGACCCAGCCGTGCCCGCATTGCCATGGCACGGGCCTGCTGCGCTCGGATGACAACGTGGCGCTGTCCATCCTGCGCGCTTTGGAAGAAGAGGGCGTGCGCGGCCGCTCCCGCGAGGTCAAGGTGACCGCGCCGGTGGCCGTTGCAAACTACCTCATGAACCAAAAGCGCGAGCACATCGCCCAGATCGAAGCGCGCTACGGCATGTCCGTCCGCATCGAGGCGAGCGTCGATATGGTCTCGCCGGAATTCGGGCTTGAGAAGTTCAAGACCGCCACCCGCGCCGTGGCCGAAGTTGCGCGCCCGGTGGTGTCCTCCGACACGGCGGTGCTGGCCGAAGAGGCTCCGGTGATCGAAGCCGAAGAGCCCGACGCCGCCCCCGAGGACGACGAGCAGCCCAAGAAGAAGCGCCGCCGCCGCCGCCGCCGCCGCAAGCCCACGGGCGAGGAGAATGGCGCGGAGGCCAACGGCGAGTCGCAAGAGAGCGGCGAAGAGGACGCCTCGGACGAGGCGGCCCCGTCGGGTGACGCGCCCGGTGAGGAGGGCGATGCGCCCGCCACCGAGGAAAAGCCGAAACGCCGCCGCTCCCGCTCGCGCCGTAAGAAGACGGAGGAGGCTCCGGCAGACACGGTCGCAGAGGGCGATGCAGCAGAGGTCGCGGAGGAGGCGCCTGCGCAAGAGGCGGCCCCTGAGGCGCCCGAGGCTGAAGAAAAGCCCAAGAAGCGCCGCCGGACCCGCCGCAAGAAGGCCGATGAGACCCCCGCAGCGGATGCGGCGGCCCCCGCAGAAGACGTGACCGAGGCACAACCGGAGCAAGCGGACACCTCCGCGCCGGAGGCCGAGCCTGTCGCTGAGACGCCCTCCGAAGACGTGAAGGCCGAAGAGGCTGCCGCGCCGTCGGCGGCTGAGGACGCTCCCGCAGAGCCGCTCCATGACCCGGCGCCCGAGCCGGTCGTGGCGGAGCCCGATGCCGGTCTGGCGGAAAGCCCGTCGCCCGAAGCGGCCGAACCCGCGGAGCCGCAGCCCGAAGAACCCGCCAAGCCCAAGCGGCGCGGCTGGTGGTCTCTGGGCCGCTGAGCGGGAAGGTCCTATGCCTTGATGTGGACGGGGTGGTCGTAACTGGCCGCCCCGACACCGGGGAGCGTTGGGACAGCCGTCTAGACGCGGATCTGGGCCTGGCGCCCACCACCTTGCAAGAGCGGTTCTTCGCCCCACACTGGGCAGATATCGTGCGGGGGCGGGCCGACATCCGCCCCGTTCTTGAAGCCGCGCTGCGCGGCACGCCTGTGCGGGCCTCTGATCTTCTGGACTACTGGCATGCTCAGGATTCGGGTCTGGATCTGGCGGTGCTGGATGATGTCGCGCGATTGCGCGCGGCGGGCTGGCAGGTCTGGCTTGCCACCAATCAAGACGCCCTGCGGATGGGGTTTTTGATGGATCGCCTCGGGCTTGGGACCCATGTCGATGGCGTCTTTTGCTCTGCCAAGATCGGAGCCGCGAAGCCAGAACCTGCGTTCTTCATGGCAATCGAGACGGAGCTTCAGCAACCGCCCGAGGCGCTCACGCTTGTCGATGACAGCCCCGCGAATACAGCGGCGGCGCGAGCGCGGGGATGGCACGGGGTGGATTGGCCGTCCGGGGCCCCTCTAAGCGCATTGCTTTAGCAGCAGGCCCCGCCCCTTATGCCGTGATCCATCCCGTCCGCGCGCTGCTTTGTCGCGCGCATGTGATGCGCGGCGGGGTGACGGCGCGTGGCGGCGCGGCTAGGAAAGGACAACTCAAGACCCGGAGACCCCATGTCCGCTGATCTCGTCACCACCGCTGCCCTGCTGCCCGGCCTGTTCATTGCGCTCAGCGCGGGGCTGCTTTCGTTTCTGAGCCCCTGCGTCCTGCCCATCGTGCCGCCCTATCTGGCCTATATGGGCGGGGTGAGCGTCAATGACCTAGAGGGCAAGGGCCGGGGCCGCGTCGTTATGGCCGCGCTGTTTTTCGTGCTGGGCCTGTCGGTCGTCTTCCTGCTGATGGGGGCGTCGGCTTCGGCGCTCGGGCGGTTGTTCCTGAGCCGTCAGGAGCTGTTCGTGACCATCGCCGGGATCATCACGATGATCTTCGGCGCCCATTTCATCGGCGTGTTCCGCCTGGGGTTCCTGGATCGCGAGGCGCGGATGGAGGCGGGCGATCACGGCGGCAGCGCGCTTGGGGCTTTTGTGCTGGGGCTGGCCTTTGCCTTTGGCTGGACGCCCTGCCTTGGCCCGGTGCTGGGCACCCTGATCGGCTTTGCCGCGACGCAGGGCAACGTGATGCAGGGCACCGCGCTGCTGGCCGCCTATGCTGTCGGGCTGGGGGTGCCGTTCCTTCTGGTCGCGATCTTCTTCCCGCGACTCAAGGGCGTCATGGCCTGGATGAAGCGGCATATGGACCGGGTCGAAAAGGTTTCGGGCCTGCTGCTGTGGACCGTGGGGCTCATGCTGCTGACCGGGCAGTTCACGCAGATGTCCAACTGGCTTCTCGATACGTTCCCCGGGCTGGCGACGCTGGGCTGACGACCCCACTGTCAGGGGGCGGACCACGGCATATGCGGCGAAAAGAAACGGGGCGCGGGTCTTAAAGCTGCCGCGTTTTGGATCTAGGGTCTCCCCAGATTTCCATGGGTGTGTGCATGTCGGTGAGACAGGTCAAACGAAGACGGGTCTTCTACATCCCCGGCTATGACCCGTTCCATCCGCGCCGGTATCGCGAGCTGTATCGCAGCGAAGGTGCGGAACAGGCGCGCATCAGTGGCTATGACCTCACGCTCAAGGGCCGTCAGGGCGGCGTCTATGGTTGGGACGTATGGTCTGCCCAGGACAGCGCCAACACCGAGACGTCTGTCGACGTGCTGGTGTGGTCCGACATCGTGCGCGACTCCATGGCGGGCGGGATCGCGGCCACCTATGGGCAGCTCTTGCGCACGGCCTGGGTCTATATCTCCTCCGGGGCGCTGTTCCGGCTGGCGGGGCTGCGCAAGGGGCCGGTGATCGCGGCGCTTTACCCGGTGGTGGCCCTGATCCTTCAGCTTTGGGCGGCGATCATCGCGGCGTGGCTGGGGGCGGGCTTTCTCGCCATGGGGCTGAACGCCCTTGGGATCACTGGGGCGGCGGTCTGGGCCGCGCAAGTGGCGGTAGCCCTCGGGATCGGCGGGGCGATCTTGCGATGGTTTCGAAAACACGATGGCCGCTTCTTTGCCTACTACCTGATGCATGATTATGCGTTCTCGGCCCGCTGGCGCGGCGCCGATCCGCCTGCATTGCGCGCCCGGATGAAAGAGTTCGAGGGCCGCATTGCCGCCGCGCTGTCGGGCGATGCCGATGAGGTGCTGATCGTCGGGCACAGCTCAGGCGCCCATATCGGCGTGTCGGTTCTGGCCGAGGTGATCCGGGCGGGTCGCGTGCCCGAGCAGGGGCCGACGCTGTCCTTCCTGTCGCTGGGGCAGGTGGTGCCGATGGTCAGCTTCCTGCCCGATGCGGGGGCGTTGCGCGGGGATCTGGCCTATCTGTCCACCCGGCCCGAGCTGTTCTGGATGGACGTGACCGCGCCGGGGGATGGTTGCGCCTTCGCCTTGTGTGATCCGGTCGCGGTCAGCGGCGTGGCGCCCCAGGGGCAGCTGTGGCCGCGCGTGATTTCCGCCGCCTTCACCCAGACCCTGTCGCCCGCGCGGTGGAAAGAGCTGCGCCGCCGGTTCTTCCGGCTGCATTTTCAGTATCTGTGCGCGTTCGATCGACCGGGCGATTACGACTACTTCCGCATCACCGCCGGGCCGCAGACCCTGGCCGGGCGCTACGCAGACCGGGCGCCATCTCCGGCGCGGATCACGCGGCCTGCCAATCGCTATCGGAGCACGTCATGATCCCGCCCAAGCCAGCGTCGCGATCCGAGAAAGTCTCGCTCTGGCGCTATATGAAGCTGTTTCGGCAAGACATCCTTTCGGCCCAGCCCGCCAAGCTCTACCACGCCTGGATGGCGGAGTTCCGCACGCCCTTCTTTCGCAGCTACATGGTGAACGACCCCGCGCTGCTGGACGAGGTGCTAAAGGCGCGGCCCATGGAATTTCCGAAATCAAACCGGATCGGCGCGGGGCTGCGGCCCTTGCTGGGCAACAGTGTCTTTCTCACCAATGGAGAGACCTGGCTGCGGCAGCGGCGCATCATCGACCCGGCTTTTGAGGGCGGGCGCCTGCGCGATACCTTCCCGGCCATGTGGGAGGCCGGGGTGGCCAGCGTGGCCCGCATGGCGGCGCATGACGGTCCGGTGGAGATCGAAGAGGAATGCTCTCATGCCGCGGCGGACGTGATCTTCCGCACGCTCTTTTCCGTGCCCATCGAAGACGAGATGGCCGCGCAGGTGTTCCACCGGTTCCGCGACTTTCAACGCAGCCAACCGATCCTGAACCTTGCCGCCTTCCTGCCGGGCCGCTGGGTGCCGCGGCTGTTCCGGCGCGAAACCCGCGCTGCCGCGCGCGACATCCGGGCCCTGATCGGCCAGATGGTGGCGCGCCGCGCCGCGCAGATCGCGGAGGGCTCCGCGCCCGACGATCTGGCGACCAAGATCATGACCACCCGCGATCCCGAAACCGGGGCGTGTTTCGACGCCGAAGAGATGGTGGATCAGGTCGCGATCTTTTTCCTCGCGGGGCACGAGACCTCGGCCTCCGCTCTGGGCTGGGCGCTTTACTTGCTGGCCACCCACCCCGACTGGCAGGAGAAGGTCGCGCAAGAGGCGCAAGCGCTGCGCCCCGAATTCGGCACGCTGCGCGATCTGCCGGTGACGCGGGACGTGTTCCGCGAGACCCTGCGCCTTTACCCGCCGGTGCCGATGATGGTGCGCGAAACCACCAGGCCCGAGATCTGGCGCAAACGCAAAGTGCCCAAGGGCGCGCAAGTGGTGCTGAGCCCCTGGCACCTCCACCGGCATGAGCGGCTTTGGGACAATCCCGACGTCTTCGACCCGGCGCGCTTTGCGACCGAGAACGGCAAGGAGGGGCTGCGCTGTGCCTATATGCCGTTCTCCGCCGGGCCGCGCGTGTGCACCGGTGCCGGGTTCGCGATGGCCGAAGGGCCGCTGCTGCTTGCCATGCTGCTCAGGGCGTTCCGGCTTGAGACGGCGGGCGATCCGCCGGTGCCGGTGGCCTATCTGACGGTGCGCTCCAAGGATGGGATCTGGCTGCGGCTCACGCCTCGGGCCGGGGAGGCTGCCTGACCTGCTCCAGCACGTAGACGCGGATCGCGGAGGCCAGCCCGACATCGCCGCGGGCCTCGTCGATACGGGCGGCGAGTTCGTTGATCGGAATGCCATCTTGCGCGGCGAGGCGGCGAAATTCCGTCCAGAAGATGTCTTCCAAAGACACAGAGGTCCGGTGCCCACGCAAGGTGAGCGAGTGTTTGACGGGGCGGCCGGTCATTGCGGATCGTCCTCCGGGGCCTCCCGAAGGTGCCCATCCAGATCGTGCGTGTCCTTGCGGGTGCGGGCCTCTTCCAACTGACGCTCGGCCTTGCTGCGGCCATGCTTTGCGGCGTTGGCATCGGCGCGCGCACGCTTTGCGCTGCGCTCGCGCTCCTTGCGCCGCTTATTGAGGTTGATGACCTGTCCCATGCGCTCAGCCTAGCGCCGGGGGACTGGGGTGCCAAGGGCAGGGGGCGGCGATTAAGTCTTGCGCGGTGCGCGCGCTTTGCCCAATGGTGGTGCCCTGAACCGTTTCGAATCACGATCAGTGGACAGGGGGCCGATGGGCATAAAGCGCAGTCTTGGCAGTTCGGAGCGCACGGGGTTTGCGCTCGTCTCCGTTCCGTTTTTTTATGCGCTGCTGCTGCTGGCGCTCCCCTTGGGGGCCATTGTCCTGTTCAGCTTCTGGTCTCAGGACTTCCTGGACATCGACCGGACCTTCACCCTGGCCAACTACCGGGAAGCGCTGAGCAACCCTCTCTACCTGAGCCTGATCAAACGCTCGCTCACCATTTCGGGGGCGGTGACCCTGGCCACGGTGCTGCTGGCCTATCCGATCGCCTATTACGTTAGCTTCCGCGTTGCGCCGGGGCGCAAATCGCTCTGGCTGTTCCTGATCACGATCCCGTTCTGGACCAGCTATCTGATCCGCGTTTTCCTGTGGAAAGTGATCTTGGGCTATAACGGCGTGCTGAACACCACCCTGACCGGGCTGGGGATCATCGACGAGCCGCTCTCGTTCATCCTCTACAACGCCAATGCCGTGGTGATCACGCTGGCCCATGCGTTTGCGCCCTTTGCGATCCTTCCGATCTTTGTCGCGCTCGAAAAGATCGACCGGTCCTTGCTCGAGGCCTCTCGGGATCTGGGGGAAAATCGGCTGATGACCTTCCTGAGGGTGACGCTGCCCCTGTCGATGCCCGGCGTGGTGGCGGCGGTGCTGATCGTGTTCATCCCCACGGTGGGGGATTACGTGACGCCCAAGCTTTTGGGCGGGCCGAACGGGCTGATGATCGCGAACATGATCCAGACCCAGTTTCTCAAGCTCAACAATGCCCCGATGGGCGCGGCTTTGGCCGTGATCGCCATGCTGTGCGTGACGGTGATCGCGCTTGGCTTTGTCGCCCTGAACCGCCGTTTCCTGAGGTCAGGCCGATGAAACCGCTGCGCATCTATGCCATCGCCTATCTGGTGTTTCTCTACGCACCGATCATCTTGCTGCCGCTGTTCGCCTTCAACGACGCCAAGATCATCGCCTTCCCGCTGTCCGGCTTCACCACCAAATGGTTTGCAGAGCTGGCCACGACCACGGCGCTGCACGACGCGGTGCGCAACTCTCTGGTGATCGCGGGGGCCTCTGCAGTTCTGGCGACCTGCATGGGGGTGCTGGCCGCGCGGGCGGGGACGATGCACGATTTTCCGCTGAAAGGCGGGATCATGGGCTTCATCATGCTGCCGCTGGTGCTGCCCGAAATCATCGTGGCCACGTCGCTTCTGGTGGTCGTGGTGCAGGTGCTGGGGCTGGGCCTGTCGAACCTGACGGTGATCGCCGCCCATGTGCTGATCTGCACGCCGTTTTCTATCGCCATCCTCAATGGCGCGTTCCAGAACCTGGACCCTTCCATGGAGGAAGCCGCCCTCGATCTGGGGGAAACCCGCTGGAGCGCGTTCCGGCTGGTGACGCTGCCGCTGATCGCGCCGGGGATCGTGTCGTCGCTGCTGATCTCTTTCACCATCTCGCTGGATGAGTTCATCATCGCGTTCTTTCTCACCGGGTCGAACCCGACCATGCCGGTCTATATCTGGGGGCTGCTGCGCTTTCCGGGGCAGTTGCCGGTGGTCATGGCCCTGGGCACGATCCTTGTCGCGCTGTCTGTGCTGCTGTTGAGCGTGGCCGAGTATTTCCGCCGCCGGGGGCTTGCCCGCGCCGGCCTCAAGGACACCGGAGGGTTCTTGTGAGCTTCATCGACCTGAAGAACATCCAAAAACACTATGGCGATTATCACGCGCTGCGGGGGGTCGATCTGACGATCCCGCAGGGGGAGTTCTTTTCCCTGCTGGGCCCGTCGGGCTGCGGCAAGACCACGCTCTTGCGCGTGATTGCCGGGTTTGAGGGCGTGGACGGCGGCACCGTCATGATCGACGGGCGCGACATGACCCAGGTGCCCGCGAACCGGCGCCCCACCAATATGGTGTTCCAGTCCTACGCCATCTTCCCGCACCTGTCGGTGGAGCAGAACGTGGCCTTTGGCCTGCGCAAGCGGGAAATGTCGAAAAATGACAAGTCGAGCGCGGTGGGAGAGGCGCTTGAGATGGTCGGATTGTCGGGTTTTGGAAAGCGTGCGGCCCATGCGCTTTCGGGCGGACAGCGGCAGAGGGTCGCTTTGGCGCGTGCGCTCGTGCTGCGGCCCAAGGTGCTGCTGCTGGATGAGCCGCTCTCGGCGCTTGACCGCAAGATGCGCGAGCAGATGCAGGTGGAACTGATCAAGCTGCAACGCCAGGTGGGGATCACCTTCATCCTGGTCACCCACGATCAGGAGGAGGCCCTGGTCATGTCCGACCGGATCGCCGTCATGTTCGACGGGGAGATCGGCCAGATGGACGACCCGGAGGTGCTTTATCGTCGGCCGCGCTCGCAGCGGGTGGCCAATTTCATCGGGCTGATGAACTTCCTGCCCGCCAAGGTGACCGAGACCGGCGCGCGCTACGGGCTTGAGGTCGCGGGGCTTGGCGCATGCGAGATCGACGCGGAGCAGGTGCCCGCCGGGGCTGATCTGGGCGATGCGGTGGTCGGCATCCGGCCCGAGACCCTTTCGATCCTGTTCGAGGGCGAGGTCACCGACCGCCGCGTGATCGACGGCGTGGTCGAAGAGGTCGTCTATTACGGTGACATGACCTACTACCATGTGAAACTGCCGGGGATCGAAAAGCCGCTGACGCTGTCGATGAAGAACCTGATCGGGCGCCCGGTGCTGGACTACAAAGCGCGGTGCCGGGTGGCGTGGGACGAACGATCCTTGGTGCTTTTGCGCGGCTAAGGGGGCTGCGCGCTGCCCTCCCCCAAACCCCCTCCCGGGATATTTCTGGCCAAAAGAAGGGAGCGGCCGGTGCAACCTGGCTCTTGTTGGGGTGAGGGGGCTGGCCTAGCTATTCAGGAAAGGGAGGACCTGAATGCGCGATCAGATTCCAGAACGGGCCTTGGACTGGCACCGCGCGGGGCGCGGGGCTGTTCTGGCCACTGTCGTTGAGACCTGGGGATCGGCCCCGCGGCGCACCGGGAGCCAGCTGGTCGTGGCCGGGGATGGCGCCATGGAGGGCTCTGTTTCCGGGGGCTGCGTCGAGGGGGCTGTGGTGGCCGAAGCGGCGGAGGCCTTGCGCGCAGGTGCGGCGCGGATGCTGGAATTTGGCGTCTCGGATGACGATGCCTTTGCCGTGGGGCTGGCCTGTGGCGGTCGGATCCGCGTTCTGCTGGAGCCGGTCGGGACCGCGCTGCCAGAGGCCCTGCTGGCGGAACTGGTGGCGGCGCGGGCCGCGCGCCGCCCGGTCGCCTATGTGGTGCCTGAGGGCGGCGCGCCCCGGCTCGAAGGGCCGGGGGCCTATCCCGATCGGTTCCGGCTGGACCGCTCCGGGGTTGAGGAGGATGGCACCTTTGTCGCCCTTCACACCCCGCCTTTGCGGCTCTTTGTTGTGGGCGCGGTGCATATTGCGCAGCATCTTTTGCCTATGGCGCGGGGGCTGGGGCATGACGTGACCCTGGTCGATCCACGCGGCGCCTTCGGATCGGCGGAGCGCTTTCCGGGGGAAGAGATCAGCGACGATTGGCCGGATGAGGCCTTGCTGGGGCGGCTGGATGGGCGCTGCGCCGTGGTCACGCTGACCCATGATCCCAAGCTGGACGATCCGGCCCTGATCGTCGCGCTGCCGTCAGAGGCGCTCTATGTTGGGGCTTTGGGCTCGACCCGGACCCATGCGAAGCGAGTCGCCCGGCTGGAGGCGGCGGGGCTGAGCGCGCAGGACATTGCGCGGCTCCATGCGCCGGTTGGGCTCGATATCGGTGCGGCGGGGCCTGCGGAGATCGCGCTGTCGATCCTGGCCCAGATCACCCAAGTGTTGCGGCAGGGCTGAGTGGAGTTCGGCCCCGTTCCGGTGGCGCAAGCCGAAGGCGCTATCCTGGCGCATTCCGTGGCCGTGCCCGGCGGACGGCTGCGCAAGGGGATCGTCCTGACCGCGGCTGATCTGGACGCGCTGAGCGCGCAGGGGCTGTCGGCGGTGACCGTGGCCCGGCTGGCAGGCAGCGATGTGCACGAGGACGACGCCGCAGCCCGGCTGGGCGCCGCCGTGGTAGAAGGCTCGGGGCTGGTTGCCGATGCCGCCGTGACGGGCCGGGTCAACCTGCGCGCGCCGGGGCCGGGGATCGTCGAGGTGGACGCCGCGACGGTCGGGGCCGTGAACACGGTGGACGAGATGCTGACACTGGCCACGGTGGCGCCCTTCGCGCGGCTCGACGCGCGGGGGCTGGCGGCGACGATCAAGGTGATCTCCTATGGCGTGGACGCGGCGGCGGTCGCGCGGGCCTGCGCGGCGGCGCGGGGGGCGCTGCGGTTCCACCCGGTGCAGCGGCGGCAGGCGGTCTTGATCCAGACGGTCGTGCCGGGGGAGGACGGCGCACGGGGCCATGAGGCCCTGACGCTGCGGCTGGAGCGGCTGGGGGCGCAACTGGCGCCCAAGGTGGTCGTGCCCCATGAGACCGGTGCCTTGCGCGACGCGCTGCGCGATGTGATCGGCGCCACGCCCCAGCAAGGGGCTGTGACAAAGACAGACGGCGTGATCTTTGTGCTGACCGGCTCGGCCACGTCGGACCCCTATGACGTCGGGCCCGCTGCCCTGCGTGCTGCGGGCGGGCGGGTGGAGCGGTTCGGCATGCCCGTCGATCCAGGGAACCTTCTGTTTCTGGGCGATCTGGACGGGGTTCCCGTGATCGGCCTGCCGGGCTGTGCGCGATCTGCGGCGCTCAACGGCGCGGATTGGGTGCTGGAGCGGGTTTTGTGCGGCGTGCCGGTATCGGCGCAAGACATCGCCGGAATGGGCGTGGGCGGCTTGCTCAAGGAGATCCCGTCGAGGCCCCGCCCGCGCGAGGGGTAGCGGGCGGCGGGCGGCGGGCTCAGAAAATTCTTCCCAAGACGCGGCTTGGCGTGCTTCACTCGGCGTAAGTCAAAAACGGGAGGACATGTTCAATGGCCAAGGTCACGATCACCGTGAATGGCAAGACCCGCAGCGGGCAGGCCGAGGGGCGCACGCTTCTGGTCGATTTCCTGCGCGAGGAACTGGGGCTGACCGGCACCCATGTGGGCTGTGACACCAGCCAGTGCGGCGCCTGCGTCGTCCATGTGAATGGCGCGGCGGTCAAATCCTGCGCCATCTTTGCCCAGGAATGCGACGGGGCGGCGGTCACCACCGTTGAGGGGATGGCCAATGAGGATGGCTCGCTGGGCGTGATCCAGCAGGCGTTTCAGGACCATCACGGGCTTCAGTGTGGGTTTTGCACGCCGGGCATGGTGATGTCGGCGGCGGCGCTTTTGAAGGACAACCCAAAGCCGACCGAAGCCGAAGTGCGCGCCTATCTCGAAGGGAACCTGTGCCGCTGCACGGGCTATCACAACATCGTCAAAGCGATCATGGCCGCATCGGGGCAGGAGGTCAGCCCGGTCGCAGCCGAATAATCGCCACAGACGTAGTCAGGTGCACCACGCGGGAGGGGAGACCCGCAGGGCCGCGCCCAGCAAGGGAGGAAAGACCATGGCGAAAGATCATGGCATTGGCGCCAGCAGCAAGCGGCGCGAAGATGTCCGGTTCCTGACCGGCAAGGGAAAATACACCGACGATATCAATCTCAATGGCCAAGCCTATGTGCATTTCCTGCGCTCGGACGTGGCCCATGGGAGGATCCTGTCCATTGACACAAGCGCGGCGGAGGCCATGCCCGGCGTCGTGCGGATCTTCACCGGGGCCGATTTCGAAGGCGTCGGCGGCTTGCCGTGCGGCTGGCAGGTGACGGACAAGCATGGGCAGCCCATGCAGGAGCCACCGCACCCGGTGCTGGCTCAGGGCAAGGTGCGCCATGTGGGCGATGCGATTGCCGCCGTCGTGGCCGACAGTCGGGCTGAGGCGCGCGATGCCGCCGAGGCGATCGAGATCGAGATCGAAGAGCTTCCGGCGGTGCTGGACATGAAGGCCGCCCTGAAGGAAGGGGCGCCCAAGGTCCATGACGATCTGGACAGCAACCTGTGCTACGACTGGGGCTTTGTCGAAGAAAACAAGGCCGCAACCGATGCCGCCTTCGAGGCCGCCGACCACGTGACCACCCTTGAGCTGGTGAACAACCGGCTGGTGGCCAACCCGATGGAGCCGCGCGTTGCCATTGGCGATTTCGATGCAGGCACCGGGGAGCACACGCTCTACACGACCAGTCAGAACCCCCATGTGATCCGGCTCTTGATGGGCGCCTTCGTGCTGGGCATTCCCGAGCACAAGCTGCGCGTGGTGGCGCCCGATGTGGGCGGCGGTTTCGGGTCCAAGATCTTCCACTATGCGGAAGAGGCCTTTTGCACCTATGCCGCCAAGGCGGTGCAGCGCCCGGTGAAATGGACCTCAACCCGGTCGGAGGCATTCATCTCCGATGCCCATGGGCGCGACCATGTGACCAGGATCGAACTGGCGCTCGACAAGGACAACAACTTCACCGCGCTGCGGACCGAGACTTACGCGAATATGGGCGCTTACCTGAGCACCTTTGCGCCGTCGGTGCCGACCTGGCTGCACGGCACGCTGATGGCGGGCAACTACAAGACGCCGCATATCTATGTGAACGTGAAGGCGGTCTTTACCAACACGGTTCCGGTGGATGCCTATCGCGGGGCCGGGCGGCCCGAGGCGACGTTCCAGCTGGAGCGGGTGATCGACAAGGCCGCGCGGGAGCGGGGCGTGGATCCGATTGCTCTGCGGCGCCAGAACTTCGTGACAGAGTTTCCTTACGCGACCCCCGTCGCCGTGGAATACGACACGGGCGATTATCACGCCACGATGGACAAGCTCGAAGAGATGGCGGATCTCAAGGGATTCGATGCGCGCCGGAAAGAAAGCGAATCTAAAGGCTTGCTGCGCGGTCTTGGCGTGAATTGCTATATCGAGGCCTGCGGGATCGCGCCCTCGAACCTCGTGGGTCAGCTTGGCGCGCGCGCCGGGCTCTATGATGCGGCGACCGTGCGGGTGAATGCCACCGGCTCCATCACCGTCCTGGCCGGGGCGCATAGCCACGGGCAGGGGCACGAGACAGCGTTTCCGCAGGTTCTGTCCGAGATGATCGGCATCCCCGAGGACCAGATCGAGATCGTCCATGGCGATACTTCGAAAGTGCCGTTCGGGATGGGGACCTATGGGTCCCGGTCCTTGGCGGTCTGCGGATCGGCCATGGTGCGGGCCGCTGAGAAGGTGATCGACAAGGCCAAAAAGATCGCGGCCCACCTGATGGAGGCAGCGCCCGAGGATATCGAGCTGAAGGATGGCCAGTTCACCGTGGCGGGCACCGACAAGCAGGTCGCCTGGGGGGATGTGACTTTGGCGGCCTATGTGCCCCATAACTACCCGCTCGAAGACATTGAGCCGGGGCTGGAGGAGACGTCGTTCTACGATCCGGCGAATTTCACCTATCCGGCGGGGGCCTATGCTTGCGAGGTCGAGATTGACCCCGACACCGGCAAGGTGCGGATCGACCGGTTCGCTGCGGCGGATGATTTTGGTAATGTCATCAACCCGATGATCGTGTCCGGGCAGGTCCATGGCGGGCTGGCGCAGGGGATCGGGCAGGCGCTGTTGGAAGGGGCGGCCTATGACGAGAACGGCCAGCTCATCAGCGCAAGCTTCATGGATTACGTGATGCCCCGTGCGCAGGATGTGCCGATGTTCGACGTGGATCATTCCTGCGCGACGCCCTGCACCCACAACCCCCTGGGGGTGAAGGGCTGCGGGGAGGCGGGGGCGATTGGCTCTCCGCCTGCGGTGGTGAATGCGGTGGTGGACGCGATCCGCTCTGGCGGGCAGGATGTGACCCATATCGATATGCCGCTGAGTCCCGCGAAAGTGTGGGCCGTGTTGCAAGGCTGAACCGGCGGACCGGGGCTCTGCCCCGGACCCCGAGGTATTTGGACAAATAAGAAGGGCGACTGCCTTTCGAGGAGAGATGGCGATGTATGAGTTCGAATTCGCAAAGCCTGCGACGCTGGCCGAGGCCGTGGAGGCCATGAAGGGCGAGGAGGCGCAGGCCCTGTCCGGGGGACAGACTCTGATCCCGACGCTGAAAGCGCGGCTGGCGATGCCGGGCACGCTGGTCAGCCTGGCCGGGATCGAGGAGCTCAAGGGGATTAGCTCCGAGGGCGGCGTGATGACGATTGGCGGGGCAACGGTTCATGCCGACGTGGCGAAGGGGGGCTTCCCGGCTCTGGCCGCTTTGGCGGGCGGGATCGGGGATCCGGCGGTGCGCACCCGCGGCACGATTGGCGGCAGCCTTGCCAACAATGATCCGGCGGCCTGCTATCCGGCGGCGGCCTTGGCCTGCGGAGCCACCATCGTGACCGACCGGCGCGAGATCGGGGCGGATGAGTATTTTCAGGGCCTGTTTGAGACCGCGCTTGAGGAAGGCGAGATCATCACTGCCGTGCGTTTCCCGGTGCCGGAGGCGGCGGCCTATGCCAAGTTCGACCAGCCTGCGTCTCGCTTTGCGCTTGTGGGCGTGTTCGTGGCGAAGGGACCAGGTGGCGTGCGAGTCGCGGTGACGGGCGCCTCCGAGGATGGCGTGTTCCGCTGGAGCGCAGCAGAAGAGGCGTTGTCGGCCGAATTCAGTGCAGATGCAATTCAGGACCTGGCCGTGGACGACAGCCATATGATTGAGGATCTGCATGGCAGCCGGGCCTACCGGGCGCATCTGGTGGGTGTCATGGCCCGCCGTGCCGTGGCGGCTGCCGGGTAAGGCGTTGGGCGCTGATGCGCCCTGAGACATGTCGGCAAAGAAAACGCCCCTCGTCTTTTGCAGGCGAGGGGCGTTTGATTTTGGAGTGCGCGGCGGTGTTATTTCACCGGGCTGATCATCATGACCATCTGGCGGCCTTCCATCTTGGGCATGCTGTCGACCTTGCCCAGGCCTTCCACGTCCTCAGAGACCCGTTCGAGAAGCTCGCGGCCCAGGTTCTGGTGCGCCATCTCGCGGCCGCGGAAGCGCAGGGTGACCTTCACCTTGTTTCCCTTTTCAAGGAACTTGACCACGTTCTTCATCTTCACGTCATAGTCATGCGTGTCGGTGTTGGGCCGGAACTTGACCTCTTTCACCTCGATGGTGGTCTGCTTTCTGCGGGCTTCGGATTCGCGCTTCTGCTGTTCGTATTTGAACTTGCCGAAATCCATGATCTTGCAGACCGGCGGGGTCGCATTCGGGGAAATCTCGACAAGGTCGAGCCCGGCTTCTTCGGCGAGCGCCATGCCGCGCTGAGGGGTCACGACGCCGACGTTTTCCCCATCCGCGCCAATCAGGCGGATTTCGGGGACACGGATGCGATCGTTGACGCGGGGGCCGGTGTCGCGCGTCGGGGGCGCGTTATGAGGTCTGCGGGCGATGGTGGTGGTCCTTTCGGATGTTTCGAAAATACTTCAGGCGCGCAAGATATGGGGCGTATGGATTTGGTTCAAGCTGAAAGCGCGGGTTCACGCCGACGGGGAAGTGAGCTGTGGCCTTCCCGCTTCCCCTAGCGGGTTTGTTCTGACATATCTTTTTCCCGAAACGTCAGCGGAGTCGCGGGCGTAGGAATTATATCGGGGGACCTCATCATGAGAGCTGTCATTATCATCATCATCCTGGCCATCGCCGGGTTCTTTGGCTGGAAGTATCTCGCTGACACGCCTGCCGTCGAAGCGGCCAAGGATGCTGCGGCCGACGTGGCCGACAGCACCGGATCTGCTGTCTCGGACGCCGTGTCCGACACCGCGTCTGCGGTCGAAGCCACCGCAACCGATGCAGGCAACGCCGTTGCCGAGGCGGTTGACGACGTGCAAGCCGCTGGGGCCGACGCCGTTGAGGCCGCTCAGGATGCTGCTGCCGACGCTGTCGAAGGGGCCCAGACCATGGTCGAGGAAGCCGGTGCTGCCGTGCAGGACGCCGCGACCGATGCTGTCGAGGGTGCGCAGAACATGGCCGAAGAAGCTGGCAATGCTGTCCAGGACGCCGTTGAAGGCGTGCAGGAAGGCGCTGCCAATATGGTTGAGGGCGCTCAGGAAGCCGCTTCTGATGCGGTCGACGCCGCGACGGGCGCTGCCAGCGATGCCGCTGCTGCGACCGAAAACGCTGTGAGCGAGACCGCTGCTGCTGCGGAAGAAGCTGCGACCGACGCCGCCGCTGCTGCTGAGAACGCTGCCTCTGACGCTGCCGCTGCTGCGGAAGAAGCCGCAACCGACGCCGCTGCTGCGACTGAAGAAGCTGCGACCGACGCTGCCGCTGCTGCCGAAAACACCGCATCTGACGCTGCTGCTGCGGCCGAAGACGCCGTGACCGACGCCGCCGCCGCGACCGAAGAAGCGGCCTCCGATGCCGCTGCGGCCGCCGAGGAAGCCGTGCAGGCCCCCTCCGCCGAAGCACAACAGCTTCTGGACGCCGCCGAGAAGAACAATGTCGATCTGGGCAAACTGCTGACCCCTGAGGGCTTCAATGTCGAAGAGATGACCAATGTCATCAAGGACAGCGGGTTCAACCTGCTCCAGCAGGGCGAGCTGCTTAACGGCATGACCCAAGCCGTCGGTGGCGGTGAAGATGCCCTGGCCAGCTTCCTCAACGGCCTGAAAGAACAGCTGGGCCTGGCTCAGTAAGCAACGAAAACCCATCAGGGTTTGACGCGGCCGCACCTTCGGGTGCGGCCGTTGTTGTTTCCGGGCGAAAGGATAGACCGTGGGCGCACCGCTGGACTTCGACACAGACCGTCTGACCGTGCGCGACTGGACGGCGGAGTTGGGCTCACCCCCCGCGCGGGCCCGGCTGGAGACCGAGCTTGCGGAGGGTCTGACCCCGCCGGTCGTCGCGCCGCTGCCGCCCTCTCTGCAGATGGCGGCGGACGGTGTGACGGGCTGGATCGCGCGTCAGGCGCGGGAGGCGTCGGTGGCCACGCTGCGGCTGCGCGGCGGCGGCGATCTGGTCGGGCTGCTGATCGTCTCTCCGCAGCAGGGTGCCTGGCATATCGGCTATCTGCTGATGGAGCCGTTCTGGGCGCGCGGCTATGCCAGCGAGGCGCTGCGCGGCCTCGTGCGGGCCGCGCCGGAGCGCCAGTTCCGGGCGGGGGTCGCCGCCGACAACCCGGCCTCGGAACGGGTTCTGATCAAGGCCGGGTTCCGACGGGTGAGCGACGGTGCCATGCGGCTCTATGCCCGCGATCCCCGCGCGCGGGGCGATTAGCCGACGAAGGCCTTTTCGATCACGAACTCTGCCGGTTCGGAGTTGGCCCCTTCGCGCAGGCCGAAATCTTCGAGGATCGTCTTGATGTCGAGGTTGAACCCCAGCGAGCCGCAGACCATGGCCCGATCCCGTTCCGGGCAGATCGGCTGCACGCCCAGATCCTCGAACACCTGACCGCTGGTCAGAAGATCGGTGATCCGGCCCATCTTGGGGCTCTCTTCGCGGGTGGTGGTGGGGTAGTAGTGCAGCTTGCCCGCGACCATCTCTCCGATCAGCGGATCGTCGGGTAGGGCTTCGACCAGCTCGCGGCCATAGGTCAGCTCCGCCACCTGGCGGCAGGTATGGGTGATGACGACATCGTCGTATTTCTCCCAGGTGTCCGGGTCGCGCAGGATCGAGGCAAAGGGCGCAAAGCCCGTGCCGGTCGCAAAGAGCCACAGCCGGTGCCCGGGCAACAGCGCGTCATGGACGAGTGTGCCGACCGGCTTGGGCCGCAAGATGATCTGATCGCCCACTTCGATATGCTGGAGCTTGCTGGTGAGCGGGCCCTCCTGGACCTTGATCGAATAGAACTCCAGCTCATCGGCCCAAGACGGCGAAGCAATGGAATAGGCCCGCAGCAGGGGTTTGCCGTTGTCGCCCATCAAGCCGATCATCACGAATTCACCCGACCGGAACCGCAGCGACCGGGGCCGCGTCACGCGGAACGCGAAAAGCCGGTCGGTGTAGTGGCGCACCCAGGTCACGGTTTGTGCATCGGGCAGGGTGGGGATCTGTTTGGAGGGGGTGTCGCTCACGGTGTCAGCTCGTCTTTGAATCAGTTGGATCGGTTTTGCCCTGCGGCCTTTAGCGGCTGCATTGATCCATGTCAGGAAAAGGCGCGTGGAGTATGGTTCTTTGCGATCACGCCGCGTCAAGCTCTGCGATGATGGCGGAGAAATCGCTGGCCTTGAGGCTGGCCCCGCCAACCAGAGCGCCGTCCACATTGGGGATGGCAAAGATCTCTGCCGCATTGGAGGGTTTGACCGACCCGCCATAAAGCAGGCGCATGGCGTTCGCGGTATCGGCGCCAAAGCGGTCCGTCAGGGCGCTGCGCAGGGCGCTGTGCATCTCTTCGATGTCGGCGGGCGTAGCGACTTCGCCGGTGCCGATGGCCCAGACGGGCTCATAGGCGATCACGGTGTCGGGGCCAGCCGTGTCGGGCAGGGATCCCGCGATCTGCGCGGTGACAACCTGCACCGCGCTGCCCGCCTTGCGCTCCGCGAGGGTCTCACCCGCGCAGACAATGGGGGTGAGCCCCGCCGCAACGGCGGCTTCAGTCTTGGCGCGGATCTGCGCGTCGGTTTCGCCGTGATCGGCGCGGCGCTCGGAATGGCCAAGGATCACGTAAGCGGCGCCAGCTTCCTTGAGCATGTCGGCCGAGAGATCGCCAGTATGGGCGCCAGCTGCATTGGCGTGGCAGTCCTGCCCGCCAATGGCGAGCGCGGAGCCCTTGGCAGCCTGCGCCGCCGGAGCGATGAGCGTGGCGGGCGGGCAGATCAGAAGGCCAACACTGACCGGAGCCGCATTTGCGAGCGTTTCGATTTCGGACAGGGCGGCAAGGCTGCCGTTCATCTTCCAGTTTCCGGCGGCGAGTTTCTGGCACATGGGATCCTCCATTTGCGCGGCACCATACCGGGGCGGACCCGGGGGAGAAAGGGCGGTTTCACACGCTTTGATACGTGCCCAGGCAGGGGCGCCGCCCCCTATACCCTCCGGGCCATCCGGAGCCGCGAAATGGGGGGATCAACCCTGTTCGGGCACGTCCGCGAACTTGATGGATTCGCCGCAGCCGCAGGCTTCGACCACATTGGGGTTGCGGAAGCGAAAGCCGCTGTCGAGAAGGCCGGTCTCATAGTCGATCTCGGTGCCCAGCAGGAACATCTGCGCCATGGGGGCGATGATCACCCGCGCGCCGCCTTTTTCGACGGTGATGTCATTGGCATCGGCGCTGTCCACGAAATCCATCGTGTATTCCATCCCCGCGCAGCCGCCTTTCTTGACCCCGATCTTGAGGCCGTAGCGGCTGTCTTTCGTCATCAAGCGCGCCACCTGAGCGGCGGCGGCATCGGTGAGCGTGACGGGGTCCTGGCCGGGGATCGCGAACATGGGGGTCTCCTTTGGCTCAGATTTAAGGGCTCGGCCGTGATCGCTCAAGGGGCGCTTTTCTTGGATCGCTCTGCGTGTTAGGCGCGGGGCATGGCTAAGAAACCCGGCAAAGGCTCCTCTGGGCGCGGATATCGCGACCTGACCGTGAAGGTGAAAACCGCACGGGGGCGCAAGCTGTCCTCGACGCGGTGGCTGCAACGGCAGCTGAACGATCCTTATGTGCAGCGCGCAAAGGCTGAAGGCTACCGGGGCAGGGCGGCCTATAAGATCATGGAGCTGGACGACAAGTACCGCTTTCTCGTGCCGGGGGCGCGGGTGGTCGATCTGGGCTGTGCGCCGGGCGGCTGGCTTCAGGTGGCCGTGCCGCGGATCAATGCTCTGGGCGAGAAATCCGGCAAGGCCGTGGGGCGGATCATCGGGCTGGACCTTCTGGAGGTCGAGCCGATCGCGGGCGCGGAAATCCATGTTCTGGACTTCATGGAGCACGGCGCCGACGACAAGGTGAAGGCCTGGCTGGACGGTCCGGCGGATGTCGTGATGTCGGACATGGCGGCGTGGGCGACCGGGCACAAGCAGACCGACCATTTGCGCATCATCGCCCTGTGTGAGGCGGCGGCTGAGCTGGCCTTTGATGTGCTGGCACCGGGTGGGACCTTTGTGGCGAAGGTGCTGGCGGGCGGGGCCGAAGGCTCCTTGCAAACCACGCTCAAGCAGCGGTTCAAAAGCGTCGCCAATGTGAAACCGCCCGCGTCTCGGTCTGACAGTTCCGAGAAATTCGTGGTGGCGCGAGGCTTCAAGGGCCGGGGCGACGACGAGGACGTTAACTGAATGTCCCAATGCCCCGCGTGCGGGGCTTGGCCGTTTGTTGATGGCGGTGCGGCGGAGCCTTTCGTGCGGAGCGTGTGGCGCAGGCGCCACAATGCCCGCGCCGCGTGTTGGGCGTCTTCCCAACCAGGTGAGTTCCTGTAATAGCTTGGGAACATTCGTGAAAAACACGAAGAGAGCAGTAAGGATCAAAATATGAAAACGGCAATTGTTGCAGCTCTTCTGGGCTGCGCGGCGAGCGGTGTCATGGCGCAGGACATGGTGGGCGGCTCGGTTTCGGTGGGTTACATGACCCTGTTCGAAGACGATATCGACAATCACGCAGTATCGCTGGGCGGATCTGCCGAATTCGCCGCAAGCCGGACGGTGAGCCTGCAAGTCGATGGCGCCTACACCACAATGTCGGTTGAGGATATCGACCTGGATGCGACGGGCATCGGGGCCCATGCGATTTATCACGCCAATGAAAACGCGTCCTTCGGGGCCTATCTGGCTCATGAAAGCATTGAGGAGGCGAACGTGTTCTCCTACGGGGTCGAGGCCGGATATGGCGCCGGGCCGCTCGCGCTCGAAGGCTATATGGGGGTGTCCTCCGTCGAGGATTTCGTCTTCAACACGGATGAACATGTCGATTTTAACACGCTGGGCGTGGCAGCGCGCTATGCCGTGACCCCCGATGCGGCGCTTGGCGTCAGCTATGACCGGGTGAGCTTCTCCAGTGCGGCCAGCGGCAATGCTCTGGCGCTGACGGGCCGCTATGGGCTGGGGTCCGGTCTGCGGGCCGAGGCAGAGCTGGGCCGCGTCACTGGTGAAGTGCTGGGAACCGATCTGGATAATTCGACCTATGCGTCCATGACCGTCAGCTACGGCTTCGGCAAGCGGGGCGAAGCGGCGTTTGAGCGTCGTGGCCTGGTGCAAAGCTTCGGTGGCTTCTGAGCGGCGCCGCGTCTCAAAATAGGAAGGGGCGCACAGCCCCTTCCGCTGGCCCGGCGTATGGCCTATTTGCGCCTCATGACACAGACACTCCATATCATCGGCGGCGGCATGGCCGGATCCGAAGCCGCCTGGCAGGCCGCGCAGGCGGGCATCCCCGTTATCCTCCATGAAATGCGCCCCCATGTGGGCACCTTTGCGCATCAGACGGGCGATCTGGCCGAGATGGTGTGTTCGAACTCGTTTCGCTCCGACGACGATGAGCAGAATGCCGTGGGCCTGCTCCACTGGGAGATGCGCCAGGCGGGCGGGCTCATCATGGAGATGGCCGACGCCCACCGGCTGCCTGCGGGCGGGGCCCTCGCCGTAGACCGCGAGGCCTTTGCCCGCGCCGTGACGGAGCGCCTGCGCGCCCATCCCCTGATCACCGTGGAGGAGGGCGAGATCACCGCGCTGCCCACGGATGGCCACTGGATCATCGCCACCGGGCCGCTGACCTCGGGGGCTCTGGCCGACGCGATTGCACAAGAGGCCGGGCGTGAGAGTCTCGCATTCTTCGACGCCATCGCGCCGATCGTCCATGCGGACAGCATCGACATGGACATCGCCTGGCGCCAGAGCCGCTATGACAAGGGCGAGACCGAAGAGGAGCGCACCGCCTACCTGAACTGTCCGATGGACAAGGCCCAGTACGAGGCCTTCATCGACGCGCTTCTGGAGGCCGACAAGACCGAATTCCGCGAGGGCGAAACAGCGCAGTATTTCGACGGCTGCCTGCCGATTGAGGTCATGGCTGAACGCGGCCGCGAGACCTTGCGCCACGGCCCCATGAAGCCCGTTGGTCTGACCAATCCGCATCAGCCGGAGGTCAAGGCCCACGCGGTCGTGCAGCTTCGCCGGGATAACAAGCTGGGCACGCTCTACAATATCGTCGGCTTTCAGACCAAGATGAAGTATGGTGCGCAAACCTCTGTTTTCAAGATGATCCCTGGCCTTGAAGAGGCCCGTTTCGCGCGGCTTGGCGGGATCCATCGCAACAGCTTCATCCATTCGCCCACGCTGCTGGACGATCAAATGCGCCTGCGCTCAAAGCCCCATATCCGTTTCGCGGGCCAGATCACCGGGGTGGAGGGCTATGTGGAAAGCGCGGCCATGGGGCTTTTGGCCGGGCGGCTGGCGGCGGCAGAACTGACCGGGCGCACTCTGGCGGCGCCCGGGGGTACCACGGCGACTGGCGCACTGATCCACCACATCACCGGCGGCGCGGAGGCCAAGACCTTCCAGCCGATGAACGTGAACTTCGGCCTGTTCCCGCCGGTCGAGGGCCTGCGCGGCGGGCGCCGGGGCCGCAAAGACCGCTACAAGGCGTATACGGACCGGGCGAAGACTGACTGGCAGGCGTGGCTGTCGGGGCAGTAAGAAAGGTGCTGCCAGACGAACTCTATGCGTCTCAGTATCTGAGCTAGCCCGGTTTCACGCTCCTCGGATTTGCCGCTAGTCGGCACCCAAGCGATCTCGAAGATCCCTGATAAACGCGCGGCGTAAAAGGCGTCTTTGGTGGCCGAAGGGGTTAAGGGCTGCGGCACAGCCGGACGTGAAAGTTTGGGGGCCTGTATACATAACTTGTCAAAAATTACTTGTGATACATGGATAGTTAAGTTGCAAGCGATACAGAAGGAGCCTGCGTCATGTCGAACCCCTAACCCGAAACTCTCATCACCTTTGAGTTCTTCCGTAAGTGTTCGGATGGAGAGGCCGCTCGCGAGTTCTTTGAGGGTAAGCGCTGGGGTGATGAACCTGTCTGCGGCCACTGTGGTTCGGTCAGCGTGACTGCGTGCACAAAACACAAGCCTATGCCGTACCGCTGCAAGGACATTGACCTGAGCCCCTAAATCTCTTCCAGTTTTGTGTAGAGTCCGCCCAACTGAAGGACGGACAACTGAAGACGAGGTTCACCGACGAACAGATC